>Ga0209930_1000320_pt1 | contig 138625 bp, 116 predicted proteins | sample ThiBiot_500_biof_2_FD_183948 | JGI IMG/M metagenome (GOLD analysis project Ga0209930, IMG submission 183948) | Wastewater bioreactor microbial communities from Cape Town, South Africa - Thiocy_cont_500_biof (SPAdes) | ecosystem: Engineered > Bioreactor > Thiocyanate-remediating >...
TCGTTGACGCGGGGTGGAGCAGCCCGGTAGCTCGTCAGGCTCATAACCTGAAGGTCGTCAGTTCAAATCTGGCCCCCGCAACCAATGACAGCCAAAACCCCGTCGCGTCACGCGGCGGGGTTTTCGCATTCTCAGAGCAAACAGCAAGAATCCGCGCCAGATCGCCGTGAAGCTCAAGATCGACGCCGCCGCCATCGCGCCGCGACACCACGATCCGCTCGATCACGGAGCGAATTGCCTCCAGCTCTTCATCGCGCAAGTCGGGATCGTCCAGAAGGCTCTCCAGATCGGCCACGCGTCGACAATACGCCTCCGCCAAGTTGGGACGCACAAGGACGAGGGAGGGCTCTTTGGTGTCTGAGAGCCGGACGCTCGGCAAACGCTTCTCATCTTCCACGTCGGCCAGTCGCTGCTTCATTGCCGGCCGGTTGCCGGCCGGTACAAGCCGTCCTCAATCGCGGCCATGATCCCATCGATCTTCCGCTGTACGGCGGCCATCGCGGTGGAAGCGGTCGAGCGTAAACCGTCGGCGTCGGCTGCGGCCCGATTGCACTCTTGGTGATAGGTCCGCGAGAACTCCGCCTCGAGTTCAGGCGTCAGCAGCCTCTGTTTGAGGGCGCTGAGGATTCGCTCGTCGAGCTCAACGCGGCCAATGGTGCGGTCGTTGGTGCAGGTGCCTTTGGAGCGCCGCCCAGCACAGCCATAACGACCAGCCGCGACCAGGGTGTAGCCTTCCTGGCAGCATCCGCAGAAAAGCAGGCCAGAGAGCAAGTGCCATGGCAGCCTGATCGGGGCGACAAGCGAACATCCCCAATGTCGGCAAGGGGGGCGGGCGCGGGCGTCTTGCGCCAAAGCCGTCACGGTCAGCTTTCTGGGAATGCGCCAATTTCAGCTATTGGCGCATCGATCAATGGCTCCGTTTGTGTCATTCCAGGAACTCTGAGACCGTCATTCCTGGACTATCGGAACTCGTCCGCTCAACGCCGCCTGCCCTCTTTGACGAGCTGATGAGGTCGGTCTCATGGCGCCATGACCTTTCGCATCGAAGCGCGTTGCATCGATCGCGTGGTGAAGCGGTTCGAGAGCGCGACGATCTTGTTGAGCAGACCTGCAATGACGGATGGCTTGGCCTCAGCCAGCGCGCTCAGTCCAGCCTCGGCGACGGGGCGAGGCTTCATGGTCAGCCTGCGCAGCATCGGCGAGACGCGCGCGTCAGCAGCCGCATCGAATCCCGTTTCGGTATGGCCGGGGCAGAGCGTGGTGACGACGACGCCGCGTGAACGCAACTCATCGTGGAGCGCTTCGCCGAAGGAGAGCACATAGGACTTCGTCGCGGCATAGGCCGCATAGGTGGGAACCGGCTGGAAGGCCAACAGGCTGGCGACGAGAAGCATCTCGCCGGAGCCGCGGCTGGCCATGTCCCGCCCGAAAACGTAGCTCAGCTCCGTCAGCGCCGTGACATTGAGCTGGATCATTTCGGCGGTGCGCGAGAGCGGCGTGTCGAGAAAGTCGCCGTGCAGGCCGAAGCCGGCATTGTTGACCAGAAGGTCGATCCGCAGCGCCTTCGCGTCCAGATTCTCTTTCAAGCGGCCGGCGGCACCAGGAGCGGAGAGGTCGACCGGCTCGACATGGATCTCGACGCCGTGCTTCCGGCGAAGCTCGAGGGCGAGCCTTTCCATCGGCTCTCGTCGCCGCGCTGTGAGGACGAGATTGACCTTTCGCGCCGCCAGAAGCTCGGCGAATTCGACGCCGAGGCCGCTCGATGCGCCCGTTACGAGCGCCCATTTTCCCGAGGGCGCGCCCAAGGTGCTTTCAGCAGGGGAAACGCTCACGTTCTGCATGTGAAAACCTTTCGAATAGATGATGCCAGATAGGGCTCTCGCCTCGGCGCGATCACGCCAGACCGCCTTCGTTCGTTTCCCGAATGTGGTTGATCGCGCGACGCGACCGGAGCCCTGCCGCAGTGAGAGTCTCACCCCGCCGGCGAAGAGCGAGACGAGCGGCCCCTCAACCGCCACCGTTCCAACGCCTGAACAGAAGGCTTCCATTGACTCCGCCGAAGCCGAACCCGTTCGCCATCGCGAATTCCGCATCGATCAGCCGAGCGCGTTGCGCCACCAGGTCGACACCAGCGCTCTCGGGATCCGGGTCTTCGAGATTGAGCGTGGGTGGCGCGATCTGATCGCGCAGCGATAGGATGGCGAAGATGGCGCCCAATCCGCCTGCTGCGCCGAGAAGGTGACCGGTCGCGGATTTGGTCGCGCTCACGGACAACTCGGGGGCGGCACCGAATAGACTCTTAATTGCAGCGATCTCGCCGAGATCACCGACCGGCGTCGATGTCGCATGGGCATTTAGATGCCGGATATCCGCCGGCGCGATTCCAGCCTGGGCGATCGCGATCTCCATCGCGCGGCGGGCGCCGCTGCCATCCTCGGGACCCGAGGTGATGTGGTGAGCGTCGGCGGTCGTGCCGTAGCCGACGAACTCGGCAATGGGTGCCGCTCCCCGCTCAAGCGCGTGATCGAGCGCTTCGATCACCAACATCCCCGCGCCTTCGCCCATGACGAAGCCGTCGCGTCCGGAATCGAATGGCCGGGAGGCCTCGGCCGGCCGGTCGTTGTATCCAGTCGATAGCGAGCGCGCCGCGGCGAAACCGCCGAGGCTGACAATGTTGATACAGGCTTCGGTGCCGCCGCAGACCGCAATATCGGCCTCGCCAGCGCGGATCATTCGCGCCGCGTCGCCGATCGCCTGGATACCGGCCGCGCATGCCGTCACGGGTGCGCCTAACGGACCTCTGAAGCCATGGCGGATCGAGACCTGGCCCGCGGCAAGGTTGACGAGAAAGGATGGCACCGTGAAGGGCGAGAGACGGCGCACGCCGCGGGTATCGACGGTTCGGACAGCGTCGGTGATTGCAGGAAACCCTCCGATGCCGGACGCGATGATGGTGGCCGTGCGAGCCCTCTGCCGCTCATCCTCGGGCTCCCAGCCGGACTGAGAGATCGCCTCGTCGGCGGCAGCCATGGCGAACAGAATGAAGCGGTCGACCTTTCGCTGGTCCTTGGGCGCGAGGATACGATCGGGATCGAAACCGCCCTCGGGATCCTCCTCGATCGATGGCACGACCCCACCGATCTTCGTCGGCAGATCGCCGACGACCTCGTCCGAGAGCCGGCGCAAGCCGGAGCGGCCAGCGAGGAGACGCTCCCAGGAGTTGCCGACGCCGGAGCCGAGTGGCGTGACGGCGCCCATTCCCGTGATGACGACCCTACGCATCGTTCGAGATCCGTGCTTCGAGGATGGCGGAAGACTGTGCTTCGCGTGGCGGACGGTCGCGATAGACGGGAGCGAAGGCCGCGAGTGCTCCAACCGAGGCAGCCGTCATGACGGCGGCGAGCGAGACCGACGGCGAGAACGGCATCGCACTCGCCAGCGTCGAACCGATGGCGACGCTGCCCATCTGCAGGAAACCGAGCAGCACAGAGGCCGAACCGGCCTGGCGGCCAAACGGTTGCAGCGCGATCGCTGTGCCGAGCGGGTCGAGGCCGGTTTGGGAAGCCTGCGACGGTCCGTCGAGCGCCGCTTCCACGGCGCTCACTGCACGCCCTCCTGCTTGCCACCGGGCGGCTTCGCATGGGCGGCGATCTGTGAGCCAGCCGCGTTCAGGATCTGGCGTGCCAGCGTCTCGTCGTTGACCGTGCGCGACAGCAGGACGGCTCCGACCATCATCGACACCTTCGCCAGAAGAGCATCACGATCTTCTTCCGCGGACAGGCCTGCGATCATGTCGAGGTTCGCGCGGATGCCGGCCTCGAACTCGGCCTTCACCTCCGGGCCCTGTCGTGCCGCGTCGGATGCGAGCGCGACGAACGGGCATCCTTCGGCGCGTTCCGCGACATGCTCCGGGCTGAGATAGAACTCCGCCACGGCCGAGAACGGGTCATCCGGCCGAGAAGCGACGGCCGACGACCAGCGCTCGGCCGCACTGGCGATCGCTTGCCGCGACGCCAGTGCGGCCAGTTCGTCCTTCGACGCGAACTGCTTGTAGAAGCCGCCCTGCGTCAGGCCGGCGCCCGCCATCAAGTCCTTGAGACCGATGCCGTCGAAGCCGTGTTCGCGAAAGAGCCGGCTCGCCGTCTCGATTACCCGCTCCCTGTTCTGTGCCGCTTGCTCCCGAGAGACGCGCATGCCCTGCTCCGAAAAATTAGATTGCGTCCGAACTCTATAGCAGTCATAGATGTCATACGCAATCTATTTGGTAAGCGCCATGACAAGGAAATCCCGGCTCGCCCTGCTCGCAGTCGGTGGCATCGTGATCGCCGCTGGAATTGGGGGCGCCGTCCTGTTGATAGGGCACAAGCCCGCTCCTTCGGCGGCCATCGATCCTCGACAGGAGCCGCCGATCGTCCGCGTGGCGGTGGCGAGTCCGGTCGGTGGCGCTGACCGGCGCTTCACGGGCATCATCGCAGCGCGCGTGCAGAGCAATCTCGGCTTTCGCGTCCCGGGGAAAGTCGTCGAGCGGCTCGTCAATGTCGGCCAGTCGGTGAAGGCGGGGCAGCCGCTCTTGCGGGTCGACGAGACGGACCTGCGGCTGGCGCTCACCGCCAGGCGCAATGCGGCCATAGCCGCCCGGGCCGTGCTGACGCAGGCGACGGCCGACGAGGCGCGCTACGCGGTGCTCGTGAAGAACGGGTTCGCCGCCAGCCCCCAGCGCTACGAGCAGGCGAAGGCCGCACTCGACACCGCCAAGGCTCAGGCCGCCGCCGCAGAAGCCGAGGCGAATGTCGCGGAAAACGAGCTCCACTACGCGGTGCTCGTCGCTGACGCGGACGGGATCATCGTCGAGACCCTGGCGGAGCCCGGCCAGGTGGTCTCCGCGGGACAGGTGGTCGTCCGCCTGGCGCAGACGGGCGCGCGGGAAGCTCTGGTGGTCTTGCCTGAAACGATAAGACCTCTGATCGGCTCCGCCGCGCAGGCGACGCTCTACGGCATGGCGGGACGCAGCTTCCGCGCCACTTTGCGTCAGCTGTCCGATTCAGCCGATCCGCAGACCCGGACCTACGAGGCACGCTATGTCCTCGAAAACGAGGCCGCGCTGGCGCCGCTGGGCGCGACCGTGACAATCCGCCTCGCCGATACGGCGACAGACACCGAGACGGAGGTGCCACTCGGCGCGGTTCTCGACGACGGACAGAAGACCGGCGTCTGGCTTCTCAACGATGAGGGCTCCGCCGTGACGTTCCAACCCGTGCGTCTCGTTCGCGTCACAAGCGAGACGGCGGTGGTTTCGGGGCTGCAGGCCGGGCGCCAGATCGTATCCCTCGGGGCGCATCTCCTGCGCGAAGGCCAGCCGGTCCGGGCCTCCTCGAACATCAAGGCGGCCTCGCGATGAGCTTCAATCTCTCGGCGATCGCAGTCCGCGAGCGGGCCGTCACCCTGTTCTCGATCATTCTGCTCGTTGCAGCCGGCGCCTACGCCTTCGTCAAGCTGGGGCGCGCCGAGGATCCGAGCTTCACCATCAAGACGTTGACCGTCACCTCGGTCTGGCCCGGCGCGACCGCCCGCGAGATGCAGGACCTCGTCGCCGAGCCGCTGGAGAAACGGCTGCAGGAACTCGCCTGGTACGACCGTGTCGAGACCACGACGCGGCCGGGTTATGCCTACCTCACGGTCAATCTGAAGGATTCCACCCCGCCATCCCGCGTCCAGGAGGAATTCTACCAGGCGCGCAAGAAGCTCGCCGACGAGGCGCGCAACCTGCCGCCAGGCGTGCTCGGCCCCTTCGTCAACGACGAATATTCCGATGTGAGCTTCGCGCTCTACGCGCTGAAGGCCAAGGGCATGCCGATGCGCGAATTGGCCCGGCAGGCCGAGGCCGTCCGGCAAGATCTCCTGCATGTGCCAGGTGTGAAGAAGGTCAACATTCTCGGCGAGCGTCCCCAGCAGATCTTCGTCGAATTCTCCTATGCGAAGCTCGCGACGCTCGGCATTTCCGCCCAGGACATCGTCACCGCCCTCCAGCGGCAGAACACGGTGACGCCCGCGGGCTCGGTCGACACCAAGGGGCCGCGCGTCTTCATCCGGGTCGACGGCGCCTATGATGGCGTCCAGGCCATCGCCGACACGCCCATCGTCGCGGGAGGCCGGACGCTGAAGCTGTCCGACATCGCGGATGTCCGCCGCGGCTACGAGGACCCGCCGAGCTTCGTCATCCGGCATCAGGGCGAGCCCAGTCTCATGCTCGCCGCCGTGATGCAGGATGGCTGGAACGGTCTCGCCCTCGGCAAGGCGCTCGAAGACAGAACCGCCACGATCGGACGGACATTGCCGCTCGGCATGTCGCTCGAAAAAGTGACGGACCAGGCGGTGAACATCTCGTCGTCCATCGACGAGTTCATGATGAAGTTCGCGATGGCGCTGGGCGTCGTGCTGCTCGTCAGCCTCCTGAGCCTGGGCTGGCGCGTCGGTATCGTGGTTGCCGCGGCGATCCCCATCACCCTGGCCGCCGTCTTCTTCATCATGCTGGAAACGGGGCGCTTCTTCGACCGGATCACGCTCGGCGCGCTGATCCTGGCGCTCGGCCTGCTCGTCGACGATGCCATCATCGCCATCGAGGTCATGGTCGTGAAGATGGAAGAGGGCATGGACCGCCTCAAGGCGGCGGCCTATGCCTGGAGCCATACAGCGGCGCCCATGCTCTCGGGCACGCTGGTGACGATCGCAGGCTTCCTGCCCGTCGGGTTCGCCTCTTCCACGGCCGGGGAATACGCCGGCAACATCTTCTGGGTCGTCGGCTTTGCGCTGATCGTGTCCTGGGTCGTGGCGGTCGTCTTCACGCCCTATCTCGGCGTCAAGATGCTGCCGGAAATCAAACCCGTTTCCGGCGGCCATCACGCCATCTACGATACCCCGAATTACCGGCGCCTGCGGCGCCTGATCACCTACGCCGTCGATCACAAGTTTCTGACCTGCGCGATCGTCGGCATCGCCTTCGCTCTCTCCGGCGTCGGGATGGGCGGGCTTAAGCAGCAATTCTTCCCCACCTCCGACCGCCCCGAAGTGCTCGTCGAAATCCGTCTGCCGGAAGGCAGCAGCATCGAGACCACCACTGCCGCGGTTCAAAAGGTCGAGCACTGGCTCAACCGGCAGCCGGAAGCCAAGATCGTCACCAGCTATGTCGGCCAGGGCGCTCCGCGCTTCTTCCTGGCGCTGTCGCCGGAACTTCCCGATCCCGCCTTCGCCAAGATCGTCGTGCTGACGCCCGATGCGCATGCCCGCGAAGAGCTCAAGCAGCGCCTGCGCGCGGCGATCTCGAACGGCCTCGCGCCCGAGGCCTATGTCCGCGCCACGCAGTTCGTCTTTGGGCCTCCCTCGGTGTTCCCGGTCGAGTTCCGCATCGTCGGCCCCGATCCCGCGGAGCTCTATAAGATCTCCGAACAAGCCCTGCAGATCATGCACGGTATCCCCGATGTCAGGGAAGCGAACCGCGACTGGGGCAATCGCACGCCGGTCCTGCGCTTCGTGCCGGACCAGGACCGCCTCAACCTGATCGGCCTGTCGCCGGCACAGGTCGGTCAGCAGCTCCAGTTCCTGCTGAGCGGGGTTCCCGTCACGCAGGTCCGGGAAGACATCCGCAACGTGCCGGTCGTTGCACGCAGCGCCGGCGTCGAGCGCCTCGACCCGACCCGGCTCGCCGACTTCTCCCTGACGAGCCGGGACGGGCGGCAGATACCCCTCGATCAGATCGGTCACTCAGAGATCCGTCTCGAGGAGCCGATCCTGAAGCGCCGCGATCGCATGCCCACGATCACGGTTCGCTCGGAGATCAATGAAGCGACACAGCCTCCCGAAGTCTCAAAACAGGTGCGGGCCGCTCTCCAGCCGCTGATCGCCGCGCTACCGGCCGGCTATCGCATCGACATGGGCGGCTCCATCGAAGAGGCGGCCAAGGCGAACGATGCACTCGGAAAGATCTTTCCGCTGATGATCGCCGTGACCTTGATCGTCGTCATGGTCCAGGTGCGCTCGTTCTCGATGATGACGATGGTGCTGTTCACCGCACCACTCGGCCTGATCGGGGTGGTTCCGACGCTCCTGGCTTTCAATCAGCCCTTTGGCTTCAACGCGATCCTGGGCCTCATCGGGCTCGCTGGCATCCTGATGCGCAACACGCTGATCCTGACCGACCAGATCAAGGAGAACCGGATCGCGGGTCTGGATGACTATCATGCGGTCATCGAGGCGACGGTGCAGCGCACGCGACCCGTCATCCTGACGGCGCTTGCGGCCGTCCTCGCCTTCATTCCGCTGACCCACTCGGTGTTCTGGGGATCGATGGCCTATACGCTCATCGGCGGCACGGCGGTGGGCACGGTGCTCATCCTGCTCTTCCTGCCGGCGCTCTATGCGGCCTGGTTCAGGATCAGGCCGGCATCGGAAGCCGCCGACAAGGTCGAAGCACCTTCGAGTGCAGCAACTTCGCCGATCGTCTTTGCGGAGGCCGCGGAGTGAGCTATCGGCCAAACGCCGCAGGCTCGGGATACGACGCCTCCGCAGGGATGACGGCTTCGATCCTGCGTGCCGCCAGGGTTGTGTCTCGGAGAACGGACGCGGCTCTCCAACATCTCGACCTCAATACCGGGCAACTGATCCTGTTGAGCTGTCTCGACGCGGATGCGCCGCCATCGATCGGTGAGGTCGCCGCTGCTCTAGGCGCCGACCGGACCACCGTCACCGCGAGCCTCAAGCCACTCCTCCGTCGGCGACTGGTCGCCGTTCTTGCCGATCCGGAAGATGCCCGATTGAGGCGTCTGTCTTTGACGGGGGAAGGTTACCAGCTGCTCTCCTGCGGGCTTCCGGTCATCCTGGATGCCGATCTTTCAACGGCAGGCGTCATCCAGCTTCATCAGCAGTTCCGGGCCGATCTGGCGCGGCTGATCAGGAGCTTCCAGGTCTGAAGATTGCAGGCCGGTGGCACCCGGCTCCGTCAGCCTCGATACCATGTCCGCTACGCGGCACTGATTAAAGGTCCACTCCTGGCGCAAGCCAGCAACGAGGAGCACGGTCGCTCGGCGGAAACTCCTGCCTCCTAGTTCAGGCTAAACAGTGGTGATGAGGCCGCCGCGGCTCCCAGTTCATTGGCGCTGGCTCGGAGCCATGGGGCGACCTCGGCCATCCTGTCGCGCGTCATCCGAATCGTCGGCCCGGCGACGCTGATCGTGCCGACCGGATGGCCGACGCCGCGCTTGCGGATGGCGGTGGCCATGGCGGATGTGCCCACCTCGTAGGCCTCGGTGACGCAGGCGTAGCCGAGCTTGTGCGTCAGAGCGATCTGTTCCAGCAACTGCTCGATCGTGCGCGGCGCGTTCGGCCCCAGATCCGGTCGATCCAGGCCTTGCTTCTCGACCACCGCCCGGATCTTCGCCTCATCGAGGGTTGCCAGCCAGGCCTGACCGTTCGCCGTGGCGGCAAGGTACACCTCCGGCTCGGTGTGCGGGACGTAAAACAAACCGCTCTGGGCGCTCTGGGACTTCGCGACCCAAGTGAGATGATCGCTCTCGACGACGGCGAGCCGCACCAATTCACCGGTCCGTTTCGCCAGATCGTCGAGGATTGGCTGGACGAGATCGGTAATGCCGCTGGTGCCGAGATAGGCTAGTCCGAGCGCCGCGAGCTTGACGCTGAGACGGACCGCACCGTCTGACGCACGGAACAGGAAGCCGCCATCGATCAGCCCCTGCACCGTTCTCTCGGCGGCAGCTTGCGGAATTTTCAGCACCGCGGCCAACTCCCGCGGCGGCAGACCGGCCGGCGCCTGAGACAGCACCTCGAGCATGCCAAGAGCTCTGATCCGGCTCGACATCTCAGCTCACCGCCTCGGCAAAGATCGGAAGGTCCTGGCTGACCTCGGCGATCGCCGCCGCCCCTTCGCGAAGCTGGGGCAGCAGACGGTCCATCGCCTCGCTGGTCATGCGGATGACCGGGCCGGCGACGCTGATCGTACCGATCGGGCGCTGCGAGCCGACGCCGAACACGGGAATGGCAATGGCTGACGTCCCCCGCTCATAGGTCTCGAAGATCTTGGCGTAGCCGAGCGCGCGCGCCGTCTCGACGAAACCGAGCAGCTCGCGCATCGAGCGAGGGGCATGTGGGCCGTATCCGTCCCGTTTCAGACCCTGCCTCGCAACGAGCTGCATGGCTTCGTCCTCATCGAGGCAAGAGAGCCAGGCATGACCATTCGACGTCGCAGCGAGATAAACCTCGGCGCCTTCGTCCGGATTGTAGAGCAGGCCGCGCCTTGCTCCCTGCGCCTTTGCCACACGGATCAGCTTGCGGTCGTGGATGACGGCCATGGTCACGAGCTCGCCGGTGTGGTCGGCGAGCCCGTCGAGGATCGGCTGAATCCGCGCGGTGACGCCGGTGGCCGCGAGATGGCTGAAACCCAGTGCGACGATCTTCGCCGTAAGCCGATAGGCGCCCCCGTCGAACTCCTGGCGGACATAACCCTCTTCCTTGAGATCGGCGAGGAGCCGGTGCGTCGCGCTGCGTGGGATCGCCAATGAGTCGGCGATCGCCATCAGCGGCAGACCGCCGGCATGGCGCGACAAAAGCTCAATGATCGCGATCGCCCGATCCATGGGTGCTCCATTCCAATTGGACTGTATTCAAATTGGAACGCTGTGTCACTCATCTTGACCTGTCTGGAATTATGATCTTTATGGAATCAATTCCAGTTCTGATGTGAGCGGATCGGTGGCGACCAGGTTGCGAGTTTCCGGCACGGATAACGGCGTTCATGGCGGGCGCGAGATCACGGGTCGCACCCGCCTCTTCGCCGTGATCGGCGACCCAGTCACGCAGGTCATGGCGCCGGAGCTGATGAACCGCCTCTTTGCCGAGCGGGGTATGGATGCGGTGCTTGTGCCGATTTCCGCGACGGCCGGTGATCTGGAGATCGTCGTCGACGGCTTGAAGCACATGGGTAATCTCGATGGCTTTCTTGTCACGGTGCCGCACAAGCTCGCCCTCGGCCGGCAGGCCGATCGCCTTACCGGCGCCGCGAAGATGGCCGGTTCCGTGAATGCGATGCGGCGCGAGCCGGACGGCGCCTGGCTGGGCGATAATTTCGACGGGCAAGGCTTCGTCCGCGGCCTGCTCAGCGCCGGCCACAGTATCGCCGGCAAGCGCTTCACGCTCGTTGGTGCAGGCGGCGCCGGCGTCTCGATCGCGGCCGCCATACTGGGCGCCGGTGCATCGGCGCTGTCGATCGTCGATGTCGAGCATTCGCGCGCCCAGGCACTCGTTGTTCGGCTCGGTGCGCATTGGCCCGATCTGGCCCGAGCGTCGGACTCTCCCGATCCTGCCAGCGACGTCGTCGTGAACGCGACACCTCTGGGTCTGCGCGAGACCGATCCGCTGCCATTCGCGATCGACGGGCTGAAGCCGGACGTCGTCATCGCCGACATCATCATGAAGCCGCCGCAGACGCGGCTGCTGCGCGAGTCCGCTCGGCGCGGGATGCGCACGCATCCCGGTCTGCCGATGCTCGCCGAGCAGATTCCCCTCTACCGGGAGTTTTTCCGCATCCCTTGAACCCGCGACCCTGGCGAAAGACCGGGGCGCCCGGAGGAAACCTTGACGTATCAGTTCGATTTCTCGGTGCTGCTTCCCTATTGGGAGCAGTTGCTGCGGGGCTGCTGGCTCACCGTCCTGCTGTCGGCGATCTCGATCGCGGCGGGGCTAATGATCGGCATCCTGACCGCGCTGGCCAAGCAGAGCCGCTTCGCGGCGGCACGGATGGCCGCCGGCACCTATGTCGAGGTCATCCGGAACACGCCGTTCCTGGTGCAGGTCTTCTTCATCTTCTTCGGCCTGCCGGCGCTGGGCATCAGCTTTCAGCCCTGGAGCGCCGCCGTCCTGGCGTTGAGCCTCAACTGCGGCGCGTTCTCAGCGGAAGTGATCCGCGGCGGCATCGATGCGATCGCGCGCGGCCAGTACGAGGCTGGCACGGCGCTCGGCCTGAAGCCGCTGCAGGTCTTCCGCTACATCGTGCTGAAGCCTGCCTTGCGGATCATCTTTCCCGCTCTGTCGGGCCAGTTCGTCCTGACCCTGCTGACGACCAGCATCGTCTCGTCGATCTCGGCTGAGGAACTGACATCCATCGCCCAGTCGATCGATACGCTGACCTTCCGCAGCTTCGAAATCTACATCGTCGCGACGATCCTCTACCTGACGATGTCGTTCGGCTTTGCGACATTGTTCAAGCTCGTTGACCGTCTCTATTTCTCGTACCCGGTGAAGTGAGGCGGCATGATCAGGCAATTCGGCCTGCCGGAAGCGCTCGCCATCCTCTCCGGCGTGCAGGCAACGATCCTTCTCTCTCTCATCGCCTTCGCCGGCGGTGGCATCGTCGGGCTCGCCATCGCGCTGATGCGCACCTCGGAGAAGACGTGGCTTCAGCGCTGCGCGGCCTTCTACATCGACTTCTTCCAGGGAACGCCGCTGCTGATGCAGCTCTTCCTGGTGTTCTACGGACTGCCTGTGCTCGGCTACAAGGTGAATCCCTGGGTCGCGGTCGCGATCGGCTTCACGCTGCACGCCAGCGCCTTCCTCGGCGAGATCTGGCGCGGCAGCATCCAGGCCGTACCGCGCGGGCAGAGCGAAGCCGCCTATGCGCTCGGCCTGAGCTACGTCTCCCGCATGCGCAACGTGGTGCTGCCGCAGGCGATGCGGATCTCGGTCGCTCCGACCGTCGGCTTCATGGTGCAGCTGATCAAGGGCACCTCGCTCGCCGCCATCATCGGCTTCGTCGAACTCTCCCGCTCGGCCCAGATCATCGCCAGCGCGACCTACAAGCCGCTGCTCGCCTATGGCTGTGCAGGGCTTGTCTACTTCGTTCTCTGCTTCCCGCTTTCACGCCTGAGCATGCGCCTCGAGAAGCGCTTCGCCGTGAAGACCTGACGACCCCGAAACAAGACCAACCGGAGGAAACAGCAATGACATGGGTTCAATCGTTCCGTCGCACCGCCCTGGCCTCGGCTATGCTGCTGGCCGCGGCTTCGGCCCTGGCGGGCGCGGCAGCCGCGCAGACCGTCGAGTCCATCAAGAAGGGCGGCGTACTCAAGATCGGCTCGCAGGTCTCCCAGGTTCCGTGGGGCTTCAGCGACGCCTCGGGCAAGCTGACCGGCTTCGACATCGAGCTCGGCGAGATGCTCGCCAAGGATCTCGGCGTCAAGGCAGAGGTGACGCCGGTCACCTCCAGCAACCGCGTCGCGGCGCTGCTGACCGGCCAGGTCGACGTGCTGGCGGCGGTGATGGGCATCTTCGCCGATCGGCAGAAGGTCGTGCTGTTCTCGCGGCCCTACACCACCAACGACACGATCTATATCGGCAAGGTCGGCGCCAACATCAAAGGCTGGGATGACCTGAAGGGCGTGCGCGTCGGCGTTCCGCGCGGCACGCCGCAGGACATCGCCATCACCAAGGCGGCACCGGCGGGCGCGACGATCCAGCGCTTCGACGACGACGCCAGCACCGTGCAGGCGCTGATCGCCGGGCAGGTGGACATGATCGGTGGCGCGGCGACGCAGGTGCCCAACATCGCCCAGGTGGTCGGACCCGGCAAGTTCGAGCAGAAGTTCGTCGTGGCGCGAGCCTACAACGCCTTCGCAGTGCGCCCCGGATCGCGCGAATGGGCCGATTACCTCAGCGATTTCGTCGCCCGCAAGCTCGCCAGCGGTGAATTGCCTGCCCTCTACAAGAAGTGGATCGGCGGCGAGCTCGCCAAGATGCCGACGACTGGCGAGGGCGAGGCCGCTCTTCCGATCTCGGTGGTGCAGTAAGCGGCGCGCGGGCGGCGTCATGCCGCCCGCCTTTTTCCAAACGAGTAACTCATGTCTGATCAAAAAAGCCGCGCGGATCTGTCCGCCCAGGCGCCGATCGTCGAGATCGCGGCGCTTCAAAAATGGTTCGGCGACTTCCAGGTCCTGAAGGACATCTCCCTGACGGTCGCCCGCGGCGAGCGCATCGTGATCTGCGGCCCGTCCGGCTCGGGCAAGTCGACGCTGATCCGCTGCATCAACAGCCTCGAGCGCTATCAGCAGGGTCGGCTCGTCGTCGATGGCTACGACCTGGGTGCCGGGCAGAAGAATATCGATGCCGTGCGGGCCGAGGTCGGCATGGTCTTCCAGCAGTTCAACCTCTTCCCCCATCTGACCGTGATCGAGAACTGCATGCTGGCGCCGATGAAGGTGCGCGGCACCTCCAAAAAGGAGGCGCTGGAACTGGCTCTGCGCTTCCTCGCCCGGGTGCGGATCGGGGACCAGGCGCAGAAATATCCGGCGCAGCTCTCCGGCGGCCAGCAGCAGCGGGTGGCGATCGCACGCGCCTTGTGCATGACGCCTAAGATCATGCTGTTCGACGAGCCGACCTCCGCCCTTGATCCCGAGATGGTCAAGGAGGTGCTCGACACCATGGTCGGCCTCGCCGAGGACGGCATGACTATGCTCTGCGTCACCCATGAGATGGGCTTTGCCCGCATGGTGGCCGATCGCGTGATCTTCATGGATCGCGGCGAGATCATCGAGAGCGGACAGCCGGAGCCCTTCTTCGCGAACCCGCAAAACCCCCGCACACAGGCCTTTCTTGGCCAGCTCCTGCACTGACGACCGCGTTGCGCTGCGTGCCCGCTAGGGCGACCGTTTTCCAAAGGACCCATCATGCTCCCGGGCAAGTTTTACGACGAGATCGAGATCGGCGACGAGCGCCTGACGCCGCGCGTCACCGTCACCGAGGGCCATGTCCTGGCCTATGCCGGCGTCGCGGGCGATTTCTCGCCGATCCACATGGACGAGGTCTATGCGCAGTCGACCGTCTTCGGCGGGCGTATCGCCCATGGGCTGATGGGCCTTTCCCTCACCGACGGCATGAAGGTGCAGTCCGGCTTCTTCCGCGATGGCATCGCGCTGGGCTGGAGCTGGAAGTTCAGGAAGCCAATCCGCATCGGCGACACGCTGCAGGTGAAGTTCCGCGTCGCCGACATGCGCATTCCGAAGAGCCGAGACGACATGGGCATCCTGATCATCGCCATCGAGCTCCTCAACCAGCATGGCGAGGTGGTGCAGGAGGGTGAGCACCAGCTGATGGTTCCCCGCAAGCCAGACGCCGCGCCGGCGGAGACCGTCTGATGGCCCGCAACAAGTTCAAGACGGCCGATCAGGCCGTCGCGATGATCAAGGACGGCGACACCGTTGCGCTGATCGGTGGTGGTGGTGGCCTGATGGAGGCCACGCACACCTTTCGCGCTGTCTCGCGTCGCTTCCTCTCGACCGGCTATCCGCGCAACCTCACCGTGCTGCACGCGCTCGGGATCGGCGACAAGAAGACCGAGGGGATGAACCATTTCGCCCATGAGGGGCTCGTCAAGCGCGTCATCGGCGGCCATTGGGTCTGGTCGCCGAAAATGCAGGAGATGGCGCGCGACGAGAAGATCGAGGCCTATGTCCTGCCGAGCGGCTGCGTGATGCAGCTTTATCGCGAGATCGGCGGGCAGCGACCGGGGCTGTTCACCCATGTCGGCCTGGGCACCTTCGTCGATCCGCGGCACCAGGGCGGCAAGATGAACGCCTCCGCCAAGGAGGACCTGGTCGAGGTCGTCAATCTCGGCGGGCAGGAGTTGCTCTGGTACAAATCCTTCCCGATCAACGTCGCGATCATCCGCGGCTCCTTTGGCGATGCCGACGGCAATATCAGCCTCGATCAGGAGGCGGCGAATGTGGATGTCTACGCCGCGGCGCTTGCGGCGCATAATTCCGGCGGCATCGTCATCGCGCAGGTTCGCACGGCGGTGGATGTGAATTCGCTTCCGGCACGCTCGGTCCGGGTTCCCGGCGCCATCGTCGATGCCGTGGTGGTCGATCCCGACCAGCGCATGAGCTACGATCTGCCCTATGATCCGCTGATCTCCGGCGAGCGCCGCGGCCCGACGCCGCTCAATCCGCCGGATCCGCTCAACATCCGCTCGCTGATCGCACGCCGTGCCTATCAGGAACTGACCGAGGGCGACGTCATCAATTTCGGCGTCGGCATCGGTGAGGGCGTCGCCAAGATGGTCGCCGAGCGCGGCGAGGTGGGGCGCTACTACCAGACCATCGAGCACGGAACCTATGGCGGCTCGCTGCTCGTGGGACTGCTCTTCGGCTTCGCGAGGAGCGCCTCGGCCATGATCGACGGTCCCTCGCAGTTCGACTTCTATGCCGGCGGCGGGCTCGATACCGCCTTTCTCGGCTTCGGCGAATTGGACGAAGCGGGCGACGTCAACGTCTCGAAGCTCGGCGGTCTGACGGTCGGCCCCGGCGGCTTCATGGACATCGCCCAGAACGCCAAGAAGGTCGTGTTCTGCGGCACCTTCGACACCAAGGGCAGCAAGCTGGAGGTCGGTGGCGGCAAGCTCGCCATCTCCCAGCACGGCAGCGTGCGCAAGCTTGTCCGCAAGGTCGAGCAGATCACCTATTCCGGCAAGCAGGCGCTGAAGCGCGGCCACAAGGCTGTCTTTGTCACGGAGCGGGCCGTCTTCCATCTCGAGAACGAGGGGCTTGTCCTGAGCGAGGTCGCGCCCGGCATCGACATTCGCCACGATATCCTCGAGCGCATGGACTTCATGCCGCTGATCCCGCGCGATCCGCAGCTTATGGACAGCGCGATCTTCACCGACTGAACCGGCCTTCGATCCATTCCGAGGACATCATGGAATACCGCAATCTCGGCCGTACCGGTCTGAAAGTCTCCCGCATCGCGCTGGGCTGCATGAGCTATGGCGATCCGACGCGCGGCAATCACAGCTGGGTGATGCGCGAGGAGGAGGGCCGTCCCTTCATCCGCACGGCGCTGGACGCCGGCATCAACTTCTTCGACACGGCCAATGTCTATTCGGACGGGGCGAGCGAGGAGGTGCTCGGCCGCGCCATCCGCGACTTCACCACGCGCGAGGCCGTGGTCATCGCCACCAAGGTCTATGGCCGCATGCGTCCCGATGCGAACGGGCAGGGCCTGTCGCGCAAGGCGATCTTCGCGGAGATCGACGCCAGCCTGAAGCGCCTTGGTACCGATTATGTTGATCTCTACCAGATTCACCGCTGGGACTACGAGACGCCGATCGAGGAGACACTGGAGGCCCTCAGCGACGTCGTGAAGGCCGGCAAGGCCCGCTATCTCGGCGGGTCATCGATGCATGCCTGGCAGTTCATGAAGGTGCTCGGGCTGCAGCGCCAGCACGGCTGGGCCCCGTTCGTCTCGATGCAGAACCATCTCAATCTGCTCTATCGGGAAGAAGAGCGGGAGATGCTGCCGCTGTGCCGCTCCGAGGGGATCGGCGTGGTACCCTGGTCGCCGCTGGCGCGTGGGCGCCTGACGCGGCCCTGGCAGGACGAGCCGGCGACGGCCCGCGCCGCCACCGACGAGGTCGGCAAGGGCTTCTACGACAAGTCCAAGAACGCCGACCGCGCGGTGGTCGATCGCCTCGGCGTGATCGCCGACGAACGCGGCGTGCCGCGGGCCCAGATCGCTCTCGCCTGGCTGCTTCACAAAGAGGGCGTCACGGCGCCGCTGGTGGGCGCTACCAAGATGGCACAGCTCGACGACGCGCTCTCGGCATTGTCGGTGACGCTATCGCCAGCCGATATCGCCGCTTTGGAGGAGCCCTACGTCGCTCATGAGGTCTCGGGCTTCGCCTGACCGGTAGGGGAGTCATGGGCGATGCTCCAATAGGAGCGACCGAAGGAGATGATGAAGAACTGGCAAGCCAGGTAAGGCTTCGACAGAGGTCGGTGCCCGGACTTGGACAACCGGGTGCGCTATCGGCACCAGCGGTGAAGCTGACGGAGATGGATCGATGCTGATCAGAGGGCACCACGACGTCACGCCGGCCGTGTTGGAGGTCATGCAGCGGACGCGCGACCTACGGATGCGTGAGATCATGACGTCGCTGGTAACGCATCTGCACGGCTTCGTCCGCGATGTTCGCCTAACCGAGGCCGAGTTTCGCGAAGCGACGGCGGTGCTGAACGAGATCGGGGCGCTCGTCTCCGACACACATAACGAGTTCGTATTGATGGCGGGCTCGCTCGGTATCTCCTCGCTCGTCTGCCTTCTGAACAATGGCGATGGCGGCAACACGGAAACCTCGCAGTCCTTGCTCGGCCCGTTCTGGCGGCTGAACGCGCCGCATGTCGCTAATGGCGGCACGATCGTCAGGTCGGACACGCCTGGCGAGCCGCTTTTCGTCACGGCGAGGGTGGTGGATGGCTCAGGCCAGCCGATCGAGGGCGCCGAGGTCGATGTCTGGCATGCCTCGCCTGTCGGCCTTTATGAAAACCAGGACCCTGAGCAGGCTGAGATGAACCTGCGCGGCAAGTTCACGACGGATGCCGAGGGACGCTTCTGGTTCAGCTCGGTGATGATGGTCGGCTATCCGATCCCGACCAATGGCGTGGTCGGTCGTCTGCTGGAGGCACAAGGCCGCCACCCGATGCGGCCGGCGCATCTGCATGCGCTGATCTTCAAGCCCGGCTTCAAGGTGCTGGTTTCCCAAGTCTACGACGCCAATGATCCCCACATCGATTCCGACGTGCAGTTCGGCGTGACCAAGGCGCTGTTGGGCGACTTCGTTCGCCATGACGAGCCGCATCCGGCCGATGGCACCGTCGCGTCGCCCTGGTACGCGCTCGACTACACCTATGTGATGGAGCCGGGAGAGGCTGTCCTGCCCCGGCCGCCAATCAAGTAGGCCTGACCGAAAAGGATGCCTGCCGTGCTGACCGAAGACGACCGCCACAAGGCTGCGGACGCCATCCTGCGAGCGGAGCGCGAACGCATAGCGTGCCCTCAATTGTCGAAGACCTTCCCAGAGATGGAGATCGAGGACGCCTATCGCGTGCAGGATCTGTGGGCCGAGGCACGGATCGCTGCCGGTGCGAGGCTGGCCGGCCACAAGATCGGGCTGACCTCCCGAGCGATGCAAATGGCGTCGAAGATGACCGAGCCGGATTATGGCCGCATCCTCGACGACGCGCTCTACAACGACGGCGCCCAGATCAAGGCCGAGACCTTCATCAAGCCGCGGCTCGAAGTCGAGCTGGCCTTCATCATGGGCGAAGACCTTTCCGGCCCGTCCTGCCGCGTCCATGACGTGATGCGTGCCGCCGAGTTCGTCGTGCCGGCGCTGGAAATCATCGACTACCGCACGGAAGTGCCGCGCGCGATCGTCGACACGATCGCCGACAACGCCGCCTTTGGCGCGATTGTGCTCGGCGGTCGCACGATCCGCCCTTTCGACGTCGATGTTCGCTGGATCGGTGCCACGCTGGCCCAGAACGGCATCATCGAGGAAAGCGGCGTCTCGGCCGCGATCATGGGCCACCCCGCCGCCGGCATCGCCTGGCTGGTCAATAAGCTTCACGCTGTCGGGGCCGGGCTGAAGAAGGGACAGATCGTACTCGGCGGCTCCTTCACCCGCCCGGTGGACATCAGGAGAGGTGATGTGATCCACGCCGATTACGGGCCGTTGGGCGCGATTGGTGTTTCATTCTTCTGACGGCCGGCCATACCGATCGCTGCCGATCCGCAGTTGCCGTTACTTTCTCGGAAGCTATGCCGCTCCAACTACCGGGGCAGCAGTCCGCCGGCTGCATCAGCTTGGAGTGTCCGCTTGCGGGCAAGGCGCGAACGGCAGCCAGTGGCGCAACGCGGAAGCGGATGTTCCCATAATCTGGAGAAGCAGTCGGAAGACTTCATCCTTCAAACGACTGTCGGTGTTTCAGGCCCCGCAACCAACCAAAACCAAAACCCCGCCTCGCCACGAGACGGGGTTCTTGTGTTCTGGCCATGGCCAACGCCTCGTCGCCACGTTCAGTCCAGGATGGTGCCCAGCGTGGCGGCCAGCGCGTGCACCGGCCGCGTATGGGTCCGGGCGTCAGTACGAGCCTATGAGGGTCGCGGCGCAGCTTCGGCATCCGAGCCTCGATCGCGTGGCAGCCTCAATCGGATCGGCAAGGCCCATCTCTCTCGCCCTCATCATGTACGCCATGCTGCGCGGGGCACCTTGTTCGAAGCCCGAGATAGCGTGGCCTTCCTCTTGCCCGCGGTGATGCTCCCAAGCCGACCCGATGGCGGCGCCTGGTGAGGGAACGCAGGGACGGACGATCCGCGAGGGTCGACGGATGGGCTTCGAAGCCCGCTTCGAGACAATGCAACCTCCGGCCCTGTGAGACCCGATGTAGCACCACCGGCCCCCAAATCGGCGAGCGCGGACAGAACCTTGAAACCCTCAAGGGACAGCCGCCAAGCAGCCCAAAATCACAGTCTCGACCCTAATATACATCCACCTGATAGCGTCCGGCCCTCCGCAGGGACGCGACATAGGCGATTGCGTCTTCGGCAGAGCGTCCGCCATGCTCCGCGACGACGTCGATGAGAGTGCGCTCGACATCCTTCGCCATGCGCTTGGCGTCGCCGCAGACGTAGAAATGCGCACCCATTTCAAGCCACGACCAGATTTCGCCGCCGCGTTCGCGCATGCGGTCCTGGACGTAGACCTTCTCGCCGTCGCGCGACCAGGCGAGCGTCAGGTTGGAGAGGAAGCCCGAATCCTTCATCGCCTGCAGCTCGTCCTCGTAGAAGAAATCGCAGGCCCGGCGCTGATGGCCGAAGAACAGCCAGTTGCGGCCCGGCGCCTTGGTCGCCTGCCGATCGTGCAGGAAGGCGCGGAAGGGCGCCACGCCCGTACCCGGACCGCACATGATGATCGGAGTCGCCGGGTCGGGCGGCAGGGCGAAACCATGGGCGCGCTGGACATAAACGGGCACCTTGTCACCGGGAGCGACGCGCTCTGCTAGGAAGGTCGAGGCGACGCCCCAGCGCGGGCGCGAGCCGACCTTGTAGCGCACTGCATCGACCGTCAGGGTGATGCGGCGGGGTGTGGCGTGGTGCGAGGACGAGATCGAATAGAGCCGCGGCTGGAGCGGATCGAGCGCCTCGACGAAGGCCTCCGCCGAGAGGCGCGCCTGCGAGAACTTGTGCAGCGCGCCGAGCACGTCGAGTCGGTCGAGATCGCCGTCGGGGTCGTCGCCCGCGGCAAGGCGCCGGGCTTTTGCACGCGCCTCGCCGCCGGTGACATAGGACATGAGCTGAAACAGGGCGTCCGGCGCCGGGCCGAGCGCGCAGTCGGTCATCAGTTTTTCGCGCAACGGCTTGCCGGCGATCTCGGCATCCGGCCGCGCGCCCAGGAGCGCGACCACGGCGTCGACGAGGCGCGGATCGTTCTGCGCGACGACGCCGAACGCATCGCCGACGATGTAGTCGAGGCCGCATTCCGAGAGATCGAACTCGACGTGCCAAGTCTCCTTTTCCGAGCCGGGGCCATTGAGCTTTCTGCGGGACAGGAAGGTGGCGAGCGCGGGATTCTCGCGGCAACGGCCCTTCGGAACCGGTTCCGCAGCTGGTGCGGCCCCGGCAGGAACGGCGGGGGCGGCGGCCCCGGGCTCCTCCATCAATGTCTTGATCTGGCGCAGCGTTTCCTTGCCGCCCGGCGCGCAGAGATTGAGCCGCCCTTCGGCGCCTGATGCGATGGCCGCGGAATAGGTCTCGCAGACATAGCCGCATTGCCCGCAATCCTGCTGGGCCATCGCCGCATAGAGCCGGCGGGGCAGGGGCTTGCCTTCGGCCAGCGTCATGCGCTCGGCCATTTCGAGCGACGGGTCGTGCCAGGGCGCACCATCCTCGGCCTCGGTCATGACCGCGGCGTTCTCGGTGGGCGACAGCGCCGTGACGCCGGCGTTGTCGAGCGAGAGCAGGCCGGCGAAGAATCCGTTGAGCCAGGAGCGCTGCTCGTCGCTGAAAGGAGCAGTCGCGGGGATGACCTGGACGATGGGGGCAGGCGTCTGGACGGTCACGCTGCAGCCTCCGTCCTTGCGACCAGAACCGTCAGCGCCTCCATGTCGTGGCGCCGCGCGAAGGCGACGAAACTCTCGTCAGGGGTGGCCCGGTGCATCTGCCACGCATCCAGGATCGACTTGACGACGGCCGGCGCCTCCTCGGCCTTGATCTTCTCGCGAAAGGCCCGGGCGATGCCGCCATCGACGCCGTAACCGCCGCCGACATAGAGGTCGTACCCCTCGACCGTGTCGCCTTCTTCCCCCACCGGGACCCTGGCGCCGATCAGCCCGATATCGCCGATATAGTGCTGCGCGCAGGAGTTGTGGCAGCCGGTGAGATGGATGTTGACCGGCTGGTCCAGCACGATCTGCGGCTCGCAATGCGCGGCGATGGCGAGTGCGTCTTCCTTGGTGTGGGCGGCCGCGAACTTGCAGCCGGTGGCGCCGGTGCAGGCGATCAGCCCGGCCCGCAGCAGAGAGGCTTCGGCCGAAAGCCCGATGGCCTCGAGGTTGGCGAGCACATCATCGACGCTTGCATCCGGCACGCCAGAGATCAGCAGGTTCTGCCAGACGGTGAGGCGGATATCGCCGTCGCCACTGTGTCGGGCGATTGCGGCGATGACGCGCATCTGTGCCACGGTGAGCTTGCCGACCGGCAGCGCGACACCGATCCAGTTCAGCCCGGCCTGCGCCTGCGCGTGGACGCCGATATGGGCCAGGCGGTCATAGGCCGGACGCGGCGCGACGAACGTTGCTCCGACCCGGACCAGCCTGCGGCCGAGCTTCTCCTCCACTGCGACTAGAAACCTGTCGAACCCCCAATCGTCCAGGACGTATTTCAGCCGGGCCTTGTTGCGGTCGCTGCGGTTGCCGTTCGCCGTAAAGACGCGGATGACGGCATCGGCTACCGCGACCGCGTCCGAGGGAGCCACGACGACGCCGGTGTCGCGCGCCAGATCCCTGTGGCCGGTGATGCCGCCGAGCGCGAGCCGATACCAGACGCCGGGACGGACCGGCTCGCCTTCGAAGCTCGCGCCTTCGACGACCTCGATCGCCTGGAAGCCGATGTCGTTGGTGTCCTCGAGCGTCGCGATCGAGCCGGCGCCGTCGAAGGCGACGTTGAACTTGCGCGGCAGCCCGTAGAGCGAGCGGTCGTTCAGGATGTGATGATGCCAGGCCCTGGCATGCGGCCTTGTATCCAGCAGTTCGCGCGGGTCGATCCCGGCGGTGGCCGAGCCGGTGACGTTACGGATGTTGTCGGCACCGGAGCCCTTCGCCGTCAGGCCGAGATCGCTCAGCGCTTCGATGAACGCAGGAGCGTTCTGCGCCTCGATTTCTCGGACCTGCAGGTTGGCCCGGGTGGTGACATGCGCATAGCCACCTCCGAGGTGCTCGGCGAGATCGGCGACGCCGGCGAACTGCCAGTGCGTCAGGATGCCGTTGGGAATGCGCAGCCGGCACATGTAGCTGTTCTGCGCCGGCGCCACATAGAAAAGGCCCTGATAGCGCCAGCGGAAATTATCGTCCGGTTTGGGATAGGTGCCGCTTTCGGCCTGGGCCTTGAAGCGGGCATAGGCATCGAAGGGGTGCTCGGTCGCCTTCCACTTCTCCTGTTCGGCGAGCTTGCCGCCTTTTGCGATCGTCCTCGCCTGCGCCTCCCGATGCTCCTTGTCCGGCCCGGCCGGCACGGAGGCCGCGCTGCCGGGGCCCGAGCCGAGCGGCGCCAGCCCGCGCGCCGTGCGGGTGGACTGCATGCCGCTGACGAAGCCTTCGAGATAGCGCTTCTGGTCGGGCGTGAAATCGTCGCTCATGACCGGATCCGTCACGCCGCCTCGACGAAGCGATGGCGCTCGTAGAGGAATTTCAGCACCGCCTCGCGCGCGGCGATGTAGGTCCGGTCCGAGACCAGTTCGAGCCGCCGCCGCGGGCGGACGAGCTTGACGTCGAGCACCTCGCCGATGCGGGCCGAAGGGCCGTTCGTCATCATCACGATCCGGTCGGAAAGCAGCACGGCTTCATCGACGTCGTGGGTGATCATGATCATGGTGTTGCCGAGTGCGGCGTGGATCTGCATCACGGAATCCTGCAGGTGGGCGCGGGTCAGCGCGTCGAGCGCGCCGAAGGGCTCGTCGAGCAGCAGGATCTTCGGCTCCATGGCGAGCCCGCGCGCGATGCCGACGCGCTGCTTCATGCCGCCGGAAATCTCGCCGGGTCGCCTGTCCTTCGCATGGGCCATCTGGACGAGGTCGAGATTGTGCATGATCCAGTCATGCCGATCGGCCTTGCTCTTCCTGCCGCCGAAGACCTTGTTCACGGCGAGCGCGACATTGTCGTAGACCGTGAGCCACGGCAGCAGCGAGTGGTTCTGGAACACCACGGCGCGGTCCGGCCCGGGCGCGTTGACCTCCTTGCCTTCCAGCAGGATGCCGCCGGTCGTCGCAGGCGTCAGCCCCGCGACGATGTTGAGCAGGGTCGACTTGCCGCAGCCGGAATGCCCGATGATCGAGACGAACTCGCCCTTGTCGATGACGAGGTTGATATCCTTGAGCACTTCGGTGGTGGCGGCGCCCCGCTGGAAGCGCTTGTCGACATGGTCGATCTTCAGATAGCTCATCGCTTGCCCCTCAGTTGGTTGCGGTGCCGCGGGTGACGACATGGCCGATGAGGGCGACGAGGCGGTCGAGCAGGAAGCCGACCACGCCGATATAGACCAGCGCCACGATGATGTCGGAGAGGCGGGACGAGTTCCATGCGTCCCAGATGAAGAAGCCGATGCCGACGCCGCCGGTCAGCATCTCGGCGGCGACGATGGCGAGCCACGACAGCCCGACGCCGATCCGCAGGCCCGTGAAGATGTAGGGCGCCGCCGCCGGCACCATGATCCTGTAGAAGAACTCGATCTGGTTCAGACGCAGCACCTGCGCGACATTGCGATAGTCCTGCGGGATGTTGCGGATGCCGACGGCCGTATTGATGATCACCGGCCAGATCGCGGTGATGAAGATCACGAAGATCGCCGAGGGCTGGCTGTCGCGGAAGGCGGCGAGCGAGAGCGGCAGCCAGGCCAGCGGCGGCACGGTGCGCAACACCTGGAAAATCGGGTCGAGCCCGCGCATCGCCCAGACCGACTGGCCGACCAGCACGCCGAGCAGGATGCCGACGACCGCCGCGAGGCTGAAGCCGATGGCGACCCGCTGCAGCGAGACGAGAATGCGCCAGCCCAGCCCGATATCCTGCGAGCCCGCCCAGTAGAACGGTTGGACGATCAGATCCTTCGCCTCTTCCCAAATCTTCGTCGGAGGCGGCAGTGAGGATTGCGGTCCATGCGCGGCGAGCTGCCAGAACAGCAGGATCAGCGCGACCGTGATCAGCGGCGGCAGCAGGTTGGCGAGAGCGCCTCTTGCCAAGGGAGCGAGCTTTGCCAGGAAGGGCTTGGCAGGCCCCACCGGCAACGGCACGACCTCGGACGGTTTGCCCGGGAGCGCGACGACCGCGGCGCCCGCACCCGCATCTTTCAAGACAGGCTGACCCATGTTTCAGTCTCTCCTTTGACCGAGCGTTCGGTTGCGTTCGTCATGCCGTCTCGCGCGCCTGCGCACCGATGCGGCGGATTTCAGGGAGGCAGGAGCCGCAATTGGTCCCCGCCTTGAGTTGAACGCCGATCTCCTCGGCCGTCGCCGCGCCTGCCTCGAAGGCGGTGCGGATCGCGTTCAGCCCCACCCCGAAGCAGGCACAGACGGTCGGGCCGGGCGCCGGTCCCCCGGGCTGACGTCCAGAGAGGAGGGAGAGCCGGCGTTCCACGATCGACGCCGGATCGGCGAAGACGGTCTTGACGGTGTCCCAGAGAGGCGCGTGGCCCGCCCGTGCGAGGAAGAGCGTGGCGACGAGCCGCCCCGCCCGGAACACGGCGCAGCGATAATGGCCGCCTTCATGGTCGACCAGCTCGGTCAGTTCGTCCGTGCCGAAGCGTTCGCGCACCAGCGCCGCGAGCGCATCGACGGCGGCGTCGGTCGCGAAAAGCCGGCCTTCGCCGCCCTGCACCGCAAGCCGCGACCACCAGCCTCCCGACGGCAGGTCGAAGGGGCCGCGTGACAGGACAAAGCCTTCGAAACGATAGGCCACTGCTGCAATGGAGACCGGTGTCGCCTTCAATTCGGGCTGCCCTGAGAAGGGGTCGCAGCACGGCTGCGCGAGGGCGCCGATACGGGCATCGGAGGCCGTCTCGCCGGACCAGTGGATCGGCGCGAATACGGTCCCCTCGGTTACGCCGGTGTCTGCTGCCACCCTCAGCACCGCGCTGCCGTAAGCGCTGGCGAGCCGGGCGAACCCACCCTCGGCCAGCCCGAAGCGAGCGATCTCGGCCGGATGGACGTGCACCGAGGGCTCGGCGGCATGGACGCTGAGCCGGGGGCTGAGGCCGGTCCGGGTCATGCTGTGCCAGTGGTCTCGAACCCGCCCGGTGTTCAGCAGCAGCGGGAAAATCTCGCTCACCGGCGAGGCGAGCTTGGGTCCGGCGAGCAGGCTCATCCGTGCGCGGCGCTCCGGACCGAAGAACGAGCCGTCCCCGAAGAGCCGCGCGGTGCCATGCGGCCGATCGGCCGGCGCGGGCCATTGCACCGGCTTGAGCGCATCATAGGCGGCTCTTGTAAGGTCGGCGTGGGCGCCGATGTCGAAATCGCGCGTTCCCTCGTTCTCGAAGGCCGAGAGAGCGGCGTGCTCGGCATGGATCTCGTACGGGCCGGCATGGGCGAAGCTCTTCCCGAAGCCGAGACGCTTGGCGACCTCGCAGATGATCCACCAGTCCGGCCTTGCTTCGCCGGGGAGGGGCAGGAAGGGGCGCTGGCGCGAGATCCGGCGTTCGGAATTGGTGACGGTCCCGTCCTTCTCGCCCCAGGCAGCGGCCGGCAGGATGTAGTGAGGCCCGGCCGCGAGCGTGTCGTTCGAGAGCACGTTCTCCGAGACGATGAAGAGGTCGAGGCCGGCGAGCGTGTCGCGTACCTTGTCCGCATCCGGCAGGGAGACAGCAGGATTCGTCGCCATCACCCACATCGCGCGGATGCGGCGTCGGGCGACCGCTTCCAGCATCTGGACGGCCTTCAGACCTTCGTCGCGTGCCATGTTCGGCGCGTTCCAGAAGCGGCGGACGCGGTCGATCTCCTCGGCGCCATAGCCCATATGGGCGGCGAGCATATTGGCGAGCCCGCCGACTTCGCGCCCACCCATGGCGTTCGGCTGCCCGGTGAGCGAAAACGGTCCGCAGCCGGCGCGCCCGATCCGCCCCGTCGCGAGGTGGCAGTTCAGGATCGCGGCCACCTTGTCCGTGCCCTGCGCCGACTGGTTGACGCCCTGGCTCCAGGCCGTGACCACGCGCGGCGTGCTCGCCCAGAGCTCGTAGAAGGCCGCGATCCGGTCGGCCGGAACACCGGTTGCAAGGGATACCGAGGCCAACGCGGGCGCGATTGCGCGCGCATTGGCCAGCGCCTCCTCGAGACCCGTCACATGACACGTTACATAGCCCCGGTCGACGAGGCCACGATCGCAGAGGTGAACGAGCAGTCCGGCGAAGAGCACGGCGTCGGAGCCGGGCTTCAGCGTCAGCACCATGTCGGCTTCTTCCGCCGTCGCGGTCAGGCGTGGGTCGAGGACGACGAGGCGCGCGCCACGTTCGCGCCGGTTGTCCTGCATCCGCCGGAACAGGATCGGGTGGCACCAGGCCGTGTTCGAGCCGACCAGGACGATCAGGTCGGCGCTGTCGAAATCCTCATACGCGCCGGGCACGGTGTCCGAGCCGAAGACCCGCCGCTGCGCCGCGACCGTCGAGGACATGCAGAGCCGCGAATTGGTGTCGACATGCGGCGTGCCGATGAAGCCCTTCGCCAGCTTGTTGGCGACGTAGTAGTCCTCCGTCAGAAGCTGGCCCGATAGATAAAAGGCGACCGCCTCCGGGCCGTGCTCGGCGGCGATGGTCCGCAAACCTGTGGCGACGGCGCCGAGAGCTTCGTCCCAGCCGATCCTGTCGTAGCCGCCGGCGATGTTGCGCTTCAGCGGATGCAGCACCCGCCCGCCGAGCCCCAGCGTCTCGCCGAGCGCCGAGCCCTTCGAGCAGAGCCGTCCGCGATTGGCCGGGTGCTCCGGATCGCCGGCGATCGCGGCGCCGCCCAGCGCGTCGGGCGTGGCCACTACGCCGCAGCCGACACCGCAATAGGGGCAGGTCGTACGCACCGCCGCCGGGGCAAGGGGAGCGTCGTGGCGCATCAGGCGGCCGCCTCGATGCAATGGCTTTCGCCGAAAGGCAGGTCGGCGCGGATCGCGCCGACATCCTGGCCCGAGCGGATCAACCCCAGATAGAACAGGGCGCCGTGCGTATCGCCGACCAGCACGCAGCCGGCGAGCCGCCCGCCGCGTAGCACGAACTTGCGGTAGACGCCCGCGGCGGGATCGCGCAGCACGACCGTCTCGGCGCCGTCCCCCGCCTCGAACTCGCCGGCCGAGAACACGCCGACCCCGGAGACCTTGAGATTGGTCGAGAGCAGCGACCCCAGATAGGCGCCGTCGCGCCCGGCAAGGCGGGCGGCGAGCACCCGCGCCTGCTCATAGGCCGGCTCGACCAGCCCGTAGGCCAGTCCGCGATGCTCGGCGCACTCACCGATGGCGAAGATCGCGGGGTCGCTGGTGGCGAGGCCGTCATCGACCAGGATGCCGCGTCCGACGCCAAGTCCGGCCGCTTGCGCGATCTCGATATTCGGGCGCACGCCGATGGCGATGACCACCAGATCGGCGGGAATCTCGGTGCCGTCCGTGAGTTCGACGGCCTCGACATGGTCCCGGCCACGGAAGCCTTTCGTCTCGGCACGGAGGCGCACGTCGACGCCGCGCGCCGCCATCGCCGCGGCGAGCAGGCCCGCGCCCTCGCGGTCGAGCTGGCGCTCCATCAGGCGGTCGACGAGATGCAACAGCGTCACCTCCGCCCCGGCACGGGCAAGGCCATGGGCGGCCTCCAGCCCGAGCAGGCCGCCCCCGATGACGGCGACACGGGCGCCGCGCGCCGCATAGGACCGCATCATTCCGACATCGGCCGTATCGCGAAACGTCACGACACCCCTGAGCGCGCCGCCGGGGAAGGGCGGACGCAGCGGCGTCGAGCCGGTCGCGAGCACGAGCTTGCCGTAGGGCAGGTTCGACCCGCCGCGAAGCGTCACCACCCGGGCCGCCCGGTCGATGCGCTCGACGGAGCGGCCGTAGAAGGTGGATATGCCGCGATCGCGCCACCAGGCCGGGGGCTTGAGGTCGATGTCGTTCTCGCCGATCTCCCCGGCCAGCAGAGGCGAGAGCAGCACCCGGTTATAGGCCGGTCGGGGTTCGTCCCCGATCACCGCGACGGAATAGCGGCCGAGCGCGCGCTGGCTGAGCTCCTCAGCCAGCCGGGTCGCGGCCATGCCGTTGCCGACGATGATCAGGGGTTCGGCCATGGTCAGGCGATCCGCTTGATCTTCAGCGCGTTGAGGTAGTCCATCGGCGCCGCCGGATCGAATTTGACACCGTCGAAGAAGGTTTCGACGCCGCGGGAATCCGAGCTCGGCGTGCCCGCGATGCCGAGCGTCTTCGCGGCTTCCAGCCAGAGATCGGAGCGGTTGACCTTGTCGACGAGCGCCTTGACGTTGGTGTTCGCCTCGAACTTGCCCCAGCGGATGTTTTCGGTCACGAACCAGGTGTCGAGGCTCTTCCAGGGGTAGGAGACCGAGCCGCCTTCGCCCCAGAACTTCATCAGCAGGTTCGTCCCCTTGGCGACCTTGCCGCGCCCGTAATTGATGTCGCCCTTGATGCGGCCGATGATGTCCGGAACGGGAACGTTGAACCACTGGCGACGGCCGATGATCTCGGCCATCTCCTGCTTGTTCTCCATCTTCTCGCACCAGATCTGGGCTTCCATCGTCGCCATCATGATCGCCATCGCGGCCTTGGGATTCTGGTCGACGAAGTCGGCGCGCATGCCGAGCACCTTCTCGGGATGCTTGAACCAGATCTCGCCGGTGGTCGCGGCCGTGAAGCCGATGTTCTGGTTGACGAGCTGCTCGTTCCACGGCTCGCCGACGCAGAAGCAGTCCATGGTGCCGACCTTCATGTTCGCCACCATCTGCGGCGGCGGCACGACGATGGTCGAGACGTCCTTGTCGGGGTCGATGCCGCCGGCGGCGAGCCAGTAGCGCAGCCAGAGATCGTGCGTGCCGCCGGGGAAGGTCATCGCCGCCTTCACCTCCTTGCCCGCTGCCTTCTTCTTCTCGAAGGCCTCTTTCAGTGCCGAGCAATCGGTGCCGACCGGCAGATCCTTGTATTCGTTGGAGACCGAGAGGCCCTGGCAGTCCTCGTTCAGCCGCAGCAGCGTGTACATCGGGAGCGGCTGCCCGTTCTGCATGACCTTGCCGGTGCTGTAGAGATAGGGCTTTGGCGAGAGAATATGGCCGCCGTCGATGCCGTTGGCCTTGAAGCCGAGCGCCATGTTGTCCCGCGTCGCACCCCAGGAGGCCTGCTTGGCGATGTCCATGTCGGGCAGGCCGTATTTGGCGTATATGCCCTTTTCCTTGGCGATGATCAGAGGCGCGGCGTCGGTCAGCGCGATATAGCCGAGGCGCGTGCCCTTCACCTCCGGCCCGGAGCCCTGCGCGAACGCGCCGGAGGGCAGGGCGGATTTCGCCGCCGCGAGCAAGGCGGCGGTGCCGGACAGCCGGAGAAAGTGCCGGCGGCTGGTGCCGGGCTTCCGGGATGCGGCCGCCCTGGTTCCGGTCTTGAAGCTATGCGTCATCGATCGCCTCTCGGTTGCTGGAAAGCTGCCTGCGTAGATCGGGCCGAAATGCAGAAAACGCCGCGCGAAAGACGCCCGGGCGGGCGCATTCCGACAGCGACGTTGCTGTGTCTTCCGGATTGGGGAGCGCGGGCAGCATTGGCCGCGTCGCAGCAGGTGTTACAAGGATCGTGCCAACCGTGAGAGCCAACCGGCTGCTTTGGAATCGCAACAACTTGAATTGGGGATGACACCGGTTCGGCCTGGGCGACCGCATTGTTGCGATGCAAAATGGAGATGCATCTGCCTTCTTTTTAGGCTAGCGCCCCTCGGCGGCCGAAATGCCCTCGAAAGATGCAGGCAGGAAGACGCCTCGCGCGATCTCGCGGATCTCCGAAGTCACTGCGATCTGCCCGGCGCGCTGCATGCCTGACAGAACCCAGTCGGCGTCGTCGGGCTCGGGCCGCAGCGCCTCGCGATCGAAGCGCACGAAGGGCGCGATCCGGCGGGCCGGCCGGCCGGCACCTTGAATAAGATCGCCCTGCAGGATGCGCTCGATCAGCGCCGTCGGCAGCGCCAGCCGGTCCGGCGCCGAAAGATGCTGCGCCATGCGCGCGAAATTCTCCGGTCGGCAAGCCCAGGCGCTGGCCTTGAGGATCGCGACGCCGAGTTTCGTGACCGCCGCCGGACGGCGCAGCACGTCGTCGGCACGCCAGGCAAGAATCTTGTCGTGGCAGCCGCGCCTGAGATCGACGCCCGCATGCACCATGGCGCCGACGCCGGCCGCGACCGCGGCAGAGTTCCAGGGCGCACCGGCGCAGAAGCCGTCGATCCGCCCGCCGGCGAGCGCCTCGGCGGTCTGCGGCGGCGGAACGACCTCGCAGCGGACGTCTTCGCCCAGGACCAGCCCGCTCTTTGCGAGCCATTCCCCCAGCAGGTAGATGTGGGTCGAAAAACCGAACACGGCCGCGAAGGTCAGCGCCGGCAGGCCGGAGGCCCTGCGACGGGCGACCATCGCGGCGAGCGCGCGGGCCGAGACGGCGGTGTCGGACAAGTCGCCCTCCGCCAGGCGTGACAGCTCCTCGAAGCAGGGCAGCGACAGTGTGATCGCGGCCCCGTCGCGATTAAGGGCCAGCGGCGCCGCCATCGGCGCCCGGACGCCGCCGATGCCCAGCGTCGCGGCGATGGCTGCCGGTCCGAGCATATGGGCGGCATCGAACAGGCGCACGTTCAGCTTGTCGCGCAGGTTCGACCAGGAGACTTCGCGCACCAGCTCGAGATTGAGGCCTTCCGCTTCGGCGAAGCCTTCGTCCTTCGCCAGCACGAGCAGCGCGCAATCGACCAGCGGCATGAAGCCGACCCGCAGGTGCAGCGTCGTCATTTCAGCATCTCCGCGGCGGTGATGAGGGAGCGGGCGATGTCGACGAGCTTGCGCTTCTCGTTCATCGCGGTGCGGCGCATCAGGGCGTAGGCCTCGTCTTCGGAGAGACCCTTCAGGCGCATGACGATGCGCTTGGCCTGATCGATCGTTCGGCGGTCCTCGAGCTGCGAGCGCGCCTCGTCCAACTCCTCGCGCAGCCTGCGGAAGGCATTGAAGCGGCTGATGCAGGTTTGCAGGATCGGCTGCATCCGCTCCTTCTTGAGTCCGTCGACGATATAGGCGGAGACGCCGGCCTCGACCGCCGCCTCGATCGAGGCCGAGTCCGACTGGTCGACGAACATGGTGATGGGGCGGCGGATATGCCGGCTCACGAGGAACATGTCGGCGAGCGCATCGCGGCTGGGATCCTCGAGATCGATCACCACGACATCCGGGTCATGGGTTTCGATGGCGGCGACCAGACCCGTCGTCGCCGTCATGCGGACGAGCTGATCGTATCCCGCTTCCCGCAGGCCTTCCTCGATGATCGCGGCCCGGACTTGGTTGGCGTCCACGATGAGGATCCGCAGGTTGGGCTGCATGCCTTTCGATCGTTCCCTTGTCGTGATCCGCATCACTCAATCAGGAATCGTGCCACCGCTACTCTCTGGAGGGCGAGGCCTGGCGGCTCCCGATCGCGATGGACACCGCCTTTCGCATCGAAGCCGTCGAGGACGCCATGGCCCGCTTCGGCGAGCCGGAGAGCTTCAATACGCGCCAGCGCTCGCAGTTCACCAGCCGCGAGTTCACCGCCTTGCTGATCGCAGTCGACATCAGGATCAGCATGGACGGGAACGGCGCCTGGCGCGACGACGTGTTCGTCGAGCGCCTCTGGAAATCGGTCAAATGCGAGGAGCTCTGTCCCGCGGGCCTATGCCAGCGTGTCGGAGGCCCGTGCCTCGATCGGCCGGCATCTCGAGTTCTCCACCGCACGAAGGCCTCATCGGGGCCTGGGATGGCTGACGCCCGACCAGGCTTCCTTCAACGCGCTGCCGCCAATCCGGCGGCGGCATAGCCGAGACGGAAACCCACTTAGCAAACAGCGCCGAAGCTGTTCAGATAATCCGAGTCAGCTCGCAGGAAACACGCCGCCAGAGGCGGTCTGGCGGCGTGGTGTCTCCCTCGCTCGCGAAGATTTAGCTTCCCGAGCGCCCGGCGAGCTGCGGTACGAACATGTCGCTCCACTTGGCGGGCTTCACCTTGATCGAGCCGGCCTTGTGCATGAATTCGGCGAACTTCATCACGCCCTCGGGAGTCGTGGTGAAGCGAGCATCCTTGTCCTCGATCATCTCCTGCACATCGGCTGGGTCGACCTTCACCTTGGAGCCTTTGGCGAAGATCTCGGCGGCGAGCTTCTTGTCCTTGGCGATCAGGGCGTTGGCGTCGTCCATCGCGTCGATGAAGGCCTGCGTCATCTTCGGGTTGGCGTCGACGAACTTCTTCGGCGCGAAGGTTACGTCCAGCGTGAGGTTGCCGAGATAGTCGACCGAGTTGAGCACGCGGTGGATGCCGGGGCTCTTGGCCTCGATGTACTGGAAGGGCGGAGAGGTGAAATGCGCCTTGATCTCGGTCTTGCCGCCGACCAGCGCGGCGAGCGCCTCCGGATGCGGCAGGCTCACGGTCATGGGGTCCATCTTGGCGTAGTTGGCGTCGCCGAATTCCTTGGCGGCAATCATCTGAAGCACGACGGCGGCGAGCGAAGTCTTGATGCCGGGCAGGGCGATCTTGTCGCCCGACGTGAAGTCCTTCAGTGATTTCAGCTCCGGCTTGTTCGACATCATCCACAGCGCGGTCGAGCTCATCCCGGAGACGCCGACGACCTCGACGCCCGGGATACCCTTGGCCTTGGCCCAGAGGGTGACGAAGCCCGGCGCGCCGGTGCCGGCGAAGTCGAGCGTGCCGGCCATCATCGCGTCGTTGATGACGTTGCCGCCGTCGAGCATCAGCCAGGTGACCTTGATGTCGCCGAGGCCGGCGGCCTTGGCGCGCTTCTCCAGGAACTGCTGGTCCTGCATCACGATGAGCGGCAGGTAGAGGATGCCGAAGCCCTTGGAGATGCGGACCTCCGAGACTTCGGCCCGGGCCGGGGCGGTGGCGAGCGCTGCGCCGAGGGCTGCGATCGTGAAGGCGGTGCGCAGGAATGTCTTGAATGCCATGGGTTGCTTTCCTCCGAGTGACGGCCGTTCGGCCTTGTGAAGTTCCGATATCAGTGCTGCATGCCCCAGCGGCGGATCGTCCTGCGCTCGATCGTGGCGAAGACGACGTTCTCGACGAAGAGGCCGATCAGGATGACGGTGAACAGGCCGGCGAAGACGTTGGCCGTCTCGAGCTGGTTGCGGTTCTCGAAGATGAACCAGCCGAGGCCGCCGGAGCCCGAGGAGACGCCGAAGACGAGCTCGGCCGCGATCAGGGTGCGCCAGGCGAAGGCCCAGCCGACCTTGAGGCCGGTCAGGATCGCCGGGAAGGCGGCCGGGATCAGGATGAGCCGTACCAGCTTCAGGCCGCGCAACCCGTAGTTCTGCCCGACCATGCGCAGCGTGTTCGAGACCGAGCGGAAGCCGGCATGGGTGTTGAGCGCGATCGCCCAGAGCACGGAATGGACGAGCACGAAGATGACGCTGCCGGTGCCGAGCCCGAACCAGATCAGCGCCAGCGGCAGGAGCGCGATCGCCGGCAGCGGGTTGAACATCGAGGTCAGGGTTTCCAGGAGGTCGGCGCCGATGCGCGAGCCGATCGCCAGCGTCGTCAGCAGGGCGGCGAGCACGATGCCGATGCCGTAGCCGATGACAAGGGTCTGCAGCGAGACCAGCGTGCGCGCCGGAATGACGCCGTTGGCGATGTTCTCGACGAAGGCCTGGACGGTCTGGCCGAAGGTCGGGAAGAGCAGGGGGTTGCCGAGCCAGCGGCCATAGGCCTCCCAGGCGAGGGCGAGCACCGCGAGGATCAGGCCCTTGCGGACGAAGCCGAGGCGATAGACCCGCTCGGCCCAGCCGATGGTCTTGGCGACAACGGGGGCGTCGCTGGAATTGACGTCGCGGATGATTTCCGGACGGAAGCTGACGAGGTCGGTCATGTCGGTCTCCTCCGGTTCAATGATGCGCGAACAGCATGTCGTTGATGCGGGTTTCGAGCGCGGCCTGCTTGCCCGAGCCCATCTCCTCGGGCGGCACGCTGTTGAGCTCGGCCTTGACCTCGCCCGGATGCGGCGAGAGCAGCAGGATGCGGGTGCCGATCTTGATCGCCTCCTCGATCGAGTGGGTGACGAAGAGCACGGTGAACTTCGTGTCGTCCCAGAGCCGCAGCAGCTCGTCCTGCATCTTGCGGCGGGTGAGGGCGTCGAGGGCGGCGAAGGGCTCGTCCATCAGCAGGACGTCTGGCTCCATCGCCATGCCGCGCGCGATGGCAACGCGCTGCTTCATGCCGCCCGAGAGCATATGCGGATAGCTGTCGATGAACTTGGAGAGCCCGACCTTGTCGATATAGGAGCGGGCGCGCTCCTCGGCCTCGGCCTGCGTGGCGCGGCCCGAGGCGGTCAGCGCGAAGACAACGTTCTCGCGCACCGTCTTCCAGGGCAGGAGCTGGTCGAATTCCTGGAACACCATCATCCGGTCGGGGCCGGGGCCTGAGACCTTGCGGCCCTTCAGGCTGATTTCGCCCTCGACCGGCGTGAGATAGCCGCCGATCGCCTTGAGCAGGGTCGACTTGCCGCAGCCAGACGGGCCGAGCAGGACGAAGCGGTCGGACGGATAGACGTCGAACGAGACGCGCCGCGTCGCGGTCACGACCACGTCGGGCGTCTTGTATTGCAGCGTCACGCCCTTCACCGAGAGGAGCGGAGTCGCGGTTGCAGCGTCGAACGGGGCCAGCATGTACCCTCCCTTGTTTCGTTTCCCTGCGCACTTATGGGCGCTTGCCGAGGGTGATAATCTGCGAGACTGACTCCAGCCTGACTCGGAGCCGGGAGGAGATCCGCTTGCGCGTGCTGGTTGTCGAGGACACCGCCGATATCGCCGAGGCCGTGGTGATGCGGCTGGAGAAGATCGGCCACGCCGTCGATTGGGAGCAGGACGGCATCACGGCCTCCGAGCTCCTGCATGTGCAGGCCTATGACCTCGTCGTGCTCGATCTGAGCTTGCCCGGTCAGGACGGTCTGGCGGTGCTCCGCCAGATGCGGGCGCGGCGCCTGAAGACGCCGGTGCTGGTGCTGACGGCGCGCTCGGCGGTCGACGAGCGGATCGGCGCGCTCGATCTCGGTGCCGACGATTACCTGGTCAAGCCTTTCGACTATGGCGAGCTTGAAGCCCGTGCGCGGGCGCTGCTGCGGCGCAGTGCCGGGCAGTCCGACAATCTCCTGCGCGTCGGGCCGCTCGTCATCGACCGGGCAGGGCGCGTCGCCAGCGTCAATGAAAGGCCGCTCAACCTCACCAGGCGGGAACTGACCGTCCTCGAAATCCTCGCCGCGCGCCCGGACCGGATCGTGCCGAAGGAGGAGCTGGTCGAGCAGCTCTTCAATTTTGACCAGGAGGCGAGCCCCAACGCTGTCGAGCAGTTCGTCGCGCGCTTGCGCCGCAAGCTCGCGGATGCCTCGGTCGAGATCAGGACCCTGCGCGGATTGGGGTACCAGCTTGCGGTTGTCTGAACTGCGCCTGTCGCTGCGCTTCCGCATCATCGCCGTGCTCACGGCGGTGCTGGCAGCGGGGGCGGTCGTGCTCGGAGCCGCCGCCTGGCATTCCTCGTCGCTCGCCGCCCAGCATGCCTATGACCGGCTCCTGCGCGGCGGCGCGGTGCAGATCGCCGAGAATGTCTATATCCAGGGCGGTGTCGTGACCGTCGATCCGCCGGTCTCCACGATCGCGACGCTCGCCGATTACGACCTCGTTTTCTACAAGGTGGTCGATCCGCGCGGCATCGTCGTCGCCGGCTACGACGATGTCCCGTCGGACGCCGACCCGGTGGAAACACGCGCGGGAGTCGTTCTCGAAGACGGAGTTTATCAAGGCCAGCCGGTGCGCATCGCCACGCTGGCACGCCAGATCGACCTTCCCGGCACGAACAACTGGGCGACGATCGTCGTCGCCCAGACAACCGAGGCGCGGCGCGCTCTGGCGCGCGACCTGACGCTGAAAGCGCTCGGCGTCATCGCCGTGATGAGCGTGCTGGCTCTGGCCGCGGCGGCCTATGCCGTGACCTTGGCACTGAAGCCGTTGACCCGCATCGAGCGCGAGATCGCCGCACGACGGTCGGACGACCTGCGCCCGATCGGAGTCGAGCCGCCGCTGGAAATCCGCAATCTCGTCGAAGCCATCGACGATTTCATGCGCCGTCTTTCCGAGCGGATGGCGGTCATGCAGCGCTTCATCGCCGATGCCGCGCATCAGATCCGCACGCCGCTTGCCGCGCTCGATGCCCAGGTCGAGATCCTGATCGGCACGCCCGCCTCGCGGCGCAAGGCCGACACCGTCAAGCGCATCCATGAGCGGACGGCGGAACTCGGACGCCTGACCGGCCAGTTGCTGGATCATGCGATGGTCATCCACCGCAAGGACGCGGCTGCCGCCGCGCCGGTCGATCTCAACGAGCTCGCGAAGTCGGTTCTGGCCAAGGCCGTGCCACTCTCGCTGCCCCGCGAGGTCGACATCGCCTTCGTGCCGGCCGAGACATCAGCGGTGGTGAACGGCGATGCCGTGAGCCTGCGTGAAGCTCTCGGCAATCTCATCGACAATGCTCTGACACACGGCGCCCGAAGCCGCCTTCTCGTTACGGTCGGCGCTGACGAAACCAGAGCCTGGATCGAAGTGGTCGACGACGGCGACGGCTTTTCCGCTTCGCCAGCGGAGCTCATGCGGCCCTTCGTCAAGGGCACCGCCTCTCGTGGCTCAGGTCTAGGCCTCGCGATCGCATCGGAGGTCGCAGCAGCACACGGAGGCGAACTTTCCATAGCGCATGAAGGCGGCATTACCCGAGCCCGGCTCGTTCTCAGGCAAGGAGTGGCGCTCCCGATATCGCTGCGAGCGACATCCGCTGCGCGTGAGATGTGATGAAGCTGGGCTCGTTCCGCTATCGGAAGGCGCGTGTCTGGCTGAAGTGCCGAATGTCTCTTTTCGGAAGGCCGTTTGACGTCAGCTCCCGGCGCGGCGGCGGCGGAGACCCGCGCCGGCCCTTCCGCGATCATCCTGCCGCAGGAGAGTGTCGGCGGCGGGGCGCCGAGTCCGAGGAAGGGCAGAGCGGCCTCCAGAGCGACGCAGCGAGGCGCGCCCAGCTTTTGTTTTACCCTGTCAGCTGCGACGTTAGCTCTCGAACGGGCGCCGAGGCGGCCGGGGCGCCTTCGCGTCAGGGAAAGGCGCCCGGGGGCAGCGGCGGCTCCGCATTGAGCAGCGTGATCGTCACCCGCCGGTTCGGCGGAATATAGGGATTGTCGAGGAAGAGCGGCTCGGTGTCGGCGCGTCCCACCACGGAGGTGAAGCGATCGTTGGGAAGTCCCGCGCCCGACAGGATCTCGCGCACGGCGAGCGCGCGGCCCGCGGTGAGCCCCCAGGAATCGACGGCCTGCACCGAGCCCGGGCGCGCCGCGGCCGTGTGGCCGCTGACGGAGAGCTGGTTGGGCAGCCGGCGCAGGGTGGGCGCGATCGCCTCCAGCACGAGGCGGGTGCGCTCGTAGGGCTTAACCGAGCCCTCGGGGAACATGGAACGGCCGTTATCGTCCACGAGGGAAACGTTCACCCCCTCCTTGGTCTGCTCGATCACGATGTTGCGCGACAGATCGGCGATCTCGGGCATGTTCTGGATCGCCTGCCGCAGGCTGGCTATGGCGCTGTAGTTGACCTGCGTGCCGGCGGCCGGGCGGCTGACCTCGCGGTCACTGGCGCCGCCCGAGCTGGTCGGCCGCGCTTTGGCGTCCTGCCCGGACGTACCCCTTGCCGCGTCGCGGGGGGCCGACGGCTTGTTGCCTGCCTTGTCGAGGGCGGTGCCCATCAGCACGCCGCCAGAGCCACTGGTCGAAGGGCTGAGAGCGGCCGGCGCGAAGTATTCCGCCAAGCCTTCCTTCTGCTCCTGCGTCGTCATGCTGATCAGCCACATCAGCAGAAAGAACGCCATCATGGCGGTCACGAAGTCCGCATAGGCGATCTTCCAGGCCCCGCCGTGGTGCGCGTGCGCGGCCCTCTTGACCTTCTTGATGATGATCGGCTGGGTGGGGTCGGCCATCGAAGTCCTGCTGGAGATGGGTCAGATGTTGGCGGGCAGAGCGGCGGTCGCCGCTTCCACTTCGCTGAAGGTCGGGCGCACGTCGCTCATCAGGGCCTTGCGCGCAAATTCGACCGCCATCACCGGCGGCTGGCCGCTCATATGGGCGAGGAGTCCCGCCTTGAGCGACTGGAAATATTTCGATTCCGCCTCGAAGGTGCTCTTGAGCGAGGACGCCATGGGCGCGAAGAAACCGTAGGCGACGAAGACGCCGAAGAAGGTGCCGACGAGTGCGCCGCCGATCAGATGCCCCAGCACCTCCGGCGGCTCCTTGATCGCCCCCATCGTCTTGATCACGCCGAGCACGGCGGCGACGATGCCGAGCGCCGGTGTCCCGTCGGCGAGCGACTGCATCGCCGAAACGATCCGCTCCTGCTCCTGGTGGTGCGTCTCCAGCTCCTCGTCCATGAGAGCGTCGATCTCGTGGACGTTGTTGGCGCCCAGCGTCAACATGCGCATGTAGTCGCAGACGAATTCGACCGCGTGATGGTTCGCTGCAAAAGTCGGGAAGGCGTTGAACAGCGTCGATTCACTCGGATTTTCAATGTGCTGCTCGACCGCCAGCATGCCCTTCTGCTTCACCAGCTTGTACAGGGAATATTGCATGCCCAGCAGTTCGACATAGCATTCCTGCTTGTACTTGGGCCCCTTCACGATCGTGCCGAGCATGCCGGGCACGGCCTTGAGCACCGGGCCGGGGTTGCCGATGACAAAGGCGCCGATCGCGGCACCGAGGATGATGACGAACTCGAAAGGCTGCCAAAGTACCTCGAGGTGGCCACCCATCGCCGCGTAGCTGCCCAGGACACAGACGAAGACGATGATTGTGCCGACGATCAGCCGCATGGTCTGCCACCCTCGCACCGCAACAGGTACAGCCCGCGCGAAGCCACTACTGCTCCGACGAAATGACCGATCAGGGTTAAGGTCGAGTTTACGGCCATTATCTCGGCGTTTCCGGAGCGCGATCAGGCCTGGACCGTGCGGCTGTATCTGTGCCGCGAACCGGCTTCCGCATCGTGTTTTCGACGCCTGGGCCAACCTCCTGGGCGCGGCCTGCGGCAAGCTCACTGCGCAGCACTCCGGGATCGTTTCCCTGCCCGCGCAGACGGCCGCATGGGCCAATCACGGAGGCTTTTGCCGGGATTTATCGGGGCGGCCGCGGGGATCCTTCGATTCCGGGGCGCGTGACCCGGGCCTGCGCCTGCTGCCGGAGTCCCTCAGCGCAATCCCGCCAGTCGAAGCCGGAGGGCGAAATTCGCGATGCTGGACGGGGCAGTGATACCGGCTGCCTCAAACGAAACGGATGGCGGCGCCACTGCGGCGATTTGCCCCGCCGAGCCCGCCCATCGATCGATCCCTGCCGCGTCTCGATGCCAGCTGCGCGCTGTCCTGAACCCTCGTCGCGGCGAGTAGTGCAGCTCCTTCAGGAGCCGTCGATGCAGCGCCCGCAGGGGCGCGCCGAACGCCGCGCTCCTGTCACCGGCCACGCTCCGCATGAGCGAGCACCGCGGGCGATTGCTCCGGTCCGGCAGGCTCACGCCTGCACCACGATATAATCCTGCTCGATGCTGACGACGATCGTCTCTGCCTGGTACGGGCCGTCGAAGAGCTCTGCGCCGGACTTAACCTCGACATCGTAGGTCTTCGCCCGTACCCGCGCAGGCTCGGCGCGCGATCGCCCGGTCCGAATGTCGAACTCCCAGCCATGCCAGGGGCAGCGCAGGATCTCGCCGCGGCGTGTATAGCTGTACTCACCCGGTTCGGCGCCGGCTTCGACCAGACCCGTCGTCCGGCCAAGGCAGAGATCGCCTCCCTGATGGGGGCAGCGGCCGAACAGGCCGAAATACGCTCCATCGAGGTTGAAGATCACGACCTTCCGGCCGGCGACCTCTGCGACGAGGCGCTCTCCGGGTGGGAGTGCGGAGGCCGGTGCGATGACATGCCTCGCCATCTCAGGCGCGCCCGTAGAGCGCCTTGGCGTTGTCCAGAAACAAGGCTTGCCGTGCGGCCTCGTCGAGCTTGACCGGCACGGCCCAGAGCGGGTCGTCGAAGTCCCAGTGCGGATAATCCGTGGCGAAGAGCAGCCGATCGATGCCGATCCATTCGACGATGTCGTGGAAGTGCTTGCGCTTCTCCGGCTCCTCCATCGGCTGCGTCGTCAGCCAGACGTGATCGCGGATGTACTCGCTCGGGGGGCGCCGCAGATGGGGCGTCTCATCGCGCATCCGGGACCAGTGCTTGTCGAGCCGCCAGCTCAGCGAAGGCAGCCAGGCGAGTCCGGCCTCGATCAGCACCATGCGGGTGCCGGGATAGCGCTCGAAGACGCCCTCGATCACCATCGAGGTCAGCAGCGCCTGGCAGCACTGCGAATGCCCGACCATTTCCTCGATGTAGTAGGACGGCCAGCCGCCGGCGGTAACCGGATAGCCGCCATAGCCGAATGCGTGGACGCCGACCGGCAGCCTGGCGCGCTGTGCCGCTTCGTAGATCGGCCAGTAGCGTCGTTGCCCGAGCGGCTCCGCGGTCCGGCTGAGCAGCAGCACCTGCACGAAGGCGTCATGCCCGGCCCAATGATCGATCTCGGCCGCGGCGGCTGCGCCGTCCTCATAGGGTATCACGATCGACGCCTTGAGCCGGCTGTCCTTGCTCGCCCACTCGGCGACCTGCCACTCGTTCAGTGCACGCGCGAGCGCGGCTGAATAGTCGAGGTTCTGGGCGGCGCCCGCGGCCGGCGCGATCACCGTCATGATGCCGAGCTCGACCTGATTGGCGTCGAGATGCTGGGCCTGCATGAAGGAGAGATCGGAGCCGGGGCGCCCGTCCGGAGGCCAGGAATCGAGGCGCGCGGCATCGGGCTGGCCCTTGGGGTAGGCCGGGCCGCTCTGATAGCCGTGGCGCGGCAGCATGCCGTAGGTCATGGCGTGGTCCTGCCAGCGCTTCGGCAGATAGGGCAGGATGTCGGAAGGCTTGGCCAGGCAGGGATGGATGTCGCAATCGGCAATGGTCGGCCTGACGATGGCGGACCCGGGCTTCGGCCGCGCCGGAAGCTCCATGTTCATGCGAAATCCTCCTTCAGACGGGGATACGTCGCGAACGGATTGTCGATCAGGATCTTGGCCTTGAGGCTATCGGCCAAAAGCGGCGGCAGCGCGTCCTGCCCGTCGAACTGCCAATGCGGATAATCGGTCGAGAACAGCAGCAGATCGTCCGATCCCACCTGATCGAGGATGCGCAGCAAAGCATCCCCTTCCATCGGAGCATCGACGGGCTGCAGCGTGAAGCGCACCTGTTCGCGGATGATGTCCGGCGGTGGGCGGTCGACCCAGGGTATCTCCATGCGCAGGCCGCGCCAGTATTTGTGCAGGCGCCAGAGATAGGCCGGCAGCCAGGTGAAGCCGGATTCGATCAGCACGACCTTGAGCATCGGGAATTTCGAGAAAACGCCCTCGCAGACCAGGCTCGTCAACTGTGTCTGGAAGCCTTGCGCCTGGTTGACGTAATCCTCCGTGAAATAGGACGGCCAGCCCACCGGCGTCACCGGATGGCGATAGGTCGAGCCGGCATGAATGCCGATGGGCAGGCCGTGCCGCGCCGCGGCTTCGTAGATCGGCCACAGGCTGCGCCGGCCGAGCGGCTGGTCCGCGAGGCAGGGCAGCAGCACCTGGACGAAGCGCCTGTCGGCCGCGCGCCGCTCGATCTCGGCGGCCGCGAGTTGCGGGCTCTGGATCGGCACGACGATCGAGGCGCGCAGCCGCTTGTCGACATCGAGCCATTCGGCCGCCAGCCAGTCGTTCACGGCGCGGGCGAAGGCGGCAGCCATGTCCTCGCTGAACAGCGTGGTCACCGCGTAAAGGCAGTTCAGGATGCCGGCGCGGCTGCCGAAGGCGTCGAGCGCCTGGGCGCCGAGCTGCGCAGGACTGGAGCCAGCCTTGGCTCCGGCGGTGCGCCAGTCGGGCCTTGAGGTCAGGGGCGCGCGCAGCGGGTAGCTCGTGGGTTCCAGATCGTGCACCCCGCGCTGCGCCACCGCCTCGGCCCATTGCGGCTCGAGATAAGGCACGAGCGCCGCAATCCCGGGCACGGCCGGGTGCAGGTCGCAGTCGATGCCGCCGGTGGCCGTCGCGCTCATCTGCCTTCGCCCTCGCCGAGCAGGAGATCGATCGCCGCGGTCCACGAGAAGGCCTCGCCGCCGATGCCCGCGCGGTCGAGTGGGTTGAAATACTCGCTGAAGCCGGCGTCGCCGATCAACCGCCGGGTATCCGCGGCGACCGAGCGGGCGGCGGCGGCTTCTCCGGCCTCCTGCAGCCCGCTGGCGATCATCCAGTTGACGACCGCCCAAACCGGGCCGCGCCAGTAGCGCTGCGGCTCGAACGACGGCGCGTCGGGGTCGGTGGAAGGCACGAGGGCGATCCCGCGATCGCGCCAGCCTTCGAGCCGCCCGGCGAGGGCAGGCGCGCGCCCGTGCAGCCCGGCGAAGATCGGCAGAAACCCGGCCGAGGTGCGGATGGGGATGAGATGGCCGCCGATCAGGTCGCGCGACAGATAATGGCCGAGCGCCTCGTCCCAGAGCCCCCCGAGCAGGGTCTCCTTGCGGGCGATCCGCTCCGCGATGGCCGCGCATTCCCCACCGTCTCCGAATTGCTCCGCCAATGCCAGCAGGTCACGCTCGGCCCGCAGCAGGATCGCGTTGGTGCCGACATCCGCGATCTTGAAAGGTGATATCTCCAGCATGCGCCGCGCCTTCCACCCGGTCTCTCGAAACAGATCGACGAGATGGATGAAGCGCTGGTACTCGATGCCGCGCGGCCGGAACGCGGCGTCGACATGGCCGATGTCGCGACGGCGGATTTCCGTCGTCGTCTCCGTCGGGACCCGGTCGAGCGCGGCGTCCCAGGCCGGACTGTTGTCCATCCCCGTCTCCCAGGGATGCAGCGTCGCGACAAGGCCGCTGCGCTCCGGATCGCGCGCCCGTTCCCACCACAGATGATTGCGGACGAGCTTCGGATAGGTCGCCCGGGCGCGCTCGATGCCGGCCGGGCCCTGGCGCTCCAGCACGAAGCGCACCGCGGTCGCCAGCACCGGCGGCTGCGGGATGCCCGAGGTCGGCGGGGTATGTTCGACGCCCCAGACCTCGGGGCCCGGGAAATAATCGTCGGAAGGGGCGTGGAAGACGATCTGCGGAACGAGCCCGTCCTCCCATTGGCCTTCGAGCAGCCGCTCGATCTCGCGCCAGGCCCGCGCGGCGTCGAAGGTGGCCCAGCCCATCGCGACGAAGGCCGAATCCCAGTTCCACTGAAAGGGATAGAGCCGGTCGGTCGGGACCGTGTAGCCGCCGCGGTCATTGGCGGCGAGGATGGCGCGGGCGCTGGCGATACGGTTCATGGACTGCCCTCGAGCGCTTTGCCCGCCTCGTTCATCCAGCGCAGTCGTGCCGGGTCGGGCTTCAGCAGGATGTCGCCGCCCGCGGTCAGCGGCGGCAGCGGCCCCGCCGCAGGCAGGACGATGCGCAGCGGCTGGCCGCCGGCAGCCACGCCGGTCAGCAGGACCTGCGGGCCGAGCAGTTCGGCGACCTTGAGGGTGAAGGCGAATCCCGCCTCCGCGGGACGAGCCAGGGCGATGTCCTCGCCACGCAACCCGAGGAGAACCCGGGCTCCGGCACCTGGTGGCGCCGCGAGCGCGAGGCCGCCGAGATCGACCTTGCCGTCCTGCACGGGCAGTTCCAGGAAGTTCATCGGCGGACTGCCGACGAAACCGCCGACGAAGCGCGTCGCGGGGCGATCGTAGATTTCGGAAGGGGAGCCGATCTGCTCGATCCGCCCGGCCTGCATCACCGCGATGCGGTCGGCCAGGCCCATCGCCTCCGTCTGGTCGTGCGTCACGTAGATCGTCGTCGTCCCGGCCTCGCTCAGAACCGCCTTCAGCTCGGCGCGCATCTCGAGCCTGAGGAGGGCGTCGAGATTGGAAAGCGGCTCGTCCATCAGCAGGACGGCCGGCTCGACCGCGAGCGCACGGGCCACGGCGACGCGCTGGCGCTGGCCGCCCGAGAGCTGTGCCGGATGCCGCCTGAGCAGGGCCTCGATATGGAGCAGCGCCGCCGCCTTCTCCACCTGCGCGGCGATGCGGGCCTTGTCGGCGCGGGCCATCCGCAGGCCGAAGGCGACGTTCTCGTAGACCGTCAGATGCGGGAAGACGGCGTAGTTCTGGAACACCATGGCGAGGCCGCGCTTGCGCGGCGGCAGCGCCGAGACATCGCGCGCGCCGATCAGCACGCGCCCGGTCGTCTGGCTCTCCAGCCCGGCCACGATCCGCAGCAGCGTGGTCTTGCCGCAGCCGGAAGGACCCAGCAGCGCCAGGAATTCGCCGTCGGCGACGGTCAGGTCGACCTCGGCGAGGGCTCTGACCTCGCCGAAGCTCTTGGCAACGCGCTCGATGGTGATGCTCGCCATGCCGCCTTACCGATTGCCGATGCCCCACATCGCGAAGAGGCGACGGCGGACGAGGAAGATGAAGAGGACCGAAGGCACGATCAGTACGAGGCCCCCGGCGAACTGCAGGTGCAGCGGCGATTCGGAGAGAACCGAGAGCAGATACGCCGTCAGCGTGCGCTGCCTCACCGTCAGCACCGAGGCGGCGAACACCTCGTTCCAGGACAGCACGAAGGCGAAGATCGACGCGGCGGCGATCCCCGGCAGCGCAAGCGGCAGCACTACGCGCAGGAAGCCGGTGAAGCGCGAGCAGCCGAAGACCCATGCCGCCTCCTCCAGCTCCTTCGGAATGCCCATGAACAGGCTGGCGCAGACCAGGGTCGCAAAGGGTGTCGCGAGCACCGCATGTACCAGCGCGACGCCGAGCGGCGTGTCATAGACGCCGAGCCGGATGAAGGAGACGGTGAGTGGCAGCGCGAGGATCGCGACCGGGAAGGCCCGCGTCATCAGGATCAGGACGCGATAGGCACCAGCGCCTCTGAAACGGAAGCGCGCGAGCGCGTATCCAGCGGGGACGCCGAGCGCGAGCGCCATCGCCATGGTCAGCGCGGCAGCCTTGACGCTGACCCATGTCGCCCGCCAGACGCCCTCGATCGCCAGGAAGGTCCCGAGCGTCTGGAGGGAAAGCCCGAGAGGAGCGAAGGGCTTGGGCCATTGCGAGACGATCTCGCGGCCGCCGAGGGCCCCCAGCGCCAGCAGATAGATCGGCAGCAAGGTCCAGGCGCAGAGCACGGCGACGCCGGCCCAGAGCAGTGCGCGATTTGAAGAGGGCGGGCGGGCCTCGCTCATCAGCGCTGCTCCGCCGGAACCCGCAACGCAACGAGATAGAGCACTGTCGCCGCGACCGAGATCGTCATCACCAGAACGGCATAGGCCGCCGCGACCCCGTAGTCCTGGCTGAAATACTGTGCGTTGAAGGCTTCGCTGACGAGCACCGGGAAGTTGCGGCCGCCGAGCGCCATCGCCATGGCGAACATTTCGAAGGCGAGCACGGTGCGCAGGATCAGCGCCGTCTGGATCGATGGTTTCAGCAAGGGCACGGTGATGCGGAAAAAGCGCTGCCACGGCGTGGCGCCGAACACATCCGCCGCTTCCTCGTACTCTTTCGGCAGGAGCTGCACGCCGGCAAGGAGGATGACGAAGACGATCGCGGTCGCCCGCCAGATCTCGGCGATCACGATCGCTGCGAGAAGCGCCGCCGGCGTCTCGTAGGTCAGCCAGGCCTGCGGCTGTGCGATCAGCCCGAGTCGGAAGAGGGCCGAGTTGAGCCAGCCCTGGTCGTTGAGGATGGCGAGCCACACGAGGCCGGCCGCCAGATCGGAGATGCCGAGCGGAATCGACCACACCCAGACCAGCAGGTCGCGGCCGCGCCGGATATTGCGCAGGGCCATCGTCATGCCGAGGGCCAGCACGAGCTGCAGCGGCACGGCGAGCAGCACGACCTTGAAAGTGTTGGCCAGCGCGTCGGGGAAGTTGAGCTCGTCGGTCATCCGGCGCAGGTTGCCGAGCCCCCAGGCGCCGCCGCTCTCCTGAAAGGCGAGCACCGCGGTCTGCGCTAGGGGGATGAGGAACAGGCCCGTCAGGAAGAGCGCCGAAGGGGCGATCAGCAGATAAGGCAGTGCCTTCGGCTCGCGCATCGCTGCAGCCTCCGCCTCATTCGACCGGGCAGGGGCCGTCGCTCGGCTTGTCCGGCAGCCAGCAGCGCGCCTTCGTCTCGGCGATGATGCGCTTCAACGCCTGGCCTTGCCGATCGAGCGCAGCCTTGGGATCCTCGCCGCGCAGGACGATGCGCTGGAAGGTATCGAGATACACCTTGTCGAACTCGCCGCCGCGCTGGTCGAGGCCGACGGGCAGCAGGCTGACCAGCGCATTCTTGGCGCTCGTCATCTTCTGCACCGCGTCGATCTCGAGCTTGAGGCCGGGGTCGATGTCGCCCGGAAGATCGACCTTGACCACGGGGAAGAACGCGACGGCCTTGGCCGTCTTGACCTGCATGTCGGGCCGCGTGAGGTAGGCGATCAACTGCTTCGCCTCTTCCGCCTGTGGCGCGCCCTTGGCGATGGCCAGCCCCGCGACGACCGGCATGTAGCCTAGTCCCTTCGGGCCCGAAGGGGCGGGGAAGGCGACGAAATCGTCGGGCTTGCGCGAGAGCGCGTCGATCAGCCTCGCGACATGGTCGAATGCGATCCAGACGTCTCCGGAGAGCAGCGGCTCCTGCATGAAGCCGTAATTGGTCGAGTTCGGATTGACGGTCTTCCAGAGATCGCGGAACGTCGTCCACATCGCCACGGCGTCCGGCGACTTGAAGGTCGTGACCACGCCGCCGGTGTAGGACGGATAGAGATAGCCCTCGAAGAAGCGGTGCATCAGCCCGGTCGGCCCCGCCGGGAAGCCGATCATGCGTTTGCCCGTCTTGGCCTGGATGTTCGCGCCCCACTGCGCCAGCTGGTCGTAGGTGAGGGCGTTGATGTCGGCGCCCGCAGGCAGGAAGGGGAGCGCCTGCTTGTTGGCGACCATGATGTAGGTCGCCTGCATCCAGGGGATGAACATCTGCTTGGTGGTGCCGAGCTTGCCGGCCTCGACCATGCCGGGATTGAGCCCGCGGTCCTTGAGCGTCTCCAGCACGTCGTCGAGCGGTACAAGCGACTCCGCCGCCAGGGGCTGCAATTCGCCATGGAGGGCGCCGATGAGGCTCGAGACCGGCTTGCCTGCCTGCTGCTCGGCCCGGATGTGCACGCCGAGTTGCGGCGGCTGCTCGGTGACGAACTCGGCGCCGCCGGGGAAGTCCTTGAGGATCTCCGAGCGCAGCTTCTGGGCCGACTCGATCGGGCGCAGCTGCGTCGACAGGAAGACGACCTCGGCAGCGGCTGGCGTCGCGAGCCAGGCGAACGTCAGGGCGGCGAGGACGGCGGAATGCCTAAGCCGCGTCGTGGGGCCTTTCGTCATCGGATGTCTCCTCCCTGGAGATGGTGCGGCTCTTGTTGCGGCCGTTATCGCTCGGAACAGGTCCATCGGACCGGCGGGGTATCAGGGTCGCGTCGCGCAGCTCGCTCATCGTGGCGCCGTCGCCGCCCGCGAGCTGGGCCAGCAGCATGTCGAGCATGCGTTTGGCGGCGCCTTCGATATCGGGCTCGAAGCTGGTCAGCGGCGTTGCCGCATAGCTCGCGACGGGGGAATTGTCGTAGCCGATGACCGAGACGTCGCGGCCGGGACGAAGGCCGGCGTCGCCGAGCGCATGCAGGGCGCCGATCGCGAGGCGATCCGTGGCGCAAAGCAGCGCGGTCGGGCGCTCCGGCTCCTGCAGCAGTTCGCGCGTCAGCCGATGGCCGTTCTCCTCGCTCGGTTCGGCGAAGCGGGCCGGGCCGGGCGGCAGGTCCGCCTCGAGCAATGCCGAGCGCCAGCCGGCTTCGCGAAAGAAGCCGAAGCCGTATTCGAGCGGTGCCCCGATGAACCCGATGTGGCGATGGCCGAAGGCGAGGAGGCGCCGCGTCGCCATCTGGAAGGCGGCCGTCCCGTCGACATCCACGCTCGCATGGCCGCCGGCTCGCGTGCGGCCATGGGTAACGAACGGCAGGCGCGCCTCGCGCAGATAGCCGATGCGGTCGTCGTCGAGCCGGGTCCGCGCGACGATCATCGCATCGACACGGCGGTTCTCGACCAGTTGACGGTAGAGCGCCAGCTCGGTCGCGCCGGCATGGGCGCTGGACACGATGAGGTCGAGACCGGCCTGGGCCAGCAGCGGTCCGATCGCCGCGATCAGGCGCAGGTAGAACGGCTCGCCCAGCTGGCCGGGCGCTGTCGGCAGCACGATTCCGACGGCGTCGCTGCGGCCACCGCGCAAGCGCCGCGCCGCGGAATTCGCGCGGTAGCCGATCCGTTGCGCCTCCGCCTCCACGCGGCAGCGCGTCGCCTCCGCGACATCGCTGAAGCCGCCGAGCGCCCGCGATACGGTCGTGATGGAGAGGCTGAGATTGGCGGCGATCTTGGCTAGCGACACGGGCAGCGACCTCGACCAGAACGCTATTCCGAAACGTTTCGGAATGTCAATCGAGCCGAATCTTCGCCGCGCCGCGCTACTCGGCGTACCTCGCCGGAAATGCCGACCGTGCTTATCCGGCCCGCGTTCGGCCCTGGGGCTCGCAACGCTGCAATCGCGCAGACAGGACGTCCGCGCTTCCTCTCTCGGGGAGTCGAGCCGACCGTCCGCTCGACCGCTGGCAGCCGGGCTGCCGGTCTGGGCCACTGCGGCGGCCGCGCGGCGCGGCTATATATCTTGGCGTCGCACGGCTCTGCGTTGCGGAAGCCGCCGGCTCCGGCGACTTCAGAACGCGACCTTGTCTGCCCCCTTGAGCTGGAGCGTGGCGCGTGCATCCGCAGGCGTTGCGACCTCGAGCCCGAGTCCCTCGACGATCTGGCGGGCCGCACGGACCTGGTCGGCGTTCGATTTCGCGAGCTGGCCGGGGCCGAGCCACAGCGAATCCTCGAGGCCGACGCGCAGGTTGCCGCCCATCGAGACGGCCATCGCCGCGATGGCGAGCTGATGGCGTCCGGCCCCGAGGACCGACCACTGGTAGTCATCCCCGAAGAGCCGGTCCGCCGTGCGCTTCATATGGGCGACATCCTCCGGATGCGGGCCGATGCCGCCGAGGATTCCGAAGACCGACTGCACGAAGAAGGGCGGCTTCACCAGCCCGCGGTCGGCGAAATGGGCGAGGGTGTAGAGATGGCCGATGTCGTAGCACTCGATCTCGAAGCGCGTGCCGTTTTCAGCGCAGGTCGTCAGGATGTTCTCGATGTCCTGGAAGGTGTTCTTGAAGATCCGGTCCTTCGAGCCTTCGAGATAGGGGCGCTCCCACTCATGCTCGAACGTCTTGAAGCGTCCCAGCATCGGGTAGAGGCCGAAATTCATCGAGCCCATGTTGAGCGAGGCAACCTCCGGCTTGAAATGGGCGCAAGGACCAAGCCGCTCCTCGACGCCCATGGTCGGCGCGCCGCCGGTGGTGATGTTGATGACGGCGTCGCAGCGCTGCTTGATCACCTTGAGGAACGGCTCGAAGGCTTCTGGCGACTGGTCGGGCTGGCCGGTCTTCGGATTGCGGGCGTGGACATGCACCAGCGCCGCGCCCGCTTCCGCCGCGCCCACGGCGGCGTCGATGATCTGCTCCGGCGTCACCGGCAGATGCGGCGACATCGAGGGTGTGTGGATCGCGCCGGTGACCGCGCAGGTGATCATGACTTTGCGGTTCTTCGCCATGCTTCGGCTCCTCTTCTCGCGCGGCTCTGCGTTTCAGTCCGGCTTGCGTGCAGCGGTGCGCTTGTGCGCTCGCAGCGCCGCGAGCCTGCCGTCGCGCCAGTCGCTCAGGCGCTTGACGCGGTCGGGGGACTGGGCGCCGCGCCATTCGCGCATCACCTCGGCCACGGTCGTCGTCTCGAACGGGTTTGCCAGGCCTTCCGACGATTTCACCATCCGATCGAGCGAGGCGGCGTAGCGGGAACAGTAGTCAGGAATGCCGCCGGGCGCATTGAGCTCGATGGTTTCGAACGGCCCCATGAAGGCCCAGCGCAGTCCGAGGCCGTCACGGATCGTCTTGTCGACATCCTCGGCGCTGGCGACGCCTTCGCCGACGAGGCGGAAGGCCTCGGCCAGCAGCACCGCCTGCAGCCGGTTGAGGACGAAGCCGGCCTTCTCCTTGCGCAGGGTGATCGGTACCTGACCCGCTTTCTCATAGATCGCCTTGGCGCGCTCGACGACGGCCGGATCGGTCCAGGGGGCCGGCGCGATCTCGACGATCGGGACGAGATGGGGAGGGTTCACGGGATGTCCGACGAGGCAGCGGGCGCGGCCCTTCAGTCCCTCGCTGACGACCGAGGCCATGATGAAGGAGGTTGATGAAGACAGGATGGCTTCGGGAGTGGCAAGCGAGTCCATCTCCGCGAAGAGCGCACGCTTCGCCTCGACGGTCTCCGGCCCGTTCTCCTGCACGAAGTCGGCGCCGGCCAGGGCGTCGGCGAGGCCCGACGCCACCCGGATGCGGGCGAGGGAGCCCTTCGGATCGTCGACCAGCCCGTGCTCGGCCAGCTCCCGGAGATTGGTTGCGATGTGCGTTCGTGCCGCCTCGGCGGCACCTGGCGCGACGTCCTGCAGCGCGACGTCGAAGCCGTGGCTGGCGAAGACGGTGGCCCAGGCGCGGCCGATCAGGCCGGAACCGACGATGGCGATCTTGGTCATGGCAACGGGTCCTTGCCGCGGCTCGGGAGGGGAAACATCGCAATGCTCACAGCCACAGCACCTGCCGCCGCAGCGCGAGGTCCCGGCTGAGCGCGCGCGAGGGGCCGGTATGGGTGACCTGGCCCCGTTCCAGCACGACGGTGCGATCGGACAAGGCCAGCGCGAGGTCGAGATGATGGTCGACGATCACGATCGCGATCTCGCGGCGCAGCCTGTCGAAGGCCTCGAAAAGCTCCTCGACCACCGCGGGCGCCAGGCCCTCGAATGGCTCGTCCAGCAGCAGCACGCGCGTGTCGCCGGCGAGTGCGCGAGCGACGGCGACCATCTGCTGCTCTCCGCCGGAGAGATAGTCGGCCGGCGAGGCCCAGCGCTCGCGGATGCGCGGGAAGAACGAGAAGATCTTCTCGTCGTCCCAATGCGTGCCGTTGCCGGTGAGCCGCCGCAGCCGTCCCAGCTCCATGTTGTCCTTGACGCTCATGCCGGCGAAAAGCCCGCGCCCTTGCGGCACATAGGCAATGCCGGCACGCGCGATCGCGGCCGGTGCCTGCGCGGCGATCTCCGCGCCGGCCAGACGAATGCTGCCCTCCGCCGGCGGGGCTATGCCGGTGATCGTCTTGAGCAGGGTGGATTTGCCGGCGCCGTTGCGGCCCAGCAGTGCCACGATCTCGTTGTCGTGCACGTCGAGGGAGACGCCGCGCAGGATGTGGCTCTTGCCGTAGAAGGTGTCGACGTCCTTCAGGCCGAGGAGGACGCTCTCGGCTGCCGCGGTTTCGCGCGGCTTGGCGGCGAGGGCGTGGGCGCCGGAGCCGATATAGATCTCCTGCACGCGCGACGAGGAGCGTGCATCCTCGACGGTGCCGTCGATCAGGACGCTGCCCTCGTTCATCACCGTCACATGGTCGGCGATGGCGAAGACGCGGTCGATGTCGTGTTCGACCAGCAGCACCGGCAGCTCCTGCGAGATCGACCGGATCAGGTTGCCGACGCGCTCGCGCTCGGCCGCGGCGAGGCCGGCGAGGGGTTCGTCGAGCAGCAGCACGCGCGGGCTGGTCGCCAGCGCCAGCGACATGTCGAGCAGGCGCTGGCCGCCATAGCTCAGCGAACCGGCCTGCGCGGCTTCGATTCCGGACAGGCCCATCGTCGCCAGGACCTGGCGGGTTTCGTCGTTGACCTGCCCGAGCAGGGCCGCCGCTCGCCAGAACCCGAAGCGCTCCGGCGCCCTGGCCTGCACAGCGAGACGGACGTTCTCGACCACGGAAAGGGAGGGGAAGAGATTGGTGATCTGGAAGGCGCGGCCGATGCCGGCCCGCGTGATCGCGTCGGGACCCAGGCCCGCGACCTCGCGCTCGCGCAGGCGCACGGAGCCCCGATCCGGGGCGAACATCCCGGATATGAGGTTGAAGGCCGTGGTCTTGCCGGCGCCGTTCGGCCCGATCAGCGCGTGCAGCCGCCGGTCGCGCATGACGAGATCGACATTCTCGACCGCCTTGATGCCGCCGAAGCTCTTCGCGAGTCCGCGCGCGGTGAGGATCGTGCCGTCGCCGGCGTCGTCGGGCCGCATGAAATCGGGCAGGTCGATGGCGCCCGCCTTGCGGGCGGACATCGCCGCGTCCTCCGGCGGCTGCTTGGAGAACGGCCTCAGGAGCCGCTGGCCGACGCCGACGAGCCCGTCCGGCGAAAACACGATGAAGCTGACGAAGAGGAGGCCGAACCAGAACAGCCAGTTCTCCGTCGCGCTCGACAGGTAGTCGCGGAAGACGACGAAGAAGAGCGCCCCCAGGGCGGGACCCAGGAAGGAGCGCATGCCGCCGATCACCACCATCGCGAGCAATTCGCCGGAGAAGGCGACCGAGATCGGTTCCGCCGAGGTCATGCGGTTGTTGAAGAGCAGCAGGCTGCCGGCGAGCCCCGTCAGCGCGGCCGAAACCGTAAACGCGACGAGCTTGTAGCGCGCGGTCTCGTAGCCGAGGAAGCGCGCGCGCTGTTCGTTCTCGCGGATCGCGACGAGGACCGTCCCGACCGGCGAGTGCTGGAAGCGCCAGAGCGCATAGACCACGCCGAAGGCGATTGCCGCGACCAGCATGTAGAACGGCATCGCCGCTTCGAAGTCGATGCCGAGGAAAAGCGGCCGCGTGATGCCGCCGAGCCCGTCCTCCCCGCCGGTTACGGAGGTCCAGCGGAAGGTGATGGAATAGGTCATCGCCGCGAGCGCCAGCGTCAGCAGCGAGAAGTAGACGCCGCGCCGGCGCAGGATCAGCGCCCCGAAGGCCAGCGCGAGGAGTGCGACGAATGCGGTCGAGAGCAGGAGGGGAAGCGCGAACTGGCCCGGAAACCAGTTGCGCTGCATCAGCCCCGCCGCATAGGCGGCGATGCCGAACCAGGCGCCGTGGCCGAAGGAGACGAGCCCGGTCATGCCGACGAGCACGTTGAGCGCCATGCAGGCGATGGCGAAGACGACGATCTCCGTGGCCGAGGTGGTGCCGAGGCCGATCAGGTGCATCAGGGCCGGCAGGGCGAGAAGGCCGGCCGCGGCGATGGCGAGCGGGAGATGGTCACGGGTTTCCGGGTTCATCGCCACCTCACTCGAAGCGCTGGATGCGCTCGCCGAACAGGCCGCGCGGGCGGAACAGGAGGACGAGCAGCATCATCAGATAGATCACCGCCGTCGACCATTGCGTGTAGCCGAGCCCAATGGTGATGCCCTTGACGAGGCCGACCATCAGCGCCGCGACCACGACGCCCCAGAACGAGCCGAGGCCGCCGATCACGACCACGACGAAGGCCGGCGTGATGATCTCCTGCCCCATGGCCGGGTGGATCGAATAGATCGGCGCCAGCAGCACGCCGGCCAGGCCGGCGAGCCCGATGCCGATCCCGGCCACGGCCATCATGTAGGGCTGCAACGAGATGCCGAGCGCTCCGACCATGTCCGGATTCTGCACGCCGGCTCGCACGACCCGGCCGAAGGCCGTCCGCTGCAGCAGGAACCAGAGGCCGAGGACACAGACGGCTGCGATGGCGATCAGCAGCGCGCGGTAGCGTGAATAGATGAAGTCGCCGATGAAGATCTGGCCGCGCAGCGCCGGCGGGATCGAGAAGGAGAGCGGCGGCGCGCCGAAGATCATGCGCAGCGACTGTTCCGCGACCATGGCCAGCCCGAAGGTGAGGAGCAGCGACAGGATCGGATCGCGCCTGTAGAAGTGGCGGAACAATCCGCGTTCGATGACGATGCCGATGAGCGCGACGAGCACGGGAGAGGCGAAGATCGCCCCGCCGAAGCCGACATGCGGCGCCAGCACGATGGTGAGATAGGCCCCGATCGCATAGAAGGCGCCGTGCGCCAGGTTGACGATCCCGCCGAGCGAGAAGATCAGCGACAGTCCGAGCGCGATCAGGAGGTAATAGACCCCGTCGAGCAACCCGTTCAGCACCTGCTGGATGAAGAGGGTAAGCAAGGGATGGCCTTTGCGGGATGGTGCGGTGTGACAGGCGCCGCGGCGACTCCCGGGCTTGGCCCGGCCATCGCGGAGCGGACGGGAGGCGCCGAACGGCGCCTCCCGGTCGTGAGATTCGCGAGGCCGCGCCTCGCCGCCCTGAAGCGGCGGCGCGCGATCAGCTCATCTTGCAGACGGCTTCGTCGCCCTGCGTCGCGATCACTTCCAGATCCTCGTTCGGGCCGGGCACCGGCGGCGAGGAGGTGAAGAGATCCCACTGGTTCTTGACCTGGGCCGCCGGCAGGGCGGTGATCGTGTACATCTCGCTGATGAGCTGGTGGTCTGAGGCGCGGAAGTACCCCTCGCGGGATTTCATGACGTCGAATTTCGCGCCTTTCTCCCAGTGCTCGAGAATCTTGGCCGTGTCGGTGCTCTTCAGCTCGTTCATCGACTGCGCCATGATCTTCACGGCCATGTAGTCGCCCCAGGCCTGGTTCTCCGGCGGCTTGCCGTATTTCTTGGTGAAGGCGGCGACGAAAGCCTTGCTCGCCGGCGTGTCGATCAGGTGATGCCAGACGCAGGGCCAGATGCCGCCGAAATTGTCCTTGCCGGCAGCCCAGGCGAGCGCGGTATCGAAGCCGAAGCCGGCGACCGGGAAGGACAGGCCGAATTCCGCATATTGCTTGAGGAAATTGGTGATCTGGTTGCCGGCGAGGTTGGAGATCACGATATCCGGCTTCGCGGCCCTGATCTCCAGCAGCAAGGCGGAGAAATCGGTCGCGTCCGTCGGCACCAGCTTGTCGGCGGCGAACTGGCCGCCATTGCTCTCCATGAAGCGCTTGGCGACCTTGAGCAGATCATGGCCGAAGGCGTAGTCGGCGGTCAGGGAGAACCATTTCTTGCCCTTGACCAGGCCCTGCTGCATCAGCGAACGGCCGCAGCTCTTCACATACATCGAGTTCTGGTGCTCGACATGGAACATGTAGCGGTTGCAGCTTTCGCCCCGCAGCGCGTCGGAGTTGCCGCCGGTATTGACGAAGAGCTTCTTGTTGCGCGCGGCGACCTGGGAGATCGTCAGGCAGGAGGCCGACGAGATCTCGCCGAGGATACAGGCGACCTGGTCACGCTCGAACATCCGCTCGGCCTTGGTGGAGGCGGTCTGGGGATTGACCGAATCCTCCTTCAGCACCTCGAGCTTGCGTCCGTTGACGCCGCCCCCTGCGTTGATCTCCTCGACCGCCAGATCGACGGCCATCACGCCGTATTCACCGAGAGGGCCCAGGAAGCCGGTGCGCGGCGTCAGGTGGCCGAAGCGGATGGCGTCGGCCGTCTGGGCGCGGATGAGCGACGGGCTCGCGATGATGCCGGCCGCTGCTCCGGCGCCGAGGCCGGCCAGGGTCTGTCGTCGCGAAAGGCGGAATGTCGGGTGCTGTCGATCTGTCATGGCGTTCCTCCCAGAACGGTGCGCGCTTGAGCGCTGCTGTTTCGAAAGCTGCGTGTTCCCGTTTTGCGGTCGTGATCCTCTTGTCGTGATCTGTGATCACAGTTAGGTTGGCAGACATGGTTGCCCCTGTCCAGTCCCCCGCAACGTCAGGCGGAGTTGCCGCCGGACGCCGACCCGCGCGAATGGATCCCTCCGGTCTCGACGCGGTCGGCGCGCTGAGCCATGAGACGCTTGGCGACCGCGTCACCGGGGAATTGCGGATGCTCTTGATCGCCGGCCGGCTGGGGCCGGGCGAAAAGCTTTCGCTCAGGCGCGTGGCCGAGGCGCTGGGCGTCTCCATGATGCCGGTTCGGGAAGCCGTCAGCCGGCTTGCCGCCGACGGAGCACTCGAGGTCTTGCCGGGCCGGGCCGGGCCGTGCGCGTGCCTGTGCTCACGCTGGCGCAGTTTCGCGAGCTCACGCGGCTGCGGCTGCTGGTCGAGGGCTTTGCCGCCGAGGAGGCGGCGCGCGTTGCCGATGAGGCCGGGATCGAGGTGCTTGCCGGCCATGAAGCCGCCTTTCAGCGGGCGGCTCGTGCTGCTCTCCCTGATGCCGCGGCGGCGGTTGCCGCCAACCGCGAGCTGCATTTCGCGCTCTATCGGTCGGCGGGAATGCCCAGTCTGGTCGAGATGATCGAGCGGCTCTGGCTTAAGGCCGGTCCCATTCTCAATCTCGACATGCGTCACGAACCGCGCCGTCTCGACGGAGGCAGCGCCGTCGTCGCCCATGCCGCTCTGCTCGACGCGCTGCGGCGGCGCGACGCCGCCGCAGCGCGCGCGGCGCTCGTGGCCGACATCTCGGCGGCTGCGGCCCATATCGAAAGCACGGGGCGGCTCGCGCCCTGAAGCAACGCGGGCCCGGCGCGCCCTTCCGGCCGGATGACGAGGAGGAACGGATGGATCTGGACATCAAGGGCCTGCGGGTGCTGGTCACCGCGGGGGCGAGCGGCATCGGCCGGGCGACTGCCCGTGCCTTTGCGGCCGAAGGCGCCAGCGTCCATATCTGTGACGTCGACCGTGACGCTCTGGCCGCCATGGCGCAGAGCGACCCCGCGATCACGCGCTCGGTCTGCGACGTCTCGGACCGTACCGCGGTGGCGCGGTTGTTCGAGGAGGCGCTGGCGGTCCTCGGCGGGCTGGATTGCCTCGTCAACAATGCCGGCGTGGCCGGGCCGACCGGGCGCGTCGACGAGATCGACCCGGTCGATTGGGACCAATGCATCGCGGTCGATCTGACCGGTCAGTTCAATTGTACGCGTCTGGCCGTCGCGCACCTCAAGCAGTCGGGAAACGCCAGCATCGTCAACCTGTCGAGCCAGGCCGGCAAGCACGGGTTTCCGTTGCGCTCGCCCTATGGCGCAGCGAAGTGGGGCGTGATCGGCTTCACCAAGGCGCTTGCGGCCGAGCTGGGCGAATTCGGTATCCGGGCGAATGCGATCTGTCCCGGCCTCGTCGAAGGGCCGCGCATCCAGAGCGTGATCGCCAACAAGGCGCGCAGCTTCAACATCTCGCATGAGGAGATGACGGAACGGCTGTTCGGCGGCGTCTCGATCAAGCGCTTTGTCGACCCCGGCGACATCGCACGGCACATCGTCTTCCTCGCTTCGCCCTTCGGCAGGACGACGTCGGGTCAGGAGATTTCCGTCTGCGGCGACACCAGGATGCTGGCCTAGCTTCCGCTTCTCCCGCGGGCGCGGCGACTCCGCGGGCAGGAAGCGTCAGGAGCGGGCGTGGCTCGAACCGGGTGACGCCTGAGCCAGCAGGGCGCCGCATCGATCGAGCCTGGCCCCCGGGCACTTGAAGGAAAGAGGCGACGAAGACGCTGCAAGAGAGCGAGCCTTCGCTGTTGCCAACCGCCGATCTCGCTGTTAAACGTTTTACAGTTAAACGTTTAACAGGATGCAGCATGAGCGGCAGGCGCGTGACGATCCGGGATGTCGCTGGTCGCGCCGGTGTGTCCATCGCGACGGTCTCGAACGTCTTCAGCGGCAACAAGCCGGTGAACGAGGATTTGCGGGAGCGCGTGCTGCTGGCCGCGAAGGAGCTCGCCTATCAGGTGGATCGGGCGGCGTCGCAGCTGCGCTCCGGTCAGGCGCGAGTCGTCGGCGTGCTCGTGCCCGATCTCGACGACGTCTTCTTTACCTCGCTCGTCTCGCGGATCGAGGTTCTCGCGCAGGCGGACGGCTACGATATCCTCGTCGCCAGCTCGCGCGACGATGCCGGCCTGGAGCAATCGCGTCTGCGCACCCTGCTCGCATGGCGCCCGTCCGGCCTCATCGTGGTGCCCTGCCTCGGCGAGCCGCCGCAGGTCCTTGCCGGAGAGATCGGCAGGCTGCCGATGGTTTTTGCCGACCGCGTGCCGCCGGAAGGCTCGGTCGTCGACACGGTCGCGATCGACAATCGCGAGGCGGGCGAGATCGCGGCACGCCATCTGCTCGGCCTCGGCCATCGTGACATCGTCATCGCCGCCTCAAGCCTTGCCATCTCTCCGATCCGGGAGCGAATTCGCGGCGCCTGCGATCTGATCCGGGCCATGACGGGCCGTGACGCGAGGGTGATCGAGCTCGGTTCGGTAGCCGAGCCTGGGGCGGAAATCTTCCGGCATTGGCTGGAGCGGCACGAGCAGCCCAGCGCCGTGATCGCGCTGACCAACGTCACGACGCTCAGCGCATTGTCGGCGCTGGCGCGGCTCAGGGTGGATATTCCCGATCCCGTCTCGGTGGTCGGCTTCGACGACTACCCCTGGATGAGCGCCCGTAAGACCGGGCTGACCGCGATCCGGCAGCCGATAGCCGAGCTTGCGGCGGCGGCCTGGCAACGCCTGCGCGCGCGCATGGCCGGCGAAGAGGCGGCGCCTCGGACCATCGTGCTGCCAGCGAGCCTGCAAGTCCGCGATTCCGTGCGCGAACTCTCGCCCCGCGCTGCCGATGAGAGTGATGGTCTCGATGCTTCGCCGCGCATGGAGGAAAGGGCAGCCGCGCCCAAAGCCGTTCACTGACGGGCGCATGGCGCCCGCAATCACCGGGCCGAGAGAGCCCGGAGCGAAAGACATTCTGGAGGAAACGCGTGCAGCTTCAACGAACCGCACGTCTCTTGCCGCTGCTGGCGCCGGTGCATCTGCTCATCCTGAGCGTCATCGTGCTGCCGTCGCTTTATGTCGTCTGGCTGAGCCTGAACACGTCGAGCTTCGGCCAGGCGCCGAGCTTTGTCGGCCTGCAGAACTATTGGCGCGTCCTCACCGATCCGGCTTTCCATTCCGCGCTCGTGAACACGGTCGTCCTCGTCGTCGTGGCCGTGCATCTGGAATTGGCGATCGGCCTCGGCATGGCATTGCTCTTCGCCAGCGGCCTGCCGTTTCGCCGCTTCCTGCTCGTCGCTGTCCTCGCGCCCTATGCCGTCAGCGAGGTCACCGCGGTGGTGATGTGGCGCTTCCTGTTCGATCCCGATGCCGGGCCGATCACGCTGGCCTTGCGGGCGCTGCACCTGCCGACGCTCGACTGGTCGTTCGAACCCTCGCACGCGATGATCCTGATCGGCCTTTTGACGATGTGGCTGCATCTGCCCTTTACCTTCGTCATCGTCTATGCGGCGCGCCTCGCCATCCCCGCCGAGCTCTACGAGGCCGCCCGGATCGACGGCGCGACGCGCTGGCAGGCGTTTCGGCGGGTGACATTGCCGCTGCTCGGCCCGGCCATGCTGATCGCGCTGCTCTTCCGCTACATCTTCGCCTTCCGGCTGTTCTCGGAGGCCTGGCTCCTGACCAAAGGCGGCCCGGCGCGCTCGACCGAGGTGGTTGCGATCTACCTTTACCAGGAAGCTTTCAGCTTCAACGCCTTCGGCACCGCGTCCGCGACCGCCTGGATCATGGTCCTGATCTCGCTAGCCCTGGCCGGCGCCTATCTCTTCCTGCTCAAGCGCGGAGGGCTCGGCCATGCGCATTGAGCGGCTTCTGGCCGGGCTGGGGAAGGCGGTCGCGGTCGTTGCGATCCTGTTCTGGTCGCTGTTCCCGATCCTGTTCATCGCGATGTCGTCGCTGAAGCCCGGCCAGGACATCTTTGCGGTGCCGCCGAAATGGCTGTTCACGCCGACGTTCCGGCATTATGCCGAGCTGTGGCGCTCCTGGGGCGTATTCTTCGACGGGCTGATGAACAGCCTGCTGATCACGGTCGGCGCGACGCTGCTCGCCATCGTCGCCAGCGCCTGCGCCGGCTACGTCTACTCGCGCCATTCTGGCCGCTGGCTGAACGCCAGCATGGGCGGGCTCATCATCGCCCGCCTGATCCCGCCGATCGTGGTGACGTTGCCGCTCTTCCCAATCGTGAACTGGCTCGGGCTCAATGACACGCATCTGGTGCTGATCCTGCTCTACGCGACCTTCTTCGTGTCGCTGGGCACGGTGCTGATGCGCACCTTCATGGACCAGATCCCGCGCGAGCTGGACGAGGCGGCGTCGATGGACGGCGCCAGCCGCTTGACCATCCTGCGCAAGGTCATCGCGCCGCTGGCGATGCCAGGCGTGCTGGCGGTCGCGGTCTTCGTCATCGTCTTCTCGTGGAACGAGTTCCTCTTCGCCTTCATCTTCACCGCGACCAGGGCCAAGACCGCCCCGCTCGTGATCTCCGAGATGATCGGCTCCATCGACGGCGTCGACTGGGGAATCCTCTTCGCCGCCGCGACGGTGCAGCTCGTGCCCGTCCTTCTCTTCGTCGTCTTCATGAACCGCTACCTCGTGGCCGGCCTCACCGCCGGTTCGACGAAGGGGTAGCCAACCAAAAAAGAGGGAGGAAACCATGTCGAACAAGCCTGCAACCAAGCTCACCCGCCGTGCTTTCGTCGCCGGAGCCACGGGCGCTGCCGCCGCGCTCGCCGTCCGGCCCGCATTCGCAGCTGGCAAGACGCTGAACGTCCTCAGCCACAAGGTCCACCAGACCGTGCTCGGCAGCGGCGATGGCGACCTGATGGCAGGCTGGCGCAAGGCCAACGATGCCGAGATCGCCTTCACCACCTTCGATTCCAATCCTTTGCAGGACCGGCTCTTCCGTGAGGCCAGCCTGAACGAGACCGACTACGGCGTCGGTTATCTCATCGACAACCGGCCGACCTCGCAGATCGCCGCGCTGTTCGAACCGCTCGGCCCCTATCAGGACAAGGACGCGATCGAGGACTTCGGCGATATCGCGCCCGGCCTTGTCCAGGGCATGACCGTCGACGGCAAGCTGATCGGAATCCCGGTCCGCCACGCGACGCAAGGCCTGTTCTACAACGAGGCGCTGCTGGAGGAGGCCGGCATCTCCGCCCCGCCGACGACTCTGGAAGAGCTGATCGAGCAGGCGAAGAAGACCACCTTCACCTCCAAGGCCGGCACGCCAGTGACCGGCATGGTGCTGGCGAGCGACCTCGCCGTCTTCCCCGTGATGTTCGCCCGCGCCTATGGCGGAGACTTCATCAGCCCCGATCTCAAGCTGGTGCCGAACCGCGAGGCGCTGGAGCAGGGCCTCAACGCCCTGCGCGGCATGTTCGAGGCCGGCAGCCTGCCGCGCAGCTACGCCACGACCAAGAACGACGATCAGGTGACTTGGCTGCAGCAGGGCCGCGCCGCCTTCACCGTCCTGCCCTTCGCCCGGGGGGCGCAGCTCAACAATGCCGAGCAGAGCAAGTTCCCCGGCAAGATCAAGGCCGTGCCCTTCCCGGGTTCCACGGCGATTCAGGGCAAGATGCCGATGGCTTCCGTCGTCGAGGCCTGGGCCATGGTCATCCCGAAGAACGCCAGGGACAAGGCGCTGGCCTGGAGCTTCATCAGGGAGGTCTCCAGCAAGCGCGTGACGCTCGGCATGGCCATCAACGGCAACGGCCCGGTCCGCGTCTCCTCCTATGCCGACGAAGGCCTGAAGGCGAAGAACCCGCTCGCCGCGGTCGAGGCCAAGGTGCTGGCGACGGCGCGCGGCGCCTTCCCACCTTTCCCGGAAGCGGCCCGGGCCCAGGCGACCTTCCTGGAGGAGGTTCAGCTCGCCGTACTCGGCCGCAAGCCGGTCAAGGACGCCGTCTCCGCCATCATCGAACGCGTCAAACCGATGATGCCGGCCTGATCGCTCTCCGCCTGCGGGGCAAAGCCGCTCCGCAGGCATTTGCTCCATCCGTGACACCCCGAAGGAACCTAGCCATGTCGACCGCTGCGACCCGCTTCATTGAGGAGCCGGCCCGCTCCATCCCCGTCTCGGCCGAATACGACGTGCTCATCGTCGGCGGCGGGCCATCCGGCATCACGGCTGCGCTGGCCGCCTCCGAGGACGGCCTGCGCGTCGGGCTGATCGAGAGCCGCAGCTTCGTCGGCGGCAACATGACGATCGGCCTGCCCGTGCTCGGCTTCCTCGGCCAGAAGGGCAACCAGATCATCGACGGTCTCCCGCAGAAATTCATCGAGCGCCTGCGCAAGGAGCGCGACGGGGCGAGCGAACACCGACCCTGCCCGCTGCATATGGGGATCACGCTGGTCGAGCCCGAGGCGGTGAAGACGGTGGCGCTGGAGATGCTGACGGAAGCCGGCGTCGACGTGCTGTTCTACACCTTCTTCGCCGGCGCCCTGGTCGAGAACGACACGATCCGCGGCGTCATCACCGAGAGCAAGAGCGGCCGCAACGCCATTCTCGCCAAGGTTGTGATCGATTGCAGCGGCGATGCCGATGTCGCCTACAGCGCCGGCGTCCCCACAGAGAAGGGCAACGAGCATGGCGGCATGCAGCCGCCGACGCTGATGTTCTGCCTCGCCGGCGTCGACACCGATACACTCAGGCTCTCCATCGCCAACGCTCCGCCGGCGGCGCGCACCTATCTCACCGACTTCATTCCCGCCGAGTATTTCGGCCAGAACCACCAGTTCATCGTCGTCGGCATGCGCGAACTGATGGCCAAGGCCAAAGCCGAGCGCGGCCTGCAGATCCCGAACGAGCGCACCATCATCATCACCGGCCTGAAGAAGGGCGAGGTCTGGATCAACATGACCCGCGTCAAGGGCACCGATGGCACGGACGCCCGCAGCCTGACCAAGGGCGAGATCGAGGGCCGCGCCCAGATCGACGACATCGTCACCTATCTGGTCAATTACGTGCCGGGCTTCGAGAAGGCCTATTTCACCAAAACCGCGCCCTTCCTCGGCATCCGCGAGACGCGCCGCATCCGCGGCCAATACGTGATGACGCAGGAGGACGTGCTCGCTTGCACCCATTTCGACGACGCGATCGCGGTGGCGAGCTATCCGATCGACATCCACCGCCCATCCGACGATGGCTGCACGCTGATCTGGTGCGGCGACTGCTACGACATCCCCTATCGCTCGCTGGTGCCGCAGAAGATCGGCAACCTGCTGGTCGCCGGGCGCAGTATCTCGGCGACCCATGAGGCGATGGGCGCGATCCGCGTGATGGCAACCTGCATGGCGATGGGCGAGGCCGCCGGCCGCGCCGCCAAGATCTCGGTGCGCGGCAACCGGCCCCCGGCCGACATCGACATTGAGGAATTGCGCCGCCAGCAGCTAGAGCGCGGCGTCTACCTGCGCAACCCCGACGGCACCCGCGCCGGGCCGCCGAACCGCGCTGCCGCCTGAGATGGCCGGGCACTTCATCGGCATCGATGTCGGCACCGGCAGCGTCCGGGCCGGCATCTTCGACCCGACCGGGCGCATGGTCGCGACCGCCAAGCGCGACATCGCGCTCTATCGCGACGGGCCGGATATAGCCGAGCAGTCGAGCGCGGATATCTGGCAGGCGGTCTGCGCCAGCGTGCGGGAGGCGATGCCCCAGTCTGGGCTCGGGCCGGACGATATCGCAGGGATCGGCTTCGACGCGACCTGCTCGCTGGTGGTGCTCGGGCCGGGCGGCAAGCCGCTGCCGGTCGGTGCTCACGACGACGCCAGCCGCGACATCATCGTCTGGATGGATCATCGCGCCATTGACCAGGCCGAGCGCATCAACGCGACGAAGCATCCGGTCCTCACCTATGTCGGCGGCACGATCTCGCCCGAGATGGAGACGCCGAAGCTGCTCTGGCTCCGGGAGAACCTGCTTGAGACCTATCACGCCGCCTGGCAATTCTTCGACCTGCCGGATTTCCTGACCTGGCGCGCAAGCGGCTCGCTGGCGCGCTCGACCTGCACGGTCACCTGCAAATGGACCTATCTTGCCCATGAAGGACGCTGGGACCCGAGTTATTTCCGCGAGATTGGTCTCGACGATCTCGCCGATGACAGCTTCTCCCGCATCGGCACCGAGATCGTTCCGGCCGGCACCGCACTCGGCAACGGGCTCACCGAACAGGCCGCCGCCGAGCTTGGCCTGAACCCCGGCACCGCCGTCGCCGCGGCGCTGATCGACGCTCATGCCGGCGGTGTCGGCTCGATCGGCGCACGCGCACCGCACGGCACGGCGTTGACCCGCATGGCCTATGTCTTCGGCACCTCGGCCTGCACCATGGCGAGCAGCGCCGAACCGATCTTCATCCCCGGCATCTGGGGGCCCTATTTCTCGGCGATGGCGCCGGGCCTCTGGCTGAGCGAGGGCGGACAATCCGGTGCAGGCGCCGCCATCGAGCAATTGATCGACTTCCATCCGGCCGTGCCCGAAGCGCAGCGCCTTGCCCAAGCCGAGGGCCTCTCGCTGGCGGACTGGCTCGCGACGCGGGCGACCCGGCATGCCGCCTCGCCTTCGGAAGCGGCCCGCCTCGCCGGCGACCTCATCGTCGTGCCGGATTTCCTCGGCAACCGCTCGCCCCATGCCGATCCGCAGGCGCGCGCCGTGATCGCTGGGCTCGGTATGGAGCGCGATCTCGACCATCTCGTCGCGCTCTATGTCGCGGGCCTGACCGGCATCGGCTACGGCCTGCGCCAGATCATCGAGGCCAGCCGCGCCATGGGCGCCACGATCGAGGCCGTCGTGCTCAGCGGAGGTGCCGGGCGCCATCCCCTGATCCGACAATTGCTCGCGGACTGCTCCGGGCTGCCAGTGCTCGTCCCCGACGACGTCGATCCCGTGCTTCTCGGCTCGGCCATGCTGGCCGCGAGTGCAGCCGGCGCCTACCCCGACCTTGGCGAAGCGATGACTGCGATGGCGCCGGGGGCCGCCGTCTTCACCCCTGCCGGCGGCGAGATCGCCGAACGGCACGCCCGGCGCCTTGCCGCCTTCGAGACGCTGCAGGTGGCCGCGCGCCAGGCGAGGGGGCTGATGCATCCGGCCCGACCTCAAGCCGTATCGGAGACCCCGACGTGACCCAGGAACTGACCGGAAAAACCGCAGCGATCACGGGCGCGGCCTCGGGGATCGGGCTGGCCTGCGCGAAGCGGCTGCTCGCGGCCGGCGCGCGCGTCGTCTTCATCGATCGTGACGGCGAGGCTCTCGCGCGGGCCTGTGAGCCGCTCGGCCCCGACGCCATTCCGCTCGTCGTCGACCTGACTGCCCCCACCTCCGTCGCCAGCATGCTGCCGGCGATCCTCGACAAGGCCGGTGCGCTCGACATCTTCCATGCCAATGCCGGTTCCTATGTCGGCGGGCCTGTGAGCGAGGGCGATCCCGATGCCTGGGACCGCATGCTCAACCTCAACATCAACGCCGTCTTCCGCAGCATCCATGCCGTGCTGCCGCACATGATCGCACGCAAGACCGGCGATATCCTCGTCACCAGCTCGGTAGCCGGCGTCGTTCCAGTGGTCTGGGAGCCCGTCTACACCGCCTCGAAACACGCGATTCAGGCCTTCGTCCATACGTTGCGCCGGCAGGTGATCCCCTATGGCCTACGCGTGGGGGCGGTGCTGCCCGGCCCCGTCGTCACGGCCCTGATCGCCGACTGGCCGCAGGAGAAGCTCGACGCCGAGCGCGCCCGCGGCGGACTCATCGAGCCAGAGGAGGTGGCGGAAGCGGTGCATTTCATGCTGACGCGCCCGCGCAATGTCACGATCCGAGACCTCGTCATCCTGCCGCAAAGCACGGATCTCTAGCCGGCAATCCTCTTCGCTCCCAGGAACGACAAGGCTCGAAAATACATTTGTGTCACAAAACATTCATTTGTATGGTTCAAGGCAAAGCCGCTGCCCGATGCTTGCTTCGGGGACAGACGGTCGCCCGATTACGTGGCGAACTCCGGAGGGAACATGCAGCGTATCGTGCAGATTTCCGACACCCATCTCAGCCCGACCAAGCGGCATTTCGCCGACAATTGGCAGCCGCTGACGGAGTGGCTTGTGGCACAGGCGCCGGACCTCGTCATCCATACCGGTGACGTCACCGTCGATGGTGCGGACGTCGATGAGGACATGCGCCATTGCCGTGCCTTGCTCGACGCCATCGGCGCTCCCGTCATCAGCATTCCCGGCAACCACGATGTGGGCGAGGCGCATCATCCGCACCAGCCGGTGGACGACGCGCGTCTTGCGCGTTGGCGCCGGCATCTCGGCGAGGATTTCTGGGTCCGCGATCTCGAAGAATGGCGACTGATCGGCCTCAACGCGATGCTGTTCGGCAGCGACGAGGCCGAGGAACAGCGTCAGCTCGCCTGGCTCGACCGGCAGATCGCCGGCGCGCAGGGCCGCAGGCTCGGCTGGTTCCTCCATCGCCCCCTCTTCATCCAGGAGCCCGACGAGGGCGATATGGGCTATTGGAGCGTGCCGCCCCGTCCGCGCGCGCATCTGCTCGATCTTGTGCGTCGCAACGAGGTGGCCTTCGTCGCCAGCGGCCATCTGCACCGCGCGCATGATTTCACCATCGCCGGCACGCGCTACATCTGGGGTCCATCCTCCGGCTTTGTCGTCGGCCCCGAACTGCAGCCCGGCATGGCCGGCACGACCACGCTCGGCGCCGTCTCCTATGCCTTCGACGGGCCGGATTTCACGGCCGAGATCCACGAGATACCCGCGCTCAAGACGCTCTGGATCGACGACGTCATCCATGAGGTCTATCCGCCGCGCGCCGCCTGACACGCCGCCCCGGCCGCCTGTGGGCGCCGGGCCGAAACACGCCCCACGAAGAGCCCGCAGGGCCGCAGAAAGGCGAACGCCATGGCCAAGGTCACACTCTCCTCGATTGCCAAGTCCTTCGGGCCGACGAAGGTGCTCGGCGGCATCGATCTCGACATCGCCGATGGCGAGTTCCTGACGCTGGTCGGCCCTTCGGGCTGCGGAAAGTCGACGCTGATCCGCATCATCGCCGGGCTCGAGCACCAGGACGGCGGCAGCGTCGCGATCGGCGGCAGCCGCGTCGACCAGCTGCGTCCGCATGAGCGGCGCGTCGCCATGGTCTTCCAGTCCTATGCGCTCTATCCGCATATGAGCGTGGGCGCGAACATCGCCCTGCCGCTGACCATGTCCCGTCTCTCGCTCTGGCAACGGCTGCCGCTGCTGCGGCAGCTCTCCCGCCGGCGCCGCAGCGTGATGCGCGGCATCGAGGCCGATGTCGCGGCGGTCGCCGAGCAGCTCCAGCTCGACCATCTGCTCGATCGCAAGCCGGCCCAGCTCTCCGGCGGCCAGCGCCAGCGCGTCGCGCTCGGTCGCGCCATGGTGCGCAATCCGGACGTCTTCCTGATGGACGAGCCGCTGTCCAATCTCGACGCCAAGCTGCGCGTCCACATGCGCACGGAGCTGGCCGAGCTGCACAAGCGGCTCGGTACCACCTTCATCTACGTCACGCACGACCAGGTCGAGGCGATGACGATGTCAGATCGCGTCGCGATGATGGATGCGGGCGCGGTGTTGCAGCTGGGCACGCCGTCCGAACTCTACGAGAAGCCCGCCTCGCTGAAGGTCGCGCAGTTCATCGGCAGCCCGGCGATCAACCTGCTGCCGGCCACGGTGATCGGCGGCGGGCGGCTGGAGCTCTTCGGCCGGCCACTGGCTCTGGCCGTGCCGCTCCCGCAGGGGCAGGCGGTGGCTCTCGGCATTCGCTCCGAAGCGCTCTCGCTCGCCCAGGGCGAGCCGGGAGAGGGCGGGCGCGCCTCGTTCTCCGCCCGGCTGCGGCGCAAGGAAAACCTCGGCGCCGAGTATATCCTGCACTTCGACCATGCCGGGCACGATGCCGTGAACGTGACGATGCGGACGAGCCCCGCCGTCGCGGCCGGCCTGCACGAAACCGCCGTGGTCACGCTCGGATTCGACGAGGCGGCCGCCCATCTCTTCGCGGCCGATGGGCATCGGATCGAGCCACGCGGGCATGGCGTCATGACGGGTTCCGTCGTGCCCCTGAGGGCCTGACCATGACGCTTGCACAAGCATCGCCCGCCGATTTTGCTCGGCCCGCACGCCGCCGCATCAGGATCGAGCGGCTGACCGGTCTCGGCTTCGCTCTCCCGGCCTTCGTTCTGCTGCTGCTGACCATGCTGCTGCCGCTCGCGGTGCTGCTCTGGCTCAGCCTCACGAATTACGAATTCGGCGGCGTAGACATGGATTGGGTCGGCCTCGCCAATTTCCAGAAGGCACTGGCCGATCCGATCATCCGGCGCTCGCTGGTCAACACGCTGCTCTATGTCGCCATCGTCGTGCCGGGCGGAGTGCTCGGCGCGCTGCTGATCGCCGTTCTGGTGCACCGGCGCACGCGCACGCGCTCCTTCTACGAGGTGGTCTACTTCCTGCCGGTCACCTCGACCCTGATCGCGATGGCGACGGTCTGGCAGTTCCTGCTCCACCCTTCGCTGGGACCGGTCAACGGCCTGCTGAAAGGCTTGGGCATCGGCCCGGTCGCCTTCCTGAGCGAGCCTTCGACCGCGCTGGCGACGCTGGCGGTGATCGGCATCTGGCAGCTTCTCGGCTTCAACATGATCCTGTTCCTGGCCGGACTGACCGCGATCCCGCGCGATCTCTACGAGGCCGCCGACATCGACGGCTGCTCCAGCGGCATCGACCGCTTCCTGACCATCACCTGGCCGCTGCTCGGGCCGACGACGATGTTCGTCCTGGTCACCACCATGATCACCGCCTTCAAGATCTTCGACACGGTGGCGGTGATGACGCGCGGCGGGCCGATCGGCTCCACCGAAGTGCTCCTCTACAACATCTATCTCGAAGGGTTTCAGTACTTCCACACGGGCTACGCCGCGGCGCTGACCTTCATCTTCCTCGCCTTCATTCTCGTCTTCTCGGCCGTGCAGACCTTCGCCCTCGACAGGAAGGTGCACTACTGATGACCGATCCCACGCTGCCCGCCGCTCCGGCCGCGCCCGTCCAACCGATGCTGCGCCGCTTCTTCTCGCTGATGCTGGTCCACGGCGTCCTGATCGCCGGCGCGATCTTCATGCTGGCGCCCTTCGTCTGGATGCTGGTCACCTCGATCAAGCCGCCGGCCGAGATCTTCAGCGCCGAGATTTCGCTCTGGCCCAAGCAGTTCTACGGGCTGGAGAACTACGGCTTCGCCATGGAAAAGGCGCCGCTGCTGCGCTTCGCGCTGAACGGCGTCATCCTCTGCGGCGGCATCCTGATCGTCCAGCTCCTCGTCGCGATCCCCTGCGCCTATGCGCTGGCCAAGCTGAACTTTCCCGGCCGCAACCTGCTCTTCGTGCTGGTGCTGCTGGGCCTGTGCATTCCCGTCCAGGTGCCGGCGATGCCGCTCTATATCGGGCTGGCCCAGCTCGGCCTGCTCAACACCTATTTCTCGATGATGGTGCCGTTCTTCCTCTCGGTCTTCGCCATCTTCCTGTTCCGCCAGTTCTTCCGCAGCTTTCCCGACGACATCATCAACGCCGCCCGGCTCGACGGCATGAGCGAGTTCGAGATCGTCTGGCGCATCGTCACGCCGAGCGCCTGGCCGGCGATCGCCGCCTTCTCGATCTTCTCGGCCGTGGCGCACTGGAACGACCTCTACTGGCCGCTGATCGTCATCTCCGACGCCAAGCTCGCGCCGCCGCCGCTCGGCATGATGTTCTTCGCCGATGCCGAGACCGGATCGAACTACGGCGCGCTGACCGCGGCTGCGACGATCCTGACCGCGCCCCTCGTCATCGCCTTCCTCGTCGCCCGGCGCAGATTCATCGACGGGATCACCATGACGGGGGTGAAGTAGGCGGCGCAGCCGCTACGCCACCCAGAATTCAGGCCTGAAGCAACTGAAACCGGACGGCTGTGCTGTCCATGCCAAGGAGATCACGCATGAAACCTCTCGGCAAAGCCTTTGCCGTGGCAGCATTCGCCCTCTTCGCCACGACGGCGGCCAGGGCGGAGCAGGTCACGCTGGACGTGCTCTATGCCTTCCCGGCCTTCGCCAAGTTCCACGAGCCCATCGCCGCAGAGTTCATGAAGAAGCATCCGGACATCAAGATCAATTTCAGGGCGCCGGCGGCGAGCTATGACGAAGGGCATCAGACGATGCTGCGTCAGTCCGTCACCAATCAGTTGCCGGACGTCTACTACTCCGGCTTCCACCTCTTGACCGAGCTCACCGAAGCGCTCGACAAGCGCAAGCAGATCGTCGACCTCGGCCCGCTGCTCAAGGCCGAACCGGAAGCCTGGCGCAAGGCCAACTATTCCGATGCGCTGCTCTCGCTCGGCCAGGTCGGCGGCAAGCAGGTCGGGCTCGCCTTCAACGCCTCGACACCGCTGATGTACGTCAATGCCGAGCTGGTGAAGAAGGCCGGCGGCGACCCCGACAAGATGCCCGACAACTGGGCCGATACGGTCGCGCTCGCCAAGAAGATCCATAGCGGCGACACGGCCGGACTTGCCTACAACATCCATGACTGGCCGGATGACTGGCTCTGGCGCGGCATCATCCAGCAGGGCGGGCATACCCTGCTCGATGCCAGCGGCAAGAAGGTCGCCTTCGGGGGCGATGTCGGCCTGAAGGCGCTGACGACCCTGCGCTCCTTCGTCACCGAAGCCGGCATGCCGCTGATCGACTGGGACCAGTCGCGCCAGCAGTTCATCGCCGGCAAGATCGGCATCTTCTTCGACACCCCTGCGCGCCTGCGCCAGGTGACCGACCTCGTCGGCGATCGCTTCACGCTGAAGACGGCGCTGTTCCCGATCGACGACAAGGCCAAGGGTACGCTCCCGACCGGGGGCAACGCCGCGATCATCACCGCGAAGGACCCGGCCAAGCAGAAGGCCGCCTGGGAGTTCGTGAAGTTCGTCACCGGGCCGGAGGCGCAGAAGATCGTCGTCGAGACCTCGGGCTACATGCCGACCAATCTGCGGACCGGCGAGGACGCGTTCCTCGGCTCGTTCTACAAGGACAACGCCAATTTCCGGACCATCAACGGACAGGTCAACCGCGCTTCGCCCTGGCAGGGTTATCCGGGCGGCAACTCGGTGCGCATCTGGCGCCAGCAGCGCGAGGTCGTCGCGGGCGTGATGCGCGGCGAGATCCAGCCCAAGGCCGGCATCGAGCGCATGGTGTCCGAGACAGAAGCCCTGATGAAGTAGGCCGAGGCTTCGCTCGTCAATGCGGCCGCCCGGCGCGACAGCCGGGCGGTCATGTCTCTTCCCTACCTTGGATATGTCCGATGATCATCGCCCAGCTCAGCGATTTCCACGCCCGGCCGCATGGCCGGCCCGCCTATGGCGTCATCGACACCAATGCAGCGATCCGGCGGGCCATCGACGCCGTGCTCGCGATGCCGCTCCAGCCGGACTGCGTGCTGGTGACCGGCGATCTTACGGATTGCGGTCTCGCCGAGGAATACGCGATCGTGCGTGACGAGCTCGAACGCTTGCCGATGCCGGTCTACCTGGTGCCCGGAAACCATGATCGCCGCGAGAATTTCGTGGCGGCGCTGTCGGCGCAGCGGGATTACCTGCCGAGCGATGGCCCCCTGAATTACGTGATCGAGGATTTTCCCGTCCGGCTGATCGGGCTGGACACGCTGGTTCCCGGCGAGAGTGGCGGCGCACTCAGCCCGGCGAGCGAGGCGTGGCTGGCGGAGACGCTGGCGGATGGGGGAGGGCGCCCCACGCTGGTCTTCATGCACCACCCGCCCTTCCGCGTCGCCGTGGATGGCATGGACGGCATCCTCTGCCGGGTCTCGCCGGGGTTCGCCGGCCTGATCGCCAAGCACCCGGAGATCGAGCGCATCGTCTGCGGTCACTATCATCGCCCGATACAGCGCCGCTTTGCCGGCACCGTCGGCTATGTCGCGCCGGGCACGGCCCATCAGGTCGCCCTCGATCTGCGGCGCGGAACCGAGAACCGCATGGTCATGGAGCCCCCGGCCTTCGCCGTGCATGCCTGGGATCCCGAAGCCGGGATCGTCAGCCATCTGCAGCCGATCGGCGACTACGGGCCGATCCGGGACTTCGTGCTCGATCCCGCCTATCCCGGCAAAACGGAGGCGACCGCAGCACAATGATCGAGCCGCGTCTTCTGAAGCTGCTCGATGAAGCCGAAGCGCTGGCGCGCCGAGCTGGCGAAACGCTGGTCCGGATGCAGGGCGGCGAGCTCGCCGTCGCGCGCAAGGAGCTCAACGACGTGGTCACCGCGGCCGACCTCGCCTCCGAGCGCCTCGTCATCGACGGCCTGCGTGCCCTGACTCCGGAAGCGGCGATCCTGTCGGAGGAGGCCGGCTTCTCGGGTTCGGAGCAGGCGCCGCGCTGGATCATCGACCCGCTCGACGGCACGGTGAACTATGCCTCCGGCCTGCCGTGGTTTTCCGTGACGCTGGCCTATCGCGAACACGGCCGGACCGTTCTCGGCCTGACGCATGCGCCGCTCGCCGGTCTCTCCGCACGCTTCGCGGAAGGTGGTATCGCGACGGTGGATGGCCGGCCGGCGCGCGTGTCGGAGACGAGGCGGCTGAGCGATGCCGTCGTTTCGATCTGCCTGACGTCGCACTATGCAGCCGGCGAAGCGGACCGGACGAGCGCGGTGATCCGCCGCCTCGCCGGCCGCTGCCGGGGCGTGCGGGTCATCGTCTCCGGTGGTCTGGAGATGTCTCTGGTGGCGGCCGGCCGGCTCGACGCCTTCATCGGGCTCAAGGCCGATATCGTCTCGCACGCCGCCGCGATGCCGCTGGTGCGCGCCGCCGGCGGGCAGGTGACGACCGTCGCCGGCCTCGACGCGCGCGATGAGGATCTTGAGAAGGTCGCGACGAACGGCCGTATCCACGCGGAACTGCTGGACGCCATCGCCGGCGCCTGAGCCTCGCCGTCAGGCTAGGGCGGGCGCTGGGCTCTCCAGGACGGCGGCTGCCGCATCCTCGTCCGTGATCAGCACCGAAGCGAGCCCGCCGCGCAGCGCAGCCGCGATGATCTCGGCCTTGTTGGCCCCGCCGGACGCCAGGATCACCGTGGGAATCCGGCGCAGATCCTCTAGCGGCAGAGCGATCGCGCGGTGATTGATCGGGTGGTCGATGGCCCGGCCGCGACGATCGACGAACTGGCCCAGCATGTCACCGACCGCGCCCGCCCGGGCCAGCTCCCCGACACCGACGTCGCCCGGCAGGCCGTACCGCACCAGCAGCGAGCGTTCGCTCAGGTCGCCCGCGCTCAGGATCGCGACATCGGTTGCCTGGATGCGCCGGAAGGCGGCCTCGAACACGTCCTGGGCCACGATCGTATCGCGTGATTGCGGCGTGCCGGCATAGATCGGAGCCGCGAGATAGTGGCATTCGGCCTGCCAGAGCCTGGCGAAGCGGCTGGCGATCTCGAAGGTGTTGATCTCGATGCCGTAGGTCAGGCCTCCCATCATCGCGGTGACGGCGAGATCGCGATACTGCCCGCCCCGGATGTGGCGGATGGTTTCCCGCAAGGTGCCGCCCCAGCCGACACCGACGATGCCGGACGGCTTGTCCTCGACGAACCGCGAGACGAAGTCGCCTGCGGCCTTGCCGATCTGGGCGGCCACCTGATCGGGATCGACCGGGCTCGGGACGACGACCGCCTCCTTGAGACCGAACGCGGCGATCAGCTCGCGCTCCAGCCTGACGCAGCTCTCCAGCCGGGAGTTGATCGTGATGTTGACCAGCCCGCTGCCGCGGGCCTCGACCAGGAGCCGGTTGACGCGAAGTCGCGTCATCTTCAGCCGGTCGGCGATCTCCGCCTGGGTCAGCCCCTCCATATAGTAAAGCCAGGCGGCTCGTACCTGGGTCTGCGGCTCCTCCGGCATAGCGGCATCCTGATGCGATGGGCAGGCCCGCCTGCGGCTCGGCGCGGCGGGGTCGGCATGGTCTACCAGCTTGGCTTACATCGCTTTCGCGCTCTCCCACAACGTGCAGGCTCGCGCCGCTTCGCGCTTGACGCAAACCAATGTAAAATAGAAAATACATATGTTGAAGAATCGCGTTGCGAACCGGGTACCGCCCTCCGATGTCACATGCCCTTTTCCTTCACGCCGCGGGGGATGCCCGCGTCGCGCCGTTCAACCTGCGCGAGGGGGCAGCGGGCGAAACGCTGCTCGACGTCGCGGCCGTGGGGCTCTGCGGCAGCGACCTGCATTATTACAAGGACGGTGGCATCGGCTCTGCCGTGATCTCGACGCCCTTCGTGCCGGGCCATGAATTCAGCGGCTGGTTGACGGAGGACCTGCCGGGACTCGGTCTGGCTCGCGGAACGCTGGTCGCGGTCGATCCCAATCAGGCCTGCGGGCATTGCGAGCATTGCCGGAGCGGGCATCCCAATCTGTGTCCCGAGGTCGTCTTCATCGGGGCTCCTCCGCATGACGGGGCGATGACGGAACGAATCTGGGTGCCGAAATCGCAGATCGTCTCTGTGCCGGAGAGCTTCTCGCCGAGCGATGCGGTGATGCTCGAACCGCTCGGCGTCGCGATTCATGCGGTGGATCTGGCCAGGCCGCGGTTGCTGGAGCGGGCTGCGCTGATCGGCTGCGGACCGATCGGCCTGCTGATCCTGCAAGTCCTGCGGACTGCCGGAGCCGGCGAGATTCTCGCCTGCGATCCGCAGCCGCATCGCCGCGAGCTGGCGTTGAGGCTGGGAGCGAGCAAGGTCGGCGCCAGCGTCGCGGATATCGGCGAATGGACTCGTGGTGAAGGATTGCCGTTGGTCATCGAGGCGACCAATGCGCCCGAAGGGTTTCGCGACGCCATCCGTGCCGCCCGTATCGGCGGTCGCGTCGTGCTGGTCGGCATCCCGGACGGCGACAGCTACGTGATCCCGGCGGCGGAGGCCCGGCGCCGCGGCCTGAACATCAAGTTCTCGCGCCGGATGGGGCATGTCTATCCGCGCGCCATCGCGCTGGTGGAGGCGGGCAAGGTCGATGTCGAGGCCGTGGTCAGCCATCGCTTCCCGCTCTCTGAGGGGCCGGCTGCCTTCCGCCGTCATGCCGCCAACGAGGCGGGCATGGTGAAGAGCCTGATCTATCCGGGCGGCTGGCCCGCCGCGCAGCGCTGACAGCCCGACACCCGGTCGAGCCCGTCGAGGCCGGGCAGGACGTGGCATCGATCGCAAGCGATCTGGTTCGCCGCCCGTCAGGCGCCGCGTCTCGTCGGCCGCGCCGGCTAACGACTTCGGCGGCGAGACCCCGCGCATCGTCATCGGGGCGCCGGGCGACAACGTCATCGCGCCGGCGGGGGCGCAAGACCTCGTGGACATGCTCGACTTCGGCATGTCGCCCTCCGAGGCCGTCGCGACCCCGGCGCCATCGCCGCGTCGACATCCAACCGCATCCGTCGCAGCGCCGCCACCGAGCTCGTCGAGACGGGTTATGACGTCAAACGCTCCGTCCAGACGTTTCCTTTCGCCGCCCGTCATGCGATCGGAAGCGTCGATGGTCAGTGTTTCGGCGGAGCCGACCCGCAGCGCGACGGGCGCGGCGATTTCCGCCTGGGGCGCGGCCGACAGCCGAAGCCGCCCTTCGGGTGCCAGCAGACGGTTTTCGAGGGGGGTGGTCATGTTCCTGAGCGTGTTCGACGTGTTCAAGATCGGTATCGGGCCCTCGTCGTCGCACACGATGGGGCCGATGACGGCCGCGGGACGCTTCCTCGATCTCTTGCGCGAGCATCCCTCCCGTGCGGAGGCAGCGGCCTTGGGGGCAACGCTGCATGGCTCGCTCGCCTTCACCGGAAAGGGCCACGCCACCGACCGCGCCGTGGCGCTCGGCCTGCTCGGCTGGACGCCGGCCCGGTTCGATGGCGACGCTGCCGAACGGCAGCTCGCCGAGCTGGGGCGCGAGCGCAGGCTGCGGCTCGCTGGGCTGCCGCCACTGGCCTTCGATCCAGCCGTCGATATCGTCTTCGACTACGGCCCGCCTTTGCCCGGACACGCCAACGGGCTGGTGCTCTCGGCCCGGGCTGCGGATGGGGCGGTCTTGCTGTCCGAGACCTATTACTCGATCGGCGGCGGGTTCGTGGTGACGGCGCAGGAGCGTGATGCGCGCCCCAATGCCAGTGAGGATGCCGGCTGGCCCTATCCCTTCGCGAATGCGGCGGCGATGCTCGGCATGGCCCGCGAGAGTGGACTTTCGATCGCGCAGATGAAGCATGCGAACGAGCTGCACCTTCGATCGCGGGAGGAGGTCGAGCGTGGCCTCGCCGATCTCTGGTCGGTCATGAACGACTGCATCGAACGCGGCCTGGATCGGGAGGGCGAGCTGCCGGGCGGGCTGCATGTGCGCCGCCGGGCGGCGAAGATCTATCGGCAGCTGCTGGCGGAGCGACAGTCCAACCGCTTGCAGCCGCATGCATCGGCGGACTGGCTCAGCGTCTACGCGATGGCCGTCAACGAAGAAAACGCCGCCGGGGGCAGGGTCGTGACCTCGCCGACCAACGGCGCGGCCGGCGTCGTGCCGGCGGTGCTGCGCTACTATCTCGACCATTGCATCGGAGCGGAGCCCGGCAAGGTCGCCGACTTCCTGCTGACGGCCGCGGCGATCGGCGGGTTGATCAAGCACAACGCCTCGATCTCCGGGGCCGAGGCCGGTTGCCAGGGCGAGGTCGGCTCGGCCGCTGCGATGGCCGCGGCCGGGCTCTGCGCGGTGCTGGGCGGCTCGCCGGCCCAGATCGAGAACGCGGCCGAGATCGCGCTGGAACACCATCTCGGCATGACCTGCGACCCGGCCGCCGGATTGGTCCAGGTGCCCTGTATCGAGCGCAACGGCATCGGCGCGATCAAGGCCGTCGCAGCCGCGTCGCTGGCGCTGCGCGGCGACGGCTCGCATTTCATGCCGCTGGACAATTGCATCGAGGCGATGAGGCAAACCGGCGAGGCCATGAATGAGCGCTTCAAGGAAACCAGCCTCGGAGGCCTCGCGGTCAACCTGCCGGAGTGCTGAGGCCACCCCCCGCTTTTTGCATGATGGGCAGGGCGCGTGCCCGATAGGGTACGCAGGCTGCCAGTAAGGATCGGATCGATGATCGTGGATGACTTCCGTTCGGATACGGTGACGCGCCCCGGCGCCGGGATGCGGGCCGCGATGGCGGCCGCGGAAGTCGGGGATGCCGTCTACGACGATTGTCCGACGACCAGGCGGCTGGAAGCGATGAGCGCCGAGCGGCTGGGCAAGGAAGCCGCCCTGTTCTTCCCGACGGGCACACAGGCGAACCTCGCCGGGCTGATGGCTCATTGCGGCCGTGGCGATGAATACATCGTCGGGCAGATGGCCCACACCTATCGACTCGAGGGCGGCGGCGCGGCCGTGCTGGGCTCGATCCAGCCGCAGCCGCTCCCCAATGAGCCGGACGGCACGATCGCGCTCGATGCGATCGCCGGCGCAATCAAGCCGGACGATTTCCATTTCGCGAGGACGCGTCTCCTGGCGCTGGAAAACACGTTCAATGGTCAGGTGCTGCCGGATGCCTATCTCGAGGCTGCGACCGGGCTTGCGCGCTCCCGCGGTCTTGCGACCCATCTCGACGGCGCGCGCCTGATGAATGCCGCCGTGGCGAGCGGCCGGGACGCGGCCTGGATCGCCGCCCAGTTCGACACCGTTTCGATGTGCCTCTCCAAGGGGCTGGGGGCGCCGGTCGGGTCGGTGCTCGTCGGCCCGCGGGAATTCATCGAGACGGCGCGCCGGATCAGGAAGATGCTGGGCGGCGGCATGCGCCAGACCGGCGTTCTCGCTGCGGCCGCGATCTATGCGATCGAACGCAATATCGCGCGCCTCGACGAGGATCACCGCCGCGCAGCAGCTCTGTCGCAACTGCTGATGCGCTATCCCGAACTCGGCGCCGGGCCGGCCCGCACGAACATGGTCTTCATGACGCCGAAGGCACTCGACACCAGCGCCTTCGCTGCCTTCCTGCGCAGCCGCGGCATCGGCGTCAGCGGCCGCTACGGGACACTGCGCTGGGTCACCCATCTCGACGTCGACGATGCTGCCGTGCAGCGCGTCGGCGAGGCGTGCGAGCACTTCTTCGAGCGGCAGGCGTCGCCGGTCCCGGCCCGGGCTCCTGCCCTCGGCGGCTGAAGCCTCCGGTCGCCAGTGGCTCGCGCCCGATGGCCTGCCTGTATGCCTGGGCCCTTTGGCCCCGCTGCGCTAGATCAGCGGTTGATGCGGCACGTAGACCTCCGAGGCCTCGGCCCCGCTCCACTGCGAGCGCAGCTGCTCGAGAACATGCTGGCCGAACGTCTCGTAGGGGATGCGGATGGAGGTCAGCCAGGGTGCGATCCAGTTGTTGATCGCATTGCCGTCGACACCGACCAGCGCGCAGTCGCGCGGTATCGCGAGATCGGATTCGGCCGCGAGCCGATACGCCCCGTAGGCAATCATGTCGCTGACGCAGAGCACGCCGCGCGGCCAGCCTCCGCCCGCGACCAGAGCCCGCGCCGCGGCGTAGCCGATTTCGATGTGCGAGAGCCCGGGCGCGCTCGCCCGGCGGATCGCGTCGGCCGGCACGCCCTGCGCGACGAGCCGGTCGACGAAGCCTGCGGCACGCTCGGCGGTGCTGGACGCGTTCTCGGCGGCGAGCAGCACCGCCGGACGCTCGATGCCGCGCGCCAGCATGAAATCGGCGGCGTCGGCGCCTGCCGCGCGATTGTCGATGCCGACATAGGGGCCGCCGCCCAGCGGGTTGCGCCGGGCGACGAAGACGACGGGCTCGCCGCGCCCGAGCGTCTGCTCCAGCCCTTTGCTGCGCACGGCGCTCACCAGAACGTAGCCGGCGACGAGCTGGTCCCGCATCGCCTGCAGATAGTCGTCCTGCAGCTCGGGGCGGTCGTGCGTGTCGCAGAGGATCATGACGTAACCGGCTTTTCGCAGCGCCGCCTCCGTCGACACGGCGATGGCGGCCATTGCCGGGTTGTCGAGATTGGGAGAGAGCATGGCGACCACTCGGCTCGTGCGGCGGCGCAGGGCGCGGCCGACCGGGCTGGGGCGGTAGCCGAGGCGCTCGATCGCCTCGGCGACGCGGGCGACGGTCTCGGCCGAGGCGCGTCCGTTCTTACCGTTGACGATGCGGGACACCGTCGCGACAGAGACGCCGGTATCCTGCGCCACCGTCGCGAGCGAAACGGATTCGTGCCGCAGCCTGCCTGACTTCCCTATCGCTCTGGGCGTCATGTCGTGGCCCGCCTCCTGCGCCCTGTCCGCCGCCTGCCGGATCGGCCCGGCTTACCCAGCCATGCCGTTTCATCGACCGGTTGACAATCAAGGCAAACGTTTGCCTTACTGGTTGTCAAGACGCCCGATGAGGCGTCGTGCTCGTTCAGGGATGGAGCCCATGCAGAGGAAGCACTGGATTTCCGCGTTCGCCACGACGGCCGGCCTCGCCATCGGCCTCCTCGCCACGACCGCTTTCGCCCAGACCACGGTGCGCATCGCCTGGTATTCCGACGGCAACGAGGGCGAGGTCGTCTCCGATCTCCTGAAGCGCTTCGAAGCGCAGAACCAGGACATCAAGGTCGTGCTCGACCAGGTGCCCTACAAGGCGATCACCGAGAATCTGCCGGTTCAGCTCGCCTCGGGGCAGGGACCGGACATCGCCCGCGTCGTCGATCTCGGCGGCGTCGCCCGCTACGCGCTCGACATGCGTCCGTATCTGAAGGACGCCTCCTACTGGGAAAAGAATTTCGGGCCGTTCCTGCCCTGGATGCGTCCCGAGGGCGATTCCAGCGCGATCACAGGCTTCATGACGCAGCTCACCGTCACCGGCCCCTTCGTCAACAAGACGCTGTTCGAGCAGGCGGGCATCGCCATGCCCGGCGCCAAGGCGACCTGGGAGGAGTGGGGCAAGGCGGTCAAGGCCGTGGCGGAGAAGGTTCAGGTGCCGTTCCCGCTGGCGATGGATCGCTCCGGCCACCGCTTCTTCTCGGTCGCCGTGTCCGAAGGCGCGAAGGTCTTCGACGCCAAGGGCGAGCCCGCCGTGATCGACGACGGCTTCAAGCGCGCCGCCAAACTCGTCTACGACTGGCACAACGACGGTGTGATGAAGAAGGAGCTCTGGGGCTCGGTCTCGGGCACGGCCTATCGCGGCGCCAATGACGAGTTCAAGAACGCCCAGGTCGTGATGTACCAGTCTGGCTCCTGGCAGATTTCCCAGTTCGACAAGACGGTGGGCGACGCGTTCGACTGGGTCGCGGTGCCCTCGCCCTGCGGCCCGGGCGGCTGCTCCGGCATGCCCGGCGGGGCGGGACTCGTCGCCATCAAGACGACCAAGCATCCCGAGGCCGTCGCCAAGGTGATGGACTACCTCGCCAGCGAGCCCGTGCTGAGCGAGTTCTACGCCCGCTCGCTCTTCGTGCCGGGCCATCTCGGCATCGCGGCCAAGGGGCTCGACTACAAGAACGCCAGCCCGCAGGCCAAGGCTGCGCTCAAGGTCTTCTCGGACCAGGTCGCCCAGCTCTCGCCCGTCGCCTACAGGCTGCAGGGCTACGTCAACAACCGCGTGATCTTCAACGCCGTGATCAGCCGTCTCGGCCAGGCGATCTCGGGCGAGACCACGCTCGACGAGGCCTACAAGCGCATTGAATCCGACGTCGCCCAGCAGATTGCCGAGCGCAAGAAGTAAGGCCCATGGCCTCCGCCGAAACAACGCCGCGCCGCCATGGTACGGGCGCCGCCGGCCTCTTCGCCGCGCCGCTCGCGCTCCTGATGCGGCTCGTGGACTGGCCGATGCAGGCGCTGCAGCGCCTGATCGGCGAGCGGCGCATGGCCTACGTCTTCATCCTGCCGAACCTCGCCTTCTTCTCGCTCTTCGTCTTCCTTCCGCTCGTCATCAATTTCGTCTTCTCGGTGACGGGCGGGGCGGGGCTGTTCCCGAGCGAGCGCCCCTATGTCGGAGCCGAGCAGTACGGCTATCTCTTCGACTGCGGATCATATCTCGATCCATCCTCCTGCCGCGAGGATCATTTCTGGCGCGGCGTCGCCAACACCGCCCGCTTCACGGTCTTCCAGGTCACGGCGATGGTGCTGTTCTCGCTGCTGACCGCCGTGGTGCTGAACATGCGGATTCGCGCGCGCGGCTTCTTCCGGGCGGTCTACTTCTTCCCCGTGCTGCTCTCGCCCGTTGTCGTGGCGCTGACCTGGAAGTGGATCCTGCAGCGTGACGGTCTGCTCAACGCCGCCATCACCTCGCTCGGCGGCGAGCGCATCCTGTTCCTGGTCGATCCGAGCTGGGCGATGTTCTGGATCGTCTTCGTCTCGGTCTGGGCCCATATGGGCTTCTACACGCTGATCCTGCTCGCGGGCCTGCAGGCGATCCCGGCCGATCTCTACGAGGCGGCCGAGATGGACGCCACGCCGCGCTGGCGGGTCTTCTGGCGCATCACCCTGCCGCTGCTCTGGCCCAACATGATCGTCGTCATCGTGCTGGCGCTGATCAAGGGCGTGCAGACCTTCGACGAGGTCTTCGTGCTGACCGGCGGCGGGCCGGGCACCGCCACCGTGATGATCGTGCACTACATCTACGAGACGGCCTTCGCCAATCAGGTCCAGAATTTCGGGCTGGCGGCCGCGGCCTCCGTCGTGCTCGGCGTCGTGTTGTTCGCGCTCACCCTGCTCCAGCTCGCGGTCAGCCGCCGCAAGGGGGCCGCATGAGCCTCGTCGCCAAACTGGCCACCGCCCGGCGCAAGCCCGGCCGCTGGCATTGGACCGATGTCGCGGCCTATGCCTATCTGGCGCTCGGCGTCGTGCTGATGTTCGGGCCCGTGCTCTGGCTCGGCCTGTCCTCCTTCAAGACTCAGGCCGGCCTGCTCGAATTCCCGCCGACCCTGCTGCCGATGTCGCAAAAGGAGGTGACGGTCCCGGGTCAATCCCAGCCGCTGCCGCTCTTCGAGGTCGAGATGCCGGACGGCTCCAAGCGCGTGCTGGCGCAGCTCCGCCGCATCGGCATCCAGGCGCAGATGGTCGACCCGGCCAAGCCGGGCGAGACGATCCGCGTTCCCATCGACAAGCGCACGCCCGTCCGCGAGTTCAAGCTCGCCACCGAGAACTATACCGAGCCGCTGGAGCGCTTCGCCTTCACCCGCTTCCTGTGGAATTCCGTCTTCGTCACGCTGGTCGCCACGATCATCACGCTGATCATCAACTCGATGGCGGCCTATGCACTCTCGATCTACGAGTTCAAGGGCAAGACGGCGGTGATGCTGATGGTGATCGGCACGCTGATGATCCCGATCACCATCATCCTGGTGCCGGTCTATCTGGTCGTCACCAAGCTCGGCCTCGTCAATTCGCTCTGGGCGGTGATCCTGCCGGGCGCGGCGACCCCGACCGGCGTCTTCCTGCTGCGTCAGTACATGCTGACGCTCCCGCGGGACCTGATCGAGGCCGCGCGCATGGACAAGGCCTCGGAATGGCAGATCTACTGGCGTATCGTCATGCCGCTCGCCATGCCGGCGCTGGCCGTGCTCGCGATCTTCTCGATCATGTGGCGCTGGAACGAGTTCCTCTGGCCGCTCGCGGTGCTGACCAAGACGGAGTCCTACACGCTGCAGATCGGCCTCAACGCCTTCCAGGGCGAGCTCCAGACGCAATGGCACTACCTGCTGGCGATGACGGTCGTGTCGCTCCTGCCGGTCGCGCTGGTCTTCGTCTTCCTGCAGCGCTTCATCACCACCGGCATCGCCAACACGGGAATGAAATAATGGCCGGCCTGAAGCTTTCCGGTGTCCGCAAGGCCTATGGTGCGACCACGGTGTTGCACGGCATCGATCTCGACGTTGCCGATGGCGAGTTCGTCGTCTTCGTCGGTCCCTCCGGCTGCGGCAAGTCGACCCTGCTGCGCTCGATCGCGGGGCTGGAGGAGATCACCGGCGGAACGATCGCGATCGACGGCGCTGACGCAACCCACCTGCCGGCATCCGAGCGCGGCCTCGCCATGGTGTTCCAGTCCTACGCGCTCTATCCGCATATGACCGTCCGGGCGAACATGGCCTTCGCGCTGGAGAACATGGGCCTGCAACGCGCGGAGATCGACAAGCGCGTGAAGCGCGCTGCCGAGATGCTGCGGCTGACCGATTATCTCGAGCGCAGGCCCAAGGCGTTGTCCGGCGGCCAGCGCCAGCGCGTCGCCATCGGCCGTGCCATCGTGCGCGATCCGAAGATCTTCCTGTTCGACGAGCCGCTCTCGAACCTCGACGCGGAATTGCGCGTCGCCACCCGCAAGGAGCTTGCCGCCCTCCATGCCGAGATCGGCGGCACGATGATCTATGTGACCCACGATCAGGTCGAGGCGATGACGCTGGCGCATCGCATCGTCGTGCTGCAGGGCGGGCGGATCGAGCAGGTCGGCACGCCGCTCGATCTCTACAACCGCCCCGACAACCTCTTCGTCGCCGGCTTCATCGGCTCGCCGCGCATGAACCTGCTGCCCGGCCGCGTGACGGCAGCCGGCAAGGTCGCCCTGGGCGAGGGCGCCCATGAGGTCGCCTGCGCCACCGGCAGCCTCGCCGCCGGCAGCAAGGTCACGCTCGGTATCCGCCCGGAGCATCTGGCGCTGGCGCCGGGCGGGCTGGGGCTGCCGCTCTCGATCGAACTGGTCGAGCGGCTTGGCGGCGAAAGCTACCTGTACGGAACCGCCGCCGGCCTGCCGCAGATCACGCTCCGGCTCGACGGCCAGAGCGAGCATGAGCGAGGCCACGAGGTCGCGCTCGCCTTCCCGCAGCAGAGCCTTCACCTGTTCGACGAAGCCGGCCGGGCGATCCGGCCCTAGAGACTGCCGAGAGAGATTCCATGAAAGCCCTCAGCCAAGGCCGCTATCTCGGCCGCGATGGCGAAGCCGCCCTGTTCGACCTGGGGCTCGGCTACACGCTCTCGCTGCGCATCCTCGAAGGCGATATCGGCCGCGTCACGTTGAAGCCGCGGGACGGCTACCGGCTCGATCGCGGCTGGTCGATCGCGCCTGGAGGGGTGGAGCCGCCCTATGAGGGCCGTCCGCGCGACAGCGTGGAGGGCTTCTCATGCCCCCGGACGCTGGTGAAGCAGGACGAAGGCAAGGTCTTCCTCACGGCAGGGCATCTGAGCGCCGAGGTCACGCTCTCGCCCTTCGGCATCGCCTGGTATCGCGTCGGCGAGGACAAGCCCTTCCTGCAGGACCGCACCACCCAGGCCTATCTCGTCTCGCCCCGCACCGGCGCGCTCGCGCATTTCATGACCCGCGACTACAGCGAGCGCCATTACGGCCTCGGCGACAAGGCAGGTCCCCTCGACCGCACCGGCCGCCGCTTCGCCATCGACGCGGTCGATCCCTGCGGCTTCGACGCCGAACTCTCCGACCCGCTCTACAAGATGTTGCCCTTCTTCATCGTCGACGGGCCGGCCGGAGCGCATGGCATCTACTACGACAACCTCTCGACGGGCAGCGTCGATTTCGGCTGCACGCTCGACAATTACCACGGCCTGTTCCGCTCCTGGAAAGGCGATGACGGCGACCTCGACTATTACGTCGTGGCCGGCCCGACCGTGCCTGATGTCGTGCGGCGCTTCTCCTGGCTGACCGGCGGGCAGGCTTTCGCGCCGCTCTGGTCCTTCGGTTTCGGCGTCACCTCGATGGCGATCGCCGATGCGCCCGACGCCGATGCCCGCATCAGCGATTTCATCGGCAAGCTCGAGACCCATCGCATCCCCTGCGACAGCTTTCATTTCGGCTCGGGCTACACGCAGATCGGCCATCGCCGCTACGCCTTCAACTGGAACCGCGACAAGTTCCCGGATCCGAAAGCGACGATGCAACGCCTGAACGATGCCGGCATCTTCACGGTCGCCAATCTCAAGCCCTGCCTGCTCGACGACCACCCGCGCCTGCAAGAGGCGCTCGACGGCGATTTCCTCGTGCGCGACGGCGACAGCGGCAAGCCGGCCGTCGCCCAGTTCTGGGACGGGCTCGGCTTCCATCTCGACTACACCAACCCCAAGGGCCGGGCCTGGTGGCGAAACGGCATCGAGACAGCCTTGCTCGACTACGGCTTCACCACCGTCTGGAACGACAACAACGAATACGAGATCTGGGACGAGGACGCGCTGTGCGACGGCGACGGGCGCCCCTTCCGCCAGGCTCTGGCGCGCCCGGCGCAGCCGTTGCTGATGACCAAGCTCTCCTACGAAGCGCAGGCTGCGCGCGAACCGGGCAAGCGGCAATATGCGATCACGCGCGGCGGCTGCGCCGGCATTTCGCGCTATGCGCAGACCTGGTCCGGCGACAACGAGACCGCCTGGAAGACGCTGCGCTACAACCTGACCCAAGGCCTCAACATGAGCCTGTCGGGGATGTTCTCGACCGGCCACGATGTCGGCGGCTTCCACGGCCCGACACCCGGTCCCGAACTCTTCGTGCGCTTCAACGAGTTCTGCAGCCTCTGGCCGCGCATGGTCATGAACTCCTGGAACGATGACGGCGTCGTCAACCTGCCCTGGATGTACCCGGAGATGGTGCCGCAGGTGCGCGAAGCGATCGCGCTGCGCTACCGGCTGATGCCTTATCTCTACACGCTGATGTGGCGCGCCAGCCGCGACGGCACCCCGGCCATCCGCCCGCTGCTGTGGGACTTCCCGCAGGACGCGACGGCCGTGAAGACCGACGATGCCTTCATGCTCGGACCGGACGTGCTGGTCGCGCCGGTGCTGGAGGAGGGCGCCCTGGAACGCAGCGCCTACCTGCCGGAGCACGCAGGCGGCTGGTACGACTGGCATACCGGCAAGCACTTCGACGGCGGCGCGAGCGTGACCGTGCCGGCACCGCTCGGTCGCCTGCCGGTTTTCGTGCGCGCCGGTGCGCTGATCCCGCTTGGCGATCCCACTGGCATCGGTGATCTGCGCGAGGTGCTGGTCTGCGGGCTGGTCGAGGGGGCGACCGGCGAGCTTTACGAGGACGACGGCGAGACGGCCGACTGGCGCGGCACCGGCGGAACCCTCATTCGCTTCCGGGTCCGCGACGGCGAGATCGCGATCACGCAGGAAGGCGAGGATGCGCCCTTCGTCGACCGGATCGCGATCCGTCGGATCAGCGACGACATCTGATCCGACCCGGCGTCATGCGGTCGCGCGAACCTGCCCATGCAGCATTGCTGTGGCATCGCGCGCCCGCTCTTGCCAACTATGGTGACCTGACAATGGTCATCCGTGGGAGCAGGGCATGGAAAAGGTAGCGATCGTCACCGCCGGCGGCAGTGGCATGGGTGCGAGCACGGCGCGCCGCCTGGCGAGGGACGGCTATCGCGTGGCGATCCTGTCCTCTTCGGGCAAGGGCGAGGCCCTGGCCGCCGAACTCGGCGGCCTCGGCATTACCGGCTCAAACCAGTCCAACGACGATGTGAAGCGGCTGGTCGACGCGACGCTGGACCGCTGGGGGCGCGTCGATGCACTGGTCAACAGCGCCGGCCACGGGCCGCGCGCCCCGATCGTCGATCTCACCGACGAGGATTGGCACAAGGGCCTCGACGTCTATTTCCTCAGCGCGGTCAGGCCGATCCGGCTGGTCACGCCGGTGATGCAGCAGCAGAAATCCGGCGCGATCGTCAACATCTCGACCGCCTGGGCCTTCGAGCCGAGCGAGATGTTCCCGACATCGGCGATGGCCCGCGCCGGGCTCGCGACCTTCACCAAGATCTATGCCGACAAATACGCGGCCGAGGGCATCCGCATCAACAATGTCCAGCCCGGCTGGATCGACAGCCTGCCGGCGACCGACGCCCGCCGCGCCAGCGTGCCGATGCAGCGCTACGGCAGCGCCGACGAGGTTGCCGGCACGGTCGCCTTCCTGCTCTCTGCCGATGCCGGATACATCACCGGCCAGAACATCCGCGTCGACGGTGGTGTCACCAAAGCCGTTTGATGGCGAATGGGGATGGCCGGCTCAGCCGGCGATCACACCCTTCCTGAGCAGGAAGCAGCCGTAAGGCCGGGCGTCGCCGACCTGCACGACGCCGAAAGCCTTGCGCGCCGCCTCGTAGAAGGCGAAACGCTCGATGCCCGGCAGCGGCGTCGGCACGGCTCCTGCCGCCTCGACCACGGCCTCGACCTCCTTCTGCACGGGGGGCACGACCGCGGCATCGTCGACCACCAGCATGCGGCGGATCGGCTCGGGCTCGAAATCGTCGATCGGCAACACGGTCAGGATCGCGCGCACCACCTCGGCCATGGCGAGCCCCGGCAGCCGGACGATCCGCCCGGAGGTGGTCGCCCGCGCGATCGTCTCGGCCGGATGGTTGGCATCGACCACGGCGAGGTCGTCGCCATGGCCCATCGCTGCGAGGAGCCAGAGCAAATCGGGGCCGAGGATCGGGTCGATGGTCTTCAGCATGTCGGCACCGGGGCGTGGTCGGGAATGAGCTTTTCGGCCTTGAGCGCGGGCCAGAGCGCAGCGGGCACGGGCCGGGCGACGAGGTCGAGATTGCGCGCGACCTCCTCCGGTGCGACCGCGCCGAGCACGACGGTCGCGACTGCCGGATGGGCGGCGGCGAAGGCGAGTGCGGCTTGCGGCAGCGCCACGCCATGGGCGGCGCAGACCGCCTCGATCCGCGCGACCCTGGCGAGGATGTCGGGCGGCGCCGGCCGGTAATTGTAATAGGCGCCCTTGCGGGCGCCGGTTGCGAGGATGCCGGAATTGAAGACGCCGGCCAGCATGACGGCGATCTTCTTCTCCAGCGCCAGCGGCAGGAAGCCGTCGAGGGCGCCCTGCTCCAGAAGTGTATAACGCCCCGCCAGCATCATCACGTCGAAATCGCCGGCTCTGGCGAAGCGCTCGCACATTTCGGCTTCGTTGACGCCCACGCCGATGGCTTTCACCGCGCCGGAGGAGCGCAGTCGTTCCAGGGCCCGGTAGGCGCCGTTCATCGCCTCGGCGAAGCGTTGTTCCATCCGGTCGCCATGGGTCCAGACATCGACATCGTGGATCAGCAGGATGTCGACGTGGTCGGTACCGAGCCGGAGCAGCGATTGTTCCAGAGAGCGCATCGCGCCGTCATAGGAGTAGTCGATCACCGCAGGATGCGGCAGCCCGCCGCGATAGCCGGAGCCGTCGGTCTTCGGAGCGCCGGGCTTCATCCAGCGCCCGACCTTGGTCGAGACGATGACGCTCTCGCGCGGCACGCGCCGCAGGGCGGCGCCGATGCGATGTTCCGAGAGGCCGTGGCCATAGAGCGGCGAGGTGTCGACGAGGTTGATCCCGGCCGTCAGAGCGGCTGCGACCGTCGCCTGCGCCAGTCCTTCGTCGAGACGCTGGTAGAGATCGCCGAGCGGTGCGCCGCCGAAACCGATCAGGCTGGGCTTCATGCCGGCGATCGGCCGGCCCGGCGCCGCAGCGCCTCGTTCCTGGTGACTCATCGAAGCCCCGCATTCGTCCTGCGGCGCAGGAAACCATGTTCGGGGCGGAAATCAATCGCCCGCCCGCTGGGACTCTGTTAGGCCTCGGGGTCTTCAGCCGGTTCGGCCGGCGACCATGGCGAGCAGACGATGACCGAGACCCTCTCCGCGCTGCAGGATGCGCTCCGCGCGGGCCGCACCACCTCCGAAGCCCTGGTGGAGGGCGCCTTGGCCCGCGCCGGCACGGGCGAGGGGCCGCGTGTTTTCACCCGCCTCTATGGTGACAGGGCGCTCGCCGCGGCACGTGCATCCGACCTCATGCGCCAGGCCGGCTTCGTGCGTTCGCCGCTGGAAGGGCTGCCGATCTCGATCAAGGACCTGTTCGACGTCGCGGGAGAGACGACAAGGGCCGGCAGCACCGCGCTCGACGATGCGCCGGCGGCAACGGCGAATGCGCCCGTCGTTGAGCGATTACTGGCCGCCGGCGCCGTGCTGGTCGGCCGCACCAACATGACCGAGTTCGCCTTTTCCGGGCTCGGCATCAACCCGCATTACGGCACACCGCTCAACCCGTACGATCGCGCCGCGGCCCGCATCCCCGGCGGCTCGTCATCGGGCGCGGCCGTCTCGGTGACGGATGGCATGGCCGCGGGCGCGATCGGCACCGATACCGGCGGCTCGGTCCGCATTCCCTCGGCGCTGTGCGGTATCGCCGGCTTCAAGCCGACGGCGCGGCGCGTGCCGCGCGAGGGCTGCCTGCCGCTCTCGACCAGCCTCGACTCGATCGGTCCGCTGGCGCCCAGCCTCTCCTGCTGCGCGCTTCTCGATGCGGTGCTGTCCGGCTCCGGCGAGGGCATTCCCGCGCGGGCCGACATCGCAGGTCTGCGCCTGGCCGTGCCGACGACGCTCGCGCTCGACGGCGTGGACGAGACGGTCGCCACGGCCTTTCGGCGTGCGCTCGATGCATTGTCCAAGGCCGGTGCCCGGATCAGCGAGATCGCCGTCCCGGAATTCGGCGCGCTCGCGGGCCTGCAGGCCAAGGGCAGCTTTGCCGGTGCCGAGGCCTGGCACTGGCACCGGGCGCTGATCGCGAAAGCCGCCGACCGCTACGATCCGCGCGTGCTGGTCCGTATCCAGCGCGGTGCCGAGATGGCGCTGGCGGATTATCTCGATCTGCTGGCGGCGCGTCAGGGCTGGATCGCGGCTGTCGAAGCGCGGCTCGCCGGCTTCGATGCGCTGCTGATGCCGACGGTGCCGATCGTTGCACCGCGGATCGCGGACCTGGCCGAAGAGGCGGCCTACGGCGCGACGAACCTGCTGATCCTGCGCAACTCCACCCTGATCAACTTTCTCGACGGCTGCGCTGCGAGCCTGCCCTGCCACCGGCCGGGCGAGGCGCCTGTCGGCCTGATGGTGGCCGGGTCCGGCGGACAGGATCGTCGCATCCTCGCGGTCGGGCTTGCGATCGAGGCGGCGCTGGCGACGGTCCGCGCCGGCTGAACGGCGCGAGAGCTCGCTCATGAAAACGCCGGCCGGGCTGATTTAACCCGGTCGGCGCTGCGTCAGGCTATTCTGTTGCCGGTGCGCTCAGGCCGCCAGAGGCAGCGGCTCGCCATCCTCGCTGGTGACGGTCGCTCCGCTCAGCGCCGCCTGCAGGCGGGCCTGATCCAGCTCGCCCTCCCAGCGTGCCACGACGATGGTCGCGACGGCATTGCCGATGAAGTTGGTGATGGCGCGGCACTCGGACATGAAGCGATCGATGCCGAGGATCAGCGCCATGCCGGCCACCGGAACCGAGGGCACCACCATCAGCGTCGCCGCCAGCGTGATGAAGCCTGCGCCCGTGATGCCGGCCGCTCCCTTGGAGCTCAGCATGGCGACGAGCAGCAGCAGAACCTGGTCCGCGAGCGGCAGGTGGATGTCCATCGCCTGGGCGATGAACAGCGCGGCGAGCGTCATGTAGATGTTGGTGCCGTCCAGGTTGAACGAATAGCCGGTCGGGATGACGAGGCCGACGACCGAGCGCTTGCAGCCGGCGGCTTCCATCTTCTCCATCAGCGCCGGCAGCGCCGCTTCCGAGGACGAGGTGCCGATGACCAGCAGGATCTCTTCCTTGATGTAGCGGATCAACGCCAGGATCGAGAAGCCGTTGTAACGGGCGACGGCACCGAGCACGACCAGCACGAACAGGGCCGCAGTCAGGTAGAACGTGCCGACCAGCAGGGCCAGGTTGGCGACCGAACCGATGCCATAGCGGCCGATGGTGAAAGCCATGGCGCCGAAGGCGCCGATCGGCGCCGCCTTCATCAGGATCGAGACCAGCTTGAAGATCGGCGAGGTCAGCGACTGCAGGAAGGACAGCACCGGCTCGCCGCGCTCGCCGACCAGCGCCAGCGACAGGCCGAACAGCACCGAGAAGAACAGGACCTGCAGGATGTCGCCGGAGACGAAGGCGCCCGCGATGGTGTCCGGGATGATGTTCATCAGGAAGGCCACGATGCTGGCATCGTGCGCCTTGGTCGCGTAGCTCTGCACAGCCTTGGTATCGATCGTGTTCGGATCGATATGCAGCCCGGAGCCCGGCTGGACGACGTTGGCGACGATCAGCCCGACGATCAGGGCGAAGGTCGAGAAGGTCAGGAAATAGATCATCGCCTTGCCGGCGACCCGGCCGACCTTCTTCATGTCGCTCATGCCGGCAATGCCGGTCGTCACCGTCAGGAAGATGACGGGCGCGATGATCATGCGCACCAGCTTGATGAAGGCGTCGCCGAGCGGCTTCATCGCGGCGCCGGTCTGCGGCCAGAAATGGCCTAGCGCGATGCCGAGCGCGATCGCGACGAGAACCTGAACATAGAGATGCTGGTAGAACTTGCGGGGACGCGCCGGCGCAGCCGTCGCGGGTTCGAAATGGGCAGCCATGGTTTCCTCCGGTTGGCTGTTTTTGGCTCTGGGCGAAGCGAGCGGCTTTTCGCAAGCGACATGCCAGCCGGGATGAAGTTATAAATACCAACAATATCAATAGTTTATCAGAAATCCGTGGACTCATTCTGGAATCGGTATGCGATAATCCGCGCAATCATCGCTTGTCCTGTGTGGAAAATCGCTCATGATCGAGGCATGCGTTTCGTCCGCCGCATGGCCGCGCAGGCTCGCGTTCCCGCTTCGCCGCTCGGCTGGAGTTGGCTGGCCTTCGGGCTTGCGGCCGCGCTCCTGCTCGCCGTCGGTCTGATCGGAGCCGCCGATCTTGGCCGCAGCCGCGCAGTCGCGGCGGTGACGGCCCGGGCGGAGGATGGCTCGACGCTCGCGATTGCGATCCTGCGCGGCGAGCTGGAGAAGCAGCGCGCCCTACCGGTCATTCTGGCGCGCGACCCGGACGTCCGCAGCGCGCTGTCCGGCGGCAGCCGCCACACGCTCGACCTCAAATTCGCGAGCATCGCCCGGGAAACGCGCACGGCCGTGATCTATCTGCTCGACGTGGCGGGCATGACCATCGCGGCCAGCAACTGGGACGAGCCGACGAGCTTCGTGGGCAACGACTACGCCTTCCGGGACTATTACCTCGGCGCGATCCTCAAGGGATCCGCCGAACAATTCGCGCTCGGCACGGTCAGCCAGCGCCCCGGCCTTTATCTGACCAGCCGGATCAAGGACGGTGAGAGGTTGCTCGGCGTTGTCGTGGTTAAGGTCGAGTTCGACCGGGTCGAGGCCGACTGGCGCGCGCTGGGAGGGCAGATCTACGTCGCTGATCAGCGCGGTGTGGTGCTGCTCTCGACGACCGCCGATTGGCGCTTTCACGTCGAGACGCCGCTCGACGAGGAGACGCAGAAGGAGATCCGCCGCTCGCTGCAGTTCGGCGAGGCACCGCTTCAACCGCTGCCGCTGACGCAGGATGGCGATCTCGTCCAGAGCACCGCCCCTGCCCGCGCCCTCAACGTGCTGGCCCGCCGGGACGTGCCGACCACGAGCTGGCATCTCGACATGCTGCTGCCGGTCGACCAGGCCATTCGCGCCGAGCAGTCGCGTCTGCAGACGCTGGTCGCTTTCGTGCTGCTCGTCGGGTTGCTGCTGGCGGCGCTTCTGCTGCGGCGGCGCCAGCAGGCCACGATGCGGCTGCTCGCTGCGTCGGAGGCGAAGGCGGAGCTGGAGCGCCGCGTCGAGGAGCGCACGGCAGAGCTCGCCGGCAGCAATCGAAAGCTTCTGGAGGAGATGGCCGAGCGTGCCCGCGCGCAGATGCGCCTCCTGGACATGCGCGAGGAACTGGCCAAGGCCAACCGCCTGGCCACGCTCGGTCAGGTCACGGCGGGCGTCGCGCACGAGATCAACCAGCCGCTTGCAGCCTTGCGCACATATGCCGAGAACGCCCGCGCCCTCGTCGCCGGCGCGGATCCGGGAGGCGCGGCCGGCGCGCTCGGCAAGGTCATCGGGTTGACGGAGCGGATCGGGACGATCACCGAAACCCTGCGCGGCTTCGCCCGGCGCGGCAGCGGGGCCCTCGTGCCGGTCCTGCTCAGCGAGGCGGTCGCTGGCGCACTCATGATCCTCGATGCGCCCTTGCGCCAGGCGGGCATCGTGCCCCAGGTCGAGACGGGTCCCGCGGGGCTGCGGGTGCTCGCACGGCCGGTGGAGCTCGAGCAGGTGCTGGTCAATCTGCTGCGCAATGCCGTCGAGGCCATCGAGACGGTCGCGCAGCACCCGGTGCCGCCGCTGCTTTCGCTCAGCGTCGCGGAAACGCAGGAGGGCGCCTCGATCGCCATCATCGATCGCGGCCCGGGCCTGGATGAGGAAGCGGTCGCGACGCTGTTCACGCCGTTTCGCAGTTCGAAGCCGCGCGGCCTGGGCCTCGGCCTGGTCATCTGCCACGACATCGTCACGGGGTTCGGCGGCACGCTTGTGGCGGCCTGCCGGCCCGGAGAGGGCTGCACCTTCATCATCACCCTCCGCAGGGCCGACGCGGAGCCTGTCCGATGACGTCTACCACCGACCTCGCCGGCCTCGATATCGCCTTCGTCGACGACGACGCGGATCTGCGCGAAGCCAATGCGCAGGCCCTGCAGCTCGCGGGCTTCAAGGTCGAGGCCTTTGCCTCCGCCGATGCGCTGCTGGCGGAGATCGGTCCGGGCTTCACCGGGGCTGTCGTCAGCGACGTTCGCATGCCCGGCATGGACGGCATCGAGCTGTTTCGCCGCCTCAAGGCGCTCGATGCCGACATTCCGGTCGTGCTGATCTCCGGCCACGCCGATATCGCCATGGCCGTAGGGGCGATGAACGAGGGGGCCTACGACTTCATCGCCAAGCCCTATGCCGGCGAGCGCCTGGCCGAGACCCTGCGGCGCGCCGTCGAGAAGCGCGCCCTGGTTCTGGAAAACCGCAGGCTGCGTGCTCTTGCCATCGCGGCCGTGGAGGATGAAGGGCTGATCGGCGAGACGCCGGCGATCCTGCGCCTGCGCCAGACGATCCGCGATCTCGCCGACGTCGATGTCGACGTGCTCGTGCTCGGCGAGACCGGCACCGGCAAGGAGGTTGTCGCGAACCTGCTTCACCGCCTTGGCCGGCGTGGCGAAAAGCCCTTCGTCGCGCTGAATTGCGGCGCTCTGCCCGACAGCGTCATCGAAGGTGAGTTGTTCGGCTATGAGCCGGGCGCCTTCACCGGCGCGCAGAAAAAGCGCGTCGGCCGCATCGAGCACGCCAGCGGCGGCACGCTCTTCCTCGATGAGCTGGAGAGCATGCCGGTTGGCGCGCAGGTGAAGCTGCTGCGCGTGCTGGAGATGCGCGAGATCGCGCCGCTGGGCTCCAACGACATTCGCAAGGTCGATCTGAGGGTGGTGGCCGCGACCAAGCTCGACCTCGGCGACCCCAACCGGCGTGGCGACTTTCGCGAGGATCTCTACTATCGGCTGAACATCGTCACGCTGCGCCTGCCGCCGCTGCGCGAGCGTCGCCGCGACATTCCGCTGCTGTTCGCGCATTTCCTCGGGCGCGCCGCGCGCAAATACGGACGGGAGCTGCCGCGGCTCGACCGCGCCGTCGAGCGCCATCTCGTCGAGAACGACTGGCCCGGCAATGTGCGCGAACTGGTCCATTTCGCCGAACGGGTCGTGCTCGGGCTGGCCGGCGACCTGCCGGCGGAACCGATCCGCGGGGACGCCGCGGCACTCAGCCTGCCCGAGCGCCTGGGCGCGATCGAGGCCAATCTGATCCGCGAGGCGCTGGAGGCCAGCCGCGGCGACGTGAAGGCCACGCTGGAGGCGCTGCGCATTCCGCGGAAGACCTTCTACGACAAGCTGGCGCGCTACGGCATCACCCGCGCGGCCTACGAGGAGTGATGGCGGGCGGCGCCTGCCGATGCGGGCGCATGGTGCCGTTTACCGTCCGCCGTCATGCGCTGCGGCCCGCCTTTCGGACGACTATCGCCGCCCCGTCTCTTTCAATAAGCTTGTTGGCAAGGCGGCCCGGGGGTTTCCGCCCACGGAGCTTCCGATGCAACGGAGCCGTAACCCGCCGAAACCGGCGCAGAGGGGTCAAGGAGAGTTCCCATGAAGAGATTGTTGTTGGCGACGCTGTCGGCGTCGGCGCTGATGGCCGCGCAGCCGCTCGCGGCCAAGACCCTTGTCTACTGCTCGGAGGGCAGCCCGGAGAATTTCGCACCGAGCGTCAACACGACCGGCACCTCCTTCGATGCCGGCACGCAGATCTACGACACCATCGTCCAGTTCGAGCGCGGGGGCACCAAGGTCCAGCCGGCGCTTGCGGAGAAATGGGAGATTTCGCCGGACGGGCTGACCTACACCTTCCACCTGCGCAAGAACGTCAAGTGGCAGTCCAACAAGAGCTTCAAGCCGACGCGCGACTTCAACGCCGACGACGTGCTGTTCATGATCGAGCGGCAGTGGAAAGAGGACAACCCCTTCTTCAAGGTGACGAGCTCGAACCACTCCTACTTCAACGACATGGGCATGCCGAAGCTGCTCAAGTCGGTCGAGAAGGTCGACGACTACACGGTCAAGATCACGCTGAACCGGCCCGAGGCGCCGTTCCTCGCCGACCTCGCCATGCAGTATGCCGGCGTGCAGTCGAAGGAATACGCCGATGCGATGCTGAAGGCCGGCACGCCCGAGAAGCTCGATCAGGACCCGATCGGCACCGGGCCGTTCTACCTCGTGCAGTACCAGAAGGACGCGATCATCCGCTACAAGGCCTTCCCCGCCTACTGGGCCGGCAAGGCGAAGATCGACGACCTCGTCTTCGCGATCACGCCGGATGCCTCGGTGCGCTGGGCCAAGCTCCAGAAGGGCGAATGCCATGTCATGCCCTATCCGAACCCGGCCGATCTCGAGGCGATGAAGAAGGACGCCAACGTCCAGATCCTGGAGCAGCCGGGCTTGAACATCGGCTATCTCGCCTACAACACCACAAAGAAGCCGTTCGACGACGTGCGCGTTCGCCACGCCATCAACAAGGCGATCAACAAGAAGGCGATCATCGACGCGGTCTATCTCTCCAGCGGCATCCCGGCGATCAACCCGATCCCGCCCTCCATGTGGTCCTACAACGAGACGATCAAGGACGACCCCTACGATCCGGAGGCGGCCAAGAAGGAGCTGGCCGAGGCCGGCTATCCGAACGGCATGGAAATCGACCTCTGGGCCATGCCGGTGCAGCGCCCCTACAACCCCAACGCCAAGCGCATCGCGGAGCTGATGCAGGCGGACCTCGCCAAGGTCGGCGTCAAGGCCGAGATCAAGACCTATGAATGGGGCGAGTACCGCAAGCGCATGCAGGCGGGCGAGCATCAGACCGGCATGCTCGGCTGGACCGGCGACAACGGCGACCCGGACAACTTCCTGCACACGCTGCTCGGCTGCGATTCCGCCAAGACCAATGGCTCGAACGTCGCCAAGTTCTGCTACCAGCCCTTCGAGGAGCTCGTGACCAAGGCCAAGTCGATCACCGACCAGGCCGAGCGCGAGAAGCTCTACCGGCAGGCGCAGGTGATCTTCAAGGAGCAGTCGCCCTGGTTCACCATCGCCCACGCGATCCAGCTCAAGCCGGTGCGCAAGGAGGTGAAGGACTTCAAGCTCTCGCCCTTCGGTCGCCACACCTTCTACGGCGTCGACATCGCCAACTGAGGGCCGCCCCTCTTTGCCGTGCCGGCGCGAAGCTGGCGCGGCAAATGCAAGCGATGGCCGCGGCTCCGTCGGGCGCCGCGGCACAAGGAGCGGGGAGGCGCCGGGACGCAAGGCCCGACGCCCGATCCCGGCTCTCCCCACGATTTCGAAAGATGGACCATGTCACGCCACGTCCTGTCCGCCGCCCTTGCGCTGGGCCTCAGCGCCTGCCTTCTTCCAGCCGCCGCCCAGGCCCAGGCGCTGGTGGTCTGCACCGAGGCGAGCCCCGATTTCCTCAACCCCCAGTTCAGCAGCCAGAACACGGCCTACGACGTCGCGGCGCAGATCTACGAGCGGCTGACGGCGACGGAGCGCGGCGGTTCGCAGATCATCCCCAGCCTCGCCGAATCCTGGACGATCTCGGATGACGGGCTGACCTACACCTTCAAGCTGCGCAAGGGCGTGAAGTGGCATTCGAACAAGAGCTTCACCCCGACGCGCGACTTCAATGCCGATGACGTCGTGTTCTCCTTCACCCGGATGTCCGACGAGAAGAACCCCTACAACAAGGTCGGCAGCGGCAACTACCAGTTCTTCACCGAGATCGTGAAGCCGAGCTTCAAGTCGATCGAGAAGGTCGACGACTACACGGTGAAGCTCACGCTCTCCAAGCCGAACGCGCCGCTGCTGTCGGCGCTCTCGGTCGAGCCGATGTCGATTCTTTCGGCGGAATATGCCGCGGCGATGAGCAAGGCCGGCACGCCCGAGCAGCTGGACCTGTCGCCGATCGGCACCGGGCCCTTCTCGCTGGTCGCCTATCAGAAGGATTCGACGGTTCGCTTCAAGGCGGTGCCGGACCATTGGAGCAAGAAGGTCGGGAACCGCGACCGGATGGCGCTGGTGAACGACCTGATCTTCGTCATCACGCCGGACGCCGCTGTGCGTTTCGCCAAGGTCAAGTCGGGCGAGTGCCAGATCGCGCGCTATCCGAACCCGGGCGATCTGCCGGCGATGAAGGCGGACGCCAATCTCAACGTCCTGCAGGGCAGCATCGCCGACCAGAGCTTCCTCGCCTTCAACGAGCGCAAGAAGCCGTTCGACGACCGGCGGGTCCGCGAGGCGCTGGCTTATGCGACCAACATCCCCGCGATCATCGATGCGGTCTATCAGGGCACTGGCAAGGCCGCTGCCGCGGCGGTGCCGCCGGCGCTGTGGTCGCATGACGATGATCTCAAGCCGCGCCCCTACGACCCCGAGAAGGCCAAGGCCCTGCTCAAGGAGGCGGGTTTGCCGAACGGCTTCGAGACGACGCTCTGGGCGATCCCCGTCGTGCGCGCCTACATGCCGAACGGGCGGCGGGCGGCCGAGCTGATCCAGGCCGACTGGGCCAAGATCGGCGTCAAGGCGACGATCCAGACCTTCGAATGGGGCGAGTATCTCAAGCGCGGGCGCGCCGGCGAGCATGAGGTGGGCATGTTCGGCTACACCTGGGACTATCCCGATCCGAGCCAGATCCTGCTCTCGGGCTGGACCTGCGAGGGCGTGAAGACCGGGGCCAACCGCGCCGGCTGGTGCAACCAGGAGGCCTCTGACGCGCTCGCCAAGGCGAATACGATCACCGACCAGGCCGAACGAGCCAAGCTCTACAAGCGCTTCCAGGAGCTGTTCCACCAGGATGTCGCGGGCCTGCTCTTCGCCAATGCGCAGGCGTTCACGCCGGTGCGCAAGGAAGTGAAGGACTACAAGATCCACTTCTTCGGCGGGCAGCCGTTCTACGGCGTCTCGATCGCGAAATAACCGGTGGCGCCGCGCGACGGCGCTGCTCTTCCAGCCTTGTGCCGGCGTTGCATGTATTGCCGCGCCGGCACAAGTCTCGGTCACAATGTTGCGCGCCTGCGGTCGTTTCTTCGCAACTCTTCTGTCTGACTCGCCGCAGCGTACCGTCGGTTACGAATATCGGCGAGGATTCTTAAAGCAGCCCTCCTTGATCTTTCGTTCGATCTGGTGTTTGCGCTGCGCCGGCTTTCGCTTTTGAATAAATCCACAAGACAAAACGCCGCGGGCGACCATGCGTCTCGGCCGATAAGACTGGGAGAACCATGCTCCGTTTCATCCTGACCCGGGTGAGCCTCGTCATTCCGACCTTTGTCGGCATTACCCTGCTCGCCTTCTTTCTGGTGCGGCTGGTTCCCGGCGATCCGATCGAGACCATGGCCGGCGAGCGCGGGATCGATCCCGCCCGCCATGCCCAGCTCGTGAAGGAATACGGCTTCGACAAGCCTTTGCTGACGCAGTACGGCGTCTATATCGAGCGGGTCGTGCATGGCGATCTCGGCAAGTCGATCGTGACCCGCGAGAGCGTGCTGTCCGAGTTCGGCCAGCTCTTCCCGGCCACGATCGAGCTCGCGCTCTGCGCCATCCTGATCGCGCTGCTCGTCGGCCTGCCGGCGGGGATCATTGCCGCGGTCAAGCGCAACTCGATCTTCGATCACGGCGTGATGGGCATCTCGCTGACCGGCTATTCGATGCCGATCTTCTGGTGGGGTCTGCTGCTGATCCTGCTGTTCTCGGTGCAACTCGGGATCACGCCGGTCTCGGGCCGCATCGCCGTGCAGTATTTCATCGAGCCGGTCACCGGCTTCCTCACCATCGACAGCCTGCTGGCCGGCGACATCGACGCCTTCTGGTCGGCGCTGTCGCATCTCGTGCTGCCGGCGATCGTGCTCGGCACCGTGCCGCTTGCGGTCATCGCCCGCATGACCCGATCCGCCATGCTGGAGGTGCTCGGCGAGGACTATATCCGCACCGCCCGCGCCAAGGGCATGGCGCCGATCCGCGTCGTCGCTCTGCATGCGCTGCGCAACGCGCTGATTCCGGTCGTCACGGTCATCGGCCTGCAGGTCGGCACGCTTTTCACCGGCGCGATCCTGACCGAGACGATCTTCTCCTGGCCGGGCGTCGGCAAATGGCTGATCGAGGCGATCAGCCGGCGCGACTACCCGGTCCTGCAGGGCGGGACGCTGCTGCTGGGCATGGTCGTGATGAGCGTGAACCTGCTGGTCGACCTGCTCTACGGCCTGATCAACCCGCGCATCCGGCATGCCCGATGATCCGCCGCCCCCTCACGACTTGCGCCCACCGGAGCCAACGCCCATGAGCGCCGAAACCCTCGAAGCCCCCGCCGCAGCGGCCGCCAGCGGCGCGCCGCCGCACCCCCTTCGCGAATTCTGGAGCTATTTCAGCGCCAATCGCGGCGCCGTCGCCGGCCTCGTCGTCATCGTCGTGGTGTTGCTCTGCGCGCTCTTCGCGCCGCTGATCGCGCCGCATGACCCCGACATGACCAACAATGCGGTCTTCCTGAAGCCGCCCTTCTGGCAGGATGGCGGCTCGTTCTCCTATCCGCTCGGCACCGACGCGATCGGCCGCGACATCCTCTCGCGCCTGATCTACGGCGCCCGGCTCTCCCTTGTGATCGGCATCGCCGTGGTGGCGCTGGCCATCGTCGTCGGCGTCGTGCTCGGCCTGATCGCCGGCTATTTCAAGGGCATCGCGGACATCGCGATCATGCGCTTCATGGACATCCTGATGACGATGCCGAGCCTGCTGCTGGCCATCGTCATCGTCGCCATCCTCGGCCCGGGACTGATGAACGCGATGCTCGCCGTCGCCATCGTGGTGCTGCCGCATTACGTGCGCATCACCCGTGCCGCCGTCATCGCGGAGTCCTCGAAGGACTATGTCGTGGCTGCCAGGGTCAGCGGGGCGGAGACGGTCAGGCTGATGTTCTCCGAGATCCTGCCGAACTGCGCCGCCCCGCTCATCGTGCAGGCGACGCTCGGCGTCTCCACCGCGATCCTCGACGCGGCCGCGCTCGGCTTCCTCGGCCTCGGCGCCCAGCCGCCAACACCGGAATGGGGCACCATGCTCGCTGATGCGCGCGAATTCGTGCTGCGCGCCTGGTGGGTCGTCACCTTCCCCGGCCTCGCCATCCTCATCACCGTGCTCGCCTTCAACCTTCTTGGTGACGGCCTGCGCGATGCGCTCGACCCCAAGCTGAAGCGCTGATCCCATGCCCCTGCTCGAAATCGAAAACCTCAGCGTCGAATTCCCGACCTCGCAGGGAACGCTGCGCGCCGTCGACCGCATCGACCTCACCCTCGACGAGGGCGAGGTGCTCGGCGTGGTCGGCGAATCCGGCTCCGGCAAGAGCGTCACCATGCTCGCGCTGATGGGTCTCGTCGGCTATCCCGGCCGCGTCCGCGCCGACAAGCTGCGCTTCGACGGCCGCGACCTCCTGACCATGTCCGCCCGCGAGCGCCGCCAGCTCACCGGCAAGGACGTGGCGATGATCTTCCAGGAGCCCAGCACGAGCCTGAACCCCTGCTTCACCATCGGCTTCCAGCTCGCCGAGACTCTGCGCAAGCACGAAGGCATGGACCGCAAGGCCGCGAAGCGCCGCGCCATCGAGCTTCTGGAGCAGGTCGGGATCCCCGCGCCGGAAAGCCGCCTGACCGCTTTCCCGCACCAGCTCTCCGGCGGCATGAACCAGCGCGTCATGATCGCGATGGCGATCGCCTGCAATCCGCGGCTGCTGATCGCCGACGAGCCAACGACCGCGCTCGATGTCACCATCCAGGCGCAGATCCTCGAATTGCTGATGTCGCTGCAGCGCGAGCGCGGCATGGCGCTGGTGCTGATCACTCACAATATGGGCGTCGTCGCCGAGACGGCGCAGCGCATCATGGTGATGTATGCCGGGCAGATCATGGAGGAGCGCAAGGTCGACGCGCTCTTTGCCGATCCGCAGCATCCCTATTCCGCCGCGCTGCTGGCGGCGCTGCCGGAGCGCAGCGAGAACGCGCGACGCCTCGCCACCATTCCCGGCATGGTGCCGGGCTTGAACGACCGTCCGAAGGGCTGCCTGTTCAGCCCGCGCTGCGCCTATGCGACCGAGCATTCGCGCAATGTCCAGCCGCAGCTGCGGCCCTGGATGGACGGGCGCGTGCGCTGCCACTACCCGCTCGGCGACCCCGACCGGGACGCCGAGCGCGCCCGCGATGGGGCCGGCCTGACGACGGAGGCGACGCGATGAGCAACCCCGTCATCGAAGCGCGCGAGCTCACTCAGACCTATCCGGTCAAGCGCGGCCTGTTCCAGCCGCCGGCGCAGTTGCAGGCCGTGAACAAGGTCTCCTTTTCGGTGGAGGCCGGGCGCACGCTCGCCATCGTCGGCGAATCCGGCTGCGGAAAATCGACCCTGGCGCGCATGGCGACGCTGATCGAGACCCCGACCTCCGGCGCTCTGGCGCTGGATGGGCTCGATGCGGTGCATCCGCCGGCAGCCGAGCGCAAGCGCCTGCGCCGCACCGTGCAACTGGTCTTCCAGAACCCCTATGGCTCGCTCAACCCGCGCAAGAAGATCGGCACGATTCTCGAGGAGCCGCTCAAGATCAACACGACGCTCTCCAAGGCCGAGCGGACCGAGAAGGCCCGCGCCATGATGGCCAAGGTCGGCCTGCGTCCCGAGCACTACGCCCGCTATCCGCACATGTTTTCCGGCGGCCAGCGCCAGCGCATCGCGATCGCCCGTGCGCTGATCCTGTCGCCCAAGCTTTTGGTCGCGGATGAGCCGGTCTCGGCGCTCGACATCTCGATCCAGGCGCAGGTGCTGAACCTGCTCGCCGATCTGCAGGAAGAGCTGAAGCTCGCCTATCTCTTCATCTCGCACGATCTCAGCGTCGTCCGGCACATCGCCCATGACGTGATGGTGATGTATCTCGGCAATGCCATCGAGCACGGCCCGAAGGAACGCATCTACGCCCGCCCGCTGCATCCCTATACGCAGGCATTGCTCGCCTCGACGCCGCGCGTCGATGCCGGCAAGCGCGAGCGCATCGTGCTGCGCGGCGAGTTGCCGTCTCCGCTCGACCCTCCGAAGGGCTGCGTGTTCTCGACGCGCTGTCCCTTCGTGAAGGATCGCTGCCGGGCCGAGCGTCCGGAAAAGCGCGAGGTCGACGGGCGCCTCGTTGCCTGCCACTTCGCCGAGGACTTCCTCGAAAACGCAGCATGAGAAAAGCCGGCCCATTGGGCCGGTTTTTTCGTCATGGCGTCACTGTGGGATCGGGCAGTGCGCGCCCGATCAATCCTCGTCGTCGGGGAGCGGGCGGCCGCCATCGACGAGGATGTCGCGTTTGCCGGCGTGGTTTGCGGGTCCGACGATGCCCTCGTTCTCCATGCGCTCCATGATGGATGCGGCGCGGTTGTAGCCGATCTGGAGGCGGCGCTGGATGTAGGAGGTGGAGGCCTTCTTGTCGCGCAGCACGACGGCGACCGCCTGCTCGTAGGGATCGTCGGAGTCGACCGAGCCCATGCCGGTCTTGTCGAAGACGGCGCCGTCCTCGCCGTCCTCGCCCTCGTCCTCCTCGGAGGTGACGGCGTCGAGATATTGCGGCCGGCCTTGCGTCTTGAGATGCGCGACGACCTTCTCGACCTCGTTGTCCGAGACGAAGGGGCCGTGGACGCGGGTGATGCGCCCGCCGCCGGCCATGTAGAGCATGTCGCCCTGGCCGAGCAGCTGCTCGGCACCCATCTCGCCCAGGATCGTGCGGCTATCGATCTTCGACGTCACCTGGAAGGAGATGCGGGTCGGGAAGTTCGCCTTGATCGTGCCGGTGATGACGTCGACCGAGGGGCGCTGCGTCGCGAGGACCACGTGGATGCCGGCAGCGCGCGCCATCTGGGCGAGGCGCTGGATCGTGCCCTCGATCTCCTTGCCGGCGACCATCATCAGATCGGCCATCTCGTCGACGATGACGACGATATAGGGCAGAGGCTCGAGGTCCATGACCTCCTCCTCATAGATCGCCTCGCCCGAATGCTTGTCGAAGCCGGTCTGGACGGTCCGCGTGATCACCTCTCCTGCCGCGGCCGCCTCCGACACTCGCGCATTAAACCCGTCGATGTTGCGCACCGAGAGCTTCGACATCTTCTTGTAGCGCTCCTCCATCTCGCGCACCGCCCATTTCAGGGCGACGACCGCCTTCTTGGGGTCGGTGACGACGGGGGTGAGCAGATGCGGGATGCCGTCATAGACGGAGAGCTCGAGCATCTTGGGATCGACCATGATCAGGCGGCACTCTTCCGGCTTGAGCCGGTAGAGGATCGACAGGATCATCGTGTTGATCGCGACCGACTTGCCCGAGCCGGTGGTGCCCGCCACCAGAAGGTGCGGCATACGCGCCAAATCGGCGATCACCGGCTCGCCACCGATGGTCTTGCCGAGGCAGAGCGCGAGCTTGTGCTTGGTCGCCTCGAAATCCTGGCTCGCCAGCAGCTCGCGCAGGAAGACGGTCTCGCGCTTGGCGTTGGGCAGTTCGATGCCGATGGCGTTCTTGCCCTGCACCACCGCGACGCGCGCCGAGACCGCGCTCATCGAGCGCGCGATGTCGTCGGCCAGCGAGATCACCCGCGACGACTTCGTCCCCGGAGCAGGCTCGAGCTCGTACAAAGTCACAACAGGGCCGGGACAGGCCTGGACGATCTCGCCCCTGACGTTGAAATCCTCGAGCACGCCTTCGAGCAGCCCGGCGTTCTGCTGGAGCACCTCGACCGGCATGGTCTCGGCGCGGTCTTCCGGCGGCTCGGTCAGGAACTCGATCGGCGGGCGTTGGAAGCCCATCTGCGGTTCCGGCCGACGGGCCGGCGCCTTCCGGATGGAAGCAGGCTTGGCGACCGGCAGCGCCTCGACCGCGTCCGGCTCCTCCAGAGCGGTGGGCAGAGCAGGCGCCGCGTCCTGTTTCACGGCCAGTGTCGGCGTCAGGCCGATCTGCAACGCGGCTGGCTGCGGCGCCAGCGAGACGCGCAGGTTCACCGTGTAGCCCGCCCAGGGCGAACCGGCTGGCGGCACGGCGGGGCGCGCAGCGGTCATGGCTTGCGACGGCGGTACGGCCGCTTCCTCAACCGCGAAGGGCAGAGCATCGGCGATATCGTCGTCCGGGAAGGCGAGGTGAGGGACGGGGGCGACGGTCGACGAAGGCTGTGGGCTGCCTTCGTCACGGCCGATCTCCGGCACGAGATCCCAGAAGGCGTGATCCGAAAGGAAGGCGAAGGGTGCCGATCGCGGCGCGACATCGGCTTCCGGAACCGGCAAGGCTTCGGCGACCGTGTCGCCCTCCGGCCAAATGTCGAGCATTTCGACCTCGATCGCCGCGGCCTCCGCCACGGGAATAACGTCGGCGACGTCTGGAGTTTCGGCCTGACCGGGACGCTGCGCAGGCTCCTCGCTTCCGGGCGCGCCCCATATTTCCCGCATCAGGTGCTTCGGCGTGCGCCAGAAGCGGACGCGCGTCGAATCGGCCAGCGTCACCGCCGGAGGATGGCCTCCGCTGAACAGAAGGGGCGGGCTCTGTCGGTCGCCTTCCGGTCCCGCCTGCGCTTGGAGCCGCTTGCCCGGCGTCCGCCCGGGGCGGACATAGACCTGCGCCGGGGCCATCTCGATGGCGGCCGTCTCGGCCCTGGCGCCGCGACCCGCACCTGTGGCGGATTCGTCGGCGGGATGAGCCTCATACTCGCTCGTGGCCAAGCTGTTGGTTCGCTGGTGACGGTCGCGTTTATACATGGGAGGAAGCGAACACTACGACTGGCTAATCCGGTCTCCGTACCTAGCCGGGCAGGGTTAACGGCGCATAAACAGATCGCTCAAGTCGGCTGCCGGCGGCGCTCAGAGATAGGGCGGCGTGCACGCGCTCACCACGATGCAGCGCTCCGCGCCGATGTTGCGGAACCGGTGCGGCACGCGGCTGTCGAAGAGATAGGCCTCCCCGGGCTTCAGAACCTTGACCTGATCGCCGACCGTGATCTCGAGCTCGCCCGAAAGCACGACGCCGCCTTCATGGGAATTGTGCTTGAGCATGGTCGCGCCGGTATCGGCGCCGGGCTCATAGGATTCGTGCAGGATCTGAAGATTGTGGGCCTGGGCATCCCCGACCTGCCGGAAGGACATGTTCCCGCGGCTATCTCCGCCATTGACCTGGTGCAGGCGGGACGTCAGGTCGATCAGATCTGCCGCCTCGAAGAACACTCGGTCGCGAGGCGCCCGCGCCTCGTCGAAAAAATTGACCATGCTCATCGGAACGCCGTCGAGAATCTTGCGGAGCGAGGCAACCGACGGACTGTTCCGGTTCTGCTCGATCAACGAAATCAGGCTGTGTGTCACGCCCGAGCGTGACGCGAGCTCGCGCTGGGAAAGCCCCGCGGCCAGCCTGATTTCACGCAACCTTCCGCCGACATCGAAGCCCATTTCTGCCTTTCCTTCCTTGTGCGAGCCTTGTCTTCCGGCTCCGTCGCCATGCAGTGGATGCCTGCCGGCGCCTCTTGCGCTGCTCAATATTCTGAGCAATGCTGCCACAAAGCCAACAAGAAAATCATACTTCGGGGAACAGGCGAGGTGGAATAGTTTTCACGATCGGGGTCGGCCGTTCAGATCAGAATGCCCAGTTTTCTCGGATAGCGGTGCGCGGCGGGAGTTTTGTCCACCGTGCTCCGCTCCTCGCCTGCCGCGCCGTGTGGATCTGTTCTGCTTTCTGCAAGAGTTGACGTTGTATACAGGGGTGCATCGCGCGTTATGACACAGGCCGATACCGTATTGCTGAATGGCCGCATCTTTTGCGGCTTGGCGGAGGGCTTCGCCGAGGCGCTGGCGATCGCGGGCGGAAAGGTTCTGGCGGTCGGGTCGGTTGATGAAATCGCCGCACTGCAGGGGGCCGGCACGAAGGTGGTCGATCTCGCCGGCCGCGTCGCAATACCCGGCCTCAACGACGCGCATATGCATCTGCTGCCGCTGGGTCTGGCGATGGGCGAGGTCAACCTGCGTCCGGAGGAGGGCGTCGCCAGCATCGACGAGATCCTGCGCCGCGTCGCGATGGCCGCCAAGGCGCGCAAGCCCGGCGAATGGGTGATCGGGCGCGGCTACGACCACAACGAACTCGCCGAGCGCCGCCATCCGACGGCGGAGGAGCTGGATCGGGCCGCGCCCGACAATCCCGTCTACATCAAGCGCACCTGCGGCCATGTCGGCGTCGTCAACGGCCGGGCCTTGCAGGCAGCGGGCATCGGCCACAATACCCCGAGCCCGGCCGGCGGCCTGATCGAACGGCGCGACAACAGGTTGACCGGCCTGCTGGCGGAAAGCGCCATGAGGCTGGTCGTCGAGGCGATGCCGGCCCCGAGCCTCGCCGAGTTGAAGGCCGCGATCGTCAAGGCCGGGCACTACATGCTGTCGCAGGGCTTCACCAGCGTGATGGATGCAGCGGTCGGCATGACGGCGGGCATGGCCGAGATCGATGCCTATGAGGAAGTCGCGCGGGCCGGCACGCTTCCGGTCCGCACCTGGGTCTGCATCTACGGCAACGCGGACGGCATTGGCGACGAGGCGCATGCGGCCGGCTATCGCTTCGGGCGCGAGACCGGCCTGCTGCGCTACGGTGCGATGAAGGTCTTCGGGGACGGCAGCGCCGGCGGCCTGACGGCCGCGATGAGCGAGCCCTATCTCGTCGGCGACCCCGACAATCGCGGCATCTTCATCTATTCCGACGCGCAGATGCACGGTTATCTCGCGCATTTCCACGAGCTCGGCTACCAGCTCGCGATCCACGCCATCGGCGATGCGGCGATCGAGCAGGTGCTGGCGGGTATCGAGAAGGCCGACAGCGCGGAGCATCCGATCAAGGGTCGGCGCCACCGCATCGAGCATTGCGGCTTCCTGACCGAAGCCCAGCTCGCCCGCATGGCGGCCGCCGGCATCGATCCCGTTCCGCAGCCGGCCTTCATCTACGAATTCGGCGATCTCTACGTGACCAATCTTGGCCGGCAACGCGCCGACGCCTCCTATCCCATGCGCAAATGGCTGGACGCCGGGCTGCATGCCGCCGCGAGCTCCGATGCGCCGGTCTGCGCGACCGACCCGTTCAAGAACCTCTTCACCATGGTCACCCGCGAGACGAAGCGTCACACCGTCATCGGCGGGGGCGAGCGGTTGAGCATGGCGGAGGCGGTGCATGCCTATACGCTGCTCGGCGCCTACACGCAGTTCGCCGAGGACAAACTGGGCCGGCTCGTGCCCGGGCAACTCGCCGATATCGCCGTGCTCTCGCACGACATCTTCTCGGTCCCCGTCGAGACGGTCGAGAACGCGGTGTGTTGCGACCTGACCCTGCTCGGCGGCGAGATCGTCTTCGACCGGCACGGCCAGCTCGCCGCGGCCGCGCAATAGGCTCGGGGCGCTCTGCATGTTGCGACATACGCTGCAAAGGCTGCTGCTGGTCCTGCCGGTGCTGTTCGGCGTGCTGCTGGTCGGATTCCTGCTCATGCAGGTGGTCCCGACCGATCCGGCGCAGGTGCGTGCCGGGCCGACCGCGACGCAGGACGTGGTCGAGGCGATCCGGCAGGAGCTGGGGCTGAACGAGCCGCTCTGGAAGCAGTTTCTCATCTATATCGGCCGCCTGGCCCAAGGCGACCTCGGGGTTTCGATCATCAACAACGTGCCGGTCTCGCAGGAGCTCGGCAACACGATCGGCCCGACGCTGGAGCTGATGGTCGCCTCGCTGATCTGGGCGATCCCGCTCGGCATGCTGCTCGGCACGATCGGGGCCTATTATCGCGGCTCGCTCCTCGACCGCGCGATCATGGCGGTCTCGGTCGCAGGCGTGTCGCTGCCGGTCTTCTTCCTGGGCCTGGGCCTGATCTGGCTGTTCGGCTTCAAATATCCGATCCTGCCCTTCACCGGCCGGACCGGACCGCTCTGGACCTGGGAAGGCATCCAGGGAATCATCATGCCGGCCATCACGCTCGGCGGCGTCTTCGTCGGCCCGGTCGCGCGGATGACACGCACTTCGGTGCTCGACGAGCTCGGCGCCGACCATGTCAGGACCGCCCGCGCCAAGGGGCTGGGCGAGGTCACGGTGCTGTTGCGGCATACGCTGCGCAACGCGCTGGTGCCGGTCGTGACGCTGATCGGCCTGCAGATCGGCTTCCTGCTCGGCGGCGCGGTCGTCACGGAGACGGTGTTCTCCTGGCCGGGCATCGGGCGCCTGGCCGTCGGCGCCATCCTGTCGAGCGACCTGCCGATGGCGCAGGGCACCATCATCGTGCTGTCCCTCGGCTTCATCCTGATCAATCTCGCGGTGGACGTGCTCTATGCCGTGCTCGACCCCAGAGTGAGGGGCGCGTGATGAGCTCCGTTTCGGATCCGCTGCAGCAGAACCTGCCGCCCGTCGCGGTGGCCCGTCGCGTCTCGGTGCTGCGCATGCTGCTCTCCGACGTCGGGGCCTGTATCGCGCTGGCGCTCGTCGTCCTGGCCGTGCTCGGGGCCGCCTTCGCGCCCTGGCTGTCGCCGACCGATCCCTACGGCAACGATCTCGCCAATACGCTCAAGCCGCCCGGCGAGTTCGGCCTGCTCGGAACCGACGGGCAGGGCCGCGACATGATCACGCGGCTGCTGTTCGGCTTGCGCACCACGCTGCTGATGGGGCTGGCCTCTGTCGTCATCGGCGGGCTTATCGGCGGCGTGATCGGGTTTGCCGCGGCCTATTACCCACGGCTTTCCGGGCTTCTGATGCGGCTGATGGACGTGCTGCTGTCCTTTCCGGCGATCCTGTTCGGCCTGGCCATTGCCGCGATCTTCGGGCCGGGCCTGCCGGCCGTGATCATCGCCCTTGCCATCGCGACCATTCCGCTGATGGCGCGCGTCGTACGCGGCTCGGCCCTGGTCGTGCTGCAGCAGGGCTATATCGAGGCCGCCCGCTCGCTCGGGCTCGGCGACTTGCACATCATCCTGCGATACGTGCTGCCGAACTGCTTGTCGGCGATCTTCGTCTTCGTCACCCTCCGCTTCGGCCAGGTGATCCTGCTGGGTGCCGCCTTGTCGTTTCTCGGCCTCGGTGCTCAGCCGCCGACCGCCGAACTCGGTGCGATGGCGGCGGACGGCCGCAACTTCCTGTTCTTTGCGCCGCATGTTTCGGTCCTGCCCAGCATCGTGATCTTCGTCATCGTGTTGGCCTTCAATGTGCTTGGCGATGCCTTGCGCGACGCGCTCGATCCGAAGCTGCGCAAGTGAAGTCCTCAACCAGAACCATCAAGGGGAACTGCTCGATGACCAGATTGACTGCCTTGCTTCTCGCCGGCGCGGCCTCCGCCGCGGCGCTCGCCACGCCGGCCGCCGCCCAGCAGAAGGCGCCGCTGACCATCCTGCGCATCATCGATGCCGATCGCTACGACCCGGTCCGCTCGACGGCCACCGCGGCGGCCGAAGTCGTCTACATGCTCGCGGACACGCTGGTGACCGTCGATTTCGACATGAAGACGATCAAGCCCGGCCTGGCCGAATCCTGGACCGTCTCGCCGGACGGCAAGACCTACAGCTTCAAGCTCCGCAAGGGCGTCAAGTTCTGCGACGGGCGGCCGATGACGCCGGATGACGTCGTCTACTCGCTGAAGCGCTGGATCGACCCCGCAATCAAATCCCCGGTCGCGTTCCGCGCCGGTCCGGTCAAGGACATCCGGGCCGAGGGCGACACCGTGATCTATGAGCTGAAGGAGCCCTACAGCGACCTTCTCTTCCAGCTCGCGCTCTCCTTCGCCTCGGTCGTCGACAAGGACACCGTCGAGAAGCTCGGCCAGAACTTCGGCGTGCAGGGCTTCAACGGCACCGGCCCCTATTGCTGGGTGAAGTGGACGCCGCGCCAGGAGCTCGTGCTGAAGAAGAACCCCTATTACGACTGGGGTCCGCCGATCTACAAGAACCCCAAGCCGCAGATCGACGAGATCGTCTGGAAGGTCATTCCCGAGTCGAATACGCTGATGGCGGCAATCCAGGCCAAGCAGGCCGACGTCACCTATTACATGCCCTATATCGCGCTCGACACGATGCAGCGCATGCCGGGCATGACCGTGCAGCGGCAGGAAAACTACATCTACGACGTCTTCATGGGCTTCAAGGTCGACAAGCCCGTTTCTAAGGACAAGGCGATCCGCGAGGCGGTCAACATGGCCGTCGACAAGCAGGCGATCGCCAAGGCGATCTTCTTCGGCAAGGGCACGGCGCTGCCGTCCCTGCTCAATCCGGCTGTGCTGGATTACGACAAGGACACCGTCGCGAAGATGCCGAAGCACGACCCGGCGGCGGCTGCGAAGCTGCTCGACGAGGCGGGCTGGAAGCCCGGTGCCGACGGGATCCGCGAGAAGGACGGCCAGAAGGCGACCTTCACGGTCTATGGCATTCGCAACGACATCAACCCGCGCATCTCCGAGGCGATGCAGGCCGACCTCCGCAAGATCGGCATCGACATGAAGATCCAGCTCTGGGACGCCACCGTCGCCTGGGGCAAGCTGGCGACGCAGGAGTTCGATGCCTTCTACATGTCCTATCCCTATGTGACGGCGACCGAGGCGCTGAACCTCTATTTCGCCAGCCGCCAGGTGCCGACGCCGAACCGGATGAACTGGAAGGACCCGAAGACCGACGAACTGCTGAAGACCGCCGCGACCGCCGTCGACGCGCAGAAGCGCAAGGAGGCGATCGGTGCGGTCCAGATGCAGCTCACCGACGCCAATGTCTGGGTGCCGTTGGCCTCGCAGCCGCTCTGGGTCGTGGCCGGGGACCGGGTCGAGGGCGTGCGTGCACACGGCATCTACGGCGCCGGGCTCTACAAGGGCCTCGACATCAAGCTGAAGCGCTGAGCTTCGACAAGCGCCGCGTGGTGAGAGCCACGCGGCGCTTTTTCTATGCCTGCGGGAGGGAGGAGCCAAAATGACGATCACGGTCATCAGGAATGCCGACGTCGTTGTCGCCTGGGATGCGCAAGCCGCCCGGCACGTCTATCTCCACGGCGCCGATGTCGCCTTCGAGGATGGCACGTTGCGCCATGTCGGCTCGCGCTATGAAGGGCAGGCCGACGAGACCGTCGACGGCGCTGGTCGCATGGTCATGCCCGGCCTCGTCAACATCCACTCGCACCCGTCGAGCGAGCCGCTGAACAAGGGTTTTCTCGACGAGCTCGGCTCGCCGGCTCTCTACAATTCCTCGCTCTACGAATTCATGCCGATCCTGCGACCGGATGCCGAGGCCGTGCCGGCCTGCGTCCAGGTTGCCTATTCGGAGCTGCTGCTCTCGGGCGTCACCACGGTCGCGGATCTCTCCGTCGCCCATCCGGCTTGGCTTGACCTGGCGGCCGCAAGCGGCCTGCGCGTCTGCGTCTCGCCGATGTTCCGCTCGGCCCGCTGGTACACGAAGAACGGCCACGTCGTCGAATACGAATGGGACGAGAAGGCGGGCCGGGTAGCCATGGCCCAGGCGCTCGATCTGATCGAGAAGGCGGAAAACCACCCGTCCGGGCGGCTCTTCGGCATGGTCTGTCCCGCGCAGATCGACACCTGCAGCGAAGGGCTGATCAAGGACAGCCATGCGGAGGCGAAGCGTCGGGGGCTGCCCTGGCAGATCCATGCCGCCCAGTCGACGGTCGAGTTCCATGAGATCACGCGCCGGCACGGCGTCTCGCCGATCCAGTGGCTCGAACAGCTCGGCGTGCTCGGCGATACGAGCATCATCGGTCACGCGATCTTCCTGGACGATTATCCGCGCGTCGCCTGGCACAGCCGGCGCGACCTCGCCTTGCTCGCCGAGACCGGCACGCGCGTTGCGCATTGTCCCACCGTCTTCATGCGCCGTGGCATCGCGCTCGACGATTTCGGACGCTATCGCCGCGCCGGCGTCCGCATCGGACTCGGTACCGACACCTATCCGCACAACATGCTCGAGGAGATGCGCCATGCCGGCTACGTCGCCCGGCTGATGGCGGAGAATCCGCGCACGCTGACCACGACCGACCTGTTCGAGGCGGCCACCACGGCCGGAGCCGCGGCGCTCGGGCGCGACGACATCGGGCGGCTGGAACCGGGCACCAAGGCGGACCTCGTCCTCGTCGACCTCGATCACCCGATGATGCAGCCGCACCGCGATCCCGTCCGCAGCCTCGTCTACGCCGCGGCCGAGCGGGCGGTCGACCGCGTCTATGTCGACGGCCGCCTGGTCGTTCGGGATGGGACGGTCCTGACAATGGACTACCCCGCCGCGGCGCGCAGCCTGCACGAGGGGCAGAAGCGCACCGAGGCGGCTGCGCCGCAGAACGACTGGGCGGGGCGCCCGGTCACCGACTACTCGCCGCTGACGTTCCCTAATGGGTAGGGCGGCGGACGCTCGGGCCGTCCCGGCGCAGTCCGGGAGGCCCGGAAGATGGGGCGGCGACGCCGTCGCGGCCCGGCTGCGGTGCCCCCGCCTTCAGTAGGCTTCCGGCACATACATGTCCGGCGGGACCGGATGGCGCAGATAATCGGGATTGCGCACGCGCTCGGGTAGGACGATCTCGGGCTTCGGCACGTCCTCATAGGGGATCTGGCCGAGCAGGTGTGCGATCATGTTGAGCCGGGCGCGCTTCTTGTCGACCGCCTGCACGACCCACCAGGGCGCATGCCTGGTATGGGTCCGCTCCAGCATCTCCTCCTTGGCACGGGTGTAGTCTTCCCAATGCACGCGGCTTTCGAGGTCCATCGGCGAGAGCTTCCACTGCTTCAGCGGATCCTCGATGCGCATGCGGAAGCGGAACTCCTGCTCCTCGTCGGTGATCGAGAACCAGTATTTGATCAGGATGATGCCGGAGCGCACCAGCATGTGCTCGAAGTCGGGAACCGAACGGAAGAACTCCTCCAGCTCCGCGGGCGTGCAGAAGCCCATCACCCGCTCGACGCCGGCGCGATTGTACCAGGAGCGGTCGAACAGCACCATCTCGCCGGCCGTCGGCAGATGCGGCACGTAGCGCTGGAAATACCATTGGTTGCGCTCCCGCTCTGTCGGCGCGGGCAGCGCGACGACGCGGCAGACGCGCGGATTGAGCCGCTGCGTGACGCGCTTGATGGCGCCGCCCTTTCCGGCCGAGTCGCGCCCTTCGAACAGCACGACGACCTTGAGCTTCTTGTACTGCACCCAGTCCTGCAGCCGTACGAGCTCGTGCTGCATCCGGAAGAGCTCGCGAAAATAGGTCTTGCGGTCGAGTCCCTGGCCTTGCCCGGCCAGCCCGTCTGCAACGAGATCGTCGAGCCGCTCGTCCTCGAGCTGCAGTTCCAGCTCCTCGTCGAAGCTGTCGAGAATCTCGTCCTTGATGCGATCCATGTGATGGGGGGACATGATCTCGGCTCTGTGCGTGGCGGGTTTGAAGGCGGCTGCGGCGAGGCGACTAGCGGCAGGCCGCAGTTCGGGCCTTGTCGGAGTTGCGCCGTTCTTATCCGTAGCCGACGTGACAATCCGATGAAATCCACGGGCGGCTGGCTCCCCCGCCCGCGCGAGGCCGGTCTCGCCGCAGAGCGGCAATTGACAAGTCGAACGACGATATTTCAAACTTAAAATATCAGACCCGGAACCGGGCGCATCGAAGGGAACGGGTGCATGCGGGTTATCATCGTTGGCGGCGGTATCGGCGGTCTGACTTTGGCGCTGATGCTCCACGCCCGCGGCATTGGCGCGACGGTCTACGAACAGGCGGGCGAGATCCGGGAAGTCGGCGTCGGGATCAACACGCTGCCGCATGCCATCCGCGAACTCGCCGATCTCGGCCTGCTGCCGGCGCTCGACGAAGCCGGCATCCGCACGCGCGAACTCATCTACATGAATCGCTTCGGGCAGGCGGTCTGGCAGGAGCCGCGCGGGCTGCATGCCGGCGCGCCGGTTCCGCAATTCTCGATCCATCGCGGCCGGCTTCAGCGCGTCATCCGCGATGCCGTGGCCGAGCGCCTCGGCGCCGCGGCGATCCGGACAGGGCGCCGGCTGCAGGGCTTCATCCAAGACGAAGGTGGCGTCACCGCCCATTTCAGCGACGCCCGTTTCGGCGAAGCCGGCGAGACGGTCCGCGGCGATGTCCTGATCGGCGCCGACGGCATCCATTCCGCCGTGCGCGCCTTCTTTTTTCCCGACCAGGGCCCGCCGCGCTGGCAGGGTGTGCAGATGTGGCGCGGCGCCTGCGACTGGCCTCTGTTCCTCGACGGCGAAAGCATGATCATCGCGGGCGGCATGGCCGGCAAGCTCGTGCTCTACCCGATCGGCCAGGGCGCGACGCCGCAGACGCGCCTGACCAACTGGGTCGTGAATATCCGCACCGGTGATCCCGAGCGCCCGCCACCGAAGGAGGCCTGGTCGAAGGCCGGGCGTCTCGAGGACGTGCTGCCCTTTGCCCGCCGCTTCAGCGTGCCGGGCGTCGACATCCTCGGGCTGATCCGTGCCACCTCGACCTTCTGGGAATATCCGATGTGCGACCGCGATCCGCTGCCGCGCTGGACCCACGGCCGCGTAACCCTGCTCGGCGATGCCGCGCATCCGATGTATCCGGTCGGCTCCAACGGCGCCTCGCAGGCCGTCCTCGATGCGCGCTGCCTGGCCGACCGGCTGGCGAAGGCCGAGCATCCGCGCCAGGCGCTGGCGGCCTACGAGGCCGAGCGCCTGCCGGCGACGGCGGAGATCGTGGCGATGAACCGGGTCGGTGGGCCGGAACGGGTCATCGATGCGGTGGAAGAGCTGGCTCCGAACGGCTTCGACGATGTCGAGCGCGTGCTCGACCGCGCCAGCCGCGAGCGGATCGTGAAGGGCTATGCCGGCAAGGCAGGGTTCTCGGCGGAGCAGCTCGCTGCGCGGAAGGGATGATCAGCCGGCCTCGGTCAGCTGGCGGATGCGCGCTTTCAGCCCGGCATTGGCCGTCTCGCAAGCCTTGAGGCGGCGCATCAGGTCGAGCGGGACCGCCTCGGCCGGCTCGGTGAAGACGATGCCGACGCGCTCGCTGCTGCGCCAGACCGCTCGGGTCGCATACTGACGCTGCCGCGACGGAATTTCGAGCTCGAAGGCCTGCGGCAGCGCAACGGCGTCCGACAGCATCAGCAGCGCTCCATCATGGGAGATGTTGCGGATCGCGCAATCCAGCACCGAGCGCCGGCCATTGAACGTCACGATGCCGCCCAGCAGCGTGCGCTGACGCGGGGAGCGGCGACGCTCGCGGTCCATGATGGCGGCCTCCGGCTGTTGCGACTTCAGGTTGCAGTCGCACTCAAGCAGATGCCGTGTCCCTCCTCATCCTTAACCTCTCATTATCCTTAACGCCCCGCCGCCGCCCGGAGGTCCGGGCGGCGGCGGGGGCAGCTCACGCCGCGTCGGGCGGAGGCGGCAGGAAGTCGACCTCGTGCTTGGCCGACAGCGCGACGACATCGGCCGGCTTTTGCTCGGCCATCGAATGCAAACCCCAGAACAGATCGTAGAGTCGGGCGGTCGGCGAGACCCAGAACAGGCATTTCACCGTGGAAGCGCCCTTGTTGAATAGCCCGTGGGGGATGTTGCGCGGCAGCTTGATCAGGTCGCCGGCGGTGGCGAAGCTCTCCTTGCCGTCGAGCAGCAGGTCGAGCCGGCCCTCCAGCATGTAGATGAACTCGTCCTGCGTGGTGTGGATATGCGGCGGCACGAAGGTGCCGGGCGGCAGGGTCGCATGCCAGGAGAAGCTCTCCTCCGTCAGCGTCTTCGGCACATAGGTCTGGCCGAGGATGCTCCAGGAAATGCCCTCCAGGCCCTCATTGGCGCGCGTCACGCCGGCTGTCAGCGGGTTCATGTCTCGGCTCTCCTCATCTGCCGGCGTGCAGGCCGGCTGGCGGTGATGTGATCGGCTCAGAAATGCAGGAAGCGGTCCTTCACGGCGCTGTCGCTGCGAAGCTCCGCGCTGGAGCCGCGCCAGACGACGCGCCCCTTCTCGAGCACGACATGGCGGTCGGCGATGCGAACCAGGGCGTCGACGTTCTTGTCGATGACGAGGATGGATTCACCTTCCGCCTTCAGGGCCGTCAGGCAGTTCCAGATCTCCTCGCGGATCAGGGGGGCGAGCCCCTCCGTCGCTTCGTCGAGGATGATCAGCTTGGGATTGGTCATCAGCGCCCGGCCGATCGCCAGCATCTGCTGCTCGCCACCGGAGAGCTGGTTGCCGCGGTTCTCCCGCCGCTCCCTGAGGCGGGGGAAGAAGGCGTAGATGCGCCCGAGGTCCCAGCGCTTCTTGCCGGAGCGATCGGCGGCGGTCGCGATCAGGTTCTCCTCGACCGAGAGCGTCGGGAAGATCTGGCGGCCTTCCGGTACAAGGCCGATGCCCGCCTGGGCGATGCGGAAGGGCGCCGCGCCGGTGAGGTCGCGCCCGCCGAAGGCGATCTTGCCGGCCTTTGCCGGCAGCAGGCCCATGATCGAGCGCACCGTCGTGGTCTTGCCCATGCCGTTGCGGCCGAGCAGGGTCACGACCTCGCCTTCGCCGACGGCAAGGTCGACCCCGAACAGGATCTGCGCCTCGCCATAGCCGGCATCGAGCCCTTCGACGCTGAGCATCGCTAGCCCTCCTCGCCGAGATAGGCCTGTCGCACCGCAGGATCGGCCCGCACCGCGGCCGGCTCGCCGGAGGCGATGACGCCGCCATAGACCAGCACGGTGACGCGGTCTGCCAATGCGAAGACGGCACTCATGTCATGCTCGACCAGCAGCATGGCGAAGCGACCCTTGAGGCGGTTCAGGAGCGCGATCAGGCGCTCGCCCTCCTCATGGCCGACGCCGGCCAGGGGCTCGTCGAGCAGGATCAGTTTCGGCTGAAGGGTCAGCGCCATCGCGATCTCGAGCGCCCGCTTCTCTCCATGCGAGAGGCTGCCGGCCGGGGCATGGGCGCGCTCGGCGAGGCCGACCGCTTCCAGCGCTTCCCAGGCGGGGGCGTTCAGCGCCTCGTCGCGGGCTGCATTGCCGAAGAGCGAGAGCGGATGGGCGCTATGCGCCTGCACGCCGAGCGCGACATTCTCCAGCGCCGAGAGCGAGGCGATGGTGGAGGTGATCTGGAAGGTGCGGGCAAGACCGGCCCGTGCCCGCGCCTGCGGCGGCAGGCGGGTGATGTCCTGGCCGCCGAACAGGATCGCACCGGCATCCGGCTTCAGCGTCCCGGAAATCTGGTGGACCAGCGTCGTCTTGCCGGCGCCATTGGGGCCGATCAGCGCATGCAATTCGCCGGGCGCGATGGTGAGGTCGACCCCGTTGGTGACCTTGAGCGCGCCGAACGACTTGGCGAGTCCCTTCAAGGCGAGCGCCGGCTCAGCCATCGCGGCGCCCTCTGAGCTTGGTGGCGAGACCCGCGATCCCGCCGTGGGTGAACAGCACGAAGAGCACGATCAGGGGGCCGAAGATGACCTTCCAGTTCTGCGTCAGTGACGAGAGCACATCCTCGGTGATCAGGAAGGCGAGCGCCCCGAGGATCGCGCCATGCAGGGAGCCGACGCCGCCGAGCACGACCATGAAGATCAACTCTCCCGAGCGCGGCCAGGACATATAGGCCGGGCTGACGAAATCGGTCTGGTTGGCGAGCAGGAAGCCGGAGAGCCCAGCCATCATCCCGCTGATCACATAGGCGCCGAGCCGGACGCGGTCGACATCATAGCCCGTGACGGTGACACGCACGGCATTCTCGCGGGCCGCACGCAGCACACGGCCGAAGCGCGAGCCGACCAGCCACCGCGCCAGCCAGTAGCAGACAGCCAGCGTGCCGAGCGCGATGTAATAGAAGCCGGTGCGGTTGGCGAAGACGTCATGGCCGAGCAGCGTGCTCTTCTCGTAAAGCGTCAGGCCGTCATCGCCGCCATAGGCCGAGAGCGCCTGCGCGAAATAGAAGGCCATCTGCCCGAAGGCCAGCGTGATCATGATGAAGGCGACGCCGCGCGTGCGCAGCGAGACATAGCCGGTGATCGCGGCAAAGATGGCGCAGGCCAGCAGAATGACCGGCAGTGCCACCAGAAGTTCGGTCTGGCCCTCGGTGATCAGGATGCCCGCGCCATAGGCGCCGATCCCGATGAAGGCGGCATGGCCGAAGGAGATCAGTCCTCCGACGCCGAGGACGAGATCGAGCGACAGGGCAGCGATGGCGAAGATCATCGCCCGCGTCACCAGCGTCAGCCAGTGCGGCGGGAGGCCGAGCGTCGCGGCGAGCGGCAACAGGGCGAGCAGGATGAAGATGGCGAGCGGCGCGAGCGGGCGCGCCGCCGGGGCCCGTGGCCGCGCGTCGCTCGGGGATGCCGTGGCCACGCTCATGAGCGCCCCTTGGCCGGCAGCAGGCCTTCCGGCCGGACGAACAGCACAGCCGCCATGACGAGATAGATCAGCATCGACGACAACGCGGCGCCCGTCGCCCGTGCCGAAGCCGGGCCCATGAACAGCCTGAGCAGGTCGTTCATGAAGGAGCGGCCGAGCGTGTCGACGAGCCCGACGATCAGGGCACCGACGAAGGCGCCGCGGATTGAGCCGATGCCGCCGACGACGATGACGACGAAGGCGAGGATCAGCACGGTATCGCCCATGCCGGGCTCGACCGAGAGGATCGGCGCCGCCATCGCCCCGGCGAAGCCGGCGAGCATGGTGCCGAAGGCGAAGACCACCATGAACAGCTTGCGGATGTCGACGCCGAGCGCCGAGACCATCGGCGCGTTCGAGGCGCCGGCCCTCAGCAACATGCCGGTGCGCGTCTTCTCGACGACGAACCAGAGCAGGGCGCCCACGCCCAGGCCCGCCGCGATCAGGGCGAAGCGGTAGACCGGGTAGAGGATGCCGTCCATCAACCGGACATTGCCCGACAGGAGCTCGGGCACCGGTACCGAGAGCGGTGCCGCGCCCCAGATCATCTTCACCGCCTGGTTGAGCAGCAGGATCAGTCCGAAAGTCGCGAGCACCTGGTCCAGATGGTCGCGCTCGTAGAGATGGCGGAAGACTAGGAATTCGAAGGCGAGGCCCAGCAGCAGCGCGGCGGCGAGCGCGAGCACGAGGCCGAACAGGAAAGAGCCCGTCAGCCCGACGAAGGTGACGGCGAGATAGGCGCCGAGCATGTACTGGACGCCATGGGCGAGGTTGATGAAATCCATCACCCCGAAGACGAGCGTCAGCCCGGCCGCGACCAGGAACAGCAGCACGCCGAACTGGAGCCCGTTCAGGAGTTGGACGATCAGGAGGCCGGTGGTCATTGCGCGGTCCTATGTCAAGGGCCGGTCATGAGACGTCGTGCCCGGCCTGCAGCCGGGCATCTCGCGACGAAGGCCCGGGTCGAAGCTCGGCTCCGGCCCGGGATTGACGCTGCCCGTCACTTCAGCGGGCAATCCTTGGCATGCGGATCGGCATAGTCGGTGAAGACCTTCTCGGCGATCTCGGTCTGGAACTTGCCGTCGGGGCGCTTGGCGACCTTGACGAGGTAGAAATCCTGGATCGGGAAGCCGTTGGTGTTGAACTTGAACTTGCCGCGCAGCGAGGTGAAGTCGGCCTTCTTGATCGCGGCCCGCAGCTTGTCGGCGTCACCGGCGCCGCCGGCCGCCTTCACCGCGGAATCGATCAGCATCGCCGCGTCATAGGCCTGCTGCGCGTAGGAGCCGGGCACGATCTTGTAGGCCGCCTCATAGGCTTTGACGAAATCCTTCGTCTGCGGATTGTCCATGTTGGGCGCCCAGGTCATGCCGCCATAGAGCCCGACCGCCGCATCCTGCTGCGCCGGCAGGGTCGATTCGTCGACCGTGAAGGCGGAGAGGAACGGGATCTTGCCCTGCAGGCCGGCCTGCGACCATTGCTTGACGAAGTTGACGCCGAGCCCGCCGGGCAGGAAGGCGAACACCACGTCGGGCTTGGAGGAGGCGATCTTGGCGAGGTCGGCCGAGAAATCCATCGAGGTCAGCGGCGCATAGACCTCGTCGACGATCTCGCCTTTGAAGTAGCGCTTGAAGCCGGCGAGCGAGTCCTTGCCGGCCTGGTAGTTCGGCGCGATGATGTAGGCGGTCTTGTACTTCTGGTCCTGCGCGTATTTGCCGAGGACTTCGTGCACCTGGTCGTTCTGGTACGAGGTGACGAAGAAGTTCTTGTTGCAGGCCTTGCCCGCCATGGTCGAGGGCCCGGCATTCGGGCTGATCAGGAAGGCGCCGGAATCGAGCACGGGCTTGGCGATCGCGCCGAGGATGTTCGAGAACACCGGGCCGACGACGAAGGCTGGCTTTTCGCTCTCGACGAAGCTGCGCACCCGGTCGACCGCGACATCGGGCTTCAGCTCATCGTCGATGACGGTGATCTTGACCGGTATGCCGCCGAGCTTGCCACCGTTCTTGTCGACGGCGAGCTGGAAGCCGTCGCGGACCTGCTGGCCGAGCGAGGCGGCTGGTCCTGTCAGCACGCTGACCACGCCGATCTTCATCGGCTCCTGCGCCTGCGCGGCCGCGATGGAAAGCGCCAGCGCACCGCAACCCAGCGCCAGGCGGAATTTGAAAGCCGTCATCGATGCCCTCCCGGGACGAACGAACGAAAAGGAGGCGCAGCCGGGTTCCCTTGGACTTCTGAGGCTGGCGCCGGAGCATAATGTTTCAAGCTTAAAATATCTGCAAGGCCCGGATCACCGAAATTTTGGCGAGCTTTGCCGGCCGCTCGCGCGCAGGCAAATCCGCTTTTCGGTGCACCGGCTACCGGGGCCAGATTTCCATGTCCGGATGGGGATGTCGACCGGGCGTCGGGCAGATCGCCGGGCCCATGCAGTTGCTGCGGAAGCTGATGGGCGCCGGGCCACCCGGCGCAGGGCGCGGAATCCTCGCGCGCAGCCTTGTCGGCAGCAAGGTCCGGCCGCCCCGCGGGGCGGCCGGCGACTTGTCGATCAGTGAAGGTCGAAGCGGTCGAGGTTCATCACCTTGGTCCAGGCCGCCACGAAGTCCTTGACGAACTTCTCCTTGGCGTCGGCGCTGGCATAGACCTCGGCCAGGGCGCGCAGGATCGAGTTCGAGCCGAAGACCAGGTCGGCGCGCGTCCCGGTCCATTTCACGGCCCCGGTCTTACGGTCGGTCCCCTCGAACAGGTCCTTGGCCTCGGACGTCGCCCGCCACTGCGTGCCCATGTCGAGCAGGTTGACGAAGAAGTCGTTCGTCAGAGCGCCGGGCCGCTCGGTCAGGACGCCGTGCTTGGAGCCGTCGGCGTTGACGGATAGCGCGCGCAGGCCGCCGACCAGCACGGTCAACTCGGGCGCGGTCAGGGTCAGGAGTTGCGCCTTGTCGATCAGGGCGACTTCGGCCGCCACCCTGGCTCCGGGCTTCCGATAATTGCGGAAGCCGTCGGCGACAGGCTCCATCACCGCGAAGGCATGGACATCGGTCTGCTCCTGCGTCGCGTCGCCGCGACCGGGCGTGAACGGCACGGCGACGTCATGGCCTGCGGCCCTCGCTGCCTGCTCGACGCCGGCATTGCCGGCGAGCACGATCAGGTCGGCGAGCGAGACCCGCTTGTCCCCGTCGGCCCCCTTGTTGAACTGGCGGCGGATGCCGTCCAGGACCTCGATCACCTTGGCCAACTGCGCCGGCCGGTTGACCTCCCAGTCCTTCTGCGGTGCGAGCCGGACACGCGCCCCGTTGGCGCCGCCGCGCTTGTCGCCGCCGCGGAAGGTCGAGGCCGAGGCCCAGGCCGTGCCGACGAGTTCCGCGACGGAAAGGCCGGAGGCCAGGATTCTGGCCTTCAGCGCCGCCGTGTCGGCCGCATCGACCAGCGGGTGGCTGGTCGCCGGGATCACGTCCTGCCAGATCAGCTCTTCCTTGGGCGCCTCGGGGCCGAGATAGCGCGAGCGCGGTCCGAGATCGCGATGGGTCAGCTTGAACCAGGCGCGGGCGAACGCATCGGCGAAGGCTTGCGGGTTCTCCAGGAAACGGCGCGAGATCTTCTCGTAGACCGGGTCGAAGCGCAGCGACAGGTCGGTCGTCAGCATCGTCGGCTTGCGCTTTTTGGACGGGTCGTGGGCGTCGGGGATGACCGCTTCGGCATTCTTGGCGACCCATTGATGCGCGCCGGCCGGCGACTTCTCCAGTTCCCACTCGTATTTGAACAGGTTCTCGAAGAAGAAGTTGCTCCACTGCGCGGGCGTCTGCGTCCAGGTGACCTCGAGTCCGCTGGTGATCGTGTCGCCACCCTTGCCGGAGCCGAAGCGGTTGTGCCAGCCCAGGCCCTGCGCCTCGAGCCCGTCGGCCTCCGGATCGGGCCCGACATTGTCGGCGGGGCCAGCGCCATGGGTCTTGCCGAAGGTATGGCCGCCGGCGATCAGCGCGACCGTCTCCTCGTCGTCCATCGCCATGCGGCCGAACGTGTCGCGGATGTCCTTCGCCGCGAGAAGCGGGTCGGGGTTGCCGTCCGGACCTTCCGGGTTGACGTAGATCAGGCCCATCTGCGTCGCGGCGAGCGGGTTCTCGAGATTGCGGGAATGGACCTTGCCATCGGCATCGTCGTCGGAGACGAGCACGCCTTCGTCGGCCGGCTTCTCCACGCCCTCCGAACCGTGGGCGTAGCGGAGATCGCCGCCGAGCCATGTGTCCTCGCGGCCCCAGTAGACATCCTGGTCGGGTTCCCAGGTATCGGCGCGGCCGGCGGCGAAGCCGAAGGTGCGGAAGCCCATCGTCTCCAGAGCGACGTTGCCGGTGAGGATCAGCAGATCCGCCCAGGAGATCGCCTGGCCGTATTTCTGCTTGATCGGCCAGAGCAGGCGGCGTGCCTTGTCGAGGCTGACATTGTCCGGCCAGCTGTTGAGCGGGGCGAAGCGCTGCTGGCCGCGGCCGCCGCCGCCGCGCCCGTCGGCGAGGCGATAGGTGCCGGCGCTGTGCCAGGCCATGCGGATGAAGAGCGGGCCGTAATGGCCGAAATCGGCGGGCCACCAGTCCTGCGAATCCGTCATCAGCTTGCGCAGGTCGCTCTTGAGCGCCTGATAGTCGAGGGTCTTGAAGGCCTCGCGATAATCGAAGGACTGCCCCAGCGGGTCGGACTTGGCCGAATGCTGGTTCAGGACGTCGACGGGCAGCTGGTTCGGCCACCAGTCACGGTTCTGCCGCCGGCTGCCGCCATGGGCGACCGGGCATTTGCCCGTGCTGTCGTCAGTTTTGGCGTTCATCTCTGTCTCCGACCTGGTTGGCTTGCGGCTTGGCGCGTGACGCGAAGGGCTTGCGGCACCATCATCCTCGATAGCGGCTGGCGCCGCCTGGCGCGGGAGCGCCGGCCCCGCCGACGCTCGCAAATGATCGTAACCCCTCGGCACCTCGCCCGAGTTGCGTCTTATCAAAGCAGTTTGATTATTTTAATTCCGATTTTCTGATTGAGTCGATAAGTCTGGATTATGACAAATCTGACCTTCAGGCAGCTTCGCTATGTCGAGGCGCTGGCGCGCCATCGTCATTTCGGGCGGGCTGCCGAGGCGTGCTCGATCTCTCAGCCGGCCCTGTCGATGCAGATCAAGGCGTTCGAGGACGAACTCGGCGGCGATCTCTTCGAGAGGGGCGGGCGGCAGATCAGGCTGACGCCCTTCGGCGAGGAGGTGGTGGCGCGGGCGAAGGACATCCTGCGCGCGCTGGAGGAGCTGGAAGGCTTCGCGCGGGCGTCGCGGGGCGGGGGGGTCGCGAAGCTGCGGATCGGCGTGATCCCGACGGTCGCGCCCTATCTGCTGCCGGGCGTGGTCGGTGAGCTGACCCGCCTTCACGGCGGCATGGACCTGCATGTCAGGGAGACGCTGACGCCCAGGCTCGTCCAGGAGCTGAACGACGGGCGCCTCGACATGGCCATCGTCGCCTTGCCGGTCTCGGAGCCGTCGCTCAGCGAGGTCGCGCTGTTCACCGAGAGCTTCGTGCTGGTCCGTCCAAGCAAGGACGAGGGCAAGCCCGCTCCCAGTCTCGAAGCCCTGCGCGAGATGAGGCTCCTGCTGCTGGAGGAGGGGCACTGCTTTCGCGAGCAGGCGCTGGCCTTCTGCGACATCGGGCAGGGCAGGGCGCAGCCGCGCGACCTGCTGGATGCGAGTTCCCTGGCCACGCTGGTCCAGATGGTCGACGCCGGGCTCGGCGTGACCCTGATCCCCGAGATGGCGGTCGCGGTGGAGACGCGCTCGGCATCGGTCTCGCTCGTGCAGTTCGAGCGGCCGCGCCCGACCCGCACGATCGGCATGGTCTGGCGCAAGACCAGCCCGCTGGCCCAGCAGTTGAAGCAGATCTCCGAGGTGGTTCGCCATTCTGCCGAGGCCATGCGGCCGCAACCGGAATCCGCCAAGGTCTAGTCGGTCGGCGGCCGGGCCGCGGCGTGGCGAATTCCCTGAAGATAGCGCGCGATCGCCGGTTGGATTGCCCGCGCGAATCATCTATATTGCGGGAGGCTGTCCGGCGGGGAGGGCGCGATCTGCCCAGGCCGGTGGGGGTAACCACTCGTTAACCCGTATTAACCAATGGTCAACACATGACGATGCTGCTCCGAGATCGGCATGCGCACCGATGAGGGTCTGGCAGCCCTTTCACCCGGCGCATCGCACGCGACCTGCTGAAGGACGATCCCGGCGTTTCGCCGGCGTCCTCGCCGTCGCTTGCGCCGGGCTTGCCGCCGCCGGATGCGGAGAGCAGAAGTTGTCGGGCTCTGAACTCGTCGCGGCGTCGCGCGCGGTCTCCGTCGATGTTGGCCGCGCATTGGCGCTGCCTCCGCCGGGCAGCCTTGCCGTGACCGGCGTGACGCAGCGCAGCTACGACAACGCCGTCTCGCAGGTCATCTCGCTCGCGACGCGTGGCCGGACACCCGGAGAGAACGCGATCTACGTGGATTTCTTCACCGCGGCGGACCTTCCCGACGGTGCCGGGGTCGAAGGCAATCTGCTGAAGGAGCCCGGCCTCGATGATCTCGCCCTGGCACGCGAGATGGAGGAGCGCCTGCCCGGCGTGGCGATGTCGCCCTCCGCCCTCTTCGTCCAGAACCGATACGGCCCTTTCGGCTATGCCTTCGGCCATGGCATCGGGGGGGAGGCCTGCCTCTATGCCTGGCAGCACATCGCGAGCGGCGACAGCATCTTCCGCCCGCGGTCGGGCCTGATTTCAGTCCGCCTGCGGGCCTGCGAGCCGGGCGGCAGCGAAGTCTCGCTGCTGCGCCTGGCCTATGACTACGGCTTCAATGCCTCGCTGCGCCGCACAGGCTGGAACCCCATCGGCGATGCGCCCGCGCCGCAGCCCGGTCTCGGCAAGGCCGGCGTGCCGATCTATCCCGTTCCGCTGCCATCGGTCATGAGCGAACACGAAGCGGGGTCCGTCGCGCGGCCGCGGCCGGCGCGGGCGCCGCGCACCGAGCGCAGCCGTCCGCCTGCTGCCGAACCCCTGCCCGACAAGCCGCTGCCGGACAAGCCGCTCGAGGGATATCCGACCGTGCCGCCGCCGCCCGCCCCCTGAACCAAACCGATTGCCTTCGGAGCCGATGCGAACCGCAAGCTACGTCATCTTCTGGGCCCTGATCGCGAGCGTGGTCATCGCGCTGATCACCTTGCCGATCAGCCTGCAGGCGCATCTGATCGCGGGCACGATCGTCGTCGGAGCGATGATCGTGCTGAAGTTCCTGCGGCCGCACGGCGTATGGCGGCTGATCGCCCTCGGGCTCGGAACGGCGATCGTGCTGCGCTACATCTACTGGCGCACGACGAGCACCTTGCCGCCGGTCAACCAGATCGAGGACTTCGTTCCGGGTCTGCTGGTCTATCTCGCCGAACTCTACAATATCGGCATGCTGGGCCTCAGCCTCTTCGTGGTGGCGATGCCGCTGCCGCGCCGCGAAACGCCCCCGATCGACCTTTCGGACGCGCCGTCCGTGGATGTCTTCGTCCCGTCCTACAACGAGGAGCCGCAACTGCTGGCGACCACGCTCGCGGCAGCGCTGGCGATGGATTACCCGGCTGGCCGTCTGAAGGTCTATCTGCTGGATGATGGCGGCACCGACGAGAAATGCAATGTCGACAATTTCGTCGCGGCCAGCGCTGCGCGGGAACGCCGTGCCACGCTGCAGGCCCTGTGCGAAGGGCTCGGCGTCGTCTACCTGACGCGCGAGCGCAACATCAGCGCCAAGGCCGGCAACCTCAACAACGGCATCGCCCATTCCGAGGGCGAGCTGATCGTCGTCTTCGACGCCGACCACGCCCCGGCTCGCAGCTTCCTCACGGAGACGGTCGGATTTTTCGGCCGCGACCCGAAGCTGTTCCTGGTCCAGACCCCGCATTTCTTCATCAATCCGGACCCTCTCGAGCGCAATCTCAAGACCTTCCGGACGATGCCGTCGGAGAACGAGATGTTCTACGGCATCATCCAGCGCGGCCTGGACAAATGGGACGCCTCCTTCTTCTGCGGCTCGGCTGCCGTCCTGCGCCGCACGGCGCTGCAGGCGACCAACGGGTTCTCGGGGCGCAGCATCACGGAGGATGCCGAAACGGCGATCACGCTGCATGCGACCGGCTGGCACAGCGTCTATGTCGACAAGCCGCTGATCGCCGGGCTCCAGCCGGCGACCTTCGCCAGCTTCATCGGCCAGCGCTCGCGCTGGGCCCAGGGCATGATGCAGATCCTTCTGTACCATCGTCCGATGTTCAAGCGCGGCCTCTCGCTGCCGCAGCGGCTATGCTATTCCTCCTCGGCCCTGTTCTGGCTGTTCCCCTTCGCGCGGCTGATCTTCCTGGTCGCGCCGCTGTTCTACCTGTTCTTCGGCCTCGAGATATTCACCGCGTCTGGCCCGGAGTTCCTCGCCTATGTGCTGAGCTACATGGCGGTGAACCTGATGATGCAGAACTATCTCTACGGCCGCTATCGCTGGCCGTGGATCTCGGAGCTCTACGAGTTCATCCAGTCGGTCTACCTGCTGCCGGCGGTGGTCTCGGTCCTGCTCAATCCGGGGAAGCCCACCTTCAAGGTGACGGCGAAAAACGAATCCCTCGAGACACGGCGCGTCTCCGAACTCGGCCGGCCGTTCTTCATCATCTTCGCCATCCTTTCGCTGGGGGTCGTCGCGACCTATTGGCGTATCGTCGCCCAGCCCTACAATGCCGATACCACCCTGGTGGTCGGGCTGTGGAACATCCTCAATCTCCTGATGGCCGGCTGCGCGCTCGGCGTCGTGTCCGAGCGACCCGAGGGGCGTGCCGCGCGCCGTTTCGACGTGAAGCGGCGCGGGGAAATCACCATCGATGGGCTCAGCGCCCCGATCGTGACCGAGAATGTCTCCGTCGACGGTATCGGAATCCGGGTGATGTCCCGGGATTTCCACAAGGTGCCGGTCGGCAGCGTGGGGCAGGCCTCCTTCGAGACGACGGTCGACATGCCGCGCGGGACATTGCCGCTGCGGATCGTCCGTGTCGCGCCCGACGAGAAGGGCTTGCTTCTGGGCTGCCATTATCTGCCCGGCACGCCGCTGCACAGCCGCATCATCGCCGATCTGGCCTTCTCCGATGCCGAGAACTGGAGCCGGTTCCAGAATGCAAGACGGCATAATCCGGGCGTCATCTACGGCACGGCCCGCTTCCTGCGCCTGGCGATCTTCCAGACCAGCCGCGGCATTTCCTATCTCTTCGGCCTCTATCGCCTGTCCCGTTCGGCTTCGCGCGCCGGAGCGGCCGAATGATCCGTCCCGCGCCATCCCGGATCGCGGCCTTTGCCGTGCTGGCCATGCTGGGCAGCGTCGTGCAGGCCGGCGCCCAGGCGCCGCAGCCGCCGTCTCCGGGCCCGGCACCGTTCATGATCGCGCCGCCGGCGGCGGTGCCGGCCCCCGCGCCGGCCGAGAAGGAGCCAGTCGCCCCGCCGCCGGTACAGGCGCCGGCGGTGGCGGCCTTCAAGCCGCTGCTGCCGGCCGCGCGCGTCTCGCTGGAAGGCGAGGGCGACGCGCGGAGCTGGGCCTTTTACCTGACCCAGGACGAGGCCGCGGCCGATCTCAACCTCGACATCGCCTATCAGAATGCGCTGGTGGTGATGCCGGAGGCGTCGCGGCTGACGGCGCGCGTCAACGGCGAGCGCGTCGCCGAGCTTCCGATCGCCTCGTCCGACCGGCTGAAGCGCGTCAGTATTCCGCTCCGCAAGGGGTTGGCCAGGGCGGGACGGAACACGATCGGCTTCGACGCCGTGCAGCGGCACCGCACCGACTGCACGGTCGCCTCGACCTACGAGCTCTGGACGCGGATCGACGGCGCGGGAACGCGCCTGTCCTTCCGGAACGCGGAGATCCGGCCGGCACGCCTGCGCGGCCTCGACGATCTGCCCGCGATCGGTGCCGACGAGGCCGGGCTGACGACGATCGTGATCGCCGCGCCCGGCGCGTCCCGCGCGGTTGCCGCCGGCGGCATTTTCGCCGCGGCTCAGGCGCTCGCCTTGCGCGGGCGCTTCGGACAGGTCTCTGTCGAGGTGACTGATCGGCTGCCGGACCGGGTCCGGCCGGGTACGCTCGTCGTCGGACTGGGCACGACGGACGAGATGCGCGGTTTGCTCGGGGCGCTGCCGGCCGAGGCGACCGGGCGCGGCTTCCTCGGCTTCGTCGAAAGCCCGGGACGGGGAACGGAGCTATTGCTCGTCACCGGCGACAACTGGCCGGATATCGAAGCGCTGATCGGCAAGCAGCTGACCGCCCCGGTCTCCCGCGCCACCAATATCAACCGCACGACCATGGATACGGCGAGCTGGCATGTGCCCGACGCTCCCTATATCGCCGGCAGGCAGGCGCTGCGCTTTTCCGACCTCGGCATCGCGACGCAGGAATCGTCGGGCCGGCGCATGCGGGTGCGCGCGGTTGTCGCCATGCCCGGCGACTTCTACGCCAACGCCTACGGCGAGGCCACGCTCTATCTCGACGGCGCCTATTCCGCGGAAGTCCTTCCGGGCGACAGCCATATCGAGATCTTCGTCAACGGCAATGTCGCTGCGACCGTGCCGCTCAACGCGACCTCCGGCGGTCTTTTCCGGCAGTTCCCGATCGCGATTCCGCTGCGCCATTTCCGGCCGGGCGTCAACGAGATCTGGTTCGAGGTGGTGACGCTGGCGAAGAGCGACCTGAGCTGCGCGCCGGGGGCAACATTGCCCGGCAAGAGCCGCTTCGCCCTGTTCGACACCAGCGTGCTCGCGATCCCCGAATTCGCCAAGATCGGCGTCAGCCCCAACCTTGCCGCCATCGCCGGCACCGGCTTTCCCTATTCCGTTGCGCCGCATGTGGCGCTCGTGATGGGCCGGCAGGACAGCGCCAATCTGAGCGCCGCCGCCACGCTTCTGGCGCGGATCGCGCAGAGCGCCAGCCGGCCGCTCGGCATCGACGTGGTCGCCGGCTTCGCGGCCGTCGGAGACAGGCCGGCGCTGATCGTCGGAGCCGCCGGGCAACTGCCCGCCGGGCTGCTGCCGCGCGTCGGCATCGCCGAAAACGTCCGCTCCGCCTGGCCGCAGCGCGCCGATGCGGTCGTGGTGACGCCGGATGCCGACGGTGCCGCGGTCTTCGATGCGGTGATCGACCGCCTGCAGGGACGGCAGGCCACGCCCGAGGCGTCCGGCGGGGACGCGCCGACGACGGAGGCGATCCGGGACCGCTGGCGCGGCTCGCTCGGCGGCCCGCTGGCGCGGTATTTCATCGCCTTCGACCAGTGGCTCCAGCGCAACTTCGACCTCTCCTTCGCACAGTTGCGCAGCCCTGCGCGCACGCCGGCCCTCTACGAGCCGGCCGAGGGTACGGAGCTGATCGCCGCCCAGGCGGCGGACCCCGAGACGCGGCAGGTCTGGACCGCCTTCGTCGCGCGTCGCGACGAGACCCTTCGGAGCGCGGTCGGCCGCGTCGTCGCGCCGGGCAACTGGGCCGGCATGGCCGGAAAGATCACCGCCTTCCGCGGGGCGCAGGATGCGCATGTGATTTCGGCGGACAGCACCTCCTTCGTCATGACGCGGCCCTTCAGCCTGGCGAATATGCGGCTGATCGCGGCCAACTGGATGTCGAGCAATATCGGCATCTACGCGCTGGCGCTGCTGCTCGCCTGCATCGGTCTGGGCGTCGGAACCTTCCTGATGCTCAGACGGCTGGGGCGAAGATCATGAGGCGGGTGATCCTCATGCTGGCGGCCTTGCTCGGCCTGGCGCCGGGTGCGCAGGGCGCGGTGCCCGCGGAGGCCTGGATTCTCTACCGGCAGAAGTTCGTCACGGCCGAGGGCAGGGTCGTCGACGACGTCAACGGGGGAATCAGCCACAGCGAGAGCCAGGGCTATGGCCTGCTCCTGGCCTGTCTGGCCGGCGACCGGGCGACCTTTGCCAGCATCTTCGCCTTCGTCCGCACGGAACTTCTGATCCGCGACGATGGGCTGGCCGCCTGGCGCTGGGACCCGAAGGCGAGTCCGCACGTCACCGACATCAACAACGCCAGCGATGGAGATCTGCTGATCGCCGACGCGCTGGCCTGCGCTGGGACGCGCTGGGACATGCCGGCCTATACGGCGACCGCCCGGCAGATCGCCAAGGCGCTGGCGAAGGTCGCGCTCCTGCAGCGCGCCGGCGAGACCTGGCTCATGCCTGCAGCGACCGGTTTCTCCGAGAAGGAGCGTGCCGATGGACCGGTGATCAACCCGTCCTACTGGGTCTTCGAAGCTTTTCCCGTCCTCGCCAGCTTGACCGGCGATCAGCGCTGGATGCAGGCGCAGGCCAGCGGGTTGAGGCTGCTCGACGGCCTTGCCCGGCGCGGGATGGCGGCGCCCGACTGGCTCTCGATCCAGGCTGATCCGCGTCCGGCGGACGGGTTTGCGCCCCAGCTCGGCTACAATGCGATCCGCGTGCCCCTCTATCTGCTGCGCGCGGGGCTGGCCGACAAGGCGCGTCTGGAGCCGTTCCGGCAGGCCTGGGCGGCCGGCATGGCGGTCATCGACCTGCGCAGCGGCAAGCCGGTCGAGCAGCTTCCGGATGCGGGCTATCGCATCCTGCAGGCGGCGATGGCTTGCGCACTCGACGGCACGCCCGTTCCCGCGGAGTTGAAGACCTTCCAGCCCACCGCCTACTATCCGTCGACGCTGCAGCTCCTGTCGCTCTCGATGCTGAGCGAGAGGTATCCGGCATGCATGTGAGATCGGTCCTCATCGCCGTAGCGGTCTCCGGCGCCGCGTTTTACGCGCTCGGGCGCTATGGTCAGGTTGCCGTACCGCAAGGCTCGGCACCGCCCGTGATCGAGCCGGCGCTGGCGCAAGGCCAGAAGCCGCCCGAGGCCCCGCGCGCCGCGGCTCCGTCCGCGGGCGAGGGCGCGCCGAATCGGCCGGCCGCGCCGCAGCAAGTCGACGAGACCGCGCTGCGCTATTTCGCGGCCCAGGGTGACACCCGTCGCTACGAGGCCGAGCTCGCGCGGTTGCGTGCGCTCTATCCGGAGTGGAAGCCGCCGACCGATCTGACGTCGCAGGGCAAGGAGGGTGACCCGGAGCTCGACCGGATGTGGAAGCTCTTTGCCGAAGGCAAGTACGGCGAGGTCCGTGCGGCCATCGTGCAGCGCAGCACCGTTGATCCGGGTTGGCGTCCACCCGCCGAACTCTCGACGCAACTCGACACGGCGGAGGCTCGCCAGCGTCTCGTCAACGCCTCGAACGCCCGGCAGTGGGAGCAGGTCATCCGTCTCGGCACCGAGACGCCGGCGATGCTGACCTGCGCCAGCGTCGATGCGCTCTGGCGCGTTGCCGAGGCTTTCGTCCAGACCGGCAAGCCCGAGCGCGCCCGCGACGCCTATGCCTATGTCCTGACCAACTGCACCAACCCCGTCGAGCGCGTGGGGACGATGCAGAAGGCGCTCGCGACCTTGCCGGAAGGCCTCGTCGGCGCTCTTCTCGCCCAGGAGCGCCAGGATGAGTTCGCCAGCATCCGTGACGAGCTGGCGCGGCGTCATATCGGCAAGGCCGCCGATGATCCGAGCCAGGCCTCGCCGGCCGAGGACATCCAACGGATCGAGGCTCTGGCCAATGCCGCGACGACGCCGGACGATGCGATCCTGCTCGGCTTCTACACGCTCCATCACGACGACGCGGCCAAGGCCGCGACCTGGTTCCAGACCGCGCTGGCACGGAAGGGTGGCGCCAAGGCGGCGGAGGGAGCCGTGCTCGCGCTTGGCGCGACCAAGAGATATCAGGAGGCCGAGGCGCTCGGCGCCCAGTGGCTTGAGGCCGATGCCGCCAACCGCAAGGCCTATCTCGACGTCGTCACGGCATTGCTCACCCAGGAGCCGCCCCCTCGCCTCGACCGCGGCGTGATCGAGCGCATCGTCAAGACAGTGGGCACTGACAAATACGCCCCCGGCGCGGGCGCTCTCGGCTGGTACGCCTATAATGCCGGACAGATCGCGCCGGCAGGAACCTGGTTCGAGACGGCCCTCTCCTGGGACCGGGGCTATGAGCCGGCCGCCTATGGGCTGGCTCTCGTGCGGGAGCGGCAGCGCGATCAGTCCGGCTTGCGCAGCCTCGTCGCCGAATGGGGCAGCCGTTCGCAACGGATCGTCGAGGTCCTCGATCCCCACCGTGGGCGCCGGTCTGCGCCGGACGATATCGCGGCGGGAAGACGCCGGACGGCGCCCGGTGCGTCGGTCGAAGAGCCGGGCGCGCGCAAGGCCGTGCCTGCGCGCGCCAGCCGCCCCGACGGTACGCCTGATGGCGAGGTGGTCGCGGCGGCCCCTGCGCGCCAGGCCGTTCCGCGCGCGCGCGCCAGTGCATGTGCGAGCGGTGGTTCCGCCGCTGGCGCCCTGCAACGCGGCTGGTGTCTGCTCGATCTCAAGCGACCGGCCGCGGCGGCGCAGGCATTCGAGGCCGCCCGACGGAGCGGCAACGCGCAGGTCGCCGCCGACGCGGCCGCCGGCCTGGCCTACGCCAAGCTGCGGCAGGGCCTTACGGCCGAGGCCAGCGCCGCTGCCAGCAGCGCGCATCTCCCGCCAGCACAGCGCGGCGCCTTTTCGGCCCTGCTCCTGTCGGAGCGCTTCTATGCGCAATACGATGCCAAGGACTACAACGGCGCGCTGGTCACGCTTTCGGCCCGCGCGCGCTATGCTCCCGAGACGACCGATCTGATGCTGATGCGGGGATGGTCCTATTTCAACCTGGGGCGCTACGAGGATGCCAGCCAGGTTTTCGAGGCCCTCTACAAGGTCAACCGGTCGTCGGAAGCTCTGTCGGGGCTGACGGCGATCCGCGACGCCACGCAACGCAACCGCTATTAGGCAAGATTCTCGCGCAGGACGATCTCGATGTTCGGCCGCGCCGTTCCCTCGAGTGCCGGGCGGCCGGTCCGGATACTGGCGAAGATCGAGGCGCAGTCCATCAACCCGGCCTGCGGCTCCTGGTTGATCACGACATCCATCACGCCGTCGACCAGCAGGGGCCGCGTCTCCAGCGTTCGGCCGTGAACGACGAAGACGAGGTCGCCTTGGCGGCGGGCTTCCTTCAGTGCCCCCGCAGTGACCTGTGGGCCTTCGCCGATATTGTCGATCCCGGCGCGGTCAGATGCCCTCTGGTTCGCAGACCAGGATCGCGCCCCGATTATCGAGCCGGCGGCCCTTCGCCCGCGGATGCAGATGGTCGGGACGGCTGCGCGCGAGCAATCCTGCGATAGACGGGATTGGCGACAAGCATCCGCCGGCCCAGCGCGGCGAGGAAATCGACGTCATCGGCCTGCAGCGACAGGCGGTTATGCAGCGCGAGGATGCGATTGGCCGTCTCCGGGTCGTCGATATCCGCCAGGGACAGTCGGATCAGGTCGATGCCGAGTTCGTCGCAGCCGCGTTTCGGAGCGGTGGCGCAGCGCCAGCCGATCAGGCGTTGTCGCCAGGTCCTGATCTCGTATCGCAGCAGGTCGAGGCTCGCCCGGCTCGCGCCGTCGATCATGGCGTCGATCGAGGCGGTCAGCAGGGCGGGCGCTCGGGGCCCCTCGGCCGTGAGCGACATCGTGCCGCCGATCCGCATCGACGCGTCGACAACGAGCACCACGACCCGTCGGATCCGGCTTGCCGTTTCGGCGCGCAGAGGGGCCGGAGCCGGCTCGCGCATCGTTCGCATCAGATGTCGCACGGCCAGATTGTCGACGAGCCCGCCGTCGAGCAGCTTGAGATAGCGCAACTCGGGCCTGGTGTTGTAGCGCGCTCGCGAGGCCGCCTGGTGGAGTTCCGTCGCCGAAGCTGGCGTGCGAGCGCGCCGCGCCCGTGTCGCGAACGGGCAGGCGGCGGCGAAATTTTGCAGGACGACGGGTGCGAAGATCAGTGGCACGGCCGCAGAGGCTGCAACGGCGTGAGACAGGGGAAACGGCCGGTAGTCGCTGCAGATCGCGCGAAAGCCGCCGCGATCGAAGGGGAATGCCGCACGGTTGTAGAGATCCGTCGCGTGCAGCAGCAGGCGCGGGCCGCCGGCTCGCTCGACATCGCCGAGCGTGGCGTCGTGGTAGAGGTGATCGTCGAGCCAGGATGCGAGGCCGGAAAGTTCGTTGACCCCGCCGCGGTAGCCGCGCAGCAGGTTGACCGGTGTGATCGTCGAGCGCAGTGCCGCTTCCGCATCCCGGTCGAGATAATCCTGCCTGAAGGCCGCCGCGGCCGCGGGACCGTGCAGCGCGAGATAGGCAGCCAGGATGCCGCCGCCGGAAACCCCCGCCACCACCGCGATCTCGTCGGCGAGCGAGCGCCCGCCGCCGCCCGGAGCGGGCCGCTCCGCAAGCGCCGAGAGGACGCCATAGCCGAAGGCGGCCGAGCGCGCGCCACCGCCCGAAAAGGCAACGATCAAGGCGGTCGACCCCGGCTGCGCGATCGGCTGAGCCGGGCGCTCATAGGCAGCCGCAGCGCTCGTCATAGGCAGATTGGAAGGGGTATTTCCGGGGTCCAGGCAACCGGTGAGACCGCCGGTCAGCGCGATCGCGAGGGCAGCAAGCGCCCGTCTCCCGGGCATTCCGCCTGCGGTTCCGGGCGGCCCGGATGGCGGGTGATGAAACACGCGGGCGCGACCTCCGCCGCGCTGCCGCCGCCTCTGGCGACACGCGGGCGCCGCGGGATATCGTCGGCTCCGATTGTCCCAGCATTGCGCCGCGCCGCTCGATCAGATGGCGTCGCTCGCGATCGGTCGATGATCGCCGGCGTGGAATTCGCTCACCGCGGCGGCCGGCGGTCAGCTTCCGCCGTGGCGATCCGCTTCCGGAAGAAGCCATGCGTCGCCGCGGATCTCGACGCTGACAGCCGCCCCGACCGCCGGAAGACGGATGCTTTCGACCTGTGCGGTCAGAAGCAGCTCGGTTTCGCCGGCGGCGAGCCGCAGCTGGGCGAAGCATCGCGACCCGCCGAAGGAGACGGATTGGACGATGGCGTTGGGACCCTCGCTCCGGGGAGGGCCGAGGACGATCTGCTCCGGCCGCAGCAGGACCGTGCCGCATCCGCGCCGCCCGCTTGTGGGCGCGGGCAATCTGCCGAGCGGACTGGCGACGAACCCGTCGCCGATCTCGGCTTCGATCAACGTGCCTTCCCCCAGGAACAGCGCCGTTCTGGAATCGTGGGGTCGCCAGTAGAGTTCGTCGGGCCTGCCGGACTGCACCAGCCGGCCGTCGCGCATCACCGCCAGCTGATCGGCGAAGGAGAGAGCCTCGGCCTGGTCGTGGGTGACGAGGATGGAGGTGATGCCGGCGCGGGACAGCACCCGGCCCACCGCCTGCCGGACGGTCTCGCGCAGCCCGGTATCGAGGGCCGAGAAGGGCTCGTCCAGAAGCATCAGGGCCGGCTTGCGCGCCAGCGCCCGCGCCAGGGCGACGCGCTGCTGCTGGCCGCCCGAGAGCTCATCCGGGCGGCGGGTGAGCATGGCCGGGTCGAGCTCGACCATCTCCATCAGCTCGCGCAGGCGGTCGGCGCGATCCGGCGCGTTGCGGGGCAGCCCGAAGCCGAGATTGCCGGCCACGTCGAGATGAGGGAACAGCGCCCCGTCCTGCGCGACGTAGCCGACCCGCCGCCGATGCGCGGGGGCGATCGCCGGGCCATCCGCCAGGACCTGCCCGTCGAGCGTCACCCTGCCGGCATCCGGCGCCTCGAAGCCGGCGATGATGCGCAACAGCGTCGTCTTGCCCGAGCCTGAGGGGCCGACCACGGCAACGCGGCTTCCCGCCTCCACGGAGAGCGAGACGTGATCGAGCGCGACCGTTGCGCCATAGCGCTTCGAGACATCCGAGACGACGAGCTGGGTCATGCGCCGAGGGACTTGCGGGTCTGGGCGTGCAGCAGCGCGGTCATCGGCAGCGACAGGAAGATCATCAGCACCGCATAAGGCGCCGCCTTCGCATAGTCGAGTTCGCCGGTCAGGGCCCAGAATTCGGTGGCGAGCGTGCGGGTGCCGTTGGGCGCGAGCAGCAGCGTCGCGGTCAACTCCGTGGACACGCCCATCGCGACCAGCGCCATGGCAGCGGCGACGCCGGGCGCCGCCAGCGGAAGAGTGACGGCCAGAAGACTGCCGGCGGGGCTGCGTCCCAGCGCCGCTGCGGCCCGCTCGAGCTCGACCGGAACCTGCGCGATCCCGGCCCGCAGCCCGACCAGCGCACGGGGCAGGAACATCAGGACATAGGCCAGAATGACCGTGGCCGTCGTCTGGTAGAGCGGCAGGGCGATGCGGACCGTGACGGTAACGAGAGCAAGCGCCACCACCACGCCCGGAAGCGCCCCGAGATAGCTGTGGCAACCCTCCAGCACCCGGCTGGCCCTGCCGGGCGACCGCACGGAGAGCCACGCCATCGGCAGGGCGGCCGCCGCAGCGGCGAGCGCGCCGAGCGCCGCATAGCCCAGCGTTTCCGTGACGGCCTGCGCCAGGGCCGGTTGCCGCCAGGCAGCCCCTCCGGCGGCGAGCAGCCAGCGGGACAGGGTCAGCACCGGAACGCCGAGGCTCAACATGGCGAAGCCGAGCGGGAGCGCCAGGGACGGGAGCCGCCAGGCCCCGAGCCGATGGCGCGGCGCCGGACGCGGGGCGCCCGAGCCGAGCCGGGCATAGCGCGCAGTGCCGCGCAGCAGCCATTCCAGGACGATCAGTCCGAGGCAGCTC
>Ga0209930_1000324_pt1 | contig 138434 bp, 178 predicted proteins | sample ThiBiot_500_biof_2_FD_183948 | JGI IMG/M metagenome (GOLD analysis project Ga0209930, IMG submission 183948) | Wastewater bioreactor microbial communities from Cape Town, South Africa - Thiocy_cont_500_biof (SPAdes) | ecosystem: Engineered > Bioreactor > Thiocyanate-remediating >...
ATTAATTTTAAATGATATCCTCGTGAGTTAATATGCTCATGTCTATGATCAGTTCTTTATCATCTTACTAAATATTTATTTCAAAATTCATTTTAAAGCTTCTATTCGTTTTGTTTAATTGCCCTTTTAAATATTTTTTAAATGATTGAAACATCTGAGTGCTTCTTCTGAATGTCATTTTCGTTTTTTTTCGCTATTCTACATATAAAATTTCATTTTTAGACAAGAAAAGAGAAAATATGATCATCTATTCTTATTGGTTGTTCATTCAACAAATGCATTTCGAGGTAAACAGAGACATGCGCATATGTATATAGTTGACTTTACATTTCAGTTTCAATTGTCATTTAGAAGATTTCCACAATTGCATACTGAAATCAAATATCTAATGTGATCAACATTTCTTTTCCTTTTCTTAATTTAAATTTATTATGAGGAATTAATATTATCATCAAACAAACGAAAATCAAAAAGCATAATTTTGCAATGCTTCGATCAACATCAACTGATTCAATCGAATCTCTTTTTCATCTACGCATTAAAATCTGTTCAGTACGTTTACCAACATCAATAAAACTAGTTGACATATGTGTTATTATTGAAATTGATAATAAATATAATTATCGAACAGAATTAATACGTAAACCAGCTAAAACAAATTCAACACCGAATCCATCGATATTAATCAATGAAACATTAGATACACTTGTGTCAACTGATTCGAAAATTAATCTCAAAATTCAATCTCCAACTCGACTTTTCGGTTCGAATGATCTCGGACATATAGCATTGACATTGAAATCAATTATTGATGATTATTATTCCAAACATCAAAATATCAACGATGAACAGTCACCATCCTATCATCTTCAATTACCATTCCAAAATTCAGCATCATCATCATCAAATTTCTTTCGATTTAATGAAAATAATAACAATCATAATAATGCCAGTACAGGAATTATTGAAGTCGTGTTTTTCGGTTCGATTCTTAAGTCACAACAGCAGCAACCACAGGAACAAACACTACCACGAGCATTGTCCGAACCGGTAAGAAGATTGTTTGAAATAAGAAGGTTAATTAATTAATGAATGAGATATTTAGAATGCACGAACATCAGTAGAAACTGAACCGTCCACGTCCTCTCCACGACAGCGTCCAGCCATTGATGAAAGTCATTTAGCTCAACTTCGACAACAAGTTCGTACAAATCAAATTTCCTATTTATTTATTTATTTATTTCTCGATTTAGTTACCATCGGGTTGGGAAATTCGAATAGATAGTCACGGTCGTCCTTATTATGTCGATCATAATCGTCGTCGAACGACATGGTTACTCGATCAGACACATCTTCCATCCGGTTGGGACGAACGTGTCGATGATCGAGGTCGAGTCTACTACGTCGATCACAATACACGTACGACTAGTTGGACACCGCCGACAGCTCTTCATCTATCGAATGTTGCCCAATGGCAAACACAATACAATCGAAGTCATTCAATGTTCAATCAGTTCGAACATCGATTTCTACCGCATACTGAGACGAATGAACAACCGTTGCCCGACGGTTGGCAACGAATGTTCGACAATCAAGGTCGATCGTATTTTGTCAATCATCTTTCGAAAACAACTCAATGGGAAGATCCAAGACAAATGGATAATCACCTATTCGATACTCCATTGCCGAATGGTTTTGAAATGTGTTACACACGTGAAGGACGTGTTTATTATCTCGATCATAATACAAAAACAACAATGTTTGAAGATCCAAGACTCGATCCTAATCTCGTAAAATGAAATTCACGAAAAAAACGAAAAAGAAAATCTTGTTTTCTCTCCAATAGAATTCTTCATCTCAATCGAATAATGAACAAAAATCTCAAGTAAAACGCAGTTTACCCTATAAAATCCGACAATTTCGTTATCTTTGCTCGACGAATGCATCGAATGGTCAATTGAAACTCACCATTCGTCGTGATCGTCTCTTCGACGATTCATTCAATCAAATCATGCACTGTCAATCCGACGAACTTCGTCGTCGTTTATATCTTTCATTTAAACACGAAGAAGCTCTCGATTACGGTGGTGTCGCACGTGAATGGTTCTTTCGTTTGTCACATGAAGTTCTCAATCCCATGTATTGCCTATTCGAATACGCAAATAAACGAAATTATTACTTGCAAATTAATCCGGCATCGTCGGTTAATCCACATCATTTGATGTACTTTCGGTAGGAGTTGTTGTTCGAACGGAGAATGATGTTTATTCGATTTTTTTTTGTTTTGCTTCAGTTTTATCGGTCGATTTGTTGCAATGACACTCTATCACGAGAAATTCATCGATAATGGATTCAGTTTACCGTTTTACAAACGAATGTTAGGCAAACATTTGACGATCAATGATTTAGAATCATTAGATCCCGAGTTTTACACGAGTTTATCATGGATTCGTGATAATAATCTCGATGAAAACGATAATTTAGAATTATATTTCAATACAACCTACGAACTATTCGGTAAAATCGAAACAGTCGAATTAAAACCCGGAGGCAATGATATCAAATTAACCGAAGAAAATAAAAACGAATATCTCGAATTACTAACTCAATGGCGATTCACTCGAGGTGTCGAAGAGCAAACCAAAGCATTTTTACACGGATTTAACGAAGTAAAACCAATCCACCGGCGTTATATTTTTGTTTGCTATGCTCTTTTTCGAAGGTTGTTCCACTACAATGGATTCAGATATTTGACGAACGTGAATTCGAATTACTTCTATGTGGAATCTCGAAGATTGATGTTGCCGATTGGGAACGAAATACAATCTACAAACATTACAGTGCAAATTCGAAACAGATCCGATGGTTTTGGCAATTTATTCGTGAAATAACCGACGAACAACGTTCGCGTCTGCTGCAATTCGTGACGGGCACATGTCGTGTCCCGATCGGTGGTTTTTCTGAGTTACTCGGTAGGAAAATTGATCGATTGTGTTCTTGTTTTTTTTCGATTGATTTATTTAGGATCGAATGGTCCACAGAAATTTTGTATCGAAAAATATGGCGGTGAAAATATCCTTCCTCGTTCTCACACGTGTTTCAACCGAATCGATCTCCCGCCATACAAAAAATACGAGATCTTGAAAGAAAAACTTCTTTTTGCCATTGAAGAATGTGAAGGTTTCGGACAAGAATAATTCCGTTGGTCTTTCTTTCTGATATACATTTATTTATTTTTTGTCCATTTTCATCAATTAATTATCTTATGATTTTTTTTGTTAATAAAAGAAAAAATTACAGTACAGATACTAAAAAAAAACATACATGAACATGCTTGATTTCAATTGCATGCGTGACAAATGTCTCGTTAGATGTCCCCAGTGAACATTCAACTATTTGTTATTTGAGTTTTATTGACAGACTATTTGTAATATTTGAATTAGTTTCATTTCATTTGATATTTTACGGAATCGGTGTGTGTTTTTTATGGTGTCGATTATTTATTGTTTTTTTTTATTTTATTTTGTTCGAAAGAATAAAAACAAAAGTAGATTTTACTTTCAAATTATATTTTCAGTATGAAAATTAGATGTCTCATTTATTTGAATCACCATTCACTTCTCTCATTTCTCAATCATCGAAAGTAAACATTGTTTCTTTTCATTTCGAATTCTAATCAAAATCACAATATTATGAACGACAATTTCAAATTCGAGCCAATTGATGTTGATTCGAATGAACCAACAAATATTTTCCTACCTCTCTCACCGTTATTTGACGCGGCTGTCGATGACGATCATCTAGCCGTTCAATCATTGCTAATCAAAAACTATGACGTGAATACTAAAGTACAATTCGAAAACAAAATAAAACGATCGATTGATTGATTTTTTTCTTCTATTTTGTTAAGGATACAGATGGAATAACAGCATTACATTTATGTGCGTATTTTAATTGTGTTTTGACATGTGATACTCTATGTACACGTCGAGCCTTTGTCAATGCGAAAGACAATCAACTATTGACTCCACTATTTTATGCGTGTAAAGCGAATTGTCCTGTAAGAAATTGAATTCAGTTTGTTGCTCGATGGAAGTTATTATTTGTCTTTTATTTAAGAAAATTGTCGAGAAACTTTTGGATCATGGTGCCGATTGTGATGCTCAAAATAAATACTGGCAAACGCCGTTACATGTCTGTGCACTTTCATCAGATGCAGCATGTGCTGCTTTAATCATCCATAATGTAACCAATGTTGATACAACTGATGTGCACGGATTAACTGCACTTCACTATGCAGTAAGACAAGATATTTGAAATAATATCATTTTAATTCTCCTTGTTTTTGTTTGTTTGAATTTCAGTGTATGACGGGAAATGTCGAGGTAAGAAATAAAGATATGATTAAAGTTGTAACTGTTTGTCTTTTTTGTGCGTTAGATGGTGAAATTATTAATTCAATCAGGAGCAAATGTGAATCTATGTGATCGTAAACAAAACTATCCTCTTCATTGGGCAGCTACTAAATGTTCAATTGATATCATCAACCTTCTCTTAAATGCACATGCGAATATCAATTCAATTAATGATCAAGTAAAATTTTCATTATTCCGTATTTCTTGAAAAACAAAAATCATTTTTCGTTAGGGTTTAACACCATTGCATCTTTCAATCGTCAATAAACATCCTGATTGTATTCGAAAATTGCTCATCTCACAAGCAAATATTAACATTCGAAGTTTACACGGAAGTTTACCGATTCATTTCGCTGCTTATCTCGATGATAAAGATATATTTGAATTGATTTACAATCAATCAAAACCTGAGGATCTAAATGAAACTGACCAACATGGAAATGTAAATTGAATTTCATTAGAAACGTCGTTTTTTTCTATTGCTCAAATGCTTTGTTTTAGACAATCTTGCATTTCGCTGCGGCTAAATCATTTTCTCAAGCGAATATAATTCCTTTTCTACTAACAAAAACAAATTCATCATTAATCAATATTCAAAATTATAAAAAACAAACGCCGTTACATATTGCTGTGTTAAATAACAACGAGAATGCTGTTCAAGAATTACTCGTAGCTGGTAAAACAAAAACACAATTTCGATTTTGACTTCTTTTTTATATTCTATTTTAAAACAAATTAGGTGCTGATTCAAGTCTAACTGATAATGATACGAATACTCCTTTACATTTATCAACAAGTTTAATGAATAAAACGAATCAATCGAGAATTCTCTGTAGTTTAGTTTCTCATCAAACGAATGTTCTCTGTCAACAGAATGAAAAAGGTTTAGTACCACTTCATATTGCGATAAAAAATTTCGATTATCAATCAATTGAATATCTCATGCCTGACATCGATGGTAAATTAAATGAATACACTGAAAAATCTCTTCTCATACTTGATTCTTATCAACGTCATGCACTTCACTATGCAGCTCATTCAGGTCTAAGTACTTTTATTGAGAAATATTTTAAAAATACGTCGAAAGATATCATCAATCAGCAAGATGTTTTCGGTTTAACACCATTGCATTATGCTTGGTAAAAGATTTGTGTTTATTTACTTCTTTCAATTGATTTTTTTCGTTTGGTCTAGTATCAAATGGAATGGACTCGATGCAATCGATACATTACTTCGATTAGGAGCTGATGTCAATCGACAATGTCAAAAATATGGAGCTATTCCATTACATTATCTTCTTGTTTTTTGTTATTCATCGGATACTATCGAACAGTTAGTTCAAGCTGGTAGTAATGTTCTTATTCCAACGAACTCCAATCAAACATGTCTAACCTACAGTCTCATACAGAATGATACTTATCTACTAAAAATTCTATTTCAATCGTTAAAAAGTCAACCAACTGATCTCATGAATCTAATCTATCTTTGTTGTATACATGGTAAAGATAATTCATTAGAATTTCTCATTGAAACTTATCCAACAATTAATTTCGATGAGCAAATGTCCGATGGTATGACAGCATTGATGTTAGCATGTTACTACGGGCATTACTCGTGCGTTCATTTACTTTTACATCGAAAGATAAATGTGAAAAAAGTTAATCATATCGATGGCAAAACGAGTTTACATTATGCAGCATTCAATGGTCAGAGTGAATGTTTGTTAGCATTATTACAAGATTTACAATCGAATCAAGACGAGCTGAAAACGATTGTTAATTTGAAAGATAAAAATGGAAAGTTAGTTGATTTCAAATTGAATTTTAACAAAACAAAAATCGAGTTTTTGTCTATTTAATAGAACAGCATTGCATTATTGTGTTGAACATTCGTCACCGAATTGTATTCGTTTATTAGTCAATTTCGGTAGTGCTAATTCGAATATAGCTGATTTTTCGTATTTAACACCGTTGCATTATTGTGCGATTCATAATTGTGAAGAAAGTTTTCAAGAATTACTTGATATTCATGACATCAACGTCAATGTTATCGATCAATACAAACGTTTACCATTGCATTATGCAGCGGCTAATGGAAATATAACAATACTATCGACATTAGCTGATGTAATCGATTTGACAAAACTAAAACGAAAAAACTTTGTTTTGAATTCTAGTATCATTATGATCAATTAGCGGATATCGATGGTTTTAGTCCATTGCATTACGCTGTTTTACGAGGTAAATTGGTAAATTCGATGATGAAGATTTTATTTTCTGCATTCAGGACATGAAACTGCTGTTCGTATTCTTCTTTCATCTGAATTGAGTCTTCGTTGTTTAAAAACCAGTCGTATCACACCGGTTCATCTCGCATGTATTCGTGCAGATGCAACCATTCTAAATTCGATTCTCAGTGCTCTCAGAACTGATAGTATATCGACCATTATCAATCTGCCGACAAAAACCGATCGGTACGAAAACAGACAAAACAATATTTCATTTGAATTTTGTATTTCATTGAGCAGCTTCACGCCGTTGCATTTGGCGGCAATGAATAAAAATGGATCTGAATGTTTGAAAATCTTACTTCACTATGATAATGTCAATATCGATGCTAAAGACAAATCTCATCGAACAGCAATTATGTACGCGATTCTCAATGGAATCGATTCGAATATCATTGGTAAAATTTTAAAAAAAACAAATATTCGAATGAAAAAAAAACGAATTTGATTACGTTATTTAGATGTACTCATTTCGAAATGTCAACATTTTGATGCGATTGATCAAACAAAAAACAATATTCTTCATTATGCTTGTTTAACCGTACGAGAGAAAATCCTTTTTTCTTATTTGTATATGCGTATCTGGGCGTTGTTTGTTTGTTTAGAAAAATGAACCTGTTATCGAAAGTCTTTTACGACGAAATTTTGCATCATCATTCGTCGAAGCTGCTAATCAAGAGAATCAAACGTATGACATTCTTTTCATGAAAAAAAAACGATCAATTTACTTTGAAAAAAAATGTCATTTAGACCGTTAGATCTTGCGAAAAAAATGCAAATGTCGCCCTCAATCATCGATACTCTATTTTCTCTCTCTGGTCGTTTATGAACTGGTCACCTTTTCTTTGTCAAGACTGTGATAAAATCTTATATTAGAAAACAAAAAAACCGAAGCATAGGCAAAAACGTATACATCATTGTCAGATTGAACAGTGTGTTACTTTTTTGTAGATAAACAAGCGTTGATTTTCTTTCATTTTTTTTCTCTTGATTTGTTACGAAATGAACAAAAAATATTTGGAAAACTTAAACACATGACATTGTTTTTTTTTCGATTGATTTATTTAATATTGTTCACCGTTTGTTTTGCTTACTAATAAAAATTAACTTGACAGAAACGATATCATTCATTTCTATCAAATATATATATATATTTCCATTATACGACTTAATCCTCAATCATCGATCGAAAGAAGAAGAAAAAAACGCGAATGTATACACAACTAGATCGATCAGTTTTGTCTCTCATCTTTTATATTGTGAAAGAAGATACTCGTATATATATACTCACCGGTGTGCTGTTCAAATAAAGGCGTTTTCTCTTGTGCGGCGACAACGAGAAGAGAGAAAGAGAGAGCGAGAAAAAAAATGAAATGAATCGTCATTTTTCAATTATCACTGCGTTTGAGATAGTATTTGCATTTCGTTTATGATCGATATTCTTCGTCGAAAGAAAAAACAAATGGTAAAATGAGTTGATGTCGAATATATTTATATCTTCATTGGTCAATAAATATGCATAAGACCAATCATGTTGACAGAATCAGAGAGAAAGAGAGAGAGAGAGTGAGAGAAAAGAGGAAGAGAGAGAGAAAGCGAATCATTGTCAATATTCTCAATGGCACTAGTCGATTTTTGATAGCATTATAAAACTACCTAATCGCTAGACAAATCTTCTCATTTTTCAGAATCATGAATATACAAGAAAGAACATCATACTCGAACCAAGATAACATCTATTCATCATCATTAGCCTGTTTAAATGATGTTTCATTTGATCCAAATAATTATTTTTATCATCCTCAGCAACAACAACAACAACAGCAATCACAACAATACTATCCTCCATACTATTATTCATCTTCAAATACAGAGACAAATTGTTATCAACAGCAACAGCAGCAGCACCAATCGAATATTTATTATTCACAATATTATTCGCCACAAGGATATAGTGAACCGTTAAGTATTAGTTCAACTCCGGAGACATCGAATGAAAATCAAAAAGAAACAATCTCACCGAATAAAACCGAATTTGATTCGAAAACTAAAACGAAACATGACAACGGCAAACGACCAAGACGTATGCGTACACATTTTACTTCAAGTCAATTACAACATCTCGAAATGACATTCACATATAATATTTATCCTGATGTCAATTTTCGAGAAGAAATAGCCGCACAAACTGAATTAACCGAAGCCAAGGTTAAAGTTTGGTTTAAAAATCGACGAGCCAAATTTCGAAAGGTAAAATTTACACGTTTCTATTTGACACAATTCAAAGTTTTCTTCTTTTTTTCTTAGAAACAAAAAGGAACGAATGGTTCTTCTTTACCATTACCACTACCACCTCCACCAACACTTCCTCTATCTTCATCATCAGCATCATGGGAAAGTGCTGCAACAGGTGAATCTTCATCACCAACAAATGATTATTCAAATACACAGACCAACTATTATCCGGCTCATCAATGGTGGCCAACATAGATTCAAATTTTTCTCAAATTATGGACGGTCTGTGATAGATAAATATCAAATCAAGGAAAACGAAAGAATGTTGTGTTCGTGTCTCTCTCTCTCTCTGTCTCTCATTTTGTTGTATCTATGTCCTGTAGTTGATTGTATATTGGTTGGCTTGATAAAAAAATAAACTATTTTTTTTTCTCATCAATCGAAAGTATATGCTGAGATCGATTGTAACAGGAAATCATTGGCATTTTTAATCAATGCTAAAACAAAAGTCAATTGCATAAATTGACACAATCGAGAAAAAAAACGAAAAGCTAATCGATCGATGATAGTTCGAACCAAATAAATAAATAAATAGACAAGCAGAATGTGTTAAGTAATGAAAAAATATTTTCATTTTAATTGTCTCTCTCTCTCTTTCGAAGACGAAGAAGATGACAAAACGGAAATTGTTCGAACGATGTGAATTGGACTTTTCATTTGCGTTTTTTTTCTTATTGAAATATGAAGAAAGAGAATCGATCATTTGGACATCGTTAGCAAATCCCTTGCTAAGCATTAGCAAATGTTGAATATTTGTCTATGTATACGTGCCGCTTTGACTTACTATTCAATCGAATGAAAACGAATGCCTCGATCAATTCTATTCATTGCATTCTCTATTTATTTTAATCGTCATAATGTCTAGGAGATTGACACCTCTCTGTTGGACGTAACATCCGATGTTTGAAGCGATCGATTTGAATATTTTCTTTTCTTCTTTTTCTTCTTCTTTTATTTCAATTTATTTCATAAACAATATGATTTACATGGTTCTCGATCTTCTAACAATTTATAAACGTTAATAACGAGATACATCGGTACAACGCCAAAGATAATACCTAATTGAACGCTTAAACCAAAATAAAATAAACCATTTTGTTTTTTCCATGCTAATTTAATACGATTGCCGCTGGCAATACGTACATAAGCAAGTGTAAATGATGAAAGAAACCAAGCACACGTCATTAGAATACCACCGTGCAATGTATCAGCCCAAATTGGACATGGACTTTGAAAAGCAATAGCGATTATGAATAAACAAACGAGTGTTCCGAATATTGAACCAAGAATTACCGAAAGATCGGATATAGTCGGTCGAAAAATAGCATAAAATGATGATAATGGATACGAAACAGGATAGAGAATACTGCAATAGTAAAATGCTTTTTGACCATAGGGTAATAAGGAATATGTGATTAATGTTGGTAAACAACCGTAGAGAATTGCTGAATTAACAACATTAAATGATTGTAGAATGTAGTATTGTTTTTTAGTGAGTGAATTCGGTGTTGATAATGATGCTTTTCGAATGGGTGCGACTTGTTCTTCGGCTTTCAATAACATTTCATAGGTTTCAATAGTATTCTTTCGATCGATTATATCATCTGCCTTTGCTAATCGAACTATTGATGTGAATCGAAGTAACATAAATGCAAATAATGAAATTCCAATGATACCTGTAACAAGATAAAAGAATACTGATACACTAAATCGTGGTTTCGAATAAATCGGTTCGAAATTGCCCGTTTGATTATTTCGAAAACATTGAGCTTCACCACCAACTCCTTGTGCAAATGCAATCAATGTCGGTAGAGTTGCTGTTAGACCTTCACCGAAAAACATTGCCGATAGATATTTTGCTTTAAAATGCCGCATGAAATCACAAAAAACAAGTGATGACGTACAATCAAGTATTGCAAGACAAAAAACAGCGATAATCAATGGTAAACTTGTTTCATGATTGAAAACATGAACTGTCCAATTCCAAAATAAACCAATTGAACAACACGCGAGTATACCAACGATAATAATCGTGTAGATAAATGGAATCTCAGAGAAACGAGAACCTAATTTCCAACGTAATAGAACGACTAGTACGGGGAAAATATTTGCAAGACTAATGACTAATGATAAAGTCGATGGTAGTGTCCAACCTTCGGGCGCACTATTAACTATCAATGGTAGTTCAACCCAAACACTATTCAAATCAATCCAACTACTTAAATTGAATATAACAATGAAAGCAAAACAAAGATGTTCAGCCCATTTACGAGTTTTCGAAGGAGATCTAAAACAAGAATTGTGTATGAAAATTTCATAAATTGTTTTCGTTTTACTCGATAGGTATTTGTAAGTCTTTATGGTCCATTTGATCGACAAATTATGTTCTCACAACAATAGATAGACCGCACAATTTTATTATCTATATATAAGTGTGTGTTTTACACCGTCAATCAAAACAATACGTTTCAAATTACTCTCATCACAATTCAAATAGAAAATTGTTTCTTCCTATCAGCGGATTCACATTCGATCACAGGCCTTTGTTTTTGTTGTTGTTATCTTAATTGAAATCGAATGGCAATTGTAAGGTTAACAACTACAGAATTACATTGATTTTATTTATTTTGATTGCGATGATTTATGAACGCATGAAAATACGAGAAAAATTTTATTATGTAAAAAGAAAAGGAGAAAAAAAAGAGTTTTCTAAGCAAAGAAAAAAAAATAAAAGTTAAATTTTTCTAAATAATCGAATAGGTTATTAAAACTATTATGCATAGAAAAGACCATTGAATTGATAATGATCGTGTAGCTGAATCAAATGCTTCGCCACTATAGAATTTCCAAGCACTCAACCGACAACGAACATCGGTAATCGCATGTTCACAACCATAGAATCCTCCTGAAAACACAAATGATTTCTTAGTAAAAAAAAAAACTAAAAATCTATCATCAAATATGTTTACCATGACAATTCAAATTCGCTTGTTTCATAATATATTCCATGAAACTCGAGAGTTGTTCGACATCATCTCGAACATCACTTATCGAACAATTACTAATAAATTTGCCTGCACATTGAATGTAATCATTGACTGATTTACACCATTGGATTTTCTCTTGAACTGACCAAGCTATGTCAAATTTGAGACGATCTTCAAGAATATCATTGCATTCTTTTCCAGCCTAATATAAACAACAACAAAAAGAAAACGAATTTTCGTTTTATATTCCAATTTGCTTACATTTTCAACTTCACAAGGAGATATAGTCGATGCTGTTGTTGTGGTTGTTGTCGTTGTTTTTGCTGGTGATAATGTCGTTGTTCGGCATTTATATGTGATAATCGATGTTCCACCAAGACCAGCACAATATCGACCTAATCTCCAACCCTACAACGAAATCTTCCGACATACAAAAAAGTCAAATCCAAAAAATAAACTGAATGCTTACATTCTGTTGAAGACCGACATCATAGGCGGCTAATGCGCCTGTATGTTCACTTTTTAAATCACAACATTGAAGACGTTTATTAACACATTCGGCATATTTTTTGCCTTGATCACAAAATTGAAAGAGTTGTTCACGTGTATATAAATCGTATTTAAACTAGAAACTCTCATCATAAATCAATCTTTCAAATAGTTGAATTAGTTCTCTTACGATTTCTTCATCATCAGCAGTCGGCGGTGTTGGACAATCAGATGCTTTCCATATATTACAAGCAAAACCCGTCGAAAGAAATAAAACAAGCAAGTAAATCGACTTAGTAATTGACATTATTTGAACGAGTGTAGTTTGTAAAGTAACATTTGTTTTTCTTTTACTTTCGTCGATATGTTTATGTTAACACCTACTTGAATTTTATTCAATGAGGAGAATTTAGTCACATACAAATGTCGTTCTCTATTTTTGAATACTTTTCTTTCGAAACGTTCTAAACAATTGCGATGATCCAACTCAACAAACAAACGTCAATAAGAGAATGAGAGGAAGAAGAAATTCTTTCGGACAAATCAATGTAAATAATCATTAAGTTGATTGTATTCGAAAACATTTGAATTAATCCCGAACGATTGCGTTTGTTAGTTTTATATTTCGAAATCAATCTTTATTTTCAATTTAATTCTTTTGTTCATTTAACAGGAGATTCAATTTTCTGGAGAAAAACCTGTTATTTACAAAAAGAAAACGAAACGAAAAGAATAGAATATTGACAACGGGTAAGAGAAAGCGTTTGAGGCAACAAAATGTATGTCTATATGAAATGAGTGTTGTTGTTGTTGTTGACACGCTAAAAAACGAATTGAACGCAAAAGAGATCGATTAGATAGAATATACAAATGAAGGAAATAAGATGAAAAGAGCGCGACTAGCAGCACCGATTGATTATTGTATTTCTTTTACAGATCAGTTGTTTTCGACGAGCCTGACACGGATATAACTTGTTGATGTAAATGAGACGATGTTGAATTGGAAACACCACACGATGATGATGATGATTCATTAGCTGGTTGTAGACCAAGGCGTTTGAGTAATTCGACCGTTTTCTCGGGTTTTTTCATGATTGGTGGCGGTACTTTCTTTCGATGAGTCGGTTCGGGTGATGGTCGAATTTTTTCGATGAAATGTACAGCTGGTGTCGATGACGAATTCGAACGTGATGTACGTGTCGAATCGTTGATAATTGTCGATTGAATTAATGAATGATTGGTTTGATTGGATGATGACGATGGTGACGAGGATTTCGATGATGGATATTCATTGAGATTATCTTCGAGAGATTTGGTTGTCGGTGGAGTTATGAGTCCACTCGATATCGGCAGATTAAGAACGAGATCAGGTGCATCGGTTTCGGGTTGAGTTTGTAGATGTTCGTCATGAGAATTGTTTGTTGATGACATCGAACGAAAACATTGTGCATGACATTCTTCGACTGTACGTATGCCGGAGAGGACTTCTCGTAGAGCCGTGTCGATATCGATGATTTGTTGTTCATTCGTTGATGTTAAACGTGATGATGATGATGTCGATGATCGAGATTGGCAATGATCGACATTGTTTTTCGGTGCAGGTGGACTCGGCGGGAGAACATCGTAGATTGAACGATGTGTTGGCTGATGTTGACTAGTATTTTCGTAGGTATTCTCTTGAGATTGATCGGAATCATTGTCAAGTACATCTTCATCGTCGAGATCGGAATCGACTTCGACAATTTCGGTTTCTTTGGCGGTTTGAAGACGTTGTTCATCGACGAGAGACAAGTCCGATGTTGGACGATAGACAATCGGTGGTGCATCGAGTTGATCGTTCGATGAACTGGTCAAATTAAATGAATTCAATGATGATGAAGGATCAGGTGTGAGACTCAATGGAGGAAGATTTTCCATTGGTGCTGAATCACGACGTCTTATCTTGAGTTTGATATAACCATCCGGAACATATCCGGACTCACTGCCACCAGCTAAATAACCTTGCCACCATTCTTGATTCATTTTTTTGTAAATATAAATCGTTTGATTTTTCTTGAACGATAGTTCTTTCTCAGTTCGTCCGCTGTAATCAAACAATGCTACTGCTTCGATTGTTTCGACTTCTAAATTATCGAAAAACAACATTTCAATCAAATCGTTCAGTTTGGTTTTTTTTGGTTCTTTGATCGTTTTAGCAAAGGAAGAATATATACATAAGCCATGCTAGACATGCTATTTGCTGGTATGACCTATGCTTTTCTCAGAATTAATGGGACAAAAAGAGATTCTCCTCAAGGGGGTATTTAATCGTTTTACCAAACATCGGTCTCATTCATTAAAATCAAATCTTCAGTACAATAATCAGAATCTTGAGAAGCTATAAGTATATATTTGAAAACAACAACACGAAGTCGATTTTTCTTACCATCATCACTCGGTGTTCGTCGTAATGAACGTTCACTAATGCCTTCATCATCTTCATCTTCTTCTCCGTCACTAAATGAGAAAAAAAAAACAAAACGAACATTGATTTTCATTTTCAGCCAAACAAAAACATCGTATTCGTCGTCTTACATCGGAAGATTAATACCAAATTTCTCATAAATTGGTCCATGTCCATCCGATGGAAAGATTTCTTCGTAATGTGTAATCGTCGTTCTGATGAGTTCGATCGTATGTGTTAGATACTGAACTTGATCTTTGTCTTCCGGTATTGGTAAAAGCGTAGGTGCTAAACAACTGGCGAGATTCGATGCATCCATCATATTTTCATCAGAATATTCAGCGAGACTAGCAAATAAAACGATTCGTCTTTTTCTTGTGGTAAAAAGAAGAATTTTTTTACTGATTGAGAAAAGCAAAAAAGTATCGCATAACGACAAAGATTGGTCGAGGAAGAAGTTTGACAACTTGACAAAGATTTTCAACGCATTTTTCTTCCGATTCAACATCAACTAAAAAAAAATCTTAAGATTAAACCGGCCATTTTCCTACTGATCGAACTTACCAATACAAGATATAAACGAGTCGAACATATCTCGAGGAAATAACGGTTCTTTCAATTCTCGAAAGTATAATTTCAAAACGCCAGCAACCGAATTCATATCACGGCCGGTTATGTTCACCAATGGATCTTCTCCTTTTTCGAATGCTTCTTTAAATTGATTGATATCAAGTTGAGCACCTGGCACACGAAAAATGCCCTAAATTCAAAATTAAAATCATCATTTTTTTTGTCCTATGGAAAAACAACAATAATCTACTTGATTATGTAAGCCAAGTCGATTAATCGCGCTGACACACGACGAGATAATCAATGGAATATGTTGTTGAGTTACTTGAATATAATCTAACAATTTACCACCGAATAGACGCGGTCGACCGAGAATAGGCGCACGGCCAATTTGTTTCGGTTTAACCGGACGTCGAATAAGACTTCGAAAGACAAAGAAAAAGATTCAATAAGAAAACACAAAAATGAGAATTGTCTCGTACTTCTTATCTTCAGCCGTTGTATTCATTGGTAGAGCACCTAATGCTTTCTGCATGATATCATGTCGAGCTTGTAATCGTGCAATTAAATTACTACTCAATGTATATTGTTTAAATTTCTATTCAAGGCAAATAAAATCATCAATCAATGAAAAGTCAAATCGAATATTTTACTTCGACATAATAATCTTCGATTTCTTTTCTCGTGTCTTTCGTCGTATTTTGTGGTAAATTTAAATCTTTAAACAAATCGGACACATCGGAATTTTTCGTATTGATGTATTCCATTAATGATTGTTCGGTTGCTTCGATCGTTTTGAAAATCTCATCGTTTTCTGTTTTCAATCGAGCGAGACGATTTTGCATTTGAACAAAACGCGATTGCATTTCATCGCGAATGAGAACTTGAGCATTGACTGCTGCGACTTCATCGCCTTTATGCGGCTCGAATTTAATACGTTTTAAAATCGTGAATACTGATGAATAGTATTCTAAATATTTTTGCTTATCAGTTATCGTATCGAGATCTCCGATTGCACGATTAAGTGTTTCAATTGTTCCTTGTCGGCCACGTTTAATATTCTCTTGAGCTGAGAGATACATTTGTATGGTTTTAGCAACTGACGTATGAAATCCGAAGTTCATACAATCGATTAGATCAGGTACATCGTCAAGACAATATTTTTGTAGGGCAGCATTGACAGATTCAATTGTCATGAGATAATCATTTCGTGCTTTGAAAGCTTTTACTTTCGTCTCAGTATATTTCAATTGTCTCTAGAGAAATTTGATTGATTTGTTTTGTTTTCTTGTTAATTAAAAAAAGAACATTCGTTTTTGCCCTACTTTTTCCACGCGTTTCTCCATGGATTTCTGTTTTTTCAAGCTTTTTATTTTCGATATTTGCTGTTGAATAATGCGTAGTTTTTGTTCAGCTTGTTTACTTTCGCTTTGATATTGATGATAAGTTTTCATCGTCTAAATAACCGGCAAATCTCTCTCTCGCATGAAATTCATAATCCTTCTTCTCTTACACTCTGTAATTCATTGAGAACTTTGTAGATATCTTCATGACTAGCTAAACCAACTGATTTACACTGAAATGAATTGATTAACATTTGCATGGATTTCAATAATAAAAACAAACAACAACTCTACTTTATTAAACATTCGTCGTGTATCGTCGGTGATTTCATTGAATTTCTCGTACATATATTTGCCGCAAACATCTGACATCGTTGTATGATATTTAACATGTGTGCGAGTATCTTGCACGACGGCATCCCATAGTTTATATACAGACTGAAGTAGCCAAGTGTCTCGTCTACGAAAGAAGAATTATGTTTGATTGATTTTGAAGAGAAACAGAAAAACAAAACAACTTACCGTGCTTTTTGTGCGCGATGTTTTTGTCCGATTTGTTTGTGTAAATTATCGAGATTTTTCGCATAATCAAGTTCAACATCAGCACGACGTTTGAAATACTCTTGAATTTCAGCGAGAATCGACAATTGAGTTTCGGTACGTTGTTCCAAACATTTCAATTGTTCGTTAAGTTGAAAACGAATTTCTAATTGAAATTAAATTCAAAAGAAAAATTGAACTTTCAAAAAAAATATTTTATGTTTTTGTTCGTACGAAGCTGACAACGTTCAGTCTGTTTTCTTAGTAAGGTTAATTGAGAATTCGATGAACGACGAAGACTATTCTTAGTCGATGTTACTCCACAAGTATAGTTCACCATTGTGAGATAGGACAACTATATTCTAATTGTTCGTTCGTGAGTCTGCATGATGATTGAATGAACGAGTAAGTAGAGGACCTTTTTTCTTCTCCTTCTGTGCCTTCTTCGTCGTTTTTTTCTTCTGCTCGACGAGGACGACGACGGGGCCTAGTGTATCACTTTATGTATGTCTGCCCTCCATCAGAGTAATGGCAAACATTTGTTCGTATAGATATGAACGATGAAAGAGGAACAATGTTGTATTCCAATGAGGCAAACGCATTCAACATCAACGCGACGGTCAACACTTATATTCACATTTTTTTTTATTCTTCTCCCTCTCTCTCGTTCTCATTTTTCTTCTTGCGTTCTTTGTCTTGTCGACATCCTATTCATTAGAAATTGGATACCTTCCTACTTATGATTTTTAGTATTTAAACTCATAAAAAAAAAGACGAATGTGATATTTTATATGTTAAGATACCATTAATGCGATGAAAAGTCAGAGTATCTAACGAATAGAATGAAAGGGAAAAAAACAAGTTCCTTTTTCTTTTTTTTTGCTGTTAAATGTTTCTAATGGCGTTCATGCGTGATTGAACAAGTTCTTAATCGAATCTTTCAATAATAGCTCGGGGCGCAATGTCACGTCATTGACTTTCTTGTTTAATATGAACTTTATTCGAGATAGATGAATGTATACTTGTTTTTTTCCCCTTCATCACAGTGACTTTCGAATCGAAATGATCGATAGCCTACCTTTGACAATTTGATCGAACTCGAGAAGAATATGTTTTTCTTTTTTATAACATTTTTCTATTGGTTTATCATCATTGAACGGCGCAGGAGATGATGGTAATGATCCAGTTACAATCAAAGGTGTTGGTGGCAATGGTGGCGTTTGAATCTGTGGAGAATTGGACGGATATGATGAAGATACAATCGAATTGATTACATTCGATTGACCTTTCGAATTGATCATGATATTACTTGATTCAACAGTCGACATTACATCTGAAATAATAATAAATCGATAAAAATGAGAATCATAATCTCAATCATTATGCTCGTTTTTTTTCTTATCTCTATTCGACTATCAAACTAAAGAAAATAGACACGATAATATTAATAGATAAATAGAAGAAGATGACACCCTATGGAGAACCATAAAAGAGAGAGAGAAAGAGAGAAAAGGTGGGAATAATTTCGGTATTTCTTCTTTTCTTCATCTAAGAGAAATAATCGACGACTGGTAAATGGTGAAAAAATATATATAAAAAAAAAAAGAAAACACAGCAAGGAAACATGCGTAGCGGCACAGATGAAGACAAAGACCAAAAAGAAAGGAAAAAAAGAAAAAGAAGAGAGAAATTTTCTCTTGATATCTACATTATACAACTAGAATTTCTTGTAAATGAGTATGACTTGAATAAATAACAACAAACATAAGTGGTAATATAACTCGACAATGCGATAATACAACATATATATATATATTTGTCGTTATTTGTTCTCTTTGAGTTTGACTCGTTCTGCACCTATAACGCTAACAATCAAGGACAAACATTTGTTTCAATGATGTCAAAGAACAAGAATTATTAGGGACATTATTTTCTTTTGTGTTCCTCATTGTCTATCATCATCAGTCAAAACTTGAAATAACAGAGAGAGAGACAGAGAGAGAGAGAGAGATGCGACGACGAAAGAAAATTTCACAAAGAAAATAACTTTCATGCAAAAAAAACAAACGCAATAGAGCACGACTATCAACTATTGATCATTTCCTCGGAAAAATATATTTATCTAAGATGATTACTCTGGTTGTAATCATATGAATTTACAGACACGTTTGTTATTCTCATCAAATTTCATACAGGTACTCGAGAAAAATAAAATCCACGATAGAAGATCGACTGTAGAGAAGAATACAAAAGAGATTGATCATCAGGGAAATCAATCGATTGTGTTCTTTGACAGGAAACTCATTTTTTTTGTTTTTGTTCTTCTTCTCTTCCTCTTCTTCTTTACATTTATCGAAATTGCTGTTCTTCAGTTATTTTCCTACTGTTGTTGATAGTTGATAATTGAACCATCGGAAATAGATATTAACTCGTAATCATTGATCAATAAACGGCAAAGAATAGAAAGAGAAGAAAAGACAGACAATGAATCGAATGATTCGAACCGGACAATGAATTGAGTCATGATTCGTCGAAAAGCTAACCATCATAAATTTTCAGGTCAAAAGATAAAATATGACACGACAACAGATGTTACAAGAGTCAATTGACTGACATCTATCGAGAATATGGAAATTGTATCACGTTGCTATTGTAAAATCACGTACTACAAGAATGTGCGTTGCATTTAGATAAACGAAAAAAGAAAACTATATCGAATTACATTGATTTGGATCGAATATCATCCGTTCCCTATTCTAATTGAAATCAAATGATAATTTTCTGTTTTCATGTGACAGTATATACGAATTCTTTTCTCTTGAGGAAAAAAACGAAAGAAATTGAAAATATTAAAAACAATTAACAATCGTTTACAAGTCGATTTTGACGAATAAATCGAGGCATTCGTTTTTATTGCGAAAAGTGCATGCGAGTATAAATATAACCTCATTCTTGTCATGTCTTTGTTTTTCATCGTGAACTTGTTCTCTTGCTTTCTTTGATAAATCGAGATGTATATATAAATGAAAAATATCAGCGAAAACGTCTAGAACAGACCAAGTAAAATGGTTAGACAGAACCAAACGATTATCTCGGTTGATTTCGATATATCATGCCAAGATTTAGCATATTTAATGCAATTGCATAATCAAGATGGTGTAAAAGAATTAAATGAAACATATGGTGGTTTAGTTGGACTAGAAAAAAAACTTCAGACGAATTTAATCACGGGTTTATCTGGTGATGAGAGAGATATTTTAAATCGACAGAATATATTCGGACGAAATCAACTGATCAAACAAAGTTCAAAGTCATTTTTACGTTTAATGTTCGATGCTCTTAATGATGTCACATTGATTATTCTTATTATTTGTTCATTAATATCATTTGGTCTTACATTTTATCATCCAAATCAACCGATACTTGAGTATCGATCATTGCATCATAGTAAATTTCGTCGAACGATTTTCGAATTCAAATCTATCCGTTTGTTTGTTTGTTTCTTTCTAGAAGAAACCAATGTCGATTGGATCGAAGGTGCAGCTATTATCTTAGCTGTGCTTGTTGTTATATTTGTTACAGCATTTAATGATTGGTCTAAAGAAAAGCAATTTCGTGGTTTACAAAAACAAATCGAAAACGAACAGAAATTTAATCTCATTCGAAATAATCAATGCGAACAAGTTCATTTACGTGATATTGTTGTTGGAGATATTTGTCAAATAAAATACGGCGATTTATTACCAGCCGATGGGCTTGTCATACAATCGAATGATTTAAAAGTCGACGAGTCATCGTTAACAGGCGAATCGGATTTGATTTCGAAGAATATTCAAAAAAATCCATTTCTACTTTCCGGTTGAGTCAAGAGAAGAAGAAACAAGACATTTGTTTGTTTACATTGCAATTTTATTTAGGTACACATGTAATGGAAGGAAGTGGAAAGATGTTGGTTTTAGCTGTCGGTGAACATAGTCAAGTGGGTTTGATCTCGAATTTACTTCGATCACCATTATCAACAAATAGTAGTTTGTAAAGAGAAAAAGAAAATCTTTTGTTTTTTGTTTGTTTTTCGTTTAGAAAATGAAGATAAAAACACGAGTAAAGAACGGTCGATTCTACAAACGAAATTAACTAAATTAGCTATTCAAATCGGTTATGTTGGAATGATAGTTGCCACATTAACTGTCCTCGTTCTTATTATTCGTTTTTCTTGGGAAGAATTTTTCGTTCGTCGACACACATGGCAAAGCAAATACTGGAATCGTTTCATTCGATATATCATCACGGGTATTACCGTTCTTGTTGTCGCTGTACCCGAAGGTTTACCATTAGCCGTGACGATTTCACTTGCCTATGCTGTTAAGAAAATGATGTACGACAAGAATTTAGTTCGTCATTTAGACGCTTGTGAAACCATGGGCAGTGCAACGACAATTTGCTCGGATAAAACCGGAACATTGACGACAAATCGAATGACTGTTGTCGAAATTTCAATCGGTGATAAACATTGGAAGAATATTCATGATAGATCGTGTTTAAAACAATTTCAACTAGCAGATAAAATCAAAGATATTCTCTTCGAAGGCATTGCAGTTAATAGTAGTTACACATCGAAATTAATTCCACCGACGGACAAAGAAATTCATCCGAAACAAATTGGAAATAAAACTGAATGTGCTCTATTGAATTTTCTTGTTGATTTAAATGGAAATTACGAATATCTACGGCGAATTCATACCGAAGAAACATTTCTTCATGTTTACACATTCAATTCAATTCGAAAGTTAATGTCAACAGTCATTCAACGTTCAGATACGATTCGTTTACATATGAAAGGTGCCTCGGAAATTGTCCTACAAAAATGTACGAAAATCGTCAATCCCAATGGCGAAATTACACCATTGACCAAAACCGATCAGAAATATTTGCTAGATAATATCATTGAGCCAATGGCGTGCGAAGGTTTACGAACGATTTGTTTGGCATATAAAGATTTTCAATCGATGCCAGCCGATTGGAACGATGAAACAAATGTTTTCGAAGATTTGATTTGTATTTGCATCTGCGGAATTGAAGATCCCGTTCGGCCAGAAGTTCGACAAGCAATTCAACAATGTAAAGACGCTGGTGTCACGGTTCGAATGATTACCGGTGATAATGTTAATACGGCACGATCGATCGCATTGAAATGCGGAATTATTTCGCCTATCGATCGGTTTCTTGTTTTAGATGGCAAAGAATTTAATCGTCGTATTCGACCGAATCGACATGCTGATGTCGATCAAGATCTTTTCGATAAAATCGCGCCGAATCTACGTGTTCTCGCACGTTCATCACCGCAAGACAAATATCTGCTTGTTAAACATCTCGTCGAATCGAAACAATCGATCATGAGAGAAATCGTTGCAGTGACTGGCGATGGAACAAACGATGGACCGGCTTTGAAAAAGGCAGACATCGGATTTTCGATGGGCATTCAAGGAACCGATGTCGCCAAGGAAGCGTCGGATATTATTTTAGTCGATGATAATTTTACTTCGATTGTTAAAGCGATTATGTGGGGTAGAAATGTTCGAGATTCGATCTCGAAATTTCTTCAATTTCAATTGACAGTCAATATGGTTGCTTTGATCTGTGCATTCGTTGGTTCATGTATTGTCAAAGAAAGTCCATTACGTGCCGTACAAATGTTATGGGTTAATTTAATCATGGATACATTAGCTTCATTAGCTCTTGCAACTGATCTTCCGACCGAAGATTTACTTAAACGAAAACCAATTGGTCGAACATATCCGTTAATTACGTTCCGTATGGGAAAGAATATTTGTTCGCAGGCGATTTATCAATTAACAATAATTCATTTACTTCTATTCTTTGGTCCCGATTTATTCGATATGAAAAACGGGCAGCCCGATGCCGATGGGTACATACCATCGGAACATTTTACTATGATCTTCAATACGTTTGTTCTCATGACTCTATTCAATGAAGTCAACTGTCGAAAAATCCACGGTGAATTAAATGTTTTCCGTCAAATATTTTCCAATCGAATCTTTTGTTCAATCTGGTTGAGTACATTTCTTCTACAAATCGTTCTCGTTCAATACGGCTCACTGATATTCTCGTGTGTACCATTGTCATTCGATCAATGGATGTGGTGTTTTCTGTTCGGTATCGGTACATTACTATGGCACCAGGTTAGATCATCAAATATTCTTTGAATAACTAATGTCGTAATAGCATAAGACGTTTTTTTTTTGATTTCAAAGAAAAAAGATTGTCTCTACACCCTGCGGGTTAATAGAAAAAAGAAGAAGAAGAAGAAATTGAAAGCCGAGTTTTTTCCTGAATTTTTTCTTCGTTTGCTTTTTCATACGTCAGCAATGTTTTTCTTTTTTACGAGAGAATTAATCCGAATTTGTTTTCTATTTGTCTATTCAATTAGATTATCAATCTATTGCCAATACGATATTGTTTTGTTCGATCGAAAGTAAATGTTGATGGAATAGTTAATCAAGCATTTGAACATTCCAATGAATCAAGTCTAATCCAATCACCAGTTATGCAAGATTTAAATATAAATGATGGGGAAGTGCGAAATATGAAAATTCTTTGGCTTAGAAATATCAGACGTATTCAAGTGCAGGTAAATAACGAGCTTTTTACGTGATTGAATTGAAGGAAATCGATGAGTTTTCTATTGTCATGCAGACATCCTTGGGAAATTCGAATAAAGATGAATTTTCTTTCTTTCTTCCTTTTTAGCTTCGCGTTATCCGTGCTTTTCAGGGATCTATGGACATTGGAACGACAAAATCGATGAATCGACATGAAAATGCAATTAATTTCTCAATCATTTAACTTAATGCTTTGTTTTCGGGCTTCTTTTATTTTTACATATTTTTATTGTTTATAACTGTCATTTTTTTTCAAAGTTCAGATAAAAGAAAGAACAGAGAAATAGTGCAAAAAAACAAAAAAAAAGGAAAAACACATAGCTTTTCTAATGACATTTTTTTGTCACTTCAAACTGTCGACAGGTATAATGAATTCTGTTCGACGCATTTTTATTTCAATGTAAAAAGTTAGAATAGAACGCAGAAAACCAATACGCAAAAGGAAGAACGAACAAATTCTAACAATGAATAACTATTACTTGTCATCAACTGATATGAATAATACTTGAAACTCATCTTGACAACTCGGATGTCGTCTTAAGTTTTTTTTTTCTCTCTCTCTCTCTCTCTTCCTCTCTTATTCTAAGTTGATAGCACTCCTGTTGCTACCAAGTAATTTCCTTTATATGGCTAACAAGAGATCAACAACAACAACAATGTCATTCAAAAAGAAATACAACAACAGAGTGCCAGTAAAGAAAAAGGATAGAGGCACCTTACAACAAAATAATAATAGCAACTATCAATCAATATAAATAGAATACAATAGATTCAACTGTTATTCAACGTAATTGGTAATATGATGATATGAAGCGGATGATGCTAGAGATATTTTTCGCTCGTTTTCTTTTTGTCGGTAATTACCTAAACTACTGGACGAGCAAAAATTAGCTGTAGAAAAGTCGAAGCAGAAGAAGATAAAGAAAGAAACGTAGAAGAAGGAGAAGAAGAAGAAGAAGAAGAAGAAAAAATTCACTTGGTTTTCTCTGCTTCTTCTCTTTTTTATGTTGTTAATTCTTGCTGCATATTATTACTCGTCGACTTACCTTTTAACGAATGACAAACCTTAAAGCCGAAAGTCTTTTTTTTATTAGAAAATGAACTAGATATTTTCTCTCATTTCTACTTCGTCATTTGACTCGAGTCATTTTCTTCTTTTTTTCCTCTTTTTATAATTAGGTATTTTTCTTCGTCGTGTTTTCATATTCAAATCATTTCATTTCGTTTTTAGATCATATATATATATGCTATATATAAATACTTGTTTATTGAGTTATTCTGAATGAATATTTTGGCTTATTTTCTCTTCGAATAAAAGACCTCCTTCTGTTGCACGATACAACTTAGTCGAGAAACATAACAATAGTAACAAAAACAGCAGGCCAACTTAAGTATTTCGAACTGGTGTGTGTTTTTTTTCATTTGTATGTAAACGTGCAGACGAAATAACAGGAAAAAAAACGAACAAGAAAGAAAATCTCTGTAACTGTTGCTGTTTGAATCTGTTCTATTGAATATATTCTTGTGTGTATGTGTGTGCAACAGTTAGTGAAAGCATCCTTTACTTCTATACACGCATCTATACAAGAGAGAAACAACAACAACAACAACAGCATAGACGACACGACAATATTAAAAAAGAAAAGAGAAGAAAAAGACGAAGAAGAAAGAGAAAAAGGAAAGGGAGAAGAAAGCGAAGAAGAAGAAGAAGAAGAAGACGACGAAGAAGAAAAGCAGTAGTTGTGGTAGTGACATAACGATCATCATCGTCATCATCGTTCTTATACTATCACCTCAATAATTTAATATGAACAAATCGAATCATATCGATGCGTCACAAACGTCACCTGCCAAACATGAAAATTCACCGATGACAACCGTGAATATTCTGAGTCGTCTTCGTCTGGCTACTGAACAAGTCCGAACAGTTCAATCAACATTAGATAAAGATGGTAAATGATTACTATAAACGTTTGTCGCTCGTTGTTTTGCTCGTTCTATTTATTAATTAAACGAAAGACCTCGAATTACGAACAAAGAGAAAAAGAAAACTTATCCTTTTAATTCATCTATTCCACGAACAATAGCAACAATAGATAAATTCGTTTTGTTTTGTTTTTTTTCAATGATTTTCTTTGAATTTGCTATCAGTTTCTTTCTAGGTCTCGCCGACCAAGTGGAAATGCTAAGTAAAGTTGGCAAAGAACTCGATGGTATGTGAATAGAGAATTTCTTCTTCATGTTTTTTTCTTGAATTACAATTGAAAAAAAAAAGAACAAAGTCTCGTCTAACTCAAATTGAATCGATGGTTTCAAGTTTTTTTTCCTTTCTTTTCTCTTCTTTATTTTCCTTAATCAATGATTAAACCTTTCATTCAATGCAAACACATTTCATATTCTCATCAACATCTTGTTCTTCGACAAAAATAACAAACGTACTCATATTATTTGATCTTTCTTTTGTTATTTAAACAACAATTGCTTGTCTTTGAAGCATCGAGATTAGATATTTACTTTTTTTTTGCTCTCAAGGAATTCTTTATAATCTTGTCGAAATTCTCTCCGATGACACACGACAAAGCGAAATCAATATAACATCCAATGATGGACAAATAAGTAAATGGTTAGAACAAACATTCTCTTCCAAACAACAACGTCCGACAACTGCTGCTGCACGATTTGAATCGATTAAAGCGATTATTCAAGCATCATCGTTTGTCAATGCACTCCAAAGACAAATACGACAAAATGCTAAAGAACGTCTCTCAACTATGTTGGATTTACCTGTTGATATGCATAAATTAAATTCCTGGTCATTCAATACCATGGAATATGAAGAACCGATTCATTGCACAATGTTATTGATATTTGATGCACATGATTTCATCTCACGATATCATATCGATATTGATATATTGAAAAATTTGAGTCGAGCAATAACAGAAGGCTATCAGAGTGAGTTGAACAACGATAATATCGTTGAGTTGTTTTTTTATTGGTTTTGTGATTAGAATTTAAAACACCTTATCATAATGAATTTCATGGCGCTGATGTACTCCAAACAACTCATTATATACTACTGAAAAGTAATCTAATGAATGTATTTACCCAACTTGAAATTGCTGCATTAGTAAGATAAATTCTTTTTTGTTTTTGTTTTTTCTCTCTTGAAAACGAGTTTGTTTTTAGTTATTTGCGGCTGTTATTCATGATTATGAACATCCAGGATTTAATAATAGTTATTTAATAAAAATTAAAAGTGATCTTGCATTAATTTACAATGATTTCAGTGTTTTAGGTAATTAACGAAAGAAATTTTCTCATTTTCGTACGTTTTTTTTTTCTCTTTCTTTGCAAAACATATCGATGTAAACAAGACAAATAATTTCATCCGCACGGCATGAGAGAAAAGAAAAGAAATTAGTATTTTCAATCATTTCATTTTTTGTTTACTAAAACTCTTGACATTTAAATCATGAGATGTGTATCGATTGACTCGAATTTGTTATTTTCACTGACAATTCTATTGCATCTTGTTTGTTAATCGATAAACTTGAATTCAAATAGAAAATAAGAGTTGAGAATATGAATGTAATAATCTTTTGCTGTTTTCTGTTCTATTCATTAAAGTTATTAAGGAAGAAGAAGAAAATATGAGAGAATGCGCCAAGTTATTCTCTAAAGCCATCGTGCCGATTTGCCCTGCATGTCAACATACATGCTGACGTGCAATAGACTTCATTAGTGTTTCGTTGGTGACATCTTTATCATTATATCAATGTTTTCATTGATACCGTAAATCCTTCACTTGACTTTACCATTGAATCCGTAGAAGAAAGAACATCTAATGAAATAAACAAACTTACAATGCCTCAATTAAATCGAGATATAAATCGGGATTGTTTTATTCCCGAAGATTGTTGATTTTTTTTGTTAAAGTTGATTTCGCACGTTTTCTTTTTGCTTTTCCAATTAGAAAATCATCATGCCAGTTCAATATTTAAACTTCTACGTGACAAACGTTATAATATTTGGTCAAATATGAATACAAATGAATATCGAACATTTCGTTCATTAGTTATTTCACTTGTACTCGCAACTGATATGGCTAATCATGCATCATTAATTGAACGTATGTCAACATACTTTTTCTTCCGAGAAACCAATGCAACAACGTCAGCAGCCGATTCAAAAACGTTACTGCAAACAATATTACATGCAGCTGACATATCGAATGCAACGAAACCGTGGCCGATTTATGTTCAATCAGCCGAAAAAATTATGGAGGAATTTTTCGTTCAAGGTGATCTCGAAAAGATCAACTATGAAGATGATAAACCTACATTCGATAGAGAAACAACAGATATTACACAATTACAAATCGGATTTATTACTCACATTGTTCATCCGACAGTAATACAACTAGGTTTTTTTTTGTTTGAAATTGAATTTTTTTTTTCTTTTTCTTTTTTAGTTTGATGTTTTATCGAAAGTCGTTCAAATCGATTCGCTTGATCATGATCATAAACGAGACTCGTTATCATCTTCATCAACAAATCATTCTTTCCCATGGCAACATGATCTACAATTGAATTTAGAAACATGGAAGCAAGTCGCAGCTAATGGTGATGCTTCACAAATCATTCTTAGTAACAAACCATTAAAATTAAATTTAGATTATTTACAAGGATTTGTTGATAAAGCGAAAGCATGTTTAAAGAAACGTTCACAACATGAACTTTTGCTTAATCATACGCCTTCCTCATGAACAACTTGTTGTTTACAATATTTTTCTTTCTTCTTCTTCTTTTTTTCTTCTTTTCTAGTCATTCATCTTTTTTCTCTCCTACCTCTGTGTTTTATTATAAAATATTATATTTTTTTTCTAACTAACAAAAAAGAAAAATATCTATTTTTTTTTGGAAATGCACATATGAGAATGTTGGCTATGAAATGATTAACTGTAAACTAATGAGTTTTTGTTTTCTACCGAAAAAAATAATTAAAAAATTAGTTTTATTTTTCTTTCTGAGAGAAAAAAAAACTAGAATCTCAATTTTACTTTTGCAAGTTTCATTTCAACAGTTACATTTGATAGTATGACTTTGAAAGCATTTAAATCAGCTTGTATTTTTCTCATAACTGCTTTTGGTTACATTCAAATGGTAAGTTGATCTTTGATGAAATGCGAAAACATTGATCGAATCGATCGACATTTAGACAAATACAGGTGAGACATGTGGTTATTTTCGTCAAGGCGATACAGAATTGTATATGAAATGGTAGGGAAATTGTTAGAGAATTATCGGAGAACTAAATACTTCTATTAGGTGTCCGGATATTTGTTGTCCATATGCGACAGAAAAACGACGAGAAAACACGACTTGCTGTGTTAGTAGTGCGATTTACTCGGTAATAACACCACCTTTTACATTCCTCGGCTACAGTTGGTGGACACTGTAAGAAACTGAAAAAGAAATATAGTTTTTTGTTTATTTGTAATTTTAGCTTTGTTTGTGCCATCTGCACTTGCATTTCAATTAGCATATTTATTCATTACGTGAAACGTTTACATATATTTAAAAATTCACAATTTTTTAGTTAGTTATTTTTCAAAAAGCACATTCCGTTCTTGAGAAAAAAAACTCATTTGTCTTTTTCTCGTTACCCTAGATTCAAGCATTGAACCATCAGCAGCATTTACAATTTCAAAAAGTACATTAAATCTTCGCCTGAGTGAAACGCCGGCTCAAGTCGAACTTAGTCCGCCAAGTTACACGCATTCAGTTTGTCCATCGCCACCTCCTTATACATCAGTCAAAACAATTGAATAAGAGACATTTTTTTCCATATATTGTATATGCACAAAAACAAAAAAAAACCAAGCATTCAAAAGACAGACAGAACGAGAAAACGATTATTGCAATCGACAAAATGATAATGAAAAAAAAAAAGAGAGAAAGTTTTGTTTTTTGAAAGAAAAAAAGAGAGAGAGAAAGTGTGTGTAAGTGTATGTGAATGTATGTGTGTGTATGTGTACGTATGGGTAATATAATGAAATGCAATAATAAACAAAAAGAGAGAGAGAGAGAGAGAAAAAAGAGAATGAAATGGTTATCAGTTCAATGAGATTCGAATCGGTGACTGTATAGTAAAATAGTTTATGAATGAATTGGCGATGATGTTTCTTCGTCATCGTCGGATTGCATCGATGGTGAACAGCTCAATGGTTGTTCATCATGTTGAATGGTTTCATCTTCATCGGCGTTTGTTTGTTGCAACGATGAATTAGTTGTTGATGTTGTCGTATGTGTCGATGAGACCGATGATGATCGACGTTGATTTATCATTGAATTCGTTCCTTGTAAAGCATTGGGATTTGTTGGTAATAAACGTTGAAATAAATCGAGTGTATGTTGTTGATGAAATGCAGCTGCGACGGCTGCTGCTGCAGCATTGCTCATTAATTGAGTCGGATTCGATGATGATGATGTTGACGATTGAATTGGATAATCATTTAACGATGTATCATCATCACCTGAGAGGTCTTCCAATGGTAGACCACGTTCATGTTTAGTTAAATGTCGTTCGAGATTTGTTTGTTGAGCAAAACGACGATCACATAGATGACATGGAAATTTCTTTTCTCGATTATGAATATTTCGAATATGACGTTGAAGATTCGACGAAATCGAAAATGATCGTTCGCAATATTTGCAACGATACGGCTAAAACGACACAAAACAAACAATGAAAATCATTTATTTTTGCTCGAAAAATTTTACCTGTTCGCCCGTATGCGTTCGTAAATGTCGTGTTAAATTGGCCGAACGTGGAAACACTTTGCCACAATATGAACACGTATATTTATCTTTATTATTCAGACGAGTATTTAAATATTGTAGTTTATTTGCTGTTTGTTGATGTTGCCAACTTTCGAATGGATTCGTTGGAGTTGAATTCGTATTATTCGTACTTGTGGATGATGTCGGTTGCGGATAGGAAAGAGCTGTTGATTGTTGATGATAGAATGAATTCAAATGTTTAAGCATATCGAATTTGAAATTCGTTTTCGGATTTTTAACATGATTCAATAATGAATCGACGTTGTATTTTGATGATTTCGGTTGATTGGAATCGATCGATGGTGATTTCATATCACGTTCAGGTGATGATGATTTGGATGTCATTGGTGATTGATCGAAACGAGATTTTTTCACACTTAAATCAAGCGGTGTATCATCGTTATGGAAACGTTTGTTGGGTAAATCTTGTTTGGGACTGTTGGATTTTGGTGTTGATGAACTTGTTTTATCTTCAATGGAGTTAACAGGCGAAAGATCAGCAGAATTAGTTACCGATGAAGGAAATGTTTGAGAGAAGAATGGAGATAATGAACTAGTGAGAAATGGATTCATCGTTGCTAAACGTGGTAAATAAGGAAGAAGTGAATAGGGAAAATTGGAGTTCCACAACCAATTGTTCATTTGTTCTTTATTTAAAGACATATTGGGAAGAGAAGAAGGTTGATTTGATGTCGGTGTAGTTGCCGTGGCTGTTGATGAAATGGATAAAGGTGATTTCGACGAAGAATGATTAAATGAACTGATATCTCCGCAAAAACGTCTACGATTGAAAAAGCCAAAACCGATAGATATTCGAAATTTGAATCATCATTCTTACCGATGTTTATTTAGTGCAGCACTGTTCGAAAATGTTTGCCCACAAAATCTACATTTAACTTGTGTTCGACAATCGGCGTGCATTCGTTTATGACGGCAAAGATTCGAAAATTGAGTATAAGATTTGAAACAAACTTCACACTGAAATGGTTTTATCGATGAATGTATATGCATATGTTGTTTTAAACCACTTGTTGTTGCAAAAGATTTTCCACATTCTCGACAAGGATGATGATTATTAATTGAATTGTTGTTTTGATTGGAATTTTCTAGTTCAGAATCGGAATTTGAATAATGAATACTTGGTGTATTATCGTTGTATGATGGTGAAACCTGAATAGAAAATAAGGTAAACGAATTTTTATGATGAACTTCGATCATAATTAAAAAGAATAGATCAATGAAACGGATTGCTAGATGTTTACTTGTCTCCGATCTTCTTTTGTGCGTATGAATATATGTATGTGTGTGTGTGTGTGTGTGCGTTATCGTCGGTGCTACTTGTCAAATTCAATCATCGAAGTTAGAACGGATGTGATAAAGACGATGCCGATGCCGATAGTCAACAATCAGCTCAGCTCAACTCACTCATTCAATAAGAATAACATGAAAAGAATCTAAAATTAACTGAACAATCGCGTTCTCTCTCTCTCTCTTTTCTTATATATATATATGTATATATATGTGATTCCATCACGGAGGGACGGCGTCCCGTGTGTAATTATGTTTTCTCGTCCGTGTATATTGTATACAGGTGAGACGCGAATGAACATCAGGCGATATCGGCAACAAACAAAACAGATTCTTTATTAGTTTTCTCTTGATACATATTGCTCATTGTCACACACTCGTACGCACATACTTGCAAATTTTTTGACAAGACACTCGAAATCTGATGATAATATGTGTATGTGTGTGTATATATAAAATAAAATGACAAAAAAAACTTATGTAGGCGATAATCGGAGAAGGTAAAGGTGTGAAAGGCGGTCAGTTAACTATTGTCGATCAACTCTTCTTCTTCTTCATCTTCATTTTGTCTTCATTCACACCTCATTTTCAGAACTGAGTAATTATCACTGAGTTTGTATGCGCGCATGTCTGAAAACATGATGAGTCAAGTAGGACCACCCGCGTGAGTGAACACATATTTGTGTTAATCCGCCTTCTTATTCAATAAGAAATCGCTAACAACTACATTCTTCATTTTCTCATGATACAAATTATACAATGATTCCATCGCATTTCGCCGTACGTATATCCTACAGGCGATATTCTATTGTTCAATGTGTTCATTGAAAAGGTTGTCCAATATCAAACAAATGATATGTGATGCGATGGACAATTTAGATTTTCTCTCTCTTTTTCATTTGCGCCAGAAAGCAGACTCTTTCGTCTTCGTTTTTTTCTCTCTGAACATCGGATATTTTTTCAAATGATGATAATGCAAATATAGATTGACTCGATGCGGCACTGTTCAAAAGCGTGTCTATATGTATATGTACACACCTCTGCCGTAAGGGTCAATGACCTGACTCGTCCGAGAATATCAAAAAAAAAACGAAAAACGACAACGAGAAATATGTCGAATCATCAAAGTCAACATATTGGTAGTTAGGATGATATTCGACACTCGAAATGGTGATGCTTGGTCACTCGATCAAAATGTAATAAACTCTTGTGCTACACCTTTTTTTTCGACGATGTATTGTTCCAATCGATCAATCACTTTTCTCTCGGTTTTTTTACTACTCGATTATATACACACGACACTCATTTTTCATTCGGTTCGAATCGATGAGCAGGAGGAGCACTTGTCATCGCACGGTACTATGCAGACGATTAATCGAAGAATTTCTTTCTTTCTTTTTTTCGAGTAATAACAATCATACTAACATACACGCATGAGATGAAAAACGGGAACTCTCTCATTCATATTTGATCACCATTAGTGTCAACTTTTTCAATACATCGGGATGTCAATAAGAAGAAATAAAGAAAAAAAGAAAAAAGAAGGACGGAACACGAACACATATCAGACTTGCTGTCCAATTGAAAATATATATATATTCCATACCTGCATTGTGTATGTTTACATATATATATATTTATTAATCCATCTGTCAAAGAAAGATAACCATCTCTGTTCAAATCACTTTGTTCAAATGAAATACAAAGCAAAAAAAGAGACACTCTTTCTTCTCTTCTATGTGTATATAGACGATTTTTTTTTCTCTAATTCACTCTTATTCCTATTGGTTCTATTGGTAAATCCGCTGATAATTGTCTCGTGTTCTGCTATCGACAAGACAAGCTTTTAAAAGATTTTTCTTCGTATATGTCCACCCCTTCTTCATCAAACATGCAAACGGGTTTTTCTTCTTTTTCTCTATTTTAATGATGAAAAGTTCTTCTCATTCGTTTCATCGTCTTTCTATTTTCTTTCTTTTTTTTCTAAAAGACGCTTACTTTATTTGCATTCCAAATTGTGTGTGTATCAGCAGTCTCTTGATCTTTAGTCACTTCGTCTTGTTGTTGATCATGAGGATAAATACTAGAAAAAATAAAAAAAATTGAATCATCTTATTGATCTATGTCGTTTAATTAAAACCAAATGAAAAAAAACATGCGCAAAAAGAAAACGAATGTGTAAATGGGATAAGAAATCGAAAATGTCGTTCGTCCAATGATATGATTCTCGAAATGAAACGACGCGTTTGCTTTTTCTTCTCTCTTCGTCTTCTTTTTCAATCTATTTTAGTTTCAAAACGTAAAACAGATGTTGCTACTGGTTTTCTTTTCGCATTTAAGAAAGGAAGAGAGAGAGAGAAAGGAGAAGAAGAAGACGACAACGACGGACTTTGATGTGTCAAAAATGTGTCTCATTCCATATGTTTTTTAAAATAAAATCAAAAGAAGGACAAACACGCTATGAACTAGACCAGTAAATTATCGAATACGACAGTAACGATCTACGCATCATAGACTATAAACTCTTATCATATCTCTCGATGAACTTCAGATTATTAAACGAAAAGGCATAAATCTTTTTAACGTATAGGTAGTCATGTTTATCGAACTAGTTCTCATCCACGTACTCATACACACATCGAATATATATATACGCACACACAGCTCATTAGTATTGAACTATTCGGGCCGGAGTTTTTCAAAGCAAAGATATCAACATGTCAGCATATGTGCTCACATAAGTGAACGACAGATAATGATAAAGTGTGTTTGGTGTCTCTCGCTCTCTCTCTCTTTGTTTTTCTCGATGTATGTTTGTCGATCAATTTGTCTCAATCGGGTGCGCATATAAACTAAAAAGAGAAATAAAATTCGACGACACCTGTTCTTCTCACCATCAACATCATCATCATCATCATCCATATATATATCGATGATAATTGATTATAGGAGTGAAGTCATCAAACAACTAGCGAACATACGTTTTATCATTAGTCATATTGAAATGCGCGTGTGTGATGAATGATCTCGATTTGAAAATTTACCTGTTACAAGAATCTTCATCAAGTTCGTCGTCAGTAGCTAAATCCTCGTTATGATTTTCTTCTTCGTCGTCGTCGTCGTCGTCGTCGACTTCTTCGTCTTCTTCTTGATGATGAGTTTTTATCGGTGAACTTGTTCTTCGATCTGACTTTTTCGAATAATTAAGAAACGAATCAGTTGAGAATAAATGATGATTGAACGGTGTTGTTTTCTTATTTGTATTTGAATTGAAATCTACTAGTACAAGAAAAACAAAGATGAGTACTGATTGATAAGAAAAAACGAAATATATTCTTATCGAGAAGTCAAGCATTCAGTGAATATTGATAGCATGACCCGAATGTCAAGTGCATGTGCATATGTATACATGTATGTGTGGTGAGAGAGTGTGTCAGAAGAGAGAAAAATATTTTTGTTCTTCATCGAAAAAAAAAATGATACCTGGTCGAATTGTTTCAACGACAATGCGAGTGTTCATTGCGCATAGAGCTCACATTCGACGAAATTTGTCGATAAGATTTAATGTTTCTTGTCTAGAATAAAAATATATATATAGAGAGAGAGAGGAAAAAACAGAAAGAAAATTCTTTTCTTGAAACGTCCTAGCCAATCAAAATGCAACGATGTTCTGTAAGTGTCTCTCTTGCTCATCCTTCCGTCGAATGCTATTCGTTAAAATCATTAAAAATTTTTCTCGTTCTTTTTCTTCGTCTCTTTTCTCTCTGCTTCATCGTATATGTCTGTCTATCTGTAAGTCGACTTACTCTCTCGTTTTTTCTTCTTCTTTGGTTGCTAAGAATAAAAATAATATTTATAAGGAAAGAAGAAGAAGAAGAAGAAGAAGAAGAAGAAGAAAAATGATGATGAAGAAGGATGGGTGTATGTGTGTGTTTTTTGTCAAAACAGAGAACGAGTGAAACGAGAAAAAAACCGAGCAAAAAACTTGGTTTTTCCGTTTCCGCTTTCCTGATGGATCTACACACCTGTCAGGGAGGGAAGAAATAGAGACAAAGCTCGCTTTGATGTATGTGTTGTGAACAAACACTAACAATAACGATGCTACCGTCATCATTATGATTTCTTTTTTTCCTATGCTGCACTCGCTTTCTCTCTCTCTCTCTCTTCTCTTATTTCTCGATCTTTTTTGCTTATACTACAATGCCACATCAACGCCAGCTGGTACTTTAGCTCAGCGGCTAGTCAAGTTCTATGATAAATCTTCTATTTCCCATTTGGGAGCTTCCTTCCCTATGTGCATACACGCGCAAAGGGATGAGAACATAACGATGGAGACAAAGAAAGACACTTAATATATTTTGACACCATTGTCTATCTCACCGTGCATTCACATTTCACAGAATGAAAATGAGAATAGAGATCACCAACATCATACTAGATGATGATCGATAGCAGTCGACAATAACGACAACGAACGAAGAAAAAAAGAAATAACGACGATGAAGAAGAAGAAGAAGAAAAAGCCCATTTAGATGAGCGTGTGCGCTTGGGTAATAATGTGTGGATTGTTGTTGCCGGTACGGATCCCCCAAGAGCTCATCATCTCGACTACGGAAACGATGAAAATGATTAAAATTCATGGAGCATAGATATTCGAGATCATCCGTCAACGAATAGAAAAACGAGACAATCAAACTCGATGAAGAAATGAAGAAAAAAATCTTTAGGTAGCTAATTTGGCAAGAGACTCTTGAGGAAGTCGAAAAAAATCGGAAATAAGAGTTTTGTTATCTACATTTGGCATACACACACGCGTTATATGCAAACTTTAAGTGAAGAAGAGAAGACAGTCTACTACTCGTCGTCGTCGTCTTTTTTCACGCGCTATGATATGAGCCTCTTATATTTTTATTTCTCTTTCTCTCTCTCTCTTTCTCGTCTTCTCTCCTTTTCTTTCTCGATGATTGATTTGATTCAAACTAAGAGGAGGTGAGTGGTTGCAACCGTACAACTGTTCTCTCCCTCTTTTTTTTTCTTCATATAAATGAATATATATGAATATAAATATACGTACATATATATGTCTTTGCACACTGCCTATAGTGTCAATAACTAATGATTATGTCAATAGACAGAGTTGAGTTGTTATTGGAAAAAATACACCGATGAAAGATTCATTTATATTCAATAAGGTATATTACATCTCGTTGATGAGTAAAAGACTTAAAACGAGAAAAGAAACCTCTAGAAGTAGAAAAAGCAAACGAGAGAGAGAGAGAAAAGAGAAAAACGACGTTTTTATAAAAATAACAATCATATAGAAAAAGACACTACCTTATCAAAATATCACTGTGCCATAAATCGTTTGTAACAAAGAAGACTAAGTGAGAGAAATAGAATAAAAAAAATCGATCCAATTGATTTCCTGTGTCACTCTAAAGAGGAAATGGACACCGTCAAAAAGCTTGAGGCACCGTTTTGTACGTTTATGCTAGAGGAAACGTTCGTTTTTTTCTTCTCGTTGTTGTTTTTGTTGACATGTGATTAGACAAAGAATTCTACCTTTACATCAAATTAGCATATGTATGTCACCTTGTTGTCTTTTCTTACCTGCATATATCTACATGAAAAAAAAAGTGGCACTTGAACAGCAAGATTCTTGTATATTATGCTGTTGTTGCTGCCAATGCTACTATACTACTCCTATTACTACTGCTGTGTGTGACAGCTTCGTCTTTTTTTTTTCATACGTGTATATATGTGATTAAGAGAGCGGGACTGGTGATGGTGTTCGGAAAAAAAAGAAAAACCTCGTTTTTTTTTCTCCTTACTCTTTTTTATTCTTTCTCGCTGTCTCTCTCTCTCTCCCCCTCTCTTTCGATCGTATTTGATTGATGCGATATTTGACGACGACGTCCTATCTCTCTTTTCTTTCTCTTGTCGGTGGGATTCTATTTGTTCGCTAAAAAAGCCTATTCTCAACGAATTGTGATTCGACGAAGACAGAAAGAGAAAGAACGAGACAAGATAATTACGTACACTATTGGAACAAGTGTAAGCAGCTTTATTACTACATCAGAACAAAACGACGGACGAGAAGAGAAGGGAAGAAAATGAAGACGAAAGAGAAGGAGGGACGAGTGGGGAAATCATTTTTTACTGTTACTTCTACTATCAAATAAAAAAAATAATACTCGCTGAATGAATGAATGAATGAATAAAAAGTAAAAACCAAACGCACAAGAGAAAACGAGATGGAGAAAATGAAGTAGGACGACGAGAATGAAGAAGAAGAAGAGGAGGAGGGGAGGCAACAGCAACAACAACAGCAACGATAGTAGTAACTACCGTTTGTCAAGATTTTAGTGATCTTTTTTTTTCTTTCTCTTCTCTATCGATCGGTAGCCGAAACCATCTTCTTCTCGACGAACGGGAAGAGAGAGAGAGGGAGAGAGCGAGAATGAACTGATAATCGAGCAAGTAAAGTAAAAAAAGAAATCGTTGAAAAGTGAAGATGTCATTCGATCTTAATGATTTCACTCTCTTTCTGAGAGCTTGAACACACGGTGATGACGACGGACGCGCGCGCACGAGAGAGCACCTTATCAATAATAGAAAATAAATATTCAAGAGAAATAGAGCAGACCAGACAAAAAAATTTAACTTGACCGAAAGTCAATGAATAAAAAAAAGCAGCAGCAGAAGAAGAAAAACGTTCCGAGTTCATCATCAATCCATCCAATCTATCATGTCACATCTTCAATATAATATAAATATTTGAAAAGCACGTTTTCTTCATTTTCAAGATGATGAGTGGAAATATAGAGAAGAAAGAGAAATTTATTTTTTTTTATCAAAATCGAATTAGAATCACGCGATCAACAGGAAACTATTTTTAATTTAGCAAGCAAATCGTACGAATATAGAACAAGAGAAAAAGAAAGAAACCTGATGATTTTGTTCAGATGTATATCGATCTTTTCATTACGATTTGCACTAATCGAACAGAGAATAACAAGTAAATCTGCACACAAGAGACAATTTGTTATGTATTTTGGTTGAGTTTTAACTTCAATGATTAATTGAAACATGCAAAGTGCATATGCATCAGGGAAATCGTCCCGATCTCAGTTAACAACTTTTTCTTTTTCATGCCGCTGTATGTATATAGATACTAATGAGCGCATATATTTAAACTAATATTGAATGTTAGGAAAAAAAAGAATCGCCGTTGTCGTCACCGTCTGTGTAAATTTGTTCATTTTCACAGTCAACTCAATGGTGACACCTGAAGTTTGCTTGATGATGTTTGTCTCGAAAACGATAGTTATCATGTTTTCTTTTCCTTTCTCTTATTCTCATTTTTTTTTCAAAAAAAAAGACATTTGGTCGCAATTAGTTGAGAACGATTGTAATGTTTGCTTCAATGCGCTTTCTCATCTTTTTGTTCTGCTTCTTGACTTTCTTTTTTTCACCTGCCCGTCTTTTCTTTCTTTCTTTCTTTTTCTTCACCGGTGGATAATAATGATGCACATACGCACAGGAAAACTCTTCTTCTTTGCCGGCATAAAAGTGTCATTGATTGTTCATCATCAGTGTGCATGTGTGTTTACTGCTAAAGCAGTAACTATGAATTATTTAGTATGTGTCCATACTATAAATGTGTGCGCTCGCAACTAACCGAACGCGCACTCCTTCGTAGTCAATTGAGTGTTCACGTTTGAAGATGGTCGTGTGTATGCGTATGTGAAAGGGAGGAAACGATTAAAGACAATTGACGAATCAACGTTGTATTGATGCTTATCGCTCGTTCGTCGACAATTCTTTTTAGTTCTCAAATCATGTCTACTTCATTGATCATATCTCAACTAAAAAGGAGATTTTAACATTGAACTATAATAATTATATTCATGTGTCTTATTTCAAATGTCTTCGGTGAAAATATGTCGTGCCACTCCAATATATAAGATATGAAAATGACGTAATTCATTCGTATATTGCCGACATCAGTGATAATCATTGATATTAAATACGTTCTCATATTTAGACATTTCATTTCTTTTCTTTTTTTTTTGTCAATGTTTGAAGTCATCATGATGCCGTATGTCGGCTGGAATAAGAGAAAAAGAAAAGGCGTGAATCTATCAAACAAGTTGACACCTAATTACTTGACAAAAAAAGAGAGCAAATCTCCATAAGAAGCAGATTGTTCACACACAAGCGAATTTAATGATTGAATGAATCGACGTAAAGCAGTTCATGATGAAGTCATTTGATTTTTTTCTTCTTCTTCTTCTTTTTGATGGATTAATCGAAGTGTTACTCGAATTAAATCAGCATCATATTTAAAATCATGCTACTTCAAAAATGATTGTTTTTCCAAACAATTCCTTTCATATTTTGATAACAAGTTCGATGAAAATGATAAATAATTGTTCCTTTCAATCGTATAACAACAGAATTAAAATTCTTTTGAATATTGTCTCGAACATGTTTGTCAAGTGTTTTGAGAGATTTATCGAAGCAAACGAAAGAAAACAATCCGATATATTTTTGTTTTCTCTTGCGTTCTTCGAAACTATTCAATTTCATTTCATAAAAGACAAAGACAGAAAGGTAACAACTAACAGAAAAGAATTAGAGGTCAAGTACTGATAGAAAATAGACAATGAATGAGAACAATCGATGATGATGCCAATAATCATCACTGAATACCGTGAGAAAGATCAGAAGATGGATTAAAAACTCAAAAATCCTGATTGATTAACGATTAACGATGAAGATAAAAATCCGTTATAGGATAGTTCAATCATTTGAATACAAAAAAAAAGAAAAGAAAAACGTAGTTAATTGGAAAATACAATTGACAAGAATGTTTAATATGAGAAAATCATAGATCATTGGATAAGTGTTTGTCTACTAAGCGGAAATAAGTGAGAACAGAATGTCAAACATCGTGAACAGATGGTCTTCTATCAAACATTGTGTCAATATTGAAGTGAGAGACAAAAAAAGCTACTCAACAAAAAAAAGCGATATCGATAGCACTATCGATCTTATTTTCCGTACACCTGCTTATTTGTGCGAATCAATTCAACAAAATAGTTTATTCAGATTAGAAAACACATGCAACGTTTATCAAAACAACATTCAAATGATACAAAAATGTTTTTTTTTGTGTTCTTGTTTTTAATCTGTATTGAGAATCAAACAGACTCCTTGTAAAACCCATTTACTAATATGCTCATGAGTAGCTAAATCAGCTTCGAAGACTAGACCTACACCCATAGCATTACGTCGATCACTTGTAACATAAACTGGACATCGAAAAGTATTCTTAAAAGAAAAGAAAAATGCAAATGATGAATTCAATGTTTTCGCTGTACTTGAAGTTTAAGTTTATGAGATTCAATTGGAATAACTTTCATAACTGGTAGTTCTTGTATTAAAACTTTCGGTTTTTGTCTTGTTAAACAACGTTTATGTACATCCCATGATGCACCTTCGAGATAGAGACCTGTAACAAAACAACCTTGATGTGCTCGTTCACTAACATCTTCTGGCGTTTCCCATTCGGTAACTTGAGTATACAGTGTTGATTTATCTAATGGCCAACCATTCTTTCGACATGTTGCTTGAACAAGTGCAGTTAAATACGATTCAGGTATATGAAGACCTGACAACCAAACAACATTTGGTTCGCCATCATTAATCTAATTGAAAAAACATGAAAATTCTAAAAACTAAATACAAATTTTATGAATAACTTTACCCATCCACTGTAGAGTTGATTTCGACGAAGAAAATGATTCATCCAATTTGCGAGATTTTTCTTCGTTGCCGGTGCTAAACGTCTCCACATCGGTGGTAATTGACCATTGTAAAGTGCTCGGGAAAGATCGTCTAATTCGTTCGACATACCGACTTCACCTTTCAATGCTCGTCGTAATGTTGTCAATGATCGTGACATTGTGATTGTTAAATTATTGAATCGATCGAGTTCTTGTAAAAGTACGACCGATGTCGGTGAAATAGTTTCGCCACCGAATTTCTTCCAAACTTTGGTAACATCGTATTGTTGTGGAATCAATTTGAGAATATCAGCAGCAACATTGTCGATATATTCATCTCGACTCATACCACCACTTGCTTCGCCTAGAGACAATTTTGTTTCGTGACAAAAAAAAACATTTTTTTAAACGAAAGTTTTTACTTGATTGAGGTTGTAATTCAATCAATTGTTCCCACATATCTCTGGCTGCTTTTGTATAATATCCAATTTCAGCATTGGGATGCAAACCGAATACTTCCGGTGTGTTTGTTAATGGTAGTGATTCGATATATTCTATTTAATAAAGATACAAGAAAATATTAAAATTAGTTTTCGAAGAATGAAATCAAGAATCGTTTGCGAAGTGCTCAACGAATAAATGAATGAATGAATGATAAATGAAGTGATACGGAGACAACAGAATGCATCGTTACTTTTCGATATTTTACGTAATGTTCCTGTTTAAGAATGTGTAGAAAAAAGAGTGTTCAATGAGATCAAAAACAAAAACAGTCAGAAGAAGATTCGTAGTGAATAATTAGGAGAAGTATTCATTTCATGCAACTATGTCGACATTCGATAATAGATTTACTTACGTTTCGATGCTTCTGAAAAACGACATTCAATTTCAAAATTAAAAATATATCAAGCAAAGCGACAAAACAACTGCTTTTGCTTACCTAATGACGCTTCTTTCGGTGGTAGACCCGTAGCTGGAGCTTGTTCTTGATTTGCTGTCGGAATGTAGTAAGCAACATCGTCCGTTCGATGGAAATAGAATGGTTGAAATGTATCGAAAATGAAATCTCCCATATATTCATTCATATAGGTACGTAGAACACGTCGATCGAAATCGTCAATAGCTCGACCACCGTACATAACCTAAGTTTATTTTGTAAAAAAATCGAAAGATTTTGAGAGAAACAAAGATTTTACTTCGCCAATGAGGTATTTCAATGAGCCCCATGGGAGTTTAGGATCGTTGTTTGCAACGGCTTTGGTCAGATAAGTATTGAGAATTAACATGCAAACACGAAAGTCCGATTCGTTGAAATCGTAGGAAACATTCCAGCCGATTTTATCGTATTTTCGTCGTTCTTGAACGACAGCATGGAAAAATGCCAAGACGAACACCAGCGATGGGAATGCGTCACTTGGACAATCGTTGAATTGTTGACCGGCGATTTTGAAGTACGTATTACGTAGATTGAGTTTCAAACCATTAGGTGGTTCAGTAACGACTTTTAGTGAACGTTGAAGAATACCAATAGGAAATTTCGGTGTTGGTTCAGTTGTTAACCATAGACGAAAGTCAGGATGCGGTTTCGAGATTTTATCTAATTGTTTTTCGAGTTCAAGTAACCATTTAACTAATAAATGGCAATTTTGTAACATCAGCCAATAACCACGACTAATAGCTTGTTCCATATAACTAATTGCCGGCTAAACAATCAAAATAAAGTTGTTTTTTTTTAAAGAAAAAAGTCAAAATGAAATACTTTTTCTTGTCCTTGACCCATAGCCAAGATTTTGACTTTCGAAACACCGAATTCCATTCGTTCGGCTAATTTTAATAGATCAGTTGTTGGATCACTACCTGGACTCAAAATGAATATAATCGGTGATACCGGTGTACTTTGTTCCCAAATAGCTTCGAAATGAATAACTGGCGGTGTAACGAATTGATCGCTCATGATTTTCGTCACATATTGTGTGATAGCTAAGTAAATTCGATCGACACGGAAACATCGTAGTAACATTAAATATTGAAAAGCTGTCAAACGTTGACTGTAATCCATAGGAAAGTGTTCCTCTTGTTCGGGCGAATCGCTATCGAACCACTAGAAGAAATATATATAAATATATTTTTTTTTATTTTCTTTCTTTCTTTCAAACCTTTTTCCAAACATTTTCATTATTTTCAATATCATCTAATAGAGTAGCGAAAGTTTGAAAGTCTCTCGATAATCGTACACAATCTTCCCAAGTTGAATCGTGAATCCACAGAAATGGTTTCTTTCGTTTCGATTTTTCTAACGATAGATTTCCTTTGATGAAAAAGTCTAATTCATCTTGACTTAAATTTCCTCGATCTTGTTCTAATTTAATTGTTATATCGAATGAAAATAATAGTTTGTGTTTTTCAAATATGCCCGTACAACCGTAATTGTAAACATTTAATGTCAATGTATTCATGATATTTTTCAAACGACGTTCGAGATTTGGATCAGGTATCGATTTACGAAGTGAAAATTCGAATACTTCAAGATAACTTGTGAGAGAATATTGATACATTGTGTTGATTAATGACATTTCAGAAAGAACGAAGAAGAGAATGGCACCACGTTTCGCTGCTGGACGATAACCATCACGAAGTTTTTCGATATCTTTCGAAGTTTTCGAAGCAAGACGAAGTCTAATCGAATATAGAATCAAGTCAATGGAAGAAAATTCTTTCATCACAATTCTCTTACTTTTCATTGACTTCATCAGCTTTGGATTTCGTTTCATCCAATGTCGAAATTAATTCCACGTTATCTAACATATTTCCAGTTGAATTCGCTAATTCTCTTAGGAGTGCATCTTCCAAATCTTTCAATAGTTTCTTATTAATTGACATTTCTTGAATTAAACGTTCACGTTGTTCTTCCAATTCTCTTCGTTCATTTTTAACAATAACAGCTAACAATTGATCTTCTAAGCCTTTCAATGTAACTGTATAATTGATGACCATAGATTTACCGAAATGTGCAGGTGTTAAACGTGGATTGGGCAATTTCGATGTGAGATAAAGTCGAAATGATTTATCGTAATCGACTTCTTTGTCTCCAAGAACAACGAATTCTCGACCTTCGACACCACGAACATTTTTCTCAAGAACATTATCGATAACCGGATCGATGTATTCATCGCAATCTTGAAATAAGATTGGAAAACCATATTTAATCGACATTTCCAAGTGTTTCAAAAAGTCACTATCGTGAAAAGTTAAGATTTTCAAATTATTTTTCTCTTCGCGTTTTTTAATCCATTTCAAAGCTTGTTGTTGTGGATCGATGCAGTACGGAAAACGACTCGATTGAGTTGTTAGAATACCGTTTTGAACGGACAATTCGTCCGGTGGTAGACCTTCACTTGTCCATTTCGAAATTTCGACATCACTTGTCAGGAGTTCATCGAGTCGAATTGGTTGTGAAAGAGGAATTTCTTTTTCGAGTAGATCCTTTTCCCATTGATTACGAAGTAATTCATGACGAAATTCAAAAGTAAATGCGCCGACATAGGCGAGAAACGATGCACAAATGAGAGTATCACCTAATAAACGAAGAAGTTTTTGCTTGAGCTCGTTGAGATCATTCGTCCAACTAGAAGGAACATTGTTGAAGAAAGAAGAATAAAATTAAAGTTTGATTACCGTTGTTTCTCCGAAGATAAACCAGAAATAAGTTTATCAGCAGCTAAAGAAAACGAAAGTCAAATGAAATGATCAAGAGATTTCGACGAGAATCAAACCGATTTTTCGTCGTTCCATAATCGCTGTTTCTTCTTCGATGACACGTTTCTTTTCCATAGCTTCTTCGTAGGTTTTATTCAGATCTGCTAATGTCTTTTGTAGATCACTGATTTGTTGTTGTGTACTATTCAATTCATCCGTAGCACGTTTAGCTTCGGCTTGTAAACGCTAAAAAGCACAATGTTCTCGTTTTTTTTTCTCAAATAAAAATATTTTCGACGAGTTTTTACCATGACTAAATCTGATTTTGGTTTGACAACTCGATAGACCCGAACGCAATTCAAAACATTTTGAGAATATTTAAACATTCCAGCACCAGCCACTGATTTTTTCTTCATTAATTCAAGAAGAAATTCATTACGTTTCTCCGGATCAGGCACTGTACCACCAACATCTTTCAAAAGATTCTCTTCGAGCATATCGATAATTGTTTTCAATTTTCTTTCAGCTGAAACCGAGAGTTTTTCAATTGCGACATCAAGCAATTGTCTCAAGAAACCAACATCTCACAAATACATCCAAATGATAAAATCAAAGAGAAAAAGATATAATTCTTACCAGCCATCATTGCTTGACATTCCGCCCATGTATCAGCACTTTGCGGACGTAGAATGGCTAGTACAGCACGGCAAACAGTAGCAACAGGCACAGCTGGTTGTTTGAAACCTCTGAATAACACAAACAAATTCGTGTTTTATTTTTCAAATAGAATTTCTCGTGTTTTTATTACCGAATTTCTGCTACTTGATTATTTGTAATTTCACGGACAGCTTTTCGAGCTTCTTCGAGAGCAGGTAAAGCTGCTGCTAATTCGATATCAGCTTCGCCCTAGATTTTCGAATGTAATTTTTTCTTTTGCTCGAAAAACAAAAAAACAACGAACTTTTTTCACACTGATTTCGGCTTGTTTGACATCGAGTGAATTTTTCTTTTCAATAGCTTCTCCTTCCATGACTTTAGCCGTTGCTGTTTTCTCAGCGATTTCTTCTAACAATTTTCGACATTCTTCCGAACGTTTCTCGACTTCTTTTCGTTGCACTTGTAAACGTGCATCGAGTTCTTTTAATTCAATTTGAGCTTCGTCGATTTTCTCGAGACCACCAGCAAGACGTTGTTGCTGAAAACGAAAAACAATCATCAATCAATTAAACAAACAAACAAACAAACTTGAGCTAAATTCTCTTTGTTTTTTCGTTCTAATAATTTCAAATAAGTCGAAATAAAATCAAGATAATTCTTTGGTGTTGTAAAATTATGTCGACGAAGTTTCTTGGCGAATTGTTCACTGTAATGTTCGACTGATTGATGAACCATAACCATATGCGCAACGATAGATTTTCGATGTTCTTTCGGAATAAATTCATTCTATTTCAAAATAAAACAATTTCGAATGCAAAAATCGAGAAAATTAGCGAGAATAGGCAATAGCTGAGCAAAGATTTCTTAGCTTTACTCACAAAACGTTTTCCTATAGGTGAATACATCAACTAGACGATATGTGCATTGATATATGAAATAGAAACTACTACCGATTTCGAATAGAATACTTACATCTTCAGATAAAAGTGAAGTTGAGACAGCAAAAAGAGCCTGTTCAGGCCAAGGTAAGAACCAATCGATAATAGCATTGTTGATCAAACCTAAATAAAATCACATTTCAATGGAGATTTTATTGAGATTTGTTGATGATTACCTGGAAAGTTACGACAACGTGTACGTAATGTGTCGCCAGTTGGTGACATGCACAAGACGACATGTAAATTCACTGAACATTTCGTAACGAAATATTGCCAAATACTTTCTTTAGCTGGACTTGCACCGTTTTTCATGGCTTCATCTCGAATCTAGAATATCAATGTCAGTTTTTCCAGGCAAAAACGAGTTTCATATCGGTTACATTATTAATTATTCCTTCTCGTTCTTCATCAGCAAATAACGCAGGTACCATACCAGTTGTCAACATATTATTAATTAATTCCAAAAATCCTTTGAAAAATATTCAATATTTAGTTTTGAATCGAACATGGACGAGAATATGTTCTTACCTTCTTCAGCAACATGTTGATCACCGAACATGAAGACAATTTTCTTATTTTCAATACCGAGTTTATTATAAAGAATTTTCAAATCTTCTCGAAAATGTGTTTCACTATAGCCTCGACTTAATTTGATTTCAAATATTTCACAACCAGCTGCAAATGATGCCAAACGTGTTACTTCAAAACAAAACAAAACATAAATCTCCTTTTTCAAACAATCTTTTCCTACATGAAGCTTTTCCACTTCCACCGACACCAACTAATAGTGCATTGCCTTTGTCCATACGAATAACACGATGAATACGTGTTAAATGTTCGAGTGCATCTTCGAATAGAACTAAATTCATTCGTGTATTTTGTTCATTGTATTCGGCGAGAATCTGTCAAACAAACGGAAAGATCGAACCACAAAGTTCAAACAAGAGATTCTACTTCGTCGAATATATTCTTTGCTGCTTCGTAATCTTGAAGATCTTCATAAATTCTCGCTTCACCCATATCCAAAGCTGTTCGATAATCACCGAACAGTGATGGTTCTCGAAAGATATATTCACTCTGAGATTTCAATGGTGCTTGATCGTTAATTAAACTTTGTAGTTTTTCCTAAATAATTTCAAAATAAACGACTTTCATAGAAATGTTTTCAGAAATAAAATTTACGTCGACAATTTTTCGATCGGTTGTATCGATCAAACGATCGTAGATAACACGTAAACATTCATTTCTCCATACACGTGCTAATTTAGCAGCTGAATCAAATTTATCAGGAATCGTCAAAACGAGACCGTTGAAAATTCGACTTAGATCTCGAAGATTGAAAATATAATGAAACTTCGATGGCGTCGGTGGTAAAGAATCGAGAAGTGAACTTTAGAAAAAAAAACACAAAAGAAAAGTAAATAAGTCAAGTTTGAATTTTATTTTTGATAGTTACTGATAAAGTTCCATGGTCATTCGTGTTAGATTCGGTGCGATATCTTGAACATCTTTATTGAATGGTTGTAAATGACCTTCGAGAATTGAATTATAAATGAGAAATAGAGATTCTTCTGATGGAAATGTGATGTTAAAAACATTGAATAATGAAATAAATCGAGGATCAACATCATTTCTTCCACCGCCAGGCTACAAAAACACAATTTTCAAGAAAATTCGATGATTTGAAATCACAAACTTTGCCCATAGCAGCAATGAAAATCATATCTTGATATTTCTTCCAATTGAGATCTTTGCCACGATCGTACATACCACCTTTTTCTAATAATAACTTCAACAAAGCAATCGGTTGTTGTGTACCATAGGTATCAACTTTCGGCATATTTAAATCATCAATAAAAACAACGAGTTTCTTGCCAGGCGGTGGACCGAACGTATCCTTCGTACGTTTTTCCACATTGGACTCGAAATTTCTTTGAACATCCATCGACGATGTACGCGACGAGAAGTTGATGTTCAATTGTAACTGAAAAAGAAAACAAAAATTCGATCGATGAATGTTGATTTTGTTTACGTTTTGATCGGGATTCAATTTTCGTAGAAACGACGTGATCGTTGCTGTTTTCGATGTGCCCGATTCACCGACGAAGAGAACTGGTCGTTTGATTCGATAGCATAACTGTAGAAGCCAATCGCTTCGACATGTATCGATAGTTGGCACGAGAATTTCGTAGAATTTTCTCTCGGGATTATGTTGATATTTCGGAACAAGTCGTTTCCATGAAATCCAACAGAGTTTCGATGCATCGAAATAGTATTCGAATAGAGTTGCTTCATGAGTTGGTAATTCATCTAAAAAAAAGTCAGCCGAAAGAATATTTCAATCAAATTAATCTTCTATTTACCGAGTTTAGCCGTTCCATCTGGTCCTTCGTCGACTGAATTCATCGATGCGAGATATTTAACTTGAGCATCGAATGTAATACGAGCTGGTTCGGTTAGACCGGCACCTAATGCCCAGTAAAGTGCTTGCAGAAAATAGCACGTATACACACTATCGTCAAGTGCTTCGCTTGATGATTCGTACGGTTGAAGAAGACTTTCCAAGAAATAACACAATTGACTTGTCTACAAAACGAAAACAATAACTGCAAATCCTTTTTTGTTTTTTGTTTCATTACCATGTTAAGATTGGTTAATGGAATGATTTGTTTGAGTTTTTCTCCTTGTTTACCATCGATAATACCTTCGAGGATTAATGTGATCAATGGTGGAACGAATTTATCGAATAATTGTTCGAGACATTTTTGTTCTTCTTTTTTCTCTCGTAAATTACACCAACGTGTCCAGAATGGACGGTATTTCAAATCTTTTGGATCGACAAAGACCATACCACAACGTGATACGGTTGCAGGACTAGCGTATTGCAAATCACCGACTTCGAATAACATAGCACAATGTGGTTGCAAACGAATACGTTCACCATTAGCCAGTGTTAACAATTTGTTATCGTCCATGACAGAGTTCTACAATGAATATTGATTTGATTTTCGAAGAAAGAAAGAAAGAAACAAACAAACCATGTTTTCAATCCAAAGAGCGTCAACATCACCATCGTATAAAATGTATCGTCGTTCTTTTTTGTCAGTTGGTTTGTTGATTTCTCGGAAAATATTCGAAAGTAAACCATCAGTCCAATCACGAGTTGCAAGATCCAAATAGCCGTATAATTCAATGACAGAACATGCTTTTGGATTTAATGTATGAACTTTCGTTGGTAAACCCATTCTAAACAAGAAGAATATCACTTTAGTTTTCTTTGAACAAAAAAGAAAATCTTCTAAGTACCGTGTTTGAGCTTGAACTAATGTGTTGATAACTGTCGATTTACCACCTCCTGTTGGACCGACAACCATTGTCGAATGACGTGTCATCATCGTCTCATACAATTGAACGACTTTATCGACTTGAACTTCGTCAACAACATTATTCATATGAGCAATCGATTCTCGAACAGCTTTGTCAAATGATGGATAGGTAACACGTTCACATTTCAATCCCGGAAAGAGATCAGTAATTAAACCTTGAAACAATGGCACATCTTCATAGACGAATTTCGGCATGTTCATATCACGTAAGGCACGCATCAGGACAATGTCCTTTTGAAATCAAATGAAAATTATGTCGTTATTTCGATAACAACAAAAAAATTACTTCAGGTAATTCAGAAGAATTTCGTTTCAATTCTCCAGCCATAACTAAAACTGATTTCAAAGCTCGAAGACCGAAATCATAATGATATTGTTTCGACAATTGTTCTCGAGATAGTTTGTATAACACAACCATCTTCTTGGCTAACATCTAATCCGAATTTTTTAATAAAAAGTCTTGATTCAAAAGAACAAAAAAAAAACATGGAGATTAATTTTACTTTAGCAAGAGAAAATCCTTCTGAGAACAACATAATTTCGCAAATTTGTTGTAAATCCGGTACAATGACGACTACAGGTCGAAATAATGCTTTGATCGATTCGGGTAATTCAGTACGACCAGCATAACCTGGATTCATAGTGATAAATGTACCAACACGTGGATCAAGATCGATTTCTGTTCCACCGAAATTGAATCGTTTAGCTTTAGTTATTAAACCTAATTGAATAGTTTGTAATTGTGAGGAAATAACGGAAAGTACGGATGCATCAATTCGATTGAATTCATCGAAACAACCCCAAGCACCACTTTGACATAGACCATTTAAATTTTTACCGATAGCCTGTAAATTGAAATTCGATTATTATTACAATCTCTCGGTTTAAAATCAACAAATCGACTTACTAAACTGTCCATACCCTCGCCACAATTGGTGACGACACAGAGAATACCAAGAGCTTTAGCTAAATCTTTGACGGATTCAGTTTTACCCGTACCGGCAGGACCAGCTAGAATACAAAATTAAAATCATCCTAAGAAAAACATTTTATTTCGAGTTGTTTCTTACCTGGTGCACAACCCAATTGCATGGATAAAGCCTAGAATAATTATCCAGAGTGTCATTATCCTTTTCTTTCTCAAATTCTCTTCGATTTACTTGTGTGATAGTTAAATAAATACGATCTGTCAATGGTGTAATAACCAATCGACCATTCAAACCCATATACTCGTAACCATAACCAAATTCGCCAGTACATTGTCGAATTCTTAATTCGTCAGATTCATTGACCCAATAGAATCTCAATTGACTTTCCCATTCAAATTCTCTTGCATCCAAAATACTACGAAATTCATAAATAATTACAACGTACGTCTATCCTATCGTTTCTTTTTACCTATCTCGAACGAAACCATCAATGATATCTTTAGCATGTACATCGATAATGAGAACGGTATTGAATTTTTTTCGATCATTACTGGCCAATGGATTTCGAATCTACGTAGATTGGAAGGAAACATTCGATGAAAATCCTTTGAATATAGAAAAATTGCTTTTTTACTTCAGCAACGACTTCTTCAATTTGAGCGTTCAATTGTTTAGCATAGTTTTTCATGGCCATTTTTTGACCTTTGGCAACTAAATATCCATATCAAAGATTTAATTTATTCATCAACAAAATTAGCATTTTATTTTTACCTTTGATGAATGTATCTTCAACTTCCCAACTCCACCTAAACAAATATCAAATTCGATCAACTTTTACCAAAAAAAAACAAGCAAAAGCAAACCAAATTTGATTCGTAGCTAAGACAACCATGCCCTGATAATTATACATCCATCCAACACGAGTTTTTCGAAAACGATAATAGTAAACTGCTTCTTTCGTAATCATTTTATTTGTTCGTCGCATTTCTTCTAAAACTTTCGTCATCCAATCTTCGACTCGTCCATCGGTTGGTACACTCTGTTTAAACTGCATTTCTTCTTTTTCTGCCGAAATCATAGCTTGTGCTTGTGTCATCGTATCACTAACTTTAACCAAACGTAAACTCGCTATATTATCGAACATTTTAATCATATGTTCTTGAATAGCCGATGGTTCAGCTGAACCGAGAATCGATAAAAGTTCGTCATCGGAAATAAAGAAAAATCGTGGAAAAGCATTTCGTTTCGAATCGAGATAATCATTGAGACTTTTCTGGCAACGTTCAAGGCCGACAAAAATCGATTCTAAATCCGCAAGACGACTTGGTACATGACATTGTTTTTTAATCAATGGATCACGATATGTATCTGTCATGATTGTTTTGAAGAGTTTATTTTTTTCATCAAATTTCTTCGCTTCTTCAGGCAATTGAGAACGAATATCACCACTGACAAAGATACCTTCAAGATACATCCATTTACGTTGCACATTTATCCACAATTCAATAACCTAGAGATGAAAAAAAAAATCAGAGAGTATAGAGCAAACAATCGATTGGACGGATTTTACTTCAGCAATTAATGATAAACTCTTTTCCCATTGTTGAACAGTCGATAGAAATGGTCCAATGAATCTTGAACCAGCCATACTTTGTAAGGCCATTGTATGATCATCTAATGCTTGTAGAACTTCATCGACAGCACCGAGTACAAAGCCACGTTCTTGATTGCCTTTGACATATTTGACAACATTGAATTTCATCTTCTCCCAAGCATCGACAACTTCTCGAACACCTTTTTCAATTTGTAATTCTTTCGTTGCTGATGTGACAATATTTTGAATGACATCATTGAATCGTTGTAGATTCATTTGAAAGAGATTCTCCAATGTAAACGATTCAGGATTCATATCGAATTCGATATTTGTTTCTTTCATAAGTGTACGCCAATGACGTTCACGTAGAGCTTCATTTTTAAGATCTAACATCAACGGTAATGATTCACGGAATTCTTTCATATTTAATTCAATTAATTTGGCTAACGCCATGCCTTTAACTTCTCGAGGCATTTTTTTCAATTCTTTTATGAAATTTTCGATACCATCAATTAACAATTGTACATCGAGATCTCGCCACAATGTTTCTGACCATTGTTCACGTGCTTTTACTTGTTGTTCGTATAATTGATAGAGTCTTTCTAAGTTTTTCGTTTCTTTTTGTATAACATACAATTCTGGATAGGATGAAATCGGTAGATTGAATAATTTCTCTGCATTTGTTAATTCTTGTTTTTCATTTTCGAGTTTTGTCAATTCATCACGATAGATTCGCATGAGTTTTAAACCTTGAGGTAGTTCTTCGCCAGTTTTTATCGAACCGGGACCATGTTGAGCAAATTTATCGGCAAATGCAGCAATTGATTTTCTCAAACGATCAAGTTGAATCAAGGTTATTTCAGTAAAACGTCCTTTGACACGTTTGAGATTAACATCTCGATGTTTCGAATTAAGAAATATCTCGGACCAATGTGAAGTCAATGTTTGAAGAATTAAAGCTTCTTCATCACTTGTCTATAAACGAACAGGCAAATTTTTAAATTTAAGAAAAAAATTGAACTTAATCAAAAACAGACCTTTTGATGATAACTTTCGAGAAGATTGTATTTATCTTTGACATTATTAATTTTTTCTTCGATTACATCAGATAGATTTTGAATTTCTGCAATTGTACGCAAGACAAATTTCAAATCTTCGAGTGTATCTGTCGTTCGTTTGAGATTATTCTCATATTCCTATTTATAGATCAAAATAATAATTTGTTTGTGTTTTTTGTTTTCGTAAAATCGACCTACATCGAGTTTGTCACGCAATTCAAATAATTGTGTTTTAGCCTCATCAGCAAGAAATTTACTAAACATATGAATTGTTTCGTTTGCATGACCAATTAAATCTCGAAGAAACGAGGTGAGATTCAGCTGTATGAACTCAAAGTCTTTCAAACGTGACATTGCGTGTAGCTAAGAAAGAAATCTTGACTTTTCCTTTTTGTTTTGCATAGAAATTCAATTACCTCATCGAGATTTTTTTGATATTTATTTACTTCTTCGTCGAATGTACCTAACGAAGGATTTTTCGCGAAGAATTTCTCACAAACTGCCAACTAAAAATAAAAATCAAATTCGAATTTAAGAAAAAAAACACGTCGATTTTCTTTTCTTCATTTTACTTTATCTGTTCGCCATAAATGTTTGTAATTTCTGAATTTCAATAAAAATTTCTTCATATTATTTATTGTATTATGTACGACAGTTTGTAGAGCAGATGCTGTTTCATGAATTTCCGGTATGTATCGAATATCATCATAGAATGTATACAAATGTTCAGCTTCTTGACTCGGTGATTTTCCTCCAACCGGCAAATGAACCGATGATGTATCGAAATCAAATGCTCCTTGACCAGCACCCGCATTTGGCACACCGACAGGTCGATCATATTTAACTGCAGCTACTTCAATACATGATCCATCTTTCCATCGAGTGAAATAACTCGTACTATAAATAAATTCAAAATTTATTATTCAAACAATCTTTAAAAAATGTTCTATGTATATATATATCAACGGTGTTAATGTGACGAAGAAAATGAAAAATTTCGCTAATGTACACGATGTAGCTTATCAGACGAATATTCTATCACCAAAAACCAACCAACAAACAAACAAACAAACAAACAAATGCAACCGGTGATTTAAATACGAAGAAAGAGAAAGAAAGAAAAATGCAATTTCATTTCGAGGGTAAAGCTCTCGCGCAAGCTTCTTCATAAGCAACAGCATCTCGCATTTGTACAGCTTTCGAACGTAATTGTGTTAAATGTTTTTGTTGTGTATCGATTAAATGTATTAATTGTTTGGCATAACCTTCTCGGTCATAATTCATATGGGTTGTTTTCTCGTGAATCGTCTGATGACTGTTAACGGCTTTAGGTAAATCATCAATGTATTTATTATGTGATTCCAAGGTCACATCTTCGATTTCATGTGAACGTGCAATCGCTTGTTCGAATTTACGTTTCGATTGTTGATTTCCGAGACTACGTTTCGTATTTGTCGAAGGATTCTTTGGTAGAGTCGATCGTGATGATGGTACTGGCTGATTGATAGCACCATCGAAGTCATCATCATCATCATCATCTTCATACAATGTCGGAAGTTCATCGGGCTCATTGAAATTTTGCCTATAATGAATGTCTGCACCACGTTGTTTCAATTCTTCGACATTCAATTCTTTAACTCGATCAGCATAACGAAGAGTATTCAACGTATGTTCAACATCGCTATGTCCTGGCGATGCCATAGCAATCATGCAAACTTTGGATTTCTCTCCGATAAATGAATCACGTAGGACTTTTGTCAATGTCGAACCACGAAATGGTATATGTTCGGCATTACGTCCCAATGCTCGAATACATTCTTTTAATGTCAATAAGGATTTATTGATTTGTGCACCTTCCATGAGAGTAACTTTGTCATTGGTTTGCGTGTCTCGACCACGTTCACTTCCAGCAAGATCAATAAGTGAAATCTTGCCGAAATCTTTGGTTGTATTTTTCTTTTTGAGAATAATTTGAAAGATTGCATGTGACCGAGATGAATTCTCGTTGGCTGATGTTGTGCCTGAGGTTCGTACGCTCATACCTCGACGTATCAATGACATAACATCATTCACTGTTTGTACTTGTTCTTCTTTTTTGCCGACAACTTGAACTAAATTATTGTGATCTTCGAGAACGCGTAGACGTTTTTTTTCGTTAAATAAATCGAATACTTTTGTACAATAGATTTCAAAAAATGTACAATATACATCGTATTGACCTTTGTAAGGCAACTGATTCAGATAACGAAAGATATCATTAGCTGTTAGTGCATAGATTCCTTTGGAAAAATCAACATCACGTTGACTTAAATCTCCGCCCATTGTGTAGGTTTTTCCTAGAATCAGAAAAAAAATCATATTGAATTGTCAGAAAAGATTGAATTCAATGTGTTTACCTGAACCGGTTTGTCCGTAGGCGAAAACCATTGGATTATTTCCTTGGAATAATGATTGAACTAATGGTTGAGCAGTAAAATGATAGACAATATCATTACTGCATGATTCATGAAATGCATAATCAAAACGAAATTTTTGATTGTCGATGTATTTGGTTAGATCGACTTTAACTTTGGGTAAATGTACAACAACAACTTCTTTATTGGGAATTGTTAGAACATCGATATCTTTTCGATTTAATTCTCGTTTTGTTATCGGTCGTTTACGTACACAAACGCAGATTTTTAAATCTTTTTGTGCATCATTAAGATTTAAATATTTCATCTCGTATTCTTGTCGGTATTCATTGACCATCGCTTGAATTTCTCCGGCTGGCACCGAATTATCAACTACAGATTGTCTTTGTCGACGTTCTTCATGTTTAACACGTCGTTGTTCACGATTAGCTGCGATACGTTCGATTTCTTTGACAACTTTTGATCGATTTTGATCGAGTACAACTCTTGACGGTGAAAGATCGTGATTGTTTGAAACGTATGAAGTCGGATGTGATTGTCGTCGAATATCGATTTGTTCTTGTCGTGGACGACGAATCGTATTTCCTCCATTCAATAAATTATTATCATGATTAAAATCATGATTATTAGCACCTTGAATCGATGAGAATAGATTTGGATTTAATTTAATAATCGCATCGAGATCAACTTCTTTTCCTTTGCTTTCGTTTCTCTCTTGCCATTCGACAGTAACTGTTTTGAGAAGACGATTTATTTGTAAGATTTTTGCGTGATGTATACGACCATTCGATCGTTGAATATCAACAGTTTGTCCCGCATGAAGACACGAAAGATATTGTTGATAATTTAAACTCATTTGATTAGAATCCAAATAAGTAAAAGGAATGACAGAAAGAGAAGAGAGAGAGGAGAGAGAGAGAGAAGAGAAAAAAGCAAATAGGCAAATCTAATCGTTGTTTATTGTCGTCGACAGACTTTATTTTTCTTTCACTATGACTTCAACATTCTTATTTTTTTCTTTGTTCTTATGTTTCTTTCGCATATATATATATATATATTTAATTTTTTTCTTCATTCTCTATCGTTTAAACGCAAATGCAATTTCTATATATACAGATGTGTTGCGAACGTTTGTTCATATTTCTTGAAGAGGAGAGGTTGCTTAGTAATACGATGTTATGTCAAAAACAACAAGAAAAAAAGAAGAAGAAGAAAAAAGAGAGAGAAAGAGAAACGTTACTTTAAACATAAAGCAAATGCGTTTAAAAAAAGAAACGAACAAAAAATCGTTGCAACAAACATCTGATTATTTTTTTTTCGTTTTTCGTTTTTTCGCTACAAGAATACTTACACTTCGACACAATCTCGCAACGATTGATTGAATAATTTGATAATTTCATTTTGATTCGGTTGCATAGCTACAGCTGGCACAACAAGTAAAGCGTCGACTTGAAACAATGGTTTCGAGCCATTTTCGAGAGTGTCTTGTAACAATTTGAAATTCTCGAGTACTAACTAAAAATGCGAGACACAGATAGAGAAAGGAAAAGAAAATTAGTTCGTTATAATTACTTGGGATAATGTTGAAAAGATTTGTTTTTCCCAATAACCGTAATAGGCTTTCATTTTCGATGATTGAGATGTATTAGAATTGAAAACTAGACCTTCGACTTTGGTTATCAATGGGCCGATAAGTTTGTATTTCTTTTGTAATTCAATCGCATCTTGTCGTCGATGATTTTCAACGAATTCGAAATATTCCTGAATAAAGTTTTTATTCGATAGAGAGGGCAAATGATCGTTTTCTTACTCGACAATGAACAAGTGATCCATCGGGATTGAGCGGTGGCTCACGAAAGAGATTACATTGTCGAATTTCATCGAGAAATATGTGAATATCTTGAGCATTCTTTTTAATTTGATTGATTGTTGAATCGAGTTTTGAGATTATCTAAATGATTTTCTGTTGTAGCAAAAAAAACGAACATTTGTTCTCTCTCGAAATAATTTACTTCCGATGTAACAGAAATGAATTTCTCGTGATTAGTCGATGTCCATGGCAAACGTTGAGTACCGGTTTGCATATTACGTTTTAATTGTCGAAGATTTTCTTCGAGTAGAGATTGTTCATGTGGTTCGAGAGAATCAATGAGACGATGATAATTTTTCAAAACAATTTTCAATTGAGTGGACAATTGTTTCATTTTGTCTTCCTGAAAAGATAAAATAATGATAATAATTGAAAGTTTCGTTTTTTTTTGTTCTACACGTACGCTCAATGCTAAATGACGAATAGGTTCCGGTAGAGAATAATCGAATTGTTCGAGATAACGAGCTTCAGTCATCATTTCGTTTAATTGCGGATCGAAATCGATTACATATCGAGGTGTCAATGGATTTTGATCTATTGTCAAATGAAAGATTTGCTTCTTGAGAGATAGGTAAATAAATTACTTTCAACTAGTGGTAATTCTTTCAAAACATTTCGTTTTTGTAGAGTTGGTAGAATCTGTTCAGTACGTTGTTTCCATTCAACGAATTTGGCATCTTCAAATGCTTTCATTTCTCTTGCAACACGAAGATAATAACTCTTGATCTATGATTTACAGAGAACAATTTCAAGTTAACAAGTTTTTCCATCGTCAAAATTCGTACTTGTTTGCCGAGTTCGGTTTGCATTAGAGCTTCTTTCGTGTGTAAACGCAACATCGTATGTTTAATACGACGAAATAATGAACGACTCCATGCAATGGCACCGGAAAATGGCGGTTGATTTTTATTTACAGGTGGATTGGTTTTATTATGTTGAAAGATACTGTTAATCTCAGTGATCTAACAAAAACAAAGCGCAAATGGCAATTGTTTTTGTTTTTGAAATAGTTTTACTTCATTATCGTATTGTCGAAGGATATCGTTGAATCGTTTGTGCATTTCATCTTGAATCGTCATACGAGTATTGTTCTTTTCGAATTTCAGTAACATATCAAAGGCACTTTCGGCCGAACTGAGAATTTAGAATTCAATCGAATGAAAAAACAACAATAAGAACAAGTTCTTTTATTTACCGTAGAGTTTTGAATGATTCGGAAATGAAACTTTTTGTTTGTTCATCGATTTCTTCGATTTGTTGAGCATAGTTATCCGCAACCATCTTCCATTTATCATGATCTTCAAGACGAAATGGATCACATGGTGCCTAGATCATGACGAATGTTAAAAGTAAATTTGTCATTGAAACAAATCAAAAACCTACATGTTCAATTAATTCTAAAACTCGATGTACACGATCGAGAATTTCATTGATTTTATGTGGTTTTCCTGTGACAGATTTCAATTCCGGTGTGAATATATTATAAAACTGTTCTAATTCTTTGGCAATTGCAATGAAATCATTGCAAATAATCGCCATGTGATCAGTTAATTTAAATAAACGTTTATTATCAAATTCCCATCGAGAATCTCGTCCCGATTGTTCGATTTCAGCTCGAACATCATAATACGACTAAACAAAGAAAAGACACCGTATTTACCATCTCTTCTCTCTTGTTTTTTTTACTTGTTTCCATTTTTCTAACATATCTTTCGCTTCGGTACATTTTTCAATAATTTCACTAGGTTGATAGCTACGAAAACAAACGAAAATGTTCTTTCTTTTGTCGAGAGAAACGAGAAACTCATCTACCTGAATAATGTTCGAACATTAATCGAACGAGCAACTCGATCACATAATTGATTAGCAATTCGTTCCATCAATGGAACCATACGTTCATCTCGATTGTAATGTCGAGAAATGATCCAAACCATACGTAAGGCGCTCATCATCTTGGGAATCGTTTCAGTAACAACACGAAATGATGCGCCATGTGTGACATTTTTGAAATGACGTTCAAGTGTCGATAAGAATCTGAGCAAAATCAATTCGATAAATATGCTGAATCTTTTTTTCTTTTTACTTGACATTGTCTTTTGCTTCGAGATAGTATTTCGATAGATCTGTTCGAGTATCACGAAATGATGAAGGAGCAGCATTTTCAGCTAGTTCAAGTTTTTCAAGAACTTGTTCGACATGATCTTGTTTCGTCTGTTCGAATAAACTGCTCAGAGAAATGTTTCGTTCTCGCCACCAATCAATTTCGCCTAGTGGACCGGCTGTTTGTGGCGTCTGAAGAATTTGAAACAATCAGCAAAAAACGATCTTTCATCACAACACTGAAATCTTTACTTTTTTCAATTCACGTTCAAGTGCTTCGCGAATTTCTCCGTTCCATTTGTAGACAAGTAATTCAGCCTGTTCGACTGTGTCTTTATTTGACTTGACTATTTTACTAATATCGAATTGTGGAGGTAGTTCAAGTCGAACTTCGCCTAAAACGAGACAAAGAAATCGAATGGAACGATCAGAGTGATTTACCTTCGAGTTGACGAAGTGTTAAACCGATTTGATTGAGAAATTTCTGTAATTGAATAAGAAATTCATCGCGTAACATCGCTCGTAATTCTAATTCATGTTGACGACGCTAAATAGAAGAAAATTCTTGTTGAAAAAAACAACAACAAAGTTTCTTGTCGAACTTTTTCATCTCGTTTTGCTTCTTCTGTATCTTCGGGTTGTGCTTCTTGTTTGTCGGCTTTTACTGCCGATGCTGCACGAGATTCTTCAGCTATATCAGTTTCTTCAGTTTCATTTTGATATGTCAATAAAGGATTATAAACCTAAACAAAAAATAAGAATTTCGCAAAAACAAAAGTTTTTTGTCGTGAAAATACTTTATTCAGAATATTCGCAAGTAAATGCAATGTATGTCCGTTTAACAGACCGTAATCAAGATATGTGACCATCGTTTTATCAGCATCTTCTAGTGATGGTGGCACCGGAATTGTTCCCGGAGTTGTACGAAGAAAATAGGCGCATTTTTTCTGACTTAAATTCGGCGGATAGGAATCACGACATAAATAAAGAATTGTACGAAGATATTTGACTAATTCATTACGCTAGAACAAAAAAAACGTTCTTTAAGAGAAAGAAAAAGACGAGAGCGTCGAAATTTACATATCGTTTTGGTTTTGGTCGTGTTTCAGTTGTTGAATTTTCTCCATCGGCACCTGTCTGTTGTTCGGCTGTTGTATCTGATGTTTCATTTTGCGCTGCTGATTCATTGACTGTCGATGGTTGTTGTTGTTGTTCATCAGTACTACTATTAACATTCGTTGCTTCATCATTTGGATCGAAATCTGGATTGATTGCAAGTTGTTCTTCGATCCATTCTTCTTCAGCTAAACAACAAAAATCAAATCATGTTCGTTTAAAATTCAAATCTCGAACATACTAATTTCAACTTGTTCGTCGCGTAATTCTTCGAATACTTCTTTATGAAATAATAATGCATTTTCATCATCAACATTTGGTGTTGCTTCGTTAAGAAATTTTGCAATCAATAGTTCATTAGCACCATCATCACCTTCAAGGAAATCTTCGAACGCTGGATCAGCTCCATTAACATCTAATATCGTATAAATCGTATCTTTTAACCAACGAAAACGTAGGTCATCCATTTTGATTTTTCTTCTCAAATCAATATGCAATTCAAACAAAACAAAAACTCAATGTTTTAAGTACGAATTTACCATTATCATTGTCCGTTGCCTAGCAACAGACACTCCATTGGTTCGTGTCGCTAGTTGTTCATTCATGCGAATATTCTCGATAATAAAAAAGAACATATTAATGTCGAAAATAAATATTTTGTAGATATTTTTCTTTCTTTTGTTTAAACAAATTTTTCGAGTGAATAAAAAACAAAATTCGAATAAGTTCATTTTCTTATTTTGTTGATTGATTCTTTTTGTTTCTTCCTCTGTTCGCACGACGAAGAAGAAGAATTATTATTCTACGTCTTAGTAATTGAAACAAATTGACTCAGCAGTTCGATTATTTTCCTATCAATCTTCAATCGTTTTTCTTATTTTAATTTGATTGATTTTTGTCGCAATGTGATGGCTAAAAGTGGCTTTGTGCCAGCTTGGATGAAAATACCCAGTTCAGATGTATGTGCTACTGATGAATTATTTATTTATTTATTCTTGTTGTTTTGTTTTTATTTAGAAAAGTTCACCAAATCAAAAATTTAGTTTCAATCGAACAAATCATTCACCATTTTTCTCAACTCGTCAACGACACCATTCATCGGATCTTGTCGATCAAGCCAATGTTCGACAATCATCCGAACATATATTTTCATTTCCATTTCGATCAACAACTAATTCGCATTCATCCGAAGAAAATCGTTTTCTTTCACGAAAAGATCGTCTTTTAAGTACACCGGCTAGTTTCGATCAACGAACAAATGATCGAAAAAATACCAATTCATATCATCAATTAACCAAGCAAACCATTCGTTTATTATCCCTACCAGAAACGAACGAAGAAAAAGATCTATTAAAACGAATGGGTTGGAACGATGAAATGACTTATGAGATAACCGATAAAGACAAAGAAGAATATGAAAAACGTATTAAATTATTCCCCAAAGTAATTTCAAACATTTTCCTTTTAACCATTTATTTATTTATTTATTTATTAGATGAATAATCATGCTGATGATTTAATAACAGCCTTGAATCGTCGAACATTGCCTTATATTAATATTCGAGATCTTCTTCGATTCGAAAAAATTGACTCAATATCCGATGATGACGATCTTGACGAATAGTGATATTCGTTCGTTCTTATTCCTGACAAACCGGTCTCGTTTATTTTGCTATGAATACATTTCGAGTGTGTCTGTTGAAATATCTCAGCTTAGCTTTTACCTTTCGTTCATGTCTTTGTTTTTTCTTTCGTTTTTTTTCTCTTCTTCTCATTATTGTCGCATGTCAATACAATGTTGTATTGTATGATTGTTTTTCTTGAAAAAAAAATATATTGAAAATATAAAATAAAGGAAACATTAAAACGAATTAACAGGATTAGACTTCGATGAAAATGAAGTCAGGCATTCTAATATTTAAAAAATGACATTACAAAATGTGTGTGTGTGCGAATATATATATATAATCGAAAACAATGAAAATAAAATCAATTATGTTGGTAATTGTTATTTTTTTGTATTCTGTGTTGACTGCAACAGCCTTACCGGTATTTAATGGCGTGTATTTTCGAAAACAACAGGAACTCATTTGATATATGATTTAGATTGATGGATTATCATTAAATCAAACCAATCCAGAATTGAATGGTGAATAGAATATAAAGAGAAGATTTTTTTTATTGTATTGATTTTCTTTATTGAGAAATCAGGTGGTGGATTCGAAGGTGACATAATCTTGCCACCGAGTCGAAGTTATACTACTCGTGGTGTTGGATTTAATAATAAAATAAGTCGTTGGCCAAATCGAGTCATTCCGTACGATCTATCAGCTATTACCAGTGAATATTTTGTTTATCTTTTGGTATAAGAATTCAATTGAATTTTAGATGCCAATGATCGTCAAATGATTATAACTGCTATGGATCATTTGATGTACGATGTTGGAACACCTATTACAGGTCAAATCTCGCGATATATTTGTGTTTATTTTCGACCAGCTCAATCTACTGATACTGATATTCTCAAAATTCAATACGGAAACGGCTGTAATGCCATGGTATGAGAAAACAAGAAAAATCAAAACTCAAATAAAATCTAATCTAGATCGGATACGGTAATGGATATACGAAAACTCTCACATTACAATCACAAGCTTGTTTCTATAATGGTATTATTCAACATGAACTCATGCATGTACTTGGTATAATAAGAAACAAAATTTTCTTTTTCGAGAATTCAGAATTGATTAATTTAAAGGCTTTTTCCATGAACAATCCCGTCCTGATCGTGATTCATACATTACCATTCATCAAGAAAATATCGATTCCAATCAAGTAGAATTCTTGTTCTCATCTTCGATTTGATCGTATCTTTTTAGATGCACAATTTCGAAAAACATCAATGGAATGGTGCAGCTGAAATGCAAGGAACCAACTACGATTATGGTAGTATTATGCATTATCCTAGAGACGCTTTTTCTAACAATGGTCGACAAACAATTTCAACACATCAAGCGAATGTCGAAATTGGCCAACGAGTAAAATTGAGTCCGACCGATATATATGAAGTTCGTCATTATTATAAATGTTAAGTTCTTTGTTTTGAATCTATTCTGAATAAATCATCGAAATTAACTTCGAATTCAATTGATTTTCTCGAAAAGGATTAATCAGATTAGTTGAATTTCTAATGAAAATAAACGTATACAAAGAGAGAGAAAGAAAGAAATTTTCTTCGTATTATTCATCTAAAACATCTCTTAATTGAATTTATTTGCTATGTTTTCAATTAGATTCATTGAACTCGACTTTCTTCAGAGATCTATTTTTTTTCTTTATGCTTGATTTTCTTATTTCTCTTTGGAATCGAAAATTCAATGTTTATTAGTCAACAATGAATGCATACATGAATAATTAATGACATATCTAATGGTTATGAATACTTTCCATTAATGGACATGGTTTCGACAAGATAGAAGTTCTCTTTTTTTCTCTTCCTCTCTCATTTTTTCTTTGGCACAACATGATCATTGAATTTTGATGCAAAGAATATTCTTGCATGTTTTTCCGTTTCTTCTTTCTTGTTCAATTCAAAAAATATAGTTAGCTGTATAGCATTAACATACAGGATACTGGTACATCAGTTTTCATTAAATTCCCATTGGAATTAATGCATATTAGCAAGTAGTGTCTGACCATATATATATATAAGAAACAAAACTAATCTTGATTATTGAAAAATGCTATCCACGCTATGACTTAGCCGATTCTCGGGTGAACTAACGAGTAGTATAGAGATGTGTTTAATCGAATCAATCTACAGACAGAGCTAAAAAAAAGAGAGCGAGTGAGGAAGAAGGAAAGAGCAGAACGCTTGTTGGACTCTCATTAGTCAACGATAAGTAAATTGAATTTCTGACATCTCTTTACTATTCAGCAGCCGAAACGTCACTTATTTATTCTCGATTTTTTTTCTCTTCTTTTCTAGTTAGTTTGTTCTTCATCGGTTGATTTTATTTCTATGATTGAATTCATGATTGCGATTTGTTTTCTTATCTTTACATCAAAACAAATATATTTGCAATCCAACAATTTGTCGTTTTACGCATATGTTCAGTTATTCTCTCATTGACATTCCATTTGTAAAAAGAAAATATGTACAAATCATAAATGGATTATGGTTCGTTCTTTTTCTTTTTGCTAAGAATTTATTAAAAACGGATGTTAGAATTGATGATAAGAAAAGAAAACTAATGACAATCGAAAATTTGCAATGATGACGATGATTGAGCATCCTCTAAGTCAAAAGAACATGGTTGCACGTCGCTCAAAATAAGAGAATATATAAGATTCTCTACTTAAATTCATCATTCAATGTCGTGTTCTCTGGTAGACACGAATTATTTTTATTTTTCAAACACGTACTAGCACGAACAATAGAAGAAAATAATTCGTGTATAAAGGGAACTACACAAGAGAATACAAATGAGAGAGAGAGAGAGAGAAAATGGGAAAAAAGGGAGAGAAATAAATCAACTGTGTGTGTATATACATTCTTCTTTTGCTTCTGATAGTTCAACTTTACGCTTATCATAGCCAAACCACAAAAAAGAAGCGAAAAAAAACGAGAGAGAATAATATTATCGATTCTAGATTTCTCTTTTTCTTTTTTTTTCTTTACTAAATAATTGAACGCATACACATACATCGATCTCCCGAGCGGCATAACTTATAACAGAATAATATTCGTATAGTATAGTTCCATATAGTTGAGTATAGAAGTCAAGTCAGAAGAGAAAGCAAGAGACAGTATACAAAAAAAAATAGGGATTCTCATTTTTTTTCTCTTTCTTTCCCTATTTCTCTCTTTCTTTCTATCTATATGTAGATCGAAGCTGAGAGACAAGTGAAACGAAGAAAAAGCAAAAGAAGAAAAAGAAGAAGAAAACGTCGAGAACGATGAGTAATTATTATTGATCGTTTGTTCATTTATAATAATGGGCTGTACGAGTTCGAATCAAGCCGCAATAGGTAAACAAAATCCAACATCGGCACCGGTACCAGTACCAATTGTTGATGATGGTCACCAATTAATCAATGATTCATTTCGATTATGGTTAAAAACAAATCGACCTAAAGCCGATGAATATGTTCTTAACGACGTTCTATCAACTGCACCCCCAGTAAATGAAGTCGATGATTACAAAACGATTGTTGGCAAAGCACTTGATCTGCTTGCCGATCATAAAGATATTAAATCGACAAATAAATTGGGTAAAATGGTACAAAAAGAAATTTGTCTCGCATCGCCAAGAAAAGTACAACATACAATTAATGTTCTCAAACAAACAGCAGATAAATTACGAAGTGGAAATATTCACTTAGAAACTGAACAACAAGAAATAAATAATGAACAAGTAAAATTCACTGTAGAGTTAACCTCTAGTTTTCTATCTCTCTATATATATAATCTAGGGTGTTGATCAAACTTTGACATCAGAGAATAAAAGTGCGAAAATTTCATCAGGAGAGCCTGGCATTGCTCTTAAAGATGCCTTAGAAAAAGCTCGTATACTATTTTACAAGGTAAAATTCTGCAAATTAAACCGGGATATAAAAAAAACAAATATTTTCTTCAGGGTAAGCAAGCAGCTATTTTTGTTAATCCAAATGGTGGTTATGATGTACGAGTTCTCGATGAAAACGATGAAAATATTAATCATGATGGTAATTTACTTCGTTCAATTGTTCTTACCGAAGTTAAATTACGTCCGAAAACAAGAACAACACCATTGTTCAATGCACCACCACCACCTACATCATTGCCACCATTGAAAGTGCATGATGAAAATGAAATTACTGACGATTTTCGTCGTTCGATCGATGCTGCTCTCAAAGGATTAGAAGCGGTTTATCAAACAACAACAACAACAACAGCAGGCGAATCTATTCAAGAAGTTCATGTGGAAAAAACAACAACCAAACGGCCTATATCACCGCCACCTATTCTTCAATGTGGTGTTACCAATCCACCATTACCAAAATCAATTTCGAAAGAACAAACAAATCTTCCGAACGAACAACCTCCACCAGCACCTATTGATAATACCGTTCATTTAGCTGAAATTATTCGTCAAATGGCTGAACAACAAAAAATTGCCAGTGAACAACTATCGAAACCTGTTGATGATACGTCTGAATTAACTATGGATGCGGTCGATGCAACAATTACTACTACTACTACTACTGTCGAAGGTAATTTGATCTCATCAAATCAAACTGAAACAACCGAACAGATCGTGACAGCTGTATCTCAAGATGAATCACAAGGACAAATCGAACGAATTGTTCGAGAAATTCGAGAACATGGAGAAAAATATGAATCTAAAGAAAGTCTTCCATTGACGACGCCACCAGCTAAACAAGTATCATCATATTCACTTGGATTAACATCACCTTTACAAAATGAACCAATAACAACAACAGAAATATCATCATCATCATCACCACCACCGCCATCAACAGTACAAAAGAAAGGCAAATTACGTAGTGAAAACCGACCAAAATCATTTATTTCAACCGAAGAAAGTGGAAAGAAAGATACATTTCAACTTATTAAACAAATGTCACTCGATGAAATCGCACATTTAACTCAAACAGGTCTATCAAACCCGAATCTAACAACATCAGTCACTAAACTGGGCATTTCGACATCATCGGGCAAGATCGAAGAAGAACATCTACCAACAACAACATCCGATCAAGCTCTAACCAAAATGGCGACATCAATTAGTCAAATTATTGAAGAACATCAACCGATTCTCGAAGAACCAACAATATCGACAACAACAACCGGCGCCGCACCTGTCGTTAGTCCTGTTGGATCGCCTCTATCGAAAGTTATCAAATCACCAAGTCACAATGTGACTTACACGGAAATTATTCATTCGGAATCTCGAGATGGCGAACAATCACGTCATTTTATAACCGAATCTTATGATGAACATCCATCGAATGAAGATGAACAAACAACAACGTTGAAAGTGATAACGAAATCGGAATTTTCGAATGATCCAACATCGGGTGAAAAAATCATGGAACAAAGTGTTCAAGTTATAACGGTTAAAGTACGAAATGAAACAATCAAAACAACGATTCAACAAGCTACTCTACCGACGACAACAACCGAAACTGATATTGCCTATGAAAGACGACCGGTTAGTGAACTTGTCAAAAACTTCGAAGTCGCTTCAGGCAATACAAATACTTGAACACAATCATCTTGATTTCTCTCTCTCTTTCGAAACATTATTGCTTTTTTTGTTTGTGCGTTTATGTCTTGTGCAAACCCTTCTAGATAAAAATTATTTCGATCTAATTACTAACATTTAAACAGTGCAATCATTTGTTTTCTCTTTGGTTTTTTTAAATTCTTATCTATTGATTTTGTCTGTATGTTTCAATGTATGTTCGTTGCTTTTCTTTTTCGTTTGTTTGTTTGTTTTTTTATACAGACCTTGACACATAGGTCAATAGTATAATCTTAAGAAAAAGGAACTATCTTAAAAGACAGTAGATTGAACATGTTCTACTGAGTGTTGAAAATGTTATCATCGATCATCGATCGATTCCACACATCTGATGACGATTACGAATCGAGAATATCAACAATGATAGATATCGGTTTATGTTCTGTTGATGTGTAAAAGTGTAGCTTTATTTTCATTGAATCATATACTATATACACATAGATAGAAAATAAAAATGAGACAAAGGTTAGATCGATCATTATTATGTTAGTTGCGATTAATGATCGCTGGTAATCGATTGAAAAAAATGTGGCGTACGAAATAGTTTGATATGTTTTGTTTTAATGACTTTTTTCGATTGATAGCTCATTGCTTGTGCAGTTGATGATTCCGTATTTGAACTATCGATGGACTGTGATTTTCGACGTTCATGTGTATGACGCATATTAGCAAAAAAATTTCGAGCTGTTTCACTATGTCGTCTCTGTTGATGGTGAGAAATCGGTGGCTAGAAATAGAATTTATCAAAAATAGAAAACAAAAAGAAAACATTCGTTGTTTTACTCGAGCAAAATCGGCCTCGTCAGTTATTGAAAAAACATCATGTTCAATCGAATCATCTTGGTTATCTGTCCATGGAATGGATACTCGTTTATCCAAACTCGTCAATCGAGTATGTCGAACTAATTTCGCTGGTCGAGATGGCGCATAAGTAGGTTGCCAATTGTATGTACTCAATGTAAACGATTGTCGTCGTATTTTCGACTGATTTTCTTCATTGGGAAAAAAGCAAAGACGAAAAACATGCAAATAACTTTCGATTTATTATTTACCCGTCAATGATGATCTATGTTCGCAACGTAAACAATTGAATAGATAACGTAGATTTGAAGAACATTTCTTTTTTATGAAACAAATCGTACCGATAACGGTTGTCACAGTGAATAACATTAATAAGCCTAACCAAAATGGATGCAAATATTCATCGGAATCATTTTCATATTTTCGATTTCTTTTCATTGTCAATGCTAATCAACCAACAAAGTCTGTCAGAGTAACTTAGTTTGCTTTACTTTCACGCTGTCAGATCAACATTTTTTCTCTCGTCTCTTTTTCCTCTAATCTCTTCCTTGATTTCCTTTTTTAAAAACCATCTTGAATATATGCTAATCTTTCCCACGAGCATTTTCTTTGAATCCATTCTCTTTTTTTTTATCAATATGATGCCAAAAAACTGCACAGATTATTTAATTCGATGAAAATAACTCATTAAATTGAGTGCAACACCGTGGATTCAAATTTGAATAGGTAAGTTAGATCAACTTGTCGAGTTGAAACTTTTTTTTTTCTTGTCGAAAAAAAGAACAACACGGATAAAAGCAGGAAATTACTTTCCAATGTAAGCAAAAGATTAGCTTTCCAATTAGTATTCAATGTGCTTTGACACGCGAGATTTTCATTCATAAAATCAACTTTTCTCTTCAAATCGATCGTGCTGAGAGAAAGAGTAGAGAGAAGAAAAAACAACAACACGAAGAACATGACATGACGTTTGTTGTCCTATTTTTCATTATGACATATGTTCAAAAATCGCCAGTAAAGAGAATGTCAAAGAAGAATAAAAATGCTCGTGAGAAATGAACGAAACAGTGCGCATGAATGATAAAAGGAAACACTAACTTGAAAACATTCGAAACAACAACCACCATATACACATACAGATATTTGAACAAAAAGAAGAAGAAGAAGAAGAAAAATGAAAAATGAGAGGAGATATATCTTGAGATCTATGTCTTTTGTGTGTGTATGTATGCTGTTTTCAATAGATTTATCTTAATGAACAGAGGTATTAGTAGGCACAGAAGATATATGGGACTGTTCAATAGGTTCATAAATACAATATTCGCTAAGCGATGAAGTTATTCTCATGAAATAGTTCTTAGTCGTTATTGCAGAAAGAAAGAAAGAGAGAAAAAGACAAAACGGGTTGCTTATATGTTCGAAAGAAGAGAAAAAAAAGGAATAAATTCTCTGAAAGAATAAGAATAAGAATAATAAAGAATAATCATAATAAAAATGCATGACGAAAGAAAGAAAGAAAAAACAATGTGCAGATTAATAAATTGTTCAGAATTGCTGTCTCGTGAGAAATAATGAAATTTATTTCATTTGTTTTTATTGTTCTACAGGTTGACCACCACGAATAGTTGGAATTGGTGTAGACGTATTTGCCGATGGATTGACACCAGCACGGATTGGTTTGACTGAAAAAAAAACAAACATGAAAATATTTCGAATACAAAAAAAAAACGTTTTCTCGAACCAATTTGTGCGGCATTTGTACGACGAGCGAGATTACGTTGTCGAACAGCTTCTTTAATTCGATCGACTTCGCATTGATAACGTTTTCGATCTTTCATAGCACTTTCCTTGGCTTCTTTCAAAGCTTGTTCAAGTGATTTAACACGATCCATGGTTGCTTTCAAACGTTTCTCTAATTTAGGCAGTTCACAACGAAGATCAGCATTCTCTCGAACGAGCTAAAATAATAAATTGGCTGAATTTTACAAAATAAATCATCGAATCGAATTCTACTTGTTTATGAACTTTTGTCAATTGATCAAGATTATTTTCTAAGAATGAGATTTTTTGTTTTTGTGCAACTGTTCCACCTAGATCATCTTCTTCCGTTTCGACTTGTTTTTGAGACTAGAAGAATTTCTTTTATCGAATCATCAAAAGTCAATGAATGAATTCGTACTTTTTTAAGTCGAGCTTGTAAATCTTGAACGAATAATTTTCTGAGATTATGCAATGTTTGCAATTCCTTAGCAACAGTTTCTTCGAGACCTTTCAAATCTTGTTTCGCTTGTTCACGACGTTCTTGTTGTAAACTAAAACGAAAATCCTCGTATTTTCGAATTCAAACTTTCAAAAAAAATCTTACGTCATTTCTTGTAAACGATTGGATTTTTCTGATTCTTCTTTTTTCAATTTATCGAAATCACCCGATAATTTCTCATAGGATAATTGTAATTTTTGTAATGTACTGAAAAAAGAAGAAGAAGATAGGATTTTGTTTGTCATTGAAATCTTGTGATTTACTCTTTCAATGTTTCCATTTGTGTTTCTTTTGTACGAATTTCATCTCGTAGACTTGTCAGTTGTTTTTGATGTTGTTCGCTTATTTGTTCCATTTGTTGATTCAATTCTTTTTGAATATCCGATGATGAACCAGCGACTCGACCTTGAGCACGAAGTTTAACTAATTCTTCATTCAATGAATCTTGTGTTTGTTCGAGAGTTCGTTTTTTCTCTTCTAATTCTTTAATTGATTCGAGCATCGAACGCATTTTAGCTTCGTGTTGTTGAATTAAAAGACGAGCTTCATCGAGTTCTTTATCTTTCAATTCAATGCCTTTTTGATGATCGACTTTTTCCAATTCTAATTCGCTTAAACGCTAAATGAAAACAACGAAGAACAAGTTTAAAAAATAGAATTTTATTTGGGTTGAGAATACGTACGCCACTAATACTTCTTGTTTCAGTTTTTAATTTACTTAAATAGAGACGTGCTAATGTAAATTCTTCTTCGGCTGTATCGAGATTTTCGATAGTTGGTTTCTAGAAAACAAAAAAAAAACGAATGCGAACAAGTTCGAAAACAACGAATTGCACATACTTTCTGTTCATTCATTTGTCCGCCCATAATACTACCAATATCGCCGACGTCTCGTAGAAGTACTAAGATCATATCGAGAAAACGTTTACGATGACTTTGCGAAGCTTCTCGAAGACTTTCTAATTCTTCTCGAATACCATTCAATGAACTCTACAAATACGAAGAACGAATTGAACGTTTTTCCTTTTCGAATTTATCAAATCAACAAACCAATTTCAAATCGAGTTCTTGTGCGAGAGTTTCATTTTCTTTGCTCTTTGTTTCGACTTCTTGCGTTTTTTGATCGTAATTAACAGCTAACTCTTCGAGTGCTTGAAGAACTTCTTTGACTTCTTCTTTAGCCGATTCACTTTCTTGTTGAAGACGATTGAGTTCAGCTTGAAGATTTTCATTATCCTTTCGTGATTGATTAAACAAATCATCTTGTTCTCCGATTTGCGATTTAAGTCGTTCTAATGTTTGAGCAAGATTATTAATTTCATCATCCTTTTAAACAAAATCGATTGTATTCTTGTTTTTCTATTCAAATCGAAATTTACCTTTTCATCTAATTGTTGATAGAGTGCAGTACGTTCTTTTTCCCATTCATCGGCATTACCCGATCGAGCATCGAGTCCGCCTAATGGACTGACTGCAGCAGCAGCAGCAGCAGCAGCAGTAGTCGTTGCAGCTACTGATGCACTTGGACCTGATGATGTCGATGCAACAGTCGATAGAGACATCATCGATTGCGTTGTCGATAATGTTTCATCGGTATCATTCAAATTGATTTGATCTTCTTTTGTAACCGTTTCACCTAGGAGACAGATTTGCTTGCGAAAATAAATGTAAAAATAAAGAGATGAAACATACCACGACGCCAACGTTCGAGTTCGAGTTCAGCTCGAGCTAATTGACCTTTCAATCGTGCGACTTTCTCACGTTCTTTTTCCCATCGACGTTTCCATTCTTCGGCTGTTAATTCCTCATTAACTGTAACCGAATTTTTAATACATTTCGCTCTTAAAAACAAACAAACAATCATTTCAAAAGTCATTGTCTTATCTCGAATTTCGTACCTTTTGCCAAATTCAAGTGTTGATTTCGTTTCCGACTCATTAAAACTTGCCGGCGAACAACAGATAATAATCGTCGTACGAGCATTGCCTCCAAGAGATTCTTGTAAAATACGTGTCAATTTCGAATCACGATAAGGTACGTGAGATTTCTGCGAAAGAAAATTGTTTAGTTATTTTGTTTTTTTCGTGTTCTTGAAACAAACCGTTCCATCAGCTAGTGCTGAAATAACATTTCCAAGTGCTGATAATGATTTATTAATGTTTTTCGCTTCATCAAGTACTTGACCTTCAGCACCAGTTTTCGAAACCTTAAAAAAACGTAAATTTGCTTTTTCTTTTGATTTTCAAATTCAAATAATTCGAACTTTTTCACTGCCAGCTAAATCGACGAGATAAAGTTTGCCGGTTAATTTCTTTTCGCTTTCGACATTTTCTTGTTTAACATTGATCAGAAAAACCGAATGAGAACGTGAACTGTGTTCATTCATATTTGTAACAGCTATATGACGGTTATTTTTTCCCTCTTCCATTATTTCGAAAACTTCATCCGGCGATGAAACGAATCGTTCGGTGACGCCCTTGGTAAAAGAAAAAGAAATCGAAATAGGACATTTGAAGAAAATTTTCAACGAACTTTGACATATGGAACACGATTTTTATCTTCATGTACAGCTAAATTCGTTTTTGACACATCGAGTAGATCACGAATTTTATCGAGATAGATTTCGAAATAAGAAACTTTTATTTGAAATTGAAGATTCGCATCCAATGTATAGATATGATTGAATATATCTTGAACAATACGAGGTATGATACCCTGATTGTCATTGCTGCCCATTACACCCTAGGGAGAAAGAAAAACAATAAGGAGTCAATGGTGAAAATGTTTTTTCTTCTTCTCGAAAAGTCTTTACCTCCATTGTATGCGTTTTGCCACTTGATGTTTGACCGTAAGCGAATATCGTTCCATTGTAACCGCTAAGAACGTCTTTAACAATTTCTTTAGCGGCTTCATTATAAACTTTTTCTTGCGTAGCATCAGGACGAAATACTTTATCAAAGACGTAAACTTTTCCCTATTAAGACTCAATGGTTTGTGGAAATCAAAGAAGAAGAAAAAAAACTAAACATACACTTATGAGAACAGTTTCTTCTTGATCAGCTGGAAATTTGACAACACTTTTGCTTCCAGCACGTTCCTCAGAATCGTTCAATGGACGAAAACGAGCCACAACACGAATGCTACATTCATCAGCTGCCATTGAACCTTCGTTTTTTATGTTTATCGTCTATGAAATAAAATCTGCAAGCAAGCAAAAAAGAACGAAACAGATCAATACAACAGCTGGCGACTCAAAGAACGATAGAACAATCAATATTACTAACAACCTCTGTTACCTCTAAAGTATTTTTTTTCTTTTCTTTTTTTGCATAGGATGACTCATTCAGTCAACCATCAATGCCGTTGTTCTTCGAAGAGGTTTTATTTGCTTGTTAATGAAATCATACGAACATGAACCAACGACATCTATATCCTAGTCAAATGTCTTGTCATAATTCTCCATCAAAGAAAGAAAGAATGGTATTCTGACATTTGCTTCATTAGCTAAACATAGTCGAGATGATTAATACAAAGGAAATAGATGAAAAGTTGAAAAGATATTTCCGATAGAGAATTCATTGAACTGGAAGAGTTGCACAGAGAGTTTATTGACATTTTCTCGTATATGTACATGCATTGATAGATGATAATCGAAAGACAATAAAACAATTTCCTTTTTATCAGAACAAAAAATAGGAGCTGATTCATTTTATATTGACTCTCTTTTTCCTTTCAACAAGAGGGTTTTTGTTAAGTCTATATTGACTTGTTTTATATTTATATAAGAGCGAGTAATCTAAAACTTCTTTTTATTATTCATCACGCGAGAAATTTTACTTTATATAGCAGCATTTAATCGATAATGATCGACATAGAAAAAAAGAAAAGAAAAGAAAGAGTTATACTCATATTATTAGAAGTATTGAATATAAGACGGTGCGGGTATGTCAGAATCTGCAGAATTATAAACAGCAGCTTGTTTGAATAAACATGGTGTCATTCTCCAAAGATAACGTATTCCATTGATGGGTTTCGATAAACAAGAATTTGGAACCGAGAGTGAAAGAGTCAATGGAGCTCCTTCGATTCGATTTGCAGGAGTGGCCACCCACACCGTTTCATTCTGTTGACAAACTTGACTACCTAAGCAACATACCTAAAAGAAAAATTCATCGAGTATAATAGCATGAATAAGATTCTATCGATCATACTTCAAATCCATTGGGATTTCTAAGTTCAATCGATGGTGAAGCAACACTTGAATAAGTCACATTCACTGTGCTACTATCTGCAGCAGGTGTTACACTAGTGATAAGAGGACCTTGAAAAGTGACATTTTGAAAACCATAAGCAACAGCTAAACCAGATCGAGACAAACGATAACCCACATCAAGTTTATTTCTTGGATGAACTCTATCGATAGTCAAAACTTTTAATGTTTTAAAAGTATAACTAGTGAGCACTCACCCGCCGATATCATCACGAAGATCGAATGTTACTGCTGAGAAACAATTTGGAACGACACTATTAGGTAGATAACCAACGTTAAATGTTTGATGCCAACGCATCCAAGGATATACACCGATATAGTTACTATTATTGGTGAAGGTTGACAGCTAAACAAATTGGCTGATTAAATATCGAATGTTTCGAGAAATATATTTACTTGAACAATGCCAAAATGAAAGTTAGGATCAGTACTCGAGTTTGTACGTGTATACCAAAAGTTTCGCCAGTGTTGAACTAGTTTAATTAGTTTACAAGTATACGTCACATGATCAGCATTTGCATTGTTTTCTCCTAAAATCAATAATTAACATCATCGAGCATTCTCAATCGTAAGCAAACCTTGATACCAGATTGCACCACGAATGACCATTCGTGTCAGCGGATGAACCATCGCATTAAACAATACTGTATTATTTAATGTAACACTGACTTCATTGTCTGATTGGATTTTGTCCTCAGGCGTGATGGCGTTTGTTCTGAAAACAAATACATATATTTGTTCTATTTAACGATGAACTTACTGCGTCGCATTACATTCTTTGAGAGCTTCTGCTGGTGACCACCATTCAATGCTAGTACCACCCCATGATGAATGCACTAAACCGATAGGACGTCCACCGAGACCTTCATGAATCATACGTCCATAGAGCCAACATACTGCTGAATTAGCACCGCTACTAACACTATCATTCGATGCAACTGACCATTTGAGTGCAATTCCTAAAACTTCTTCTTCAAGATTATATGATTGCGTAGTTAAAACAGTGAATAATCGAATCTTTGGATATTTGTAAGCATTATTGATCTCGACTGATGCATTGAACATATTTCTCAATGAAAATCCCATATTCGATTGCCCGGAACAAAACCAAACATCACCAAAAAGAACATCATCTAGTAATATTGTTTCTAATGTTCCATTTGCTAATTTTCCAGTGACTTTGATTTGAAATGGACCTTCTTCAGTTTGTGCATCTAATTGTAGTGCCCATATGGAACCATTGGCTGCATTATAGAGTGATGATGAACTTGTTGTTTGATAGATTTTATCACCCATCGTCAATGTGATTAGAGTATTCGCCGTGTCGGCATAACCCCATACGATAGCTCTTTGTGGTGCTCGTTGAAGTACCATATGATCTTGATAGTAATTAGCAAATCGAAATACTCCATGTGCTAAAATAATTTCAGAATTTCGTTTCAATAGTGACCAACGTGCAAATGAACAAACCTGAAACGATAAGCGAGAGAACAAGAATAAATATGCTTTGAAACATTATTTAAATGCGTAAAAATCTTTGAGGAATGTGTTGGCAAGTCCTGTATTTAAATACCGAGATTAGATAAGACAGAAGAGAGGTGAACTGAGGTGCGTTTGATTAAGTTCTTTGCCAAAAATACAATGAAGATTTATTCAAAGAAAAGGAAATCAAAGACAATGTTGTTTAAAAGTAGTGAATATAGGGTGGAGCTGGTAAATCTGAATCTTCGCCGCTGTAGACAGCTGCTTCTTTGAAGTTACATGGTGTTTCTCTCCATAAATAACGAAGTGAATCAATTGGTTTTGAATGACAGGAATTGGGTACTGCTAAAGAGATTGTCAATGCAATACCTTCAATTCGACTAGCAGGTGTAGGTACCCATGCGGCATCGTTGGTGGAACAAACTTGTTTACCAGCACAACAAACCTAAATGAAAATATTTCAATTGATTAAATCGAGATAAAGATAAAAATATACTTCGAATCCGTTCGGATTTCTCAATTCAATAGTTTGTGATACTACTCTCGAATATGTTACATTGACTTTCGTACTGTCTTCAGTGGCAACAACTTCAGCTATGATAGGTCCTTGATATGTAATATTCCTAAAACCATAAGCAACTGCGAGACCTGAACGAGATAAACGATAACCAACATCAAGTTTATCTCGAGGATGTACACTAAATGAACATGAAGATATAATTAGTTTAATAAATAGAATTACTTACCCGTTTGCATCATCTCGCATATCTAAAGCAACAGCCATGAATACATTAGGTACTTTTGTATTGGGAACATAACCAACGTCGAATGTTTGATGCCAACGAATGATTGGAAATCCACCGACAACCCGCGTATCATTGGTGGCTGTGGCTAACTGAAATGTACACCAGTAATGATGAATGATAATGAATGATGTGATGATTAACTTACTTGAACGAAACCAAAAGGAAATGTTGGATCAGTTGATGAATTCGTACGTACATGCCAAATAGATCGCCAAGATTCAATAAGTTTCGCAAATGCACAATTATACTTATCACGAACATGACCACCAGTATTATGTTCACCTACAATTGTGCATTTTTTTAAAAATTTTAAATTAGAAGAAAGACTTATACCTTGATACCAAAGAGCTCCTTTGATAACCATACGTGTAAATGGATGCATCATAGCATTGTAAAGGACACTATTATTTAAATCTATTCGAATTTCATTTTGAGAATCCATTGTTGGAATTCTATAAAAAAAAAAGGTTTGGGTCTGTCTAGAAAAAAAAACTACGTAATTTACTGTTCAATGCCACAAGCTTTGAGAGCTTCCGGTGGCGACCAAAATTCGATACCTGTACCTCCCCACGATGAATGTACTAAGCCCATTGGTCGTCCACCTAATGCTGCTTGAACCATTCGTCCATAAAGCCAGCATACTGCCGATGCATAATTACTTCCAACACTCACATTGGACGCAACTGACCAATGCAATCCAACTGCTAACAATTCTTCTTCTGGTGTATAGGCTTGTCTCAAAGCAGCAGTAAATAATCTGATTTTGGGATATTTATATGCGTTTTCAATTTCAACTGTACCATTGAACATTCGATTAACAGCAAATTCCATATTTGATTGTCCTGAGCATACCCACACATCACCGAATAGAACATCGTCTAAGAAAATCGTTTCCACGGTTCCATTCTGTAATTTTCTTGAAACTTTCACTTGAAATGGACCTTCTTCTGGTTGAGCATCAAGTTGTACTGCCCAGATTGTAAGATCATTGGCCTTATTCGATTTCGAAAATGTTGCCTGATAGACTTTGTTATTCATGGCCAAAGTAATCGGGAAATCAGTAGTATCTGTATATCCCCAAACGATGGATTTTTGTGGTGCACGTTGAAGTACCATATGGTCTTCATAGTAATTGGCAAAACGAAATACTCCATGAACTAAACAATCGAACGGAAAGTATTCTTGATATGTTGCTATATGATTTATCAGGATATACGTATACCTGTGGTACAGCATAGAATTACAGCAAGATATTGAAGATACGTTGGATTCATAAACATACGAATTCTTTTGGAACACTTAGAAAAGAAAATGGTGGGAGTGAAACGAAACTATGTGAGCGGTTGAAATAAATATGAATAGATAAGATAATACGATAGGTCATCAAAAGAACGTTTAAACAAAAGACAATTTTTTAATAGGAATTCGAAAAAAAATGTATAAAAGGAGGTGCTGGAAGGTCTGAATCTTCCGAATTGTAAACAGCAGCTTCTTTAAATAGACACGGTGTTTCTTTCCATAAATAACGCAATCCAATGATCGTTTTGGAAATACATGGACGTGGAACACTAAGAGAAATCGATAACGGTGAACTTTCCACTGCACTTGCCGGTGCAGAAACCCATGCTGTATCTACTGATGTACATTCGTCTTCTTCTTTACAACATATCTATAAACGATATATGATTATGTTAAAATGAATTGAATGCATTAAAACTAAAATCTACTTCGAAACCATGAGAATTTCGTAATTCGATCTTAGGCGATGCTTGACGCGTATAGGATACAGTGATTTTCTTATTATCAGGTTGTATTTTTACAACATCGACAATGGGACCAAGATAAGTAACATTCTTGAAACCATATGCCACAGCTAGTCCAGATCGTGATAATCGATAGCCCACATCGAATTTATCACGTGGATGAAGACTAAATCCATAGATACTGATTCCAAAAAGAAATTTTACGAGTACAATACTTACGTTCCACCATCATCTCTTAAATCTAACGCAACTGCCATAAATACATTCGATACTTTTGTATTTGGAACGTAACCAACATCAAACGTTTGATGCCAACGAATCCATGGAAATCCACCGACTCTCGTGCCACTTGGATCATTTGTTGCTAACTTAAAAATTACACGAGGATAAATGTTGATGAATAACATATACGAAATGAATTTACTTGAACAAAACCAAAGGGAAAGTGTGGATCTGTTGTTGAATTTGTTCGTTCATGCCAAATCGCTCTCAAATATTCGATCATTTTCGGAAATGTACAATTATATTTATTACGATTAATATTCGCATTATATTCACCTAAACATGTAGATTCGCGATTAGTTTTTAACCTGTCTCTGTCATCATTACCTTGATACCAAATAATTCCCTTGATAGACATTCGTGTAAATGGATGTATCATTGCGTTGTAGAGAACAGTATGATTCAATGTAATATCAATGTCTGAAGATAATAGGATTGATCTATGTACGAGAAATCAATAAAATTGTCGAACAGATTTAAAATCCTACTCTTCGATGTCACATGCTTTTAATACTTGTGGTGGTGACCAAAATTCAATACCTGTACCTCCCCATGATGAATGAATAAGACCAATTGGTCGTTCACCTAATGCTGAATAAATCATTCGGCCATACAACCAACATACTGCTGATACATGTGAATTTCCAACGATTTTAGCTGAAGGTATAGACCAATCGAGTATAATGCCCATAAGTTCTTCTTGTGGTACGAGCGATTGTTCTTTGTTTGCAGTAAAAAGTCGTATTTTACTATATTTACTGGCATTTTCGATTTCCGTCGATGCATTAAACATTCTATTCACAGAAAATTCCATATTCGATTGTCCTGAACAGATCCAAACATCTCCAAACAGAATATCATCGAGATATATTGTTTCTAATGTGCCATTAGCTAAAGGTTGTGTAACATTGACTTGAAATGGTCCTTCTTCACTTTCGGCATCTAATTGTACGGACCAAATTGATGTATTTCCGGTATTGATTGATGATGAACTGAATGTCTTATAAACCTTATTATGCATAGTTAAAATGATAGGAGAACTGGGAACGTCAGAATATCCCCAAACGATAGCTCGTTGTGGTGCACGTTGAAGAACCATATGATTCTGATAGTAATTAGCAAATCGTATCGCGCCATGAGCTAAATTTTAAAATTTAAAAAAAAAAACAATAGATCAGTTCTTTTTTTGAATGAATCTACCTGCGAGGGAACATGCAAGCAGCAAATAAAGATGTAGAGAAATAGAACTCCTAAGCATAACAAATGAAACTAGACCTGTCGCATCATCATGTTTTTCTTTTAAATGAAAACGGTACGATAAGATAACTTGACAATGTATATGAAGGTTTGTTTTGATAAAAAAAAATGTTTCTGAAGCACAAATTAAATACGTCATAATGATGAATAAGAAAAATTTTATTATTCATTCTATTGATAAAAGAAGACAAAACTTGGTGTGTTTTCAAAAGTAATGAATGTAGGGTGGAGCAGGTAAATCAGAATCGATTGAATTATAAACAGCTGCCTGTTTGAAAATGCATGGTGTTGTTCTCCACAGATAACGTAATCCATTCAAAGGTTTCGAAATACATGAACTTGGAACTGCGAGCGAAATACTCAATGATGTTCCTTCGATTCGACTAGCTGGTGTTGGCACCCACATTGCATCATTTGTATTGCATATTTGTGCACTAGCACAACAAACCTTTGTTAAAATTAAATCATGTTGTGTAATTAACTATCGATACAATCAAATATATGATTTACTTCGAATCCATTAGAGTTACGAAGTTCAATAGTCGGCGAAGCTTCACTTGTATACGTTACGTTCACTTTGCTGCTATCAGAAGCAACAGTAACGCTACCAATGATAGGACCTAGATAAGTAATATTTTTGTAACCATATGCTACTGCAAGACCTGATCGTGATAATCGATACCCAACATCATATTTTGTACGAGGATGAAGTCTAATCAATAAGCGAAATAAAAATATTTCACTTGATTTAAATCTAAAAATCTATTACCCGCCAACATCGTCACGTAGATCCAATGTCACAGCCATAAATATATTTGGCACTAGACGATTTGGTAAAGTACCAACGTCAAATGTTTGATGCCAACGTACCCAAGGAAATCCACCTACTAACTCAGTATTATTCACATATGTTGATATCTAAACAAAAATTAAAGGGTCTCTTTAGTTCTTACTTTCGCATACTTACTTGAACAACACCAAATGGAAATTGTGAATCAGTACTTGAATTTGTTCGACTATGCCAGATGGATCGCCATGCTTCAATCATTTTAGGTAATGTGCAATTATATTTATTAAGATTATAATAACCATTCGACTCTCCTAAAATAAAAACGCGTTCTCTCTCTCTCTCTTTCTCTATGCTTTAGTCATAGTATGATCTTACCTTGGTACCAGATTGCGCCTTTGATCGCCATTCTTGTGAATGGATAAACCATTGCATTATATAATTGCATATCTGTACCATCGAGTTTGTTTTCAGATGTGATATTACATTGCTGTAGAACTTCTGCGGGTGTCCATTGTTCTATATTAGTACCACCAACGGATGAATGAATGAGACCAATTGGTCTTTCACTCAAAGCTTCATGTATCATTCGACCATACATCCAACAAACAGCCGATACACGTCCATTAGCAGTAGTGACATTCGATGCAATTGACCAATTGAATACGATTTTAGGTGGTTCTTCTTGTGTTGTATTTGCTGATGAAGGATCTGCTGTCATTAATCGAATCTTCGGATATTTGTTTGCATTTTGAATTTCAATGGATGAATTCAACATTCGTCCTAACGAGAATTCCATGTTCGATTGACCGGAACAAAACCATACATCACCAAAGAGAACATCATCCAGGACAAGTGTTTCTATTGTTCCATTGGGTAATTTAGCTGACACTTTAACTTGAAATGGACCTTCTTCAGTCTGAGCATCTAATTCTACGGACCAAATTGTTGTTTCTGCTTGATTGGCTGACAGTGACTTTGTAGCTTCATAGATTTTATTATTCATGAATAATAAAATCCGTGCATTAGTGTCGTTTGTATATCCCCATACGATAGCTCGCTGTGGTGCACGTTGCAAAACCATATGATCGTGATAATAGTTAGCAAATCTTATTAATCCATGAACTAGCAGAAATAATTTGTCATATTTATATTCAATCAATTATAGATATACCTGATGTTGAGCACAAAACAAACCAGCTCAATAAGAAAAGAAATTTCTCTTTCAACATTTTAACTGTTTGTGATAAATACTAATAGGTGTGAGAGAATATTTTCGACTTAATAAAGATAAGATAAACTAAAGGTAACGAAAGGTGCGTTTAAATATTTATTTATTTATTATAAGAAATACATATAAACGTATTAAAAATATTGAATGTAAGGTGGAGCAGGAAGATCCGAATCTACTGAATTATAGACAGCAGCTTGTTTGAATAGACATGGTGTTTCATGCCAAAGATATCGAAGACCATTCAATGGTTTTGAAACACATGAACTTGGAACAGTAAGTGAAACACTTAATGATGTTCCTTCGATTCGACTAGCTGGTGCAGATACCCAAATAGCATCGTTTGTACTGCACACATCTTTTCCTGCACAGCATACCTTTATAAAATAAACAATTATATAGATATACGTATTTATAGAAACAAAAAATCTTACTTCGAAACCATTCGGATTACGGAGTTCGATGCTTGGTGAAGCTTCGTTTGTGTAGGTTACGTTAACTTTGCTGCTATCAGACGCAACAGTAACGCTACCGACGATAGGACCTAGATAAGTAATATTTTTGAAACCGTATGCTACTGCAAGACCCGATCGCGACAATCGATAGCCAACATCGAGTTTGTCTCGAGGATGAATTCTATTTACGATAAAACATACAAATAAATGTTAAATTCCGTTCCTCTCTCTTTTTTTAAACAAATTTACCCATGTTCATCATCACGTAGATCTAAAGCAACAGCCATAAATACATTCGGTACTTTTGTATTTGGGACATGACCAACATCAAATGTTTGATGCCAACGAATCCATGGGAATCCACCAACTTGTGCACTATTATTTGTAGCTGTTGATAACTATATTAAATATTTAAAAGAGAAAATATTCTTCTTCTTCTTTTTTTTCGATTCGATATAGGTTACTTGAACAAAACCGAATGGAAACGCAGGATCTGTATTAGCATTCGTGCGTTCATACCATATTTTTCTCCAACTTTCAATTAATCCACGAAAAGTGCAATTATATTTGTCTCGATTATGTCCAGCATTGTTTTCACCTAAACTTACAGATTAACTTAATTTTAACATGTCACATTCGTAGTTACCTTGATACCAAATAGCACCTTTGACAACCATTCTTGTGAATGGATAGATCATTGCATTGTATAAAACTGTATTGTTAAGTACTGCATCAGTTCTATATTAAATTAAAATTTAAATAATCACGATATGTATAACAAATATACTCACTGATTAGCAGCACATGTATTAAGAACTTCAGGTGGTACCCAATATTCAATATTAGTGCCACCCCATGATGAATGTACAAGACCAATGGGTCGTCCATCAAGACTTTCATGTATCATACGACCATAAAGCCAACAAACTGCTGATGTATAACCACTCGATACAGTTCCATTCGAAGCAAGTGACCATTTCATTCCAATTGCTAATGGTTCTTCTAACGGTGTGTATGCTACCGTATCAACTAGAGTGAATAATCGTATTTTAGGATATTTATTTGCATTTTGTATTTCCACGGATGCATTAAACATGCCACTGACGGAGAATTGCATATTTGATTGACCAGAACACACCCAAACATCACCGAAGAGAACATCCTCAAGAGAAATTGTTACCGCGGTTCCATTAGGTAATTTGCCTGTAACTTGAATCTCATATGGACCTTCTTCCGGTTGAGGTTCGAGTGTTAGGGTCCAGATACTTTGATTCGTTGCATCAGAATATGATAATGAGCTTCTCGTTTCGTAAACTTTACCAGCCATAGTTAGAGTAATGCTGGTATTAGCCGTATCAATATAACCCCATACAGTAGCTCGTTGTGGAGCACGTTGTAAAACCATATGATCCTGATAGTAATTAGCAAATCTAAATGCTCCATGGGCTAAAACAATCAATTATTTAATCTATATAGTCTAAGTAGAAAATGTTTACCTGACCCATAAAACAATGCTAAAACGAGAACAAACAAATGCACGAAAAGTGCAACCATAAATAATGCTTTTGTCGATAATAAAACGTCAAGAATGTGTGCGGTAATATTACTAAGGTGCATTTAAATAGTTAAAATATAAATAGATAAGATAGGTAAAGGTAACGCACCCTCAATGTAGATATCATACTCTGTAGTTTATTGGTAGATATTAGAGAAAACATAGAAAAGTACGAAAAAAAAGTTTGAATTTTAAAAGTAATAAAGATAAGGTGGAGCAGGAAGATCCGAATCTAATGAATTGTAGACAGCAGCTTGTTTGAATAGACATGGTGTTTCATGCCAAAGATATCGAAGGCCATTCAACGGTTTTGAAACACATGAACTTGGAACAGTAAGTGAAACACTTAATGATGTTCCTTCGATTCGACTAGCTGGTGCAGCTACCCAAATTGTATCATTCGAACTGCAAACATCTTTTCCTGCACAGCATACCTTTATAAGTACACAATTGTATAGATATACGTATTTATAGAAACAAAAAATCTTACTTCGAAACCATTAGGATTGCGAAGTTCAATACTTGGTGATGCTGCATTCGAATAAGTAACATTGACTTTACTACTATCGGCAGAAGCTGCAATATTCTCGATAATAGGTCCAAGATATGTAACATTTTGAAATCCATAAGCTACTGCTAAACCCGATCGTGATAGTCGATAGCCTACGTCAAGTTTGTCTCGAGGATGAACTCTAATATATTACAAACATGTATTCATGTAATCACTATGATCTATAGAATGAAATTATCTCACCCATGATCGTCATCACGAAGATCTAAAGTAACAGCCATAAATACATTCGGTACTTTTGTATTTGGGACATGACCAACATCAAATGTTTGATGCCAACGAATCCATGGGAATCCACCAACTTGTGCACTATTATTTGTAGCTGTTGATAACTATATTAAATATTTAAAAGAGAAAATATTCTTCTTCTTCTTTTTTTTCGATTCGATATAGGTTACTTGAACAAAACCGAATGGAAACGCAGGATCAGTTGTACCATTCGTACGTGTATACCATAGATTACGCCAAGCTTGAATCATTTTTGGAAAAGTACAATTGTATTTATCTCGATTATAATAAGTATTTTGTTCTCCTACAATGTGCTTCAATAATTATCTATATTTACGCATATTCATGTAAAGACAAACCTTGATACCAAATAGCTCCTTTAATAACCATTCGCATAAAAGGATGGATCATAGCATTGTATAGTACTGTATTGTTTAGTATTACATTTACTTCGCCTCCAGTTCTAAAATATACATTTTCATATGAATATTAACTTCATATTTACTTACGGTGGAATTCCACAATCAGTGAGAACTTCTGGTGGAGTCCAATATTCAATAAAAGTACCTCCCCATGATGTATGTATAAGACCCATAGGTCGTCCATCAAGACCTTCATGTACCATACGACCATAAAGCCAGCAAACAGCTGACATGTGAGGGACAGTCGTATTCGAAGGAACTGACCATTTCATTCCAATTGCTAATGGTTCTTCTAATGGTGTGTAAGCTACAGTATCACTGACAGTGAATAATCTAACTTTAGGATATTTTATAGCATTATCTATTTCAACGGATGCATTAAACATGCCACTGACGGAGAATTGCATATTCGATTGACCTGAACATATCCAAACATCACCGAAGAGAACATCATTAAGAACAATTGTTTCCACAGTTCCATTTGGTAATTTAGCTGAAACTTGGACTTGAAATGGACCTTCTTCCGGTTGAGCATCTAATGTTACTGTCCAAATTGAACCGTTTTCTGCATTTGATAATACTGGAGAGCTAACTGTCTCATAGACTTTATTGTTAAGAGTTAAAGCGATAGGACGATTGACAGTATCGCTATAACCCCACACAATAGAACGTTGTGGTGCTCGTTGTAGAACCATATGATCTTGGTAATAATTAGCAAATCGAACTGTTGCATTACCTGTACTACTACAGAAAACTACGAAAAGTAGAAGAGAAATTTGGTTAAACTTGATAAACATGTTAAGTATGAATATCAAGAGAGAAACATAAAAGAATGTGAAAGAACTATTCTTGTTTAAAAAACCTTTTAAATGCAAAGTCAAAGATAAGATCTACTCTGAATATCCAAAGAAAGAAAGTACATGAAGTGTAAATATTTATTAAGTTAGTAAGTAGATGGCGCTGATTAAAATCTTTCGATTGACAAGTGATTAAAGAGAGAACGAAAAAGAAAAAGACAATTTCATTCACATTTCAATACATAGAAAAATGTCAGATAACGAATTAGATGATCTTCTTATTCAACTAAAAGATGCTTGTAAAAAGTAAATTGATTCTTTTTTTGTTTGCACAAAGAAATTATTTATTTTTTCGAAGAAATCGTCATCATTCATCAAATGAAACTCAATTCAATAATATTCTCAAAAAGATTGATGTTTTTATCAATCGACGACAAATGAAATTACTAAATCATCAAAAACGTCTTGATGATTTACAACGAGATCTACTCGTATCCGAATCCGAAAGTTCACAACATCGTATGGCGTTAGAAAAGAAAGATTTCGAAGTAAGAAAACCTTCAAATAACTCTAATTCATCATTTTGCTTCTTATTCGTAATCACTAGCTGCATCAATTACATGCAATGTTAAATAAAGCCGAACAGACAACACAAAACATAATGACAAAATACGAAAATGATGTCGATAAATTAAAACGACAAGTTAGTTGATTGATTGTTTTCATCGATTTTATGAAATGTTTTCTATTTTCCTATGTCTAGCTTTCGTTTATTCAAAAAGAATACGATCGATTACATACAATCAATCAAGAAAATCGACCGATTCATGATGCATTCAATGAAATGACTCGTCTTCGAGAGCTAAATAAAGTACTTTTTTCTATAAAAATCAATGATAATTTATTGATTTCAATAGAAACTTGAAATCGATAATCAACGTTTAACAAGTGAAAACGAGAAACTTATTCAATCGTTACAACATAAATCTTTCGAGAATGATATTAAGATTTCTAAACAACAAGTAGATCGATTTATCATACATAGAAAAAAGATCGATTCGCTTTTTAGGACGCAGAAATTCAACGATTAACAAAACAAATTCATCTCGAACACGAACGTCATCGAAATGAATTAGAATCTTGTCGAAAGAATCTCGTTGTAAATGAAATATTTATTCTCATTGATTTAAAAGAAAAACACAAGTTCATTGCTTTTGATTTAGTCAGATGAAATTAATAAATTACGTTCGTCAGTAAATAATAGCGAACAACAATGTAATCTACTTCGATTAGAATTACAACGTGTACAAACCGAAAAAGAAATGCTTAAAGTTCGATTTTTGGAACAAAAATTAGCCGATAGCTCAGCGTCTGATACCGAACATCATGATTATGAAAGATTCATTCGAAATGAATTAGAAATCAATATTGATCAAGCAAATAACTTGATTAGGTAGATAAAATGTTTGTAAAGACTAATGATGAGTGGATGTATGAGTATTTTCTAGTTATTGGAATTCGCATAAATTAAATTTAGAAGAAAAAATTCGACAATTAACAAATGAAATTCATCAATTGAAAAAAGATAATCAAACAAAAGTATTTTGGTTAGATTTTATTTTCTCGATAGATTCGTTTTATTTTCATAGAACGAAAATCATCTTTCGCAATATAATGAAAATATTCTTCAAGTCAAACGTGAAGTCAGTAGTTTACAAATGGAAATCACCGATAAGAATACGATGATTTACAATTTATATAAAAAAATCGAATGTCTCGAACAAGCATTGGTCATTTCGAAACAACGATCGAACGTACAATTAAAGGAAATCGAAGTAAAATCGATTGATTGATTCATTTCATTCATCTTTTCTCTTGTTCGAATTTAGGAACTTCGAATACAACATTCAGTACAATGATATACTTTTTTTTTAATCTCAAAGAATAGCATTGATCTATTTGTAGAAATCGTTTCCGATATTCATAGACGGTATTTCAACTGATGACGAAGATCAAGTTCGACGACGATCATTAAATTCGAATCGACGTCTTTGCACAAGTTCGCCTATAAAGCCAGTTGATTTCCAAAAGTAATTTTTCAACTGTCTTCTCTTGTTTGACAATGTCGAGCTAAATTATACGTCAAGATAAATAATCGCCATTCGATTGCTGACAGAAAGGGGCAATATGTTCCTGACAAGAACTTGAAATGAGCTGATAATCTTTATCTGTGTTGAAATATCCCAGAAGAAAAAAAAAAGCGAAAGATAATTTGTGATTGTTAGTTAACACTATTAATTAAAATAGGCGATGATTAGTCAAATAAATATTATTGACAATTATTTATTTTAGACATTTTCGACACGTTCAAACGGATTCATCATCATCATCACATGAACAGATTCTATTCGATTGTTAATGCAAATAATTATGTTTTTACTTAATGATCATTCTCATTTTCTCTTTATAAATAAAAATAAAACAAAAAGACACGAAGAAAGATAAAAAAGAAAATGTTGCAAATGTTTTTCTGTGATTGATCGAAGCAAAAGATGATCTGGTATCTGTCGATTTGCCTTACTTGCTAATGATACACTCAGGCTAGCAAAATTAGACTATTTTTGGCTCATATAATCAAGCCGTGAATTCTGTTAACACCTACGCATTTCGAAGAATAACATAAGATAAAAAAAACCATGGATAAATAACTACGGGAGAAACAGATGGTTATTCGAAAAGAAGTACGTGTCACATGATCTAAACATATATCTTTTTTTGGTTTTACTGTTCTTATTTCCTTTAGGTTGTTAGTGTATTATTATTATTAGGGAAAAGAAGAAGAAAAAAAACCGATGCCAAGAAAACATTGCTTATTACGATGAATATTAGCTGAATATGGGACATTTTTTTTTGTTCTTTTTGTGGAATGTGTCTGATAACTGAAATGTCATTGGTGAGAAACGAGTGGGTATGTCTAAAAAGAAACCAGAAAAGGAGAAGAGTACAACAGTGTGAAATAGAACAGAAAAAAGAAGAAGGAGAAGAAAAAGAAGCGAGAAATATACAAACTTATCCGTATTAGATCAAGCAATCTTGTTGGTCGTTGGACAAGAACAGACAAGCGGTTGTTTTTTCTCGATCGACTTCGTACGCTAAATTGGGAGGAACATTTGGGTTAGAGTTTCACTTTGTCAACGCTTTTCTTATTATCAGCATATACCCCACGCCTACAATATATATACATACATATATATATATACATATACAAATACCGATTCGTCTTCATCTCGAGAGCTTTAGTTATATCTCCTCGTTTTTTTTTCTTTCTCTTTTTATTACTGTACTATACAGTACGAGAAAAATCTATCGAGTTGTATTGATAATATCGTTGGTTCCATTCTATAGTTTTTTCTTTTTCTCTTGTTTAATCATTGCACAGACAGACTTGATATATTCGTCGTTCGAGCTATGTGCACACACCATCTTCTTTCATCGTCAGAATAAGGCTACTGGAAACAATCATTTTCGAAGGAGACATGTTCTAAAAGATGTTGATTGTTTTTTTTTTCTCGGGACGAAAGAATTACATGTAAACAGACAGATACGAAGATAGCAAATGAGAGAGAAAAAAAGCAACATACATCCATAAAACAACTGTACTCGTTCGATATTCTTTTCAGAAAAGGAAAAAATATCATTCAGTCAGTATAGAAGTTGAGTACGTTCTATTTAATGTAAGTATACTAAGAAAAGAATATATTTATATTCGTGGTTTTTTCTTTCTTTCTTTTTCTAGTCACTAGATTATAAAAATTAATTAAAATAACAATGCCGTTCAAACCACCTGAAACTGTTAAATGCCCAAAATGCAATCAAAGTGTCTATGCTGCTGAAGAAGTTCCAGCAGCTGGCAAAAAATTTCATAAAATGTGTTTCAAATGCGGTATAAATCTCGTGCAATAAAAAAAGAAAACTTGACCACCATCTGTACACACGCACACACACATACACATACATAATCACGTAATTTCATTTTCCGCTTAACTTCACTTCTTTGAGACACTATTTATCAGTCTGTCGTTTCTGTGGGATATAATCATACACGCATGCGTACACTCCATGATAGTCCTTGTGATAACTATAGGTAACTTATTGTTTTGTTTATTTGTCGAATAGGTTTATGCAAGAAAATGCTTGAATCAACAACAGTTGCTGAACATGAAGGCAACTTATTTTGTAAACAATGTTACGCTCGTAAATTTGGGTAAGAATAAACGAAGAGTAAACGAAAACTACTATTTTATTCTTGTTCGTTAGACCGAAAGGTGTTGGTTTTGGACAAGGAGCTGGCGCTTTAGGTATGGATACAGGTGAACATTTGGGAAATAAATCTGGCTCGGAAATGTCGTAAGTCATAACACGAATTTTCTCTTATCTACTTATGAAATACACTTATTTAATGTAGAAATAAACCAAATTACGCTCCACCACCTGGCGCAGCTCAAGCAGAATAAAGTGGCGCATCGAACCGGAAACCAAAAACATAGACCGTTTATTCGAATTATCAGTTTCTTTTTTCTTTTTATTCATTTTTTTCCTTAACAATGCTCGAGCACCGTGTGATCCGACTCTCAAACATAATTATTTCATTTTAGATATTCTTTTCCGTGTTATTAGCTTCTGATCAAATTTAAATCATGCCATTCAAACCACCAGAGGTCTCCAAATGCCCAAAATGCAACCAAAATGTCTATGCTGCCGAAGAAGTTCCAGCAGCTGGCAAAAAATTTCACAAAATGTGCTTTAAATGTGGTATGTTTCAAACATATGTCTCATTTAAGAAAATCATATTGTTGATTTTCTTTCCTAAAAAAGGTCTCTGCAAAAAAATGTTAGAAGCTATGACAATGGCTGAACATGAAGGTAACATCTACTGTAAACAATGTTACGGCCGTAAATTCGGGTAAGAATAAAAGAAGAGAAAAGGAGAACAACTATTTTTTTGTTCGTTAGACCAAAAGGTGTTGGTTTCGGACAAGGTGCTGGTGCCTTAGGTATGGATACTGGCGAACATTTAGGAAACAAAAGTGGATCTGAGATGAGGTAAATTTCGTTTTCGAAAGAATCATTCTTCGATTTCATCTTTAGCAACAAACCCAACTATGCTCCACCACCTGGCATTGGTCAACAAGAATAAATGGAACAAATTCAAGTTTAACATCTTAATCCATTCATTCTCATGTAAAAACAGTGTCTATTAAGACAAAGCAGAAGTGTCTCTTTCTTTTTTTTTCTCATTTATCTTCACTCGTTTTTTATACAATCACCTTTAGAAACATCCTCTTTCTGAAAACCTGTTTCTTTCTATTCTTATTACCCTCATCATTTTATTATTTACTATTATTCAATACAAGATACATTATTTGTTATATTAAACAGCAGACAAATAATAACATAATCGTCAAAAAAAAAATCAAGATTTTTCTTTTGTCTTTTCTTATATAATTTTCACATGAAGTGCATAAACATCTGCATCAGTTTCAATGTCGTCGAGTAAACAAGATCTTTCTGTTTTTGGATGAATGATCAACAATGACCTTTCTTTTATCAGATAGTTTTATGTTGTTTATTCGATAATTATCGATGTGCATATGCTTATATATCACCAAGAAAAAAAAATGGAGAAATAAGCAAATGTGTGTCGAGATTTCTTTTTTTTTACATCAATCTATCTTATGCATCTTCGCATATTTACATGAATGGAACTGATAGATAACAGCGGATAAGAACTTAAGATTAGGACTTATAGTTTTATTATTTCAACAATGTTTTTCTAAGCAGATCAAGAGAAACAAAATGTACAAATAGATAAATTAAATAAATAAATAAATATATATATAATATATGTATAATTTGGCGACGTACATAGTGTAAGAATTCTTTTAAAGATTATTATGATCGCGATTTGCCTTTTGATTTCGTTTGTTTTGAATTTCGAGAAGAAAATTTGCTTCTATCGACTCGTTCAATTAAATCATATAAAGTTTGTTTAAACGATCGAAGTAGATGTGCATCAGGTACATAGTTTTTTTTATAACCATTGTTTATTGTTTTGTCTCGGCATCGTTTTCGTTTGGTTTTAATTACCGATTGTAATTCGTTTTTCTTTGTTGACATTTTATTAATAATTGACAACGATAATTCAGGTTGAGACTTGGAGTTAATCGAATGATACGATGGTAATATCGATGAAGGTCGAATAACTGGCGTAAATCCACGAGCAAGGACTAAATCGTGTTTAGGTCGTAGAATTGTTGTTTCACCATTTCGACGAATAATCATTTCATGATTTGCAAACCGACCTTCAATTGGAATTGTGTTTTGCGATTGATTCGTGTATTGTCGACATGTATTTTGCAACGGATCAGTCGAATGATCAACAAGCAATTGTGCTAATGGATAATCAAAATATTTATTGTATTTTACTGTTTTATTGAATAATTCAGCCGGTAAAAATGAATTCTATTTAATTAAAAACAGATATTATGATCTTAGAATTTAAGACGTAAGAAAAAAACAAAAAACTTTTACGATTGTTTTATGTTCATCACGGTAGAGCCGTTTGATTTTATTGTGTTTATTTTGATGGATTCTCGGCATGGTACAAACATAAAATGAAGATAGTTAAAATCGATTTATCTTTTGTTTAATTTCAAACAAAGGATCTTCGAATAAATATCAAGCGCCATCTTCGTCGTAAAATTTACCAAACGAAGTTCTACGAAACGCGCGAGTATAGTTTTATTTTTTTCGTTTTTATATGAAAATAATAACGATTCTCAATGGATATCGATAATGAAACTGAAACTATTCGTGATTATTTAATCAATAATTTTGTTAATTTCTATGAAAATTCTTTATGGTTTATAAAGTTTTTTCTCAAATCTCTTTGGCAAGTTTTAATTTTTACCAAAGAAGAATTACATTATACTCAATATGAACAAACTATGAATACAATGGATATTCTCTCGTTAAATAATTCAGCTCGAGAGAATCGTTCGAAACGATTCTGTCGTAAATTATCAAGAAGTAATTCACAATATTCATGGTAAAAAATTGTTTTACGGTAAAAGATCTACAGAGAATATTGCATCTTAGTAATAAAACTCGTGTAACTGTGCATTCAGTATCAGATTTAAATCTAAATCATGCGGATTCAGATAATTCATTGACAGGAAAAGAAAACACTTCAGAAATGATTAATTCACATATCACAGTTGTACCTGTTAAATCATCATTTTGTCAAAATAAAAACCGACGAAATGATAATCTGCGAGAACAAACAACTGATTCAATGTATCATCATCGTAGAATATGTTTTAGTCATTGTCGACCGACATGCTTCACTAATATACCAAATTATCGTTCAAAATCAAGTCAACATTTTCAACGGTTAGATTCTCAACGTAGTACAAATGCAAGTGAATCTCAACTGATCGAAGATTCACCAAATATTGAAACTCCATTAACAGATACTTTATCAAATCAATTGAAATTAAATGCAGCAATGTTAGTAGATGATTCAATACAAAATGCACAAGCAAAATATCAAAAAGTATGAAGGAAATTCATCAAAATTGTTAATATGTACATTTTGTTTAGATTTTACAAATGAACAAAGATCAAGACAATCAAAATTCTAGGACAACAATGAAATCAGTATCGAATAGAGAAATCTTATGTCAGCAACTTTGCAGCAAACTGAATCTATCAGATTCAAATCAAATCAATGAAATTCTACGTATACTTGCTTCGACTCTGCCACATGTTCTCAAAGAACATCCTTCTAATCGAACAAACAATACCAACAATATAGATAAAAGTCTTTTCTAACGAAAAATAAATCTTCAAGAAAACAAGACGAATGAATATAAATGATTGTTTTGTTTTCTAGATTTTGAAAATACATTATGTAATCAATTATTATTACATCCACCATTTAAACCTAAACGATTGATACATCTATGTGCAGATGGTAGTATTCAAGTTTTATCAGCAGTCGATGAGAAATCAAATGAAAATCAACAACAATATCAATTAAACTATTCGAATACAGCTATTCTACCAAAAGTACAACAGAATTCAATACTAACAAGTAAAATCAGCTCGATATATATATTTTTTATAAATACATTCTTCTTATAGACGAATCTTCTCCACCATTAATGAATATCGATGAGACTGATGCCAACAACAACAACAATGTGGATCAAATTGTCGAAATCAAACTTGATCTCAATGATGAAATAATCGAAGAAAATGATGATACAGATCAGAATTCTCTACCAGAAATATTTTTTAAACGTATTTCTACGGATAATGATAAAAAGATAGTATCGAATAAGCATCGGCGTCGTCGTTCTCGAACTTATAGAAAAGAGAAACCTATTACTATTGATAAATAGCAAACAAAAACAAACAGCATTTGAAGATTTTATTTAAAAACAATAATTTCACTCGAATAATAAAACATTTGTTCATTAATCTTGATTCATTTGTCTTCCAAATGATAAAAATATTTGTTCAAGTGTCGTTTGTGATATCGTATACGTTTCGATATTCAATTGTTGTTTATTTTGTTCAAGTAATTGAAACAAATCAGCTGGTGTACCTTGTCGAACTTGAAATGAACCTGTCGAATAAGATAATTCTCGTACAGATATTTCATATTGATGTTGAGATAAGAGAAATCCTTGAACATTCTGTATTGTTGCTCCAGTAGTATCGTCAGGTGTTGTATGAACTTTAATTTCAATGGTATAACCTTCACCAAATTTCGATTTCAAATGTTGAATTGTACCTAAGCAGACAAATTGTCCACTGAACATAATACCAAGACGATTGCAGACACGTTCACTAGAAAAAATCAACTCAATTTGAATTGTTTATTTCGTTTTATTTTGTTTATTTACCATTCATCCATTGAATGACTTGTTAAAATAATTGTTAAATTCGCTTTAACAGCATTAATAAATACTTCTTGCATTTGTTGTCTTGCTGTTGGATCGACACCTGTCGTCGGCTCATCGAGAATAACAACTAATGGGGGTCCTATCGAAATCAAAATTTGTTAGTCAATGAATTCAATTGAAAAGAAAATATCGAACTTACCAATCAACGAAAGTGCTGCATGTAATCGACGTTTAGTACCTCCACTCAATTGATGAACATAATTATTTAAAAATGGATCCAGAAAAAATAGCGAACTAATTGTTTGAACCAAATGATCGATTCGAGAAAAGTGCACACCACGTATACGAGCAAATAAATATAAACCATCTCGAACTGTTAAATATTCCATACTACAATTTTCCTGTGGACAGTAGCCAAGACGTCGAACAGATCTGAGACGACGGCTCACATTTTGTCCATCGATAAATGCCATACCTTGAGTGGGTGTTTCATCGCCAACAAGTACACGAAACGTTGTTGTTTTGCCAGCACCCTGTTCAATTCGAAAAAGAAGCTCTTCTTCTTGAAATTTTAGGTTCTATTCAACTTACATTATAACCAAGTAAACCGAATGCTTCACCACGTTTAGCACCGAATGTCAAATGATTGACAGCTAGATTTTGTTTTCGCGGATACGATTTAACAAGATCACGAACAACTAAATGATCCGTATGCTGCTTCTCGGCTCGACCGTCTTGATTAACAACTCTTTGATCGGTATATTCACCATCAGAATTTAAGATTCGTTGTCGTTCAGCAAGAACATCATTGTCAAGTTTACTTTCATCAAAATTCGAATTTGTTACTTTTCCAGATGGTCGTCGTATAAGTCCACAATCAATTGCAATGAGCAACGTTAAAAATAACAATGCATGTACAAACATAAGTATCCAATTAAGATACATTTCATCATCACCAATATGATCAAAAATTTCGATATACTTAGCAGTTGTTTGACAAAATAAACTTTTTCTTGCCATAATCGATGTTACTACTGCTTGAGCATTGAGTGTTGGGAAAATAATATTCAATATCCAATAAACAGCCACTTGAACAGTTTTACTGGTAAGAAGTGACAATATAATTGAAGCAATCATACTAATTAAATGAATGACAATCAACAAAAATAGAGTCAATAAACCACACTAAAAATAAAATCAATGAATGAACGAGTGAAGTTCGATGAAATTTTCTTACGAGAATATCACTTCGGAATATTTTTGTTATTAAATAAACAAATGGCAAAGTTGGTATTGCAATTAGAATTGATAATGGATAGAATTGAATTCGAAGATCCCACGCCGAAGCAAATTCAGTTGAGAACGAAGCAGAAGACGGTGTTTTTTTCGTCGGTGAACCATTAAAAGCTACGTAGACGATACAATAAACGGCGAGAAGATAACAAAACCATATGACACATAAGATCAGATCGAATATGTAATTAAACCACCAATAAAATGCCGGACTGAAAAGCAAAAATTTACACTGACAAAAGACAAATTTGATTGAAGAACTTATTACTGTAAACCGCTGATATTCAATAACGAGAGAAAACTATCTTTACGTTCACTTGTTAGAAAAATTGCGACGTAGAAAAAGATGACATAGAATACAAATCTAAATGAGAAAAGCATCAGTTGAAATGAATTCTGTTTTTTCCTCCTTCAATCTCAAGCTTATTTACACGTCTAGGATTAATGATGTTGGTATAATTTTGACAAAGCATGACGCCATATTAAGCAAAGTGAAAAAACCACCAGCTGTTGGTTCAAAAGTGATATTTCCCACACGTTTATAGACAAGTGTTGTTTTAATTGAAGCTTGCATATTTTGTAAAGCATGTTTATAAACAGCATCCGATGCAACAGAAACGATTTCATAGCCAGCAATTAAATTCGATGAAAGAGTTTTGACTGTATAGTTTCCCTGATCTGAATTTGCAATATCGAATGCAAGATAAATGTCTGTATATGTATACGGACGATCGATACGTTTTTCTAGAAAATTCAATTTGTTTTTTTTTGTGTTATTAAGAAAAAATAGCATTCTGAAATCTTACGTCGAATATATTCATTTATTTCCGTAATATTATCAGATCGTTGTTCGAGTTGAATGCTACTTGAAGGACTACCAATTGCTGATTGAAAATAATCTTGCATGGCGGGATCCGTTCGATATAAAACCGTTTGTGGATTCAGTAAATTCGGCGACATTTGAAATGTTCCAGTTGCACTTTGACTTTCCGAGATTGCATTCGATAGAATATTATACGCAATTGGTAAAAGAAAAATGGCGAGCAATAAACCCCATCGACGATATCGAACAAGTAATGTTTTTATTATCAAAGCATACAATTGACTGAAATAATAGTTAATGTCTTCATAAAATTGTCCTTGATCAAAAACATCTCGACATTGTTCATCTAAATAAATCGTTTTCCTTTGTCATTATAAAATTTCGTGGAAAGAAAAGGTACGAACTGAGATGGTCAATGTTAACGCTTGTTTCATTGGCTTGTTTTTCTTCTTCGATTATTTTAAGAAAAACATCGTCCATTGTACTATTTTGTACACCGTAGTTTTTTATTTGGTTATTCGCTTTCATTTGATCTAATTGACGTAATGATTGAACGAATTGTTCGTCGGGCAATTGATTTGTACGAAATACAACGTCACCATCAGCTGTAGAATCACTTTCGACCGCAATTTGAGGTAGATAAGTACGTAATTGTTCCTGAATTTGATTTGTTGTAACAGTGGCTTGTTTGTTTATAACCAATTTATAACCTTAACAAACAAAAACTGAGAATTGATTCTGAGATAATAGGAAGGAGAATTTTACCAGAACCGTATTGTTCTTTTAATTTAGCGGATGTTCCATCAGCTTTGATATTTCCATTTGAAATCATGAGAATTCGATCGGATAAAGCATCACTTTCTTCCATAAAATGCGTGGTTAGAAGAAGAGTTTTTCCTTCTTTCATAGTACGTAACCAATCCCATAGTAAACGACGATTCGATGGATCAAGACCACTTGATGGCTATGAAAAAGAAACCATTGATATTTTATCTGTACAAAAAAAAGGAAATGATTTTACTTCATCCAAGAGAATAATTCTCGTATTTCCAACAAATGCACATGCTAGTGAAAGACGTCGTTTCATTCCACCCGATAATGATTGACAGAATGTAGTTTTATGGTTTTCTAAGCTAACTTTTGCTAACATTTCTTGCGAGATTTGTTTCTTGTATTGATCTAATCCTCTTGCCGAAGCATAGAATTCAATTTGTTCTTCAATTGTTAATAAATCAAAAAGTATATCATGTTGAGGACAATAACCAATTGATTTTCTTAGATTTTCTAAACTTGTTCTTGTATCACAAGTCACACCATATTCATTCGCCATAGTGATTGTGCCCGATGTTTGTTTATATATTCCAATCAAACAATTGAATATTGTTGTTTTACCAGAACCATTCGGTCCAAGAAGTGATGTGATTTGATTTTCGTATAAATCGAATGAAACTTCATTGACAGCGATTTTATCTGGACCAAATTTTTTGACTAAACGATCGACATGAACGACTGGTGTACCATGAGCATCGGCATAGGCAAGTGTTGCTCCATGGGTTGAAACAGTTGATTGTCGATTATTATATGAGAGAAGTTGTTCTTGAGGTGCAACTTTACGCCAATAATCACGTTTGAATAAAAAGTTCCATTCTTGTGGAACACCGAATTCACCTAAATCATTTATTAGAAAATCGAAAATAGAAACGAAATTTATTTACCAGGAAAGACTTTTTCTAAGTACCATGATAAAGCCCAATAGAAAATCGAACTGAAAATCATGATAATCAATACGGGAAAGAACAACGTCACATTTCGATAGATAGCTTCGAAATAAGCGAGATCTTTATTGGCTAGATCATGTAAAACAGCTTGCTAATTAACGAAAAGAAATTATTTAATCAGCTTTCCTATGAAAATTCCTTTACTTGGAAAATTGTCCATTCACCCAAGTACGGATAGAAAAACATGAGTATATATTGAATTGCTGTTGGCCATTGAAATATTGTATTACTAATTTGACCTATGGCTAGATGGAAAACAATTGTAAATATGATTGCTCGAGCATTAGAATCGAATATTTGTGCATTGAAAATGCAGTATGAAACCAATTGTATCGAGAAAATAATATAACCAAGAAAGAGACTTCCGAAATTAACCGTGTCGAAATATCCATATGGATTAAACTTAATTTTAAAAACAACACATAACATAAGAACTAGCATAACTAAGATAATCATTGTTCTATGAGAAAAACAAATCAAATATTTTGATTTTGCTTCTTTCGATTTCAAGTTGCTGTTCTTTACCGAATTGCTTGTGCTAAATTATTGTATATTGGTTCAATACCGAGTACTTTGAGAATTTCTTTGACTTTTGCATTTTTCTCTCGAATTAAACTCGATAGTAATAGTATAAAGCTAAAACATCCAAGAAGAAAACTCAATTGAATTTAGAGAATCTTTTTAAACTCACGGAATAGCAAATATAACATCAATTATTGACATAATTGTCGAAGAAAATTTGGCCACATTCGCTTTAAAAGACAAAGATTAACATTAATTTATCAAAAATTGATGTTTTTTTCTTTACTAAAGAGAACATCATTTCGATATGGTGAACAAGTCATTAGATTACGTTCGAGTTCATATTGAATCGAACGATTAGTTTGATATTCCATTAAAAGTGAGTCCACAAACATTTTCAGATCAGTAAATTCTGGTAATTCTGATCCTTCTTTTTTACCAGATCTTGCCGTTTGATTGGAACGATCGATTTGATTAGCTATAAATTATCAAATAAATATGTACGAAGTTTTTCTTTTTGCAAATATCGATACCCGGATGTTTAAATAGAAGAAATGATCTATCGATAGGATCATTCATGAGTGTATCATCTGGTGCTCGAACAAGAATATTATCTAAAAGATAAATTGAGACCACAGTTGCAACACAACGAACAGTATAAAATAGAAAACTCACAAACAAGATTTAGATTTGTTTTTATATTATTCGTTGGTGTTAAATCAATGATCACAGTATCTGTAGTTAGATTCTTGAGTAGATTAGTATCATAATCAGCATCTGCATTTTGATTCCTTTGAATAGACAAATCAATAAGTATCGACGATTAAATTTCGATGAATCAACTTACCAGACTTCGACATTAAAGCAATTCATTTGGTATAATCGAGCTTTAGCTAGAGAAACCAATGCATCTGTTTCGAGTCCAACTGGTTCGAAAACTATATTTGTTCTATTCGATATATTTCGAGGAGTTCCAAACCAAGTATCTTCATATCTTGGTGGAAATGCAAAACATTTTTTAAAAATATCATTCGATGTAACTGCTGGTAGACTAGAATTTTGTGAACAGGGCTCACCAATACCATTATTAGGTCCAGAACCGGGGCCAGATTTGTTCATTTCGTCGTTTAGCTTATTGATTCCAAATCGAGCCAAAGCAAGTACCATGATAATAAGAGTTGGTAATAAGATTTCAAAAACTACATTTGGACAAAGATTACAACATTTCTGTCGATATGAATATCGAGCTGATCGTTGTAATAAAAGTTTTAGTTTATGTGAAGCCTTAACAGGTTCGTAGTCAGCATTGACTAACGGCTTTCGCATAGTTGAGGGTTGAGACATTGTGTTTAATTCAATATTTTTGTCACTTGTTGTTACTCTATTTAAATAAGTTTAGAAACATGCATGCATACGTTCCACTATCGGGGCAAAACTCTCACGATAAAAACAAAAAACTTTATCTTGAGTGCGAGTAAATATCAGTGATATTGACAAACTTAGTCATACTTTATATCGGTTATAGCATTCGTCAGTTTTTTGTACATCTTATCTTCTGTTGTTGTTGTTGTTTTTGTTCTTCTTCCTCGATCTATGACCAACAAAGATATATGATTGACGATAAAATCAAATTTTGCTCATTCGAACACAAAATAAAGGAAGAAGATCGATATTAACTATCTAAAGAAAATGCTTGCGTTTTTCTTTATTTTACATGATTAATCCGGTTAAAATCAATAGAAACCCTTTTCAATCAACATAAATAACACGTATTTTATTCTACTTGCATTGTAAAGCGAAAAAAAGAACTAAAGATTAGATAAAGATTTATGACGACACGAAAAGTCCACAACATGACATCAACTATATAATTAGATTTATTCAGTAACGCCCTCTTTATCAGGTTTATTTTATTTGATAAATTTACCCTTCGTCACTCACACAAACAAGAAATCGAATCGAAAGAAGATATGTGTACTTTTTTTGCTTACATAAACTTTGATAAATAAACTGACGCATGACGATATTAAATAAACTAACAGTTGCTCTTGTGTCTCTAATTCCAAAGTCTTGGTTTTGGAAAGATCTTAAATTTGCATTGATATGTTTTCTCTGTTCGTTGCCGTTAGTTCTTTTTCTTTTATTGAACTTTTATCTTGCATTAATCATATTTGTTATTTGGTCAATATTGATCATTCAAAATGCGTATTTTAAACCAATTAATCTCAACATTCTTTATACGAGGTAATTGAGAGAAAAACGAACGAAAACGAATCGATGAAAAATTGTTTAGATTTTTTTTTGAATTTCTATTCGATAAACCTGACCTTTTATCTACACTTCGACCACTGTACGTACATATTCTCATTGAATTTGCTTTTTTTTTCGTTAAAATTCAATTGATATTTGTAGTGGTTTGGATTTATTCAATAGTCAATTACATGATTATTCAGTTGTATTTAATGAATACGAAAAAAACAAATTTCGAAACAATTACAAATATCTTCAGTCATTTCAAAATCCTCAAATGACTGTTCATGAAAGACAATCATACGATGTTATGGAATATTTTATGAATATAAACGCTAAACGAGATTATAGTGATGAATTTTGTTATCATTTTTATCTGATCAATCAAATGATGGGTGCACAATCGGAAATTATTTCATTTATAACAAAATTTCATCGAATTTTAAGTTTTCGAGATGCTCAAGCGTATTTACTTCGAGTAAAAATTGTTTTATTTTGCAGTTGAAAATAAATATTTTTGATATTATTTCGACGAAAACAAAAGGTCGAAAGAATATCGAAAGCATTTGATCAACTTATCGAACAACAAATCGAACGACGTCATCGAAATATTGAAACGCCTCGTTTCGTCCTTCGGCGAGTTATCGACGAACTCGAAGCTTTTCAAAAGCAATTGCAAACCGAACCAAATCAAAAGTAATGTTTTATCTTCACACTCGTTTTATCTCAATCAAATCTGCTCTCTGTAGTCCATTGGTAACCACATTTCTCGATAAACTCAACGAAACAATCTGTTCAGTAAATAAAATTTCACTTTTTTCCTCCGAATAACAAACAAACAAACACATTTTCTCATAGAAAGAACAACAAAATGACTTGCTTAGTCGTTTATTAACCATTCTTCGAGTTCATGTGAGTCCAGCGTATGATCGTCTATTGAATGTTCTGCACGAAGATTTATCGAATGCTACGACTGATCATGGCGTTTGGAAATTACCAAACGGTGATGAATACTATCGTTTATGTTTGAAATATCATACGACATCGAATTTAAGTCCTGAAGATATTCATGAAATGGGAAGAAAACATGTCGAACGAATTCAAAACGAAATGCGAAGGTAGTCGAAAACGAAAAGACAGATTTTATTTGTCAAACATTTTGTTTTCCAGTATTTTGAAAGATAAACAAGTCGAAAATTGGCAAGATTTTCGAACGAATATAACTAATTTTGAAAACGATCTCAGCCAACGATACGAAGATATCGATGCCAATCGAGAAGTCATTATGAATGATTATCGACAAATCATCGACAATATTGATCAACAAATGAATAAATACTTTTCATCGGCATGTCAACCGGCAACAAAATGTGCAGTCGAACGTGTACCTGCGTTTAAAGAAGCTACATCACCGGGTGCATATTATTTTCCAGCTGCACTCGATGGGAAAACACCGGGCACATTCTTTATCAATCTTCGAGATATTAAGGAAGTTCTCAAATATAAAATGTATGCTCTGGCTTATCACGAAGCTGTTCCAGGTCATCATTTTCAAGTAGATATTTTCGATTGATTTTGAGAATTGAAATCTTCATTTGTTTTTGGTTCGTTTATCTAGATAAGTGTTGCTCAATCGCTTAAGCATTTACCATTCTTTCGTCGAATGATTCCATTTACGGCTTACATTGAAGGTTGGGCGTTGTACACCGAACAATTCACAGGAGAAGAAGGTTTTTATAAATCATGGCAAAGTTACATTGGATATCTTGATTTTCAACTCTTTCGATCATGCCGGTAGAACTCTTCAATAATTATTACGATTCCAAATAGTTCTTGTTTTTAGACTTGTTGTTGACACAGGTATACATTGGAAAAAATGGACTCGTGAAGAAGCAATTGAATATATGGTATTGAGGTTTTATTTGTGTTCGATTGGTCTTTTTTTCTATGTGAAATTTTTAGGTTGAAAATACTTGTATGAAACGAGAAGAAGTTGTTACTGAAGTTGAACGATATTTTGTCTATCCTGGACAAGCTTGTTCATACATGGTTGGTTGTCAAATGATTTTAACTTTACGTGATAAAGCAAAAAAAGCACTTGGTGATAAATTTGATTTAAAACAATTTCACGACGGTGAGAGATTATAGTCAGATATCAATCGATTTTGAAGAATATTTCTGTTTTTTTTCATTTAGCTGTTTTATTAAATGGAGCATTACCATTGAACATTTTAGAAAAAATCATCGATGAATACATTCAAACAAATTTATGATTTCATTTCTAGAGTTTGCTTTAATAAAAATCTGACAAATAACGTGTTCAATGTTCTTGAATCAATTCGAACTTTCTTTTTCTTTCCTGTTCTGTCTTCTGCGTAGAACGAACACAAAATTCTTTCTTTTTCTTCTTTCTACCCTATAAAATGCGTTGAGTAAAAATCATAAAGAATCATTTTACTTTTTGTTAGCAACAGTCGTCCTCATGGTTTCAGAAGGCAAGGAGCAAGCAGTACAGCATCTATCCAAAGCAGAACTAGCATTTATTGCCTATCTTTTCGATGTAGAAGGTGGTCTAGCTGAAGGACAAGATAGTCCAACGAATTCATATATGTTAAAATTCGAAAATATAAAAGTTATTCGTGGAGAATTGCAAAAAACAGATGATGCCACTCGTTTTCAATATCATCAAAGTCCAAAAGGTTTAAAATTTAAAATCGAAAATGAAAGTGATGAACAAGTTAGACAAGCTGCCGAAGATGATGAAGTCAAAGAACCAAAAGAAGGTAAAACCTACGTGGCTATTCTTAAAAATCCTCAAACCATCGAAGTTCTTGTGGAAATAGACCCTCATGATATTTCTGAAATTATCCAAAGTACTTGAAGTGTCGAAACTGCAACTGTATAAAGACTAACATTAATCGACTGTGTTTTTTTTTTGTAATCCTTTCTATTCAAGCATGTGAATAAATTCCGAAGTAGAATAAAACTGTAAAGAGCTATCAGAGATTTTCAATTTGATCAACCGACATGATCGCATTTTATTTAGTTTCAATATTAATTACGAATACAAAAACGAAATAAAACTATTTTTAAGCATTGCATTTGCAAGCTGAGCAATTGCAAGCATTGCATGAACAGGATGCCCCGCAGCTTGTATTTTCATCTATGAGAGAAAAAAGTTATCGAATGTGATTAAAACAGGTTCAACAAAGAAAACATACGAGAGCAAGATTTGCAATCACATTTGCATGAGCAGTTGTCATTGCATTGACATGAATCACCTTGACATCCAGCACCGCATCCGCAGGCATTAGCTAAAAACGAAAATTCACATTATTAAAACGGTGCTAACAGAAAGTGATGATCAAACGAACCTTGGCATTGGCAAGATTTTGGCATAATTGTATTGTTGATTGAAATGTTAAATAATTGACTGATTAAATGCAAGCATTTGGTTTGAGTATATATACCTGTATGAATCGTTCTCCCCCGTTTTGATTTATAAGGGGTGCTCACATAGATTCAATGTTCTATGCAGCTACACCCCTTTTTTAGGGGTGCTCACATAGACTCAATGTTCTATGCAGCTACACCCCTTTTTTAGGGGTGCTCACATAGATTCAATATTCTAAGCAGTTGCACCCCTGCTTCAGGGGTGCATCATGATTCCCCCTCTATCTAATCAGAACAAATTCGGATACAGTTATCACAGATATTTTGTTGTCAAATATAAGATCAATCTTTTCGTTCAACCGAGATTCTTTTCGATGAAAATCAAGTATTCCTATCGAATTCAACAGAAGAAAATAATTCTCTTAAATCAAGTACTTCAATTGTGGATAGATGTCGCTAGATGAATTTGAGTTGAATTTAAAGGTTCTACTATGACAACACAAATGGCAAATGCCTGATTGATTTCGTGTGTACTTGAATATTCTCTTTTCTCTCATTCGTAAATAACATAAGGCAAGCAATGGCTGATGGTGGTATGTTGCCCTCATCAAACCGGTCTGCTAATAATTTTCGTTATGGTAACATTGATCCAAATCGTCTCATGAGTCGACTTGTCTCACATCCATTAAAGTCGATTCAAGATGAACATGCAAACACTTCACAACTACCAGGCGGTAGTCACGTACCAGCCTATCTCAATAAACAAACACCTGCTGAACATAAATTCGAACCACTACCAGTACTTAAACGGTATCAAAAACACAATGATCCAAAAGAAATTCAAGCACGTAATCGACAACAACTAATCGAAGCCAATAAGTTACGTGTTTCATCACCTGAAGTACCAGCGGAGAAACGCGCTCGACTTTCTCTACCACCGGTTTGTTAGCAAAATGCGCTCGAAACGAAGTTTATGAATTCATCGAATAATTTAGATTAATGGTCGATCATCGGACATCGGCCGAACAAGTGATGTCGGTTCCGATCGAAGTTCGAGTTTATCTGCTAAACGAAGACAACTCGATGCGCGAGGTATTTTTGAGAATGAAATTTTATTTTCGTTTCTTCATTATTTCGTTTGTTCGTGTTCTAGAAATGCTCTACGGTCAAACAGACATGGGTAAAGTCATCGATTATATCTCACAAGCACCCGATGGTTTCTTCCTCTACTTAACTCATTCATATTCACGCAATGATACTCGGCATAGTTATTATAATTTAAAGTTTGTCTTTTGTTTTTTTCTCTTCATTTTGGATTCATTAGATATCTTTAATTTAGAGTTGTCAATTACGAACAATGCGGACGTGAATATTTTACTATATCGAATGCAGGTGTGAGTTACTATCGACCAGGCGAAGAAGTCGAATTCACACCATTGGAAAATTTTGCTAAAGAATACTATCGATATACTCGATTGATCCAAGTAAACGAAATATAAAATTAACCATGACTTCTAAATCACCGTGCGTCTTTGTTTAGATCAAAGTTTTCTCAACGTTTAGGTAAAATACTTGCTTCGACTATATTGAAAGTAATATTTCTGTTTGCAGAATGTGGAAAGCCTTTATGGTTTGGTATAAAAATATTCGTGTTAAAAAAGTCACACTAGCGTCTAAAGCACTTACAACTAATCTATTCTTATTACAAGATGTGAGAGAAAACTAAAACTTGTACACGTACTTTTCCTAATAACAATGTTTTAGGCTTTACGACCAGCTCTACTAAACATTCGAGAAATGTGCTTTCGTATTAGTGATATGAGTCTTTGTAAAATCGAAAAGAAACATACATATACATTAAATGAAGTGCGTACTCGGTCATTAGTTGAATTTCGATCACGAAATTTCTTTGTTTCTTACAGTTTACTGATAGTCAAAATCAAACATTACAACAAGTTGCTAAACGTCTTCAAGAATTTCGTGATCTCGTCAAAGATGTCGTAGCAAGTGCCTGTCGAACACGTTTATTCGAAGCCGGATTTGTGCCCGATGATTTTCTTCATCCACAAGAATCAACTGGTTTGCACATTCAAATCTATTTCTCATCACGTTCTTCTCTCCTTTTTTTCTAAAGATAATTTTGCTGGTAATGCTTTTGGCGGCATGCCTGATAGTATGGATATCGATACATTAGCTCAACCACCTGATAAAGCAACTTATGCCGAACAAGCTAATAAACGTACACATTGTCGACGATTGACAAAGTAAAATTTTGTTTCAAAGAAAAGGACACGAGTGAATACTTTTGAAATATTTAGTTTTATTCGTTTATGTGATTATCTGATTGTTAATACATTTCATGTTCTTGCTGTTAATTCAGTTCAATCATTGAAAAATCATTTTCTTGAACAATTAGAATCGACACCATCGAAAGAAGAAATTGTTGGTTATGTCGAAGAAATTAAACGTAAAGTCGATAAATCAACATCACAAGACGGTGCGGAAGAAGTACCACCACCACAACAAGAAGCTAAGCCGCCTCAACAACCACCACTTGGCCCACCGCCAATGCCAATACCTGGAGCTCGACAACCAACAGAAGTAAATCACAAGTTATGATTCAAAATGATTTACCGGTTCGATTTTTTGTTTTCTCTTCATAGGAAGAAGAAGCTGCTAAACGACATATTCCATTGTTCGTAACTGAAATGAAATTATTCATAGAAGCTATTCAATATCAGCCTGATTCAATGTCATTTCAAAATGGTACATTTACATGAAATACGTAGTAAACAAAACTTCATTGATTTACTTTTCAGGTATTAATCATGTCATCAATGGTTTTCAAGAAACTTTACTCTCGATTGATAATCTCATACCTGACACAACTTTCGATAACTTTACTCGCCCGTATATCAATGAGAAATACGAAGAGAAAACTTGCGGTTCGATTGTTTTGTTTGATTGAAAAATTCGTCTATTTTGATGATATTTAGGTGAAGGACCCGATCTTCGTAATATGTTCACAGCTGATTATCATTTTCAAGATCTAGTCAGAGATTGCAGTGATTCACTCGAGGCTGGTTTCAATGCTGCAAAAATCTATGCTGATACTTTCGATGAATTTCATCAATTCTATGTTGAAAATGAAAATACCGATGTCGATGCGTTGAAAGACGATACTCATGGTTTGATTTCGAAACAAAAAAAAAACATTTGAACTCAATTTTTCTCTAGGCGTGGAATTCTTTGCCGAGTCGTTAGCTAAATATACACGTGAAGAGAAAATGGCACAATTAATCGACATAAAAAAACCGTTAGGTTTACTATTAATCGATTCAACGGACACAAAAACGAAATTAGAACCATCACCACGACGGTAAAATCCTAAATGAATTGTAATATTTTCGAAAATTGATTGTTGTTTAGAATTTTGGATATAATCAATGAAATTCTACCTAAGATTGCCAAAGCTAAAACCGATGCGCTGAAAACCGAAGCACAAGATGCAACTGTTAAACTCGAAACTAAACCTGAAACTACACTTGATTTCGTCGATTCATTGACGTTTCTCGATGAAATCCAAGAACGTATTGATCCACTCGAACAAGAAGCTGAAATCGTTCGTCAAATGTACGAACTTATCGATCAATATAAAGTTCCTTGTCCACCTGAAGACATCGTCTCATACAGTTCATTAGCAACGACATTAAATGGCTGTCGAAATGCCATGGATAAAGCATTGACCGAACGAGATTCTTATGTAACGAAATTCGTTACTCTACTCGATAAAGACATTGAACTTCTTTCAGCTGAAGTTAAACAGATTAAACAAGATTCACAAAATCCACTGTTACTCGATCCATTTGCGGATAAAGATAAGGTTAAATTGGTCTTAGATGAATATTTGAGAAAGATCGATGTTCAACAACGAATATCGACACAATATCGTTTGTATCAAAAGAATTTCAAAGTCGAAGTAACGAAATTCGACGAACTCGAAGAAGTTTATGGCGAATTGAAATTAAAAGAATTATTGTGGAATTCATTGAACGAATGGGATGTCATGTTAGAAGAAGTGAAAAATCAAGATTTTAGTAAATTAGATCATGAACAATTGACAGGAACAGTGAATAAATATGGAAAAAATGTTTATCAACTCGAACGTGGTTTACCACCGAATCAATTGGTACCGATTTTGAAAGAAAAAGTCGAATCATTACGAGCCAAACTACCGACAATTGTCAATCTAAGAAATCCATCACTTCAACGTCGTCATTGGGATGTTATTGAAGATTTAATTAAATTTCATCCAACACCAGAAGAACCATTGACATTAGGCAAATTAATCGATATCAATGCATTTCAACATGAAGAACGTATTCAAGAAATTTCTGGTCAAGCCAGTTCCGAAGCCAGTCTTGAAGGTATTCTCATACGAGTGGAACTTTCGTGGAGATCAGCCGAATTTCCTGTCATTCCATACAAAGATTACAAAGATGTTTATATTCTCGGTGGTACCGATGAAATCATTCAATTACTCGACGATGCCAATATCAATATTGCGACTATTGCCAGTTCGAGACACGTTGGTCCGATAAAATCACGTGTCGACGAATGGCAAGCCAATTTAGATCTCTTCGGCAAAACGTTAGATGCCTGGTCGAAATGTCAACAGACTTGGCAATATCTCGAGCCGATTTTCGGTGCGCCGGATATCCAACGGCAATTGCCAGCCGAAGCCAAAATGTTCAATCAAGTCGATAAAACATTCAAAGATGTTATGCGAAAAACAAATAAAATTCCATTGGCTATTAAAGCTGGAACACAACCGGGCTATTTCGAATTATTTCAAACGAATAATTCTCTACTCGATGAAATTCAACGTGCTCTTGCATCGTATCTTGAAACGAAACGTTCGAATTTTCCACGTTTTTACTTTCTTTCGGATGAAGAATTGCTCGAAATTCTTGCTCAAACAAGAAATCCATTGGCTGTTCAACCACATTTACGTAAATGTTTCGAAGGTATCAATCGTTTGGAATTTGTCAGCAAAGGCGGCGATGATATGGAAATGACAGTGACCATGGCACCTGAAATTCGAGGCATGCTATCACCAGAAGGCGAACGAGTCGAATTGGCTAAAGTGAAAGCAACCGGCAATGTCGAAGATTGGCTGAAACAAGTCGAAAAAAATATGCTCATTTCCGTTCGAGCTTGTATTAAAAAAGCCAAAGATGATTTTGAAAAAAGTGTTCGAGAAGAATGGCTCGTTCGACATCCACATCAAAGTGTACTCACAGTTTCTCAAACCTATTGGTGTTTAGCATTGACACAAATTTTAACAAGCGATGATTCGGTTCGACAAAAAGATTTAGAAGAATTCGAACAGAAAAGTTATCGAGATTTGAATAAATTAGCTGCACTTGTTCGTCAAGAATTATTGCCACTTGTTCGAGATGTTTGCCGTGCATTGATTACAATCGATGTACACGCTCGAGATATTGTTTCTGAAATGGTTCAAATTAAAAATGCTAGTATAGCCAGTTTCGAATGGTTGAAACAATTACGATACTATTTCGAATCAGATCTAACTGTCATTCGTATGGCTAATGCACAATATACTTATGGTTATGAATATCTTGGCGCATCCGATCGACTTGTCATTACGCCATTGACTGATCGATGTTATTTATGTTTAATGGGAGCTTTACAATTGGATCTTGGTGGTGCACCAGCTGGACCTGCTGGTACAGGAAAAACTGAAACAACAAAGGATTTAGCGAAAGCATTGGCAAAACAATGCGTTGTCTTCAATTGTAGTGATCAAGTCGATTATAAGATGATGGGTCGATTTTTTAGTGGTCTAGCTCAATCAGGTGCATGGGCTTGTTTTGATGAATTCAATCGTATCAATATCGAAGTACTCAGTGTTATTGCACAACAATTAATTACAATTCGTGATGCTAAAGCAGCTAAATTATCGACATTTATGTTTGAAGGTCGTGAAATTCGACTAGTTCCAAGCTGTGCTGTTTTCATCACAATGAATCCTGGTTATGCCGGTCGTACGGAATTACCTGATAACTTAAAAGCTCTATTTCGTCCTCAATCGATGATGGTTCCTGATTATCGTTTAATTGCTGAAGTTATTCTCTATTCTGAAGGTTTCGAAAACTCCAAAGTTCTCGCACGTAAAATGGTTCAAATGTACAAATTATGTTCGGAACAATTATCTCAACAAGATCACTATGATTTCGGTATGCGTGCTGTCAAATCCGTTTTAGTCATGGCCGGTGTTTTGAAACGTGAAAGTCCAAACATCGATGAAGATCTCGTTCTTATTCGAGCTTTACGTGATTCGAATCTACCGAAATTTTTAACTGATGATGCTATTCTATTCAAAGCAATTATTCAAGATTTATTTCCTAATGTTCTCCTGCCTGAACATGATTATGGCGAATTACGTCGAACAATTGTCGATGTTCAAACACGTCGAGGTTTGCAGAATGATGAAAGTCAAATTCGTAAAGTCATTCAATTCTACGAAACAATGTTAATTCGTCATGGTGTGATGTTAGTCGGACCAACTTTAGGTGGCAAAACAACTGTCTATCGAATTCTAGCTGATTCACTCACTGATCTACATGCCAATGGCGTTAATTATCATTTCTATCAGCCCGTACATACCTATGTTCTCAATCCAAAATCGATTACAGCTGGTGAATTATACGGCGAATTCAATAAAACAACTATGGAATGGAAAGATGGTCTCATGGGTAGTAGTGTTCGACAATGTGTCACTGATCAAACGAAAGATCATCATTGGATTATTTGTGATGGACCTGTCGATGCTGTTTGGATTGAAAATTTAAATACTGTACTCGATGATAACAAAATGTAAATGATGATTCAATTGAAATTGGTTTATTTACTTTTCTTCTCTGTTTAGGTTATGTTTAGCCAATAGTGAACGTATCAAATATACTCCTTATATGCATATGGTTTTCGAAGTTCAAGATTTAGCTAGTGCATCGCCAGCTACTGTCAGTCGGTATGTAGTTTGTTTCGTTTTCAGTGTTTATTGAAAACAAAATCGGACTTGTTGTGAATAGTTGTGGTATGGTTTATATTGATTCGAATGATATTCGTTGGTATCCATATGTAAAAACATGGAGTGAAACATTTTTACAAAAATTCGGACAATTATATACTGAATATTTATTGAATCTATTTCAAACACATATTGATAAAGGTCTTACATTCGTTAAAAAGAATTGTAAAGAAGTTGTTAAACAAGTATGTTGAATAAAATCTGCTATTATCTGATCGGATTTATTTTTAATGTTGATTAGGTCGATATTGCAAAAGTGATAACTTTATGTTGTCTCATCGATTCTTTATTAACAGTTGACAATAAAATTGATTTGAAACTTGAAGAAGCTAAAATCAAAATTATGATTGCAACCGCATTTGCTTTTTGTTATGTTTGGAGTATTGGCGGAAATATAAATGCTAAAGATTGGGATCAATTTGATACGTATGTTCGTCAACAATTCGAAGAAGATGCCGATGCTAAATTAGGTCAAGGCGGCGATCTATTTTCATATGAAATCGATGTTCATCATCGTCGAATGGAATTATGGGAAAAGAGTGTACCATCATTTAAATATGATAAAACCAAACCATTCTTCGATTTATTAGTACCGAATATTGATTCGTGTCGATTCGGTTATTTACTTGAGAAATTAATTTCAGTTAATAAATCAGTTCTATTTACTGGCGAAACCGGTGTTGGAAAAACAGTGATTGCACGAGCTCAATTATTGAAATTAGCCGATGAACAAAATATTTTGCCATTATTTTTGAATTTTTCAGCACAAACAAGTAGCAAACGAACACAGGAAATGATTGTACCTAAACTAGAGAAACGAAAGAAAAATGCTTTGGGTCCTCCGAGAGGCAAACGAATGGTTATTTTGATCGACGATTTAAATATGCCGAAATTGGAAACTTATGGTGCTCAACCACCGATTGAACTTTTACGGCAATATCAAGATTTTGGCGGTTTATACGATCGTGAGACATTGAAATGGATCGAAATTCAAGATGTTATTCTTTGTGCTGCTTGTGGTCCACCAGGCGGTGGTCGTAATCCAACAACTGCTCGGCTTCTTCGTCATTTCGCCATATTTGCTATTCCAGCTCCATCCGAATACAGTCTTAAACATATATTTAAATCGATTCTCAACGGTTATTTAGCAGATTTCAATCAGAATATTAAATCAGCCGGCGACAGTATTATCGATGCTGCTGTCGAAATCTATGTTCGTATGAGTGCTGAATTATTGCCAACACCAACAAAATCTCACTATGTTTTCAATCTTCGTGATCTTTCAAAGTGTGTTCAAGGTATTGTTCAAGTTAAATCCGAGAGTGTGTCCGATCGGGATGCATTAGTTCGAGTATTCTTTCATGAAGCTATGCGAGTGTTTCATGATCGATTGATAAATCATGAAGATAAACAATATTTTCATACGATGTTAGCCGAATTAGCATCACGTTTATTTACCATGCAAATCGAACCGACAACATTCGTACAAAAACCGATTATATTCGGAGATTTTATGAAAGTTGGCGCACCGAAAAACGAACGTCTCTATGAAGAAATTACCGATATGAATAAAATTCGAAATGTTCTTCAAGATTATCAAGAAGATTACAATCTAACCAATAATAAAAACACACGTTTAGTCTTTTTCATGGATGCTATCGAACATATTGCTCGTATAGCACGTATTATTCGACAAGATCGTGGCAATGCACTATTAGTCGGTGTCGGTGGTACAGGTAAACAATCATTGACACGTCTTGCCAGTCATATCTGTGGATACAAATGCTTTCAAATTGAATTATCACGAGGTTACAATTACGATAGTTTTCATGAAGATTTGAAGAAATTATATGAACAAGCTGGACCGAACAATCAAAATACAGTTTTTCTTTTTACGGATAATCAAATTGTTGTCGAAGAATTCTTAGAAGATATTAATAATATTCTCAATTCAGGCGAAGTACCAAATCTATTCGATAAACAAGATGAATACGAAAAAATGATTATCGGCTGTCGTGTAAGTTTCCACATTCGAAAGGTAAATAACTTTGCGTTTGATTTTAGCCCGGAGCAAAAGATGCTGGCATAGCCGAAAATGATCGTGATGGCATCTACACATTTTTCATCAATCGCGTTCGAAATAATCTTCATTTAGTTTTGTGTATGTCACCAGTCGGTTCAGCATTTCGAACACGTTGCCGTATGTTTCCATCGCTTGTCAATTGTTGTACATTGGATTGGTTTTCTGAATGGCCACGTGAAGCTTTACTATCGGTTGCACATACATCATTCGAGAAATATCCGTGGCAACAAGGAGAAGAATTTATGATCGATGCATTGGCGAAAATGAGCGTCGAAATACATATGAGTGTTAGTGATCAAGCGAAACGATTGCTTTCGGAATTGAGACGATATTATTATACGACGCCGACATCGTATTTAGAATTGATTAATTTGTATTTGATGATGTTAAATGATAAGAAAAAAGAAATCGATAATGCACGAGCTCGAGTTGAACGTGGTTTGAAAAAACTAGAAGAAACCAATGTTTTAGTCGAAGAAATGCAATTGGAATTAGTTGCATTGGAACCTGAATTGAAGAAGAAATCAGATGAAACAGCTAAATTAATGGAAACATTAGCTGTTGATCAAGAAAAAGCTGATGAAGTACGACGAGTTGTCATGGAAGATGAAGCTGTAGCTCGTGTTAAAGCTGAAGAAACTCAAGCAATGAAAGACGATGCTCAACGTGATCTTAATCAAGCATTACCAGCTGTTGAAAAAGCGAATGAAGCTATTGGACGTTTGAAAAAAGAATCGATTGGTGAAGTTCGAACATTTACAAAACCACCACACATGGTTGAAGTCGTCATGCAAGCTGTGTGTATTATGTTCAAACAGAAAAAAGTAAAACTATTCGAGAAAAAAAAACATTCACAATATGTAAACAAATCTTGATGTTTAGGATTGGCCATCAGCAAAACTTTTACTTGGTGATGCGGATTTTATTAATCAAATTCGTAATTATCCGAAAGATAACATTCCTGAATCGATTCTTCGTGATTTGAAACCGTATTTACAAATGTCGAATTTTAATTACAAAGATGTTCTTCAAAGTTCAGTCGCTTGTGCAAGTCTTGCCGAATGGGTCATAGCCATGGATATGTACGCCAAGATTTCGAAAGAAGTCGAACCGAAACGTAAACGTGTCGCAGCTGCTGAAGCCGATCTGCGTGCTGTGACCGATCAATTGAAGAAAAAACAACTGCAATTGCAAGAAGTCGAATCGAAAATCAAACAATTACAAGAATCTTATGATCATCAGGTGGCTGAAAAGAAAAAATTAGAAATTTCAATTATGCAAACACAATCACGTTTGAAACGTGCGTCGAAATTAACGACAGCGTTAGCTGATGAACAAATTCGATGGAAAGAAAATATCAATGAATTCAAAGAACAAATGAAAACTGTCACTGGTAACGTGTTCGTTTCAGCAGCCTGTGTCGCCTATTATGGAGCATTTCCTTCGTTATATCGACAAGAAGTAATCGAATTTTTCATAGATTTTCAAAAGGAAAATTTAAATTGATTTTTAGCTTGTTGAAAATTGGGTTTCTGGATGTAAAGAACATAATATTCCTGTTTCAGACAATCCATCGATTATTAATGTACTTGCGGACGCATTTTCGATTCGACAATGGATTACACAAGGTTTACCACGAGATGATTTCAGTACAGAAAATGCTATTCTCGTAACAAAAGGTCGTCGATGGCCTTTGTAAGCAAAATGAAATGATGATCTTTCAGAAAATTTTCGTTGTTTTTTTCTTCTTCTCCTGTTAATTAGAATTATTGATCCACAAGAACAAGCCAATCGTTGGATTAAAAATAAAGAAAAAGAAAATTCTTTGAAAATCGTTAAAATGACCGATGGACATTTCTTACGTATCCTAGAAAATTGTGTTCGTATCGGTATGCCTCTTCTATTAGAAGATGTTGGTGAAACACTTGATCCAGCGTTAGAACCAATTCTACTCAAACAAACATTCATGTCTGTATGTATCGAATCGAATACGAGAGAGAACTTCGATTATGATCATAAAAATATCTTCGTTTTCTTTCTGCTAGGGAGGAAGATTGTTGATTCGTCTCGGAGATTCGGATATTGAATACGATAGTAACTTTAAATTTTATATGACAACAAAATTAAGCAATCCACATTATCTACCGGAGATCTGTATTAAAGTAACAATTATCAATTTCAGTGTAACAAAACAAGGTTTAGAAGATCAAATTCTAAGGTAATTCACAAGATAATAGAAAATGTACGTTTTGCTTGATATGAATGTTGAATGTTTTCAGTGATGTTGTTCGACTTGAACGACCTGATCTCGATGAAGAAATGAATCGTTTAATCGTGACGATGAATAATGATCGAAATCAATTGAAAGCTATTGAAGATAAAATCTTGAAAATGTTATTTGAAAGTGAAGGAAATATTCTTGACAATGAAGAATTAGTTAACTCATTGAATGATTCTAAAGTACCAATCGAATTTATTAAACGAACAACAAAAAAACTAACATTAATATTATTTCTTTGTTAGGTAACATCATCAGCTATCAAACGACGTCTTGAAGAAACATTGAAAACCGAAGCAAATATTTCTGCTGCAAGAGAAAAATATCGTCCAGCAGCTAAACGTGGTTCATTATTGTATTTCGTTGTCGCTGATTTAGGTTTAATCGATCCGATGTATCAATTTTCTCTTCGATATTTCACTCAATTATTCAATGCCACAATTGAAAATAGTACGAAGACCAATGATTTAGATCAACGTATACAAATTATTCTCAATTCAACAACAGAAAATATCTATACGAATGTTTCACGAGGTCTTTTCGAGAAAGATAAATTAATCTTCAGTTTTCTTCTTTGTGCTGAAATATTGAAACTCGAAGGTGTTATCAATGAAATCGAATGGAATTTTCTTCTTCGTGGTGGTTTAGTCACTGAACAAGTACGCTAAGTTTTATTTGAATAAAACAGTTTGATTTGATTTTTGATTTCGATAGAAACGACCACCGAAACCCAGTCATGATTGGTTATCAGTCGATCATTGGATTCAAGCATTATTTCTCTCAGAAATTTCCGACGTATTCAAAACATTACCACAAGATATCGAACAATACCAACAGCCACTCTACGTACAAGTCAATCCGGAATTACGTATTGTAATTAATAGTCAAGATATGACAACTGAAATGCCAAGTGCATACAATACGAAATTAACTGATTTTCAAAAATTATTATTCGTCAAAGCCTTTGCACCTTATTCACTTGTACAATCGATAACGTATTTCGTTGCTCAACGATTAGGAAAGAAATTTGTTGAAAGTCCATCGGTTGAATTACCTATACTCTATCAAGATATGTCAAATCGTACGGCATTGGTATTTATTTTAAGTACAGGTTCGGATCCGATGTCAAGTTTTACAAGATTCGCAGCTGAAATGAATATGTCAACAAGGTAAATTCGAATTCATTGCTCATTGAATTCGATCATCTCTTGTTTCTCGAATTCTAGTTACAAAGCTATTTCACTCGGTCAAGGTCAAGGTCCAGTTGCTGAAGATATGATCGCCAAATCTGTTGTGGCTGGTGAATGGGTATTTCTTCAAAATTGTCATTTAGCTGCTAGTTGGATGATAAATATGGAATCAATTGTAAAAAATATCAACGAAGGTGTTACACAATGTCATGCCAATTTTCGACTATTTCTAAGTTCAATGCCGGCTCGTACGTTTCCCGTTAGTGTCCTACAGAATAGTGTTAAAGTAACAAGTGAACCACCGAAAGGTATTCGAGCTAATATGAAACGTGCATTTATTGATATCACACCGACATTCTTTGAAACACATCGTAAGTAACACGAGAAATTGAATTTTTTGTTTTTGTGTTAATCAAAAATCGATTGATTGTTCAGGATTGGAAATGGACTGGAAAAAGATTGTCTTTGGCATTTGTTTCTTTCATGCAATTCTATTGGAAAGAAAGAAATTCGGTCCGTTGGGTTTTAACATTCGTTATGAATTCAACGATGTAAGTTTTCTTTATCATTTGCACTCAAATTTTGATTCGATTCGATCTATTTCAGAGTGATCGTGATTGTGCTTTATCAAATTTCGATATGTTCTGCAAAGATGGCGCTATTCCATGGGATGCATTGATCTATATCACAGGTGAAATAACTTACGGTGGTCGTGTAACTGATTTTTGGGATCAACGATGTCTACGAACGATCTTACGTCGATTCTTCTCACCTGAAACTTTAGTACCTGATTACAAATATTCTCAATCAGGAATTTATTATTGTCCAGAGAAACAATTTCTTCAACAATATCGTGATTATATCGAAGAATTACCGATCAACGACAATCCGGAAATATTCGGCATGAATTCGAATGCGAATATTACATTTCAAGTAGGATGATTTTCGATGAATTTTTTTGCATGAAAATATGCTTCTTTTAAGACACAAGAATCGAACTATTTGGTGAATACGATTATTGATATACAGCCACGTGTATCATCAGGTGGCGCTGGAAAATCCAATGATGAAATCGTCTACGAATTAGCTGAAACAATCTTAGCTAAACTACCTGAAAAATTAGATATTGAAAAAGCACCACGTTCATTATTCGAACCCGATTCGAAAGATCGTCTCAATTCGTTAACTACTGTTCTTCAACAAGAAGTCGACCGATACAATCGTCTTTTGAATATTATCAAACTATCACTAATGAATCAAATGAAAGCTATCAAAGGTTTAGTTGTTATGGATGATACATTAGAAAAAAGTCAGCTTTTTTTTCAATCTATTTTTCGAAATGTCATTTGACTTTACTTTTCTAGTGTATACGGCATTTTTGAATAATCAAGTACCAGCTATATGGGCCGATGCAGCTTATCCATCATTGAAATCATTAGCATCGTGGATTAAAGATCTTTTACTACGTTGCGATTTTATTGCTGTAAGACATTGATTTTGTCATTTTTTTAATTAAATATTATTTTGTTTAGCTTTGGATAACTCATGGCCTACCGAAATCATACTGGTTGCCAGGTCTCTTCTTTCCACAAGGCTTTCTCACAGGTGTCTTACAAGTTCATGCTCGAAAATATGATTTACCTATTGATGAATTGAGTTTTCACTTTACTATTCTACCATTTGAACGTGATCATGTTACCTATAACGACCAAATGAAACGTTTAGAATACGGAAAAAAACTCGAAGTCGATGAACAAGTAACTTTGACCTTTTTTTGTTCTTTCCTATCTCTTTATTTTCCTATTTAGTTGCCGCAAATCAAAGACGGAGTTATTCTTCACGGTTTATACATGGAAGCGTTCCGATGGGATCTCGAACGACAGCAAATTACTGATGCTACTCGAGGAGAAATGATCGCCACATTGCCTATGTTACATATGGAACCAAGACAGAATTATGTTGTTGATCCAACACAATATATTTCACCATTATATAAGACAGCTGCTCGAGCTGGTGTTCTATCAACAACTGGTGAGAAAAAAAAGCGTGTTTCTTTTGAAGTATATTCACAAGTTGAATTGTTTAGGTCATTCAACAAACTTTGTTGTTACTGTTAATTTACCAACTGATAAACCTCAAGATTATTGGATATCCATGGGCAGTGCATTGCTTTGCCAAATGTCTGACTAAGAGAAATCGATAAAGAAATTTCTAATAAACTAAATTTTATTGTGTTTCGTGCTTTCTTTTCTTTTTTTTTTAAATAAACTTCACAAAAGAGAACGATGCATTCGTTACCACTGATAATGGATTGTTTTTATCAATGGAAACTTTATTTTGTTTTCATTTTTGGTTATTTGATATTTTTATTTGATTAAAAAAAAACATTAGTGTAGTGAAAGATAAACTATAAGTATATTTTCTTACTTACAAAATATGTCATAGAAAAAAAACAATTACCTTGAGTGTAATGACTACCGAAGTAAGAAATGACTTGTTTACTTGCGTAAACTAAGATATTTGCTTTTTTTGTCTTGAATTTCATAAGGAAAATCAACCATTATCCTCTGAAGATGAGATCAATTCGAAAACGTATACGCTCGAATATGTTCTTTCGAAATGTGGAGCATTTAATCGATATCAACTTGTTCATTTCTTTTTTATTCTTTTACTTCCAACTGCATCAGGAATCTTCAATTTCTATTATGTTTTCGGTGCTGCCTATGTTCCACATCGATGTGACATAGATGATAAATATCAATCAAATTTTTCCATCGAAATATCTTCAACACAATGTTCGTATGCACTTAAAAATGCTTCGAATCAAACAATCGAAACTTATACATGTCAAAAATGGACCTACGATCGAACTCGATTCGGAAAAACGTTCACCGAAGAAATAAATCTCGTTTGTCATTATGATATTCAACGTTCATATCTTGCAACAATCCTACAAATCGGTGCAATGATGATATTTTTCAGTGGTAAATTAACTGATATGATTGGTCGACGTCGTTCAACACACATTCTCGTTAGTTTATTAATACTGACATCGCTCATAACACAAGGCCTTTTGCAATATGTTTCACTAACAGATAATCAAAAATATGGTTTACTATTTGTCAATCAATTCGTATCCGGTATTGATACATTCATGATTTCGCTTATCTTATTACTCGAATTGACAACATCGAAACATGCGGCATTTATTGGCAATTTAGCGTTAGTTGCGTTTACATTCGGTGAAATTGTCGTCGCAGGAATGGCCTATTTTGCTCGTGATTGGCTTCTATTGAAATGGATGATGACATTATACATGATTGTAATTGTACCTTACCTTTTTTTCCTACCGGAATCACCACATTGGTATTTGATGAAACGTCGATACGATGATTTAGAAAAACTTTTACGGCAAATAGCGAGATTTAATCGACGAAAGGAATGTAAATGGTTACCGTTTTATAAATATATGATTGAACATCATCGAAAACAAAAAGAAATCAATCAAAAAAATACTATTCGTCTCTCATTCGCCGATAAAATCTGTCGATTTCTAACTCATATACCTATTATGAGTCGATTATTTATCGCTGCTTTTCTTGGGTTTGTTACTCTACTACTTTATTTTCAAATAGCTTACGATCTAGGTGCAATGGACCATATCGACCCGTATTTAAACATTATCATTGGTGCTCTTGTTGAAGCTATTAGCTACATCGCAGCTAGTTTGTTCATGATATCCTATGGTCGAAAAACTGTGTTCATTGGCTTTCTTTTGTTAACGATGGTCTGTGTTCTATTCAAACCAATGACATCGAGTTTTGACGGGTTTGTTCTTGTTCTGTTCGCACAATTGGGTAAATTTGCCATAAGTGGTGCTGTTTGTGTGACGTACATCTTCGTACCGGAACTATTTCCAACGTCGATTCGTGCAACTGGCATGGGCTTTTTTGTTCTATTCAGTCGACTTGGTTCAACAATCGCACCGATTATCGATGCATTAATAAGTCATGATCAAATTTTAATGCGATATATCTCGTTTATCTTTTCATTTTTAACAATAATCTGCATCGTATTAACTTTATTCTTGCCTGAAACTCGAAATGTTCCGTTAGCCGATAAAATCGAATATCATTCGAAGAAAAATCCAAAAATTCAAACAATTAACAATTAATATCCGAAAGAATTTTGAATAAATAAAAGATGATTTTCATATCATTGTGCGTGAGAAAACGTTCGCTAACGATGATATCAACTTAATTTCTTCAACATTGACATGCAATCATGTTCTATTTTGCTTTGTTTTTTCTTTTTATTTGAAAATGATGTGACAAAGAAAATTGACTTTGTCGTCAGCGTATTTATTTAGTCGATGACAGATTGCTATTTCAGTCAGTAAGAAAGTCATTCAACAAGGAAGCTCTCAGATTCAAATGATTTGTTTGTTCAATTATCAATGCTAAGACGGTTTTTGCTCTTTTCTTCTTCTTCTTCTTCTATTTGCTGTTAATCATGTTCTAATCACATGGAAATTATTTAAAGAGAATTGACAACGAAGAAAAAGAAAAGAGAAATCGGAACACTTCGTGATTTGCGTCTTCTCTATGTGAGTTGTTTTATGTTGATTAGCATTTTTGTTTTCAGATATCGTTTCTTAAACTGCAAAAACAAGATTAAATTACATTTTCTCAAAAATCAAACACAAATTCAATTCATTCAAATTTAAACAGATACAAATTTTGGTAAGATAGATACACACATACACACGCTTTGCTTGTAGTACGCTAATAATCATCGGCAGATGTCACTCGAATCTATTCCTCGTGAGAGATTAAATATCTTATCGAAATAAATTTCTTTCCTTCAAATGAAATTCATAAATATTCGATTGATTGATTTTAATCTTTGAAATTCGAAATCTCGTTTTGTTTATTTGTAAAAAAAAAATAAATAAAATATGTTGACATGAACCAATAAAAAGCTCATATGTGATGATTAATATATTCTTTTCGTTCGTTTTTCTCTCTTCATTTGTTTCTTCATTCATTGAAGACCTTTTGAGTTTTTTTTTCATTACTCACGAGACGTTAGCCTCTGTTGCTCAAAAATCTGTTCTACAAGAAATAAAACATTAATCACGCCTCTAATCCCATTGTTGATCGTCTCTCTAATAAAACAAAAACAGCACAACACAAATCTTCTCGTCATTAATGACGAATAGCAACAAAATGTCCGCCAAAGTAAGAATCCATTGATTGACAACACAAAAAAGTCAAAAGCCCAAAAATGATTATTGAAAACAAAACTTCTCTGTTCGTTTTTACTTAGATGTTATGAACGAAAAGAAATATCTTTTGATCGACTTCGATATGAATAAAGAATATAATACAGTTCGGACAACGTCCAGTAAGTGAACGATTGTTTTGCTTTTGTTTTGACATTGAGAAATCAATTGACACAGGCGAAATGCTTTCGGAGGACGAAAATCAATCAATGATTTCTTTTCTTTTTCTTTCGTTTATTAGGTTCTGAAACCTCAGGTAATCGATGTAAAAAGAACATAGAAAAACAAATATGCAGCTGCATTTTTCTACCTAAAAAACAGCAACAAAATCTATTTATTTTGCTAACGAAAAAAAACCAACAAATTGATATTTTTTTCGCATGATTTTGCTCTTTGAATTTCACCAATGCTCGATACATTTTCTTTTTTTGAAATTAGATGATCAACCGTTTCTTCCTATTAATCCCTTTGCTGAACCTGCCACAACTATGTCCACAACAAATTCCAATCATCATCATCATCACGATGATGACATGATTGATATTGATTTTCGAAATTCATCAAATGATCGCACAAATAGTAAACTTTGTTGTTTTGCTCTATTCGCCAATTTCGCTCGTTTTTTTTCAGATGGCGTGATGAACGTCGAAATCAAAACACACTACGACGATTTTCAGACAATCGATTGGCTCAAAGATCTCATGCGAGATCGTTTTCGTCATCGTTTATTACGTGCTAAAACACATCAATCATTTCTAAATAAACTTCTCATGTATCACGATGCTTGGTCAGGCTGGTTATGCGTATTACTCGTTGGCTTGAGTGCAGGCGTGATTGCTGGTGTTATCGATATTGGAACGAATTGGATATCACATTTAAAACACGGCATTTGTTTGAACGCATTTTGGCTCAATCGAGAACAATGCTGTAGGATTTGTTCGAAGGAAATTGTTTGACGATTCGAAAATCGAGATTTTTAGGTTGGGCATCGAGAAATCTTCAATTCGATCATGTGAATACTGAAGAATGTGTTGAATGGTTTACATGGCCGCAAGTCTTTGGCACTTATAAGAAAGGAGCAGGAGTATATCTTTTATCTTATATAATGTATATATTTTGGTCGACGGTATTCGCAACATTTGCCGTTTTATTAGTCAAAGTATTTGCGCCGTATGCAAGCGGCAGTGGTATTCCTGAAGTACTAAGAATTAATTCATCGACAATTCGATTCATTTTCTTTTGTTTTTAATTTGAAAATAGATTAAAACGATCTTAGGTGGCTTCATTATTCGAGGTTATCTAGGCAAATGGACTTTGCTGATTAAAAGTATTGGCATGGTTAGTTGAGAGAGAGTTTTTTGTTTTCGAGTTTAATTTGTAAATATAAAAAATGATTTAGATGTGTTCAACAAGTGCTGGTCTTATTTTGGGCAAAGAAGGACCATTTGTACATATTGCTTGCTGTTGTGGCAATATATTTTCTTATTTATTTCCAAAATACGGTCGAAATGAAGCGAAAAAACGAGAAATTCTCTCAGCAGCTGCAGCTGCAGGTGTTTCGGTTGCATTCGGTGCTCCTATTGGTAATCGATTTCAATTCGAGAGATGTCTAATCATGTTTTGTTTTGTTTAAATCGAAAATTTTAGGTGGTGTTCTATTCAGTTTAGAAGAAGTATCCTATTATTTCCCGTATAAAACTCTATGGCGTTCGTTTTTCTGTGCAATGGTTGGCGCACTTGTTGTCCGATCAATAAATCCATATGGTAACGGACATGATATTCAATTCAGCATTGATTATTCAATTCCTTGGTCATCGTTTGAATTATTACCATTTATTTTACTCGGAATTCTCGGAGTAAAAATAGCGAATTAGACGAATGTTTTTTTTGTATTAATTTGAAATGTTCTAGGGGTTATGGGGCGCATTTTTCATAAAAACCAATGTCTGGTGGTGTCGTTTCCGAAAAAATTCAAAATTAGGTCAATACACGATACTTGAAGTAATAAAAAAAAGGTTTCAAACAAAAAAAAGAGATCGTTTTTTGTTGTGTTTATGGAAAATAGGTTGTCATTCTTGCATTAATTACAGCTGTTATTATTTATCCAAATCCCTATACACGGATGTCAATGTCAGAGTTAATCAAACGTTTAGTTAGTCAATGTCGAGTTGAAGATATAATTGATCTTTGGTAAATAGACGTAGTGTGTTTTTGCTTTTATTGAAAAATAAAATTGATCTTGTCTAGTGATTATCCACATTCTCAAATAATCAATGGTAAATCGAAAGGTTCCGTTGGTCCAGCCGGTCCTGGCGTTCATCGAGCTATTTGGCAATTATTCTTTGCACTTATCGTACAAGTTGCACTGGTTACATTCACAATCGGCGTTAAAGTTCCCTCTGGTCTCATCATTCCATCGATGTCAATAGGCGCAATCACAGGCCGTATCATAGGAATCATAACTGAACAATTAGCATTACAAAATCCAACATTTATTCTTTTCCGACATGATTGCAGTAAAGATGAAAATTGTGTGACACCAGCTTTGTATGCTATCGTCGGTGCATGTGCATTTCTCGGCGGTGTCAGTAAAATGACCGTGTCACTCGTCGTTATTATGTTTGAACTGACGGGAGGATTGACTTATATCGTTCCGTTAATGGCTGCAGCTATGACGGCCAAATGGATTGGAGATAGTTTCGTTCGGGGCGGAATCTATGATGCACATATTGAATTAAATGGGTACCCGTTTTTGGATAATAAAGAAGAATTTAATTTTACAACAGTTGCAGCCGATGTCATGCGTCCGAGGTTGAATTGTTTGATGTTCTTTGTTTGCTTTTTCTAACGAGAGTTTTTGTTTTTCGTTTGTGAATTTAGACCAGATCAAGGTGGATCATTAGCTTATTTGACGAAGACTGGAATGACATTTTTAGAAGTCGAAAATCTGTTAAAAGAAACCACACATGCACTCTATCCGGTTGTTGTTACGCGAGAACAACCGTACATTGTTGGACAAGTACAAAGACGAGATTTACAGATTGTTTTGAGTATGTTTAATCAAATGAAAATAGCCATTTTTTTCTAAAACTATATAATTTAGAATCTCAAAAAATGCAACGCTATCGTTTGTCATCTTACATCATCGAATTCACTGCACAATCCGAAGCAGTTTTGAATTCAGATTATGATTCTGATCATCAAGTCGAACAACGAACAACAATCAATAACGAAGTCATCCGAGTTGGCAATCTACTTGATCAAGTTTGAGAAATGCTCTTGATTTATTTCTTGTTTTCGACATTGAAATTTGATTGTTTAGGCACCAATTATTGTCACTGAACAAACGCCAATGGAAACAGTTATCGATTTATTTCGAAAACTTGGTCTTCGTCAAGCGTTTGTCACACATAATGGGTACATATTCATATTTTGACAATGAAATAAATTTCTTCTCGTCTTTCTTATTTAGCCGTCTTCAAGGTATCATAACAAAGAAAGATGTTCTTCGTCATATTCAACAAATAACTTCTCACACAAATGATTTACCCTATTATGATAATTAAGAAACCAATACGCAAACAAAAACTTATTTATTTTTTGTCTTGATCAACAATCATAGTGAGATCGTATAACAGTCTCTCTCTCTCTCTGTCTCCCTTTCTCTCCATATTATCCATCTCATATAATCGATACATATATATTTTTTCTTTCGTCATTTGTTGTTTTTGAACAAAATAAATAAACAAACAAACTAACCAACTAAAGTATGACTTCGAAATTGTTTGTTTTCTTTTGTACAGTTTCTTTGCGTCTGTTCAAGAAAAAGTCAAATCTAAAGCAAAAACCTTATTTTCATTTTGTTCCACTTTTTTTTATTCTAACTATTGTTGTTATTGTTGTTGTTGTTGTCGTCTTGTTTGCGTATCAATCGTTTCTAACTATTTCTTTCTTGCCAAAAGCAAACACACAATCTATTGTTTTATTTGATTCTATGGTAAACCAGTTGGTTTTCTCTCTTTCTTCTCCCATTTTTCCTCTCTCAATCAAATCTACATCGTGTCTTATTCTATCTTTCGTTTGTTTCTTTTTTTTTCAATATTAAAAATCTAAAAAGCTTGAGATAACTCTGTATTTCGTTTGGTTTATTTCTCTTTTTTTATTTATAGATTTCTTAATAAATGGGTGCCAATCAAACTAAAATTCAAACAGCCAATGCTGTTCCACCAACACCCAATACAACAACAACAGCAAATGAAGAGAACAAACCAAAATGTAAACCTTGTTGTGCTTGTCCAGACACGAAACGCATACGTGATGAATGTGTTATTCTAAATGGAGAAGAAAATTGTGGCAAAGAAATCGAAGCACATAAGGCTTGTATGCGAGCTGCTGGCTTTAATATCTAAAGATACACCCCATGTTATCCCGTCTGACGATTATCCCTAGTTATTATTATTTTTGCCCGTTTATTTGTTTTTCTTTATTAATAAAAACAAAAAGAAATTTTCTAGTTTGAACTTAATAATAATTTAACGAGATTATCGATCGAATAGTGTCCATCTTCGTCGAGTGGTAAACATCGTTCGAGTTTGTCGATATCAGTCGATGCAATGCCGAGTTCACTTAAAACTTTACGAAATTCACTTGGAGGAAAAAAACCGATATTATCTAAATCGATAATGCGCAAGGCTTCACGCAGTTCGATTTCTTCGGGAGATAAGATATGTTCTTGATAGGTTTTTGTTTTCGTTCGTTTGTTTGTTTGTCGACGATTTTGACTTGCAGATGTTGATTGAGCTCGTTTGCTTGACTTATTTGTTGGTAATCGTTTAAGATCTTCAGCAATCAATTGAACTGTTGAAGGAAGTTTACATGTAGGCTCTTGATTATCAATAGACATTGATGATGAAGATCGAACTCGAAAATTATAGTGATAATGATGAAGTTGAAGAGAATCATCTGATGGATTCGATGGAGAAATGACTTCTTTCTCGTCAACAATCCATTTGCCACTGATTCCATCATTCGTCATCGGTTTCGATAGGATTTCTTGGACGAATTCTCGATGATTTTTTGATTTTTTGTTTCGATGAAATTTTCTCTTAATCATATTGACTAACCAAGGTGCATTATTATTCTGTGTTTTTAACATTTGTTTCATATTAATCGGCATAAGACAAGACAAATCGTTTATCGAAAGATTCGATATCGAATTTTTCAAATGTTTACTATTATTCGAATAGGTTTTGGTTAAATAGTTCCACTCATTGTCACATTTGAATTCAGTCGAAAATAGATCAGTCTCCGACAAGACTTTCAATTCATCCATTCGAAATCAATCGAAATATAGAGATAGAAATTAAAAAAAGCACACAAAACGTACGAATATACGAGAAAAAAAACGAAAGAAAGAAAAACTTGTTTTTTGTTTCTGTAACCCAAGCAACAAGAAAAAAAAGAGAGAGAGAGAGAAAACAAATATAAATATAGAGATATTCTCAAACGCCTATACAGCCCGAAACAAGTTTTCTCCAAGTTTTAACCGAATGACTTTGATTATGATGTCGTGTATCGTTTTGTTTCGATGTTTTCTGTTGTTGTTGCTCGATTAAAGGTAAAATCGATGCTCGTGGCAATGACATCGTCGCATTCGTATCACGAAATTCGATGGCTGCAAGAACAGCTGTATCGAAAACAGTCTTTAAATTTTTCTCAGTCAACGATGAACATTCGATATAAGTACAAGCATGCATTTGTTGAGCGCGTGCTCGTGCTTCTTTTTCAGTCACCGGCTTTAATTTTTGTTGATCTAATGTTAATAATGTTTGTAAATCTGATCGTAGATCCATTTGTGTACCAACAAGTATAATAGGAATTTTCGAATTTGAACGACGTGCGCGTGATAACCAATATGTGATTGCATTTTGAAATGATTGAGGATTAACAACGCTGAAGCAGAGTAAAATTACATCACTATACGGAATACAGAGACCATGTAAAGGTGAAAATTGTTCCTAAACAAAAGTCAATATTAATATTCAAATTTATTCAAATGACAAGTTCGTCCTTTTTTGTTGCCTTCAATTTATTTGCTTTCTACATGTTAGGAATACATTAATAATTAGATCGATGTAGATAAATATACATGGAGCAAAAGAACAATTAATCAAATGAAATCAGATTTATTGGGTTTGACAGGGATTTATTTGTTTTATATTTTGTTTTCTCTTCTGTCGTCTGCGTGTGTACACATGTAATTGAATTAGCATAAATGAAAAAGATTTTCGTCTAGACGCGAGTAAAATCGATCTATTGACTTTGTTGAAAACTAAAGACATCGGTGGGTTTTTTTTCATTGTGTAGATATTTTATTTGTAATGAAAAAGTTAGTTGAAATCAGCATTAGAGATGACGAGAATCGATTAGTGCATAAACTGAAATTCGATCTGAGTTTACATTTATTAGAGAAGTTCTCGTCTGCTGTTTTTTTTCTTCTTTTGCTTGAGAGGTGTATCTTAAGTATACATCTGAAGTATCCGAATGTAAAGCAGAAAAAAAATATAATCAAGGTCGATTGATCAATTTTTTTCCTGTTCGCTTTCTTTTTTCTCTCTCTCTCACGGTTTTACCACTTGTTATTCAAGTTGAATATAAATAAAATTCCTCGCTGAATGCCTACCGGACAAAATATTGTCCGTAGAAGTACACGGATTTATGTAGACAAACCGAGGTTAAAGCAAAAAATAACAAATAATATTTATATAATTCACTTTTCCTTCTAAGGACTCTTATTATGAATATACATTTACAGTTACTAGTTAATCTTTATTCTGCTCATTTACTCTCTAATTATCTGTCCCGCACTTCGTATTCTAGTCGGACGATTCAAGGTTGGCACAGCAGTTGTCTTTCTTTTATTAGGACATACGATATTTACCTTTCCGCCCGTATCGCAAATGTCGAAATGAACAAGTCGAGTACCAACTGAAATATCGACGGAATAATTATCGAATGCAGTCGGTACATATTGAGTTGGAAAGTCATTTGTTGTATAACTAACAACTAATGATGATTTGCCGACGCTACAGTCTCCGATAACGACGCATGTTATATGACCACCTGTATGATGAGTATTTCGAGTTGATGATGGAGCCAATGGAATCGATGATGTCGAAGATGGTGATGACGATATTGTTGTGGATAGTTGAGTTGCCGATGATGATGATGTCATCTCGTTCTGTGTCCTTGTCGTTTTTTCAAAACAGTTTGGACCCATTTTCTATATTGTAATAATAGAAAAGAAGAAATATGACTGATGTTAGAGGAAAAAAGAAAGGTAATAAAACATGTAAAAAAAAGAAGAACGAGAGAGAGAAGAGAAACTCGTTTAATGTAAAGGAAGAAAATAACGATTTCAAATAATATTGACATTTTCAAATAAGATGCTAAATTACATTCGATTGACTACCTTTCGAATGCGTACATCCGTTGATTTTGTTGCTGTTGAATCAAACATTAAATGTTGATTTGAATAATAGAATGCAGTTTACTAATAACAGTATTAGCAATCAATGATCTTTCAGAGACAAATAAACAGACATATAAAAAGAACTTGCTCTTTTCTCTCTCTCTCTCTCTCTCTCTCGTTCTTTCGCTATTTGTCGACGATCTCGATTAGAATTATTTCTTATCGTATATCATCATCTGGTTTCTCTTACACTGTTCTTGCTAGTTCTGTCAATAACAGACAAGCAGAGAATAGGAAAGATGGATCGTCTCTCGTTTCCCAATTCTGTTTCGGTTGTTCGTCGTTCTTTTTTTTCATATCTACAATCATTCATTTCTAATCTCTTTTTTCTGTCGTTCTCTCGCTCTTTCTCTCTCTGTGAGTTCCTCTCGTCAGTAAAAAAATTATCCAAAAGGGACGAAAGATGAAGAGCAAGCAAATAATTCAACAGCATACAGACTGTTTTGATTATCGTATAGAAAGGCTAGACCAACCCGAACCGAATCAATGTATCGATATAACGACGAGTTGATATATTAAGTGAGACAGAAGAAAATGATTCCTGATGTAAGCGATACGGAGATATGTTAGAAAAGATCTTATTGAGTATAATATATCGCTTATAAAACAATAGAACAAAAAAAAAAGAAAGAAGAACTATAGAAGGACAAGGCAACAGAACGAATCGGCGAGGAACACAGGAAAAAAAGAACAAGACAATGATAGTTTTTAGCAAACGTAGTTCGTGCAAGTCAAATTTGATTAATAAGAAAAAAAAAGGATGTGACTATGTAATACACATGAATATATTTTCTCGGCTGTCAATCACTGACAGAGATCGATTATATGAACAGCGATCGAGGGAAAGAGAAACTAATCGTGTATTTTGATTTCATATGTGAACAAAAAAATTTGATATTTTCAAATAGAACAGACTACTCACTTTAACCATGACTTGTAAACGAAAGGTTATGTACGCATATTTCTTGACGGTGATGATTGAAGTAGGAAATCAATTTTTTTTTCGAACGAACGATGGAGAAAAAAACTGAGGGAGAGAGAGAGAGAGAGACGAATGAAATCACCAAATTTTTTGCTTCTCTGTATTTCTCTTGTCGACATCGTTCCCTCTTCGCCTTGTCAAGGATCCGATGAGAGCTACAAAAATTTTGTTCTTACGTCACTGTCACTTACTCCTCATTCTCGAGACATTCGGCACGCGTGTTTGTATACATCGAAAAATTATCATTCGATTTCGTTTCGTTTTTTTTTCTCGATATACTTGATAGATACAAATGTGAAAACGATCTTTTTTTGACAGTATCAATCGATAAAATCAATAATCATCATTATTATACATCATCGGAGGCGTTTAGTCGTATACAAACATAGAACAAATAAGAGAGAAAAGAAAGAGAAAACGAATATAATTTACTAATAAATAGCCAACATGACAACGATGATTGTACTTTTTCCCGATGGAAAATGTAAAAAAATCAAAAAAGAAAAACGACTATTAATGTAATGTTGGCCTAACTTATTGCACTGTACTAATAGAATGACGATAAGAAGAGAGAAAAATAATAGATGCGACCACCGTTCATTAGTGTTGATGTCTGTCAGTTGTCCTTCTTTTCATACTTAATAACTACGTTGAATAACGAAGATGATGAGTATCTAACACTATGATCGAATATCAATCGATCAAATCGATGCACAAGAGAGAAAGAGCCGGGAGATGCGTACGTATTGAACGTGAAAGAAGAAAAAGAAAAGAATGAAAATAAAGTTTACTATCTTTAGTTGACCCTCTTCAACATACAACCGCATCTGCTTCACCTTTTTCTTCTCGTGTACTTCGTTTGTTGAAGACGTGTAATAGCTGTTGTAAAAGTAGTACGATATATTGGACGAACAATTGTTCTCAACTAGTCAGTAGCCAAACAAAATTTGATATCGTTTTTTTATTCTCTATACATTCGTATATATTTTTGTTCGAATGTTTTATCAAGAAAATGAGAATGTGCCTATGTGACGGAATGTCGGTCAGAGAAAACGAAACATGTACATATCCGTATTCAATCATCGAATAATATGCGTAATCAATTGAAGAAGGTTTTTTCTTTCTTTAGTACACACACACACACATACATACGTGTATATATATTCATATGATTCAATATGCTCATTCGAGCGTTATTATAAAACAAAGATGTGACAAATTCATATTAACCCCTGCATGTATCTATGAACATTACGCTTCAACTATAGAGAACCTATCAATAATGCAAGATTGATCAATAATGACGAAGATAAACTTGTTGATGATGTAATAATAGCCTGTAAAATCAACGACAATACCATAGTGATTGATTCTATCTAAGGAACAAAACAACGAAGCGGATATATTTTCAATCGATCAGTATCCAATTACATTCGGATGAGATACTGTCTCCAATGATTAATTTCTTTCTTTCGTTTTTGTCTCTTTTGTTTTATCGAAGAATTATTATTTAAGATTGTTTATATAACGATCTGTCGTTTATCTATTGACACAAGTTCACCGAGATGATTTTTTTTCTCTCGGTCAATTTACGCAAATAAAAACGCAATTGTTTTTGCAGAAAGATCTAGAATCAAAGAAAAAAAAATTTGAATTACACACTTTTCTTTCTTATTTGATTTCCGTTTGTTTTTTTCTTTCTCTCTCTCTCTCTTGCTTTTGGTCTTTAATAGAAAAAAAAGAACTAATTTTATATTAACTTGTTCAATAAATGTCATTTTTTCATTTTGAATTAAAGAGAAAAAGATCGACGAGAAATAGGACATACTTTATTAAACATTTGAGGTGTCAAAAACGAGAAAACTATCATTTACTGTTAACATTCACTAGCAAATTCAAGTACTTCCAAAGTACAGAATAATGACGGAATCACCGCTCCATATTCCTGTCTACGAAGGTTCGATGATCTCAATTCGTAGTACAACTCCATCCATGGCTCGAGCACGGCCAATGACAGGTTTCACACGACGGTACATCAGCAATTTTTCTGTTTGTCAAACGAAAAAAATATTTATTTCATTTTCACAGAAAACAAGAACCCGAGCCGAAATGGAAAACTGGAGGTTTACCTGCAAAATATGTTTGTACATTGTGTAATAGTTATTTGAGATTTCCGGTTCAGTTCGAAGATTGTGGACATCATGTTTGCTCAAGTTGTTTACAAGATGTTATGCGGTATGAGAAGAAAAAGATAATTGAATGCGATTAACATATGTTTTGTTTTTTTTTGGATAATTTAGTGTAGCACCACGATGTCCGACTTGTCAACAGCCGATTTCACGTGATAGAATGGCGAATGATATTAGTCTACAAAAGCAAATTCAAAATCTCGATGTTTTCTGTGCGAATAAGGACAAAGGTTGCGATTGGCAAGGAACGTTGAAGGATTTTTCCGTAAGTAGAAAAAAGGCGAAATATCGAGATTGAAAATGAACGAAGAATTTTATATTTCAGAGTCATGTAGAAGCATGTGAATATCAAACTTTGGAATGTCCGAATGGTTGTGGAATTCGATATGAAAAACGTTTTATTCCTAAACATCAAGCAGATGATTGTCCGAAACGAACGGTGTCTTGTGAATTTTGCAAACAAGATCTTATTTTCGAAGATGAAATTCCTCATCTTACTTCCTGTTCGGAATTTCGAATTCCATGTCCAAATCAATGTACAACTCAAGATTTTCCACGTGGACAAGTAAATTCAATTCACTTGAAAAATCTTATTTTCACATTCGAATTCGTCTAGATGCAAAATCATCTTGACAATGAATGTCCAAAACAAGAATTGACTTGCCCATTTTTCGAATGCGGATGTGAATATCGTGGCCAACGAACAGAAATCGTTAAACACATGAAGGAATCACCGGGCATTCATTTGAATGTTGCCGGAAAAACTATAACCATACAAAAGAAACTACTACAAGCCTATGAAGAACGTATTAATGAACAGAAAAAATGGATCGAAGTTCTTGCGAGTAAAGTCAATGCTTTGGACAAAACCTACGGTGCACAGTACATATGGAAAATCGATCATTATTCAGTAGAAAAACTTCGAATAGAATCGATTTGTTTTGATTTTGTTTTCAATAGGATCGATTACAAGAAGCACGTACAAGCAAAAAAACAACATTAATCAGTCCACCATTTTTAACCAGTCGACATGGTTACCGTCTATCGCTGTCACTTTGTTTAGGTGGTGATGGAAAAGGTTTGATTCAATTCAAATGCATTTCATGACTAATTATCACCGGTTTTTTTTTCTCGTCTTCTAGTCAAAGGAAAAAGTGTTTCATTATTTATTTGCATTTGTCGAGGAGAATATGATGCTCTATTAGCATGGCCATTTTCACATCGTGTTACATTTACATTACTTGATCAATGTGAAGATGTGAACAATCGTCGACATATTGTCTACACTGTTAAACCGAATACATGCAAAGAAAATAAACCATTTTTAGGACGACCTATAACTGAACGTAATGCAAGTTTTGGCGCACAGAAATTTACCGAATTGGATACGTTACAAACACTTGAATATATCAAAGATGATACGTTATTTATTAAAGTAGAAATCGACAGTGAAGAAATGATTTTGATATAACAGAATTTTGACATTTTCCTTTTCTTATTTTACATAATTATATTTTATCTCTTATTCATTATTGAGTTTTGTGCCACAGCGAATTCATGCTGTGTCTATTTTGAAGTTCATATTTGAAATAAAACTAAATCAATAAGTCCGAAATTAGTATGCATGTTCGCCCTTGATATTTATCGATGATTCTATTGTCACGTTGTCGTTCTCCCGATTGTCTGACATGATCGATTTGCATATGTTCAGGTCGGCATTAATGTTTGCACCCGAGTAACGAAGAACAACATTTTCCAAGAAAATGTGCAGCAATCATTGAAGAAATTAATATATATTAAATGCAAATATTGACATAATTTTAAAAAATTCTCTTCTTATTTACATATTTCTCTAAAATGGTTTAAAATTGATGAAAGATATAAAACAAAATTATAGACAAATAAACTTTACACGAGGGAGAAAGTCTATAAAATTTTCGAAGTATTCTTAAGAAATATTCAACTGTTTGAACATTGATTTGACGTTGTTCGATGATATTATATTCATTTTCTTAACCCTTTACGGCCGGCTACCAGGCAACAGCAAACAAAAAATTATTTTTCTATATGTACTTTGTTGTTTAGTTATGGGGATCAATTTTTCATATCCGACTTTTTAAAAAATCCCGTACACCCAACGGCAAAATTGTTGCCTTTTGGCAACATCCGATCATAAAGCGTTAACGAGACGAGTTACGCAAACAATCTTATATTCCATTTCGAGCATGCTTTATTACAAGAAAAGTTCACATCATTTCTACCTTCTCCCTTTCTTATAAGCCATTCATACTCACGTTGAAACTATACGATTTCATTATTGACACGACCGAAAATTTTCTTTTGTTAGTCAAACATATTCTCTAATCTAAAAAAAACACATCTCTCTTCTTGAAGATTTACAATTTTAATCATGCCCAAATGGCATACTATTGCATACGCGTATTTATTAACTCTTTTCGTAATATGGTTAACTGCGAAAATTGTTGTTTTTACATGGCATAATCGACCTCCTCCACGATTCGTTTATGATACAGATGTTAATCGATATGCGAACATATCGACAGCTCGACGTCGTATACCTCGAGTGATTCATCAGATTATGGCATATACAAAAACTTGGGGCATGGACGTACCACCGAAATGGAATGCATCATATCAATCAGTACTCACAAAGAACGTGGGTGAATTCGAATATTTGTTATGGACTGATCAAAATATAAGTGC
>Ga0209930_1000338_pt1 | contig 132819 bp, 105 predicted proteins | sample ThiBiot_500_biof_2_FD_183948 | JGI IMG/M metagenome (GOLD analysis project Ga0209930, IMG submission 183948) | Wastewater bioreactor microbial communities from Cape Town, South Africa - Thiocy_cont_500_biof (SPAdes) | ecosystem: Engineered > Bioreactor > Thiocyanate-remediating >...
CGTTCACGGTCGCGCCGGTGAGCTGGTACTGGCCGGCGGTGAGCGTGCCGGTGCCGGCCAGCGTGCCGCTCAGGCCAAGGGCGCCGATCGTGTCGCTGTAGGATCCGAGGTTGAGCGTCGCGCCCGATGCGACGGTTACCGTGGCGGTGTCGGCCAGGCGGTTCGATGCGCCGAGCGCGAGCGTGCCGCCATTGACGGCGACATCGCCGCCCGTGGTGCCGTTCAGCGCCAGCGTGCCTGCCTGCACGACGAGCGGGCCTGCCGCATTGCCGTTCAGGGTCGAGCTGCCGCCCAGGTTGAATACGGTGCCCGCACCGAGGTTGGCGTTCACGGTCGCGCCGGTAAGCTGATACTGGCTGGCGGTGAGCGTGCCGGTGCCGGCCAGCGTGCCGCCGAGCGCGAAGACGCCCACCGTGTCGCCGTTCGCGCCAAGGTCGAGCGTCGCGCCCGAGGCAACGGTTACCGTGGCGGTGTCGGCCAGGCGGTTCGATGCGCCGAGCGCCAGCGTACCGCCATTGACGGCGACATCGCCGCCCATGGTACCGTTCAGCGCCAGCGTGCCTGCCTGCACGACGAGCGGGCCTGCCGCATTGCCGTTCAGGGTCGAGCTGCCGCCCAGGTTGAACACGGTGCCCGCACCGAGGTTGGCGTTCACGGTCGCGCCGGTCAGCGCATATTCGCTGGCGGTGAGCGTGCCGGTGCCGGCCAGCGTGCCGCTCAGGCCAAGGGCGCCGATCGTGTCGCTGTAGGATCCGAGGTTGAGCGTCGCGCCCGAGGCGACGGTTACCGTGGCGGTGTCGGCCAGGCGGTTTGCCGCGCCGAGCGCGAGCGTGCCGCCATTGACGGCGACATCGCCGCCCGTGGTGCCGTTCAGCGCCAGCGTGCCCGCCTGCACGACGAGCGGGCCTGCCGCATTGCCGTTCAGGGTCGAGCTGCCGCCCAGGTTGAATACGGTGCCCGCACCGAGGTTGGCGTTCACGGTCGCGCCGGTGAGCTGGTACTGGCTGGCGGTGAGCGTGCCGGTGCCGGCCAGCGTGCCGTTCAGGCCGACGATGCCGATCGTGTCGCTGTACGCGCCGATATCCAGCGTCGCGCCCGATGCGACGGTGACATTGGCGGTGTCGGCCAGGCGGTTTGCCGCGCCGAGCGCCAGCGTACCGCCATTGACGGCGACGTCGCCGCCCGTGGTGCCGTTCAGCGCCAGCGTGCCTGCCTGCACGACGAGCGGGCCTGCCGCATTGCCGTTCAGGGTCGAGCTGCCGCCCAGGTTGAACACGGTGCCCGCACCGAGGTTCGCGTTCACGGTTGCGCCGGTGAGCTGGTACTGGCTGGCGGTGAGCGTGCCCGAACCCGCCAGCGTGCCGGCGATGGCGGCGATGGCCACCGCGTCGCTGTTCGCGCCCAGATCGACCGTGCCTCCGGCCTGGACGACCAGAGTCGAGCTGTCGGCCAGCACGTTCGAAGCGCCGAGCGTGAGCGTGCCCGCCACCACGGTCTGGCCGGTATAGGCATTGGCGCCCGACAGGGTGGCAGTGCCGCCGATCAGCAGGTTGCCGCTGCCCGAGATCGTGCCGGCGAAGGTGGTGCCGTTGCCGAGCAGGGTCAGTCCGTTGGCGCCAAGCGACACTGCGCCGGTGCCCGACAGGTTGCCGATCGCTTCCGACGCGCCCAGCTGCAGCGTGCCGCCGGTCATCGTCACCATGGCCGTGTCGGCGATGGCATTGCCGCCGGAGAGCAGCAGCGTGCCGTCGGCGATCGTCCACGAGGTCATGCTCGTCGGGGCCGAGATGGTCCAGGTGCCGCTGCCCGACTTGGTGGCGCTTCCGATGTTCATCACATCGCCCAGCGTTGCCGAACCGCTGCCCGTCAGCGTCAGCGTGTCGTTGCCCCCAGAGCCGCCATCCAGCACGCCGGTCACGATCGCACTGGTGTCGAGCGTGATCCTGTCGTTGCCCGCGCCGCCGGCATAGCCGCCGTTGAGCGTGCCCGAGATGTTGATCACGCGGTCGCCGGAGCCGCCCGAGAAGATCTTGCCGGTGGTCGAGCCCGCGTCGAGATTGACCGCGATCGCGCCCGTGCCGTCGAGATACATGCCGCCGAGGCCGCCGGTGATGGTGCCGCCCGACTGGTTGGTGAAGGTGCCACCCGCGCTGGTCCACAGGCCATAGCCGGCGGTGCCGCCGGTCAGGCCGCCCGAGTTGATGACCGTGCCGCCCGCGCCCAGATAGACTGCGGTCTCGTCGCGGGAGGTCACGGTGCCCGCGTTGGTCAGCTTCGAGCCGGCGTCGTACATTGCCACGGTAGTGCCATTGCTGGCGATCAGGCCGCCGGCATTGTTGGTGATCGTGGCCGCTCCGCTGCCGACATAGACGGCGGGGTAGCCGTTGAGCGACTGGATCGTGCCCGAATTGTCGATCGTGCCGCCCTGGGCGAGGTACACCGCGTTGTTGGTGTTGCCGATGATCGTGCCGTGAGCGCCGTTGATCAGCTGGATATTGGCGGCATTGCCATAGACGCCGCGGGTGCCGCCGATGGTGCCGTCATTGTCGAGCAGCGCGTTGGCACCGCCCAGCTGCACGGCCGCATTGCCGGTGCTGGCGATCGAGCCGAGATTGTGCACGCTCTGGTTCGCGCCATAGGCAGTCACTGCGGTGTTGCTGCTGGTCAGGCTGCCCGTCGCCGTCACATCGAGCCGGCTGGCGTCCGCGCCCAGATCGACGCTCACATGGGCGCCCGTGCCGGTCGCGCCGCTGATCGCGACTCGCGACGCGTCCTGTATCAGGATCGAGCCGTTGAAGCTGTTGGTGCCGGAGAAGGCGAGGGTGTTGCCAGCCGCCAGGCCGCCCACGCGCACCTGGCCGTTGCCGGTGATGTTCTGCGAGACGGTGCCGCCATAGGCCTGCTGATAGGCGAGGGTGCCGTTGTTGACGATCGCGGAGCCCGAGATCGTGTCGCTCGCCCCCTGGAGCGTCGCGCCCGACTGGATCGTGGTGGTGCCCAGCCAGCTGTTGGCGGTGTTGGTGAGGACTATCGTGCCCTGGCCGCCGATGACCAGGTCCTGGCTCGGATCGATGCCCGCGCCGGTGCCGGTGGTGATCGCGCCGGTCAGCGTCGCGGTCACGCCCGCATCGGCGTTCAGCGTCGACGGGTTGGCCGAGGACGGAGTGACCACTTCCAGCGAGATGTTGTTGGCATAGCTGCCGGTGGCGCCGAAGGTCGCGGTCGGGTCGATCATGTGAATCGTGCCGCTGCCGAAGGCGCCCGCGGTGTTCGCGCGGATCGCGCCGCCATTGACATAGATGTCGCCGGTCAGGCCGCTCGTGCCGTCGAAGGTGATCGTGCCGGCAGGCATGCCGCCGATACCGGCATGGATCGCCTGGCCGGGATCGTTGCTCGGTCCGGTCAGGGTCATGTTGCCGGAGACCAGGCCGATGCTGTCGAAGTTGATGAAGTTGGCCAGGCTGACATTGTAGCTCTGCCCGGCACCGAAATCGGCGAACAGCCGGTCATAGCCCGCGCCGCCATCGACGATGCCGGTGATCGTGCCGCCGAAATAGGTGAAGCTGTCGTCGCCGTCTCCCAGGTACACATTGGCGATCAGGCCGGAGCGCATGATGACATTGTTGGTGCCGGTGCTCGACCTGGCGTCGTAGTCGCCATAGACGATGCCCGACAGGTCGATGTTGCGCGTGCCGTTGCCGGTCGAGACGATGCTGCCATACATCGCCGAGCCGACCTCGTTGGTCATGTTGACCGTGCCGTCGCCGGAGAGCAGCACCGCGCCCATGGCGCCGACGAACGAACCGCTCCTATGGTTGGTGATCGTCGAGGTCTGGCCTGCCGCCGTGTCCAGCGAGACGCCGTAGCCGGTGTTGCCCTGGATGGTGCCCGAGTTCTCGATCGTCGCCGCGCCGCCCGTGATGACCAGGCCGTTGGCGCCGCCGACGATGATACCGCCATTGTTGGCGCCGCCGGTGTTGATCACCGTGCCGCCGGCAGTGAACCGAACGCCGTCGCCGTTGCTGTAGTCCTGGTTGATCTGCCAATATTGGGTGACGGTATTGGCCGCGGTGCCGACGGCGATGACGCCGGTGTTGTTCAGCGTCTGATAGCCGTCGCTGCCGATCACGCCACCGGTGCGGCCGACGATGATGCCGGCATTGTCGATGGTGTTCGTGCTGGCCGAGGCGGTGACGCCATTGCCTTCGGCGACGATCAGGCCGGGAGCCTGGTTCCCGAGCGTGCCGCCGAGCAGGGCGACGCCGCTATAGTTGGCGTCGGTCGAGCGGATCAGGCCGGCGTTGGTCACGGCGGTGCCGGTCTGGGCGAAGACGCCGTTGCCGAGATTGCCGATCACCGTGCCGCCATCGGCGATGGTCAGGCTCGTGCCGCTGCTGGCCAGCGTGACGGCCGTGCCGTCGGTTCCGATCTGGACGGTGCCGTCGAGCGTCAGCGTGCCGTCGTTGACGATCCAGCCGCCGATGCTCGCCGACGCGCCGCTCAGCGTCAGATCGCCGCCGTTGAGGGAAAGCTGCTCGAAATTGCCGAGCTTGCCGAGGTCGAGCGTGGTCGGGCTGGAGACGCTGGCGTTGAACCTGTCGAAGCCGATGGTGCCGGCTTCGATATGGCCGAAGCTGCCGCCATACCAGTTGACCGTGTCGTTGCCGTTGCCGAGCATGATCGCGCCATCGGTTACCGAGCCGGCAAAGAGGCTGATCGTGTTGTCGTTGTCGCCGGTCAGGTAGATCGCATAGTTGCCGCCGGTGATGGTGCCGCTGTTGAGGATGTTCACCGCGGTGCTGCCGCCCGAGTAGACGCCGTAATTGCCGCCGACGATCGTCGCGCCGGCACCGTTGGTGAGGTAGCCGCCGTTGAAGACGACGCCGCTGCCGGTGCCGTTCGCCGTGAAGGTGCCCGTGGTGCCGCCCAAGAGCGTGCCCGCGCCGATGAAGCCGGCATTGTTGATGTTCGCGGTGGCGCCGCCCTGGATGCCCCAGCCCTGGCCGACGATCACGCCGCTCGCCTGGTTGGTGACGGTGGCATTGCCGAACTGCTGATAGACGCCGCGGCTGCCGGTGCCGGTGCCGACGATGGTGCCGCCATTGTCGACGGACACGCTCGCGCTTCCCGAATAGACGCCGCCGGCGGTGCCGCTGATCAGCCCGCCCGACTGGTTGTTGAGCGTGCCCCCGGCGGCGGGGACGAAGCGCACGCCATAGCCCAGCGTCGCATTGGTGCCGCCGGTGATCGTGCCCGAATTGTAGATGGTGTTGCCGATACCCAGCAGGTTCACGCCCGCGTTCGTCGTGGCGGTGATGGTGCCGCCGTTGCCCAGGCTCAGCGTGCCGGCCGCGGTGATACCGGAGGCGCCGCGGATCGTGCCGTTATACTGGTTGGAGACGCTGCCCGAGCTGAGCACCAGGCCGGTGCCCGCACTGGGAGTGTAGGTGTCGGTTGCCGAGTTGTAGGTCGCCGCCGCGATCAGCCCGCTGTTGTTGACGGCGCCGCCCGCCAGCATCGACGCCCCCCCGGCGACGCCCAGGAGGCGGCCGCCGGCATTGTTGGTCAGGGTGCTGGCGTTCTCGACGCCATAATATTGGTAGCCGGCGATCGTGCCCGAATTGGTCACCGTGCCGCCCGACGCGACGTACACGCCGTCCCAGCCGCCGGTGATCAGGCCGGTGGCATAGTTGGTCACCGTGCCGCCGCCGCCCGAGACATAGACGCCGTTGGTGCGCACGTTCGAAGTCGATCCGTACGCGACGCCCAGGATCTGGCCGGAATTGCTGATGGTGGTCGCCGCGGTCGAGGTGATCGCGTTGGTATTGTCGCCGTTGCCGCCCAGGAACGAACCGCGGATCACGCCGCCCGCCTGGTTGGTGATGGTGCCGCCCACCGTCTGGATGCCGTTGCCGCCGCCCGCGACCAGCGTGCCGCTGGTGCCGCCCGAGAGCGTGCCCGCCGCGATCGTGCCGCTGTTGGTGATGCTGGCCGAGCTGCCGGTGAGGACGCCGTTGACGCGGCCGACGATCAGGCCGGCATTGGTGAGGCCGAGCGCGCCCGAGCCGACCGCGTAGATGCCGTTGCCGTTCGTGCCGCCGGCATTGCCCTGGCCGACGATCCTGCCGGTGCCGTAGTTGGTGACGATGAGGTTGCCCGAGCCGGCCTGGTTCTCGATCGCGTTGGAGAGGTTGCTGGCGATCAGGCCGTAATTGTTGACCGACAGCTGGCCGGTGGCGACCACGCCGTCCGAGCCGAGGTGATTGATGCCGCTATTCCGGCCGCTGATCGTCGCGGTGGCGTTGCTCGCCGAGCCGTTGTTGATGATCGAGGTGCCGCTGGTCGCCGCGACGCCGATCGCCGCGCCCCAGTCCTGGTCGATAGCGGTGCCGGTGTTGCTGATCGCGCCGAAATTGTCGACGCCGTTCCCGGCGCCGCCGAGATAGACGCCAAGATACTGGCCGCCCGCGATCGTGCCGCTCTGGATGACGCGCAGGATGTTGTTGGCGCCGCCCAGGGTGACTGCGGCGGCATTGGCGCCGCCGCTATACGCGCCGCTGCGCGCGCCGCTGAGCGTGATCGTGCCGCCGGTGGCCGAATTGACGTTGAATGCGCCGGTGTTGGTGATCGGGCCGCTCAGCGAGAGGGTGCCGAGCGCCTGGAGGTCGCCCGCGCCGCTGATCGCGCTGGCGAAGTCGTAATTGTCGTTGCGGCTGAAGACCAGCGTCGCGCCAGAATCGACGGTGATAGCGCCGGTGATGCGGCCATTGGTGGTGCCGTCGCCCACCTGCAGGCGGCCGCCGGCGACGGTCGTGCCGCCGGTATAGGTGTTGAACCCGGTCAGCGTGACCTGGCCGCTTTCCAGCCGCAGCGCGCCGCTGCCCGAGATCACCGTGCCGCTCGAGCTGCTGCCCGACTGGGCATAGGCGACCGTGCCGTTGCTGACGATGTCGCTGCCCGAGATCGCAGTGGTCGAGCCCCGCGCCGTCACGCCCGAATTGATCGTCGTGGTGCCGGTCCAGCCATTGGTGCCGGTCAGGCTGAACAGGCTTCCCCCGATGCCGGCGAAGGTAACGGCCTGCGAGGTACCGATCGCCTGGCCGGCGGCGTTGGTGCCGCTGCCCGAGGTGATGTTGCCGCTCAGGATGGCATTGCCGCCGAACAGGTTCTCGAACATGACCGGCTGGCCGTTCAGCACCGCGGGAATGTCGAGCACGAAGGTGTTCGCATAGACGCCGGATGCGGCGAACTGCACGTTCGACGTGAGCATGTGGACGGCCGCGCTGCCGAACGCGCCGGAGCCATTGGCGCGCAGGATGCCGCCATTGACGTTGATCGTGCCGACGCCGCTGGTGCCCTGGAAGTTCAGCGTGCCGCCATTGGCGTTGACGGTGATGCCGGGCACCGCTGCCACGCCGGTGAGGGTCCAGGTGCCGCTGTCGAGCTTGGTGATGGTCCCCGCGCCGGTCGAGGTGGCGAGCGAGAAGCTGCCTGCCTGCGCGCCGGTGCCGGTGCCGCGCAGCTGCAGCGTGTTGTTGCCGCCGCCGAGGTCGATCGCGCCGAAGGTCGCGGCCGCCAGCGTGCCGCTGTTCTGCAACGTCACGTTGCCCGTCGCGCCGCTCACCGCGTCGGTGTAGCCCTGCGTCACCGCACTTGCATTGATCTGGCCGTTGTAGATCGCCAGCGTGTCGTTTCCGGCGCCGCCGGTGATGCTGCCCGAAGCCGAGCCGGCGAACAGGTTGATCGTGCCGCCGGCATTGCCGGTGATTGCGGTAGCGCCGATCCCGCTGCCTGCCTGGCCATAATTGTTGAACGTGCCGCCGTTCAGGAAGACGGCGGCGCCGGAGCCGGGGTTGTTGCCGCCGCCCAGCGCGGCACCCACCGCATTGGTGATCGTGCCGCCGCCATTGGCATGAATGGCCGCGCCGCTGCCCTCGCTGATCGTGCCGGCGTTCAGGATGTTCGCCACGCCGCCGACATAGACGGCATCGAGATTGAGCGAACCGGTGCCGGTCCCGCGGATCATGCCGGTGTTGACCAGGGTGAGGGCGCCGCTGGTCTGGATGCCGCCGGACGCGCCTTCGATCAGGCCGGTATTGGTGATGTTGGCGCTGGCGCTGCGGATCGCCGTGGTGGTGCCGCCCTGGACATAGTTGTTCGCGCCATTGAGCGTGCCGGTGGCGATCGTGCCCGCGTTGCTGACGCTCAGCAGGCCGGTGCCGCCATTGTAGATGCCGGCATAGCCCGCGCCGACGATCTGGCCGCCGGATGCGTTGGTCACGCTGGCGGCGCCGCTGTTGATCAGCACGCCCGCACCTTCGCTCGTCGCGCCATAGATGCGGCCGGTGGCATTGTTGAGGACGACGCCGGGGCCGCTGATCTCGATGCCGGCGAAGCGGTCGCCCTGGATCAGGCCGCCATTGACGATATGGGCGCCATTGTTCGCGCGCACGCCGTCCCAGCGGCCATAGAGGCTCGCGCCGGCATAGTTGGTGAGGCTGAGCTGGTCGGAGCCGGCGAGGACGCCGTTGCCCTGGGTCGCGATCGAGCCGCCGGCGGCATAGGTGATCAGGCCATAGTTATCGACCGTGCCGCTGCCGATCGCGATGCCGGAGGAAGCGCCGGTGCCCGACGTGATCGTGCCGCTGTTCTGGATGTTGTTGCCGGTCGCGAGCGAGTAGATGACGTCGCCGGTCGCGCTCAGCTGCGCGCCCGACTGGACGACCATCAGGTCGGCGGTGGTGAGCGTGACCGCGTTGCCCGCGACATTGGTCAGCGCGCCGTTGACGATGAGCGTCGTCGCATTGCCGCCCGCCACCGTCCAGCCCGGGCTGCCGTCGCGGCTGCCGGTGAGCGTCAGGTTGCCGGTGACGAGGTTGTAGGCGTCGAAATTGACGATGTTGGCGAAGAAGCTGCTCTGATCGATCGTCCGGCTGGTCAAGGAACCGATATCGACCGCGAAGGTGTCCGTGCCCGTGCCGGCATCGACGGTGCCGCCGATGGTGCCGCCGCCCCAGGTGAAGGTGTCGTTGCCCGAGCCGAAGGTCGCGCCCTGCATCGCACCGGTCGCGCCGAGCGTGAAGTTCTGGGCGCCGGTGGCGGCGCTGGCGTCGTAGTTGCCGTTCAGCGTGCCGCCGAGATTGGTGGTGGTCGCGCCGCTGCCGGTGATCTGGATCAGGCCGTTCGTGGTCGATCCGGCATTGAGGTTGAACAACGAGGCGGTGGTGGCGTCGAGCCGGATCGCACCTGCGCCGCCGCCGGTGATGGTGCCGTTGTTGGTGACCGTCTGGCCGGTCGAGAAGGTGCTGCTGTCGAAGCGGATCGCCCAGCCGGTAGCAGCGTTGGCACCACCGGTGATGGTGGCGCCGGCATTGTTGGCGATCGTGCCGCCACGGCCCGAATAGATCGCCATGGAGTTGGTCGCGGTGATCGTGCCGGCGTTGGTGACGTTGGTGGTTCCCTGTCCGTCCACCACGGTCTTGCCGGCGCTCATCGCGCCGTTGTTGGTCACGCTGAGAGTGGAGGGCGCCTGGGAATTGCTTACGCCGGTTCCGGCGCCGCTGGTCGCGTTGACCGTGCCGTTGTTGACCAGGGTGATGTCGCGGCCGGCCCGGATCGCGAAGGAGCCCTGCGAGGTGACGCTGACGCCCGACGCCACGTTCACCGCGAGATCCGTGTTTATGGTGTTCGAACCGATCGCGGCGAAGCCCGTGCCGCTGCTGATATTGGCGTTGGCGTTGGCGGTGTTGGTGCCGCCGACCACGCCGGTGCCCTGGAACACCACGCCCGAACTCGGGCGCGTCGCGTTGCCGATTGCGGCGCCTACCGTCACGGTGCTGGTCTGGCCGGTCAGGGCGGCATTCACCTGGATGCCGACGCTGCCGCCATTGATCGTGCCGCCCGGAGTGGTGGTCACGCTGGTGGCGGCGTTGTTCGACGAGGCGTTGATGCCGATGCCGGCGCCGCTGGTGCTGATCGCCGAACCCGAACTGACCGTGACGGCGCCCCCCGCGCTGCTTGCGGTCGCGCTGATCCCGGTACCGCTGGCAGGGGTACTGATCGAGCCGCCGGTGGTGGTGACGTTGGCGCCCGTGGCCGAGATCGCGGCGATGCCGGTGGAGAAGCCCGAGATGACCGGCGCCTTCAGCGACAGGGTCACCGAGGAACCGCTGGAGCTGGCGTAGATGCCCGCCCCGCCGGCCCCGTCGGCGGTGACGCTGCGCAGGCTGGTGACGGTGCCGAAATCGACGACGTTCACGAAGCCGGTGGCGATCAGATAGGCGCCATAGGTGGCGGTGAGGTCGGTGGTCGAGGCGGCATCGAACTGGCCGATGGCCCAGGTAAGGTTGCCGTTGGCGGCCGTCATGCCGATGGCCGCGCCGTTCTGGTTGCTCGAGAGCGCGTTCGCGCCGCTGGTGAAGAGCACCGCGCTCTGGCCGTTGCCGGCGATCTGCTGATAGGCGATGCCGGTCGGGTCTCCGGTGGTGTTGTTGATGGTGACGCCGGACAGGGTGACGCCGGAGTTCTGCGTGTTGGTGACCTGCACGCCACCGCCGGCACCGGTAACATCGGTATAGGAGCCCGTGCCGGAGATCGTGCCGCCGCCCACGGGGTTGGTCGACTGGGCCAGCGCCGGCGTGGCGAGCGCGATGCCGATCAGCGCCGTTGAACCGAGCAGTGCCTTGCGCAACAGCGCCTCGCGGCCCACGCGCACGGAAACCGCCTTGGACGCACGCGCGCCATTGCCACGATCGATCATTTCAGAAGCCCCCGAAATCCTAAGGACCGTGCGCCCCCGACTCATTCGGGACGCACGGCAGACATGGGGAATTCCTTAGGCCCGGGTGGGGATTTTGCTGTTGAACGCCCGTCTCACCGATTTGGATCGATGTCGCACGGCGACACGGGTCCCGCTTTGGGACATCAGCGGTTCAGGATGCTCCGCGCGCGGCAATCGCTGGGAGTCTCGCCGAAGCGGGCCTTGAACAGCCGGCTCAGATGTGCGGCGTCGCTGAAGCCGAGCCGCTCGGCGATATCGCCGATCCGCTCGGGATTTTCGGGGTTGAGCAAGGCCTGGCGCGCCGCTTCCAGCCGCATGTCGCGGATATGGGCCTGCACGCCGCCGCTCTCCTCGAACAGCCGGTGCAAAGTGCTGCGCGACACGCCCAGCTTGCGGCAGAGATTGGCGATCGTCAGGCTGGGCGAGCCGAGATGCTCCTGGATCTCCTTGCGGGTGCGCAGCAGCAGCGTGGCGGGGTCCTCGCGGAAGCCCGGTGCTTCGCTGCGATTGGCGCCCTTCAGCGTCAGCATCAGCACGTCGAGCATCGATCGGCCGAGCCGGGGGGCATCTTCCTCGCCGAAGCGGGGCAGGGCCTCGCGCACCTGAAGCATGTGCGAGGTGAGCATGGCGCTTTCCGCCGGGCTCAGCACCATGCCGTGCAGGCTGGCGGCATCCAGTCCCGCTTCGGTCGCCAGGTGGCGTGGCACGGAAAAGCCGATGCTGCGTCCGCCGGCGGAATCGTGGAGCGAGGTCTGGCCATGGTCGACGAGCACCGCGGCGCCCGGCATCTGCACCCAGTCGTTCCTGCCCGCGATGCCGGCTGCCTTGCCGTCCAGGTTCACGGCGACCGCTATCGTGTTCCGCCCGATATCGACGAGCCGCCTGTCGCGTTTCCAGCGTTGCGAGGAGATGTCGGTATACATGAAACCGATCTCGCCCAGCCGTACGAACTCGCTCGACACGCGGAACGCTTCCAGGGGTTCGGTGCTGAAGAGCGGGCCGGCATTCGGCCAGTGACTCTCCCACGCGTCAAAGCGCTCGCTGGGGGCAATATCTGCGGTCGTGTAACGGTAAACATGGACGGGATGTGATGCCAAATCACGCTCCGGAGTTGCTTTGCTTCCAGGTTTCCATTCGATTCCCGGCATTTAAGCCATTCACATTAAAGGTGGGAAGATTCGGCTGCACGCAGATTCTGTGCATGTGCCCTGAAGCGGCACGAATATTAACAAGAATTAATCTTCGTCCGCAAGGGATGCCGCCGGCCATCGAACTGCGGCCCCGGCTCCGATCATGGTCGATGGCGCAGCGCGCCGCGACATCGGCGGGCGGCGAGGATCACGCCGAATGCGCGGACAGAAGGCGGTGCGGGCGCGCCGCTGCCTGCGAGTGGTTGACACGCCGTCGCCGCAAAAATACGAAGCCGAAAGGATATGATGCAACATATCATTGAAGGGGGCTCCGTGAACTTATCTGGGATGGGCGTCTTGGCGGCGTCTCTGGCGTGCGTTTGCCAGCCTGCCCTTGCGCAGGAAGCCAGGAATGGCGAAGCGCCGCAGCGGGGAGCGCGCCAGGATCGCCCGGCGGCGCATGGTGATGGCGGGGCGGAGTCCGAAGCCGGTGCCATCGTCGTGACCGGCTCGCTGATCCGGGGCCTGCCGCGGGAATATATGGCCAGCCCGGTCTTCACGCGCGACCGAATCGATATCGACCGATCGGGCGCTGGTTCGACCGCCGAGTTCCTGCTGACCATCCCGCAGAACTTCACCGGCGATCTGAGCGAATTCGCCACCACCGGCGCCGGTATCGGCAGCCCGCTCGGCGATGGGACGACCTACAACCAGTTCGACGGCTTTGCCGGCTTTGCCCTGCGCGGGCTCGCCTCGGATGCGACGCTGACGCTGCTCAATGGCCGGCGCATGCCGTCGGTCGGCATGACCGAAGCGCCGACCGTCTCCGTGCTGCCCTCGATGCTCATCGAGCGGATCGACATCATTCCGGATGGCGCTTCCGCCACCTATGGCGCCGATGCGGTCGCCGGCGTGGTCAATATCGTCACTCGCAAGCCCAGGCAGGGCCTCGAGGTCGAAATCCGCGACGCGATGGCGACCGAGACCGGCAAGACCAGCCTCCAGGTCAGCGCGCTCGCCGGGCATAGCTGGAACAGCGGTTCGATCTACGGCATGGCGATGTACCAGAAGCGCGCGCCCTACACGCGCGATCCTGTCCGCGTGTCGAACGAGTATCTCCAGATCGACGCGTTGCCCGACGAACTGCTCACCGGCTTCTATGCCGGCGGCCAGCAGTCCTTCGGCGATTTCACCTATTCGCTCGACGCTTCCTATTTCGAGCGTGAGCGCAGGTCGCAGCAGCGCTACCTGGACGAACCCCAGTACAATCGGCGCTTCCATACCGGCACCTCGGGCTATTCCTTCTACAACAATCTGCACTGGCAGGGGCGCGGGCGGACGGCCATCGACCTCTATGTCGATTATGGCCGCAACGACACCGGCAGCGATTCACGCCGCGTCACCGGCAGGCCCAGCTTCCGCAATTATTCGAACACGCTGTTCGTCGCTGAACTGCACGGGCAAGCCGAGCTGTTCCGTCTGCCCGCGGGCCCGGTAATCGCGGCTGCCGGTGCGCAATATCGCGCCGAGACGCTCTGGACCGATGCGAGGATCTTCTTCAACCGAAGCGGCGGTTCGCGAAGGACCAGGTCGGTGTTCGGCGAGGTCAACGTGCCGCTGGTCGGTGTCGATCAGGCGGTCCCGCTGGTCCGTTCGCTGACCTTGTCGGCAGCCGGCCGCTTCGAGGATCTGGGTTTCGACACCGCCTTCTCGCCCAAGCTCGGGTTGCGCTGGCAGGTCGATCGCTCGATCGCCCTGCGCGGGACCTATGCGCGCTCGTTCCTCGTGCCGCGCTTCCGCAGCACGATCGGCATTGCCGAGCAGGTTTCGATCGGGCTCTATCCCTACAAGTTCCTCGATCCCGCATTGCAGAACCCGGCGCTTCCGGCCGGCCAGACGCTGGTGATGTATCGCGCCGGCGCCAATCCCGCGCTCAAGACACAGAATGCCGACACCTTCACGATCGGCGCCGATCTCACGCCGGCCCTTATCCCGGGCCTGACGATCAAGGCGGATTATTACCGCATCAAGATCACCGGCCGGGTAGGCACGCCCGCGCCCGATGACAGCCTGTCCGTTGCCGACCTCCAGATCTTCAACACCAGGAATCCGAATATGGCGCAGCTGCAGGCGGTGCTGCGGAACCCGGATGTCTTCCGGCGCTTTGCCGAGGTGCCGGGCTATAATGGCGGCGAGCTGACCTTCTTCGACAATGCGGGCCAGGTGCCGGCGAGCCTGCTGTCGCAGATCCAGCTGATCGCGGACATCCGCTCGCAGAACTTCGCCGTCGAATCCACCGACGGCATCGACCTGGATCTGGATTACAAGACCCGGCTGTTCGGAGGAACCGCCGCGTTCACCCTGTCGGGCCAGTATATCCTCAACCTCGCGCTGAACGCAGGCGGCGCGACTGCGATCTCGCGGCTCGACGGCTATGCCAAGCCGGCCGACCTGCGCTTCAACGGGACCGTCGCCTGGGGCAGCGACGGTTTCTCGATCGGCTCGATGATCAACTATGTCGACGGCTTCGTCGACGATCGTGCCGGCCAGCCGCGCCGCCGGGTCGGATCCTTCACGACCGCCTCGCTGTTCGCCAGCTTCGACCTTGGCCGCCTGTCGCGCGCATCCTGGCTGCGCGACAGCGCGCTCCAGCTCGTCGTCGCCAATGTGTTCGACCAGGCTCAGCCGCGGATCGTCGATGGGGTAGTGGGCTATGATCCGTACAACAACCCGCCCAATCCCCGGACCGTCGCCGTCACCTTGTCCAGGCGCTTCGGCGGCCGCTGAACGGGGGCGGCGGAGAAAGCCCGCCGCCGTCATTCGCACCTGCCGTCCTGCACTCTCTGCGGCAACTACACCACAGCTCTACGCCGAAAGGACCTTACCAATATCGGCCAGAACCGCTTTCAAAGCGGCCTCTGAGCATCTGATCATAACGCAATCGATCGATGGTATCGTGGTAACGTTTGTACCCATGGCATTCATCTGGTGAGCGACCGTATCGGTTATATCGCGCCTATCCGCGTCGCTCACGGAAATGCCACACCCCTCAGAACCATAGGCAACCAAGGCGGTGAAATCTCCCACCGACCACCACTGCCGTTTCCCGATCACACCCGCGGAAGTTTCTTTGACTAGCTGAATCATCACTTCACCCGATAGTCGTATGTGGCATCGAAAACGTTCCTTCGGCCAGTGCTATTCAATATCAGACTGCGCTCTTGTCCCATGAGCTGCAATGCGTATCGATCGCCTGCGGAAGCATCCAAAAACAAATCTCTGTTACCCGGCTGCGTGTGGGCCGACCAGCGATATCCCCCGGCGGACAGCCCTGAAATCTCCTCCGGAAGGAGTGGAACGCCAGTTTTGTTACCCCGTATCAGCAAGCGCTGACTTCCCCTTGTAAACAGTGCGAATTCATCGCCAGTCTTAGCAGTCAAGGCGGCAAGGTCAGTTACGTTAACAGCCGATTTTCGCAGCGTTATCTCAGAAAGCTCGCTGGGCAGCTGGTCCAGGAGCCTTTGTTGCCTTCCGGACAGCTTGCCGTAGCCATAGAATATTTCACCCGGCGAACTCGCCGATATCGTAGATATTCCCTTTGCGGCACTTGCGGAACGCCAAGCCTGGATGCCGCGATAGCCGCCATAGAGCAGGTTGCCGCCGGTCGCGCTGACATCGAGAATGTTGCTCGCACCATCGCCAGCGAGATAGTCGAGCGGCAACTTGGTTGCCCCGGTAAACGGCGCACTGGCTCCAAGCGCGTGATTGGCATCCGCCGAAAGCGCCAGGGCTCCGAGCACGGTACCCAGGCCACCCTCTAGAAGCAGTGGTACCGTTGCCGGGGCAGCCGCCGCCGCGATGATGCCGCCGAAGAACATATCGACCCGATTCAGTTCCGGAGCCGCCGCGGCGTTGATTTTGAGGATATACTCTTCTTCCGCTTTGAACCCGGCAATGACGTTTGTGTAGTCATACAACTGCATTGTCGGATCATGCTCGGCGATCCAGGGCCCCCACTGCATCAGGCGCGCATTGTGCGTATTGATATCGATCGCGAACCCGACGACCGTGGCGGGCGCCATGGGAAGAGGAGTTTCCTCCACTTCCTCATCAAACTGAATCGTTGCCGTTCCTCTCCGTGGAGTTCCCGAGGAACTGCTCTTCCTCCTTCCGGTTACAACGATCTCAACGCCGTCGGCGGTATCCATGGCCGTGTTCTGGCCGAGCTCGACTGGAGCTACTGTGCCCGCGACAGGCCCGGCCCCCGGCGAGGGCGTGGTTTCGGCGGTGACGCCGCCCTTGCGCGCACCGCCGGTTCCCTCGATCGCCCCCTTGCCAACCGATACGACGAACTGCGCCAACGTATCCGGCAACGCGGCGATGAGGTTATCGCCAAAGTCCGTACCCGCGACCAGGGAACGGGTCGCGGCGTTCGCGATGTTGTTCGCCATCCCCGCCGCGAGACCCTTGAGCGAGTTGTCGAGATGGAAACCCTTCAGATCGGCATTGTATTTCAGAGCGCCACCAATCGCCGCCCCCGCAGCCGCACCGACGCCCGCCGCGGCGACGCCGGCCCAGTCGAACTTGGGCTGCAGACCGGTGACCACCCCGATGCCTTGCGAAACTGCGTTTGAGATCACCCCGTTTATCGCCGCATTGGCAACCTTGTTGCCGACGTCGACCACCATGTTGAGCTTGTCCAGCCCCGCCGCAACGCCTGCAGTAACGGCGGTCATCGCAAGGCTCTTGAAGCTGAACTTGTCCTGGATGCCGGTGACGATGCCGACGCCTTGGCTGACGACGTTCGCGACGACCGCGGCACCGACGCCACCCCAGACACCGCCAAAGACCGCCGGCGCGACATGTGGCAATGCCACGGCAACCGCGACCGAGATCACTGCCAGCAATATCTGCCCGAACACCCCGCACTTGTTCTTCTTCGCGGCCTTTTGCGGCTGCGGGGTCGTCGGGCTGGTGTCGCCGAGGATGTCGGCGGGGTTATAGGGGTTGAACGTGCCCGCGTTGTTGGTCGAGCGCAGCACGCCCGAGGGGATGGTGAGCGCCTGACCCTGGATCAGGCCGCTTGCGCCCGCCATGCCGTTCGCTTCGGCGAGGCGATACCAGAGCGCGCTGTCGCCCCAGAGTTGCGCCGCGATCGACTGGAGCGTGTCGCCGGCGCGCACCGTGTAGCTGCCGCCCGCGCCGCCCTGGCTGTAGCTGGTCAGCCCGGAGAAGCTCTGGTCGAAATCGGCATAGGACGAGCCATAATTGGCCCCGTTCTGGAAAGCCCCGTTGCCCGGCAGCGCGACCCGCCCGTTGATCGAGCTCTGGTAATCGGTGTTCTGGGTGCCGTTGTTGCCGGTATATCCCATCTGCTTGCCGTTGAAACGGTACCAGACCTCGTGCGGATCGCCGAGGTTGGGGTTGTTGTCATATTCGTCGCGCCGGATCGCCTGGCCGTTCATGTCGTTGGTGAACGAGATCGAGTGCGGCCGGCCATCGCCGACCCAGACGGAGAGCAGGTCGCCCGAGGCGCCATAGGTGAAGTTGGAGGTCTGCACCGCCTGGCCGGACTGGGCATAGGTGGTGCTGGCCTGAACCGCCCCCGCGAACCAGGCGAAGCTGTTCGTCGTCGTGGCGTAGTTCTGGTAGCCGCCGTTCTTGTACGTCGTCGTCGAGATGCTGACCGCCGCGCCCAGCGCATAGTTGCTGCCGAAGCCGAAGTCGGTGGAGCTGTAGGTGGTGATCGTGTCGAAGCCCTGGAGCTGGACGGTCACCTCGGACTCGACCTGCCCCCGCAAATTGTAGGTGAGCGTGTGGTCATAGGCGGCGCTGTAGCCATAGCCCAGCCAGTCGACCTGGCGGGTGAGGCGGCCCATGCCGTCATAATAGTAATTGGCCTTCAGCCCTCCCGTCGCGGGCGGCGCCGTTACCGTGAGGGTGCCGTCGCCATTGTCGTAATAGCCGCTCTCCGCAAGATAGACGGCTGAAAGGCGGCCGTCCGCGTCATAGGCATAGTCCTCGCGGCGCTCGGCCTCATAGGGGACCATGGCGTTGACGTTGACCCAATCGCCCCATCCGCCGGCGGCGTTCGGGTCATATTGCATGTAGCTGACCAGGCCCTCGGTCATCGCGTTGCGGGTCGACTGCACCCGTTCGCCCGCGACGTTATAGGCGAGGTCGATCCCCTGCGTGCCCCGCACGATCGAGCTGCCCGAGAGCTGGCCCTTCGACGTGACGACGCGGTTCATCGCGTCATAGCGGTACCAATAGTCCTGATTGCTCTGGTACCAGGGGTTCCCGTTCTGATCGAGCACGTAATAGGTGGCGTAGGTGCGGCGGACATTGCCGTTCGCGTCATAGCTATAGGCGATGCTGGCGGCGGGCGTGGTGCCGTTGCCGCTCTCCGCCCAGCTGGTCATCCGCCCCAGCGCGTCATAGCTGGCGCTGGCATTCTGATAGGTGGTCGTGGATGTCAAATACTGCCAATTCGACACCCAATACTGATCGTAATAGCCGTAATCGTAATTATATTCGTACCAGCCATTGTCGTACCAACCGCCATTCTCGACGGTGTAGGCTTCGGTGAGCTTGTTGCCGCTTGCGTCGTAGCTGTAGGCGGTCTTCCTGACCTGATAGGTTTCGCCGAAGTTGTTCGGCGCCGTGGCGGGCGAGCCGTAGCCGCTTGTCATCGATCCCAGCAGGCCGGTATTCAGATAGTTGTAATTGATGGTCTCGCCGCCGGTGCGCTGGATCATGCGCCCGGCATAGTCATAGTTGAAACTGGTGGCGTGGCCGCCCAGGTCCACGGTGTAGAGGACATGGCCGAACATGTCCTCCTGCTGCACCGAGGTGCGGCCATTGGCGTAGGTGGTGGTCTGGTACCAGCCGCCGAAGCTGCCCAGGCCGTTGGTCGACTGCCAGGACCAGACATAGCTGATGGTGGTTGCGGCCCCCATGGCGTCATCACCGAAGGCGACCTGGCGTACCACGCGGCCCTGGACGTCATAGTCGGTCCGCTCGACATTGGCGGTGCCGTAATGGGAGTTCCAGTGCCGGATGCGCTGGCCGAGCACGTCATAGGCATAATATTCGGCCTGGCCGCTCGGGCGAGTCACCTGGGTCAGGCGGCCCATCGCGTCATAGTCCATTGCGGTGGTGCGATTGACCTCGTCGGTCACCCGGCGCAGGTCGCCGAACCGGTCATAGCCCCTCTTGAGGATGCCGCCATCGGCATGCCATTCCCATGCGACCAGCGCCTCGGTGGCGCCATAGCCGGTTCCGGCGAGAAGCCGGCGCGTCGTGCGGTTCCCGTTGGCATCCTGCACGCCGATCGTACGGCCGGCGAGGTCGTAATAATAATAATCGGTGGGGTTGGTCCAATAGCTGTAATTATATTCGGTGGTGATCTGGACCGACGGGCGCTGGACCATCGTCGCGCGGCCCATGCTGTTATAGGTGTAGCTGGTCTGGTTGCCGCGCGCGTCCCGCTCCCAGGCGACCTCGCCGAACGCGTTGTAGCCGCGGGCGACGGTTAGGTTGACCGGCCCGCCCGTCTCGCTCAGCTGGCGCTGGGTCTGGATCGTCGACGTCGCCTGGCCACGCCGATCATAGGCGTTGATGGTTACGTTGATGCCATCGACATACAGGCTGCCGAGCGGGTAGGCGAAGCCGTTGGTCGCCGCGGAGATGGCGCCGTCGAGCTCGTACGAGCCGATCCAGCTGCCCTCGCTTTCGATCGCAGCGGTCTGGTTTCCCTTGCCGTCATAGACGAAGAAGCGCCACACGCCGTCGCCCGAGTTGGTCTTGTAGAGCCGGCCGGCGCCGTCATAGTAGAATTTCTCCTGCCATCCGTCGTTGAGGCCGCGCTGCGACACTTCGCCATAGGCATTGTACTGGGTCTGCTGGACGTCGCCCTTGATCCAGGCCGAACCGTTCCAGCTGCCAGCCACCTGCGCGGTGACCCGGCCCAGCACGTCGCGCGTGTAGAGTACGCCTTCATAGGCACTGCTGCCGTCCGATTTCTGACGGGTGTAATTCTGGCGGACGATGTTGCCGGCGAGGTCGTAATAATAGTCGAAGCCTGCGCCTGAAGGGTCGGTCATCGTCAACAGCCGCTGACCGGCGCCATAAGTGTATCGCGTGATGCGGTCGCCGCCGTTCAGGTCCTCTGCACCCTGGCGGGTCATGGCCAGGTTATTGATGCCGTTGTAATAGTAACGAACCGTGGGACGGATCGGATCGTCGCCGTTGTAATATTCCTTGTACGGCGCGCGGCTTTCCTGGGTCAGGCGTCCGGTCGCGTCATAACTATAGTCGATATAGTCACCGGTCGCCTCGGTCTTGCGCGTGACCTGGCCCAGCCCGTTATAGCTGTAGCTGATCGTCGCGGTGCCTGAGGCGCCGTAGAGCTGGCCGCTATAGATATCGACGCCATACGCCTCGACGTTCAGCCGCTGCTCGGTGAGCCGGCGGCCGTTGCGGTCATAGGTGAAGTTGGTGATGCGATCCGCGCCGGCATCGGGCACGCCGGGCTGGCTCGAGACGGTCGCTCCGCTCGTCTGCGTCGCATAGCGGCGCTCGCTGGTGACGTTGCCTTCGCCGTCGAGCGTCCAGCGGGTGACATAGCCTTCCTGGTCGACCTGGGCGACCTTGCCGCCACGCTTGTCATAATAGGAATAGGTGCTGGCGCCATTGCCGTCGGTCGCCCGCACGACGTTTCCGACCACGTCATACTCGAAGCTCGTGGTGACCGGTGCGGTGGTGGTGACGAAGGACGCGCCGTTCCACGAACCCGTCCGTACCCCTGCCACGCTCGTAGTGAGCAGCCGGTTGACATTGTCATAGGTGTAGCTGGTCTGGCGCAGGTCGCCGCCCGGTGCCGCCGGCGGGGTCCCGCCCGCAAGGGCCGGCAGGGAGACCGGCGCACCATAGGTCCGCGAGACGGTCATGTTGCCCGCGGCGTCATAGCTGTAGGTGGACAGGGTGCCGACCGCGGTGATGTCCGCGATCTTCCGGTTCAGGTCGTCATAATAGAAGAGCGTGCGGCCGCCATTGGCATTGATCGTCTCGATCAGGTTGCCGCGCATATCGTATTTGTAGCGCTCGATCACGCTGGCATAGCTGACGCCGATATGGTTGGACTGATCGATATAGCCGACCGTGTCGCCACGCTTCTCGATCAGCCGGTTCGCCTTGTCGTAGACGAACGCGGTATAGCGGTGCTCGGCGAGAGCATAGGCCTCGTCCATCCAGATGCGGTTGCCCCGCGCGTCATAGCCGAACTTGTTGGTCACCGTCGCGGCGACGATGCTGCCCAGATTGTCGACCGAGGCCATCGGCAGCGTCTCGGAAACGAGCAGGCCGCGCCGGTCGAAGACATTGGTGGTGACGCCGCCCAGCTTGTTGCGGATCGACGCGCGCTGGCCGAAGGCGTCGAGCGTATATTGCTCGTAATAGCCTTCGGCATCGATGGTCTTCGCCAGGCGGCCGAGCTTGTCGTACTCGAACGAAGTGACGGCATCGAGCACATGCGCCGCATAGCCGTCCGGCCAGTTGGCGACCCCGGCCGTATTGGTCGCCTTGTTGTAGGCCTGCTTGATCCACGCGACCTCGCCGAACACCGTATAGCGCGTCTCGGTGACATGGTCCTCGGCATCGCGGGTGGCGACGATGCGGCCGGCCTGGTCGTAATAGCTGTACGTGCTGAAGCCGCGCGCGTTGATCGTGCGCGTCACTTCGCCGAACGCGTTGTATTCGAACACCGTCGGCGAGCCGTAGGCGTTCGCCTGGCGGATCACCCGCCCCGCATGGTCATATTCGAACGACGTCGTATGCGCGTTCGGATCGCTGACTGCGATCAGGTCGCCCAGGCCGTTATACGTATAGGTCGTGATCGCCTGCTCGGCCGTGCCGAACGCCGCATATTCCGCCGCCTTCCGACCCGCCGCGTCATAGACATAATAGGTCCGGCTATCGTCCTGCCCCCCTTCCGACGCGATGTCCCAGGCCAGCAGCCCGGTGGCGTAGTAATAGAGGCGCCGCGACTGGCCTGCATTGGTGGTGGTGAGCGTCAGGCGGCCATTCGCATCATAATAGCTGTTGGAGGCCACATAGTCGCCGCTCTGGGCGTTGCTGACGGTGGCGATCGTCCAGCCGTCGTTTGCAGAGACGGCATTGTCCCAGCGCACCGTCGCCGATACGCGCCCCTCCGCGTCATAGTCGGTGCGGGTGACATAGCCTTCGGCGTCGATGGTGAAGCGCAGCTCGCCGCGCGCGCTGTAATAGTAACGCGTGATGCGATCGTTCGCCGTGGGGTAGCTGGCGACCCAGCTGTCCATGTCCCCCTTGCTCGGCAGCGACCCCGTCCAGCGCAGGTTCGCATATTCGGCCTTGCGGACCAGCTGGCCCCTGGTGTCGTAGCTGTAGCCGATCACTGCGCCGCCCGCGTCGATCGAATAGGCCAGCCGGCCGGCACTGTCATAGACCGCCCAGCCCGTGCGGTTGGCGGGATCGCTCGCCAGCGCGGCGACCGCGTTCTTCACGCTCGCATAGCTGTAGCTCGAGAGCGCGCCGATGGTGCCCGCATAGCGCTTCGTCCAGCGGACCGGCCTGAAAGCGCTCCAGAGCCAGCTCCGATCTTCATAGCCGAATTCGGTGACCTGCCCCAACGCGTCGATGGTGAAGCGCAGCAGGTCCTGCCCGTCATAGACATAGCGTATCGAGCGGTCGCTCGCGCTGGTGCCGGCGCTGTCGATCAGGCTCTGGAGGCTGCCCGATGCCCGCAGCGCCGCGCTCGTGATGTTGGCATAGGCGATCTCCTGCACCTTGCGCCCCGACCCGTCATAGATCGTGCGGGTGAGATAGCCCTCGCCATCGAGCGCGCCGATCTTGCGGCCGTCCTTGTCGTAGAAGATCCGCGCGATGCTGTCCTTGGCGTGCGCCGCCGGCAGCCAAGCGCTCGGCCCATTGACCTTGAACGCGTCGAGCTGCCCGCTGCCCAGCTTGTTGGCATAGCCGGTGGTCTTCACCAGCCGGCCGGACGCGTCATATTCGTACGCCGTGACCGAGCCGTCGCCCTCGATCGCCTCGATCACCCGGCCTTCCTTGTCGTAGACCGTCCAGGTCCACTGGTCGTGGCCATTGGGATTGGGCCGGATCGACGCCATGTCCAGGCTGTTGTTCGGATCGCCCAGCGTCGCCATCGCGCCGGCACCGCCCATGATGCCATTCTCATAGCGCACGGTCCCGATCAGCCGGTTGTTCAGGTCGTACTGATATTCGGTGACGCTGCCATAGGCGTCGATGTCGGCGACCTTCCGGCCGGCCTTGTCATAGACATAATAGGATTTGACGCCCGTCGCGTCGGTCGTCATCCGCAGCCGGCCATTCTTGTCATAGGCATAGCTGGCCGTGCCGCCGGCAACCGCCTCGCCGCTCTCGGTGAAGCTGACCAGCTCGCCCGCCTTGTTGTAGGTCGAGGTCTGGACGAACCCGTTCGCCAGCGTGATCACGGTCTGCGTCGCCGCATCGGCGAACACGATGCTCGTCGTCCCGCCGTTGACGTCGGTCTGCGAGACCAGCCGGTTCAGCCCGTCATAGACATAATATTGCGTGTTCTGCCCGGCCACGACCGAACTGAGCAGCCGCCCTGCGGAATCATAGGTGTAGTATTCGTGGGTGTAGCCGCCCGCCGTGTTGAACGAGGCAAAATTGTTGTTGGTCGAGCCACGCAGGCGCTGGGTCAGATTCCCCCGCGCATCGAACAGCATGTACGTGACTTGCGAACTCGCCGTATCGCCGAGCCCCGCGCACCAGCCGTCGAGCTGCGACTGGCTGAGCGGCTCGTCCGACGTGAGACCGCTCAGATCGTAGCGATGGTCGGGGAACTCGCTGACGAAGTAGAGCTGGCCATAGCTGTCGTACCAGTTGCGGGTGACCCGGCCTTCCGCCGAGACCGTGTAGACCAGCCGGTTGGCGCTGTCATAGGCAAAGCGGGTGGAGCCGGATCCCGGCCGGGTTTCGATGAGCAGCTTGTTGCCCGGACCGAAAACGCGCTGGGTGATGTTATCGAGCCGATCCGTCGCGAAGACGACATTGCCCCAGCTGTCATGGGTATAGCTGGTGGTCTGCCCGGCGGGATCGGTGACGAGACTCAGGTTTCCGTCCTCGTCATACGCGAACGTTACCGTCTGCGGCGCGGCGCCCGCCGAGGCCGGCGGTGCCGTGATCTGGGTCAGTGCGCCGGCATAGTTGTAATGGAGGGTGGTCGCCTGGCCGGCGGGATCGGTGACGACCGTGTAGTCCGCGCCATAGGCGATGCTCGTGGTACGGGCATCGCCCGCCGCGACGGTCTGGGTGAGGCTGGTGACGCGGTTGGCGCCGTCATAGCCGATCGCGAGGTAGGAACCGTCGGTCTCGCTGATCGTCGCGACCAGCTTCGAGCTGCCATGATAACTGTAATAGGTCGAATAGACCGCGCCGCCGCTGGTCAGCTCGGCATCGACCCGGCTCAGCCGGTCATAGCCGTCATAGTAATAGCGCGTAAGCGTGCCGTCGCCCGAGTTCACCTCGGTGATATGGTTGCCGCTCCAGGCATAGGTGAGCGTCTCGCCATTCGCGGTGGTGATCGAGGTAAGCTTGTCGCCGGTATAGCCATAGGTGAGCGCGTTGCCGCTCGTGTCGCTGACCGTCGACAATCGATACCATGGGCTCGGTCCGCCAGGGGCATAGGTCTCGACGGTGCCGGTATCGCCGTCCGTCCAGCGAAAGACCGAGCCGTCCCATGTGATCTTGTCATGGACGCCGCCGCCTTCGGTCGTGATATAGGCGGAACCGGACCAATAATAGACGATCTCCGACCCGTCCCCCAGCTGGTGCGTGACGGAGCTGCCCCAGCTATTCGCCGTGCCGTTGAGGCTCACTGCGCGCTGGGTGCTCTGGCGCCAATTGTCGCCATTGTCGTCGCTCTGGTTGCCCAGGCTGTTATAGGTCCGGCTGACTCCCGCATCGGGGCCGCGCCCAACCAGAAACTCGTCCCGCTGGCTGATCAGCAGATTGCCGTTGGCCGCGTTGAGGAATATCTGTTCGCCGCTCCGCCCGAAGCCGGCCGAGCCCAGCAGGCCCGACGAACCCAGCTTGCTCCCCGAACCGCGCTCGAATCCCGTCCCGGCGCCCGTGAAGATCGCAACCATCCGTTCCCCCACAGCTCAACGCGGCGCACGGAATGCACCGCTCGCTAGGAGCAATCGGCGGAATTTCGCCTTTGTTTAGCGACCGCGTGGAATTTCGGCCGCATGACGAGCGCATCCCCGGGGGGGAGATAGGCGCGGGCCTCCTCGCACGCATCGGGTTCGGCATGCAGCGCCGATTTGTGCTCGGCCCCGTGCTTTCCGCCGATTGAGGGCAGAATGCACTAGAAACGGTTTCTGACGGTCAGGCGGATCGTCCTGCCCACCGGATCCTGGTCGTCCCGGCCATAGCCTGGCGCCGGGCTGCCCCTTCCCAGGCGGGCGCTGGGCCGCGTATCGAACAGATTGTCGATATCCAGCCCGAACTGCATGCCAGCGGCACGACGTGGAGTGGCGCCATCATGGCTCGGTCGGATGGCGCGTGCCAGCGCATAGCTGAATTTCAGATCCACCGTGCCGATCGCGGATACCAGCAGATCCTCGGGGCCGTCGCGGCCGCTGTCGCGCCGCACGCGATAGGCGCTGCGCCAGCGCGCCGCCAGGTTGACGCCCCATGGCCCGTCTCGCCCGTCCATCTGCACATCCAGCTGGTGGCGCGGCACGCCGCCGCCGTCACCAACCAGCCGGTCCATTTCCGGCAGGCCCGCATGGATCATGGTGAGATTGCGCAATTGCAGATTGTGGTTGATCGCGATCCGCAGCGTGCCCGGCTTTGCCCCGCCGAGCGGGAGGGTGATGCTGAGGTTCGAGGCCAGGCTCTCGGCACGCGTGGAGCGGAAATTGATCGGGCGCCGGTCTATGGTGGTGAGCCGTCCGCCGGCATCGCGCGTGAACCGCCCGGGGAATGCCGCCTCCAGTTCGGGCGTGACTTCCGGCAGGGAGCCGATGCCATTGACGGCATTCGATCGTTGCAGGCTGACGCTCCCGGTCAGGTTCCAGGGGGAGAATGGGCCCGCCGATGCCGATAGCGCGATCCTGTCGAAGCGCGGCGGAAGCAAATCCGGTGTGCCGCCCAGGATCGGCAGGACCTGCGCCGATTCCCCGGTGGCGAAGTCGAACACCGTGATCGGGGCGCCATAATAGGCCGGCGCAAAGCGCTGTGCATCGGGCACGCTGTCGATCGAGGTCGACCAGTTGCCGATCAGCCGCAGCTTGGTCGTGGGCATCCAGATCAGGCCGGTGCTCAATCCCTTGCCTTGTCCGGCGTCCGTCTGGCGCAGGGTGCCGCCGAACGTCGCGGACATGCTTCCCAGCAACCGCGCGATCGCCGAACCGTTGCCGGGCGAGGGCGGGCGCCAGAGCGGAAGCGACACGGTGCCGCCCAGGTTGAGGTCGCGGGCGGAAAAGGCGCGTTTGGGCCCGGCGCCCAGGATGGACGTGCGGGACAGGGAGGCCCGCATGGTCAGGTTGACGGTCACCGGTCCGGCGGGAAGGTTCAATACGGGGCGGTTGGCCGACACGGCGGTCGCCAGCGATTGCTGGCGGGAAGCCGTGTCTGCCAGGCCTGACTGGCTGCTCGCCGAGAGCTGGCCGGTCAGCGATGCCTGCAGGGACCAGCCCAGGAGCGAACCGCTCAGGCCGCCGATCACCAGCAAGTTGCGCGTGCTGTGCCGGCTTTCGATCGGTCCGTCGCCGGACAGGGATATGGCGCGGTCGCTTCGTACCTGACCCTGGATGTTGAGGCTCGAGGACCAGCGCCCCAAGGCGCGGGTCAGCGCCAGATTGGCGTCCATGGTCTGTACCGAAGGGCGAAGGCTGACCGCCTCATAGCCGGGATGATCCTCCAGATACTGCGATCGTTCCGCGCCGAGCAGCGCGGTGTCCCGTGCGGCGCGGATGCCGAATTGAGTCGTGCTGTTGCCGGATATGGCGCCTTGGCGAAGATCTCCGGACAGGCTCGACATCCCGCCGGCGGTGGGCGCCTTGGCGTCGAACTGGCCGTCCCGGCTCTTGAAGCGTCGTTGCAGCACGATGTTGAGCACCCGCCGCGACGAATCGCCGCCATATTGCGCGCCCGCGCCGCGCGGCAGCACCTCGACCCGGACCAGCGCATCCGACGGAAACCGGGAGAAGACGCCGGGATTGGCGACGCGCTGGCCGTTGACGATGACGACGGGATCGTCTCCCAGCGCATTGCTCTGGATAGTGCGCTGGATCACTTCGCCGATATCATAGGCGCCCAGCGCGTCGATCTCTTCTGCGTTCAGTTCGATCTCGGGTGCCATGTCCGCGGCTCCGCGGCGTCCCGTCACCACGATCTGGTCGTGCTGGGGCAGGGGCAGGGGGGCTGGCACCTCCTGTCCCGCCGGGGCTCCATGGTCCTGTACGGGGACGGGGCCAGCGGATTGCCCGCCGTTCGCGAGGGCCGCAAGCGCGCAGACTAGCAACTGCATTGCAAGCGCCATCCTCCTCGTGCCCGGCAGGCTGCCGAACTGCCATCCCGGCCCACGCCCGTTTCGCGGCTTCCCGAAGGTGCCCTAGGTTCGCGATGTGACGCGCGCCGGCGCCCAGAGCGGCGGGCGCCGCCTGACCCAGGGTGCCGCCTGTTCCAGCTCGAAGGCGAGTTCCAGCAGTGTCCGTTCGTCGCCCAGCCGGCCCGCGAACTGCACGCCGATCGGCAGGCCTTCGGCGGTCCAGTGGACTGGCAGGCTGATCGCCGGTCCGCCGAATGCATTCTGCACCATCGTGTAGTCGGCATAGCCGTTCAGCCGCGAGGCCAGCATGTCGAGCGGCAGCGAGCCGTTGATCTCGCCGATCTTCACCGGCGGCTTGAGCAGGACCGGGGACATGAGGACATCGACCTTGTCGAATGCACTGTAATATCCCTTGGCATAGCCGTTCACGCGCCCGAGCGCCTTGTCGGCACTGGCAGGCGGGATGAGGTCCCCCATCGCGCCGATCGCCGCGGATGCGGGTTCGATCAGCTCGGCGAGATGCTGTGCGTCGAGCTTGGTGGCCGAGAGCAGATAGCGTTTCAGCTGAGCGCCCTCGAGCAGGTAGATTTGCGTGAAATCGGCCAGGAACGCCTTGGTGTCGAATGGCCATTTCACTTCCTTGACCGGATGGCCGAGGCCGCTCAGCACCTTGTAGGTGGTATCGAGCGCCAGGAGCGCTTCCTTGTCCGGCAATGCCCCGCTGAGGCCGCCGATCAGCAACCCGACGCGCAGCCGCCGGGTCGACGGCCCTTCGACGCGTCCCACCGGCGGATAGATGCCACCCCGGCGGATTTCGACCGCCGCGAGGAAATTGGCGGTATCGCGTACCGTCCGCGAGACGCATAGCGGCTCGGTCAGGTCGAGCTGGGCGAGATGGCCCGGCGCATCGGGCACGCGCCCGCGCGACGGCTTGAGGCCGACCAGACCGCAATTGCTCGCCGGAATGCGGATCGAGCCCGCGCCGTCCGCCGCATGGGCCATCGGCACGATGCCGGCGGCGACGGCGGCCGCCGATCCGCCCGACGAGCCGCCCGGCGTATGGTCGAGCGCCCAGGGGTTGCGCGTGATCCCGTAGGCCAGCGTCTCGACGGTGGGCAATGCCCCGAACTCGCTCATCGTCGTCCGCGCAAAGGCGTTGAATCCCGCCTGGCCGATCGCCGCGGCCATCGGGCCGTCCTGCCTGGCGATCGGTGTGACCTTGTCGAGCCGCGAACCGAAATGCACGTGCGTCCTGGCAAGGTCCTCTTCGTCCTTGACCAGGAACGGCACGCCCGCGAAGGGCGCGGAGAAGTGCTTCGTGGCGAGCGCCTGTTTGCGCGCGCGCTCGTAGAGCTTCTCGCTGAAGCAGTTGAGGTCGGGCAGCACGGCTTCCGCGCGGGCGATGGCGGCGTCCAGCGCCTCTACCGGGTGGATCCGGCGCGTGCGGATCGCTTCGGCCAGCGCCGTCGCGTCCATCTCGGCGAGGTCGCTTGCCGCAGCCGGCCCCGCCAGGGCAGCGCCGGGGAGCAACGCGCCGACGCCCATGGCGCCGGCCCGCTGCAGGAAGTCGCGGCGCGTGCCGGCGGACGAGAGGTCGTTGCAATCCACCATGATCGGCTTCCTTCGGGTTTGCTGGAGGTCAGGCGCTGAAAATCCGTCGGCCCCGTTCGACCGACATCGTCTTGCCGGGGCGAATGGCGAGCGAGCGTGCCTTGACCGTGTCCATGAACACCCATTCGCCCGTTACCCGTTCGGGCGTGAGCTGGACGGCCATGTAGCCGCGACTGCTGGTATCGGCCCATTTGAGCTCGGGGCTGGCGCGCATGATGAACTGGGCGGTCAGCTGGGGCGGCAGCGCCAGATAGGCTTCGATCCCCGGCGACGAGACGCTGTGTCCGCCGAACTCGACGCCTGCCGGCTTGCCTTGCGAAGCGAGATCGAACGCCCAGCCATTATGGCTGTCGCCCGACAGCACGACCAGGTCGGCATCGGCGGCCTGGGCGGCACCGAGCAGGCGTGCGCGCGCTGCGGGGAAACCGTCCCAGGAATCGAAGTCGGGTGCCGTGCCGGCCTTGCCGGCGGCCGAGAGCACGTTGAGGAACGCGGCCTGCTCGGGTGGCAATTTGAGGCTGGCGACAAATGCGGCCGGCAGCTCGGGCAGCCGCATCTGCCCCATGACCACCTGTTGCGCGAGGACCTGCCACTTCGCGCCGCGCCGCTTCGAGCGCGCGATCCCGTCTTGCAGCCATTGCTCCTGCTCGGGCCCCATCAGCGTCCGCTTCGGATCGGCCAATGGCCCGTCGCGCAGCGCCTTGAGCTTGGCGACCGGATCGCCGCTCGTACCGATGATCGCCACCGGATCGAGCCGTTCGCTGCGGGCGGTCAGCCGGGTTTCCGGGCGGAAGATCGTCGCCAGGTCGCCGATCTCGAAGCTCGACCAGGGCTTGCCCGATACCGGCAGCCATTCGTTCCAGGCTTTCATCGAGGCGCGCTTGCGCTCCTCGTAATCGCCTTCATCGGGCTGATGGTTCTCGGCGCCATGTGCCCAGGCGTCGTTCGCCGTCTCGTGATCGTCGTGCTGGACGATCATCGGGAACATCTGGTGCAGGCGCTGCAGATCGGGATCGGTGCGATAGCTGGAATAGCGCAGGCGGTAGTCGGCCAGGCGGATCGCCTCGCCGGCCGGCTCGATCAGGCGGCCGGCGATCGCCTGGTCCGCCCCCGGATAATAACCGCGCTGATATTCGTAGATATAGTCGCCCAGATGCACCATCAGGTCGATGTCGTCCCGCGCGGCCGCATGGGCATAGGCGTTGAACCAGCCATAGGGCAGGTTGGCGCAGGAAAAGACGCCAAGGCCGAAGCGCTCGACCGGCCCGGCCGGCAGCGTCCTGGTCCGCCCGACCGGCGAAACCGCGCCGTCCGGGGCGATGAAGCGGTAATAATAGGTCCGCCCCGGCTGCAGGCCGCCAACGACGACGCGCGCGGTATGGTCGTCGGCTCTGCTCGCCCCGGCGCCGCCGCTCGTCTTCTTCCGGAAATCGGGCGTTTCGGAAAGCTCCGCGGTCAGCTGCACGTCGCCGCCATCGGCAGGCACATAGCGGGTCCAGAGCAGGATCGAGTCCGGCCCAGGCTCGCCGCTGGCGACATTGTGGGTGAAGCCGCGCGCGGTCAGCAACGCCTGGGCACGTGCCGCGCCGCCCATCGCCAGCGCGCCGATTCCGAAACTGCCTGCCAGGACCAGGCTGCGGCGGTCGATGATGATCGTCATGTCGGTTCTCGCGGGAAAGGAGGGGCTATCGCGGATCGATTGGCGACGGCGACGGTGCCGTGGCGGAGGCCGGGGGCGATTTCGCAGCGGCGGGGATCGCACGCAGCGCCGCGTCGATCGCCTTCACGCGCTCATGCGGCATCGCATCGGGAAACATCGCTTCCAGCGTCTCCAGGCTCATCGCCTTGAACTGATCATATTGCGGATGGGTGGTGAAACCCGGCAGTTCGCGTTCCAGCACCGCCTTCGCCGCGGGATTGGCGGCGAGCTGCTCGATCGGCGTCCTGGCGCTGAACGCGGGTTTGTCCTGGCCGGCAACGGCGTGCAGCGGAGCGGCAATCGCCTGAAGGGCGATGGCGAGCTGCAAGATACGGAAACCCGTGCGCATCCATGCTGTCCTTGCTGGGCAAAGGAGCGATGCGGCGGGTGGAGCCGCCGCATCGCCCAGTTGGGGGGTCAGTTGATCGTGATCGCCGGCGAGACCGTGAGGCTGCCCGAGGCGTTGCAGACGCCGCCGATCAGGGCCAGGAAGCCGGTGGTGCCGGGCAGCGCGGCAGAGAGCGGGCCGGCGGTCGAGGTGAGGTTGCTCCACGGGCCGACGACGTCGCGCGGGCCGCAGTCGCCGAGGCGGGTCGAGACGGCCATGTCCTTGATCGTCACGCTGGTCGAGGAGTTCGCCTGAACGCGCAGCGGAAGCACCAGGCCATCGTCGCACGCCAGCGGGCCGCTGACGGCGCTGCCGGTGTAGCTGGTGAAGGTGATGCCCGTCGAGTCGGTGGTGCCGCTCAGCGTGACATTGCACACCGTGGTCAGGGTGCCGTTCAGGTCCTGGGTGAGCTGGCCCGAAGCGGTCACCGCCGTGTTGGCGGGCGACAGGGTCTGGGCCATCGCCGCCGACTGGAAGGCAACGAGGCTGATGAGAGTGGCGACAGACTTGGTGAAGATATTCATCGTGAGTTTCCTTTTCAATTGGGATGAATTTGAAACAAGGCACGTCCTTCACGAGTAGTTTCTTGTTATATGTGCGACCACATCTTCGAATTTTTGAATGATTGTTATTTAATTCCTACGCGCACGCTGAAACCGATGATGCGCGGATCGAGCGTGAATACATTGGAGAAGGTGCCGACTTCGTTCGGACCGGTGAAGGCGTCGGTGATCGGCGTGCTGTTGAACACGTTCTTGACGTAGAACTGGTACGTCAGGTTCGAGGCCGGGCGGCTGAGCGTGATCGCCAGGTTGGCGTTGCCCCAGGCGCGCAGGTGATCATAATCGGTGTTGTAGACACGGGCGAAACTGGCCGACTGGCGATAGTAATCGCCGCGCAGCGACAGCCGCCAATCGTCGAGGAACAGGGTGTATTCCGCGCCGATATTGAAGGTGAGGTGCGGCGCGTTGGGCAGTTCGTGGCCGCTCAGATCGGCGGCGAAGCCATAGCCGTTGTTGGGCGCGCCATAGTTGGACGGGTTCGGGCCGTAATAGTTCGCCGGCTTGCTCGGGTCGTAGGGCGCGGTCGGGCTGTAGGTAAATCCATAAAGGGCCTGGCCTATCCCGCCAGGCGCAAATGGATTGCCGGCGGATCCGAATACATGGGGCGCTTCGCAGAAGAAGTTGATCCCCGAATCCGAGGTGCTGTTGATATCCTTGGGATTGACCTTCTTGAGATAGGCGGCGACCAGCGCCTTGGGCGCGATGCAGGTGTTCGGGCTCTGCGCCCAGGGATTGACGGTCATCCAGTCGTCATGGCCCTGTACGCGGTCCATGACGTCGATCGAGCTTTGCCCGTTGCCGATCCGGGTCCTGAGATACCCTAATGTCGCACCCACCTTGAAGTGCCGAGACGGTATCCACGCGGCTTCCAGCTCCGCGCCATAGGTGATTGCGTTGAGGTTCTCGGTGTTGATCGCCCGATTGATCAGCTGCGAGATCTGGTAGTTCTTGTAGTCGTTGAAGAAGGCGGAGAAATTCAGCAATACCTTGCCGCCGGCAATCTTGTTCTTCATGCCGATTTCGAAGGTATTGAGTTCCTCCGGTTCGAATTTGGTGGGAAGCCGCGTGTAGGTGCCGCACACCAGCGCCGGCGCCACCGGCAGCCCGTTCGGGCCACAGGGCTTGTCGGCCTGCCCCCGGGGATTGTCGCCACCGCCCTTATAGCCGCGCGCATAGGAAGCGTAGAGTGCGGTTTCGTCGGTGAACGTCAGATTCGGCTTCCAGTTCAGCGCAAGCCGGCCGGTCACCCGCCGCCATCGCATCGTCTCGGCGGGATCCGCGGGATAGCCGCGATCGACCGTGCCGCTATTGAGCCCTCGGGTGTCGCTCAGCAACTGGGTGGCATAGGGTATGATCAGCTTCTGATCGTCGGTATAGCGCAGCCCCCCGGTGACCTTGAAATTCTCGGCGGGCTTCCAGTAGAACTCGCCGAACGTCGCCCAGGATTTGGTCTTTAGCTGCTGAATACTCCGAAAGTAATTGTGCCCCTCGCCATTGATCTTGTCGATGGGGTTCGGGTCGATATAGGCGCAACCAACACCCTTGGCGTCGCAATACGGGCCCTCGGACAGCGCGGCGATGGTGAAGAGGTTGCTGAAGACGTAATAGTTTTCGGTGGTCTCGTAGGACAGGTAGTTGGCGCCGAGATTGAAGTTGAACGGTCCGTCAAAGGACGAATTCAGCCGGACCTCTTGCGCCCATTGCTCGCTGCGTGCCTCCGAACGATCGATTGCCGCTGGCGTGGTCAGCTCGCCGAGCTGCGGATCCTTGAACGTGCCGAGGCCATTGCGCGAACCGAGATATGGCTTCCAGGCTGCCTTGACGCCGGTGGCGTATTGCTCCGGCGCAATGAAATAGGGCACCGCCTGAAATCGGAAGAAGTCCTGCGAGGCGCTATAATAGTCCTTCGTGTAGAGAACCTGACCGGTGAAATGCAGGCGATCGGTGATGTCGATCTCCGCGTTGAACTGGAACAAGTCGTTCCGCGCCCGGTATTTCGGATCGTAGAAGGTGCCGATCTCCCGCAGGTCATGGGATTGTTGCCCATTGGCGGTGCCGAACGGATCGAGCCCCATCGGGGTATAGTAGCTGCCATAGGGCCCCCGGTTTCCGGCTAGCGCCAGGGTGAGCGCCGTCACGATCGGAAATCCGCGGCCATTGGGCACGCCATAGGCGGCATCGGAATAGAGGGTCTTTTGCTGGCATCCCGGCGTCAGCGCGCCAATGCTCCACGCGCCGACCACGGGCTGCGACTGGGCGACGCCGTTCCGGTCGGTATAGTCGATCTTCTGCGGCGTCTCGCCGCGCGTGCAAAGCTGTTTGCCGGTGCGCGCGCGGTCGTCATTCTCGTTGAAATGCTCCCAGAAGAAGCTGAAGCGCAGTGCCGGATCGGGCTCCCACAGCGCCGACAGCCGCGTCGAATAGAGATTGCGGCCGTTCACATTCTTCTGCGTGACCGTGTTGTAGTCATAGCCGTCGCGCTTCGTCCACGCGCCCGCGGCGCGGAACGCGAGGGTGTCGCCAAGGGGAATGTTGACGAACCCGCGCACGCGGGTGGAGGCATAATTGCCCACCTCGCCCTGGATTTCGCCGCCCCATATGCCGAGCTTCGGCTTGGCCGGCAGCATGTTGACGACGCCTGCCGTCGCGTTGCGGCCGTAGAGCGTGCCCTGCGGTCCACGCAGCACCTCGACGCGCTCGACATCGAAATATTCCTGCTCAAACAGGCGGTTGCGGATCAAGGGCGTGTAGTTGAAGCTGATCGCGACCGCCGGATCGGCAGTGACGGAGATCGCCTTGGTGCCGATCCCGCGGACGGTGAAATTATAGCCCGAGAAATTGTCCTTCGAGAAGGAGACGTTCGGGATGGCGCGCAGCAGCTCGGGGCCGCCTTCGATCTTCTGGTCCGACAGGTCCTGCGCCGTGAAGGCCGAGACCGCGGCGGGCACATCGATCAGGCGCTCGGACATCTTCTGCGCGGTGACGACGATGTCGTTGCCGCTGCCGGCGTCTCCGGATGCCTGTCCGTCATCGGCCGCGAGGGCCGGGCCTTGCCCGCGGATTGCAGCCTTGGGCCGCGGACCGGCGACGGTCCTCCTGGCAGGCTGCGCATGGCCTCCCCGAAGGATCAGGAAGGCATCGCCGCGCTTCTGATAGGTCAGGTCGGTTCCGTGCAGGAGCTGGATCAGCGCTGCCTCGACGGAGGAAGCCCCCTTGATCGCGCGCGCCTTCTTGCCGCGCACCAGATCCTGATCGACCAGGATCTGCGCGCCGGACTGGCGCGACAGCACGTTCAGCGAATCCTCCAGGCTGGCTGCAGGAAGCGTGATGCCATGTTGCGCCAATGCTGGCGGAGCGGCGCAAATGGCGCCGATGGCGAGCGCGAGAACGGCAACGCCTGTACGAAGCGACCCCTTTAACTTCGGCACTATCTATTCCCCCCTTGGGCTCGGATTGAGCGACCTCAGGGGAAAGACGCGGCGCACGCCGAAACTTCACAAAGTTTCTTGCTTCAGTCCTGTTGCGACTGGAACGGGTAACGCGGAGCAATCAGCGCTTCGATAGCGTCAATGCGTTCTCTGTCTTGTGAACCCGGAATGCGTGCGTGATCGACAGGTTCTCGAGCTGGCCGACCGGATCGGTCAGTTTTATCCGGCCGCTCACCGGCTTCTCGGCCAGGCCCTTGTCGGTGATGTCGATGGGCAGCGGGGACAGGCTTTGCAGGTCGGCGATCACCTGCCGCAACGGCGCGCCCCTATATTCCATCCACTCGCCGCGCCAGCGGGCGACTTCATCCGGCTTCACGTCGGCGATCCGGTTGAGGCCCGCCTTGTCCAGAATGGCCGCCTGCCGGGCCTGGAGCTGGATCGGCGTGTCAAACCATCCGTTCCTGCCGAACCGGACCACGCCGGATGCGACGGCGACACGGATGCTCCCGGGCTTGTTCGAGACCTCGAAGCTGGTCCCCACGTCCACGATACGCGCGCTTCCGGTATCGATCCGGAAGGGGCGCCGCGCGTCATGCGCGACCTTGGCGAAGAGCGTGCCTTGGATCAGTTCGACCACGCGGTCATGGCGCGTATAGCGGATCTTCACCTGCGCGCTGCCCCCCAGGGTCAGCTGCGTACCGTCGGCAAGGGTGACTGCGCGCACCTTGCCGTCCGCCACGGAATAGTCCTGCGGCTGGGCGAGGTACAACGCGATCAGGGGGAGCGACTGGTAGCCGCCCAGCATGACGAGCAGGACGGTCATGCCGCCGACCAGCCAGGCATGCCCCGATCCGCCCGGGCGCCCATAGGCTTGCAGCGCGGCGTCCATGTCGGACCCCATGATGCGCCGCCACATGGTGTCATAGGCGGGTCGGCAACGCGGATCGCCGGCAAGCCATGCGTCGAAGGCGGCCTCGTCAAAGGCCTCGTCGCCCATGCGCCGCTCGATCCACTGGGCTGCTTCCCATTTTATGGAGCTAGTCTCGGACAGGGCCGCCTCTCTTCTCGATCTTCTCGATCGCCGAATCGAGATCGAATATGGCGCGCGCAACATGATTGCTCACGGCGCTGGGGGAAAGGCCCAAGGCCAAGGCCACCTCGCTCGCCGATTGTCCGCGTACGCGCCGGCGAATGAAGACTTCCCGTCTGAGGGAGGGCATGGTCTCGAGGATGCCCGCGATCAGCTCGATCAGCTGCTTGCGCGCCAATTGCTGATCTATCATCGGCTGGGGGCAGGGGATCGCGTCGGACAGTTCGACGAGCGGAGCCCGGCCGACTCTGCGGAAATGGTCCCTGACCAGATTCAGCGAGATGCGACGCAGCAGGGCAGGCGCATTCTTTACGCTGTTGTCCGGCTTCGCTTCGAAGATCAGCAGCCGCAGATAGGCTTCCTGAACAATGTCCTCGCTGAGCGCCGAGTCGTGGACCTGCCGTCCCACATATTCAAGCAGGCCAATGCGTTGCGCGCTCAAATGGGCGGGACTCGAAACCATCGAAGAGGTGCATATGCGTTCGATGTGACATGGGGGTTTCGGTCGGGGCAGGCCGGTTGGGGATGCTCGCCGCGCAATTCGAGTGGCTGACGGAGCCCGGATTCCGGCGCGTTCGCGCCATGCCGGAGGATGGCTCCCTGAGTAGGATTCGAACCTACGGCCGCTCGATTAACAGTCGAGAGCTCTACCGCTGAGCTATCAGGGATCACCATCTTTCCACCCGGCGAACCGCAGCGGAGGCGGCCCTATAGCAGCGGGTTTTCGCGGATTGCAAGGGGTCAGGCGACGAATTGTTCCATCGTTATCCGATCGTCCAGCGCATGCTCCGGATCGAAGAGCAGAGTGAGGTCGCGGTGGTGGTCGATCTCTATCTCCACCCGAGCGACGTCGCGCACTTCGCGCTGGTCCGCCACGGCGCTGACCGGCCGCTTGTCCGCCTCCAGCACGCGAATCGCGATGCGGGCCTTGTCGGGCAGGATCGCGCCGCGCCAGCGCCGCGGACGGAACGGGCTGATCGGCGTCATCGCCAGCATCGCCGAGCCGAGGGGCAGGATCGGGCCCTGCACCGACAGATTATATGCGGTGGAGCCGGCAGGCGTCGCGACGAGCAGGCCGTCGCACACCAGCTCCGGCAGCACGACGCGATCATTGACGGTGACTTCGAGCTTCGCCGTCTGGCGGGTTTCGCGCAGGAACGAGACTTCGTTGATCGCCGGCAGTTCGAAGCGCTCGCCGGCGGCATTGATCGCGTTCATCTTGAGCGGGCTCACCTTGAACGGCTTGGCCCGCGCGAGCCGCTCGTCGAGCCTTTCGCGCCGCCAGTCGTTCATCAGGAAGCCGACCGTGCCGAGATTCATGCCGAACACCGGAACGCTGCGGCGGCTTTCCAGCAGATTGTGGAGGGTCTGGAGCATGAAGCCGTCGCCGCCCAGGGCAACGATGGCCTCGGCCTGTTCGAGGGGAACCCATTCATACGCCTCGCGCAACTCGTCGGCGGCGAGCTGGGCGGGTTCGGTGGGCGAGACGACGAGCGCGCGGAGCTGGCTCATCCGCCGGTGACGCTCATGTGGCGGCGTGTGGCCGGAGCCGCGCCGGCGGCGATGCGGAAATCATGGCGGGCGGGCTTGCGCCGCAGCGCGGCATCGATCGCTTCGTCGAGGCCGTCACCGCGCAGCGCGGCCTTGATGTCCACTCCCTCGTCATGGCCAAGGCACATATAGAGCTTTCCGTCGCTGGCGAGGCGAACGCGGTTGCATCCGTCGCAGAAATTGGCGCTGAGCGGCGTGATCAGGCCCAGCCGCGCGCCGGTGCCCGCAACGCGCCAATAGCGTGCGGGGCCGCCGGTGCGATGCGTATCGGGGATCAGCTCGAAGCGCGCGCGGAGCGCGGCCAGCACGCCGGTGAGCGGCAGGAAGCGATCGACGCGATCCTCGTCCACTTCGCCGAGCGGCATCGTTTCGATCAAGGTGAGATCCATGCCCCTGGCCGCCGCCCAGTCGAGCATCGCGGGGATCTCGTCCTCGTTGAGGCCCTTCAATGCGACCATGTTGAGCTTGACCGCAAGGCCGGCGGCCTGGGCGGCGGCAATGCCGGCCAGCACTTTCGACAAGTCGCCGTGCCGGGTGATGTGCCGAAAGACCGCCGGATCGCGGCTGTCGAGGCTGACATTGATGCGGCGCATGCCGGCCTCGCGCAGCGCTTCGGCATGTTCGGCGAGGCGAGTGCCGTTGGTGGTGAGCGTGATTTCATCGAGACCCGCGCCGAGATGACGGGCGATGCGGCGGACCAGTTCCATGGTATCGCCGCGGACCAGCGGTTCGCCACCGGTAAGGCGGATCTTGCGCACGCCACGCGCGACGAAACGGTCGGCGACCAGGGCGAGTTCGTCGAGGCGCAGCAACGCGTCGCGCGGCAGGAAGCGCATATGCTCGGACATGCAATAGCGGCAACGCAAGTCGCAGCGATCCGTGACCGAAATGCGCAGATACTCGATCGTGCGGCCATGGGCGTCGATCAAGGCGGGCGCGGCTGCCATGCAAGACGAGTTACGCATGATGATGGCGGTGGGCAAGCGTTCGCGTTATCGAGAGTGGAATGTCCGAAGATTTCACAGTCATCGAAAGCGCCAACGCAGATGCGGCCCCGGTGTTCGTCCTCAGCTTTCGCCAGCGCGACGAAGTCGCCGCGGCCGCGGCCGGGGGCGGTTGGCGCGTGGTGGCGGCGCGGCGCTCGGATGCGCTCGAGCGGCGCTTCCTGTCGAGCGGAGCCGCCGTCGCGGTGATCGACGCGCGCGGCGCGCTTTCGGAGGGGATGGACGCGGCCAGGGTGCTGGGGCCGACGATCGAGGCGCATGGCGCCGCGATGCTGATCCTCGTCTCGCAGAGCGACACGGTGCACATGCGCCATTTCTTCGACGCCGGCGCCACGCACTTCCTGTCCAGCCCGATGTCCTCGGCGGCGATGGCGCATGCGATCCGCTTCGCCCAGCGGCATGTCGAGCGGCTCTCCGGGTGGAACGGGCAGGAAAAGGGGCCGCCCGAGCCGCTTGGCTGGCGATTCGATCCGGCGATGCGCTCGCTCCAGCTCACGCCGGCGCTGGCGAGCCTGCTGGGCCTGCCCGAAGCGCCGGGCACGCGGACCTTCTTCGCCCGGCTCGATCCGGCGGATCGGTCGCTGGCGCGCAGCGCGCTGCGCCGCTTGAGTGCGGCTACGCCTTCCACAGCCTTTGCGCATGACCTGGCCGGGGTGGGGCGCGTGGTGCAGCATCTTCAGTACGACGCGCAGACCAACCGCTTGCATGCGCTCGTCGAGGCCCTGGGTGTGGCGCCCGACGCGAATGCGGCGGTGCGCGACGCGCTCACCGGCGCGCGCGACGGGCCCAGTGCGCGCCGCTGGATCGACCGGCGCCTTGCGGAGGGCGGCCGCGTGGGCGTCGTGCTGATCGGGCTGACGCGTTTCGAGACGGTGAACACCGCCTATGGCCGGGCCGTGGGGGACGAGCTGTTGCGCAGCGTCTCGCGCCGCGTCGGCGAAGTCGTGCGCGAGACGCTGGGCAAGGGCGCGATCGTCGCGAGGATCGGCGGATCGGAATTCCTGGTCGCCAGCGACGATGCCGATGCCGCGAGGATCGGTGCCGCGGTGGCGCGGCTCGAAGACGCGCTGGCCCGCCCCTTCGTGGTGGGCGGCGATATCGCGCCGCTCGGGGCGCGGCTCGTGACCGGGGAGAGCGTTGCCGGCGACAATGCAGCGGCGCTGCTCCGCCGAACGAGCGAGGCGCTGCTCGGCGACGTGCCGCTGGAGAAGGGCGCGCCACCGGTCGATCTGCTCGTCGACAACCTTCACCGTGCGCTGGAGCGCGGCGAGATCGGCGTGCTGTTCCAGCCCCAGGTCTCGATCGCCACGGGGCAGATCATCGGGGTGGAAGCGCTGGCCCGCTGGAACCATCCCGAGTTCGGCGAGCTGGGTGCCGATACGCTGTTCGCGGCCGCGGAACGGGCAGGGCTCGACGCGACGCTCTCCGACCATGTCCAGCGCCGCGCGCTGGCGGCGGCGGCGAATTGGCCGATGTCGCTGAGCAAGTTGCGGCTTTCGATCAACGTGACTGCCGCCGACGTGGCGCGGGCAAGTTTTGTCGATGCGCTTCTCGGGCGCATCGATGCGAGCAACTTCCCGCGCAATCGCCTGACGGTGGAGATCACCGAAAGCGGCATCATGTCGGATCTGGGCGAAGCGGCGCGGCTGCTCACATTGCTGCGGGCGGCGGGATGCCGGGTGGCGATCGATGATTTCGGCACGGGATATTCAAGCCTGGCCTATCTCAAGGCATTGCCGCTCGACTATCTCAAGATCGACAAGAAGCTCAGCCAGGACATCACCGGTTCGCCCCGCGACCGCGTGGTGGTCCGGGGCGTGATCGACATGGCGCGTTCGCTGGGCCTGGCGGTGGTGGCCGAGGGCGTCGAGACCGCCGAGCAGCTCGATCTGCTCGCCAAGGAAGGCTGTCAATATTTCCAGGGCTTCCTGTGTTCGGCCCCGATCGACGTGCCCGCGCTGGCCCAGCTGGTGAGCCGGGGGTGAGCGACCCGCGCGATGTCAGCGGTGTCTGGTACGGCCGCTATGTCAGCAGTGTCGATGGGCAGGACAATGGCTTCATTGCCCTGCTGGAAGAGGCCGGCGGCGTCTTCTCGGGCAGCATCAGCGAGCGGGACGGGCAGGGCGGCCTGCGCAGCGCTACGGTGGCGGGGCGGCGCAGCGGCGCGCGCATCCAGTTCGTGAAGCAATATCGCGGCGACTGGAACCATGCCGTCTTCTACGAAGGCAGCGTGGACGACCGAGGCACCGAAGCGAGCGGCAACTGGAAGGTGGACTGGGTTCACGGCGGCTTCAGCATGCAGCGCGAGAAATTCTCGGCGGACGTGCTGGAAGAGGAGCGCGAGGACAGCCTCCCGGTCCGTTGACCTCAGGCCGGATCGGCGCCCTTGCCATGGGTGACCCGGCCCAGCGTGACTCCGGCATAGCGAGCCAGGCTGGCCAGCAGCGCGCTGGTGCTCGGATCGATCGGCCCGGCTTCCGCCCAATAGGCACCCATCGCCATGCTGGGGCCCATCAGCCCGATCGGATACATCGACATGCTGCGCACGAAGGTGGGCCGGTAGGCGTCCACGGGAACGCGCGGATCGTCATAGATGTCGGGGATATGGATCGGACGCGCCTCGAGGATGGCGAGGCCCGATATGCAATTCTCGATCGGGAACCGTTCGCCCGCCCAGAGCGGAGTCATCGCGTCCTCGGCGACATAGGCGACGCGGTCGCCCTCGCGGCGAATGACGGTTACGCCATCGCACCGCGCGATGGTGCGTGCGCATTCCCGCAGCACGTTGACCAGCTCGTCGATCGAGGTCGCATGCGACAACCGGGCCATCGCTTCGGTCAACAATCGGCGTTGCTCGAAACTGTCCGGCTCCCTCAAGCCTCGCTCCTCACGAGCGGACCCGTTCAGGGTCTCGCCTGCCTCAATCCCATTGGTCACGGCCAGATACGCAGCCTTGTTCTGTTCGTTTCAACGCGAAACCGGCGAAATCGGATCGGCTTCAACACGACGAAGCCGCGCGATGACCCGAGGCCACCTGCGCATCATGGGGCAGGCGGTCCAGGCATTGCGCCGAATAGCACCATTTCGCCTGCATCCTGAACGGAGTTCCAGTATGCGCAACTACGCAAAAATACCGGGTGCCCTGGAAACCGTCACTCGGCACTCGCTGGGGGACGCCCGCCGGACAGGGAGCGGCCCATCTCCGTCCTGGAAGGCTGCGACGGCGGAAGCGCGGGCCGCCAGGGGCTTATCCCGCCGCTTTCGCCAGGCCCCGCGAAAGCTGGAGCGCGCCGTTGAGCCGCGCCTGGGGCGTCGCCCATGCGCGGGCGATGACGAGCTTCATGTCGGGACGCAGCTTGGCCGTACCCTCCAGCTTGTCGACATAGGCGAGCAGGCCGTCGACATTGGGGAATTTGTCGTCGTGGAAGCTGACCAGCGCACCCTTCGGGCCGACGTCGAGTTTGGCGATGCAGGCCCGTTTGGCGTTCAGCTTGGCCTCGATCAGCGTGATCAGGTTCTCGGTCGCCTCGGGCAGCTTGCCGAACCGGTCGATGAGCTCGGCGGCGAAGGACTCGATGCCGGCACGGTCCTCCACGTCGTTGAGGCGACGATACAGGCCCATGCGCAGGTCGAGATCGGGAACGTAGTCCTCCGGGATCATGATCGGCGCGTCGACGGTGATCTGCGGGCTCAGGTCGCGCGGGCGCTCGTCGCGCAGGCCGCCGGCCTTGGCGTCGAGGATCGCCTCCTCCAGCATCGACTGATAGAGTTCGTAGCCGACTTCCTTGATATGGCCGGACTGTTCGTCGCCGAGCAGATTGCCCGCGCCGCGGATGTCGAGATCATGGCTGGCGAGCTGGAAGCCGGCGCCCAGCGATTCCAGGTCGGAGAGCACCTTGAGGCGCTTTTCCGCCGCCTCGGTCATCAGGCGCTGGGCCGGGGTGGTCAGATAGGCATAGGCGCGCGTCTTGGAGCGCCCGACCCGGCCGCGCAGCTGGTAGAGCTGGGCGAGGCCGAACTTGTCCGCCCGGTTGATGATCAGCGTGTTGGCGCTGGGGATGTCGATGCCGCTCTCGATGATCGTGGTGGAGACGAGCAGATCATATTTGCGATCGTAGAAGGCGGACATGCGCTCCTCGACCTCGCCCGCCGCCATCTGGCCGTGTGCGACGACATAGCGGATCTCGGGCACGTCGTTGCGCAGGAATTCCTCGATCTCCGGCAGGTCCGAGATGCGCGGCGTGACGAAATAGGCCTGGCCGCCGCGATAATGCTCGCGCAGCAGCGCCTCGCGCAGCACCACCGGATCCCAGGGCATCACATAGGTGCGCACCGCCAGGCGATCGACCGGCGGAGTCTGGATCACGCTGAGCTCGCGCAGGCCCGACATCGCCATCTGGAGCGTGCGCGGGATCGGCGTGGCGGTGAGGGTGAGGACGTGGACGTCCGCCTTCATCGCCTTCAGCCGCTCCTTGTGGGTGACGCCGAAGCGCTGCTCCTCGTCGACGATGACCAGGCCGAGCCGCTTGAACTCCACGCCCTTGGCGAGGACGGCGTGCGTGCCGACCACGATGTCGATCGTGCCGTCGGCGGCACCGTCCTTGGTCGCCTTCATCTCGGTGGTGCCGACGAGGCGGGAGAGGCGGCCGACCTTGATCGGGAAGCCCTCGAAACGCTGGGTGAAATTGTTGAAATGCTGGCGGGCGAGCAGGGTGGTGGGGCAGACCACCGCGACCTGCATGCCGGCCATCGCCGCGACGAAGGCGGCGCGCAGCGCCACCTCGGTCTTGCCGAAGCCGACATCGCCGACGATGAGCCGGTCCATCGGGCGGCCGGCGGCGAGATCCTCGAGCACGTCGCCGATCGCGCGATCCTGGTCGTCGGTTTCCTCATAGGGGAAGCGATCGACAAAGGCGGGATAGCCGCCGGCATCGGGCTCGGCGACTTCGGCGGGGCGGGTGGCGCGCTTGGCGGCGGTGGCGATGAGCTCGCCCGCGATCTCGCGGATGCGCTCCTTCATGCGGCTCTTGCGCCGCTGCCAGGCCTCGCCGCCCAGCCGGTCTAGCGCCGCGCCTTCCTCGCCCGCGCCGTAGCGGCTCAGGACCTCGAGATTCTCGACCGGAACATAGAGCTTGTCGCCGCCGGCATAGGTGAGCGCGACGCAGTCGTGCGGGGCCTTCTGCACGGGGATCTGGGTGAGCCCCTCGTAGCGGCCGATGCCATGATCGACGTGCACGACCAGGTCGCCCGGCGAGAGCGTCGCCAGTTCGTTGAGGAAGGCGTCGGTCGACTTGCGGCGTTTGGAACGGCGGACGAGGCGGTCGCCCAGCATGTCCTGCTCGGTGAGCACGGCGACGTCGGGGGCGGAGAAGCCGTGATCGAGCGGCAGCACGATCATCGCGACCGCGCTGTCGGCGATGCCCATCGCCTCGTGCCAGCTCTCCGCCTTGCGTGCGGTCTTGAGGCCGTGGTCGGCAAGCAGCCCGGTCAAGCGCTCGCGGGCGCCGTTCGAATAGCTGGCGAGCACCGGTTTCCTGCCCGATTTCCGCAGCTTGGCGATATGTTCGACCACGGCTTCATAGACATTGGCGCCGGCAGCGCGCTCGGGTGCGAAGTCGCGCGGGCCATCGACGTTGAAGTCGAGGACGGTGGCGCTTGTCGGCTCGTGGAAGGGGGTGCTGACATGCGCCGGCCAGTCGGCAAGGCGCTTTTCCCATTCGTTCGCAACGAGATAGAGCGCATCTGCGGCGAGCGGGCGATAGCTGCCCGGATCGGCCGACTGGGCGCGGACGCGGTTCGACTGATAGTCGGCGATCGCTTCGAACCGCGCTTCGGCGGCGCCGGCATCGCCCGCGTCGCGGATCAGGATCGCATCGGCGGGGAGATGCTCGAACAGCGTCTCCAGTCGCTCCTCGAACAGCGGCAGCCAATGCTCCATGCCGGCGAGGCGGCGGCCGTCGCTGATCGCCTGGTAGAGCGGATCGCCGGTCGCGGTGGCGCCGAACTTCTCGCGATATCGCGTGCGGAAGCGCTTGACCGATTCCTCGTCGAGCAGGGCTTCCGAGGCGGGAAGGAGCGTGAAGCCGTCGATCCGCCCGGTGGTGCGCTGGTCGGCGGGGTCGAAGGTGCGGACGCTCTCGATCTCGTCGCCGAAGAAATCGAGGCGCAGCGCCTGCTCGGCACCCGAGGGAAACAGGTCGACCAGGCCGCCGCGAACGGCGAACTCGCCGGCGTCGTTCACCGTGTCGACGCGGACATAGCCGTTCGCCTGGAGCAGATTGCCTAGCTTTTCCAGGCTGATGCGCTCACCGGGCGCAAGGCGGGCGACGAGCTGGCGGATGCGGAAGGGCGTCAGCGTCCGCTGCGTTGCGGCGTTGACCGTGGTGACCAGCAGGCGCGGCCTTTCGCTCTTGGCCTGAAGGGCATGGAGCGTCGCCAGCCGCTCGGCCATGACGCGCAGGGTGGGGCTGGCGCGGTCATAGGGAAGGCAGTCCCAGGCGGGGAAGCCCAGGACCTCGAGCTCGGGCGCGAAATAGGGTGCGGTGCCCGCCACGGCGCGCATCGCCGCCTCGTCGGGCGCGACGAACACGGTCAAGCGCCCGGTGCGGGCAAGATCGGCCAGCATCCAGGGAAGGAAGCCGGCGGGAGCGCCCGACAGCGTGAGGAGCTTTTGCGCGGAAAGGATGGTCTTGAGGTCGGGCATTCGGGCTCAGCGAGAAATGGGCACGTAGTTCAATGCCTTGAGGGCAGTCATTACCGTGCCGGCATAGCATTCGGGCACTGGCTGCGTCCCCATTGCCCAGGCCATGATGTCGACATCCTGTTCCTCGAGCAGCGCTTCGAACAGGTCCATCTCGGTATCGCTCCAGCCGGCGCCATGCCGGTCGAAGAAGCCGCCGATCAGCAAGTCTGCTTCCTTGACGCCGCGGTGCCAAGCGCGGAAGCGCAGGCGCTTGAGACGGGTTTCGCGGTCCATTCGGTCCTCAACGGGAAATGGCCGGCAGCGCAAAAAATGCGTGTCGGCGAAAATGGTGGGTACGGTCCCCCCCAGATAGGTTGCCGCGCAAACGAACGCCAGCCGCAACTTAATCGGCCGTTTCCGCCCGCCCGGCCGGCGATCTTCCTATGATGGACAGATACTCTGCGTAGAAGGCCGTCCAGAAAATGCGTTTCGTGATGCTCAAGTCGATCAACGGCGACCCCATTCTCGTCAACATCGCCGCCGTGCGCACGGTCGCGACGATCAACATGGCCGGGGCCGATGTCGGCGTGCTCTCGTTCGACGGCGCGCACGAAGTGGTGGTCGGCTCGACCGTGACCGAAGTCCATGCCGCGATCGAGGCGGCGGGCCAGGCGATCGCGCCGGTGCGTAGCGCCGCCTGATCCCGCACACCCTCTAGCGGCGCGCCATCGCAGGGATTAGGTCGGGGCCCATGCGTCCCGAGATCCTCAATCCGCTCTTCGCCGAAGTCACGGCGCTCAAGGGGATCGGTGCCGCCCTGGCCAGGCCGCTCGAGCGGCTGGGCCTGGCGCGCGTCGTCGACGTCGCCTTCCACCTTCCCACCGGCTTCATCGACCGCATTCCGCGCGACGCCCTGGCGGCGTCGGACGCAGGCCGGATCATCGCGATCGAACTGACCCCGGTGCAATATCGCTTCGGCGGCAATGCCCGTTCGCCCGCGCGGGTGCAGGCGGTGGACGCGCACGGCAACCATGCCAGCCTCGTCTTCTTCGGCGGCAATTCCGGCTGGGCGAAGAAACTGCTCCCCCTGAACGAGAAGCGCTGGGTGTCCGGCCGGCTCGACCAATATGGCCAGGAGTTGCAGATCGTGCATCCCGAGGTCGCGCTGCCCGAAGAGGCGGAAGGCGGCGGGCGCGAAGCGATCTATCCCTGTTCCGAGGGCATCACTTCCAAGCGGATCGCGGCGCTGGCCGCCCAGGCGATCGCGCGCGCGCCCGAACTGCCCGAATGGATCGAGCCGAGCCTGAAGGACCGGCGCCAATGGCCCGGCTGGAAGGAGGCGCTGGCCCGCATCCATGCCGATCCCGCCGATGCCAAGGCGCGCGAGCGGCTCGCCTATGACGAAGTGTTCGCCAACCAGCTCGCGCTGATGCTGGTGCGCGGCGAGGCGCGGGCCAAGCGCGGCCGGCCGCTCACCGGCGACGGGCGACTGCGCGACGGGCTCCGGCTACCCTATACGCCCACCGGCGCCCAATCGCGCACGATCCGCGAGATCGAGGGCGACATGGCGCAGAGCCAGCCGATGCTCCGCCTGCTCCAGGGCGATGTCGGCTCGGGCAAGACGCTGGTGGCGACGATGGCGCTGCTGATCGCCGCCGAGGCGGGGGCACAGGGCGCGATGCTGGCTCCCACCGAGATCCTCGCCCGCCAGCATTACGAGAATCTCTCGCGCCTGCTTGCCGGGCTCGACATCCGCATCGCGATCCTCACCGGGCGCGACAAGGGCAAGGTGCGCGAGGCCATTCTGATGGGGCTAGCCGCCGGCGAGATCGACATATTGGTGGGCACCCATGCGATCTTCCAGCAGGGCGTGACCTATCGCGACCTAGGGCTGGTGGTGGTGGACGAGCAGCATCGCTTCGGCGTGGCCGAGCGGCTGATGCTCCAGGCCAAGGCGCAGGTGCCGCCGCACCTGCTGGTGATGACCGCCACGCCGATCCCGCGCACGCTGCAGCTGGCCAGCCATGGCGAGATGGACGTGAGCCGGCTGGACGAGATGCCGCCCGGCCGCCAGCCGATCCAGACGACGGTGATTTCCGAGGACAAGCTCGACGCGGTGATTGCCGGGCTGGGCCGGCATCTCGATGCGGGCAAGCAGGCCTATTGGGTATGCCCGCTGGTGGAGGAGAGCGAGAAGACCGACCTCGCCGCCGCCGAGCATCGTGCCGCCACGCTCACCGCGCGGTTCGGCGACAAGGTCGGGCTCGTCCATGGCCGGATGAAGGGGCCGGAGAAGGACGCGGTGATGGCGCGCTTCGCCGGCGGCGAGCTGGGCGTGCTGGTGGCGACCACGGTGATCGAAGTGGGCGTCGACGTGCCCAATGCCACGCTGATCGTGATCGAGGCGGCGGACCGCTTCGGCCTGGCCCAGCTCCACCAGCTGCGCGGGCGCGTGGGCCGGGGTGGGGGGCAGTCGCACTGCATCCTGCTGCGCGGGGAGAAGCTCGGCGAGACGTCGCGGGCGCGGCTGGCGCTGATGCGCGACACCACCGATGGCTTCCTGATCGCCGAGCGCGACCTGGAGCTGCGCGGCGCGGGCGAGATACTCGGCACCCGCCAATCGGGCGAGCAGACGTTTCGGCTGGCGACGCCCGAGAGCCTGGCGACGCTGATCGCGGCGGCGAATGCCGATGCGCGGCTGCTCGAGGACCAGGACCGCGCGCTGCACACCGCTCGCGGCGAGGCGGCGCGGATCGCGCTGTACCTGTTCGAGCGCGACGCGGCGGTGAGCTTATTGCGGGCGGGATAGGGCTACCCGCACGCTCTCCTTCCGGCGGGTTCGCCGCCGCCGATCGATCGGCGGCGGCTATCCGGTTGCACTCAGTCCGCGCGGCGCGGCGTGACCTTAATCGACTGCGCGGGCAGCGGGATGCCGCTTGGATCGAAGATATTCGGGCTGAACGCCTTGTCCCGGCTGCTCGGGCAGTTGAGCGGCCCCACCGTGCCTGGGGTGCCATCCTTGTTGTAGCAGGCGACCGATCCCGGTTGCGATCCGTTTATCCAGCTACCCGAACATGTTCGAGTACAACCGTTGGAGAAGGTGTGGACCTGATCGGCCGAAGCCGGCGTCGCCCAAGCAGACATCGCGAACAATGCTGTTCCTGCAATATATACCTTCATTTCAGCTTCCCTCCTTTAGTGGGAGTCAATGCTTCTCATTGGACGATATTATGCAAGCTGAATGGTGTGTTGTAGAACAGAAAGAAGATATACGTAATATATGAGAATGGCCAAGAACCGATATCGACGAAGATATCGCCATGGCCTTCTCCTGTCTTGCCGATGCTCCGGGGGTTCATTCAAGGACGGCGCAAAGCTATCCTCTCTCGTCTTCGCGGAGATCGCGAAGGAGGGGCGCTTGCCTCAAGGGGAGGCTCGCTTGCTCGCGGGCGATCCGGCTGTTCGTGGAACCGGGCGCTGCAACGGATAGGCCGCCGGCGACAGAAATCGCCGACGGCCGTTCGGGAAATCAGGTACGGAACACCAGAACGGTCAAGGTTCCCGAGAACCCGCCATCGCTTGCTCCGGTGAAATTCCGCAGGTCCACGCGCACGGTATCGGGGCCGATGCAATTGCCGGCGGCTTCCCAGCCAGGCTTGAGGCCGGTGTGAGTCACTTCGATCCGGTCGCCACTGGCCGCACCGGGAATGATGACGTTGAACGAATCGCTCAGGCCGTGACCGATGCTGGGCGATGCGGTGTAGGACTGGCGGTGCAGGAGCGGCGCGCTGCGGTTAAGCAATGCACTTGCCCCGCTGCCCTGGAAATCGGTGAAGGACACCAGCCCGTTCGCTTCATTCTCGGTATTGTCCTCGACGACGATGTGGCTGACATATGTGTTGCCCACCGAAAAAGACCCGAGCCGATTGCGAATGAAATAGAACCTGTCGGCGCAATCGACGATATTGACGCTGAGGCCTTTATTGTCGACGAAGACGAAGTTATTCGAGATATACTCGCCCGCGCTGTCGCCGTTCTGCACGAAGCAATTTTCCGTCGCCTCGAAGTAATTCGAATCGAATTTGACCTGGGTGCTCCAATTATAGGAAACCACGTCGGCGCCGGCATAATTTCCCTGGATCGCATTCGCGCGAATGCTGAGCAATGAGGCTGTCCAGATCCCGATGCCGATCCCATTGCGTTCGATCATATTGCCGACGACATTTCCGGTCGTGGTCGCCGCTCTGAGATCCAGGCCGATCATGTTGAACCGGATGTGGCATTCCGAGATCGTATACGCATAGCCCTGATGGGTCCTGATGCCGGTTCCGAAGCATTCGATCATGCAGTTTCGAACCGAGCTCATGGGCTCGAATTCCCATTCGATGGCCGTCTGCGTCGAATCGCAGCCGGCATAGCCGTTGCCGGCCTGGGTCGTGAACTGGCCATAGGTGACGGCGATGCTTGCGCCCTTCACGCCGGCACCCACCAGGCCGAGGCCATCCAGCGAAAGGACCTGAGGGTAGCCCATGCCAGGATAGCCGGCGTTGGAGACGGTGGTGCCGCCCTTGAGAAAGGTGCCGTTCCCGGTGAACTTGACGACCGAACGCGCCGCGCCTTCGCCATGGAGCGCGACGACCGGGATCTCCTTGCCGGTTGCAGCCTTGATCGCCGCGAAATCGAAGTTCCCGGATACCAGATAGGGAACGCCGTTCTCGGTGCCGGGGAAGAATACCGGCTTGTTGGTGAGCAGCGCCGCCATAAGGGCAGCGGTGTTGTCCGTCACGCCGTCACCGACCCCGCCGAAATCCAGGATCGAAACGGTTTCGCGAAGCTTGTCCGCCGTCGTTCGATGCGATGCGCCGCCGCCCGACTGGGCGAAGCCGACCATATCGGCGCCCTTGCCGGCCGCAGATGCGGCAAGGTCCGTATCGATCACATATGCCATGCTCGTTCTCCAAATCTCCATCGCCACGCGCGACGAGAACATTTGAAGAACATTGGAAATCCTACATTGCAAGCGGCAACGCTCTTCGGCGAAGCCGGGCCGGCGGCCCTGCCGGCGCACGGATCCAGGATGCCGGGACTCGGAATCCATGCTATCATCCTACGCATCGAACGCAGGAAGAGAGGCTTCTATGCGAAGGTCCTGGTGGTTGGCGGCGGGGCTGCTGGCAGTCGCGATCGGCCTGGTGGCCGTGGTTTACGAAGGGGCCCTGGCGGCGATGCGCCTGGACATGCCCCATTGGGTGATCCTCATGCTGGCCGTCGCCGTGCCGCTGGCGCTCGGCAAGGCCGCGGATCGCGTCTGGCGCCAGTTGCGATAGGGGCCCTGCATTCCGGTCGCGGGAAGGGGGAAGGCGCCTATTTCGCCTTCACCATCGTCGAGATCAGCTCGTAATAGCTGGCGAGATCGATCGCGCGCTCGAACTGGCAGCCGATCCGGCCACCCAGCGCCCAGCGCACATCGGCCACCACGGTGCCCGCATGCGGCAGCACCACGCGGATGCGCGCGCCCGTCTCGAACGGATCGTCGCATCGCGCCATCAGGCCATGCGGCGAGATGTTGACGATGATGAAGTTCAGCTGCTTCGCATCGGGGCCGAAGGCGCGCGCGCGGTAATAGACGTCTTCACGCCCCTCCCGCCGGATCTCCGAATAAGCCAGGTTCGATCCAAAATTCACGCACGGCCTCATGAAACGCTTGAGGTACGTCTGCGGTTGATACCGTTACCGCGTGAATCTCGTTGCAACGAAGACGCTTAACAGCGACTTATCAGGCCTGTCCGAGGAATGTCATGCGGGCACCAGCATCCCGTGCCTCTTCCTGCCGAAGCTGAGCTTGACCGGCGCGGCCACCGCGATCTCGAGCATGGGGTCGTGCACCACCTGGTCGTCGACGCGGATCGCGCCCTCGGCGATCTTGCGGCGCGCCTCGCCCTTGGAGGGGCAAAGGCCGAGCGCGATCAGCCCGTCGACCACGGCGATGCTGCCGCCCGCCACCGGATGAGTGGGCAGCGAACCGCCGGCCGAGCCTTCCTCGAACACCTTGCGGGCCGTCTCGGCGGCTTCCTCGGCGGCGGCGCGGCCGCGGCACATGGCAGTCGCCTCGTTAGCCAGGATCTTCTTGGCTTCGTTGATCCCGGCGCCTTCCAGTGCCTCGAGCCGGGCGATCTCGTCCAGCGGCAGGTCGGTGAACAGGCGGAGGAAGCGACCGACGTCGCGATCGTCGGTGTTGCGCCAGAACTGCCAGTAATCGAACGCCGGGAGCTGGTCCTCGTTCAGCCAAACCGCGCCCGACATGGTCTTGCCCATCTTGCCGCCATCGGCCGTGGTGATCAGCGGCGTGGTGACGCCATAGACTTCGGTGCCGTCGACCCGCCGCGCCAGTTCGATGCCGTTGACGATGTTGCCCCACTGGTCCGATCCGCCCATCTGCAGGCGGCAGGCGGCGCGGCGCGACAGCTCCAGGAAATCATAGCCCTGGAGGATCATGTAGTTGAACTCGAGGAACGAGAGCGACTGTTCACGATCGAGGCGCAGCTTCACCGAATCGAAGCTCAGCATCCGGTTGATCGAGAAATGCCGACCGATGTCGCGCAGGAAGGGGATATATTCCAGCTTGTCGAGCCAGTCGGCATTGTCGACCATCACCGCATCGCTGGGGCCGTCCCCGAAGGTGAGGAACTTCTCGAACACGGTCTTGATCGAGGCGACGTTCGCGCGGATCGTCTCGTCGGTCATCAGCTTGCGCGCCTCGTCCTTGAACGAGGGGTCGCCGATCTTGCCGGTGCCGCCGCCCATGAGGACGATCGGCTTGTGCCCCGCCTGCTGGAGGCGGCGCAGCAGCATGATCTGGACGAGGCTGCCGACGTGCAGCGAAGGCGCGGTGGGATCGAAGCCGATATAACCGGGCACGACCTGCCTGGTGGCGAGATCGTCAAGCGCCTCCGGGTCGGTAACCTGGTGGATGTAACCGCGTGTGGAGAGCAGGCGGAGCAGATCGGACTTGAATTCGGTCATGATGCGCGCCGCATAGCCGAGGCGCGCGGGCGCGTCATCCCCGGCCAGGATATGCGACAGGTCCGGAGAATGTGCGGAATATCGCACGACGCTGATAGGGGGTGTCACCAGATTCGCACGCTTTAGGCTTGTCGCTGGAAGGCCTATGTGGATAAGTATCTGTGAAGATATGAATTTTCTCGGATGCTTTGCCGGGCGGCGGGCTTTGGCAAGTGGCTGTACAATGGCCGGACATCAACATCGTCCGTCACGAAACCGGCCGAGTATCCGAGAGAGGATTCGATCCCGTGCCCATAGCGCTGCGCGCCCTTGCCGGCGGCACCGTGCCGCTTGCCTTGCTGCTGACCGGCGGCGCGGCGGCGGCGCAGGCCGTCCGGGAGGTTCCGGCCGCGGCGCCACAGGACAAGGCGGGGGGCGGGAGCTATCCCGCGGCGGCGGCGGGCGACGGCGCGGTCCCCGGCGGCTACAGCCTGTCGCGCTGGGCCGAGGACTGGCGGGCGATGCGCGACCCGGCGCGACGCGACGATCCGCTGGACCGGCTGAAATTCCTGCCGCTCGACGCGGATGGCGACATCTATCTGACGCTGTCCGGCGAGGCGCGGCTGCGCGTCAACCTGACGAGCAATCCGGGCCTGCGCGCGGCGCCGCACCAGCGGCAGGACATCAACCGGCTGGTCGCCGGGGCCGACCTCCATCTGGGCCCGCATCTGCGCCTGTACGGGGAAGTCGCGCATGGCGGCATTTCGGGGCGGGAGCTGGGCGTGCCGGCGGCTTCGCTGCGCAACGACCTCGTCTTCCAGCAATATTTCGCCGAGGCGACCGCCGAGCTGGGCGGGGTGGCGATCGGTGCCCGTTATGGTCGGCAGGAATTCACCGACGGGCCCAACCTGCTGGTCTCGCAGCGCGACAACAACACGATCCGCTATACGCTGAACGGCGTCCGGGCCTGGGCACGGAGCAGCTGGCTGCGGGTCGACCTGTTCGATCTGCGGCCCACGGCCTATGGCGATCTAGGTCCCGACGACGACGTCAACGATCCCGCGCGCCGTTTCTCGGGCGTGACCTTCGGCATCGCGCTGCCGAAGACCTGGTTGGGCGGCTCGAAGCTCTATCTCGATCCCTTTCTGTGGCGCCGGCGCAACGATGTGGGCGCCTGGGGCGGCCGGGTGGGCCCTGCGCGGCGCTATTATGCCGGCGCGCGGCTGTGGGGCGATGTGGGGCGAGTCGCGATCGACTGGTCGGTCAACCATCAATGGGGCCGCTATATCGGCCAGGACATCGATGCGTGGCAGGCATTCTTCGCCCAGAGCTATCGCCTCGGCAAATCCGCCACCGCGCCGCGCATCGGCTTCCATGCCGATTATGCCAGCGGCGGGGGCGGCTATGGCGATGGCAGGCTGCGCAACGCCTATGCCCCGTTCGGCAACAACATCTATTACAGCTACCAGCTGTTCCTGACCCCCTCGAACCTGATCACGGTGGCGCCGACGCTGGCCTTCTCGCCCGTGAAGGGGGTACGGCTGACGGCGGAGTATGAGCTGGCCTGGCGCGACGATGCGCGCGATGCGGTGTACCGCGCCAACGGCCAGCCCTTTGCCGGCACGCAGAAGGTCGCGGATCGCAAGATCGCGGACGTGAGCCGGGCGCAGCTGGTCTGGACGATCTCGCCGCGCCTCTCCGTCACCGGCCGGTACGAGCATCTGGCGGCCGGCCCGTCGCTCGCCAAGGCCGGGTATCGCAGCTCCGATTTCCTGTCCGGCTGGGTCAGCTTCCGGTTCTGAACCCGTTTCGCCGATCGGGCGAACTGGGCTAGGGCGGGGCGCATGCCACGCCATGTCCCTCTGGTCCCGCATCCCGCCCATCCGCCGCATGGGGTGGAGCGCGTCGAGGCCACCGCCGATATCCGGCGCGGCCCGAGCATCCTTGCCTATCGCGTGACGGGATCGATGCCGAAGCTGCCGGCGCCCGCCATGCCGGAGCGGACCGACGGGCTATGGCGGCACACCTGCTTCGAACTGTTCGTGAAGCCGGCGGGCGGCGAGGGCTATTTCGAGTATAATTTCTCGCCTTCGACGCAGTGGGCGGCGTACCGGTTCGACGGGTATCGCGAGGGCATGCGCGACCAGCCGCTCGTCGCGCCGGTGATCGAGCCGCTGGAGGACGGCATCCGCGTGCAGGTCGATCTGGGCGCATTGCCCGGCGGCGTCTGGCACGTCGCCATCACGGCGGTGATCGAGGAGACGGATGGCGCCAAATCCTATTGGTCCACCGCGCACGGCCCGGGGGCGCCCGATTTCCATGCGCCAGGCAGCTTCGTGATCGAGGTGCCGGCGGGATAGCCTGCCAGCTGGGCGCGACGATCCGGCTTGCTTCGCCGCCGAACTCCCGGCACCTGCTGCGCCATGAAATTCGGCATCGACCGGCTGCTCGCCGACCCTGAGCTTCGTCGCCCCCTCGCGGGCAAGCGCGTGGCGCTGCTCGCGCACCCCGCCTCGGTGACGGCGGACCTGACGCATTCGCTGGACGCGCTGGTCGCCGCCGGGCTCGACGTCTCGGCGGTATTCGGTCCGCAGCACGGCGTGCGCGGCGACCTGCAGGACAATATGATGGAGTCGCCCGACTTCACCGATCCCACCTATGGCATGCCGGTGTTCAGCCTCTATGGCGAGGTGCGCCGGCCGACCGGCCAGTCGATGGGCACGTTCGACGTGCTGCTGGTCGACCTCCAGGACGTGGGCTGCCGCATCTACACCTTCGTGACGACCCTGCTCTACGTGCTCGAGGCGGCGGCGGCGCACGGCAAGAGCGTGTGGGTGCTCGACCGGCCCAATCCCGCCGGCCGGCCGGTGGAGGGCACGACCCTCCTCCCGGGCTGGGAGAGCTTTGTCGGCGCCGGGCCGATGCCGATGCGCCACGGCATGACGCTGGGCGAGATGGGGCATTGGTTCATCGCCCAGTTCAGGCTGGACGTCGACTATCGGGTGGTCGCGATGGAAGGCTGGCAGCCTGATGCCGCCCCGGGCTTCGGCTGGCCGCCCGAGCGGCCCTGGATCAACCCGAGCCCCAATGCCGCCAATGTCAACATGGCGCGTGCCTATGCGGGCACGGTGATGCTGGAGGGGACGCTGCTCTCGGAAGGGCGGGGCACCACGCGGCCGCTCGAGCTGTTCGGCGCGCCCGACATCGATGCGAAGGCGGTGATCGCCGAGATGCGCGCGCTGGCACCGGCATGGCTCGCCGGCTGCTCGCTGCGCGATCTCTGGTTCCAGCCGACGTTCCACAAGCATGTGGGCCAGCTCTGCTCGGGTGTGTTCATCCATGCCGAGGGGCAGGCCTATGACCATCGCGCCTTCCGGCCCTGGCGGCTCCAGGCCCTGGGCTTCAAGGCGATCCGCAAGCTGTATGGCGATTACCCGCTGTGGCGCGACTTCCCCTATGAATATGTCTTCGACAAGCTGGCGATCGACGTGATCAACGGCGGCCCGGACCTGCGCGAATGGGTCGACGATGCCGGGGCCGAGCCGGGCGATCTCGACGCGCGCACCGCGCCGGACGAGGCGGCCTGGGAAGAGGCGCGGCGGGGGCATCTGCTTTACTGACTTCACGCCCTTCCAGGGAGGGGATCAGCGGGGATTTGATTGTCGTGCATGAACCCCTTAACCACCCCAAGATGCTCGCGGGGCTCATATTCGCAGTCGAGGAGGCCGAGGGGCGTCCGGGGACGCTGATGGCGACATTGCCCTTTGGCGGGATGACGCTGCTCGAATATCAGGCGCGGCTGCTGTTCGGCGCCGGGGCCGAGCAGGTGCTCGTCGCGGTCGGCAAGATGACGCCGGCGCTGCTCGCCGCGGTCAACCGCGCCGCCAAGCGCCATCCCCGGATCGAGATCGTCCGCTCGGCCGAGGAAGCGGCCGAGAAGATCGCGCCCGGTGCGCAGGTGCTGGTGATGGCCGACGGACTGGTCACCACCGATCCGGTGATGGACAAGATGGCGACGGCGAGCGGCGAGGCGCTGCTCGTCACCGACGATCCGGCCTCGCCCGCCGCGATCGAGCGCCTCGACATGCGCGACAGCTGGGCCGGCGTCGCCCGGATCACGGTGGAGCAGCTCGCCCAGATCGCGCAGATGCCCGAGGATTACGACTTCCAGTCGGCGCTGCTGCGGGTCGCCGCGCAATCGGGCGCCGAACATGTCCCGCTCACTGCGGGCTGGCTCAAGAGCGGCCATGCGGTGGAGCGCAGTGTCGAGGGGCTGGCGGCACGCAACACCGGGGTGCTCGCTGCGCTTACCGAGCGACGCACCGACTGGGCGGACCGCTGGGTGTTCACCCGCGCCGCACGGATCGCGCTGCCCGAGCTGGTGGGCCGCAACGTGCCCGGCTGGTCGCTGAGCATCGCCGGCGGCGCGATCGCCGCGCTGGCGCTCGTCCTCACCGCGATGCGCTGGCCCGGGGCGGGCACCGTCGCCGCGCTGGCCGGCACCGCGACGCTAGCCACCGGCGCGGCGATGGCGGTGCTGCGCGGCGAGGACAAGCGCGCGCGCCTGCTCGAATGGGCGATCTTCGCGCTGTTCGCCCTGATCGCGCTGCTCATCGGCTGGGGCGAGTTCGCCGCCACGGCCAGCACCACGCCGCCGGTGCTCGCCCTGGTGGCCATGGCAGCCCAATTGCTCGTCGAGCGCGCGCCCTCCCGGCCGAAGCGCTGGTGGTCCAGCCCCTCGGCGCATCTGCTCATCCTGACGCCGTTCGCGCTGGCCGGATTCGCCACGATCGGCCTTGCTGCGGTTGCGATATATTCCTTCGCCACGCTCGCCGCGGCGGTTGAGGGCGCACGCGAAAAAGCTTAGTCTCGTCTTAAGGACATTTCCGCTAGCTTGAGGTCGATGTCGGATAATCCCGTCGACATGCGCGATGGTTCGGCCGTCGGCGCCCGGGAGCTGCTCGCACGTGCGGCGGCTGCGGAGCTGCGCGCCTATAGGGGTCTGATGGTCGCGGTCGAAGATTTCTTCCTGCCCGAGGAGGCACGGCTCGACGAGCATAGCCGCGCAGGCCTGGCCGCGCTGCTTCGCGGGCTCGTGGAGACCGTGGAAGGCGAGATTCGCGAGCATGCGGTGCGCCTGCTCACCGGGCGCGGCGAAGCGGAGCTGGTCGGCGCGCTGATCGAGCCGGGTACTGCCGTGCTCGCGCGCCTATGGTCGTCCGGCCTGCTGCGCGACGGCGACCTGATGGCCGAGCTGATCGCCCGGGTGCGCCAGGAGATGCTGGGCACGGCGCTGCCCATGAGCGCGCCGGACGACCCCGAGCGGCCCAGCCTGATCAACCGATTCGTCCAGCACCCCGACCGGGTGGTCGCCGCCAGCGCCATGGCCGTGCTGATCGCCGAAAGTCGCCGCAGGACGAGTCCCGAAGTGGGACAATTCCAGACCGAGCTTCCCGCCGAACTGCACCACAAGCTGGTGTGGTGGACGGCCGCCGCGCTCCGCGAAGGGGTGGAGGGCATCAACGAGGCGCTCGACCGGGCACTTTGCGACGCGGCGCAGCGCAGCCTCGCCGCCTATGACGAGGGCGACCGGCTCGAGGCCGCCGCGATGCGCTTCGCCGCTGCGATCGACGCCCAGCCGGGTGAGCTTTCGGGCATGCTTGTCGAATCGCTCGGCGACCGGCGGGTCGTGCTGTTCATCGCGCTGCTCGCCCATGCGATGGGCGTGCCCTATGCGCTCGCCCGCGATCTCGTGCTCGATCCCGCCGCCGAGCGGCTGTGGCTGGCGCTGCGTGCGCTCGAGATCGGCCGCGAGGGCGTGGCCCAGATCGGCTATGCGCTGAGCGAGGCCGATCCGCGGCGCGACCTGGAGAAATTCGCCGACACGCTCGATACGATCGCCGCGATCGCCCCGGCCGAGGCGCGCAATGCGCTGGCGCCACTCCGGCTCGATCCCGATTATCGCGCGGCGCGGATCGCATTGCAGCGGGGTGGGGCGAAGTGAACGTCATCGACCCCAATCTTCCGCTGTCGATCGCCAGGCTGGACGCCGAAGGACGGCTGATCGACGCCGAGGCACGGCTGTTCGAGCTCAACATGCGTGCCGGCGGCACGATCGGCGCCCCGCTCGCCGTGCCGCAGATCGCCACGCTCGCACGGCTCTCGCAGCGGCTGGGCATCGCCATCTCGCGCAACGTCATCGCCGCGGATGGCGAGGACGATCTCGAATTGTGGGTGCGGGCCGAGCCCGAGCAGGGCGGCGTGCGCCTCGAAGTCAGCGGCTGGCGGCTGCGACCGGGCTGGCGCGCGCCGGCCGGCGAGCCCGAGCGCGACGGCGACTTCTTCCGCTCGGCGGCCGACTGGTTGTGGGAGACCGACGCGTCGCTGCGCATCACCTTCCTCTCGATCGAGGCGGGCGCGCGCTACGGGTTCGACAGTTCGATGATGCTCGGCCAGCCGCTGACTCGGCTCTTCCGGCTCGAACAGGACGAGGCCGGCGAATTGCCGATCCTTTCCGCGGTCGCGGCGCACGGGCGGTTCGACGGGCAGAAGGCCGAACTGCGCGGCACCGGCCGGATGGTGCGCCTGGCCGCCACGCCGCGCACCGATCCGGGCGGCCGCTTCGCCGGTTTCGTGGGGGCGGCGCACATGCTGGACCAGGCGATGCCGGCCGCGCCCAAGGTGGATGCGCCGGTGCCCGCCGCCGCCGTGCCCTTTGGCGGCTTCCCCGATTCGTTCAGCCAGCGGCTCGACCGGGCGCTGCGCGGACCGCTCGGCAAGATCATCGCCAATGCCGATTCGATCAGCGCGCAGACCGAAGGGCCGCTCAAGCCCGATTATGCGGAATATGCGAGCGATATCGCCAATGCCGGGCGGCATCTGCTCGGGCTGGTCGACGACCTGGTCGATCTGCAGGCGATCGAGCGCGACGATTTCGACACGGCGGACGAGGAGATCGACCTGGCCGATGTCGCGCGCCGCGCCGCCGGGCTGCTCGCGGTGCGCGCCGCCCAGGCCGAGGTGCGGATCGACCGGCCGGCAATGGACGAGAGCATTCCGGTGCAGGGCGAGTTTCGCCGCGCGCTGCAGGTGCTGGTCAACCTGATCGGCAATGCGGTGCGCTATTCGCCGCCGGGCGGGATGGTGTGGATCCGGCTGGAGCGCGACGAGGCGCGCGGCCATGTGATCGTCGCCGATCAAGGCAAGGGCATCGCCCAGGCCGATCAGGAGAAGATCTTCGAGAAGTTCGGCCGCGTCGATCCGAACGAGCCCGGCGGATCGGGGCTGGGCCTCTACATCGCCCGCCGGCTCGCCCGGGCGATGGGCGGCGACCTGGTGGTGGACAGCGCGCCGGGGCAGGGCGCCCGCTTCGTGTTCAGCCTGCCGATCCGGCAATAGGGCGCCCGCCGGAACCCGGCGGACGCCCCAGCAGCCTCCTCAGGCTCGATCAGCGGCGATAGCAGACCGTCACGCGGCGATGATGGCGCCATTCGGTGCGGCAATAGCGATTGCCGCGATGATAGCGGCCGCGATCCCAGCCGCGACCACGGTCCCAGCCGCGGCCGCGATCCCAACCGCGATGGCGGCCGCGATCCCAATGGCGGCGGTCACGGTCGCGATGGCGCCAGTCCTGCGCCGCCGGCGCGGCGGCTGCCAGCGCGATCACGCTGGTGGTGGGTACCGGCGCGGCAGCGGCCGGCGTTGCGGCGCTGGCAATGCCGACAGTGGCGAGCGCGGCCGCGGCGATCAGCTTGGCAAGGTTCATTTCGAGTCTCCATTCCTCTCTTCCCGCATGGGCAGAACGATAGAGAAGCGATTGAGTCGCGTTGCTGAACCCGTTCGTATGCTGCGGTTAAGGTTGGCGCTCTCCGCGCTCGGCGCGGCGGGCGGCCTTGCGCTCGGCGCTGGTAGGGACGAGGCGGGCCCCGCCGACCAGGATCGCGCTCAGCAAGGCGATGACGCCGCCGCGGATCGCCCAGGTCTGGCTGCCGATCATCGGGCTGGAAGCAGGCAGATGGAGGATGCCGAGGCCCTGGAGCATGAACACCACGCCCGCGAGGATGCCGAGGATGCCGGCGAGGATCAGGATGTTCTGGCGCATTCCACGACTCCGAAGCGAAGGTCGCGGATGGTTAACCGAAAACGCCGCCCCCGCGAAGGCAGGGACGGCGTTTTCGAGCCGATACCGGGAAGGGCGGCTCAGCGCTGGCCGACGGGCACGTAATCGCGCTGCACGGGGCCGGTGTAGAGCTGGCGCGGACGGCCGATCTTCTGCTCGGGATCCGAGATCATTTCGTTCCACTGCGCCACCCAGCCCACGGTGCGGGCCAGCGCGAACAGCGCGGTGAACATGGTGGTCGGGAAGCCGATCGCCGAGAGGATCACGCCCGAATAGAAGTCCACGTTCGGGAACAGCTTCTTCTCGATGAAATAGGGGTCGTTGAGCGCCATTTCCTCGAGCTGCAGCGCCACTTCGAACACCGGGTCGTTGACCTTGAGCGCGTCGAACACCTCGCGCACCGTCTTCTGCATCACGGTCGCGCGGGGATCGTAGTTCTTGTAGACGCGGTGGCCGAAGCCCATCAGGCGGAACGGGTCGTTCTTGTCCTTGGCGCGGGCGATATATTCGGGAATGCGCTCCGGACGGCCGATCTCGCGCAGCATGTTGAGCGCCGCCTCGTTGGCGCCGCCATGCGCCGGGCCCCACAGACAGGCGATGCCCGCCGCGATGCAGGCGAAGGGATTGGCGCCCGACGAACCGGCGAGGCGCACGGTCGAGGTCGAGGCGTTCTGCTCATGGTCGGCATGGAGGATGAAGATGCGGTCCAGCGCCTTCTCGACGACCGGGTTCACTTCATAGGGCTCCGCCGGCACGCCGAAGGTCATGCGCAGGAAATTGCCGGTGTAGCTCAGGTCGTTCTGCGGATAGAGGAACGGCTGGCCGACGCTGTACTTGTAGGCCATCGCCGCGATCGTCGGCATCTTCGCGATCAGCCGGTGCGACGCGATCATCCGCTGCTGCGGATCGGTGATGTCGGTTGAATCGTGATAGAAGGCCGAAAGCGCGCCGACCACGCCGCACATCACCGCCATCGGGTGCGCGTCGCGGCGGAAACCGCGATAGAAGGTCGCCAGCTGCTCGTGCAGCATCGTGTGGCGGGTGATCGTGTGGCTGAACTTGTCGAGCTCGTCCTGCGAGGGCAGCTCGCCGTTCAGCAGGAGGTAGCTGACCTCCATGAAGCTCGAATGCTCGGCGAGCTGGCCGATCGGATAGCCGCGATGGAGCAGCACGCCCTCGTCGCCGTCGATATAGGTCAGGCCCGATTCGCACGACGCGGTCGACGTGAAGCCGGGGTCGTAGGTGAACATGCCGGTCTGGCCATAGAGCTTGCGGATGTCGATGACGTCCGGTCCGACGCTGCCCGACAGGACCGGATACTCGACATCCTTCCCCGGAACCTGCAGCTTCGCGGTATCGCTCATAAACGTCGTCCTATCTTTGGGCCGGGCCTGGAATCAGGCCGGCACGGTCATCTGATCAGCGATGCGGGCCAGGCTCTCCTCGCGCCCCAGCAGAGCCAGGACGTCGAAGATGCCCGGGGACGTCCGGCGCCCGGTGAGCGCCGCGCGCAAAGGCTGCGCGGCCGCACCGAGCTTGACACCCGCATCTTCCGCAACGGTGCGTACCGCCGCTTCGAGCGCTTCCGTATCCCAGCTTTCCACGCCGTCAAGCGCGGCGTGCAGCTGGGCCAGCAGCGCCCGCGCGTCGCCCTCTAGCAGAGCCTGGGCACCGTCGTCCAATTCCAGTGGGCGGGTGCGAAACAGGAAGGCCGCTCCGTCCGCCAATTCGAGGAGATTCGCGGCGCGCGGCTTCAGTGCGGCCATGCTGCGGCGCAGAAGATCCCGCTGCGATTCCGAAAGTTCGAAACCGATTCGCGCGGCTACCAGATCGGCGAGGCGATCATCGTCCGTGGCGCGGATATAGTGGCCGTTGAGATTCTCGAGCTTCTTGAGGTCGAAGCGGGAGGGCGACTTGCCGACGCCGGACAGCTCGAACCATGCGATCGCCTGTTCGCGGCTGATGATCTCGTCGTCGCCATGCCCCCAGCCGAGCCGGAGCAGATAGTTGGACAGCGCCTCGGGCAGGATGCCGAGTTGGTCGCGATATTCGTCGACCGCGACGGCATTCTTGCGCTTCGACATCTTGGTGCCGTCGGGATTGAAGATCAGCGGGATGTGCGCGTACTGGGGCTCTTCCCAGCCTCCCTCGATCGCCTGCATGGCGCGATAGATCGGCAGCTGGCGGAACGCGTTGTTGAGGTGATCGTCGCCGCGGATCACATGCGTCACGCCCATGTCGTGATCGTCGACCACCACTGCGAGCATATAGGTCGGCGTGCCGTCCGAACGGAGCAGGACGAGATCGTCCAGCTCGCTGTTGTTGACGGTGACCGGGCCCTGGACATGATCCTCGATCGTCACCGCGCCTTCTCGCGGCGCCTTCAGGCGGATGACATAGGGCGCGTTGCCGCCCTCGGCGGGGTCGCGGTCGCGCCAGCGGCCGTCATAGCGCAGGGGCTGCTTGTTCGCCTTCTGCTCGGCGCGCATCGCCTCCAGCTCCTCGGCGGTGGCGAAGCACTTATAGGCATGGCCATGTGCGAGCATCGTGCGCGCGACTTCGGCGTGCCGCTCGGCACGGGCGAACTGATAGACTTCGTCGCCGTCCCAATCGAGGCCCAGCCAGCGCATCCCGTCGAGGATCGCGGCAATCGCCGGCTCGGTCGAGCGCGCGCGATCGGTATCCTCGATGCGCAGCAGGAACTTGCCGCCATGATGGCGGGCGAACAGCAGGTTGAACAGCGCGGTGCGCGCGCCGCCGATGTGGAGAAAACCCGTAGGCGACGGCGCGAACCGCGTGACGACCCGTTTCGCACCCGTATCAGATGTTGCGCCCAACCGCGCTTGCTCCCAGACTAGATTTCCGATGGCCCATTCAGCCGCCGCAGGCGCCCCTAGCACGGGGTTTTCCCACCTTCAAATGGGGGGTGCGGCACTGTTCCGCCAGACCGGGGAGGCAGTCGAGCGCTGGCTCGAGGCGGAACGGGCGCAGTTGCCGCTCTGGCTGCCCGTGGCGCTGGGCGGCGGGATCACCGCCTGGTTCCTGCTCTCCGACGCGACGCGCTGGATCGCGTTCCTGCTTGCAGCGGGCGCGGTGGCGCTGCTGGGGCTGGTGCTGCCCGGGCGGCTGGGGCGGGTGCTGCTGCTCGGCGGGCTTGCCCTGGCAGCTGGGTGCGCGCTGATCTGGTGGCGGGCGGAACATGTCGCGGCGCCCGTGCTGGCGCGGCCGGCAGTGGTGGAGATGACCGGCCGCGTGGCGGCCGTCGAGCCGCTGCCGGCGCGCGCGCTGGTGCGGGTGACGCTGTTGCCGGGCCGGCGCGACCTGCCGCCGCGGGTGCGCGTGAACCTGGCGGCGAAGGACGTGCCCGAAGGCGTGGCGCGCGGCGCGACGGTGCGGCTGCGGGCCCGGCTGATGCCGCCCGCGGGCGCGTCGGTGCCGGGCGGTTACGACTTCGCCCGCGCGGCATGGTTCAACGGCCTGGGGGCGACGGGCAAGGGCTTTGCCCCGGTGGACGTGGTGGCGCCCGCCGAAGCATCGGGCGCGGACCTGCGCGCCGCGCTCTCGGCGCATATCCAGTCGCGTATTCCCGGCAGCGGCGGCGGCATCGCTTCCGCGCTCGCCACGGGGGACGAAGGCGCGATCGCCGAAGCCGATGTCGAGGCGATGCAGCGCTCGGGCCTTGCGCACCTTCTCTCGGTGAGCGGGCTGCACGTGACGGCGGTGACCGCGGCGGCGATGCTGCTGGTGCTCAAGCTGCTCGCCCTGAGCCCGACGCTGGCGCTGCGCTGGCGGCTGCCGCTGGTCGCGGCCGGGGCGGGGGCGCTGGCCGCGATCGGCTATACCTGGCTCACCGGCGCCGAAGTGCCGACGATCCGCTCCTGTGTCGCCGCGCTGCTCGTGCTGCTGGCGCTCAGCCTGGGACGCGAGGCGATCACGCTGCGGCTCGTCGCGGCAGGCGCGCTGCTCGTGCTGCTGCTCTGGCCCGAGGCGCTGGCGGGGGCCAGCTTCCAGCTGAGCTTTGCGGCGGTGACGGCGATCGTCGCGTTGCACGAGAGCCCGCGCATGCATCGCTGGTTCGGCAAGCGCGAGGAGGGTCGGGGCGCGGCGCTGCTGCGCGGTGCCGGCTCGCTGTTGCTCACCGGGGTGGTGGTCGAACTGGCACTGATGCCGATCGGGCTGTTCCACTTTCACCAGGCCGGCCTCTATGGCGCGCTCGCCAACATCGTCGCCATCCCGCTCACGACCTTCGTGATCATGCCGCTCGAGGCGCTGGCATTGCTGCTCGACCTGATCGGGCTCGGCGATCCCGCCTGGTGGCTCACCGCGCGGACGCTCGACCTGCTGCTCTGGCTGGCCCGGACCGCCGCTTCGGCGCCGGGCGCGGTGGCGGCGCTGCCGGCAATGCCGCACGGCGCCTTCGCGCTGGCGATGGCAGGCAGCCTGTGGCTGGCCCTGTGGCGTACCCGCGTGCGCTGGGTGGGCGCGGTGCCGCTGGCGATCGGGCTGGCCTGGATGCTCGCCACGCCCGCGCCCGATCTGATCGTCACCGGGGACGGGCGGCATCTCGCGATTCGCATGCCCGATGGCAGCATGGCCCTGCTGCGCGACCGGGCGGGGGACTATACCCGGGACATGCTGGCGGAGACGGGCGGTTCCGATGCCGAGCCGGTTGCGCTCGCCGACCAGCCGGGCGCGCGATGCAGCCTGGACCTCTGCATGATCGAGCATCGGGCTGGCGGCCGCGCCTGGCGCGTGGCGGCGACGCGGAGCGGCTATGCGCTGCCCTGGGCCGAGTTCATCGCCCTGTGTCGCAGCGTCGACGTGATGATCAGCGACCGGCGCCTGCCGCCCGGCTGCATGCCGCGCTGGCTCAAGCTCGACCGGCCGGCGCTGGCGAAGACCGGCGGGGTGGCGATCGCCTTTGCCAGCGGGCGGGTGACGATGGTGCGCGGGGCGGGGCGGCACCCCTGGCTCGATCCGTCCAGGGTACAGCCGGCCCGCACTCCCATTGCCGGGGCGCGAAATCCCTAGCTTTCAGCCGGGCCGGGCGCTCAATATTTGCGAAGCAGCCCGGCAAGGCGGCCCTGCACGCGGACCTGGTCGGGACGGTAGCGCTGGGGATTGTAATCGCGATTGGCCGGATCGAGGCGGATCATCGCGCCTTCCTTGCGGAAATATTTCAGCGTCGCTTCATTCTCGTCGATCAGCGCCACCACGATTTCGCCGTCCCGGGCAATCTCGGTGCGGCGGATCAGGGCATAGTCGCCGTCGAGAATGCCGGCCTCGACCATCGAATCGCCCGCCACTTCGAGCGCATAATGCTCGCCCGCGCCGAGCAGCGCGGCGGGAACGGGCAGCATGGCCGAATCCTGCAGCGCCTCGATCGGCGTGCCGGCGGCGATGCGGCCGTGCAGGGGAATCTCGACCACGTCATTGGCGGGAGCCGGGAGTGTCGACGGCGCGGAAGTTGCGGAAGTCGAGGCCATGGGAGACGCGGTTTTCGTTCCCGAAGCCTTCTTGGTCTCGCCCCGTTCCGGCATGCGCAGTACTTCGAGCGCGCGGGCACGATTGGGCAGGCGGCGAATGAACTCGCGCTCCTCCAGTGCCGAGATCAGCCGATGGACACCCGACTTCGACTTGAGGTCGAGCGCTTCCTTCATTTCCTCGAACGAAGGTGACACGCCAGTCTCGGCAAGCCGATCGGCAATGAAGCAGATGAGCTCGTGCTGCTTGCGCGTGAGCATCCAGTTTCTCCCGGTCTGGAACAGACTGGGAACGTTTTTGCAATGTTCCGCTTGCTTGTCAAGCGATGTCGAGGATTTCCGCCGAGTCGCCGGTTTTCGCCTCAGGAGCGCCCGCCGGGCGGACGATCAGGCAGGTGGCGCGCGCCAGCGTGCGCAGCATCGAGGAATCCTGGATCGTCGCGGCGCGGGCATGGCCGTCGATCAGCTCGGCGCGGAGATAATCGGCGCGGGGGCCGGTGGCGGGCAAGGGCTCGCCCAGGGTAACGGTGCGGGTGCGCGGCAGCGGATCGGCGGCACCGGCGAGACGCGCGACCAGCGGACGGACGAAGAGGGTCGCGGTGACGAAGGCAGAGACGGGATTGCCGGGCAGGCCGAGCACCGCCGCATCGCCCAGCCGACCGGCCATCATCGGCTTGCCGGGCCGCAGCGCGATCTTCCAGAAATCGATCGCTGCGCCGGCGGCCTCCAGCGCGGGGCGGACAAGGTCGTGATCGCCGACCGAGGCGCCGCCGGTGGTGACGAGCAGGTCGCAGTCGAGCGCGCGGAACGCCGCTTCGAGCACGTCCTGGCGATCGGGCAGGATGCCGAGGTCGATCAGCTCGACCGGCAGCCCGGCGAGCTGCGCCGCGAGGAGCAGGCGGTTGGTCTCGGGGATCTGGTCGGGGCCAAGCGGCGTGCCGGGAGGAGCGAGCTCGTCGCCGGTGGAAAGCAGCGCGACGCGCACCTTGCGGCGGACGGGCAGGGCGGCATGGCCCGCGATCGCGGCGAGCGCGATCCGGGCGGGCGTGATCGCTTCCCCGGCGCGGATGAGCAGGTCGCCCTGGGCGAAATCGAGCCCGCGCGGACGGACGCTGCTGCCCGGATGCGGCGGGCCTTCGCCGGCGAGCGCGAGGCGGCTGCCGTCGCGGGCGGCTTCCTCCTGCACCAGCACGGTGTCGGCGCCGGGCGGGAGCGGGGCGCCGGTGAAGATGCGCAGCGCCTGGCCGGGGCCGATCCCGCCGCCGAAGCCATGGCCGGCAGCGCTTTCCCCGATCACCTCCCAGGGGCCGGGCAGGTCGGCGAAGCGGATGGCATAGCCGTCCATCGAGGAGAGATCGGAGGCGGGCTGGGTGCGCAGCGCCGCCACGTCCCGGGCCGCCCATCGCCCTGCCGCCTCGGCGAGCGGGCATGTCTCCTCCGCCATCGGCATGGCGCGCGCGAGCAGGCGGCGCTGGGCTTCGGCGACGGGGAGGAAGGCGGACATGGATCCGGCCTAGGCCAGCGCCGCGCACGGCGCCAGCCTCAGGATCGGCCGGCAATCCGCCCCAGGTCGTGCTGCTTCAGCGGCAGGCGGAATTCGCACAGGAAGCGGTGGCGGTCATCGGTTTCGATCACCGAAGCCGGGCCGCCGCCGATGTTCGGCAGCGAGATCCACAGCTGGGCGCCGGTCGCAAAGGGCGCGCGCGTCTCGAACTCGACGAGCTGGGGCGTGATCGCGCGCAGCTTGACGTTCCACCAGCGCACGCCCTCGCGCACGCGTGCCGGCGCGTCGAGGCGGATCGCCTGCTTGTCCGGGATCAGCCCGGTCGGCTCGTGCATCATCGCGATCCGCGTGTGATGCGACGGAGTCTGCTGCACCTGGCGCAGCCACGGCATCAGCACCTGCCAGGGCAGGTCCTCGTCAAAGGCGACGCCGGCGAGATTGCCCTGCGACCATTTCACTGCGCCGTCGAGCGGACGCAGGCCGTCGAAGTTGATCTGCACCAGATCGCCCAGCTGGAGCGCGATATCGGTCTCGAAGCCGCAGCCGCCCTGGGAGAGGTTGCGGCTGCGCGTGAATTCGACCTGGTTGCCGCGGCGCACGCAGATCGTCTGGTGCAGCTCGACGCGAGGCACCGAGCGGCGCTCGGCGGGAAGGGCGGCGAGATTGCGGGCGAGCGTGCCGATCACGTCGATCGGCAAGTCGAACAGGAAGCCCGCCGAGCCCTGCTCGGTCCAGGCGATGCGGCCGGGCAGCGACTGGCCGTTGGCGAGTTCGAGCCGGAGCCCTTCCTCCTCCACCACCTCGTCATCGAGCTGGAGCATGGCGCCGACCGCGCTGAGCTTGCGGATCGCGCAGGCCAGGCGGCCGGTCTCGCCCGCCAGGAAGGCCGAATCGAACGCGGCATGCTCGCCGGGTTCGGCAAGAAGCTGCGTGCCCGGAGGCTCGGCCGACAGGCTGAAAATGGTGGAGGACGCAAGTCCTTGTCGCATAAATGATTTTCCCGCCCCGGCCCATGCGGATAGTGGAGCCCAGGATCTGAAGGCGGGGTTAATCCGCAGGGTTGCGGAATTCCTAATGCGCGCGCCGAACCCTCAATCCCGATCCGGCGCCCCCAACGGGAAATAGGCGCGATAGGGCCGGGCTTCCTCGACGCAGCGGGCGACCGAGGGGCGGGCGAGCAGGCGGGCGCGATAGGCGCGCAGATTGGCCAGTGCCTCGGGGATCGGGCGTACCCAATCGGCATAGAAGAGCGAGGGCGCAGCGGCGCAATCGGCAAGGGTGAAGCTGTCTCCCACCGCCCAGACGCGCCCGGCCAGATGGGCGTCGAGCCAGGCATAGACCTTGTCGAGCCGCGCCATCGCCTCGCCGAGGCCGACGGGATCGCGCCGTTCCTCGGGCAGCAGCGCGTCGAGCACCGGCCTCTGCATCGTGCCCATCACGTAATTGTCGAAGATCCGGTCGAGCATCCGGGCCTGCACGGCGATATCGGCATCGGCGGGGATCATCGGCACCGGGCCGAGGTGATGGACGTGAAGATATTCGATGATCGCAGTCGCCTCGAGCACCGTGCGGTCGCCTTCGACCAGGACCGGGAAGAGCTTGAGCGGCCAGCGCGCCTCCAACTCGGCATTGGCCTCGGCGTCCTCCAGGTTGCGGAAGGTGAAGGCGGTGCCGTTCTCGTAGAGCGGGATCAGCGCCTTCCAGGTGTAGGACGAGAAGGGGTGGCCGAAGAGCTGAAGGGTCATGGCATCCTCTGATAGTTAGGTTATTGGCTAACTATTTCGATTCGACGGCGCTGTCACGCATTTTCTCGCCCTTGCCTCGCCCTGACATCGCTTCGTCATCCCCGCCAGCGCGGGATGACGGGGTTTGCTGATTGAGACGGGATCCGCTGATCCGAGCGCGACCTCAGGCCGCCCAGTCGCCCGATTTGCCGCCCTTCTTGGAGAGCAGGCGAATCTCGCCGATCACCATCGCCCGGTCGAGCGCCTTGGCCATGTCGTAGAGCGTGAGCAGCGCAGTGGAGACGGCGGTGAGCGCTTCCATCTCGACGCCCGTCTGTCCCTCGGCGGCGGCAGTGGCGGTGACCGTCACGCCCGCCTCGTCGGGCGCTAGGTCGACTGCGACCCGGGTGAGCGGCAGGGGATGGCAGAGCGGGATCAATTCGGCAGTGCGCTTGGCGGCCATGATCCCGGCGATGCGGGCGGTGGCGAGCACGTCGCCCTTCTTCACCGCCCCGGCGCGGATCGCGGCGGCTGCCTCCGCCGACATCGCGATCCGCCCGGTGGCGACTGCCTCGCGCAGGGTGACGGCCTTGCCCGCGACATCCACCATGCGCGCCGCGCCGGTTTCGTCGAGATGGGTGAGGTCCGTCATTTCCCGTTCCCCGAGGGGAAGAGGGAAGTTGCGCGCGCCCCGCTCATCCCACCAGGGCCCGGGTTGCGGCTTCCACATCGTCCTGGCGCATCAGCGACTCGCCGATCAGGAAGCAGCGGATGCCGTGCGCGGCCATCGCGTCCAGGTCGGCGCGGCCGTTCAGCCCGCTCTCGGCGACAAAGGTGCAGTCGGCCGGCGCATGGGCGACGAGTTCGTAGGTTTTCTGGACATCGACTTCGAAGGTCTTGAGATTGCGATTGTTCACGCCGATCAATCGCGAGCGGAGCCGAAGCGCCCGTTCGAGCTCGGCGGCATCGTGCACCTCGACCAGCACGTCCATGCCAAGGCCGAGCGCCGCATCCTCGATCTCGGCCATCTGCGCATCCTCGAGCGCGGCGACGATGATCAGGATCGCATCGGCGCCGATCGCGCGCGATTCGAGCGCCTGCCACGGATCGACCATGAAGTCCTTGCGGATCACCGGCAGGTCGCAGGCGGCGCGCGCGGCGATCAGATACTCCTCATGCCCCTGGAAATATTCGAGATCGGTGAGCACCGAGAGGCAGGCGGCGCCGCCGGCCTGATAGGCGCGGGCATGGGCGGGTGGATCGAAATCGGCGCGGATCAGGCCCTTGGAGGGGCTGGCCTTCTTGATCTCGGCGATCAGGCCATAGCCGCCCGCCGCGGCCCGGGCATCGAGCGCGGCCCGGAAGCCGCGGGGCGGCGTGCGCGCGAGGGCAAGGCCGTGCAGGTCGGCGACGGAGGTGGCGCGGCGGCGCGCGGCGACCTCGTCGTGCTTGGTGGCGATGATCTTGTCGAGGATCGTGGACATCAAAAGGCGATCCAGCAGTCGAGCAGGGCCTTGGCAAGCCCCTTGTCGATCACTTCGGCGGCTTCCTCGACGCCTTCGCGCAAGTCGCTCGCCTGGCCGGCGACCACCAGCGCGGCGGCGGCGTTGAGCAGGACGGCGTCGCGATAGGGGCCGTGCTCGCCCTGGAGCAGGCGGTGCAGGGCGAGGGCATTGTATTCCGGGCCGCCGCCGCGAATGGCCGTCAGGGGGTGGCGGGGCAGGCCGGCATCCTCGGGGACGATCCGCGCCGGCAGGCCCGAACTGCCGATGCTGACCACGACGCTGGCCCGCTCGGTCGAGAGTTCGTCCAGCCCTTCCTCGCCCGAGACGATCGCGGCGGAATCCACGCCGAGCTGCTGGAGCGCCTCGGCATAGATCGGCGCATAGTCCGGGCGGGCGATGCCGATCAGCTGGCGGCGGACATGGGCGGGATTGGCCAGCGGACCCATCAGGTTGAAGATGGTGCGGCGGGCGATGCGGCGGCGCAGCGGCCCGATCCGCGCCAGCGAGGGGTGATGCGCCTGGGCGAACAGGAAGGCGATGCCGAGTTCGTGGAGCGATTCCTCGGCCCGGGCGCCGGCGCGGTCGAGATCGAGGCCAAGCGCCTCCAGCGTGTCGGCGGCGCCCGATTTGGACGAGGCGGCGCGGTTGCCATGCTTGGCGACCGGCACGCCCGCCGCGGCGACGACCAGGCTCACCGCGGTCGAGACGTTGAGCGTGTGGTGCCCGTCGCCGCCGGTGCCGCAAACGTCGATCGCGCCTGCGGGGGCGGTGATCGGGATCAGCCGGGCGCGCATGGCCCGCGCCGCCTCGGCGATTTCGATGCTGGTCTCGCCGCGCACCGACAGGTCGATCAGAAAGCGCTCGATCTCGGGCTCGGGCACATTGCCGTCGAGAATGTCGGCAAAGGCCTGGGCGGCGGATTCGCGGGCAAGCGGCGTCGCGGGATCGGGAAGGAGGGCAAATGGCGTCACGCGGGCTCTATCGGCCCTTGGGCGGGGCGAAGTCGAGCAAATCCTGCTGGAGGCGGTGTGAAGTCCGGCTGGAGCGGAAGCGGCTTGACCGGATCGCCGGGGCATCGTCTTGAAGGCGTTCAACCTTGGGACTTCGCGTCGATATGGTCTCCCCTCTGGTGCAGGCGCTGGCCCTGTTGCTGACGATCGCCGCGCCGACGGGGCAGGATCGGAGCGAGCCGGTCCATCAGGCGCAGATGGAAGCGCGGATCCGCGTGGCGCCGCGCCCGGTTGCCGGCAGCGACGGCGCGCGTCACCTCGCCTATGAGCTGCAGGTCACCAGCCATTATTCGGGCGATGCGCCGCTCCGGCTGACTCGCCTGGCGATCTTCGCGGGCGATGCGCGGACACCGCTGAAGACGCTGGAAGGCGCGGCGCTATGGGCGCTGCTCGGCCCGCAGGCGGCGGACGAGGCGCGGCAGGACGGCATCCCGATCGCCGACGGCGCGAGCCGGACGTTCTTCCTCTGGCTCGCCTTGCCGCCCGGCATGCGGCCCGCGTCGCTGCGGCACCAGCTGACCTTCCGTGCCGACAAGGGCGCGGTACAGCGCGCCGACGACGTGCGGACGCCCGTGGTCGCGGCGGCGCCGGTGCGGATCGGGCCGCCCCTGCGCGGCGGGCGCTGGCTGGCGGTCGAGGGGCCGGGCAATCATCTGTCGCATCATTGGGGCAGCATGGTCGCGATCGACGGCACGCTGAGCATCCCGCAGCGCTATGCGATCGACTGGTTCGGGCTGGACGCCGGCAGCCATTCGATTCGCGGCGCGCATGCCTCGCCGGCGGCCACCGTGGATGCGGACTGGATCGGCTATGGCCGGGACGTGTTCGCAGTGGGCGACGGTGTGGTGGTCGATGCGCGCGACGGCGTTCCGAACGGCAAGCCGCTGGCGCCGCAGCAAGTGCCGGACGACCTCACCGCGCGCAGCCTGTACGGCAATTTCGTCGTCCTGCGGATCGCGCCGGGCGTCTATGCGCACTACGCCCATCTGCAGGCCGGCAGCGTGCAGGTGCGGCCCGGCCAGCGCGTGCGCCGCGGCACGGCGATCGGCCGTCTCGGCCAGACCGGGAGCGCGGGCGCTCCGCATCTCCATTTCCACATCAGCGACCGGCCGGGCTTCGAGCGATCGGAGGGGCTGCCCTTCGTCATCGATCGGTTCACGCTGCTCGGGGAGGCGACGATCGAGGATAGTTTCGACCCGGCGGTGCCGGTTCGCGTGCGGGCGCCCGGCGCGCGCCTCCACCGCGACGAACTGCCGCTCGACGGCAGCATCGTGGCCTTTCCCTAGCCCGCTTCGATCAAGCGGCGGCCCTCGGGGTCGATCGCGAGGTCGCGCGCAATGGCCTCCGGATCGATCAGCTCGCGTTGTCGGAGGGCGCGTCGCCGTCGCCATCCAGGGCGCATCCGCCATGGTGGCGGCCATGGCGCGGCGGCATCTCGTCGGGAGTGAGCTTGCCGTCCTTGTTGACGTCGAGCTTGTCGAAGCGGGCAGTGGCCGCCGCGATCCATTCGGCGCGGGTGATCGTGCCGTCGCCATCGGCATCGGCGCGGGCGAACTGGCCCCCGGCCCCGTTTCGGGCGTGACCCATGCTGGCGGAGGCGATGCCGCCCGCCGCCACGGTGACCAGCACGCCAGCGAGCGTCGCGCTGACCAGCTGCAGCTTGTGGTCCATTGCGTTCTCCTTCCCGCCCGGAATCGGGCCAGGCTGGAGAAAATCGCGGGCGAACGTCGCGCGACTATGTCGGCGGACGGCCGAATTTGTCGCAAATTATCCTAGCGTCAGGCGAGCGCGCCCGCCCCGATCCCGGCGATCCGGAGGAAGTTCGCCAGCATCGCATGGCCATGTTCGGTGGCGATGCTCTCCGGATGGAACTGTACCCCGTGGATCGGCAGCGTCCTGTGCCGGAAGCCCATCACATGCGCGTCGTCCGCAGTGGCGTTGACCACCAGATCCTCGGGAATGTCGGTGACGATCAGCGAATGGTAGCGCGTCGCGGTGAAGGGCGAGGGCAAGCCTTCGAACAGGCCGGTGCCGTCATGGCTCACCGGGCTCGTCTTGCCGTGCATCAGCCCGCCGCGGACCACCGATCCGCCGAAATGCTGGCCGATCGCCTGATGGCCGAGGCAGACGCCGAGCAGCGGCTTGCCAAGGTCGGCGCAGGCGGCGACGAGATCGAGGCTGATCCCCGCTTCGTTGGGCGTGCAGGGGCCGGGCGAGATCAGGAACGCCTGGGCATTGCTGGCGACGGCGTCCCGCGCGGTGAGCGCGTCGTTGCGCACCACCTGCACGTCGGTGCCCAGCTCCATCAGATAATGGACCAGGTTCCAGGTGAAGCTGTCGTAATTGTCGATGACGAGGATCATGGTGGAACGCGCTACCGCGTCTGGAACGCTACGACAATCGGCCCGATCGGTGCGCCGCCGTCCAGCCGGTCGGACACCGGGTCCCACAGGCGGGAGACGGCACCATCGAGATAGAGTGCATCGGGCGCGGCGAGCCGGTCGCGGAACAGCCGGGCGAAGCGGCCGAACGACACCGGTTCGTTGCTGATCGCGAACCAGGCGCTGCCGTTCAGCCCGACCCCGACTGCGTTGCGCACCTGGAGCGAAGTGCCGTTCTCGGCCAGCTTGGGATGGAGCTGGCCGTCGATCAGCAGCATCGGCCCCGACTGGGTGGCGAAACGGACGTGATCGGGTTTGTTCTTCGCGAAATCGTCGGTGGTGGCGACGTGCCAGCCCTTCGCATCGCCCCAGAACACGCCGTTCGGCTGCATGTGGAAATTTCCGGGGCCGGGGCGCCGGTTGAGCGGCTTCTGCTCGGCGCCGTCCTCGACATAATAGCCGATCGGCAGGCCGGACGCATCGAACATGCCGGCGTTCATCGCGAAGGCGATGCGCGGGTGGCGCGGGCCCAGCCGCGGCTCGAGCCCGGTGAAGTCGCGCATCGGGCGGCCGTCCTTGCCCTTGTCGACCAGCATCAGCTCGTGCTTCTGCGGATCGGCGCGGCACACGGTGAAGCGGCTGCCTTCGAAGCGGATGTCGCGGCACGCCGCGTCGATGCTGCCGTTGGAGGCGCAGGCGGCAAGCAGCAGGAAGGCGCCGGCGGGGGCGATCGGCCGGATCATCCGTGCCACTTAGGGGCAAAAGACGCGGAGGCAAGACGCCGCGTGCCTTGGGCTTGCCATAGTGAGACGGCACGCCGGGCGGCGAGGGGCGTTGTTGCGCCGGAAGGAGTGCTCATGATCGTTCGTTTGCTCGTTGCCGCCGCGTTGCTCGCGGGGCCCGCCATGGCGCAGGACGGCAAGCAGTCGCAGAATACCGATAGCAGCGGCCCGCCCAAGCGGGTGCGCAGCATCCTGCTCTACGGGCAGGAGGAATGCCCCAAGCCGCAGAGCGAGGAAGAGATCGTGGTGTGCGCCAATGCCGGCGAATCGCCCTATCGCATTCCCAAGCGCTTCCGGAACCAGCCCAAGGACGATGCGGCGTCCCAGGCCTGGACCAACCGGGTGGAGACGGTGGAGGAAGTCAATCGCGCCGGGCTGCCCAACAGCTGCTCGCCGGTGGGCATGGGCGGCCAGACCGGCTGCACCCGCCAGATGATCCGCCAATGGTATCAGGAGCGGCTCGACCAGAAGGCCAAGGACGCGCAGGTGCCGTGATCTTCGTCTCTCCCTCTCCCGCGGGGGAGAGGGAGTCGGCTATTGCCCGAACCCGGCTTCGCCGGCCTGCCTGACTGCCTCGCACGCCGCCGCGAACAGGGCGCCCGCCTTGGCCTCGCACTCGCGCTGCTCATATGCCGGATCGCTGTCCGCGACGATGCCGGCGCCGGCCTGGACGTGCATCGTCCCGTCCTTCACCAGCGCAGTCCGGAGCACGATGCAGCTGTCCATCGAGCCGTCGGGCGAGAAATAGCCGACGCCGCCGGCATAGGGGCCGCGCGTCTCGGGCTCCAGCTCGGCGATGATCTCGCAGGCGCGCACCTTGGGCGCGCCGCTCACCGTGCCCGCGGGGAAGCCCGCGAACAGCGCGTCGAGCGCGTCCTTGCCCGGTGCCAGCCGGCCGACCACGTTCGAGACGATGTGCATCACATGGCTGTAGAATTCGACCGCATAGCTGTCGGTCACCCGCACGCTGCCTGCCTCCGCCACGCGGCCGACATCGTTGCGGCCCAGGTCGAGCAGCATCAGATGCTCGGCGCGCTCCTTGGGGTCGGCGAGCAGGCTGGCGCGGTTCTCCTCGTCCTCGGCCGCGGTCTTGCCGCGCGGGCGCGTGCCGGCGATCGGGCGGATGGTCACTTCGCCGTCGCGAACCCGCACCAATATCTCCGGGCTCGATCCGGTAAGTGCGAAGCCCGGCAGGTCGAGATGGTAGAGGAAGGGCGAGGGGTTGATCCGGCGCAGCGCGCGATAGAGCTCGAAGGGCGGCAGCGCGAAGGGCGTGGTGAAGCGCTGGGCGAGCACCACCTGGAAGATGTCGCCCGCCGAAATATACTCCTTCGCCGCGGCGACCATCTCGCCATAGCGGCCCGGGCGCAGCACGGGGGCGAGGCGCACCTCCTCGGGCTCGGCGCGGACCGGGGCCGGGAGCGTTGCCCCGGCGAGTTGCGCCGCCACCGCATCGATCCGCTCGGCGGCCAGGTCCACATTCCCGTCCGGCCAGACCGGGGCCACCAGGAACAGCGCATCGGCAAGCCGGTCGAACACCAGCACCACCGTGGGGCGCACGAACATCATGTCGGGCACGCCGATCGGGTTCTCGGGCGGGCGCGGCAGCTTCTCGACCAGGCCCACTGTCTCGTAGCTGAAATAGCCGACCAGGCAGGCGAGCGCGCGCGGCAGTTCGGGCGGCACGTCGGTGCGGCAGCGGGCGGCGAGGGCGCGCAAGGCGTCCAGCGCGGGCTCGGCGCACGGCCGGAAGGCATGCCGGTCGGTCAGCCATTCGGCATTGATCGCCGCTTCGTTGCCGGTTGCGCGGAAGACGAGGTCGGGCGCCAGGCCGATCAGGCTGTGGCGCCCGCGCACCGATCCGCCCTCGACCGATTCGAGCAGGAAATCGCCCCGGCCGGGCTCGATCAGCTTGAGCGCGGCGGCGACCGGGGTCTCCGTGTCCGCGATCTGGCGCCGCCAGAGCAGCGCCGGCCGCCCGGCGGCAAGTGCCGCGCGGGCGGCTTCGATCCCCTCGACGCCGTGCGGCACGCCCTTAACGAGCGCCCTGGCGGGTCAGGTCGGCGCGCAGGCGAGCGATCGCCGCCTCGTTGCGGGTGACCTTCAGGTCGCCGCGGATCGCGCGGATGAACTCGCGGGCATATTCGGCGGGAATCTGCTGCTGCAGCGCGCTGCGCATGCCCGCCATCGCCATGGCGTCGCCCGACGCGTCATGCGGCTCCACCGTGCCCAGATACACGATGTAGAAGCCGCTGCGGTTGGGCGCGTCGAGCATGCGGGCGGTCTTCGGCTGCATGCTGAAGGCCATCTTGATGAAGTTCTCCTTCTGCGCGATTTCCTGGCGCTTGAAGTCGAACGGCTTGGGCGGCGGTCCCTTGGCGCCCGCATCGGCCAGCGCCTTCTCCATCGGCACGCCCTTGTTGAGCGCGGCGACGACCGCGGTGGCGACGGCCTTCGCCTTCTCCAGCGCCTTGTCGGTCAGATAGTCGCCCTTCACCTTGTCGCGGATGCCGGCGAGCGGGCGCGGGGCGGCAGCGACGATCCGGTCGAGCTTCACGATCGCGAAGCCGCCCTCGGGCGAGACCTGCACGATCTGCGAATCGTCGTCGGGATTCTCCATTGCGAAGCCGCCGCGCATGATCGCGGCCGTGGCGGGGTCGGGCTTATATGCTTCGTTGTCGGGATCGATGCCGCCTGCGGCGAGCGCGGGAGTGACCTGCGCGGTCAGCTTGGCATCGGCCAGCAGCTCGGCGAAATTCTTGCCGTCGCCCACGCCGTCCTCGATCTTCTGGCGGATGTCCGCCAGCGCCTGCGCGGTCTTGCGCTGGGTGATCTCGGTCGAAAGCTCCTCGCGCGCCTGGTCGAGCGACTTGGCGGCGATCTTCTCGATCTTCTCGACGACCAGGATATGCCAGCCGAGCTGCGACTTGATCGGGCCGACGACGCCGCCCTGCGCGGCGGCGAAGGCGGCATCGGCGATCGCGGCGGTGGTCTGGCGGCCGAGCTCGGCCTTCTCGACGCCCTCGAAGTTGCTCGGCTCGAGGCCGGCGGCCTGGGCGGTGGCGGCCAGCGCCTTGCCGCCCTTCACTTCGCCGGCGATCCTGTTGGCGGTCGCCTGGTCGAGCACGACCAGCTGGCGCACGCCGCGCTTCTCGGTCGCGGCGAAGCGGGTGCCGGCCTTCTTATAGGCATCGGCGATCTCGGCCTCGGTCGCGGTCTGCTGGGCGCGGATCTGGTCCGGCATCACCGTCGCATAGCGGACGATGCGGCGCTGGGGCACCAGATAGCGGGCGCGGTGGCTGACATAATAGGCGTTGAGTGCCTTGTCGTCGGGATCGGCGCCCGGATCCATCTGGGCAGTGTTGACCATGCCGACGATGCCGGCGCGGCGCTCGAGCAGCAGCGAGGCATAGGGCGCGACCACGCCGTTCGGAATGTCGGTGCCGATCGTCGCCCGGTTGATCAGCCAGTTGCCGAAGCGCTCCCGCATCATGCTCTCGCGGAAGAGGGCGGGCGCCAGGCGATTGTCGGCGAGCACCTTCTCGAAATTCTGCTGGCTGAACTTGCCGTCGATGCCGGCGAAGGACGGGTTGCTGGCGATCTCGGTGTCGATCAGCTTCTTCGAGACCTGCATGCCGGACTTCTTCGCGAATTCCACCAGCGCGGCCTGGTTGATCATCTCGTCGATCGCGACATCGAGCCCGCCCTGCGCGAGGAACTGCGCCATCGTCACGCTCTGGCCCTCGCGCTGGAGGTTACGGATGAACCGGTCGATCCGGTCCTTCACGTCGGTGTCCTTGATCTTCTCGCCGCCTACCGTGGCCAGGGTGCTGCTCGTCGCGCCGCCGCCCGAGTTGCGGATGCCGGTGATGTCGCCGGCGGCGAAGGCGATGGCGATGAGGCCAAGGAAGAGGAACACCGCGATCAGGCCGTAGCGCGACTTGGTGAAATTGCGGAAGAAGCTGAGCATGAAGGGCCGATCGTTGGAGACGCGTTTCCCGGTGCTTTAGGGCGCTCATCCGCCGCCATCAAGCTTGTGCGAACGCCCGCGCCTGCTATCCGCGAACGAAATAATCAAAACGGGAGGTTGGGTGATGCGCCGCAAGTTGGTGGCCGGGAATTGGAAGATGCACGGGCTGCGTGCGCAACTGCCGGAGATCGAAGCGATCGCGGCCGCGGCCGCCGCAACGCCGGCGGTGGACGTGGCGCTCTGCGTGCCCTTCACGCTGATCCATCCCGCGGCGCAGGTTGCCGGCAGCCTGCCGATCGGCGCGCAGGACCTGCACGAGGCCGATCAGGGTGCGCATACCGGCTGCATCTCCGCGCCGATGCTGGTGGAGGAGGGGGCGACCCTGACCATCGTCGGCCATAGCGAACGCCGTGGCGACCAGCACGAGACCAGCCACGATGCCTATATGAAGGCCGCCGCCGCGCATCGGCACGGCCTTGGGGTGATCCTGTGCTGCGGCGAGCTCGAGGCCGAGCGGGCGGCGGGCCGGGCCGAGCGCATCGTCCAGTCGCAGATCGAGAAATCGCTGCCCGACGATGCCGATCCAAGCTGGCTCACGCTTGCCTATGAGCCGCGCTGGGCGATCGGCACCGGCAAGACGCCGACGCCCGACGAGATCGCCTCGATGCACGCGATCCTGCGCGCCAAGCTGCGCATGATGATCGGCGAGGCCAAGGCCGACGGCATCCGCATCCTCTATGGTGGATCGGTGACCGGGGCGAATGCCGCGCAGATCCTGGCGCTCGACAATGTCGACGGCGCGCTGGTCGGCGGCGCGAGCCTCACCGCAGAGAAGTTCGTGCCGATCCTTCGGGGGGCTGCGTCGGTTTCCTGATTTCGCCGAGGGTCAGATAGGCGGTCACGCCCGAGAGCGCCGCCGCCGCGGCGCCGGCCAGCGCCCCCATGTGAAAGGCGCTGACCAGCCCGGCACCCGCCGCAGCGATCACCGCGCCGGCGATCGCGGTGGCGATCAGGCCGCCGGTGCGCGCGATCGCGCTGTTGAAGCCGGACGCCGTGCCGGTATGCGTCTCGTCGACCGAGGCCAGGACCGCCGTGGTGAGCGGCGCCGCGACGCTCGCCATGCCGATCGCGATGGCAAGCGCGCCGGGGAACACCGAGGTCCAGTAGGGCGCGTCGGCATCGACGCGCAGCAGCAGCGCGAAGCCGATGGCGACGATCAACGGGCCGATGGTGAGCGGCCAGCGCGGGCCGATCCGAGCGGTCACCTTGCCCATCACGCGGCTGGCGATTCCCATCCCCAATGGCATCGGCAACAGCGCGAAGCCGGCATGGAGCGCCGAATAGCCGCCCGCTTGGATGAGGACATAGGGAAGCAGCAACAGCACGCCGCCCAGCGCGCCGTAGAGCAGGAAGGTGAGCAGGGTGAGCCCGGCAAAGGCGCGCGAGCCGAACATCGCCACCGGCATCATCGCCCGGTCGCCGCGGGCGTGCTCGACCCACAGGAACAGGCCGATGGCGAGCGCGCCGGTGACGAGGCCGATCGCCACCGGCGCGTCCAGCGCGTGATGGCTCGACCAGAGCGTGAGCGCCCAGGTGATCGCGCCCAATGCCAGCGTCGCGGCGGCGGCGCCGGGCAGGTCGAGCGGCAGGTCGCCCTCGGCGCTCTCCTCGACATAGCGCATCGCGATGAAGATCGCGGCGAGTGCCACCGGCACGTTGACATAGAAGATCGCGCGCCAGCCGATCGCATCGACCAGCCAGCCGCCGAGCGGCGGGCCGACCGCACCTGCGATCGCGCCGACGCCGGCCCAGGTGCCGATCGCCTTGCCGCGTGCCTCGCCGGTAAAGGCATGGCCCAGCGTCGCGAGGCTGTTGGGCAGCAGGATCGCCGCGCCGATCCCCTGCACGGCACGGGCGGCAAGCAGCAGGGTGAGGTCCGCCGCCACCGCGCAGGCGATCGAGGCCGCCGTGAACAGCGCGATGCCGAGCACCAGCAGGCGGCGGCGCCCGAAATGATCCCCCGCCGCGCCGCCGATCAGCAGCAGGGCCGAGAGCGGCAGCATGTACGCATTGATCGTCCATTGCAGCTCGGCGGGCGTCGCGTGCAGGTCCGCCCCGATCGCCGGCAGCGCGACATTGGTGACCGATCCGTCGATGAACGCGAGGCTGGAGGCCAGGATGCAGGCGGTGAGGGTGAGATTGGGGTGCCTGGCCTGCATGGCGCATCCCTAGCAGATCGCACCGCCATGGTGGAGCAGGCTTGTGCCGCGCCGCCATCCGCATAGCATGCGCGCGGTTCACGGGAGGGTCCGATGCCGCTTCTCGCCTGGTTCGCCTGCCTGCTCGCCCTGGTCGCCGCGCCCGTCGGCGCGAGCACGCTCGACCATGGGCGGATCGACGCGGCCAGCCTGAGGGGCAATGCCGCCGGATTGCCGAGCGCACGCGGCGTCACCGTCTATCTTCCCGACGGCTATGCCGCGAACCGCACGAAGCGTTTCCCGGTGGTCTATTATCTCGGCAATTTCTTCGAGGACGACCGGGCGCCCTGGGCGAACAACGGGGCACAGGCGCTGTTCGACCAGGCGGTGGCGCGGGGCGTGATCGGCGGCGTGATCGTCGTGACCGTCGACTGCACCACCCCGGCAGGCGGCTCCTGGTACGTCAACTCGCCGGCGACCGGGAATTGGGAGGACTTCCTCTCCGGCGAGCTCGTCGCCTGGGTGGATGCGCGCTATCGCACCCTGGCTTCGCGGGATTCGCGCGGGATTGCGGGCGACCGGATGGGCGGGCACGGCGCGATCCGCCTGGCGATGCGCCATCCCGAGGTCTTCGGCGCGGTCTATGCGCTGCATCCGATCGGCATGGGGCCGGGGCTGCAGACGATGTTCTCGCGGCCCAACTGGCAGCTGCTTCGGGACGCCAAGGGCATCGACGACCTGCGCGGCGACGGCTTCTCGCTGATCTTCACCTCGATCTTCCAGGCGCATCTGCCCGATGCGGCGCGCGCGCCGCTGTTCTTCGACCCGCCGGCGCGGCTGAAGAACGGCAGGCTGGAAGTGGATCCGGCGCTCACCGAGCGGCTCAACGCCAGTTTCTTCCTCGAGCGCCAGGTGCCGGCGCATGCGGATAATCTGAAGCGCCTGCGCGGCTTCATGTTCGACTGGGGGCGGGAAGACGCCAACCCCGACCATATCGTCTCGCTCCAGGCCTTCACCCGCACGCTCGATGCGTTCGGCATACCCTATGAAGCCGAGGAATATCGTGGCGGCTGGGGGGATCGGCACTGGGGCGAGGAGGGGCGCATCTACACCGAGATGCTGCCGTTCTTCGCCCGCAAGCTGGTGTTCTAGGATATGCCCCGGGGGGCACCGAATGCTCCCTTGCGGACATCGCTCGCGGCGTGCGAGCATCTTCCGATGTCGGATGAAGACGAGGATTTCCGCACCCGCCGGATCGGCCAGTGGGAGATGCTGCCTCGTTGGGTGAAATGGATCACCACGCTGATCGGGCTGCCCGCCTGGCTGGTGTTCGTGGCCGGTATCTTTCGCGGGGATATCGGCAGCAGCTACCAGATGTTCGCGTTGGCCATATTCGCAGGCGTGGCCGCTCTTCAGGCTTTCTTCACCGTGCGCGCCCTTGTCCGGATGGATATCTAGCGGCGGTTTGCGCCAGTGGGCCGCGGGCGCGGCAGGTGCTTTGGGTGCGGATGCTCATCCAAGTCCGGCCGCGATGCTCCCCAGCGCCAGGGCCAGAATCTCCGCAAGCAGCCAAAGGGCCCCGAGGACGCCATAGACCACGGCCAGTCCGCGCCTGGTCTTCCCCGCGGCGGCGGCAGCCGCGATGCCGAAGGCAGCGGAAGCGCACAGCAGGACAAGCTCCCTTGCTCCCCACAAGGCGCCCAGGAGCAAGAAGGTGATGAGGAAGGCGAGCGCGCCGGCCGTGCATGCGGCCACCAGCCTGCGGGCTGGCGTGGGCGCTTCCGCAAGCGCGGCGACCCGGTGATATCTTGTCAAGCGGCCCTTCACCCGCCGAGCCTATATTCGGCGAGGCCGGGCCGCAATATCGTCGCCCCGCCGAGCTCGGCCCGGCCGGACCCGCAGCCCCTCCCGGCAAGGGAGGGGAGGGCCGGGTTCACTTCGCGTAGCGGTCCTTCAGCACCTTCCACACGGCGCGCAGGCTCACTGCCTCGGCGCCCTTGGGACGGCCCGGCTTGTGGCTGCCGTTCCAGCAGAAGATGTCGAGATGCGCCCATTGCGCCTTTTCGGGGACGAACTCCTTGAGGAACAGCGCGGCGGTCAGCGCGCCGCCGAACGGGGCTTCGGCCGCATTGACCATATCGGCCACGTCCGACTTCAGCATCTCCTTGTACGGATCGTAGAGCGGCAGGCGCCACATCGGATCCGCCTCGGTCTCCGCCGCGGCCAGCAGCTCGCTCGCCAGCGTGTCGTCATTGGCGAACAGCGCCTGCAGGTCGGCCCCCAGCGCGACGCGGGCGGCGCCGGTGAGCGTCGCATAGTCGATCACCAGTTCCGGGCCCTTTTCCTCGGCCTTGGTCAGCGCATCCGCCAGGATCAGGCGGCCCTCGGCGTCGGTGTTGCTGTTCTCCACCGTGATGCCCTTGCGCGAACGCATGATGTCGCCCGGGCGCGTCGCTTCGCCGTTGATCGAATTCTCCACCGCGGGGACGAGCATGTGCAGTCGCACCGGCAGGCGCGACGCCATGATCAGCTCGGCGGTGGCCAGCGCGTGCGCCGCGCCGCCCATGTCCTTCTTCATCAGCCGCATCCCGGCGGCGGGCTTGATGTCGAGCCCGCCCGAATCGAAGCACACGCCCTTGCCGATGATCGCGACCTTCGGATGCTCGGGGTTGCCCCATTCGATCTCGATCAGCCGCGGCTCGCGGCCCTTGCCGGCGGCCTTGCCGACTGCCCAGAGCAGGCCATAGCCCTTCTCGATCTCGTCGCCCTTCACCACCGTCAGCTGGCAGCCATGGGCCTTGACCAGTTCGGCGGCGGCGGCCTCGAGGTCGGCCGGGCCCATGTCGTTGGCGCCGGTGTTGATCCGGTCGCGCAGCTTGTATGTGGCATTGGCCATGCGCACCGCTTCCTCGATCCGCGCAGGCTCGGAAGTGAGCAGCACGCGCGGGCCGACCGGCGCCTTCTCGTCCTTCTTGTAGGCATCGAACTTGTACTGGGCGGCCAGCCATCCATGGATCGCCTTGCCGGGGTCGACGCCTTCGATGCGGTACGTCCCTTCCGGAAGCGTTTCGGCGAGCTTGGCGAGGCACCACACCGACAGGCGCTCCGCATTGGCGACGACGCTCACCACCGACCAGTCCTCCGCGCCGTCGCCGGGCAGGATCGCGCTGGCATAGGCACTGGGCACCAGCTTCTGCGCGGCGGCCGCGGTGCGATGGCGCGGCGGCTGGGCGGCGAGCCAGGCATCGAAACCCTTGGCGTCGATCACATGGATGGTGCGGGCGGGCTGGCCCTTGTCGGGCTGAACGAGCGTGTTGGGATCAGGCATGGGCGTTGATCTAGGTAATGGCGGCGGCGAGGGCTAGGGGGCTTTTGTTCCTTTCCGCGATCTATCCAGCCGCGGCCGTTCCCGCCTTGGCAGGGGTGACGGCCGATACGCGCGGGCAGTCCGTGGCCGGGCAAGAATTTTCCCCCGGGATGGAACTCAATCGTTGCGCTCCCGGTTTCCAATTCGTCCGCGGGCAACAGGGAGCAAGCGATGACCGACACGCGCTATGAAGGGGAGCGCATCCCCTATCTCGAGCCGGTGGAGGAAAAGCCGCGTCTCCGCAGCATCGCCGCGACGATCGTCGGTGCGGCGATCGGCCTGATCGGGCTGGTGCTCGCGATCGGCGGGGCCTGGCTCGCGGTGCTGGGCGGCTCGCTCTATTATCTACTCACCGGTGCGCTGATGCTGTGGTCGGGCTGGCTGCTGATCCGCGGGCGGATGAGCGGAGGCTGGCTCTACCTCGCCATCGTCGTCGCCAGCATCCTATGGGCCTGGTGGGAAGTCGGGCCCGATCCCTGGGCCCAGGTGCCGCGCGTGGTCGCGCCGGTAGTGCTCGCCGTCGCAGTGATCCTGGTGCTGCCGACGCTCACCCCGGCGCCGGGCAAGTGGCGGCTGGCGCTGGGCGGTGTCGGGGTGGCGCTGCTGCTCACCGTGATCAACTTCTGGGCCGCCGCGGCCGGCCAACCCGATCCTGTGCTTGCCGGCCTGCCTTCGCCGGGGACCGCGGGGATGGTCGACCCCTCCGGCCAGCAGACCGGCGCCGACTGGCCCGTCTATGGCGGCACCACCAGCGCCAGGCGCTATTCGCCGCTCGTCCAGATCACGCCGGCGAACGTGTCGAAGCTCAAGCAGGCATGGCTCACCCATACCGGCGACCTGCCGTCCTCCGCGATGATCCGGAAGACCTATGGCGCCGAGAACACGCCGCTCAAGGTGGGCGACAGCCTGTACATCTGCACGCCCAAGAACATCCTGCTCGCGCTCGACGCGGCGACGGGCATGGAGAAATGGCGCTACGATCCAAAGGTGCCGGACGATGCGATCCCCTATACCGCGGCGTGCCGCGGCGTGGTCTATTACGCCGTGCCCAATGCGCCGGCGAACCAGGCCTGTGCGACGCGGGTGATCGAGGGCACGCTCGATGCGCGGCTGATCGCGGTCGATGCGAAGAGCGGCAAGCCCTGTGCCGATTTCGGCACGAATGGCCAGGTCGATGCCAAGCAGGGCATGGGCAAGGTTCCCGCCGGCTTCGTCTCGATCAACTCGCCGCCCACGCTCGTCCGCGGGGTGCTCGTCACCGGCCATCAGGTGCTGGACGGGCAGGATCGCTGGGCGCCGTCGGGCGTGATCCAGGGGTTCGACGTCGTCACCGGCCAGCTGCGCTGGGCCTGGGACATGATGCATCCGGACTGGAACGGCGCGCCGCCCGCCGGGCAGGAATGGGCGCGCGGCACGCCGAACGTGTGGACGATGGCGAGCGGCGACGAGCAGCTCGGGCTCGTCTATCTCCCGATGGGCAATGCCGCGGCCGACTATTATTCGTCGCTGCGCCGGCCGGAGGAGAATTTCTACGCGACTTCGCTGGTGGCGCTCGATGTGACCACCGGCAAGCCCAGATGGCGCTTCCAGGCAGTGCGCAATGACGTGTGGGACTATGATTTCGGCGCCCAGGCCACCTTGGTCGACTATAAGGGCGCGCCCGCGCTGATCCTGCCGTCGAAGCAGGGCGATATCTACATCCTCGATCGCCGCAGCGGCCAGCCGCTCACGCCGGTGGGCGAGATGAAGGTGCCGGGCGGCGGCGTCGAGCCGGAGCAGCGCACGGCCACCCAGCGCGTGTCGCTGTGGCATACGCTGCGCAAGCCCGACCTTGCCGAGCGCGACATGTGGGGCATGTCGCCGATCGACCAGATGCTCTGCCGGATCAATTTCCGCCGGGCGAGCTACAAGGGCTTCTTCACCCCGCCCGAGGCCGACCGGCATTCGATCCAGTATCCGGGCTATAATGGCGGGACCGACTGGGGTGGCGTCGCGGTCGATCCGCAGCGCGGAGTGATCGTCGCCAACTACAACGACATGCCCAACTATGTCCGTCTCGTGCCGCGCGCCGAGGCCGACAGGCTCGGCTGGGCGCCGCGCGACCAGGCGCGGGGCAGGATCGGCGGTGCCGAGGGTGCGGGCGATCCGCAGGCGAACACGCCCTATGCGATCAACGTCAATGCCGGCTGGCGGATGCCGTTCACCGGGCTGCTCTGCAAGCGGCCGCCCTATGGCGGGATCCGCGCGATCGACATGGCCAGCGGCAAGACGATCTGGGACCGCCCCTTCGGCGAGGCGCGCACCAATGGGCCGTTCGGCATTCCCTCGATGCTGCCGGTGACGATCGGCACGCCCAACAATGGCGGCGCGGTGGTGACGGCGGGCGGGCTGATCTTCGTGGCGGCGGCGACCGACAACCTGATCCGCGCGATCGACCTGAAGACCGGCAAGACGCTGTGGAAGGCCGTGCTGCCGGCGGGCGGGCAGGCGACGCCGATCACCTATGAGGCGAACGGCAGGCAGTATCTGGTCATCTATGCCGGCGGCCATCATTTCATGGAGACGCCGGTGGGGGACGAGGTAGTGGCCTATGCGCTGCCATGAGCGCCTCGCGGTCTTGCAGGACCGCGGGCGCGCGCTACGCTCCTTGCCGTAGGAAGGAGAGGTCCCCGTGAAGGTAAATGAGGTCCCTGGATTCCCTTGTCCCCAGTGCGGCAAGCTCGTCCATATCGATTTTGCGGAGTTTCTGCGCACCGGGGAGGCGACCTGCTCCCATTGCCTGCTTCGCCTTTCCATAGACCGCAAGGCAAGCGACGCGTTCGTCGAAACGATGCGGAGTCCGCCGATCATGCGGGGCGGCAAGGGCAGGTAAGGGCCAGGCCGGCCGGCGCCGGCGTTCAGCGCAGCGCCTTCACCTGCGGCGCGCACAGGGCGATCGCACGATCGATCATGAAGCTCAGCCGGTCGCGCGCCAGGGCGAGCTCGGCCGGATCCAGGCCCCGGTCGAGCGTCTCGAAGTTGAGATAGGCGAGGCCGTGCAGCACGGCATAGTTGGAGAGCGAGCCGTCGCTCGTCACCACGCGCTCCTGCACGACGTTGAAATCCGCGCCGACCATCGCGTCTCGGCAAAAGGCGGCGCCCGGCGGGTCCCTGGCGAGGAAGGTGGCGAATGCGACGGTGTCGTCATCGTCGAACGGCCAGGCCTTCGATATCGAGGGGCTGGGGATCAGCGTATCGTCGCAATAGCGGATCGAGATGATCCCGCTGCCCTCCGGATCGCCCTTGTTGCAGTGCGAGCCCGCCGTTTCGAAACCCCTGGCGTTGGTATGGAGCGCGATGATCGGCCAGGCACCGTGCGCCAGATCGGCCAGGATATTGTGCGCATAGCCGGGGAGCGCGGTGTCGAAATTGCGATTGGGGTCGATCGGCCTGCCGTAATCGACGGCTTCGTTGAGGCGCCTGCCGTCGCCGCCGGGCGCGATGCCGGAGTCGATCGCGATCAGCACGCCGCCATATTTCCGCACGGCCACCAATCCGGCTTCGAACCCGGCATTCTCGTTGTCGTGCGGCACGAAGAAGAGCGGTCCCCCGGGGTGTTTCGCATTGGCGATGCGCCACAGGCGCCAGCGCGCACGCTCCTCGCGAAATTCCAGGGCCGAGACAGTGAGCCCCTGCCACGCCGCGGGGTCGCGATGCCGGGCGAAGTCGTCGTCCTGCACGGTCAGCGGGTCCACGGGCCGTACCGTCGCCGCATCGGGCGGGCTGGCGGCGAACAACGCGGCGGCGGCCAGGGCGGGAAGGCGCATCAGTCCCTCGGCTGGATCAGGAACTGCTCGAACTTTCCGTGAAAATCCGGCTCGGCATAGGTGATGGCGATCAGCTTGCGGCCATCGGCATAGACGATGTCGTAGTTGCGATTGACGAATCCGCCGCGCAGCCGCGGCTTGCCGCGCGGCGTGAAGCTCACCGGATCGCCCAGCGCGAAGAGGCTGGTGTAGTAATCCCCGGTTGCCTGGGCAGTGAAATAGTAGCTGGCGTCCTCGGTGAGTTGCGACCGGTCCAGCGTGCCGGTGCGGAGCTGGTCGAACAGCTTGCGCGCGAGTTGATCGCGATAGAGGTCCGTCGAGATGACGGGGACGGGCGGGGGAAGCGGATGGAGGAGATCGGTGATCCCGCCGGTGATCGCGTCCTGCGCGCCGCCGAAATCGGCATTGACCAGCGCGACCACGGCGAAGCGCTTCTCGGGCATCACGAAATTGTCGGAGAGGAAGCCCACGGCTTCGCCGCCATGCTCGACGGTCCTGTCGCCCGCGCGGTTGCCGACCGAGACGCCGAGGCCATAATGGGTATCGGTGCCGTTGGTGAGCTTGATCGCGGTTTCCTGCGTCGCCCAGTCCTCGGGGCTCAGGATCTTGCGGTCGATCCGGGCGATGTCCCATTTGGCGAGGTCGCTGGCCGACATGGCGAGCTCGCCCGCCGCCCATAGCCAGCCATGCGCCGCCGGACGGGCCGCACGGACGGGCCCGAGCGCGAAGCGATGATTGCCCTGCGGGAAGCCCTTGCCCACCGCATAGTCCTGATCCATCGCGTCGATGCCGAGCGGCTTGAAGATCTTCTTCTGGAGATAGTCGAGCAGCTTCATGCCCGACGCCTTCTCGATGATCATGCCGGCGACGACATAGCCGGTGTTCGAATATTGCCAGGCGCTGCCCGGCTCGAAATCGAGCGGCTTCTTCGCCCAGCGATCGAGGATCTGCTGGGGTGTGACCGGCTTCTGCATCGCGGCGAAGTCATAGTCCTGCGGCCAGTAATCCTGGATGCCGGCGGTGTGGCTGAGCAACTGGCGGATGCTGATCCGGTCGGCGCCGGTGATGTCGGGCACCCATTTCGACACCTTGTCGTCGAGGCCGAGCTTGCCTTCGTCCTCGAGCAGCAGGATCGCCGCCGCGGTGAACTGCTTCGAGATCGATGCGATCTGGTACTTCGCCGCCGGGCTGGTCGCCTTCATCCCCGGACCCTGATCGCCATAGGCCTTGGCGAAGACGATCTTGCCGTCGCGCACGATCGCGACCGAGGCGGAGGGGGCGCCGGACGATCTGAGCGCATCGGCGACGATCGTGTCGACCCTGGCGGCTTCGTCGGCAGTGAGCTGCTGCGCGGCGGCGGGAGTGGCGACGAGAAGAGCGGCGGCAAGGGCGGATCGGAACATTGGGCCTCCGGAGCGATGTCGCGCGAGCTTAGGCCAGCATGCTGTTTCCGTCATCTTTCCGTTTGGCATGCGCGCCTTGCCCGAGCGGCATGGAATCGGCACGACCCGGTCATGCGTTACGCCGGAACGGTGTAATTACCTGTTAGTAAAGCCGGAGAATGTCTCCCCGGTGAACTCGATGCTATGTGTTTTATACCAAGTAGATAAATGGTATGACCCTGACAGGGTGGCGGCATAACAATAGCATTTTACTCACCTAATATTGGGAGGGAATTGCCATGTTATTTGCATTCGCAGCGATGATGGGATGGTGCGGCACCAAATGGCCGGGCTGGTGGCGCTGGCCGCGTCCGCCGCATCCGGATCCCGAGCCCTGGTGGCGGCTGGTCGACGGCATTCTCGGGGCGGTGGGTGGCGTGATCGCCGTCAACCTGTTCGAGCCGATGCTGCGCGATCAGGGGTTGATGGCCACCGGCCTGACGGCGTTCTTCGGCGGCCTCGCCGTGGCGACGGCCGTGGAAGCGGTGGTCGGGCTGAACGCCAAGGCGCGCTGAGCGCTACGGACTCTAGGGGGCGGGCGGTGCCCCCGGGCACCGCCTTGCTTGCGTCAGGCCAGCGGCACGCCGTAGAGGTCATGCTCGTCGGCATCCTCGATCTCGACCCGGACGATATCGCCCTGGCCGAGATGCCCGGCGTCGCGCAGGAACACCTCGCCGTCGATCTCCGGGGCATCGGCCTGGCTGCGGCCGGTGGCGCCGCCTTCCTCGCCGACCTCGTCGATGATCACTTCGAGCGTGCGGCCGATCCTGGCCTGAAGCTTGGCGGCCGAGATCGCCGCGGTCTTCGCCATGATCCGGGCGTAGCGCTCTTCCTTCACCTCTTCCGGCACCGCGCCGGGCAGGGTATTGGCCGCCGCACCCTCGACGGGCTCGAAGCGGAACGCGCCGACCCGGTCGAGCTGGGCCTCGTCGAGCCAGTCGAGCAGGTACTGGAAGTCCGCTTCGGTCTCGCCGGGGAAGCCGACCACGAAGGTCGAGCGGATCGTCAGGTCCGGCGCGATCTCGCGCCACTTCTTCAGCCGCTCGAGTACCTTGGCTTCGTTCGCCGGGCGCTTCATCGAGCGCAGGACGCTCGGGCTGGCGTGCTGGAACGGGATGTCGAGATAGGGGAGGATCAGCCCCTCGGCCATCAGCGGGATGACCTGGTCGACATGCGGATAGGGATAGACATAGTGCAGCCGCACCCAGGGCGCGATCCTGCCGAGCTCGCGGGCGAGATCGGTCATGTGGGGGATCACGTCCCGGCCCTTCCACAGGCGCGGCTCCTTGCGGATGTCGACGCCGTAAGCCGAGGTGTCCTGGCTGATGACCAGCAGTTCCTTCGTCCCGGCTTCGACCAGCTTCTCCGCCTCGCGCAGGATCGCGTCGGGACGGCGGCTGACCAGGTCGCCGCGCAGCGCCGGGATGATACAGAAGGCGCAGCGATGGTTGCAGCCCTCCGAGATCTTCAGATAGCTGTAATGGCGCGGCGTGAGCTTCAGGCCCGCGTCCGGCACCAGGTTGACGAAGGGCGAGGGCGGCATCGGGGCCGCCTCGTGCACCGCGCCGACCACTTCCTCATACTGATGCGCACCGGTGACGGCGAGCACGTTGGGGAAACGGGCGCGGATCGTCTCGGCCTCCTTGCCCATGCAGCCGGTGACGATCACCCGGCCGTTCTCGGCGATCGCCTCGCCGATCGCCTCGAGCGATTCCTCCTTGGCGCTGTCCAGGAAGCCGCACGTGTTGACCAGCACGACATCGGCGCCGGCATAGTCGGGCGACATCGCATAGCCGTCGCTGCGCAGCTTGGTGAGGATCCGCTCGCTGTCGACCAGGTTCTTGGGACAGCCGAGCGACACCATGCCCACGCGGGGCGCCTCGGGGAGTTTGGTTGCCATGATTGGCGGGCGACATAGGGATTTTCGCCGAAAAAGCTAGGCCGGTGCTGTCCGGGGACGATTCGGCCCGCGTTCCGGGTCAGCCGGGCGCGCGGAAGATGAGCCACGCGCCCGCCGCGATCAGCGCGAAGCCGATCAAGTGATTCACCGTGATCTTCTGTCCGAGATAGAGGAGCGAAAAGCCGACGAACACGGTGAGCGTGATCACTTCCTGCATCGCCTTGAGCTGCGCCGCGGAATAGACTGCGCTGCCCCAGCGATTGGCCGGCACCGCCAGGCAATATTCGACGAAGGCAATGCCCCAGCTTGCCAGGATGACGAGCAGCAACGGCGCCTGCTTGAACTTCAGATGCCCATACCAGGCAAAGGTCATGAAGACGTTCGAGCCGATCAGCAGCAGGATCGGGACGAGGCGGGCGAAGAGCATTTCGGGCATGGCGCGACCATGGCCGGGATGGGGCAGCGGTCAAGATGGAGCCGGCGCGGTTTCCCGGGGTATCCAATCCTCTTGGCCTCGCATCCGGACCGCGACGCCTGTCATCCCCTTCATTTACGTGGTTGCAAGCAGCTGGTAGCCTGGTTGCGCAAGCATTGGTGCGGGGCGGCAAGGAGCCTGGACGGTGGCCTGCAAGTTGTGCGCATGGTTGTGTCGCTGGCTCGGTGCCGGGCTGGCGGACTCCTTTTGGAAACAGTCCGGTGACTGGGAACGCGCGCATTCCAATGACTATGCGCTTTGGCTCGAAGCACCCGTGGAGACGCGCGAGCGGGCGGAGGCCGCGCTTGCGATCTTCGACGCGGATCCCGAAGCGGCCCTGCGCACATTCCTCGACTTGGCGGAGTCGGGAATGCCCTGGGCGATGGAAGCGGTCGCGGGTTATTATGAACGCGGGACTGTCGTCGCTGCCGATTTCGGGCAGGCGCAGGACCAGTATCGCCGCGCGATCGAGGCCGGTTCCTGGGCGGCGACGATCGGCTACGCCAAGCTGCTGGCCCGCCATGGTCATTTCGATACTTGCGACACGCTGCTGCGAGACTGTGCCGAGCAGGATTTCGTTCCGGCGTGCTTCTGGCTCGCATGGTATCGATTGAAGCGATCCCGTAGCGCCGCGACTTGCCGGGAAGTGCGGCCCCTGTTGGAGCGTGCCGCCGATGCGGGGCACCCTGCTGCTGGAATAGTCTTGGCGCGGCTGAAATTGCTGGGGAAGTTCGGCTTCCGGGAAATTCCGGCCGGCCTCCGGCAGCTTTCCAGGGCGATGGATCGAAGCAGGGCGGATGCTTCCGGAAGGCACATCGCCCTGGAGGGGCGGATTCCCGCCGCCGGCTAGCCTCTCGGGTATGGCGGGCGCCCGCCCGGAATGGCATCAGGACAGGATGGAGATGATTTCCCGAGAGACGCTGCACGCGCAGCTGCGCGCGCTGGGCGTGCGCGAAGGCGGCGTGCTGCTCGTCCATATGAGCTATCGCGCCGTGCGTCCGGTCGAGGGCGGTCCAGAGGGGTTGGTCCAAGCGCTCACCGAGGTGCTGGGACCGGAGGGCACGCTCGCCATGCCCTCGGCGACCGGCGATGACGACGCGCCCTTCGATCCGGCGGCCACGCCCAATCGCGACGATCTGGGCGTCGTCGCCGACCTGTTCTGGCGTATGCCCGGCGTGCTGCGCAGCGCGCATTTCGACGCGGTCTCGGCACGCGGGCCCCAGGCCGAGTGGATCGCCGGCGGCCCGTTCGTGCTGCCGCCCGCCGCGCCGGGCAGCGCGATCGACCGAATTCGCCAGGCCGGCGGGCAGGTGCTGCTGCTCGGGGTGGGGCATCACGCCAATACGATGCTGCACCTGGCCGAGCTCGTCGGCGGCGCGCCCTATCGCAGCGACTTCCACTATATCGATGCCAGTGGCGCCGAAGTGCATTACGGCGAGAATGACAGCTGCTGCGAGAAGTTCGAGCTGGCCAATGCCTGGCTGAAGGCGGAGGGCCTGCTGCGCGAGGGCAGGGTCGGCCATGCCGAGGCACGGCTGATGGATGCCGAGGATCTGGTGCGGATCGCGGCGGAGAAGGTGCGGGCCGATCCGCTGCTATTCCTCCACGGCGCCGAGGACGGCTGCGAGGAGTGCGACGAGGCGCGCGCGAGCGTCTAGCCGGTCACGATCTCCAGGATCGTGTCTCCGGCCTGCAGCGCGTGCGCTTCGGGCGCCTTGTGGCCAAGCGCCACTCCGCCGCGATAGATGCGGACGCCCAGGCCGGTCGCGATCGCCGACAGCGGCTTGCCGACCTCTTCCGGCCGCACCTTGCGCTCGGCAAGCTCGACCGTGCCGTGGATCGAGGCGAGGTCGGTCAGATAGTCGGCAAGGTGGCGGCCCTGGCACGAACTGGCCAGGAGCAGCCCGGCGAAGCTCACCGGGTTCACCACCGTGGTCGCGCCCGCCGCCCGCGCCGGCAGCTCATTGTCCTCGTTGCGCACGATCACGCTGATCGGCACGGCTTGCGCGAGGTGCCGCGCCGTGAGCGTAATCAGGATCGAGGTATCGTCGCGCCCGGCGCAGACGATCATCGATTCGGCGCTCGCGATGTGCACGTCCTGGAGCACCTGGTCGCGCGTCGCATCCGCCTGCAGGACGATACAGCCGCGCTCCTCGGCACGGGCGATATTGGCTTCGCTCTGGTCGATCACGACGATGTTGCCCGGATTGCGGCCCCGCGCGATCAGCTCGTCCACGGTTTCCGAACCGGTGGTGCCGTATCCCGCCACGATGATGTGCCCCGAAAGGGTCCGCTGGATCACTGCCATACGCCATTTTTCCCAGGTGCGCTTGAGCACGAAATTATAGGCGGTGCCGAGGAAGAGCAGCACCACGAAGATGCGGATCGGCGTGACGACGAACGCGTCGAACATCCGCGCCGAATTGCTCACCGGCACGATGTCGCCATAGCCGGTCGTGGTTATCGAGATCGACGTGAAGTAGAGGATGTCGAGGAAGCTGACATGCCCGTCGGCCGAATCCTTCAGCCCGTCGCGTTCGATCCAGTGAACGCCCACCGCCAGCGCGAGCAGGGCCAGCACCGCCAGCACCCGCCATCCGATCGAGGCCCAGACGGGCAAGCTCGACTTGCGCTTCAGCGTGGAAGGCGGCCTGAGCGCCATCAGCGCGCGGGCAGCCTCGGCAGCGGATCGACGGGGCTGCGGCCCTGGCGGATCTCGAAATGGAGTTCCGGGCGGTCCGCAAAGCCCGAATTGCCGGATAGCGCGATCATCTGGCCCTTCTTCACTGCCTGGCCGCGCTGCACGAGCAGCTGGCCGGCATGACCATATACCGTCGTCCAGCCATCGCCATGGCGAAGGATCACCAGGCCGCCCAGCGCCGGGATGTCCGATCCGACATAGGCGACCACCCCATCCGCCGCGGCGAGCACCGGCGTGTCGAGCGGCGCGGCGATCTTGATGCCGTCATTGCGTTCCCCGCTCGCGCCGGGGCCGAAGCGCCGGATCACGGTGCCCTTGAGCGGCCATTGGAAACCGCCGGCAAGCCGGGCCGGCGCCGCCACCGGGGTGGTGGGCGACAGCACGCGGGCCGAGGAGGCGGTCGGCTGGGCCGGCTTGGCCTTCTCGGCGATGGCGGGCTGGCCGCCGGTGACGATATCGTCGACGCCCAGGTCGAGATGGAAACGCGCCGCGCGCTGCTCGATCGTCTCGGGGCGGCCCGAAGGCGACGCCGTGTCGGGGATCAGCAGCCGCTGGCCCGTGCGCAGGATGTACGGCTCCTCCAGGTCGTTGACTGCGATGATCCGCGACCAGTCGACCCCATAGGCGATGGCGATGGCGATGCCGGTCTCGCCGTCGCGGACCAGGTGATAGCGGCCGCCCGGGATCGCCAGCTTCTGGCCGACGCGGATCACGAAGGGCGAGGGGATGTTGTTGGCGCGGGCGATCGCTTCCGATCCGGCCCCGGTCTTCATCGAGATCGAACGCAGCGAATCGCCCGGCTGGACGGTGTAGCTGCTGCCTGCCACGACCCGCGAATCCGCCTGTACCTTGCGCGCCTGCCAGGCGGGCGGCGGGGCAGGGAGGCGGCGGACGTCCTGCTCGTTGCCGAGCGCGGGGCGTTCCCAGCCATCCTGTTGCGACTGGGGCTGCGAGTGGCGGTCCTGGCGGGGCGCGGGCCGGTCATAGCCGGAGTCGCGATAGCCGCCGCCGGTCTGCGGAATGCAGGCGGCCAGCATCAGCAGCGCCAGCGGCGCCATCGGCCTTGCCCCCATCATCCCGACCCCCAAATTAACCATATCCGGTCGTACCATATCGCGCATTTCCGCGCACGTCAGGTACGTCTGAATGCGGAGGTGCTCAGTTTGCCGGTCCCAGCCGGTTCAGGCCGTTGAGATAGGGCTTCAGCGCCTCGGGGATCGCCACCGATCCGTCTTCCTGCTGGTAGTTCTCCAGCACGGCGACGAGCGTGCGCCCCACCGCCAGGCCCGAACCGTTGAGCGTGTGGACGAAGCGGGTCGCCTTCTCGCCCGCCGGGCGGCAGCGCGCGTTCATCCGGCGCGCCTGGAAATCGCCGCAGGTCGAGCAGGACGAGATCTCGCGGTAGCGGCCCTGGCCGGGCAGCCACACCTCCAGATCATAGGTGCGCGCGGCGGTGAAGCCCATGTCGCCGGTGCACAGCTTCATGCGGCGGAAGGGCAGGCCGAGCGCCGTGAGGAGGCCCTCGGCGCACCGGGTCATGCGCTCATGCTCGGCTTCGCTTTGTTCGGGCGTGGTGATCGAGACCATCTCGACCTTCTCGAACTGGTGCTGGCGGATGAAGCCGCGCGTGTCGCGGCCCGCGGCGCCGGCTTCGGAGCGGAAGCAGGCGGTGAGCGCGGTGAAGCGCAGCGGCAGCTCCTCTTCGGCCAGGATCTGTTCGCGGACGATGTTGGTGAGGCTCACCTCGGCGGTGGGGATCAGCCAGCGGCCGTCGGTGGTCCGGAACAGGTCCTCGGCGAACTTGGGCAGCTGGCCGGTGCCGAACACCGCCTCGTCGCGCACCAGCAGCGGCGGGATGGTCTGCTCATAGCCCTGGGCCTCCAGCGCATCGAGCATGAACTGGCCGAGCGCGCGGTGCAGCTTGGCGGCGGCGCCGCGCACCAGCGTGAAGCGCGCCCCCGAGAGCATCGCGCCCGTTTCGAAATCGAGCCCGAGCGCCGGGCCGATCGCGTCGTGCTCCCTGGCCGGGAAGGCGAGGACGGTCGGCGCGCCGACGGTTGCCATCAGGGCGTTGTCATCCTCGTCGGCGCCCTTGGGAACGTCGTCATACGGGAGGTTGGGCAGGCTCGCGAGCCGGGCCTCCAGCGCCTCGCCGGCTTCCTTCTCCTCGGCCTCGAGCGCGGGCAGGCGCTCCTTGAGGCCGGCCACTTCGGCCATCAGTGCCGCCGCGGTGGCTTCGTCCTTCGTCGCCTTGGCCGCGCCGATCGCCTTCGAGGCTTCGTTGCGGCGCGCCAGGCCGGCCTGGAGCTCGGTGATCAGGGCGCGGCGCTTCTCGTCCAGGGCGACGAGCTCGGCCGCCTGCGGTTCCAGTCCCCGCTTCGCCAAGCCGGCGTCGAAGGCAGCGGGATTCTCTCGGATGGCGCGGATATCGTGCATGGCCGGGCGTATGACCGGGCTCCCGCCCGCGCGCAACCCTGGCGCGCGTGGCAGCGTTCAGTGTGGCAGGATCAACGAAGGAGACAGGATATGCGGGTTCCCCGTGATGCGATCGTTCTGGTTGCCGATGGTCGCAAGCTGCTGATGCTGCGCAACGAAGGCGATGCGCTGCGCCCGAACCTGCAGTTGGAGCGCAAGGAGGAACAGGAGAACCCGGCCAATGGCGAGCAGGCGAGCGATGCGCCCGGCCGTTCCTTCCAGAGCGTCGGCGCGCGGCGCAGCGCCTATGAGGAGACCGATTTCCACCAGCTGGAGGAGGATCGCTTCGCGGCCGACGCCGCGGCTCTGCTCAAGGCGCGGGCGCTGCGCAACGAATTCGAATCGCTGATCATCGTCGCCCCGCCGCGCACGCTGGGAGCGCTGCGCAAACATTATCACAAGGAAGTGAGCGATCGCCTGACGGCCGAGATCGCCAAGGACCTGACCCGCCACACCGTCCCGCAGATCGAGGAAGCGCTGATCAACGCCGAATAGGGTGGCTCAGCCTTCCGGCTGCGCGTCCGGCGCCTTCTTCTTCAGGAAGCGCTTGCGGGCGACCAGCGCCGCCGCGGCGCCGCCGAACAGCAGGATCATCGGTGGGGCCGGCACCGGCGCCGGTCCGCCCGAGCTGCTGCCGCCGCAGTCGCGCCGGCAGCCGCCATGGCTGCTCGATCCGTGCCCGCCGTTCGAGCTCCAGCCGCTCGAATTGCTCCAATGGCCGCTCGACGAGGACGATGTCGAAGACGAGTTGGACGAACTGGTCGAGGAGCTGTTGGACGACGAGGTGCTCGAGCTCGTCGAAGTGGAGGACGAGACGTCGCCGCTCGACGACGAGGTCGATGTCGAACTGATCTGGCCGCTCGATGTGGAGGTGGACGAGCCGCCGGTAGACGTGGAAGTCGACGAACCGCCGGTCGAGGTGGAGGTCGAGCCGCCCGATGAGGAGGAGTTGGACGACGAGATCTCGATGTTGATGCCGCTGGATCCGCTCGAGCTGCCGGAGCTGGTCGACCCGCCGAAGAAGCCGCCCGCGAAGAAGCCGCCCATGAAGCCGCCGCCGCCCGAGCCGCCGATCACGCCCGAGGAGGAGGAGCCGCTGCTGCTCGACGAAACCACCGGCATCTCGCCATAGGGCGGAGGCACCGGGATCGGCGCGCCCTGCGCAGTGACGACGACGACCTGGGGCTGGCCCTGGGTAGTGGTGGTGACCGTGCGCTTGACGACTCGCTTCACCGGACGCGCCACGGTGCGCTTCACGACGCGCTTCTTCGTGACGGTGACGTGTTTCACCACGCGCGGCTGATGGATGCGTTCGGTGACGTAGACGCCACCGCCGCCGATCACCGCGCCCCCGCAAGTGCAGGCGCACAGTTTAGCCAAGGCCATGCGAACCGACATTGTTCCCACTCTTCCCGTTGCTGGCGTGTCGCTCCCCGCGGGACCGTCAGCAGCTTCACACTCGTCAATGCGCGAAAAGTGCAAAACAAATTGTTAAGTGCAATGCCGTTAAGGCGACTTAACCATATTTGCGCGTATTTTTCGCGCCCCGGATTTCTGTTGGCGTGGTTAATGTTCTACTTCGGCACGAAGCGAGTGTTTCGTGGCCGCCGGTTCATGAACATTCCCGGTTAATTTCCGATGGATCGGGCCGCGGTTCACCCGCTGCTAATTTCCCTCCATTTACGGGGTATTACGCCTGTGGATTAAAATGACGGCGCGCTTGTTAACGCCGCCGCGCGTAAGTATAGGGCCGCGCAGGGCAAACGGTCTCCGTATGGCTCGGGCCTTACTGAGGACCGTAGTGGAGAGTGGGGATGGCTACTGTTTTGGATCGCTTCGACGAACCGGGTAAACGCGTTCCTCCCGCCGCAAATGACGGCGACGACGGCTATCGGCCGAGCAACGACGAACCCTTCATGAACCCGCGCCAGCTGGAATATTTCCGCAACAAGCTGAACGCGTGGAAGGACGACATCTACCGCGAGGCCGCGGGGACGCTCAACCAGCTGCAGACCGACTCGCTGCGCGAGGCCGATCTCACCGATCGCGCGTCGAGCGAGACCGACTGGTCGATCGAGCTGCGCACGCGCGATCGCCAGCGCAAGCTGATCTCCAAGATCGACGCGGCCTTGCGCCGGATCGAGGACGGCGAATATGGCTATTGCGAGGTGACCGGCGAGCCGATCAGCCTCGGCCGGCTGGAAGCGCGGCCGATCGCGACGATGACCGTCGAGGCGCAGGAACGCCACGAGCGCAACGAGAAGGTATCGCGGGACGAATGACAGGGGGCTGAGGGCCTCCTTTTTTGTGCCTCCTCCGTTCGGCGGCGGAGGCACATTTTCGGCCTTCGTTTACGGTTTCGACGCCTTCGTTTACGGTTTCGACAAGGTTTGCTGCTCTATTCTGCGCGCGTAACTCCTTGCGTTTCGAGCGACATGATGGACCAGTTTCCCTTCGACCCTCTCACTGCGCTCTCGGCGGACGATTTCGCCGCCAGCCAGCGCAACGGTTCGCGCGACAGCCTGATGCTGGCCGCGCAGTTCCGCGTGGCGGGGCGCCCGGACGAGCAGGTGCGCGTGCGCAATCTTTCGCAGGGCGGGCTGATGGCCGAATATACGCAGCCGATCGAACGGGGCTCGCCGGTGGAAGTGGAGGTGCGCGGCGTGGGCTGGGTCAGCGGCCGCATCGCCTGGGCGACCGATGGCCGCGTCGGCATTGCCTTCGACACGCCGATCGACCCGCTGCTCGCCCGCAAGCCGGTGGGCGGGGGCACGCAGACGCCGACTTTCGTGAAGCCGATCTTCACGCGCCGCTGACGTCTTTCCGAGCCGGATATCCATCGGCTCGAATCTTTTCGGAACCAGGTTTCGGAGATTTCGCGCAGTCGGGGTGCGGCTTGGGCCACACCCCTTTTGCGCGGCGCTTCTAGCGCGCCATTTCTTCCTTGATGCGAAGCTTCTGCTTCTTCAGGGAAGCCAGGACCATCTGGTCGGGGCGGGGCCGTTGCGATTCGGCGGCGATTCGCTGGTCGAGCACCGAGTGCTTGGCCGAAAGTGCCGAGAAATGCGCGTTCTGCATCGAAGCAGTCTCCTTCTTCGGGTGGCCGGAACCTGCGACTAGATCACTTTTCCACAGCTTTGTCGCGGGGGAAACGCGGCTAACCGGCGGCTAATCGACAGCATGCGGAAATAGCGCGATGATCCGTTGCGGAGCCTCTCGGGCTGGTGCAGGGAGATCCCGCTACGGGGGCTTTCGCGATGGACGAGAAAGAGATTGTGCGACGGCTCGAAGCGGTGCGGACCGAGCATCGCGACCTGGATGCGGCGATCGACGCGCTGCTCGCGACGGGCACCTCCGACCAGCTCCAGATCGCGCGCCTCAAGAAGCGCAAGCTCATGCTGCGCGACGAGATCGTGCAGCTCGAGGACCAGTTGATCCCCGATATTATCGCCTGATCCGGATCGGGACGAAATCACTGCGAAATTAAGCATTTCGTTACCATGCGGGCTGTGGCAGCGTTGTTTTCATGGGCAAACAGGGCACGACGACGATCCATCGCAAGCTGATCGACACGCTCTATGTCGAGGCGATGCTGCTGGCCGACGAGGCGCGCGCCTATTTCGACGAACTGGGCCGTGACGAGCGCGAAGCGCTGGAGGCCTTGAATCGAGTCGCCTTCTCCTGCGAGTCGCTCAAGGTGACGACGCGGCTGATGCACATCATCGCCTGGCTGCTCACCCAGCGCGCGGTCGATGCCGGCGAACTGACGCCGCACGACGCGCTTGCCTCCTCGCGCCGGCTTGGCGACGCGCCCGAAACCGAGGAGGCGCTGCTCGACGCAATGCCGCCCCAGGCGGTGGCGATCATCAACACCAGCATCGACCTGTATCGCCGCGTGGCACGGCTCGACGAGTCGCTGGGGGAGGCGTCGGCGATCGAAAGCCCCGCGCGCTCGATGATGGACCGGCTGGCCGCCGCTTTCTGATCCTCGGCACGCCGGCCTGGGCCGGGCAGCGCCCGCTCAGCCGCAGAGCGCCGCCCTGGCTGCGGCATATTCCCGCTGCATCCGTTCGATCTTCGCCGTGGCAGGCTCGATCGCATGCACTGCGCCGATGCCCTGGCCCGATCCCCAGATATCCTTCCAGGCCTTCGCCCCGCCGAAGTTCATCGCGCTGGGATCGCTTTCCGGGAGATTGTCCGGATCGAGCCCGGCATTGACGATCGACGCCTTCAGATAGTTGCCGTGCACGCCGGTGAAGAGGTTCGAATAGACGATATCGTCCGCGGTCCCTTCGACGATGCCCTGCTTGTAGGCGGGCGCGGCATTGGCCTCGTCGGTGGCGATGAACGGCGAGCCGATATAGGCGAGGTCGGCGCCCATCGCCTGGGCGGCCAGCACCGAGCGGCCATTGGCGATCGCGCCCGAGAGCACCACCGGCCCATCGAACCATTCGCGTACTTCCTGGACGAGCGCGAAGGGGCTGAGGCGCCCGGCATGGCCGCCGGCGCCGGCCGCGACGAGGATCAGCCCATCCGCGCCCTTCTCGATCGCCTTGTGGGCGAAGCGATCGTCGATCACGTCGTGCAGCGTGATGCCGCCCCAGCCATGCACGGCGTCGTTGAGCTCGGGCCGTGCGCCGAGGGACGTGATCACGATCGGCGCCTTCCACTTGGCGCAGGCCGCCACGTCATGCTCCAGGCGCGGATTGGAGCGATGGACGATCTGGTTGACCGCGAAGGGCGCCGCCGGCGTGTCCGGATGATCGCGGTCCCAGGCGGCCAGTTCCTCGGTGATCTGGTGGAGCCATTCGTCGAGCCTGGTGTCCGGCCGGGCGTTGAGCGCCGGGAAGGAGCCGACGATCCCCGCCTTGCACTGGGCGATGACCAGGTCGGGCACCGAGATGATGAACAGCGGCGATCCGATGACGGGAAGGCGCAGGCGATCGAAGAGCGGGGGCAGAGCCATGGACCAGTTTTGTAGCGAAACCGGAATGGCCGTCCAGCCCGATGCCGGCGACGCTACGGCATGCATGGTTGCACGCGGCGCAATCATTCCGGTGACAGGGCCGACTCGGCCGTACCCCTATTGAAGCGAGCGGCGCGATTCCCCATTGTCGCTCCACGCAACGGCCGCGGGGAGCCCCATATGGTCACCAACGAGATGTACGTCATCGTTCGCAAGGCGATCGAGGCCGCAACCCTGCAGAGCGGCAAGCTCTATGAGGAGGGGCAGGAGAGCCATTACCAGGCGCTCGCCGCGGTGATGGCCTTGCGCAAGGCAGGCTATGAGGTGACGCGTCGCCTCGACAATTAGTCGAACGGCCGCTGCCAGATCACGAAGGTATCGATGTCGGCCGATCGAATCGCGGTGGCATAGGCATCGTGGCGAAAGCCCGGCAGTGCGGCGATCCGCTCGACCATCGCACCTTCGCCCCGCGCGCCCAGCGGCAGGGTGAAGGCGACATCCTCGTCCGGCCCGTAGAACAGCCACCAGGCGCCGCGCCCGTCGGGGCCGGTATCGCTGGTCTCGATCGCGACTGCCGCGAGCGCCTCGAGCGTCACGGCCTGGCGATCGCCTTCGGGAGCGCGCACCCAGAGGCGATCGGCCTCCACGCCCGTCTGCCACAGGCCCTCGGGCTCCATTTCGGGCGCAGCGGCAGGGGCCGGTAGCGCGACCGGTGCCGGCATCGGAGCCTGTGCCCTGGCGCGGCGCTTCAACCAGTCGAACAAACCCATCACGACCCCCGACCCGACTCGAAAGAGGCCCGGGCTAGAACGGCAATATGACGATTGTCCAAGCGGCAGGCGGCGGATCAGTCGACCCGTTTCAGTCCTGCGGCATATTCGCGCTGCTTGGCGGCGTAGAGCGCGGCGCTGGCCTTGAGCAGCGCCTTCTGCATGTCGTCGAGCGGCCGGATCGCCTTGGCCGGCGAGCCGACGATCAGATGGCCGGCGGGGAACGTCTTGCCCTCGGTCACCAGCGCCCCCGCGCCGACCAGGCAATCCTCGCCGATCACCGCGCGGTTCAGGATCGTCGCGCCCATGCCGATCAGCGTGCGGTCGCCGATCGTGCAGCCGTGCAGGATGGCGTGATGGCCCACGGTCACGTCCTCGCCGACGGTGCAGGGCGCCCCCGGATCGGAATGGAGCATCGCCCCGTCCTGGATGTTCGAGCGGGCGCCCACCAGGATCGGCGTGTTGTCCGCGCGGATGACCGCGCCGAACCATATCGAGGCGAGCGCGGCCAGGCGCACATCGCCGATCAGGTCGGCACTTGGCGCGATCCAGGCATCCTCGGCGAGCTGGGGGCGATGCCCCGCGAATTCGTAGAGCGGCATGCCGCTCAGGATAGCGGCGCTTCGAAGCCCGGGGGAAGGGGGATATTGGCGCCCAGTGCGAGCGCCAGCGCCACCGCGCCGAGCAATACCGCCAGCGTGGAGGAGAGCGAGAACAACCCCCAGCCGACCATGGTGACCATCTGCGAATCGGCGCGCTGCGCGCGTTTGTTGCGCTGCATCGACTGGATCACGAACATTGCCAGCATCGCATATGCGAAGACGATAAACTCGGTCATCAACCCACCCGGAAAACCCCTGCGCGCGAACCTACGGGAGGAGGGTTAACGCTTCAATGCCCCGCGCCTCCGGTTTATCGCAGTGCAGCAATGTTCCGTCGTCGCCGAAACGATCAGGGATGGGCCGGCGCCGGAGCGCTCGCCGTCTTGCAGCTGCACGCGCAGGCGCAGGGCACCGGGGCGCAACGGCAGGGCCGGGGCGTCGCGCAACCGCAGATCTGCGCCGCGGGCTTGGCCTCTTCCTTCTTCTTCGGCTTCTCGGGCAGATCGGGCAGGGCAGGCAGCGGCAACAGGTCGCGGGCATTGGCGCCGGCATAGACGCCATGCTGGCTCGCGCCGCAGGCGGGGCAGCCATGATCCTGTTCGTCAGGATCGTGATCGCCCCCGCCGAAGCGGAAGCCGCCCGGTGCCTTCTTCAGCACCTTCTTCGCCGCCTCGCACACCGCTATCGCATGATTGCCGAGCGTCGACACGGTCTGGCCCATCGCCACCTGCTCGGTGGCATAGAAATGGACAAGCATCGCGTCGCGGTGCGCATCCACCGGCTCCTTCACCGCCGGATAGCTCAGCATCTGCTGCATGTCCGCCAGCTGCGATTCCATTGCGCAGATCTGGCCGCCCCAATTGTTGAAGGCGGCGAACAGTTCATAGTCCGGCCAGGTCGCCGGCGCGTGCGGGCGCATCTGTTCGACGAAGTTGACCGGCCCGGCGATGTCCTCGCGCAGCAGGCGGAGGAGAACCCGCAGCGTCACCAGGTCGCGCTGCGGCTGGCGCAGGCGCTGCGCGAATATGTCGGTGACCGTGGCCGTGTGCTTCCACACCTGCTTGCAGAGCATGCGGGTGAATTCCTCGTCGCGCTTCCTCGGCTTGGCGAGCAGCGCGGCCTTGAGCGACGCGAGCACGCCGATGACGATCAGCAGCGCGATCAACACGCCGCCTACCAGGATCCAGGCCGGCCAGTAGATCGCCTCCGCGCTGATCGGCCGGACGGCCACGGCATGCGCCGCGCCCGCTGCCAGATTGCCGATCGAAGCCAGAATGATCGCCACGCTATTCCCCCTGAGTCGCGCGCGATATGGTTAACAGAAACCGACGGGCCGCACAGTCATGACTCGCCCGTTTCGAAACGGAGATGTTTCAATCCCTGAGAAAATCTCCGCCCGTCAGAGCGTGACGCCGCGCTTCCAGATCGCGATTTCGCGTTCGCCATTGCGCTCGGCGGCGGTTTCCCTGCCCGATGCGATCGCGGCGATCGTCTCCAGCAGCGCGCCGGCGGCCGCATCCATGCCCAGTTCGAGCACCTGGCCGGCGTCGAAATCGATCCAGCCGGGCTTGCGCGCGGCCAGGTCGCTGTTCGAGGCGATCTTGATCGTCGGCACCGGGAAGCCGAGCGGGGTGCCGCGCCCGGTGGTGAACAGGATCGCCGTAGCGCCCGCCGCCGCCAGCGCGGTGGAAGATACGGCGTCGTTGCCGGGCGCCTCGAGCAGCGTGAGGCCGTGGTGCCGCACGCGCCCGCCATAGGGGATCACGTCGGTGACGATCGCGTGCCCGGCCTTCTGCACCGCGCCGAGCGACTTCTCCTCGAGCGTGGTGATGCCGCCGGCGATGTTGCCGGGAGAAGGGTTCTCGGAGACCGGCTCGCCATGCCGAGTGAAATAGGCCTTGAAGTCGTTGACCAGGGCCACGATCGCTTCGAACACCGCTTCGTCGCGGGCGCGCGCCATCAGCAGCTGCTCGGCGCCGAATATCTCGGGAATCTCGGTGAGGATCGCGGTGCCGCCCGCCGCGGTGACTGCGTCGGCCATGCGCCCGACCAGCGGATTGGCGGTGAGCCCCGAAAAGCCGTCCGAACCGCCGCATTTCACGCCGAGCACCAGCTCGGAGAGAGGGGCAGGGGTTCGTTCGGCGGCCGCGGCGGCCACCAGCTCGGCAACCAGCGCCACGCCTTCCTCGACTTCGTCCTCCGCCATCTGCGCGCCCAGGGTGCGCAGATTGGGGTGGTCGATCCCTTCCAGCATGCCCTTGATCTGGTTGTTCTCGCAGCCGAGCCCGACGATCAGCACGCCGCCCGCATTGGGATGGCTGGCCAGGGCGGCGAGGATCGCCCGAGTGCCTTGCAGGTCGTCGCCCAGCTGCGAGCAGCCGAACGGATGGGGGAAGGCGTGGATGCCGTCGATCTTGCCCGCATGCCGCGCCGCGGCGCGTTCGGCGATCTTCTGTGCGGTACGCGCGACGCAGCCGACGGTGGGGATCACCCAGATCTCGTTGCGGGTGCCCACCCGGCCGTTGGCGCGGCGATAGCCGAGGAACGCCGGCCCCTCGACCCGAGCATCGTCGTGCGCGGCCGGCGCAAAGGCATAGTCGCCGCTGCCACCGAGCGCAGTGGCGACATTATGGGTGTGGACATGTTCGCCCGGTGCGATCGCGCGGGTGGCGATGCCGATCGGAAAACCGAATTTGAGCACGGGGTCGCCCGCCGCGATCGGCTTCACGGCGACCTTGTGCCCCTTCGCCACCGGTCCGGCGAGCGTGACGCCCAGCGCTTCCTCCCCGGCGGCCATGTCGCGTAGCGTCGTGGCGGTGCTGTCCTCGAGGGCGATACGGAACAGGGCTGGAGTCATATGCCCGACATAGAGCCGTGGCCGAGCTATGGAAACCGGTTTCCATCACCCGCCCTGACGGTCTTCCGCAATCGCCCGGGCCTTTCTATGCTCGCTCGGATGACCGTGCCGCTTTTCCATCTCGCCATCCCCGTCGACGATATCGAGGCGGCGCGCGCCTTCTATGGCGGCACGCTCGGTTGCCCGCAGGGGCGCGAGGATCCCGGCCACTGGATCGATTTCGATTTCCGAGGCCACCAGCTGGTCGTCCACAAGGCGGAAGGCGCGGGCGTGAAGGCGCGGGGCTCCGTGGATGGCGACGCGGTGCCCGTGCCCCATTTCGGGCTGGTGCTCGAATGGGAGGAATGGGAGGCGCTTGCCGGGCGCTTGCGCGCCGCGGGCACCGAATTCGCGATCGCGCCGCATATCCGCTTCCCGGGCAAGCCTAGCGAGCAGGCGACGATGTTCTTCTTCGACCCTGCCGGCAACGCACTGGAATTCAAGGCATTCCGTGACATTGGCCAGCTATTCGCCAGCTAGTGCTGATATTTGTCCTTCTTGCGCTTGCCGAACAGCATGTTGCGTTCCAATCGCTGGCATAGCGCAGTGTAATAGGCTTCGAGAAAGCCATGCTCGTCGCCCTCGACGCCGGCCATGCCGAGCCGCTCACGGATCGTCCGCGCGACGACGATCATGGAATATTCGTCGTTCCGCCGCAGCACTTCCTCCAGCTTCTGCAGCTCGAACTCGCCATAGACGCTCAGTTGCGCATCGGTGAAGGCGTAGCGGGCCTGTTCGGGCTCGGCGCGCGACGCGACGCTGTGGTTCAGGCTCCGGCGCGGCAATCGCACCACCCAGGTGCCGGCGATCAGGTCGCCCACGCGCAGCCGATCGCGGTTGAAGAAGGGGAAGAGCAGGAAGATGCCGGTCCAGAGCAGGCCGAACAGGCCGGTGGCGAAAGTCGCCATCCCGGCGGAGCTCTGATAGGCCAGGAAGGATAGGGGGAGGAACAGTTCCAGTTCGCGCATGGCGTTGCGCGCCACCACCTGGTGCCCGCGCAGCCGCGATCCGTCGCGCGCCACTACGCGCAGCCGCATCAGCCGCTTGCCCGGTGTCGCCGCCCGCGGGCCCAGCTCGAAGATCGCGAAATATCCGTTGCGCAGCGCGAAGAAGCCGAGCAGCCAGATCATCAGCAGGATCTGCGCCAGCGCCTTTCCGGTGCCCATCAGCACCAGCAGCAGGACGATGGTGAGCACCACCAGCGTGAGGACGATCACCGTCAGATCGAGCATGAAGGCGCCGGCGCGCTCGCCGATCGTGGCGATGTCGAGCTTCAGGTCCACGCCTTCGGGCGTGACGAAGGTGCGGCGGTCGGTGCCCCGCTGCCGGCCCGATCCCTGCGTCGCGCGAGCCTCAGCCATCCAGGTCACCGCTGCGCACCGGCATCACGTAGAAATAGAGCAGCCAGCCGAGCAGCGCAGCGCCGCCGATCGCCACGCGGATCAGGTCCGAAGTGATCGTTTGCCGCCCCACGCCCTCGAGCAGCCCGGCCACGGCGAGCATCAGCACCACGCCGATCATGGCGAAGGCGGCGGTGCGCCCGGCCCTGGCGGTGGCGGCGGTGCGCGAGAGCTTGCCTGGAAAGGCCAGCGCCATGCCCACGCGCAGCCCGGCCGCGCCGGCAATGGCGATGGCGAACAGTTCGGTGGTGCCGTGGATCGTCAGCCATGCGGCCAGCGGCAGCCCGAGCCCCTTGGAGACGAACACCGCGAGGAAGGCGCCGAGGATGCAGCCATTGTAGACGAGCAGCAGCAATGTCGGCACGCCGAATGCGAAGCCCAGCGCGAAGCACATCAGCGCGATCTGCGCATTGTGGGTGAACAGATAGGTGGCGAAGGCGCCGAGCATGTTGCTGTCGTCGCCCCCGCCGTCATAAAGGCCCTGGCGCAGCTCCGCCGCGCTCGATTGCGGCCCCCGTCCGCCGGCCAATCCCTCGGGCACGATCGAATGATACCAGCTCGGATCGCTGGCAACCAGGCAATAGGCGGCGATGCCGCCGAGCAGCATCATCAGCACCGCGATCAGCGTCTCGCGTGCCAGGCTGCGCAGCGCCAGCGGCCAGCTTGCCCCGAAGAATGCTGCGATGCGCCGGCGAAGGGGAGGCTGGACGCCGTAGAGCACGAAATAGGATCGCGCGCACAGCGCCTCGAGATAGGCGACCAGATCGGCGTCGAGCGATGTCTCGCGCGCTACCGAGAGCGAGGAGAGCGCGGCGCGATAGAGCACCGGCAGCTCGAACAGGTCCTCGTCCGAAAGCGATCCGGCACGGCCGCGCTCGATCTGGAGGATGCGCTGCTCCAGTTCCAGCCAGTCGACGGTGCGCGCCTCGCGGAAGCGGGCGCTGGCGAACTGGGACGATGCGGCGCCGCTCACAGCAGATTCCTCCGCTTGAAATCGAAATATTGGCGGACGAGTGCCGGCCCCACCTGGTCGTGCCGCGCTTCCAGCACATGGATGCCGGCATGGCGGAGCCGCGCCTGGACGATCCGGCGCTCGCGCAGCATCGACGCGGCGATCACCGCGCGCGAGACGTCGTCGATCGCCATCGGTTCTGCCGCGGCCAAGGCCTCCAGTTCGTCATCGGCCAGGATCACGAACAGCACCAGGTGCCCGCGCAGCAGGTTCACCGCGGCGCGCAGCATCAGCTCGGCGCCGGTGGGATCGGTGAACTCGGTGAAGATCACCACCAGCGAGCGCCGGGTGAGGTCGCCCGCCAGCGTGGCGAGCCCGAGCGTATAGTTGGTCTCGGCCGTGCTGTAGTCGAGCTGCCCGGCGAGCCGCTGCATCAGCGGGAAGGCGCGGGTGCCCGACACCGCGCCCGAGGCGACCCGGGGCTGCGAATCGAAGCCGAACAGCGCCACCCGGTCCCCGAGCTTCAAGGCGGCATAGGCGCCGAGCAGCGCCGCGGTGATCGCCCGGTCGACGCGCGGCAGGCCGTCGACCGGCTCGCACATCACCCGGCCGGTATCGATCGCGAAGACGATCTGGTTGTTGCGCTCGATCCGGTTCTCGCGAGCGAGCAGCTGAAGGTGGCGGGCGCTATGGTTCCAGTCGATCGTGCGGCGCTCCATGCCCGAGCGCCATTCGGTCAGCGCTTCGAACTCGCTGCCTTCGCCGCGATCGACGCGCGCCATCTCGCCCATCTGCGCGTCGCGCAGCAGCAGATGGGCCGAATTGCGCACGGGGCGGATGTCCGGCGTGATCACCACCAGCCGGTCGAGCTTCTCCACGCGCTGCCGCCAGATCAGGCCGAACGGACCGGTCCAGCGGCTCCACAGCGCTTCCACCTTGTCGGTGCCGCGCCGCACGGGGAGGAAGGCGATCGCGGCATGGTTCTCGCCGCGCGCCAGCCGGATGCGCCCCTCGGCGCGCGGCGCCAGCCTGGGCCCCGTCGCCACCGCGAGCTCCAGCCCGTCGATCGGCCGGTCCGCCACCATCACCTCGACGATCAGCGGCGCGCCGATCTCGATCGCGCCCGGGCACGACGCCTTCAGCACCGGCGCGCGCGGCGCGAGCAGGGCGTCGACCGCGGCGAAGGCGAGCATCATCGGCACCCATATCAGCCCGGCAAACCAGAGCTGCGGCGCGAATACGCCGACGAGCAGCGCCAGCGGCGCTCCCGCGGCCGTCAGCAGCACGCAGCGGATGCTGGGTCGGATCAACGCGGCGCCTCGACCTGCTCGACCAGGCCCGCGATCACTGCGTCGGCGGTACGGCCGTCGATCTCGGCAGCGGGAGAGAGAATCACGCGGTGGCGCAGGGCCGCGGGGGCGAGCTTCTTCACATCGTCGGGCAGCACGAAGTCGCGCCCGTCGAGCGCGGCATGCGCGCGCGCCGCGGCGGCGAGCGTGGCGCCCGCGCGCGGGCTCGCGCCGATCTGGAGGTCGCCGGTGGCGCGAGTCGCGCGGACGAGGCGGACGACATAGTCCACCACCTCGTCGGCCAGCCGGTTCGCCGCCACCGCATCGGCCGCGGCGCTGATCGTCGCATGGTCGGCGACCTGGGCGACGCCCCATTGCTCGGGCCGGGGCATGCCGAAGCGGCTGCCCTGCTTGGCGACGATCTCGCGTTCCTGTTCGAGGCTGGGATAGCCGACCTCGAATTTGAACAGGAAGCGGTCGAGCTGCGCCTCGGGCAGCGGATAGACGCCCTGGCTCTCGATCGGATTCTGCGTCGCCACCACCATGAACCGTTCGGAGAGCTTGTGGTCGATCCCGTCGATCGTGACGGTGCGCTCCTGCATCGCTTCCAGCAGTGCCGCCTGGGTCTTGGGCGGCGTGCGGTTGATCTCGTCGGCGAGCAGCAGCTCGGTGAAGATCGGGCCGTGCGTCAGGGTGAACTGGCTCGTCTGGAAATTGAACAGGTTGGAGCCCAATATGTCGCCCGGCAGCAGGTCGGGCGTGAACTGGATGCGGCCATAGTCGAGCCCCGCCGCGCGCGCGAAGCATTGGGCAAGGAAGGTCTTCGCCGTTCCGGGCGGCCCTTCGAGCAGGATATGCCCCGACGCGAACAGCGCGACGAGCATCAGCTCCACTGCCTCGTCCAGCCCCACCACGGCCTTGCCCACTTCGGCGCGGATCGCGTCGCCCAGCGCCTTCACTTCCTCAATGTTCACGCGTGACGGTCCTTTTCCATTGATAGAGCGCGCGGGCGGCAACGAGCAGCGCGCGCGTGTCCTGGGCATGGCCCGCGCGGGAAGCGAGGGCAGTGAAGGGCTCGCCCTGCTTGTCGAGCCGGTCGAGATAGTTGTCGAGCGCATCGGGCGGCAGGTTGGCCGGTGCGGCGGTGGCGCCCGCCGCCGCGTCGCGGATCAGCGCGGCATAGCGATCGCCGGTGCGGTGCCGCCGCCCGGCAAGCCGCAGCAGCGCCGCGCCATTCTCCGCGATCGCCCGCTTGCCGAAGGCGATGCCGCGGCTCTCGGGCAGGGCGGGGCCGAAGCGCATGAGCGCATGCCAGCCCGCGAGCAGCGCCGCGATCAGCAGGCACAGGGTGAGCGGCAGGAACGGTGGTTCGAACGCCAGCTTGAGCAGGTTGGGATTGCTCCCGAAGCCGTGGAGCGTGAGATCGAAGGCGATGCCGCGATCGCCATCGTCGAACCAGTCGAGGAGCTGCATCGCCCGCTCGGCGCCCGCAAGCGTCTTGAGGCCCTGATTGTCGAGCAGGTCGGGGTCGGCGACGATCAGCGTCGGTTGGCTCTTCAGCGTGGCGACCAGCGTGCCGCCATGCCCGTCGCCGATCACCGGTTCGAGCGCCTGGCCCGAGATGGTCCTGAGGCCCTCTGCGTTCTCCTGCACCTGGGCCTCGGTGACCTGGGCGATCTGCCGCGAGGCCTCGCGAGGCGGGAGGCGGCCGAACGACCTCACCCAGGCCGGCTTGTCGGGTCGGGGCATGGTCAGCCATTTGGGCAGCACCAGGATCGTCGGCTGCGAAGCGCGGCGATCGATGATCCGCTTCACCATGTCGGGACTGGTCGTCGGCTCCAGCGTCACCACCAATATGTCGCTGGTGTCGAGATCGCTGTCGCGCCGCACCATCTTCACCGAGCCGTGGACGCGCCGCACCAGGTCGGCCGCGCCGGCAAAGCCCACCGCCGAAGTGGCGAGCGCATGGTTGCCCGGGCGCTGCGCGGGTTGCAGGTCGTCGGCATAGGCGGTGAGCAGCAGGAAGGCGACGAAGCCGACCACGCCGAGCAGCACGAGCACCAGGGCGGTGCGCAGAGTGAAGGGCGTGGCGGTGTCTTCGCTGCTCATCGCCAAGCTCCGGGCAGCGCGAACTCGCCATAGGCGGCGCGCGCTTCCTCCCAGTCGGCCCGGGCCAGGCTGCGGCCGCCGAACAGGCTGCGCTCCACCGGCCTGGCCATCGCGGCGAAGGCGCGGCGGACGATGCCGGGCATCCATTCGGATCCCGCGATCTCGCGGCTGGTGAGGGCGGGGCGGAGCAGGCGCGGGCGATGGCGCTGGATGTCCTCCAGGCTGCGCTGGAGCAGCAGATGCACGGCTTCCTCGTAACGTCCCTGGGCCGCCAGCGCCTCGGCATCGGCAAGCAGCGCGCGCGCGGCCTTCTCGCTCGGGCGCCAGGCAGCGACATCCCGTGTCGCCATGGCCTCGGCATCGCCCGAGGGCCGGGCGCGGATCAGCGAACTGACGACGAGATAGAGAATGATCGCCGCGCCGATCACCACGCAGGCGAGAAGAACCCAACCCATATAGGGCGCGACTTCTCCGAGCTGCCTGGCCAGCCAGCGCATCCAGGGCGGAATCTCGGGCGGCTTGGCCGCGCTCATCTCGAACTGGATGTCGGAGCGCGCGCGCAAGGCCTCGTGCGCCCTGGCGACGGACTGTGCAGTCGATCCCTGTACGGTCACGTCGAATCCCCCACGCGCCCAGTGCTACCGGAACAGCGCGCCGCAGGAAACCCGGCAAGACTGGACTTTGCGCCCGTTTTTGTTCAGTTTTTCCTCAGCGTCGATTGCACTTCGATGAAAGAGGGGAAATCATGGCTGAAGCGGATCTTGGTGGAGCGCGCTACGAAATCGGCGCGGTCATTTCACGCGCGTTCGAAACGATCGGGTCGAATTTCCTGCTATTCTGCGGGCTTGCGCTGGTGCTGGCGGGCACGCCCCAGCTCGTGCTGGGATATTGGCAGGCGATCAATTTCAACCTGCACGGCGGCGCAGCGGACGCTGCGATCTTCTACAGCGGTTCCTATTGGGGCATGGCGGGCCTCACCTGGCTGGTCTCGATCGTCACCGGCGCGATCCTCCAGGCGGCGCTCACCCGCGCTACGGTGATGCACCTCTCGGGCGAGACGCCGCAGTTCGGCGCGCTTCTCGCGGTGGGGATCAGCATGATCCTGCCGATGATAGCGATCGGCCTGATCGCCGGCATCGGCGTCGGCATCGGCATGCTGCTGCTGATCGTGCCGGGCGTCATCCTCTGGCTGGTCTGGGCGGTGGTCACGCCGGCCTATGTCCAGGAGAAGGTGGGGATCCTCGAGGCTTTCAGCCGCAGCGCCGCGCTGACCAGCGGCGCGCGCTGGCGCATCTTCCTGACGATGCTGATCGTCGTCGTCCTGCTCTGGGTGCTCAGCATCCCGGTGAGCTTCCTCACCGCGGCGATGATCGCGACCGGCAATGCCTTGCTGACCGCGTTCGTCGGCGCCGCCGTGGGGGCGCTCGGCAGCATGGTAATGGTGGCGGTGCAGGCAAGCATCTATGTCGAGCTGCGCCAGCTCAAGGAAGGCATCGCGCCTTCCGATCTCGAGGCGATCTTCGCCTGAAGCTAGGTGCGGCGGCCTCGTCAGGAGGCCGCCGCACCCGCTTGCCGCGCGGCTGGCCCCGGACGGCGGGTTCAGCCGTCGAAGCGGATGACGACCCGCAGGCCGGGGGCCGCGTCCGACAATTCGATCGCCGCGAAGTGCGCGCGGGCAATGGCCGCCACCAGGCTGAGTCCGAGGCCGTGCCCGGGCGTCGACCGGCTGCGCTCCAGCCGGACGAAGCGCTGGAGGACGCGGGCGCGCTCCGCAGGCGGGATGCCCGGCCCCGTGTCGGCAACGACAAGGCATACGGCATCCGCCTGCCGCTGCACGCAGATGGCGATCCGCGTTCCGGAAGGCGTATGCCGTAGCGCGTTCTCGACCAGGTTCGCGCACATCTGCGCGAGCAGGTGCCGGTCGCCCGCGATCGTCGCGCCCGCATCGACATCGAGAGCGACTTCGTGGCCGGTCGCCTCCGCGCTTGCGCGAAAGGCATCGGCGACCCGCTCCGCCACCTCCGACAGATCGACCGGCCTGAACGCTTCGCGGACCTGATAGGTCTCCACTTCCGAAATCCGCAGCATCGCCGTGAAGATGTTCAATATCTCCTCGCTCGAATCCGCGGCGCGGCGGATGGCTTCGCGATAGCCATCGGCGTCGAGATCGGTCTCGAGCGCGGTTTCCAGTATCTGTTTCTGGCGCGCCAGCGGCGTCCGCAGATCATGCGCGACGTCGGTGGTGACCTGCTGCAGATTGTCGAGCAGCGATCCGATGCGATCCAGCATGCGGTTGAGCGTCTCGGCCAGCCTGTCGAATTCGTTCGGGACGTCGTCGCGATCGACGCGGCGGCTCAGATCGCCGTCGATGATCGCCTCCGCCGTCGCATGGATGCGTCCCAGGCGTCGCCGGACCACGAAGCCGAGCCCCCAGGCGCAGACGATGCCGATCAACAGCATCGCGCCGAATGCCGCGGAGAAGATCATGAGGATGGAGCGGTCGATCTCGTCGATCGGCGTGCGATCCGCCGCGACCACCAGCATATATCCGCCCTGCAGCGGTGTCACCAGGGCCTGGGCCACATTCGCGCCCTCGCGGGCATCGTGGAACGGCAGCAGTTCGTGCCAGCCCGGGCGCGGCAAGGCAGCGTCGAACCTGCCCGCCACCTTGGTGCCGGAACCGGCGAAGAGCATATAGCCCAGCCCGTTGGTGTTGTGGCCGTCCTCGCGCCGCGCAATGGCCATGGCGAGCGCGCCGAGCCCGTCCTGTTCGGCGACGGCCTTCAGGCTGCCGGTCTCGGCGGCGATGCGGTGGTCGAGCTGCTGTTCCAGCGCCTCGTGCGACACGAAATAGACGATTCCGCCGAGCAGGATCGTGGCGATGGCGAGCGCGAAACTGGCGAGCGCGGCAAGGCCGAAGGTGGAGCGGGGCAGATGCGGCTTCATTCGGTGCGGATCGTGTAGCCGGCACCCCGAACGGTGAGGATCGCATCGGTATCGAAGCCGGCGTTGAGCTTCGCGCGCAACCGGCTGATATGCGTCTCGACGATGTTGGTGCGCGGATCGAAATCGAACTCCCAGACTCGTTCGAGCAGCATCGTCTTGGTCATCACCCGGTCCGAATTGCGCATCAGCTCCTCGAGCATCAGCACTTCGCGCGGCTGGAGATCGATCGGGCTTCCGCCGCGCGTCACGCGCCGCCGCCGCAGGTCCAGTTCGAGGTCGCGGACCCGCAGCACGGTTTCGGCCGGCATGGCGGAAGTCGCGGGGCGGCGGATCAGCACGTTGAGCCGGGCGCGCAGCTCGGAAAAGGCGAACGGCTTGACCAGATAGTCGTCGGCGCCGCTCTCCAGCCCCTCGACCCGGTCCGCGATCTTCGCCATCGCGGTGAGGAGCAGGACCGGCGTGGCGATCCCGCCGGCCCGGATCATCCGGAGCACCGCGAGCCCGTCGATCGCCGGCAGCATCCGGTCGAGGATGATCGCGTCGAACTGCTGCTGCGTCGCGTGGAACAGCGCATCGGGGCCGTTCGCGACGACGGTGACGTTCATGCCGGATTCCGTCAGTCCCTTGGCGAGGTAATCGGCGGTTTCGCGGTCGTCTTCGGCGATCAGGATCTTCATGGCGACGTGCGACTCTATCTGCTGCCGACGGGAAGCGCTTCTCCCCTAGTGGATGCCGTATCGGGCTGTGAAGCCCAACCGCCGCCGAGCGCCCGGAACAGCGCGACCTGGGTCAGGGCGATCCTGAGGTTCGACGCGGCCAGCAGGGCCTCGACGTCGTTGCGGGTGCGTTCGGCATCGACGACTTGCAGATAGCTGTCGGCGCCCAGGCGGAAGCGCGCTCCGGCGCGGGTCACGACCTTCCCGGCTTCCGCGAGCGCGCCGCGCAGTTCGACATTGCGCCGCTTCTCCGCCTGATAGTCGGCAAGCATGGTCTCGACTTCGCGCAGCGCGCGCAGCACCGCGACATCCCAGCTGGCCAGGGCGGCTTCCTGGGTTCCCCTGGCTGCGGCGATCCTGGCACGCGCGGCGCTCTGGTTGGGGAAGGCCCAGCTGATCAGCGGCGTGAGGAAGCCGGTGAAATCGCCGCCGAGCAGGCCGGCCGATCCGCCCAGCTGAAAACGGGGATAGAGATCGGCGGTGGCGACGCCGATCCGCGCGGTGGCTGCCGCGAGCTTGCGCTCGGCCTCGCGAATGTCCGGGCGCCGGGCCAGCAGGGCATTGCCGTCGCCCACCGGCAGGGCCCGGCGCGCGGTCGGTGCGGCCGTGCAGGGCAGCGCGAGACGTGCCGCCTCCTTCGGCGGCAGCCCCTCGAGCGTGGCAAGCTGGAACAGGGCGCGCGCGCGGTCTGCATCGAATGCCGGCAATGCCGCGCGGGTGCGCTCGAGCAGGGTCTTCGACTGGGCGAGTTCGAAGGGGGAGGCTTCGCCCGCGTCGAGCTGGCGCGCAATCAGGTCGTAGCCCTTTTGTTGCGCTGCAAGCTGTGCCTCGGCGATCCGCTTCCCCGCAACGGCGCCGCACGCCGCTGCATAGGCGGCAGCCGTATCGGCGGCGACGGCGACGCGCACCGTGTCGCGCGCGGCTTCGCTCGCCTGAAGATCGGCGCGGGCGGCCTCGGCGGTCGCCCGCAGCCGGCCGAACAGATCGACTTCATAGGCAATGGTCGCGGCGAGGTCGTAGCTGGATTTCGGCACGGCGCCGGTGCTCGGTTGTCGTTGTGCGGGGCTGGGGCCGGCACCGCTTTCGAGCATGGTGTTCGGAAGCTGCGCCGCCCGGGCACCGCGCACCGCGGCGCGCGCCACTTCGAGATTGCCGAGTGCCACCCGGATATCGGCATTGGCGGCCAGTGCCCGCCCGACATGCGCGTCGAGCGCCGGGTCGTCGAACAGTCGCCACCAGTCATCGGGCACCGGGGCCGAGGCGATCCCCGCCTCCGAAGCGCCGAGAAATCCCCCCTGTGCGGGAAGCGGCGCAACGGGAGCGACATGCCGCGGCCCGACCGCACAGCCCGTCGTCAGCGCCAGCGCACCGGCAAGCGCAACCTGCGGGAAACGGATATTCATGCCGGAACAACCTTTTCTTCGAGTGCCGCGCCCTGCGCGTCGCGGGGTTCGCGCCGTTCCCGGCCGAAGCGCCCGTACAGCGACGGCATCAGCAGCAGGTTGAGCACGGTCGAGCTGACCAGGCCGCCCAGGATGACGAGTGCCATGGGATGCTCGATCTCGTGCCCCGGCGCGTCGCCGCGCACGACCAGCGGCAGCAGTGCCAGCGCGGCGCACGAGGCAGTCATCAGGATCGGCACCAGCCGCTCCTCGGCACCCCGCAGCAGCAGTTCGGGGCCCCATGCCTCGCCTTCCTCGTTCTCGAGGTGGCGATAATGGCTGATCAGCATGATGCCGTTGCGCGCCGAGATTCCGAGCACCGTGACGAAGCCGACCAGCGAACCGAGCGACAGGACGCCGCCCGACAGCAACACCGCGACCACGCCGCCCACCAGGGCGAAGGGCAGGCTGATGCCGACCAGCGCGGTCACCCGGAACGAGCGGAACTCGAGCCAGACGAGCAGCAGGATGCCGATCAGGCAGAGCGCGCCCAGCGTCGCCAGCTGCCGGCGCGATTTCTGCAGCGCCTCGAACTCGCCGATCACTTCGGGATGATAGCCGGTGCCGAACGTGAAGCCGTCTACCTTGGCCTGCACCGCGCGGGCGACCGCGCCCAGGTCCGATCCCGACACGTTCATCGTCACGTCGATGCGGCGCGAGCCATTCTCGCGCTTGATCTCGTTCGCCGCGGGCATGACCAGCACATCGGCAACTTGCGACAGGCGAACGGCGGTGCCGCCGGGCAGCTGGATCAGCGCATCGCGGATCGATCGCAGGTCTGCCCGTGCCGCGGGAACGCCCCATACCACCACGTCGGTCGAGCGGTTGCCCTCGTAGAGCTCGCCGGCCTTGCTCCCCTGGATCAGGGTTGCCGCGGTGCGGCGGACATCGCCGGTCGTCAGGCCATAGGCGGCCAGGTCGGCCGGGCGCGGACGCACCTGGATCTGCGGGATCGCGGTCTGCATCTCCACCTTGAGCTCGCCGGTGCCCGGAATGCCCTCCAGTTCCTTCTTGAGCCGGTCGGCGGTCTGGCGGAGCGTCGCCATGTCGGGGCCGTAGACGCGCACGACGATGCTGGCGCCCGCGCCGCTCAGCACTTCCTTGATGCGTTCGCGCAGATAGGTGAGCACGTCGCGATAGAGGCCGGGATAGCCGTCGATCGCTTCCTGGATCTTCCGGACCGAACCGTCATAATCGGCCTTCTCGTCGAGGCTGATCCACAGCTCGGTGAAGTTGGGGCCATAGACTTCGTCGCCCGCCTCGGCGCGGCCGATATGGGCGCCGAAATTGCGCACGCCGGGGATCGCGCGGAGTTCTTTCGAGGCGCGGATGGTGATCCGCTCCATCGCCTCCACCGAAGTGCCCGGCTTCTCGACGAAGTGCATCAGGAAGTCGGTTTCGCGGAAATTGGGGAGGAACTGGTCCTTGAACCCGGCATAGCCGATCCCCGCGAGCAACAGCCCGCCCGCGACGACGCCGATCGCTGCGCCCGGCCGGGCGATGGCGACGGGCAGGAAGCGGCGATAGGCGGCCTTCAGGCGGGCGACCAGGCGGGTCTCGCGATGGACCTGCGTGCCGTTGGGCAGCAGCATCAGGCAGAGCGCCGGGGTAACGGTGAGCGCTACCAGCAGCGAGCAGCCGATCGCGAGGACATAGGCAGTGGCGAGCGGGCGGAAGAAGGTCCCCGACACGCCGTCGAGGAAGAAGATCGGCAGGAACACCAGCATGACGATCAGGCTGGCGAACACCACCGCGGTCCGCACTTCGAGCGAAGCGGAGAGCACCACCGCGAAGGGCGTGCGGGGCGATCCGGCCTCGCGGTTCAATCGCAGCCTCCGCCCGATATTCTCGACATCGATGATCGCGTCGTCGACGATCTCGCCCAGCGCGATCACCAGGCCGGCGATCACCATCGTGTTGATGCTCATCCCCGATTTGGCGAGGACGAGCGCGGCGCCGAGCAGCGAGAGGGGAATCGCGGTCAGGCTGATGGCCGCCGAGCGCCAGTCGCGGGTGAACAGGATCAGCACTGCCGCGACGAGGATGCAGCCGATCCACAGCGCTTCGGTGAGGTTTCCGATCGAGCGCTCGATGAAGGTGGCCGGGCGGAAGATCGTCGAATCGATCTGGACATCCTTGAGCCCGGGGCGCAGTTCCTTCAGCGCGGCCTCGACGCCCCGCGTCACCGCCAGCGTGTTGCCGCCCTGCTGCTTCTCGACGATCAGCAGGATGCCCGATCCATCGTTGATGATCGCGCTGCCGATGGGTGCGGCATGGCCTTCGACCACCGTGGCGACGTCGCGGAGCCGGACGGGGGCGGTACCGGCGAGCCTGATCACCGTATTGCCCAGATCGTCGGCGCCGGCGATCGGCGAGAGATGGCGCACCGCGAGGCGCTGATTGGGCGTGTCGACGAACCCGCCGCCCAGCGTTACCGCGGCGTCGCCCGCGGCCTTCTGCACCTCGGCCATGGTCACGCCCATCTGCTGCAGCCGGTTCGGATCGACGAGCACCTGGAGCTGGCGATCCCGCTGCCCCCAGACGGCGACATTGGCGACGCCCGGAACGCCCATCAGCTTGGGCCGGATCGTCCAGCGCACCAGTTCGGAGAGCTGGATCTGGCTCAGCCGGGAAGACGTGAGCCCGATCTTCATCGCCCGGCTGGTCGCCGAAAGCGGCGGCAGCATCGTCGGCGGGCGGACGTTCGCGGGCAGGCGCGGCGCGGCGATCGCGACGCGTTCCTGCACCAGCTGGCGGGCGCGGACCACATCGGTGCCCTCCTGGAAGATCAGCTGCACGGAGGACAGGCCGAGTACCGATTTCGAACGCAGGGTATTGAGACCCGGCGTGCCGTTCACTGCGAATTCGAGCGGCGTGGTGACGAGGGCTTCGACCTCCTCGGTCGACAGGCCGGGGGCCTCGGTCTGCACCTCGACCATCGGCGGCGCGAATTCGGGGAATACGTCGAGCGGCACGTCCTGGCTGGCGCGGACGCCGAAGAAGACCAGGACGAGCGCCAGCGCGATGACGAGCACGCGCTGCCTGAGCGCGGCGGCGATGAGCCAGTTCAGCACGACCGGGCCCTCACTTCGCGCCGAATTCGGTGCCGAACAGCTCGGCGGCGCCGGCGGTCACGGCCTGGTCGCCGGGCTTGAGGCCCATGGCGAGCATGGCCGTGCCCCCGCTGATCCCGGCAAGCTGGACGCGCCGTCGCTCGAACGTGCGCGGCGCGGTCCGCACATAGACCCATTCGCCGCCATAGGCGTCGTGCAGGATCGCGGACGCGGGGATGGTGAGGCCTTGCGCGCCGTCGCCCGCTGCCGGCAGCGCGACGGCGACACGCTGGCCGATGCCGAGCGCATGCGTGTTCGGGATCGCATAATAGAGATCGATGCTGCCGGCGGCGACGTTCGAAGAAGGCGGCGCGGCCACGGGGCGCCCCGACAGGGTTCCGGCCCCTCCGCCCAGCGGCCGGATGGCGGCGGGTGCGCCGCGATCGATGCGCGTCACGTCCGCAGCCAGCACGGGCACGCGCACCCACAGGATGTCCTGGCGCCCGAGCGACGCGACCGGCGCGCCGAGCAGGTGGCGCTGCGCGCGGGCGGCTGCCAGATCGGCCTGGGCGACTGCGGCGGTGGCGAGCGCGTCGTCGCGCGCCCTGACGCTGCCCGCTTCCTCCCGGACCAGGGCATCGGCGCGTTGCGCATTGACGTGCGCCACCCGTGCCTGGGCGGCGGCGCGGGCGATGTCGCCATCGGCGCGCGCCTGGCTGGCGGCGAGCGTCATCAGATCGGTCGCGGTGGTGATCGGGACCCCTCCGCGCGCGGCGGGGGGGACGACCACTTCGCCATGCGTCGCCACCCTGTCCTGCGCGGGCGCGAGGCTGGCCGTCGCGACGGCAATGCCCAGCCGGCGCTCCGCCTCGGGCGTGAGCGTGATCCGCATCAGCTCGGATTCGTGCGCGACGGGATCGACCTTCGCCGGCTTGATCGCGGCATGGGTATCGGACGGGCCGCCGCAGGCGGAGAGAGCCAGCAGGGCCAGGCACGGCGCGGCGCCACGCAGGGCGATCCGCATGGCAGCGTCGCGCGGCCGGGCGCGCGGGAGCTCTCCGAAACGCTGCCGCGCACCGGCCGGCGTCTGGCGCGCAAGTTCGAGAAGCATCCGGCAACCCTTCACGTGGAATTCGTGGTCGCGGGTCTAGCGGCCGGCAGCTTCGCGGGTTTCCGCCGGAACTATACGAGATGCGAAGGTCGCGCTGCCCCCGGAGACGCCCGCCGAACGGACGTCAGAGAGAAGACCGGGAGGCGGGCAGGAACGAGGCGATCGATGTGAGCGCGCCCACCGCCAGGTGCGTGACCAGCGTCAGCGCCGCGACCAGCATGGTGGCCGCCGCAAGGCCGGAGCCCGGCCCCAGCAATGCGAGGACCAGCGGCGCCAGCAGCGCGTCGCGGGCCGGCACCAGCGGCAGGCGGTGGACCATCATGCGCAGCGTCGCCACCGCGATGAGGATCATGGGCGAAAGACCGGGCAGCAACAGCTTCCAGAGCAATGCCGTAAACACCAGGCTCAATATGATCCTGAGGCTGTGCAGGCAGAATGTGACGATCAGATCGCGCCGCGAAAGGGTGAGCAGCGAGACGAACCGCCGCATCACCAGGATCCCGAGCGAGGAGAGGATGATGACGGCGACGGATGCCGCGAAGCTGTTGAGAAGCGTGCCGCCGGCGATCGCATAGAGCAGGGGAGCGTTGATCACCATCATCGCGAGCGTGGCGAGATTGCCGGCAAGCGCGGAGAGGACGGCGACATCGCGCAGCGTGCCGAATACGGAACCCTTGAGCGGCTGGTGCTGCCGCGCCCAGAGATAGAATTGCGCGTCGCCCGAATAGCCGAAGACGATCTCGTTCGCGACCTGCTTGCGGAACAGGGCCGGCAGGGCAGCGGCGCGCAGTTTCCACAGCCGATGGAGGATCAGCCACTCCATCGCCGGGCCCAGCGCGTAGAAAAGCGCGAAGCAGAGCCAGAACCAGGGATTGGCGGGCGCGGCGGCGAAGCGCGAAGTATCGATCCCGCCGAGCTGCACCAGGACGGCGAGCAGGATCGCCGCCGAGAGGCCGAGGCCTGCAAGCGTCAGCAGCCACTCGCGGACGGGCGGCGTAGGGGGGAAAAGCAGCGCGGCCTGATCGGCGCGCGCGTTCATCTGGCTGGCGGAACTGGCCATGCGAACTCGTCGATTTGAGATGGGGCGGAGGTCGTGTGCGCCTCGCCGCGTGCGGCGGCGACAAAGGTATCGAGATAGATTCCGGCGGACTGCTCGATGGTGAAGCGGCGTACATGCTCCCCTCGGCTGGCATGCGGCGCCGGCGCGGAGTCCGCGTCCGCGATCGCGGCGGCGAACGCGGCTTCGTTGCGCGCCACGATCATGCCGTGACGGCCATCGCCGAGCACGCTGCGCACCCCCGCGCCGCTGTCGGTTGAGATCACCGAGAGTCCGGCTGCCAGCGCCTCGATCAGGACAGCGGGGACGCCTTCATAGCGGGAGGAGAGGAGCAGGGTGTCGAAACCCGGCAGCTGCGACGCGGCGTCGGATACGTGGCCGGCGAAATCGACGCGCTCCGCGACGCCGAGAATGGCCGCCAGCGCCTTCAGCGCCGCACGATCCGGGCCGTCGCCATAGATCGTCAGCGTCTCGTCGGCGCAGGCGCCGTGCGCGAAGGCGCGGAGCATCAACGGATAATCCTTTTGCGGCGCCAGGCGCCCGATCGCGACGAACCGGCGGGGGGCGCCGGTGCGGCGCGGCGCCGGCGCACGGATCCGGGATTCCTCGATCGCCGGGTCGTGAACCACCCGAAAGGTCCCCCGCATGCCCGGTGGCAGGTCCTTGGCGATCGCCTCGTCCATGATCACCCAGGCCCATGCGAAGCGCGCCTGCATGCCCAGCCAGAGCCGCCAGAAGAAACGCCCCGTCGGCTGCAGGTCGCGCCGGGCCAGGTCGTTGCTGATCTTCACGACGATTGCCGGGCAGCGCTTGCCGAAGCGCAGCCGCATCGCGGCCGCAACGATGGTATAGGTGCTCCCGGAGACGAACAGCACGTCCGGGCGTGTCCGGCGTATCTCGGCGGGCAGCCTTGCGATCATCCAGAGGGTTTCCCACCAGGCGGTGCCGATCGAAGGCTGGGACGGCGTGGTATAGGTCAGGCCGTCGGCCAGTTCAGCGCGAAGCGCCCCATCCTCGCGGCCCAGGAAAAGCGGCGCCTCCACGCCCATCGCGCGCCAGTGCCGGACGAGGCGCAGCGCGACTCGCTCCACACCGCCCGGTTCGAAGCTGTGCAGAAACGTCAGGACGCGCACGCAAGGTCTCCGACCATGTCGCGATACTGGCTGGGGACATGGGTCCGTGCGATCTTCGCCACGGTCCGCCGAATGCTCGAAAGCGTCGCCGGCACCGTCACGTCGCCCGGATGCACGCCGAGCCGAACCACCCGGGGCAGCGGGATCGTCCTGGCGACGCTGGCGACGGCGAGCGACGAGAGCATGCGCGCGCGCGTGCGCGTTGCCCATGTGATCACCGGAGACTTGAGGAATATGCGCCCGGTATCCGGCGCCCAGACCCGCATATGGTCTTCGGCTAGTGCGATGCCGAGCCTCTTCATGGCGCTATGCGCACCATCGCCGTAGAGCCAGGCCGGTGCGATGAAGCCGGCAATGGGGCGGCCGGTGATGTCCTCGATCAGGGTCCGGCCGGCACGGATGCGGCGCTCGGCCTCTTCGGCATCCAGACCGAGAAATTCCCCTTCGCCCGCCGTCATGCGGCTCGCCTTGACGCGATCCTGCCAGGAAGCATGCTCGGCCTCGTCCCGATGGCTGTAGCCGTGGAGAAACATCTCCACCCCATCCTCGGCCCAGCGGCGCAGGCGGGCCGCAAAGGGCGAACCGGGCCGGATTTCCGCCTCCCGCCAGAAATCGGGCACCACGAGCATGGCCGGACGCTCCACGCCTGCCGAAGCAAGCTCCTCGACCAGCCGATCGATCGCCGGCTCGTGGCGCGGCGACACGTCATGGATCGAGGCGAGGAGCCGGCGGGGCGGTGTTGTTCCGGTTCGGGTCACATGGGCAAGACGCCGCCGCGGGCCGGCGCCACAGCCATGCCGCGATTTTTTTCGTCAGAAACTGCGGGAAAGGGAAAGCGAAAAGGTGCGCGGCCGAAGCGGCGTGTACTGGTGTTCGCTGTGGATCGAGAAGGGATTGCCATAGGCGAAGCTGTCCGCGCGCGCGTCGAGCAGATTGTCGACGTCGAGTGCCAGGGTGAAGGGCCCGATCATCGTCGTCGCGCCGGCGCGTGCCAGCGCATAGTCGCCCATGCCGCGATCCAGGCCGTCGTCGAAGCTCAGCCGCGAGGCGCCGACATAGTTGAATGCGGCATAGGGCGTGACCTCGTGCCCGAACAGACGGATGGTGCGCGCGATCGCAAAGTCGCCGGCAAGGTCGGGGACGACAGGCAGGCGACGATCCCTGGGCAGGCGCGTGCCGTCCGCCGCGTTTGTCAGCCTTGGGCGTTGGATGGTGAAGCCGCCGCGCAATTGCCAGCCCCCGCCCGGGCGCCAGGTCGCACTTCCTTCCACGCCGAATATCGTCGCGTCGCCGGCATTGTGGGTGGCGACCAGGCCCGCGGGCTCGAGATAGTCCGACTGGATATTGTGCCAGACGGCATGAAAGCCGGCAAAGTTGAGGTCCAGCCGGCCGCCGTCGAAGCTCGCGCGGCCGCCGGCCTCGATGCTGCGGACGGAATCCCCGACATAGCGGCCGGTCCGGCTGTTGCTGGGATCGATGCCGCCCGGTCGATAGGCGGTGCCCAGCCGGACATAGAGAAGGCGATCGTCCGCGAGCTGATAGGAAAGCGAGGTGCTGGGCGTGAAGCCGATCACCGCGTGATTGACCCTCCGCGCGTCGAGCTCCTCCTGGCGCTCATCCTCGGTCGTGGCGCGGAACAGGCGCATGCCGATCGCCAGCTTGAGGCGCGGGGCGAGCGGATAGGCGCCGTCGGCGAACAGGGATGTCTCGGTAACCCGGCGATGGAGCGCGAAATAGTCGGGTACGGTGACGGTCGCCGTTTCTATCGCGCCCGTCGCGCGCGTCACCGCCGAGATGTAGGAGACGCCCGCGGTCCAGGCGAAGGCGCTGCCGGGCGCCGAGGTCAGCCGCACTTCCTGGTCGAAGACGCGATAGGCGCGGCCGTCGAGGTAGCGCAGTGCGCCGGGCACGCCGAGCTGGGTGGCCGCGGCGCTCGCATCGAACACGTCATGCTGGTCCTGCCAGGCATGGCTGGTGACCGCGGTGAGCCGCAACGCACCGATCGGACCGGAGAGGATCGCCTGGGCGAGCCCGAAGACGCCGCGGCGCGGCTCCCGCTGGGAAATGTTGCGCGTCAGGTCTTCATAGTCGCGATCGACATATTGGCTGTCGGCGGTGTGGCTCACCTGATAGGCGCCGATGAGATCGGCGGTCCATCCGGTCGCGGATGCGAGACGGAGCGCGGCGCGTCCGCCGGCGATGCGGGTGCGATTCACGTCCGACGGGCCGTCGGCGTCATCGACCCAGCCCGCGTCGCTGCGCGCATAACCGACCAGGCGCAGCGCCGCGAGATCGCTGACGAGCGGCAGGTTGAGCATCGCTTCGGCATTTGCGCCCAAGCCGCCCGATCCGACCATTTGCGCTCCGATGGTCGCCGTACCCGATGTGGCGCCGATCACCGGCCGATTGGTCACGATGCGATAGACGCCGCCGAGCGCGCCGGTGCCGTAGAGCGGCCCCTGCGGTCCCTTCAGGACTTCAACGCGGGCGATATCGGTGAGATAGAGCCCGGGCTCGGCGGCGTCGTAGGTCACGCGGCCCTCGTCGATCTGGACGCTCACCGTGGATTGGCTGAAGCCGTTGAAGGGGCTGTCGGCAAGGCCGCGGATGAAGGACCTTTCCCGGCCCAGGCCGCCATTGGCCACGTTCAGGCCCTCGATGCCGCGCGCCACGTCGCCGGCGCGAGTCGCCCGGTCCTGCCGCGCGGGATCGCGCGGCACATAGACTGCGATCGACCCGGCGATCGAGGACAGGGCCTCGGGCAGCTTGCGGGCGGTGACCACGATTTCCTCGTCGGCGGTGGCGATGGCCTGCGGTTCCGGTGGCGCGGGCCGCGCGGAATGGCGTGCCGCGGCGCGGGGGCGTGCCGTGATCCGGAAGGCCCGGGGACCGATCCGCACCGCATGCACCGGCGTGCCCTGCAATATGCGGTCCAGCGCGTCGCGTGCGGACATGTGCCCGCGTGCGGCGCGGGTGCGCGCGGAGGGCAGGCGGACGTCATAGACGAACGAGATGCCGGTCTGGGCCGAAAGCGCCTCGAGGATGTCGGCCAGGTTGCCGGCGGGCAGGGAAATCGCGAAACGCTCGTCCCGCGCCTGGGCGGGAGGCGGCAACAGGGCGCTAGCCGCCAGTACGATCGACCAACCGGACCGTCTGACCATCGCTCTCCGCATGCAGCCCCGTCAATTGGGTGAGGGTGGAAACCATTGCCTGTCGGTCGCCGGGCGCGAGCACGCCCGAGAATGGGCGTTGGGCAGCGGGGCCGGAAACCGACACGGGCTGCCCCGTGTAGCGGGCGATGTCGGCGGCGACCAGTGCGAGCGGGGTCTGATCATAGACGAAACGTCCGCTGCGCCAGGACGCGATGTTCGCCACCCGTGCCGGGCGCAGGGTGACCCTGCCGGCCTGGGCGATCGCCTCCTGGCCGGCCGCGACCAGCGTTTCCGAGGTCTGCCCGGGCAATTGGAGCGCGACGGTACCTTCCTCGACGGACAGGCTCAGCACCCCGTTGGCGGAGTTGACTGCGAAGCGGGTCCCCACGTCGCGGATGCGATACCCGTCCACCTCGACGACGACGCTCCGCGCGGGATCGTGGCGGATGTTGAAGAAGGCGCTGCCGCGCAGCCGCATCGGCCCGCCTGCCTCGGGCTCGGACAGCCGCGAGCCGGCGCCGAGCGACGCGGTGACGCCATGGGCAAGCTGCACGGTGCGCGTCGTCCTGGCGGCACTGGCGAATTCCCGCGCCGCCGGTGCTTCGGGCTGCTCGCCCTGGAAGCCGATGCCGAGGGCAAGGGCGATCGTCGCCGCGGCGGCGATGCCCGAACCGACGGCCCAGCGCGGGAAGCCGCGCATGGGCATCTCCGACGTTCCGCCACGGACCGCCGGCCCCGGGAGCGCCGCGTCGATCCGCGCGTCGAGCAGCGCGATCTCGTCATAGGCGAGGCGATGGCGCGGATCTGCCTCCAGCCAGCAGGTGAAGCCGCACCATTTCATGTCGTCATGCTGTTGCGCGACGTGCCAGCGCGCCGCAGCCTCGTGGATATCCTCGTTCATCGCCCGTTCCCGGCACCGGTTCGAGCCGATGCCTCCCTGTTATCGTATGAGACGCCACCATATCGGTGGCACCTCAGTTCTCCAGCGCGCGGCGCAGATGCGCCATCGCAACGGCGATGTGTTTCTCGACGCCGCTTCGGCTGATGCCCAGCCGCGCCGCCACCTCGGCATGGGGCAGGCCTTCGAGCTTGTGGAGCCGGAACGCGCGTCCCGCTCCCTCCGGCAGGCGCGCGATCGCCGCATGCAGCGCCGCATTGTCTTCGCGGGCGATCATCGCATCGAGCGCCCGGGGCTGCGGATCGACGCGGTCGCCGGCAATGGTCTCGGCCTGGCTGTCGCTCCAGTCCTTGTCGCGCGCCTCGCGGCGGCGCGCCTCGCGGATGCGGTCGAGCACGAGATTCTGTGCGGCGCGATAGAGATAGGCGCGGCCATTCGCGATCGGGCCGGGGGGCGCCTCGCGGGTGCGCAGCCACAGTTCCTGGAGCAGGTCTTCGGCTTCGACCGGATTGCCGGTACGCGCGACGAGGAAGCGCAGCAATTCGCCGCGCAGTTCCTGGTAAAGCTGCGTTAGCCCGGAAGCAGGAGAATGGATCGGTCGACTCCTTCCGATCGCGGGCTTTGCCCGATGTCCCCCCGCCGGGCAAGCGGGGACGGAAGACAAAAAGTTCGCGCCCTACTGCGGTGCAGCGTAATCGGCGGCGTCCTTGCTTCGAATGATGGAGAAGCGAGCGAAGTTCATGCCTGTCCTGCGGCAATCAGGCTCGAATCGCACCTGCGGCGCAGTTGGTGCAAGATGAGGATCGTCGATGTCAGCGCCTTCTACGCGCCCAAGGGCGGGGGCGTGCGTGCCTATGTCGATCGGAAGCTGGCGGCGGCGGCGGCGCTGGGCCATGAGATCATCGTGCTGGCGCCGGGCAAGCACGATGCCGTGATCCGGCGCGGCCCTGGCGCGGTGCTCGAGACGCTTGCGTCCCCGCCGTTTCCGCTCGATCGGCGCTATCGCTACTTCGACAATGAGAAGACGCTCCATCGCGCCCTGGATCGTTGGCGCCCCGATTTCGTCGAGGCATCCTCACCCTGGGGCAGCGCCTCGATGGTGGCGCGCTGGGACGGCGCCGCGCCGCGCGCGCTGGTCATGCACGCCGACCCGCTCTCCGCCTATGCCTATCGCTGGTTCGGGCCGGTCGCGAGCATCGAGACGATCGATCGCGGGTTCGACTTCTTCTGGCGGCATTTGCGCCGGCTGGGCGAGGCCTATGACCTGGTCGTCAGCGCCAGCGGGGAGTTCGCGGCGCGGCTGAGCGGTGGCGGGATGCCCGGCGTGGTCACCATTCCCATGGGCGTCGAGCCCGGCATATTCGCGCCCTGGCATCGGGACCCGCACTATCGCGCCGCGCTGCTTGCCGAATGCGACCTCGATCCCTCCGCCACGCTGCTGGTGGGAATCGGCCGCCACGCGGCCGAGAAACGCTGGGGCATGGTGATCGACGCTGCCCTTTCCGCGGGCACGCTGCATCCGATCGCGCTGCTGCTGGTGGGCGAGGGGCGGCTGCAGGGGCGGCTGGTGGCCCGCGCGGGCGGTTCCCCGCATATCCGGATCCCGGGGCCGCTCGCCGACCGCGCCGCCCTCGCGCGATTGATGGCGAGCGCGGATGCGCTGGTCCATGGCTGCGAGGCCGAGACCTTCTGCATGGTCGCCGCCGAGGCGCGGGCGAGCGGGCTGCCGGTGATCGTGCCCGATCGCGGCGGCGCCGCCGACCATGCCGACCGCGCGCCGAGCCGGAGATACCGCGCGGGCGACGTGCAGGCGCTGCGCGATGCGATCCTCGCCTTCGTCGCAGGCCGCTCCTCCGTCGCGCCCCGCGCCCTTGAAGAGGCGCCGCGGACGATGGACATGCACTTTGCCGAGCTGTTCCAGGCCTATGCGGCGTTGCGGTCCGCCGTCAGCCGGGCGGCCTGAAACACGCTCCCGCACCCATCGGGACGATGCACCGTGACGTGTCGGCCCGCCGCGTGCGCGCCCTTGGCGGAAGCTGCCATCGGCCGGGCCTGATCCGTGCCGGAGGCGGGGATCCGGCCGGCCCGGGTGCACAATGGAAGCGGCGCGAGACTGGGGAGCGGCTCGCATCGGCGCCCGGAGCGGTCGTTCAGCCGCTAATGGCTTGACCCTGGCTGGGCGCGGACCCACCGCAGGGGCCCCACGCAATCGATATCGCCACCCGTGAACCCGCGAAGCGCAAGCGATTCCAACAGATTGAACTTGATGCGATTTCCTCGTCTAATTCCAGGTGGCTCGTACGATCTCGCGATCGACCTCGGCACCGTGAACACCGTCATCTATCTGAAGGACCGCGGCATCGTGCTCAGCGAGCCGTCGGTGGTGGCCATGGAAACGGTCGGCGGCATTTCCCGGGTGCGCGCTGTCGGCGCGGAAGCGAAGCTGATGCTTGGGAAGACCCCCGACAACGTCCGCACGATCCGGCCGATGCGCGACGGCGTGATCGCCGATCTGGAAGTCGCCGAGCGGATGATCAAATATTTCATCGACAAGGTACGCGGCGGTACGAGGCGGCTCGGCCGCCGCCCCGAAGTCGCGATCAGCATCCCCAGCAGCGCGACTCAGGTCGAACGGCGCGCGATCCAGCAGGCGGGCACCAATGCCGGTGCCCGCAAGGTCTATCTCATCGAGGAATCCATGGCCGCGGCCATCGGCGCGGGCCTGCCCGTCACCGAACCTGTCGGTGCCATGGTGGTGGATATCGGCGGAGGCACCACCGAGGTCGCCGTCCTTTCGCTCAACGGCCTTGCGTACAGCGCCTCGGTCCGCGTCGGCGGCGACCGGATGGACGAGGCGATCGCGTCGTCCATCCGTCGAAAGCACAATCTCATGATCGGCGAAGCCACCGCCGAGCATATCAAGGTCGAGATCGGCACCGCCCAGGTTCCGGAAGACGGGATCGGCCTTGTCCGGAAAGTCAGGGGTCGAGACCTGGTCAAGGGCATGCCCTCGGAAGTGGAGGTCAACCAGGCCGAGATCGCACATGCGCTCGCGGAGCTTACCGCGCAGATCGTCGAGGCAGTGCATAGCGCGCTGGAGAAGACCGAGCCCGAACTGGCCGCCGACATCTATGATCAGGGCATCGTGATGACCGGAGGGGGCAGCCTGCTCGCGCATCTGGACGATGTGCTGTCGAAGGCGACCGGATTGCCCGTCATGGTCGCGGAAAATGCGTTGATGTGCGTGGCGACCGGCGCCGGACGCGCACTCGAGGAACCGGTATATCGCGGCGCGATGTCATCCAGTTGAGATGTCATCCAGTTGAGATGCCTTGTCCCGGAACGGGGATGGAGCCGGCTTCGCGCCCCCGCGGCCTGCCTTGGCCGGGCGCGCTTGCGAACCGCAATGGCGCCGTCGGGATTCCCGTCAGAATTCGCATGAGAGGCCGCGGTTGCTCCTGCCGCCGGCGTGGCCCCGAGCGTTGCGAATATCTTGGTCGCGGTGCTCAGCGATAGCCACCGCGAACCGGCCCGCACACTTTCCAGGCGCCATTTTCCAGCTTCACGAACAGGCTGTTCGAGCCGCCCAGGATCCGTCCGTTCTGATAGATCGGTGTCACGCTGCCATTGGCCGCCGCGATATTGCCTCCGACGCGAACGACCGAGCCTCGTGCACCCGAGGCGACCGTCTGAAAGCGCAAGCCGGAAAAGTCGAACCCATAGGATGCGCGCGCGACCAGATCCATGGATCCGGGGCTCGCAAACGACATGAGCAACATCGACATCTGTGCCTGGCTGCAGGCGAGCGGAGGGAGTGCGCGGGAGTCGCCAAGACGCAGGACGCGATACCAGTTCTTCACCGCCGCGCCGGCGCCATCAAGCGGACGGCTCGGCCAGGGCATGCTCATCGAAGCGACCGTCTGAAACAGCAGCGGGAGCCGTCCCGGTGCGTCGCGCAGGCTCGCCGCCATGCCCGCCACGTTGAGGTATCCGCCCACCGAAACCGCCGCATAGTCGGTTTCGAACCCGTTGCTCGTGTCGCTCGCGAAGAGATAGGTCACGCCGCCATAGGTGCGCCGGTCGAAGGTCGCGCCGCTTCCGCCCGGCATGGCCTGGACAAAACGCTGGAACAGCACGTCCGGCGACGCCGGCAATCGAACGCGTGCCTCCTCGACGACATACATCGGATCGAAGATCCGAACGACCACTTGCCCCGGCCGGCCGGTGAAGTCCTGTCCGGCCGGTTGCACCGCATAGTTTTCAATATAGCGGCTTGGCTGACGATCCGTCGCGATCACATTCCACCCTTGGGGATAGCGAAAGGCAATCGCGCCGGAATTCGATGTGAATGTCTGAAGAGGCTGACCCCAGGCAGGCTCAATCGCGAGCAGCGTCAGTAAAAGGCAAATGATCGAGCGGAACATGCGAATCCCCCAATACGCATCCGTGGTGCAGTATCCGGGTTATTCCGAGAAGTGGAAGCTATAATCGTCTGAGTCTTGCGACCATTTTGGTGTCGTAGGGCAGTCTATGGCAGTTGTCCTTTCTCTGAATGGCGTATTTCTGTCACAATTTCTACACATCCGTGGAAAGTACCTGATAGGGCGAGGGAAATGAACCTGCATGCTCGGGCGAAGGAGATCGCTTGCTGTTCAATTTACGGCAAATGAGTGTCTTCCAGCAGATTCGACCATGGCTTTCCGGGGGGCGCCGATGTGCGCGGAATCCCTGGGGCCCGGAATTTTTTAGGGCCGAGGCTAAACGATCGCGAGATTCCTCCGATTTGGATGTGAAGAGGCGGCGTGTCGTGCTGTCCGGGTTGATGTTTGGGGGAACGGATGGTTGCGATCTTCACGGGCGCCGGGACGGGATTCGAGCGCGGATCGGGGAGTGCCCTGGGATCGTCGGGTTTGCTGGGTTCGGCCAGTGTCGGGCGCGGTGGCGAACAGCTCC